>Ga0209958_1000136_pt1 | contig 227531 bp, 202 predicted proteins | sample ThiBio_inoc_plan_FD_183942 | JGI IMG/M metagenome (GOLD analysis project Ga0209958, IMG submission 183942) | Wastewater bioreactor microbial communities from Cape Town, South Africa - Thiocy_inoc_plan (SPAdes) | ecosystem: Engineered > Bioremediation > Thiocyanate > Unclassified | place: South...
CTTTAATGCAAAGATCAAAGCGTTCAGGGCACAGTTCAGAGGAGTTCGAAATGTTGAATTCTTCCTTTATCGACTTACTCAGTTATATGCTTAATCCAAGCTGCTCCACAACATTTGGCCTTGATCCGTTTTCAACCGCATGGCTTTGGCTGCGGTTTCGTTAAGCATGATAGCCGTTGAATCTGTGGGATATTTCGAAATGTCGATTTCCCTGCCCTCGACCAACGTAACCCCGGTCGTCGCGATAAATTCCCGATCCGCACCGAATAGATCAAATTCGACATTCTTGTCTGTTTCCACGCTTCCAGGAAATTGCACACCCCATTGGCGCGTGTTCAGGCTGACCGTTGGCCCAAGTGATCTGGTGGCCGAAACGACTGCCCCACTGGCAATAAGCTGGTCGCGCAGAAGCGGGTAATGCATTTCCAGTTTTCCCGGCAGCGCCGCATAAAGCAGGTGTTCTTTATTAAAACCGATGTTACGGCGTTCGGCATGATCAATCTGATTGCGGATCACCAAAGTGGAAATGATTAGCACAATGGCGAATGCAAATTGAAGTACAACCAAACCTTTCCTGGCAGGCGTGGCCGCAGTTCCGAATCGGTAAGGACCTTTCAGGACTTTTGCCGGTTGAAATGATGATAGCACAAATGCAGGATAGCTTCCAGCCAACAGGCCAGTCAATAACACAAAAACAAGGCCCGACGCCCAGAAACCTGAAGAAGTAAAATCAAGCTGAAGATGCCTGCCAACCAGTTCGTTAAACGCAGGAATCACCGCCCAGATGACGACCACCGCAAGCAAGCCGGCGATCAAGGCGAGTAGCACTGCTTCGCTGATAAAGCGCAATACGAGCGAGCCTTTGGCTGCGCCGGCAACCTTGCGCACACCGACCTCTTTGGCGCTCATTTCCCCTCTTGCCGTGCTTAGATTGACAAAATTCACACATGCGGTAACCAAAATGAAAATGGCTACCGCGGCAAAAAGCCTCACAGCCACAATCCCGCCACCGACGACCTCCCCCTTTTCTATTTTCGAATATAAATGCCACTTATGGGCTGAATGCAAAAAGATCTCCCGGTTAGCCACGTTATCGAGGGTACCCTTTAAATGACGCGCCGTTACTTTCCTTATTTTTTGGTTTACCTCGGCTTGTTGCGCTCCCTGCCGCAACAGGACAAAAGTGCTCAAATTGTTGGATGTCCAGTCAGCGCTCGCAGAACCCGGCTTAAACATATAATCCGACGGTATCAGATAGTCAATGTCCTGAAACTGGCTGCTTTCGGGCAGGTTCTCCATGACAGTTGAAACCAGAAAATTGTCTTTATGGTCTATTTGAATCGTCTTCCCTACCGCATTTTCAGTTCCGAATAAATTCGTGGCCAACCTTCTTGAAATAATGATGTGCCCGGCGTCGGCTAAAAGCTGATTTTTGCTGCCGAGAAGCAGATCAATGTCAAAAATGTGAACGAAATCAGGATCTGCCAAGGCCCCCTTCACATTGCTGTTTAAGTCTCCGACAGACAAAAGCAGCGTCAATGGTGCATACCGCGTTGCCATCTCGATGTCCGGATAAGACGCTTCGAGCTCATGAGCCAGCGGTGAGGGGGTCGTTGGCCAAACCGTCTTCTCGTCATTAAAAACATCACGGTTATAAACCTGGTAGATACGGTCGACCTTGCGATAGCCGCGGTCAAATTGCAACTCGCTTTGAATCCACAGAAAGATCAATGCCGACGCTGTCATCGCAACCATCAACCCCGTGATATTTATGAGGGCATAACCTTTCGCCTTAAGCAAGTTTCGCCACGAAATGCGTAGATAAGTAGTAAGCATATCGAAAGAAAAGATTGGTGTCTGATTTTGAGAAGGCCTGCGCCTTTGTTTGAAAAGAAACCGAGCGAAACCCAGCACTTCAAGCGTATACCGGATTTTGGCCCGGCGGACATCCGATCGTGATGCGCGCCTCTGAAAACGTTCTTGCAAGTCGCCCTGCACTTCTTCGACTTGCTCTGGGTGGCAAAAAAGACTTAGCAGCCAATTAGCCAATCTTGGTGGGTTTGGACGGGTCATATTCCTTGCACGAGCAAACCCTTCGAAAAAATTGACTCCCAGAGTTTTGAGCGCATATCCCTTATACTCTCCAAGGCCTGGCCACCAAGCGTAGTAACTGTAAACAGTCGTTTCCGCCTTCCACCCCGCTCCTGGGTTGCTTCACCGAACGCGGATCTAAGCATTCCCTTCTCTTCAAGTCGTTGCAAGGCGGCATGAACGGCGCTTATACTCACCGATCGGCCAGTCTGTGCCTGCATTTCGTCGGCGATTGCAGCGCCATATGCGCCCGGATGCAGAATCGTTACAGTCAGCAGCACGAGCTCTTCAAACTCGCCTAAATAGTTTCTTTTCATAAAAACATAACTTCAACTTTTGTAGACAAAATAACGTGCCATTAACAACACAGTATGCAAAATACTGGTTAATAATAACTTATGGTTTTCCTATTAGACTAGACCGTCCGTAAATGGACATTCTGTAACGCTACCGAACAGTTGCGAAAAAGAAATTAGAATATGGGCTTCCATTTAAACACATCATTGACTTTGAGAAACTTATCAACAAAGTAAAAAGGCGAAATCCGCTACCAGTGTCGCTCCTATTTTGTCACTTAATATAACTGTCGTTTTCAGATCAAAAGAGGTTCTCTTGATTTAAACAAATTGATAATGGAAAGAAGTTTTTCTGGCAAATGCTACCCATCGCTTCAACACCTACGCGGTTAACAACATCTTACACTCTCCGAAAACCTGTACGCTTCAATGACCATCACATAGTATCATATGATCTTGCGATATGTGTTACAAGTAGCAAAGTCTGTCCAAGTCACAAATGTTGTTGTCGTAGGTGGGCTATAAATCGTTCTAAGTGGCTCTTGGTTGCAGGCGTTCAAAAAAAAAACATATAAAAATATACCGATCGGTATATTTTTATTACATTTGTCGTGTCGATCGAAGAAAACGGATCTGCATTGAACGGCTTTAAAGGGAATGATGAAACGCCAGCCCTTTCAGAAGCAGTAAAAGGTTAATCAAATTCAGCATGAGCGAAGTCGAACTACGGTCGTTGCTACCGGCCCGTGAACATTATGCATCATAAATCAACTACTAATCAGACGTATCAAAAATGAAAGATCTATTATCGCTGACAATTCAAGCGCACGGCGGAATCGAAAACTGGAAGAAATACACCAAGGTCTTTGCCAGCATTAAAGCCGGCGGATTGACCTGGGAGCGCAAACAGCAACCTGGCATTTTAGCCGATATCAACGTTATCGCCGACACCCACAGGCAATTTCTTGTTTATCAACCCAACGATGATCAACAAGTTCAGGTAGTCTTCGAGCCTAATCGAGTGGCCTTTGAAAAAAGGAGCGGGCAGCTCATAGAAGAACTGTCCGATCCCCGGAGCTCATTCGATGGGCACCTAAGATCAACGCCCTGGACACGTTTGCAAGCGTTTTACTTCGCAAGTTATGCGATTTGGACATACCTGAATGCCCCCTTCAATTTTGTTGATCCAGGTTACCGAACCCTGGAAATAGAGCCCTGGGAGGAAAATGGGGAGCATTGGCGCAGGCTCAAAGTAACCTTCCCCGATTCGATCGCTACACACAGCACAGTACAGACCTTCTACATCGATAAAACAGGTTTAATTCGACGGCACGATTATGATGTCCAGATTTCAGAAGGCGTAACCAGCGCACATTATCTGCTTGACTACGTAGAAGTGCAGGGTATCAAGTTTCCCACTCACAGGCGTGTTTTCGTCAGACAGCAGGACAATACCCCTCTTTTGCCAGAACCGGTACTTGTCGACCTGCATCTTAGTGACTTTAAGCTTCTTTGAGCCCGACACCAGTAGCATCCACAATAGCAGTCAATTGCTAATAATATAGACGCAAAGCAGGTGATTAGACCTTCCGGGCAGCATGAAGGACGGCAACTTCCGGCAGGCCGTATTGCGGTATGCCACCAGTACCGAAGGCATGCCTGCATTCACCGTTAATGACGGTAGGATGAAACTAGCGATTGCATGGATGCCAACTACTTATAGCTATTGATCAGATTTTGTAATTACATCATCGAATAGAATAACTGCCTTATTAAAAGCAGCTCGCAATTCGCCAAAAATGCTTGTAAGTATTTGAGGGTCGCCTTGCTCGATGTGTTCGATTTCAGCCGACAACCGATGAACGTTTGGCAAACATGCATAAGCCGCTATCCCTTTCAGTTTGTGGGCTGCAAATTTGACGGCCTTGAAATCCTGCGCTTTTATATGCCCTTCCAGCTCATTGAAAGTGGCCGATAGAGAGCTTTTGGTTACAATTAGGTATTCCTTTACAAAGTCTTTGTCACCCAAAAAAGTTTCTACCAATTTATCCAAATTAAAATCGGTAGCTTGTTCGGCCGGAACCCCGGCAGCACTTGGCGTCGTACTGTTTTCAGGCACAGGAACCTGACCATTTAGTTGTTCGGCCAAGACTTGTCTGAGGACTTGCTCGACTACAGGTTTAGTCAAATAGGCATTCATGCCGGCTTGCACGCTCCTGTCGCGGTCCTCTTTAAAACCGCCTGCGCTGAGCGCGACAATTGGCAGCATATCAGCGCCTGGCAACTTGCGGATTTGTCGGCTCGATTCGTATCCGTCCATTTCCGGCATCTGAATATCCATCAGGATAAGGTCAGGAAGGGTTTCGGTACAAATTTCTAGCGCCTGGATGCCATTTTTAGCTTGCGAAATCCTCGAATTCGGCAAAAGCCGTTGAACCAGAATGTTAGTCAGGAAAAGGTTGGCATCGTTATCGTCGGCAATCAGCACATGTAGCTCCGAGCCGGATACCGGTGTGGCGGATTTTGATTTCTTTTCAAAAACCGAAGCAATTGTCTTTTTGGAGACCTTGTTGACAAAGCTAACGATATTGTCAATTTTAACCGGCTTGCTCAGATGTTCCATGACCCCCAACCGGCTTACAGCTTCATTGACGATTATATCATCGGCAGAACTATGCAGCAGAAGGATCGGTAACACGTTGGGGTCAAGTTCCTTCCTGATCTGATCGATCATGGCAATGCCATCCATTTCCGGCATATGAAAATCGATTACGGCAGCGTCATAGCTGCGTGCTTTGAGCAGTGCCAATCCTTCGGCGCCTGACCGGGCGGAATCTGTACTGATGTGGAATAGCTCGAAGATCGACGCTAGGATCATCTGATTATGCTCGTTGTCGTCGACAATCAAAACATGTTGGATCTGTTCGACTTTTTCGAATGCGAACGCATAAGAATCATCAACGTTTACCTCGATGTCAAACGAGAATGTACTACCCTTGCCGAGCTGGCTGGTAAGCTGCAGCTGGCTACCCATCATGGCCAGCAAACGGTTCGATATTGTCAGTCCCAGTCCGGTGCCTCCATACTTTTTGGCCACGCTTCCATCTTCCTGGGTAAAAGCGGTGAATATTTTCTCGACCCGGTCTGCCCGGATTCCGATCCCGGTATCCCTGACCGAGAACCGGATTTTCTGCTGTGTCTGTCCTGTTTGTCCCACCGGGACCACGCTTAATTCAATCTCGCCGTGATCTGTAAACTTGGCTGCATTGCTGAGCAGATTCAGCAACACCTGTTTCAGTCTGATTTCATCCACCCAGGCATACCGGGGCAACGAGGGTGACAGGTTCAGAAGGAACTCAACCCCTTTCTTCTGGATCGAGTATGAAACGATATCAGTCGCTTGTGAAATAATTTCAAGCAGATCGCACCGTGCGACATCCAGTTCCAACTTCCCGGCCTCAATCTTGGAAAAATCAAGTATGTCATTAATTACCCCCATCAATGCCGTTGCCGACTGATTGACTATATTAAGATATTGACCCTGCAGCGCCGAAATCTCAGTCTTTAGAAGTAGGTCGGTAAACCCTATAATCCCGTTGAGCGGAGTCCTGATTTCATGGCTCATGCTGGCCAAAAACTCCGATTTGGCCACACTGGCCTGCTCTGCGGCCAGCTTGGCAGCACTAAGCTCCTGGCGCTGGGCCACATCGGCCGTCACATCGCTTGTAAACATCATAATGCCCCCTACCTTACCGTCATGCAAAAACCAGGGCCTTACCTCCCAGCTCAGGTACTGATCATGTGACCATCCCGGCGGTCGCCAGCATTCTTCATGGTTTCTCAGGATTTCTCCTTGCAGGCATCGCTGGTGGATATCCTTCCACTGCTCGCTGATATTAGGGAAAACTTCATAATGCGATAGGCCCAGCACTTGCCGGTTTTCAAGATGGTAATCTTCAATCCATTTTTGGCTGGTTGCAAGGTAACAGATATTGGTATCGAACATGGCTACTGCCGCCGGCGCATGGGTAACAAAAGCAGATAGCCTGGCTTTTTCCTGTAACAGCGCATTCTGGGTCGTCTGTATCTCGGTCATGTCGGTGGCAATACCAAGGTACCCCGCTATTTCCCCACCCTCGGATCGAATCACGGTCACTGTCAGGTTGACCGGTATCAAAGAACCGTCCTTTCTTTTGTAGGTCCAGTCGCGTACGTCAGAGCCATGCTGTTCAGCGTGGTGCACAAAGGTCCTGAAACCCGAAATAGGTAGGTTGTATTCGTCAGAAAGTTCCGACGCCCTGCGCTCGAGCTCACTTCCAAGGTGGATAATCTCCGGTGAGCCGATGCCAACGAGCTCTTCGGCTTTGTAGCCCAGCATATTCTCTGCCCCCTTGTTGAACATCGTAATGATACCGGCCTGGTCTGTCGCAATAATGCTGATTTTTGAAGCAGAATCCAGCACATCTTGCAGAAGTTTTCGCGACCTAGAGATTTCGACTTCCCGTTTTTTCCTTTCATTGATATCTTGGAAGGTACCGAAAAGACGTACGCATTGGCCATTAACGAATTCGGCCTTGCCAATAGCCCTCACCCATAAATGGTTGCCCTTAGCTGTAATCAATTCCAATTCTACATCGTATTCCCGCCCCTCTGTAATGGCATCCCGCACACAGGCCTCGATCAGCGCTCTGCTATGCCCTTGCTTATAAAACGAAAGCCCCATCTGGATATCGGGGACGAAATCCGCTTCAACTTCATGGATTTCCCGCGTGACCTGTGTCCAAAAAACTTTGCCTTTCTTTATGTCTACCTCCCACCCTCCTACCCGGGCTGTTTTATTGGTCTCGGCCAGCAGCTCCTGAAGCCGCTCCATCTGCCTTGCCATTTTATGAGAGCCTGTGATATCGACTGCATTGCCGATCACAACGTCGTGTTGGCCCTTTTGACGGACTAGACTATTTCGGTATCTCCATACCATCTTTTTGCCGTTCTTATGCAGGATTGGCATGACGCCTTCGGCATGCCCGCTGTGAAGCACCTGTTGAAGATAATCCGTGAAGGCAGGTGCCGAGCCAGTAGGCATTAGATCCAGTAGCATCTTGCCAATTAGCTCCTCGGGCGTGTAGCCCAAACTTTCCGCGCCTGATGGGTTGACCGATAATAAAACGCCCTGACTGTCGTGCATGCACATCAGATCATGAGAGTGCTCAAAAAAAAGCTTGTAAAGGCCGGAATGGGTTTGAAGTAAACCTTCATCGGACTGGACCAGCCCTTGGATCACCCAACTGTTCTGGTCTATATTAAGCACGTAATGCCACTCTACAACTTTGTAAGACCCATCGTTTGCCCGGATCCTGGCCGCAAATACGTCAATTCGTTGATAGCGAAGTGAATTTAGGTTTACGATAGTTTCCCGCCGCTCGTCTGGATGGACCAAATCAAATAATAGTCGTCTATTGACCTGAGCATTTTCCAGGCCAAATACGGCTTGAAACGAGGCACTCGCTATGACTGATAAGGCGTTTTTGGTAAATGCTAGCGTCAAAACCTGACTATGCCAGGGTTTTGGGTTAGTGCTGGCATTGGTTTGTTTTTCCTGCATTTAGTGGGAGGGTGAATGTATTGACCGCTTTATGTCGTAAAGCAGCCGAAGCGATGCTGCAATTTACACCTGTTTAAAGGCAATGTCAATATATTACTACACTAAGAGCGAACTCCCATTCGACTGGTTGATCATTGATCTAAAGGCAATTTAGCGTTGCTACGAATCCTTTTTAATAGCGCCCTGTTAACTCCACAGTCAAAAAAGAACGGTACGGGGTCAAATAATGTTACCTACTCCACTCTCTGTGATTAGCAAACCATTGCCCAACGCGTTTATCCGATATGGAGCAGCTTGTAAACAGCATCCCGTGCAGACCTTACCGAATATTCAACACTAAGTGATGGATAGTTTTCCAATCTTGAGAACTGGCCGATAATGGCAAAATTACTGGCGTGATCCGGAACTACGCTGGGCTTGTCCTGTGCAGCGGTAGCAAGCAACGGTGCGGTGAAATATGGAAAAACGATCGGACGGCAAATCGCATGTTCAAGTATTCTGTGCTGATGCTCTCCAAATCCCAGGTGCGCGATCAGTTCTTTGAGAATCTCTTCTCCTGAACACTCTATCATGGCTTTTTTAATAAAATTACCCAGATTATATGGGTTCATAGCATATCCCCAGAAGGTATATAATCCCTCAGGCTGACCTAAAAAGTACGGCTGGTGGGGTAAACAAAACGAGATTGACCAGTTTGAACCAGGTAAGGTAGTAAGCCCTGCCGATCCGTCAATATTGCCGCTGAGCTGCTCCATCAGCTGGAAAAACTTACCATTCGGGCTCGTTACAGTGAAGGAGACTATTGTAGTTTGGCGGATCCTGTCAACAAAATTGGATGGATTTCCCAGATCGCTATACTTTTTGGAAAGCGTATGCCATAACGCCCAGTCTCTGCCGGGCAGATCCTGCAATTCCGCAGAACTTTGATGGTCGCCCACAGAAAAATCGGAGGTGACTGAACCGGTTGTCACGAACACATAATCACCTGCTCCAAGCGGCAAAGTGACATCATTTCCCATTTGACTATACGCGATTTGTTCAGCAGTCCGCACGTTCTCGCTGCTCTGGGAAAATGCTATATCGGTAACCTCGCAACCAGTTTTAATATCGACGCCACGGTCGGTCAACCAACGTAGTGCCGGGAAAATGAGGCTATCGAACTGATTATGTTTTGTTGCCTGCAACCCTTCTAAGGTATCGACGCGGATCTGATGGCGCTCGACCAGTTGATAACAAAGCATGAGTTGATTGATGGAATGCCAAGGCTGAAGGCAAAACACGGAGCCAAACATTGACCAGGCGTCGGAATCAAAAAAAGCCGGATCGAAAAAGTGCTCTATCGGCTCATCGACCAGCTGCCCGTTGTTGAAAGCAACTGTCTTAATATCGAGCATTCGACTGGTTAGCTCGCTTTCATCAATCCAGACCGGCTTGCCATCTTTTACCAGTCTTGCGCGAGCGGACACCCTAAGCTGATCGTTGAAACTTATTGTCTCTTCCAATACCGTTTTGTCAGCAACACCGATTGAGCCAATTGCCGACATAAGGTCAAAAGTGGCGATACATGAGGAATTAAGCATTCGAATGCCTTTAATCTTGTAGCCTTCGTGGTGCAGGCAAAACTCTTGCATACTTCCTCCGGCCGCATTCGATCTTTCGAAAATGGTGATATGCTCGCCGGCGAATCCAGCGTCACGAATCAAATACACTGCAACTGCCAGTGATTCTAAACCGCCTCCAACAAGATACGCCTTGGCTGATTTATTGACGATCATAACTAATGCCCATTCTATGGTTACTCGATCGCAATTTAACAGAAATAGCTTGAGCCTGAACCGTTGCAGTGAAAATCCGTCGTCTTTTTGCCAGCTTCAAAAACGTGGAAGGCACAACTATTGCAGTTGACGACCATTTGTTACCTATTGGCTTGCCAATTAAGTATCTGGTGCGGTAGGTTGAGCAAGTCAAAATCGAACCTACGATGCTGAACGCAATTTTTACATATGCCACAAAGGGCATCCTTGTTGTTGACGCACAGAGCATATTGTCTTGCCAAACCCGAAAACGGCAGGGCTATTTGGTTACAAAAAATACGATTTGAGCATGCAAAATCGAAGGCTTATCTCCTAGCAGCTTTCCTACCATACTAAGCGCCGCGCCGGGCATTTTAGTAATGCAAAGGCCCGCGGCAGCGGTGGTCAAACCTAGCTTTTGGGAAGGCGGAAAGATGGCAGCGCGTTTCCCGTAGAAGTGATCGTGAGTCCTTTCGGACCGATGAAGGACAATTTCTCGTCGCAATTATCGTCGACATTATTGAAAGAAAAAGGCAGCAACAAATTAAATTGGAGGATGATCAGCACAACAATCAACTAAATGCACAGCTTGAAGAAAGGGGCAACAGCGCACCATCGAGCTTGACAACCAAATCAGGGCCTTTGAATAGTGCCAAACGAAGTGATCAAGGCGCTAGATAAAGAGCGGAAATTGAATCATTGAAAAGCCAGTTCACGTGAATTAACGTGAGGTACTGTCTCAATGCACAGCACGACAGGGCCACAAAGTACTTTCTGGATCGCACTTGTCGACAAAGTCCCCTAAATGGGTACGGACTAACATCTATCTAAGAATTCATGAATGATTTGAAAGCAAAAACGGTCTTGTTGATTGAAGACAATGCCCAGGTCCTTGAAAATACGGCCGAAATACTTGAACTGGCCAACTACAAAGTCCTGACCGCAGTAAATGGTAAACAGGGGGTACAACTGGCGATGGAGCATATCCCAGACCTGATCGTCTGCGATATTATGATGCCCGAGCTGGACGGCTATGGTGTGTTACACCTTCTTGGCCGCGATCAGAGAACAGCAGATATTCCTTTCATCTTTCTGACGGCACGTGCTGAAAAAGAAGATTATCGCAAAGGTATGGTGATGGGTGCGGACGATTACCTGACTAAACCATTTGACGATGTCGAGCTGCTAAATGCAGTCCAAACCCGACTCGATAAATTCGATCGCATCAAAAAATCTTTTGAGCGGTCCGCAGAAGGACTTGACCAATTCCTCTCAGAAGCCAGTGGGCTCAGCGGCCTGGTGGCCAACAAACGGGTTAAGCTTCTCAAAAAGAAAGAACAGCTGTACTCAGAAGGTAGCTACCCTGCAAGTCTTTTCTTTCTGCAAAAAGGAAAGGTGAAAGAGTTTCGCCGAAACGACCAAGGTAAAGAATACATCACCAACCTCTACAAAGAGGGTGATTTTTTCGGCTACCTTGACCTGCTGCACGGCGACAGCTATCAACAATCAGCGGTATGCCTCGAAGCATCTGAGGTTGCCGTAATTCCCAAGGACGATTTTATCAAACTTTTAGAAGGCAACCGGGCAGTGGCAGCAAAATTTATACGGATTCTGTCCGATAACATACGCGACCGGGAAGTAAAGCTATTACAGTTGGCTTACAATTCCGTTAGGAAAAGGGTTGCAGAATCGCTGGTCCAGCTGGTGAACCGTTACCAGCAGGACAAATCCATGCCATTCACGATGGCTATTTCACGTGAAGACATTGCTTCAATGACCGCCACTGCGACCGAAACAGTGATCCGTGTACTCTCCGATTTCAAGGATGAGCGGTTAGTTGATCTTAAAGGAAGCAGCATCACGGTACTCGACTACGGAAGGCTAATGAAAATGCGAAATTAGCCTTATAGGACCGTCAGTGCTTATATGACCAATTAGTATATTTAAAGCGCCTAAACAGCTAGCAGTGCACCTTGTATTGTTTGGCCTTATATGAAAGTACTAGTCTTCCGCGATCATATGGCTTCAATGAAAATACCTCCAGACAACATCAAGCAGGCAGTGCCTTTCCTTTGGGTTTCTGATTTAAATAATTCGTTATTATTCTACACAAACGGGTTAGGATTCCGAATAACAAATCAATGGGCCCCTGAAGGCAATATCGAATGGTGCTTCCTTGAGTCAGGTGGGGCAGCATTGATGTTGCAACAGATTCGGAAAGACCGCCTCGAGCATTGGTTAGAACTTGGTAAGCCAGGCCACGGTATATCCATATTCTTTGTTTGCAATGACGCATTAGCTGTGTATTTGGATGTTATCGCAAAAGGAATAACTGTTGAAAGACCGTTTGTTGGAAATGGCATGTGGGTGGTCAGTATGATTGATCCGGATGGCTACAGAATAGAGTTTGAAAGCAAAACAACTGAAAAGGAAGGAACACAATACGTAGATTATATCTGATGCCAATACCGTAAAGCCGGTTGGATGGTGAAAAGTGCAAGCACTGCTGTTCACCGCGGCTATACGGTCTTAATTAAGGGTCACTACCGGTCCTTTCGTATTTTGCGGATTCTTAAAAACGTATGCTCATAAGCTGGACAGATAAAAGCGGAAGGGTTCCTCCCATTATTATCAATCCAAAAGACCAGCTGCCTATTGCCTGCAAGGAAAGCACTTGGCTTAGTAGTGGAATGAAATACGTTGCCAGGAGGACCATGATGCATATAGCCAGCGCCTGCCAGATAAATTTATTCCGGGTGATCTCGTTGCAAAAAAAGGTGTTGTTTTGAGAATAAAGGTTGAAGACATGCAGCAACTGTGCAAGTGACAAACTGTAAAATGTCACCGTACGGGCTTGCTCCTGGCTCATTGCCAACCGGCTTGTAGCATACCAAAATACACCAATAACACAGATTGTAATTACGATCGCATAATAAAGGATCCTCTGCCAGTCTTGCGCTTCCAAAACTGGCTTTTGGGGATCCCTGGGTGGAGACGTCATTAATCGGTCATTCTCTTTGCCGACACCTAATGCAAGCGCGGGAAATACATCGGTGACGATATTTATGAACAAGATTTGCAATGGCAGCAACGGAGTTCCTACGTTGATAAACCCTGCAAAAGTGACTACGAAGATCTCACTCATATTACAGGAAAGCAAAAAGACGATGAATATCCTGATATTTTCAAAAATGACCCTGCCCTGGCCGATAGCCTTTACAATGGATTCAAAAGAATCGTCCTTCAAGACCATCTCTGCTGCCTGGGCCGCTACCGCCGTGCCGCGCAAGCCCATCGCAATGCCTATGTCTGACTTTTTCAATGCCGGCGCATCATTCACCCCGTCTCCGGTCATAGCTACGATATCGCCCCTTCGCTGATAAAAATCAATCAATTCCAGTTTCTGGGCGGGATTTACACGGGCAAATACCCGGCAGCTCAGCGTCTTTTGAATGTCACTTTCGAATGAAAAGTCGAAAGATTGGAGGTCACGTCCAGTCAAGACAATTTGCTCATGCGGGTCAACCAAATGGACTTGGCGGGCAATATTTAAAGCCGTCCCAGGATGATCACCTGTGACCATGATCACTTTAATTCCAGCATCGCGGCATGCTTGCAATGCAGGCGACACCTCCGTACGTGGCGGATCCAGAAAGCCGATAATCCCCAGGTAAGTCAGCTTGTAATCCCCACTAAAATCATCAGCGGGCTTCTGCTTTGATTCGCCGTAGGCAAAGGCAAGTGTGCGCAGACCGTCCGCTGCCATTCGCTCGGATACTTTAAGCTCATGTTCTCGGTGAAAATCTCCCGTCCAGTCGCAAAGTTTGGATATCTCTTCAAAGGCTCCCTTGACGGAGATAAAGTAAGTTGTTGCACACTGACTAAGCGTTGCCATGATACGCGTGTCTGAGCTAAAAGCTTTCTCCGCCTTTCTAACATATGATTCGCCCAACTCCTGCAAGTCTACTCCGGTCGCCACAGCAAACCGTAGCAGCGCGATTTCAACGGGGTCACCAATCTGCTGATAATCAGTCGGCCCTGCATCTAACTGGGCATTATTGGCCAACGCCCCTACCCTTGCCAATAGTTCGAACTGCTTTGAACTTGGAACGGATGAATCGGCCGCTACCAGTTCAATCAATTCCTTCCCGCTTTTGTCGGCGTGCAAGTTGACAGATATATCACCGGTCGGAAGATGGAGTAGATGAACAGAGATCTCGTTCCTGGTAAGCGTGCCAGTTTTGTCTGTAAAAATAACATTGGTCCCACCCAGTGTTTCAACCGCTGAAAGCCGTTTCACAATCACTTTTCTTTCGGCCAATCTAAGCATTCCGTAGGCCAGTGCCACGGTGGCGACCACAGACATCCCTTCTGGAATCGCAGCAATCGCAAGGGCAACGGCCGTTTCCAACAACTGCTTCGTATGCTCGCCACGCAATATACCTACTATCAAAAATAACGTAGCTAATCCGATCGTGATCCATATAAGCACCTTGCCAAGCGAATTCAATTTATCTTCCAGCGGCGTTACCGCACGTTCTGCCTGCTGGACCAGCATCGCGATTTTACCCAGTTCGGTTGCCTGGCCGACACCGGTTACAATAGCCTTCGCGTTTCCGTTGGTAATGGCAGTTCCTTTGAATAACCGGTTATGCTGATCGGCTATTGGCGCATCTGCCTGGGAAGGTTCGATACGCTTGACGGAGGGAATAGATTCACCTGTGAGGGCCGACTCATCGACTTCCAGCTGATTGACCTGGATAACGTTGGCATCGGCAGGAATTAAATCGCCAGCTTCCAAGACCAATATATCCCCTTCAGTGAGCTTTGCGGAAGGTATCTGCACAACATGTCCGTCCCTGATCACGCGCGCAGGTGTCGTGTCAAGCTTGCGCAGTTCCTCCATCGATTCGCGCGCATTAAACTCCAATATGAATCCAGTTGCAGCGTTGATTAAAATGACAGCCAGAACGGCAAACCCGTCGATTGCATCTCCCATCAGAAAAGATACAATAGCAGCGGCAGCCAAAATCCACACAATAAGGCTATTGATCTGGCGAACCAGTATTGCCACGACGCTTTCGGGCTTTTCTGCTTGCAGTTCATTCAGTCCCAAACGCCTGGTTCTTGCGCTGGCCTCTAAAGTTGACAGCCCTTTTGAAATATCGGTTTTCAAGCTCTCGGCCACTTGCTGAGCGCTTAGTTCCTGATAAGCTTTTCTCATATTTTACAAAAAAGGAAAAGTTAGCATCCCTCTATCTGCTTCAAGATATTGTTTCGCCGTTGCTCGTTCAAATATTTGATCCTACCTATACGGGTAACTTTGACCGGTTTAATCCCACCAAATTCCAATGTGGCTTTTTTGAGCGCTTTGATATCGTCGTTGCCGTATTGACACCATAACCAGATCAGAGGCGCATCGGAGGTCGCGGTCAGATTGGATGCCCTATTACCCAGATATTATCCCGAAACGGCCCTTTCTGATGGTATTTAAACGAAAACCGGCTAGCAATGTCCGGTCTAACAGCCTTAAAGATGGCCCGAACCGAACCCGGCCAAACCGGATAGAAAATTAGCCATTTATTACACCACAAAATGTTTTCCTGGGTTTGTTGCACATTCTTTTCGAGTGGCTGTACAACCGAATAGCCTTTCCATGGTACCTGGTCAAACCGTAACTCCCCGATATTTTGCCGGCGCACCTGATGTCCGGCCAGTAACGCCGACGCTTCATATGCGTCTGCCCAACTTTCCATTAAAACTGTCCTCGACCGGGTGGGCCAGTAATATAAAAATTTCACTCTGTGCTTATTTAAGGTTTTTTTCAAAGTCATTGTAGGAAGAACAAAGATTCTCAGGCGTTAAAACGGTATCTTAGCAGGGATGTCTTTACAGAAAAGAGGGGTGCTGCGTGGTGAATTTCATACCAGAATTGCTTGTTGATTGTCAGCTTGTTGTCCTTTGTAGAGTTGGTCTATACTTTTTAACGTTACCTGGGCAATTTCAGATAACGCCTCTTCCGTGAAAAAGGCCTGATGCGCAGTAACCAGTACATTGGGAAAGCTCAACAATCGTTGGATTACATCATCTTCGATGATGCTGCCCGTAAGGTCCCTGAAAAACAACTTGTCTTCTTGCTCATACACATCGATTCCCAGGTAAGCTACCTGCTTGCTTTTTAATGCCTGGATCATGTCGGTCGTATTAATTAAACCACCGCGACTGGTATTAATCAATGTTACTCCTTTTTTCATACTCGCCAAAGTCTTTTCATTGATCAGGTAGTGTGTTTCTTCGTTGAGTGGACAGTGTAGTGAAATGATGTCGCTGCTAGCAAGTAATTCTTCCATTGTAACATATTCGACGCCGGACTGTTCAACGTCCAGCCTAGGGGAAAGGTCATAGCCGATAATCCTGCACCCGAACGCCTTCATAATTCGACAAAAAGCGCTTCCGATATTACCAGTGCCTATCACACCTACGGTTTTGCCAGAAAGGTTAAAGCCCAACAGACCGGTCAGCGAAAAATTTTGTTCTCGTATACGGTTATACGCTTTATGCGTCTTCCTGTTCAAGGTAAGAATCAGGGCAACGGCATGTTCGGCTACGGCCTGAGGGGAATATTCCGGTACCCTGCAAACCCTTATTCCATGTAGACTTGCAGCATCCAGATCAACATTGTTATAGCCCGCACACCTGAGCGCAATGATTTTGACTCCTTTGCGGGCCAGCACGGAGATCACCTCCCCGGTAACTTTATCGTTAACAAACACGCAAACTGCCTTTTCATCTTGTATTACATTGACAATATGCGGCCCTAAATGCGTTTCCAGGTACTCTATCTGAAAACCATAAGCTTTGTTATACAAATCAAAAAACTGCTTATCATACGGTTTGGCCGAAAATAACAGGATTTTCAGTGGCTTCATTTTTAGGCTTTTAAAGGCGGTAGCTGTTAACTGCGCCGTTCAGGATGAATGAAATCCCTTGATACAATTCTTGTGCCTATCTCGTTTGCTTAGCCCAAGATTGATATGCCGCCCCATCGAAAGTGCATAGATTCATGGATTGCCCTTCTGTATATAGCCGCTGACTGACACTGACATTGCGGTGTCGCGTTGGGAAACGTGAGCTGGTAATGCATCCAGAATCTTTGCGACCGCAGACCGTATGACCACTTCGGGATCCTTTTGGCCATCGAACACGACCTCGATAGCCGCAACCACCCAACCGCGCCAGATCAGTTTTTTTGTTAGCGATTGCCACACGTCAATAATCAAAGTCACCTCCCGGTACCGAAAAAGGTTATCACGCGGCACCATCCAGTAGCCACAGGGCTGCCTGTGTCGGCTTGGTGGTAGACCCGTATTTGCGGGCTGCACCCTACAAAGTTGATTCCGATTAAAGCCAACAATATCCGCATCAGAACTTTGAATAGTTGATATGGGAATAAAGTTAAAAGGCGCCTGCACGGACATACATGACCAAGGTCAGTTTGAAAGGGTTCATTAATCATCTTCCAACATTGTGATAGTTAACAACTTGCGCACAACAACAGGTTAAGCACCAAACCAACCTACAAATGAAAAAAATCCTTGTCCCTTTCGACTTCTCTGCGCTTTCAGTATCTGCACTTCTGTTCGCCATCGAGCTGGCCGAAGCGGGCCAAGGCCAGGTTACAGCCCTGCATGTGGTCAATATGACGCCCGCTTACCTGGAAAGTTTGGACCGGGCCGGATATGCTGCCGGTTCTGCCTCGATATTACGGGGCTTGGGCCGTGAAGCGACTGAAAACTTTGCCAAAGTTAGAGCTGATCTCAGAAGCCGGATTGAACCCAGCTTTCGCGTTGAACAGGGGGGATTGCACCAAGCCATAATAAAAACGATCCATGAAATCGAAGCCGACCTGGTCGTGATGGGGACCAACGGCAGTAGTGGGCTAACGGAAGCATTAATCGGGTCGAATACCGAAAAAATTGTTAGAACTGCGCCCGTACCAATCATCTCTATTCACAAAGACCAGAAGATAAGCCAGATCCGTAACATCGTCTTCCCTACGGCTATCGATCTTGAACAACATCGCTTTATTTGGCAGCTTCGGGCATTGCAGTCATTTTTCAACGCGCACCTTCATTTGCTTTATGTTAAAACACCTGATTCCATCAACACTGACAAGACCTTGACCGGCATGCTTACCGATCTTGGCAACTATTACAGTCTTACCAATTATAGCGTTCATATCACGCATGCGGCATCCGAAGAAAAAGGGGTTCTCAAATTTGCTGCCCGCATGCCAGCCTCAATGATCGCGATGGCAACGCACGGCTACACAGGCCTGACCCATCTAATGCTGGGAAGTGTGGCTGAGAACGTTATCAACCACACCAATGAAGCTGTCTGGACGTGGAAGCTTTCCGGGCAATTGTGAATCTCAATAACATGCATAACTAACCTAAACTAAAACAGGGCCGGCGGTGAAAACTGTTGGCCCTCGCTTTATGTGTAATAGTCACTGCTTGATCTGGGTCTACCACAAGTAACTTGCATCGCCCAATGCATGCTTTCCCAGCCTAATAGTCCATATGCCGTCCAGACCACATGCTCCGATTTTATCACTATCAACCTGGTCAGGGATTGACAGTTTCCGGACAAAAATTTGTAATTAATTTTTGGGCTAGAAAGTACTTTCAGGGTCCTCACTTTGAAATCCTGTGAGGGTTTATCGTGCGCAAAGAAGTTTTGAAGCCCTATCTGATTTTCTTCGCCACTAAATATAAGTGTCCATCTACCACGCGGCGATCAATATAATCGCCGCCAAACTGATCTTATTCTGCTTCACAAAAATAGCTTTGATAAAATCAATGGCTGCTTGAAGATCAAAAAAGCTTGCCGCAAGCAGCTAAAACCTGATGCAGATCATATTCGAAGGTAAGTCCTGTCAAGTTTTTCCAATCATCAGTACGCTTATTTTGAGATAGTTAAACAGATTTTAACAATCTCACCTAGTGGTAATATGGACTCGCTCAAATTCCTTGACATGATCTCATGGGCCTTTTACCTGGGCTGTAACGTGTTTGCCGTATGCTTGCTTTGGGCTAGTAAATCACGCCAGCCTCTGGCGCGCCTCATCCTATTTTCCCTTTTCCTCTTTGCCGCGGGAGCCAACACCTATATCGCGCTTGATGCGCCATGGAGCTATCGGGATTTTGCCGATACGGCCATGCCTCTTTACAAACAATTTATAGTCGGGGCCTTTATCCCCATCATCACGCCGATGGTACTTACCATAGCAATATGCCAGCTTTTAATCGCTGTGGCCATGACTGCGACAGGGCAAATATTTCAGGCTGGCTGCTGGGCCGGGATTATTTTCTGTATTGCCATTGCCCCACTCGGGCTGTATGCTGCTTTTCCCATGCCTTTGCTACTCGCATGGGCGATATTCCGCCTTTTGAGGACGGATAAAGACCAAACCAAAGATTCAAATATGCAAAGGCTCAATCAAATAACTAAAAAGCATCATGCACGACCTATCGCGAATTAAACATACTTTACTGGTTACCAAAGTAATGTCAGCCCGCCAGGCTGCCGCTCTGATCCACGACGGAATGGTCGTCGGAGCAAGCGGCTTCACCCGCTCGGGCGACAGCAAGGCCGTACTGGCCGCATTGGCCGAAAAAGCCGAATGCGATCATACCCGCATTACCCTGATGACCGGAGCCTCGCTCGGCCAGGGAACCGATGGCGTGCTGGCCACCGCTGGCGCAATAGTTATGCGGCTGCCATTCCAATCTGATCCGGTCATGCGGACGGTCATCAATCAGGGCGGACTTTCCTACATCGACGAAAACCTGAGCGAAACCGCAGCACACATCCGCAACGGTTTTTTGCCGCCCATAGACATCGCGATCATCGAAGCGGCCTACATCGAAGCCGATGGCAGCATCGTACCCACTACGTCCGTGGGCAATTCAGCGATATTTGTACAACAAGCCAGACAGGTGATTGTCGAAATTAACGAGGCGGTACCGGCCAGTGTCCGCGGCATACACGACGTGTTCCTGCCGGAGGATCCGACAGGCCGGGCGATCCTACCCATTACCGAGGTGTGGCAGCGTATCGGACAGGATGTAATCAGCTGTAATCCAGACAAGATTTCGGCCATTGTTTTTACCAATCAAAAGGACAGCCCTGCCGAAACCACAGCCGATAATGCCGTAGCCACTGCCATTGCCGGGCATTTACTGCATTTTTTTGAAAGCGAAATAGCAGCCGGCAGGCTCACACGAGCGCTCAGGCCTATCCAGGCAGGCATCGGCAAGATCGCCGATGCCGTTCTCAGCGGACTTGCACAGGGCGACTTCGAGCACCTTACCATGTACTCCGAGGTATTGCAGGACAGTACTTTCCGGCTGATCGACAGCGGCAAGATGGATTTTGCCTCAGGCAGCTCGATGACCTTGTCAGAAGGTTGCTACCGGCGTGTGTTTGCTGATTTTGAGCATTACCGGCACAAGATCCTGCTACGTCCGCAGGACATCACCAATGCGGCCGAAATAATCCAGCGGCTGGGCATTATCGCTATCAACACAGCCCTGGAATGCGATATTTATGGGAATGTCAACTCATCCCATATCTCCGGTAGCCATATCGTCAACGGCATAGGAGGTTCGGCTGATTTTGCCCAGAACAGCTACCTGAGCATCTTCGTCACCGAGTCCATTACCAAAGGCGGTAAAATATCACGTATTGTCCCGATGGTAACTCACGTGGATCATTCAGAGCACGATGTGGACGTGATCGTTACCGAGCAAGGGCTTGCCGATTTGCGGGGGCTATCGCCAAGGCAAAAGGCCCAGGCCATTCTCAGCAGATGCGTGCATCCGGATTACCAGCCGGAACTGGATTCGTATTTCGAGCGCGCTTGCCTTCGTGGCGGACATACCCCGCATTTGCTGGAAGAAGCGTTCCAGTTCTATACCAATCTGGCCGAAACCGGCGCCATGAAAACCCGTATCCTGGAATCTGTTTAAACCGCCTACATTATGAAAAACATCCGCCTGGTGATCGATGCCGGTCACCTTAATACCGATCACATCCAGTTCGCATGCTACATTGCGTCGCTGACACAGTCGCGACTCACAGCGATTTTCATGCAAAACGAACCCTACCGGCAGATTCCCGAAATGAAACTGGCATTCGGGGCACCATTTACCGAAACAATTACCCTCAAAGACCTTCCCCACTTTAAGGAAAGCCAGCAGCTGTTGCAAGAAAACCAGGCAACGTTCCGCGCCATCTGCGAACGGCAAGGCGTACATGCCAGTGTGCATGAGAACCCGTGCGAGCCCCTTGAACAGATTTTGGCAGAAAGCCGCTTTGCAGACCTGATGATCGTTGGTAGCGACCTGTCCTTCGAGGGTTCGGACGAGAAAAAGCCCAGCCCATTCCTGCAAGATGTGCTTTGTGCCATAGAATGCCCTGTGATCATCGCCCCGGCTACTTTTGAGGGCGTCGAACAGGTCGTTTTCGCCTATGATGGCAATGCTGCCGCTGCACATGCGATCAAGCAGTTTTCTTACCTGCTACCCGAGCTCGAAGACACTCGGCTGACGATCGTTCAGGTTGTAGGTGAAGATGAGCCGGAACAGGCCAACTGCGGCAAACTAGCCCGGCTGATCAGCTCGCACTATTCCAATGCGCATTTCGAGAAACTTCATGGGCGGCCAGGCGCTGAGCTGTATGCATATTTGATGAACAAGAAAAAAACGCTGGTTGTGATGGGCTCTTATGGCCGCGGCGCGTTTTCGAACCTGCTCACGCCAAGCACTGCCGATGCGCTGATCCGCAGATTGAACCTGCCGCTATTCATCGCGCATCCATAAATCATTAAAAACGTGTAAGAAAAAAGGCTGCATTGCACTGCCTTTTTTCTTTATACTGCACTTCCTCACGCTATTTCAAACCAACCTTCACTGCAAAAACGCTGCCGCCCGACAGACCACGTAAGCTGGGCAAGCCAAAAGCCTTTTGCAAACCGGCGGGTTGAGATGCTCACACGCGGTCCATTGGAGGGAATAATCGGCACGGTAAGACCATCGTCTGACGACTGCCGGGTAAAGGTCACTTCTGCTTTTGCAAAATACAGTGGCAGTACAAAAGTGACTTTTTCTTGTTCTGCTTGATAGGTCATGGTCGTTAGGTTTAATGTGAAATTAACACCTGCCGCAGCGGGCATGTAAGGACAGGTATTCTGGCATGGTTGACAACGTCCGCTGTGATACTGGGACGAAACATATGGGCAGGGTCTGGATTGCCCAGTGTTCCCATCGCTATCATATCCGCGCCGATCTGCGCGGCGAATTTGAGTATCGCCTCGGTGATGTCCTCTGCGATTACAACCGATGTTACGCAATGCGAAAGTGCTAGTTTCTGAGCATATTCTTCGAGCTGCTGAGCAGATGCTCGTCCGATGCCAGGCGCATCAGTGTCAATGTACAGAAGATGAAACCGGCTATCGAGCATTTGAGAATATCTTGAAAGGCAGACGCGCAGTTCCGCTGGATCAGAATGAATATCGACCGGGACTAAAATTTCTGCCGTCCTTGCAAAGTGCGGGCGCTGCTGAATGCTCAAAACCGGAACCGGAGCTACGCGCACGATCCTTTCGGCGTGTGATCCCATAAAGACGCCGTCCCATCCCCTGGCTCCCCGGGTCCCAACCACAATCAGGTCAATATGGTGTGTGTCAACCACATCAAGCACAGAATCGACAAAACGCCCCGTCACATGTAATGGGTGGATTTTGATGGCCGGCGGAAAAGCTGAGATCCATTGACTAAGCTCGCTACCGGCATTTACCGGCTGCGCCCTGGCTCCAATGTCCTCCTCTACTGTGAGCACAAAAATCTTGACAGGCATTTGCCATTCGAATTCTGCGGTAGCTTGCAGTGCCAGCCGGCCAGCTTGCGAGCAATCGAAAGGAACAAGGATACGCAATATATCAGCGGAGTCATCCATAGCTCAAATACTTGTTTGCCGCGGGTAGGTCAGGTTATTGGTGATCCGGCAAACGCCGGCTACATTTTCTATGCGGGTTTGAACCAGCTGCCTGTCCGCTTCGAAGTCGACATGACCCTCCAACAGCACCCAGCCGTCGTGAACACTCATATGGATGTCTTGCTCAGGGATGCGCACATCGCGGTGAAGAATGCTGCTGATCTGCTCAGTAATAGCCAGGTCGGGAATACAGGTTGTCATAATAAGTCGGGTTTTTAACTGATCCATATTTATTGCATGACATATGTCCAGACAGGCTCCGACAGATGGTTGACCACATCTTCGGCAACGCTGCCTTCGGTAAAATGGACGAGCCCTTTATGCCCGTGCGTGCCCATTGCGATGATCGAATTGGGAACACGCCGCGCGTATTTGAGGATGCCTTCCTGGATATTGAGTCCCCTGCTCACATGAACAGTATAGTCTTTTAACCCGTAAAACAGGGCGTAGCCTTCCAGTTTATGCTCCGCTTCCTCATCCGATTCCAGGCTAAACGGAAACCCGTTGACAAATAGCAAATGGAGTACTGCACCAAACAATATCTGCAATCCCATAATTTGCTGCACTAAAGGTTTTTGATCAAGCTCCATCGTGGTCGGGAAGATAATGTTCTTTATCTGATCCAAATGACAGGAGCCATGGATGGCCATGACCGGCACCGGGGATTCCCGGACGATTTTCTCGGTATGCGAACCAATAAACAGCTCTTTCAGTCCCGACGCGCCATCTGTTCCCATGATCACCAGGTCAATCTTTTCCCGGGCAATCACATCCAGCGTCACATCATTTACATAACCGGTTTCCAGAAGCAATTCGGCCCGGTCACCGACGCCAGCCGTTTTCCCTTTCATTTTCTCAAACTCTTTCTCGCTGTACGCGATCCAGTCGTCTATCATCGGGATTGGGTCGATGGCAGCGAAAGGCTGCCCAGGCATCCCATTTCCAAAAATCGTCGGAACTTGCATTACTTTCAGTACCATCACATGACCACCGCAGGCGGTCGCCATCTCGACAGCGAACTGAAAGGCATGCTTCGCCGCTGCCGAAAAATCACAGGGGACAAGTATTCTTTTCATAGGACTGGTGTTTTAGATAAATACATGCGCAACCCTTGTGGTTATACGCCGGGTCTAAATTAAATTCTCACGCTGGCAAACAGGATGACAACTGCCACCGCAAAATATGACTTCGCTCAGAGCTGATTGACATTCTGAACCTGCCAACGTAATGCAGTTTAATCTAATCTGATCTGGCGGGCGAGCCTGGCGACAACTATTTCTCTTTGCGCTGCGGTCAGGTACTTAACCCGCCCGATTCTTGACACCTTTACAGGCTTGACTCCACAAAATTCAAGCGTAGCTTTCCTGATCGCCCTGATATCGCTACTGCGGTACTGCCACCAGAGCCAGATAGCCGGGGCGTCAGAAGTTGCAATGATGTGCGCCGACCTTTTCGTGAGATAGCCATCCCAAAAAGGTCCCTTTTCATGGTATTTAAATGCAAACCCAGGTAATAAGACACGGTCCAAAAAGCCTTTGAACAACGCAGGAACCGAGCCCCACCACACAGGATAGATAATCACCCATTTATCGCACCACAATATGTTCTGCTGGGCCGTAAGCAGATCTTCTTCCAACTCTTGAACTTGGCCGTAGCCATGCCATAAGATTGGGTCGAAGCGCATCTGCCCAATGTTTTGTCGGCGGACCTGGTAGCCTGCCGACAGCAAGGCTACTTCACAAGCGTCGGCAATATGACCGTTAAAACTCTTAGTATCGGGATGGGCCAGTAGTAGGTAAACTTTCATTTAGGACTTAAAAATCGTGAATTTCACTGATAGTAATTTTCAGGTTTTACGCCTGCCGACAGATGCCGGTTTCCAATCGCGCCCCACCGCTGAATTTTACCCTAAAAGACGTCCACTTCCTGGCCGTCATGTTTGCCTTTTCATTTTGTACTTACTGAAAATGCGCACTTTAAATAAATCGGCACCGGGATAGTATCACCAGCTTTGACCGGATTAAATCTGCCGGTACCACCTGCTGCGCATCAACGATCTGCTCGATACCGTCACGTAATACGATGCACTTTCTGATAGATCAGTTTTTGCAGTTTTCAACCGCCTTGCCTACCTTAAACTCTTGCCAGAAGCTCAAAAGTGCGCTTGCCAGGATGATGCAGCCGATAATGAGCGTATCGGAAACTTCACCTAAAAAGGCGGACAAAAATGACTGCTTCCAGCAGCAGCACGAGCGGGCATTTAAACTGATTGACTAGATTGGCACGGGCGCGTTGTAGTCTTTGCGCTGGCAGGGCAACTCCCCAAACCGTATTTGTGAAATTGAATCGGCAGCCGACATACGCTACATGGTCATCACAACCCGCCCTTCGATACGGCCCGCCTTCATATCGTCAAATATGCTATTGATCTCTTCCAGCCGTGCGGTGTGAACGGTCGCTTTTACTTTACCATCGAGCGCAAAGCCGACGGCCTCCTGCATATCCTTGCGTGTGCCGACAATCGACCCGCGTATAGTATGCCGGTTGAGAACGGTTTGAAAAATAGGCAGATCAAAACTGCCCGGCGGTAGGCCGGTCAGCGCCATGGTGCCCTTTTTACGCAGCGCCGAAATTCCCTGCTGAAAAGCCACCGGTGAAACCGCTGTGATCAGCACGCCGTGCATACCGCCGGTCCGGGTTTTCAAGAAAGCTCCGGGATCTTCCTGCATGGCATTTACTGTGAGATCTGCTCCTAGCCGCTGGGCCAGTTCGAGCTTTTCGTCACTTACATCCATGGCTGCCACGTGCATTCCCATGGCTTTCGCATATTGCACTGCCAGGTGTCCCAAACCACCGATCCCGGAAATGGCTACCCACTCCCCTGCTTTCGTCTCGGTCTCTTTGAGTCCTTTATACACGGTTACGCCTGCACACAAGATCGGCGCCATACCAATCATATCCGTACCAGACGGCAGGTGCGCCACATAGCGCGCGTCAGCGAGTACATACTCTGCATAGCTGCCATCGACGCTGTAACCGCCGTTCTGCTGAGCGTCGCAAAGCGTCTCCCATCCGGTAATGCAATATTCGCAGCAGCCGCAGGCGCTGTACAGCCAGGGCACGCCTACAATGTCGCCTTCTTTGACCCCGGTGACCTGTGGCCCTATTGCAGCAATATAGCCGATGCCCTCGTGACCAGGTATGAGCGGCAACTGCGGCTTAACAGGCCAGTCGCCATCGGTGGCGTGCAGGTCGGTATGACACACGCCGCTGGCAACGATCTTAACCAGGACCTGGTGATTACTAGGGCGCCGCACAGCAACTTCTTCTATTTGTAGCGGTTTGCCGAACTGACGGACGACCGCCGCTTTCATGGTTTGAGGCAACATAATGGTTTGCTTTTCAGGTGGACTGTGCCGTAAAGTTGGCCATTTGGTGCGCGCATGATCATGACTGCCGTCAACTTTAAACATGACTGTGATACGGCGCGTCAAGTATCGCCTGTAGTTGAAAGCATTTGTCATAATCCCGCATGACATGCGTCATACATCCACCCAGCGGACAGGCTGAAATTTGGGTGCAAAATCGTACCATCTTGCGTCCATTCAAGTCATCTGAACATGAGAAAAATCCTTGTACCCACCGATTTCTCTGAGAATGCCGAAAAGGCCCTCTCTTTCGCCATCCGCATTGCTGATAAAACGAAGGCGCAGCTATTGATGCTTTTTGTATATCATCCGTATATCAACGACGTCGCGTTACCGGAGTACATCGGTTCACTGGAAATATATAAAGAGCTCGAAGCGTCGTACCGCGAAAAGCTCGATGAAGCCGTGGCGCTGGCGCGTCATCGGGGAATAAATGCCGAAGGGATTTGGGCTACCGGCGGGACCCAACCTGCGATTCTTCATACTGCACGCCAGAACGAGGTGGACCTGATCGTGATGGGAAGAACCGGACAAGGCGGCTTTCTGGATAAATTACTTGGAAGCAACAGTGCTTCCATCGCAACCGAGGCAGACTGCGCAGTGCTGGTCATTCCGCCAATGGCAGCGGACGCGGACTTTAACAATATCGTCTACGCTACCCAGCTGGAGTTTGACAAAAAACCGACGCTCGAGCAAGCCATCGGGCTGGCCCGGCAACTTAAGGCGCGCATAACATTTTTGAAAATCAATTCAGATGAGCAGCTTGACATCCAGTCAGATGCCCAGTATATCATGGAAATGAAGGAATCCTTTGGCATCGCATCCGAGGATATCACGATCCGCAATGCACAAAGTGTTCTAAGGGGCCTTCAGGCGCATTGCCATCAGACACGTGCCGATATGCTGATTTTGTGCAGACGCGACAAGGATTTGTTGCAAACGATTTTGAACGGCCCCGGCCTTACCAGCAAACTTGCGCTCGCAACGGATACGCCACTTCTCGTATATCATCTGAAAGATGCATAAAGGCCAACCAACGAATTTAGATGAGTCGGCTCGAAACGAATCCAAAGCGGTGATCGTCTTTATAATAACGACATTCGTGGTTTCCTGGATCCTTTGGATGCCGCTGGCAATCGATGCAATTTTCAAGACTCACACACCTCGTTTGCCCGGTCAGTTTTTTCTGGCCTCCTTCGGGCCGCTTGCAGGAGGTATCGCGGCCAGTTACTATCGGGGGGGACAGAGCGGATTGACAGCCTGGCTGCGTGCCATCTTTCGCTTTCGGCTGAGTCCAAAAATCTACTACCTGATCAGCGCAATGCTAACCGCATATTTTCTGATAAGCTTATTAACTATTTGGATCTGCACGGGTACGCTCAATTCCTTAAGGTTTTTAGGGGATACAGAAAAACTGCCCGGAGTGCCCCATGTATTGGTTTTAGGCGTGTGGATGCTCGTTTTGGCATGGGGGAAGAATCCGGTTGGCGCGGCTGGCTTTACGCCGTTCTTATTAAAAAGCATTCACACGTCCAGGCCGCCTCTTGGGTAGCAGCTCTATGGATGCTCTGGCATTTGCCAGCGTTTGCATTTAACGAAAGCTACCAGAAAATGGGTTGGGGAGTCATCGGCTGGGTAATCAGCCTCTTCTATGGGTCTGTCCTACTCGGTTGGCTATTTCTCAAATCGGGCAGCGTCATTCCGTTAATCATCTGGCACGGGGTATTCGATCTGATCACCGCCAGTGACCACTTGCCCGATCTGGTGCCGGCCGTAATCAGCGGTGTTGTAATCATGCAAGGTATTTACCTGATCGGAAAACCCAGCTGGTAACTAAGCGAATCTCCGTCTTCCATTCGAATGTTTCGCCGTATTCTACGGCGAACTTGTGCTTGTGGTTACGACCAGAAGCGTCTCGTATTGCGCCTGGGCGATGTGGATCAGTGGATCGTTGATCATCGCAAGGGCGATGTCAATCCGTTGCTTTCGCTACCGGAAAGCTGATTGGGTCTTTTTAAGTTAGTTGGTGTATGTCCAGCGAGCCAAGCTTCCCATATGCTCGATTTGAGCAGTCTACCAGCGCTGGGCATAAGCGCAGCGGATATCACATTGTGAAGGACGGAATTTGACTGCGCATAAGGACATAAGGAAAACCAGCCGCTTTTTTGGAATTTAAAATATCACATTCGCCCCAAAAACTGAACCCCTTATTGGGCCAGGTAACCACCGTCAACCGGATAGTATGACCCATTCACAAAAGAAGCCTTCTCGCTACTCAGCCAAAGCACCAACTCGGCAACCTCTTCCGGCTCACCCATTCGTCCCACCGGGTGCTTGGCTATCAACCAATCAAATGTCTGATTGTCTAAATCTTTCAACAACGGTGTTTTGATAAATGCAGGGCCTACTGCATTGGCACGAATTCCTCTGGCGCCATATTCCAGCGCAATGTTCTTGGTAAGTCCAAGCAAGCCGTGCTTAGCCGCGACATAAGCCGGACTATTTGCGAACCCAACACTGCCAAGGATGGAAGCCATGTTCACAATCGCTCCCCCACCCGAACTAAGCATGGCCGGAATCTGATGGCGCACTCCGTAAAATACCCCTGACAGGTTCACCGCGATAACTTTATCCCAGGCATCTACCGGGTACATGCCAGTAGGTGCCATCGCTCCGCCAATCCCCGCATTGTTGCACGCGATGTGTACTGCACCATATTTGTCAATAGTGCTCCAAACAAGCGCCTGGTTATCCTCCGGTGAAGACACATCGCATTTGACAAAAAAACTATCTCCGCCTAGGTGAGTGATTTGTTGCACCGTATCCCGGCCAGAGTCCTCATCCAGATCAGAAACGACCACTTTTGCACCGTGCCTCGCATAGACAAGCGCAACGCTACGCCCGATACCCGAGCCTGCCCCGGTAACGATGGCGACTTTATCCTGTAATATCTTCATGTGTTTTTATGGATTGTTAAATACCTATGCTCAAATGGTCACAACGCCTGATTGAACCGGATTTCTGTGATTGCAAAACGCGCATATGGAAAATATCCTTCCGGCAATTCCCAAGCTGCTTCCAATACCATTGGTATCAGCACACCATCACGAAGCTGGTAGTCACTCACAGTAGTCACCCATTTCTGCCGTGGCCCATCGCCCAAATTTCTCATCGAGATCATGCGCTCTATTTCATGATTTTCATTGAAAGTGACCATGAAATTGATTTGGGTACCCTGATAACTATATTCGAGCCTGGCAGACCGCTCATCAATCGGGCACCATTTCAGGGCTGCAGAAGGCAGCAGATTGGTAGGAAAGCAAACGCTTTCCCCTAACCAGCGCATCAGTTCCCCTCGGTTTAATTCAGGACCTTGGCTATCAACGAATTTTATAATAGAAAAAAGCGATACAATCAGACGGCCTTCGCCATTGATAAACATATCCCGGGCGGTAAAAGCGGCAGTTTTGCCCATCCATACAAAGCCGGGCCGGTCGGCCGTAAAATACTCTTTTCCAATTATTGGCCGCCAGTCCTTTTTCAGGTCGGTCTTAAAGAATCCCGTATGTGAGAGAACTACGTTGCTGATATAGGGCTGTCCGGATTTCAAAACCCGTCTAAAATACAGCTGAACGGGTTCGGGGAGCCCATCGAGCTGCCTATAATCGAATACTTTATGAGAAATTGGCGTCTCGTTCGCTATCAATCTTGCAACGTCGTCGTTGAATTGCCAATTGGATTTCACCTTACCCACGGAGATAAGCATCAAGAGTAAAATGCCTAAACCTAGTCCCCATTTTGCGAAAGCGGGAAATGTATACTTCAATATATTTGAAGCGCTTTGCTTGAAAACCGATCGATAAGTATTCATATGCTTATATCTGAAATGTACCTTGCCAAAAAACCATCACATCTTTATTTCTGACCCGAGTGGCATCAAATAGTCAATTAAATAGCAGCTCAAATGTGGACACCAAGCCAAGCGGTTTTCAATCCTTTTACTAGCTCTTGATTCGCACCTTAGTCACGAAAAATCAGTGCAGCTGACTTTGCCATTGCAAAATATAAGACGACGATAAGGACAAGCGCATTCACAAGGGTGCCAAACCTTGCTTGGTCCCATACTGAAACAATCATGAACTGCGAGAAAATCACAGACGCGATAGCGATCCACAGCCATTGTCCTTTGTCGAGCAAAAACAATATGCTCGTCATTAAAAAAAGAACAAAACAAACCAGCCATAAAATGCTGGGCGTTTTGTCGGTCACTATTGGCCGGCCTGTATCAGGGCTTATAAAGCCTACCAGATGGATCAAACCGTGAAGCAGCAACAGGGCGAAAAGCAAGTAGCGTAGCATTTTTGTCAAGATAGTTACTCGACAAAAGTGGCCGCTTTACAGGCGGAAAATTATGACAAGTGTCATATTCAAAACTATTGATAATCAACCAGCGGCCGTGCCACCACCAGGCATCGTTTCGACCTTTTCCTGAATTCCTTCAGCCGTTTCAAGATCGTTTCCATTGGTCTGCGAAATATGTTGGACGTCGGAAACCCGTTCAGGCACAGCCTTGGAAAAATAGATGTGGAACCGCCACATTTTCAGTAAGTCACCGAAGGTGACCTCATGGGCCGAGCACACCTTATTCAGCGATTCAACAACCACTCAATTTGGTACTGGCAAATCAGTCACTTTTTTGAATAGAAAGTCCTGCGTACGATTCAAGTCACGACAGGATGCTCCCTAGCTTCTAACGGATATCCAGTCCTCGACAAATGTGCGACTTCGTATCGGCAGCATTGAGTTGCCTGAAAGCAAAGTGTGTTTTGAAAGCTTAGTTTATGGCAAATTCATTTTTATATACAGTGCATAAATTCTACAAGGAAAATATGGCTGCCGAAAGTATCATCCTTGCGGTATTAAAACGTGAGACGGTTTCTATTCAACGTATATTTCCCCCTTCATCCATGGTCTCGACGGAAGCGGCCAGGTTTGGATGACAATAGGCGCTTGTAAAAATTCGAGATGATGATAATGATGGATTCAGAATCTATTGTAGTGACTTCATCCTCACAAGTATGCCTATCGGGCAATAGCCGAGCAGTCGGTGCATCAACAGCCCGAAGGTAACATTATGGTACATGTGAACCTCGAACAACAAATCCTCCATAGGATCCAGCTTCATTTAAGCCGGTTTAGATGCGGTATATTGCATACCTCATATAGTGACGAGCGTATTCAAATTTTTATCGAGCTATGATATAACTTTGCAAAACTTAATCGACAGGACCATGCCATGGAAGATCGCAATCATCGACGACGATGACGTCGTCCGATTCCTCTGTAACAGGCTGATCGGGAAAATCAGTCCGCTCCACTAGGTCCAGATATACGAAAATGGCCTTGTCGCTTATGAGCATTTCAAAAAGTTTGCTCAGTATTCTAATGCCCTTCCTGAGCTGATCATATTAGACATTAATATGCCTTCAATGAATGGATGGCAATTCTTAACAGCCCTTCGCTCACTTGACGTTCCTGGCTATGATCCCACTATTTTCATAGTTAGCTCCACCTTGGATGAAGATGACTTTGAAACGGCCAAAGAGTTTACCGAGCTTACCGGATTCAAAACCAAGCCGATCACGCAGGCTCAATTGGCCGAGATGATTTCAGCGGCCGGGCACTGATGTAGCCTCAGTCTCCCTTCAAGTTGAAGCTCCTGATCTCGGAATCGTCACTTAACATAGTGTTCGTTATCAGAACAAAAGCGGATTTGCTTGGTTTTGTCCTATTCTAAAGATCTCTTGATCCACTGTAAATATCGAGATCTTCAGCATAAATCTCCTGCAGTGCAAAAACAATCACATACACAGGCAATCCCTCACTTCTGCCAATTCACTCGCACTTGCCCCAGATTTGCCATTCTCTATTTGATAGCCAAGAACAGCCTTTTTAATTCCCCTAATTCCGTCTCGCTTTACAAGTTATAACTAGTAGTCATAAATTCGACACTTCCAAACCCTCTGTAAATTTAGAGCTTCACAAAAAGCAACGCGCTACTTATCAGAAAATTACACTAATTACTCATAGAAACTTTCGCGCTTAGACGGGATATATTTATCTTCAACTTTGCGTAAACCCTAAAACTGAATTATGAAGCGCTTTATTTCTGAGAACGGTGCAGGATTTGTTACAATCACACTTGTACTTTTCGCCTGTGCATCCCCTTTCATCTTTACTCAGTATGGAGCAGAACGTTTCAATTACTCTGACACAGGACAGATCGGCGATACGATTGGTGGACTTACTGCACCTATAATAGGGGTTCTCAATGCAATACTATTATACTGGACCATAAGAACGCAAAGTCAGCAAATCCGTCAGGATCGGTTACGTTTTGATATTGATAAAAGGATTGATAGAGTTAAAGCTTCCATTAAGGGTCTCAAAATAGTAATTGATGAAATTATAGTTGTGCCAGACAATGAAATTAAAGGAAAACACAAGGGAATGAACTCCCTTGTAACGCTTTCAGGCCTAATAGGGCTTTCGCCAGCCTTCAACGACTATTTCAAAATAAACTTAACTGATTGGGCGACGTATCTGTCAGATATTGGAGATATAGTTTTAGACGCACAAAGAATAATGAAAAATAATCTAGACCTTGATACTGATCAAATTGAGAAGGAAATTCTTTATCAGAATATAAAGCTTCAAATCTCTCCCCTACTAATGTTCTATACAACTGTTGAACAGTTTACAAAAAAGTATCCAAATAATCCAGCAATTGTAACTTACAACTTCAATTCACTGACCCACTTTAAAAAACACATCGACGATATGGAGCAATTAAAGCCCATAAAATTACAATAGTTGATATCTAATTAATCACAATAAATGGCACATATTATGATAAAAATTTTAAATAAAGTCCCCCAAATATTATATGCGATTATAGTAATATTAATTTCGATTGCTCTAACACACTATTTAGAAGTGCATTTAATCTCAATAAAATGGATTACTGCTCAAGAGGGTGAAGCGCGTGTTGCTCTATATTCAAGCGTTTTAACAATTATAGGTATTTTTTACGGAGTCATACAACTACAATCGCAAAAGAAAGACAGTCTCCTTGCAAATGAATATATTAATCAGCCTGATTTTGCTTTTTTTGCTTTTGGAAATGGAAGTACGGTGCCACTATCAAGTTGTACTTCGCCAGGGTGTTGCTGTACTGGCAATCAACCATGCTCTAATAATTGTATTGACGAGCACTGGTTTGTAATAAAGCAAATTGGGAACCTGCCTGCAACTGATATCAGTATCTCAATGTTTCATTCCAAGGAACAACAAAATATTTGCTGTGATGATAAAATAAAAAAAATTGACACATTGATCAAGAATGACACATTTCAATATAAATTGCCGCCATACAGCTATGATGAAAATTTTTTAGACAGAACTAGTAACGGTTATTTTGTTGTCTTGATTTCATACAAATCACTGTATTCAAATTTAAGATATAAACGCGTATACCATCTGGCATATAGTCCTGGTAAAGATACTGTGATTGCTAATGGTCTATGGGGAAACAACATAAAATTTTTCTCCGTAAAGCTTTTCAAAATTACTGATTATAATTCGTTACGATTTCGCGATATTATCATAGGTAATATGTTATTCTATCTATTCAAATTGAACATAAAAAGCACTTACACGGAGCGAGATTGGATAATGAAATATTGATAATTTGAGTGTAAAATGCGTTAAAGCTGGAACCACATTCGGCCAGTCTTATGACTAGACAAAATTTTCCATAATATCTTGATGTGAATTATAAGTCGAAGTTATCAACGCTAATGGCAGAATAATAGATCTTTTCGAACCATAAATTTTTAAGCGACTCCATATAATCAAAAAATAAAACAACACATTGACCACTGGAATGTTTTGCTGAAGTGTATATAATTCCGTCAATCCGATTTTCTAAAAATTCGGATTTCTGAAAGAACTGGGTCATAAACTGTGTTGGTAAATATTCGACATGCTGCTTTCCATCGCGAGATATCGGCTTGGAGAAATCCTTGGCGAATTGCCGAAGAAAATCTAAAATGAAGTACCTACTTCTATTTTTTTTATCAAATCTGCTTGGCAATGTGGGCATCCTTGTCAAATCGAGTAGATACAAATTGGAGTCCGGTCGAAAAACGGCCATGCTAACATATTCCGGGCCGTTCTCTTCGATAATCTCCATTGCAGCAGTCTGTGGATCCAATGCACCGTAGAACATTGATACCCCAGACCTGCTCATTCTATTTGGCTGTGTTGGATTGGGTGAAGAAGCAAAATCCGACGCCTGCATAGGTCTAATTTGTTCCGAATGCGTCCTTCCACGGAAAATTTGACTCTTATCATTGAGAATTGTTATTAAATTAAGTGTTTCTATTTCTTTTCTAAGATTTTCCAAGAAATGCCCAATAGTCACACTCTCTCCTTGATATTCATCGATAACCACGTTGTAAATGCCCTGTCCCAATTTTTCCTTGGCAACGTTGGTTAATGCCTGCCACGAATAAATAAGCATTTGGTCACCCTCACCATAATATCCACTTTCATCCGCCCAGATAGCCTCGGAATCAAACCATTCCCTCAAATCATCATCAAGTCTCCTAAGGTCGATATCTAACTCAAAAATATCGAAGAGAATGTCGTTAGTGTCGAAAGTACTAACGAGAAAACCACCTTCTCTACCGTTGTAAGAGGCAAAATTTGTTGGGTCGCTATAAAAGTATTGGACTGCCTCAATAAGAAATTCAGCTAATTGCCCTAAGTCCACCACTTTTGCTGTCCTTTGGCAATAGTCACACGTGCTCCAGAATCCATTTTCGGTTATGAATTTTTCAATAGCATAATCTGAAAAATGCTTTAGACACACTTGCCTGTCCGGCCCTGGGTCAATTCCATAAGGGTATTCTATCTCGCTCATAAATTCCAAATAAATCAAATGTAAGGGTGAGAAGATTAATTTTGCCCATACTACCGTATCTACATTCGTTGACTTTTTGAAATGCGAATCCAGCCTTCAATTTCGATGCCTTCGTATCGTAAATAATTGTATAAAGTTGCTTTACTTCCGATGTTTAATTGTTCACAAATCTGCTGAGTCGTGTATTTCCTACTTTGATAAAGAGTTGCTGCTAAGCTTGCTAGTTCCTTTGACTTTTTTGTCAATCCTTTGGGCCTCCCTCCTACCCTGCCTCTTGCACGGGCTGCTTCCATTCCCGCCAAAGTTCTCTCCATCAAAATTTCGCGTTCATTTTCTGCAAAGACAGAGCTAAGCATGTACCATAGTCGACCCATTTTAGTTGAAGTATCTATGCCCTCAGAAATACTGCGAAAGTCGACACCCATCTCCTTCCATTCCACCATCAGTTTGATCAGCTCATAGGTGGCCCTGCCAAGACGGTCGATTCGCCAGACGACGATGACATCTCCCGGTCTAAGCTCAGAAACCATCTTGGCATACTCGGGTCGCTCCTTTGATGCACCAGAGACCTTTTCATGAAAAATCTTTTCGCACCCTGCCTTTCGGAGCGCGTCGAATTGCAAGTCCTGGTTCTGCTCATTCTTCGAAACCCGTATATAACCAAAAATCATTTCAAATTACATTTTAACCCCTATGGTCGCAATATACTGTAATTTGATTTGATGTACTACTAAAATGAACTACTTTCTGGCACTTTTGAGGATGAAAGCGTTCGTTTGGCAGGTAGCTCGAAGAGTACAGAAATACGACCGGATAAATTAGCGTAGTAGTATCATAGACATAATCTATCATCGGGAATCAGTCCTTAATATCATCGCTAACACAGCACTTATAGTTTTTGTGATGTTCAAATTAACACCCGAATGAACTGCTCATACGGTAGTGGCATGTCAAGCCACTTAAAGCTATCCGTAAAGGCCAGTATGATAATAAATGAAGCAACGATGCCGATAACTGCAATCCCGACGGCAGTTCCCTTTGATCCAGTCTTCAAATAATGAATAGCCGAAACGTGCAAACTGATTGAGGCTACGGCCAGAAAATAGTAGGGTATAAAAATAAAAGTTGCAGGATAGTAGTTAAGCCCAGCCGCTGCAAAATAGAAATTGGTATCCAGGTGCTCGATGTACCGCCCGGAAAGAACTGCACCAATGTGGGCAATAAGGAAAAACGAAAGGTAAAGGCCGGAATATACCTGGATCTTCTCGGCAATGGTCTGGGCATCCCGTTTGTAGATCAGTCTGATGCCCGTAACGATCTGGAACAAAACGACCAGCAGTAGAAGTGTTTCCACGACCGGATGTCTGTAAACGAGCCGGAACTGGTCCATGATCTGGATATGTTTTTCCGGCCCATCCAATGCAAAAAGGTGGTTTAGTAAGTGGAATGCTATAAAAACCGACAATGTAACACCGGATATGTAATGTAGGGATTTTACCAATCCCCTTCTATCGTTTTGAATATTCATGGGATACGCAATCAAAGTTGTTCAAAAGCACGGTCGGTACTTGCTACCAACCGTGCATGACCAGGACAATCTAACAACCGCAAGGTTGTCAGGCCTGGGGCGAAAGAGACCCGAGATACTCCTCGAAGCGGGTTTCTCCCAGGTAAGCGTTTCCTTCCGGTACCAACGTCGATGCCGGCACTGCCAGGCCAAAATACGCACTGCTGTCGTTCGCGATCACCGTTTTGCCCGCGTAATTGCCCTTGACATATGCTTCCACAAATTCACTCATGGGCCCACGGACAGGGCCCGCAATCTCGACAGTTCCGTTCGCAGGCTCAGATATCGCAAACCGGGCAATGAACAGCGCCACCTCTTCGGCAGCAATGGGCTGGAAATCGAGCTTCGAGACATGAACTTCACTCCCCTGTGTGCCTCCCGCGGCAATGGTTGGCACAAATTCCTGGAATTGGGTGCTGCGGACGATGGTGTAGGGCACACCGGAGCTTTTTACCAGGTCTTCCTGGATCTTCTTCGCCCGCATGTACCCCATGCCTTCCATCAGGTGCGTACCCACAATGGACAGCACTACATGGTGTTTGACGCCTGCATTCAACTCAGCCGACAAAATGTTGCGGCCCACGGTCTCGAAAAACTGGATTGCCGGACCATCCTCAAATGAAGGAGAGTTGGAAAGGTCAACGAGCACGTCCGTATTTTCCAATGCATCGGAAAGCCCCTCGCCTGTAAGTGCGTTGATACCTGTCGAAGGAGAACCAGCAATGACGGTGTGGCCAAGCTGGCGAAGCTTTTTAGTGACGTTGGAGCCGATCAGGCCCGTACCGCCTATGATTACAATTTTCATGATTTCTGGTTGTGAATTAATTGAAATGAATGGATTTGACTATTCTTTAATCCAGTCGCAGAACCGGATTGCGCCAGGGTAAAAATCGCCCTGAGGGACCAAAAGGGATTTGGGGATTTCGAAGAACATGTACTTATTCTCGTCATTAGCGACCAAGGGCTTTTCCCCGCCTTTGACAGAAAGGTATTGGCTTACAAACTCGTTCATGGGCGCCAGGTCAGGCCCTGCGATTTCTACTGTCGTGTTTTTAGGTCCTTCCAATGCGAGCCGGGTAACCAATGCGGCCACGTCTGCTGCCGCAATGGGCTGGTAGTCCACGGTAGAAATGTGGATGGCCTCCTCGTCGGATTGCACCGCAATCAAAGTTGTGATATGTTCGTGGAACTGCGTAGCGCGGATGATCGTGTACGGGATACCGGATTCTTTGATAATATCCTCCTGCTCTTTTTTGGCGCGCAGATAACCGATATACAAGGCCCGGTCGGTTCCTACGATCGAAAGTACCAGGTGGTGTTTCACACCGGCCGCAATTTCTGCCGCAGCCAGGTTCCTGCCTGCTGCACGGAAGAAATTGATAGCCGTATCTTCCTCGGGAGAAGCCGAGTTAGACAGATCGACGACCACCTCGGCATCTTTCATGGCCTCAGCTAGGCCTTCGCCAGTCAATGCATTGATGCCCGTCGAAGGAGCGGCTACGACTACCTGATGGCCCAACACCCGCAGTTTTTCGCTAACCCTTGTTCCGATTAACCCCGTACCGCCTACAATGACAATCTTCATAATTTTGAAATGTTTAAGTTTAAAATCTTACAGATGATCCTAAACTTGCCATTTCGATGCCAAATATTTAATAGGCTGATTATCAATAATATATTCAATACAGACACCTCTCATTTTCACCGTATTTAGTGAAAACACAAAAAGTATCATCTTATTTGATGAGCATAGACGAAATGTCCCAACTGGTGAAAGGACTTAATGAGCGTAGTAATCGGCCTTTGAGATGCCCAACTTGCGCATTTTGGAATGAAGGGTATTACCGGGGATACCCAAAATTTCTGCGGCGCCCCCGATGCCGGAAATTTTGCCGCCGCACCGGCGCAATACCTGTATGATGTGTATGCGCTCGACTTCTTCCAATGCTAAATCTGATGGCACTATTGGATCGTCGGCCGTGGCCCCTGTTGTTTGCGGCAAGAAAAACTCGGTGACCATGGGACCTGTCGCCAGTATCACCGAGCGCTCAATGAGGTGTTCGAGCTCGCGCACATTGCCCGGCCACAAATAGGCCTGCAACTGCCGTAACGCGTTGGCTGATAGCTTGACAGTTTTCTTGCCTATACTTTTGCTGAATTTGGATAAGAAAAATCCGGCAAGGCTTTCGATATCTTCCCGGCGGTCGCGCAGCGGCGGCAGCTTGATGGGGAAAACATTCAAACGGTAATACAGATCCGAGCGGAACCGACCCGCTTTTACTTCCGCTTCCAGGTCACGGTTGGTTGCGGCAATGATCCGAACGTTTAGTTTGATGGTAGTTTTACCGCCCACGCGCTCCATTTCCTTTTCCTGCAAAACCCGCAGCAGCTTCACCTGTGTTTCCAACGGCATCTCCCCCACCTCGTCCAAAAACAGTGTGCTATTGTTAGCCAGCTCGAATTTTCCGATACGCCGCTCGATGGCCCCGGTGAATGCGCCGCGCTCATGACCAAACAACTCGCTCTCGATCAGGCTGGCCGGCATGGCCGCGCAGTTGACCTTGATCATGAGCTTTTCTTTGCGGGCAGAGGCATTATGTACGGCTTTTGCGATCAGCTCCTTACCAGTCCCGGTTTCGCCCAGCAGCAGTACCGTCGAGTTGCTTTCCGCCACCAGGGAAATCAACCGGTATACCTGCTGCATTGCTTCGCCGCCGCCTACAATCTCCTCAAAATCCTTATTGAGCTGCTGTTTGAGATAGTCATTTTCGTCTTCCAGCTCTTTTTTCAAACGTAGTATCTGCTCGTGCGCAAGCACGTTGGAAACCGCAGTCGAAATCTGGGCGCAAATACCTTGCAAAAGCGGCCCACTGATCTGTTCACCCAGCATCCAAACCATGCCCAGGTTCTGCTCGCCCAATCTCAACGCCGATGCATAGACAGTATTAATCCCACGCTGCTCCCGCTGGATGGACAGTTTCAGGCATTTCGCTTCCAGGTTTTCATCAATGTCCAGCAAAATCGGCTGGTTGCTTTCAAAAACCAGCTTTACATGCTGCTCACTGATATTCAGAGCGTAAAATTCTTCGTGCTCAGCTACTTCGGCTTCCTGGAAAAACTGCCGGTCGAAAAGGTAAGGCCGCAGCGTTACCTGGTCTTCCGCCAAGAGGTACATAACAGCGATCCGGGTTTGAAACAACCCCTGCAAAACATTCGAAACCACATAGTCCAGGTTGGATTTGGATTTAACACCGGTAATATCGTTCGAAAACGTGAGCATCAGCTGCTGCTCTGCCTGCCTGCGCAGAATGTCCTCGTTAGCCATAATGTTGCCCATCGCAATGGCAATCTGCGAGCAGATGCCCTGCAAGATCGGAATGTTGATCTCGTCGATGCTCAGCCAAAGCAGACCAATATTGGCGTTGCCGTTTCGCAATGCAATGCCAACCATTGTTTTGAAACCCATGTTTTCCCAAAGATCCAGGTAGGACAGATTGTAGCCTCTCTGCAACTCGCGGCCCACATTGAAAAGCAACGGTATATAGCTATCCAGGATGCGGTTTTGGAGCCCGTCATTGATCGGGTATTTCTCGGAAAGCACCCGCTCCAACAATGCAGGATCGAATGCGGAAGCGCCTGTATCGTACAGGTATGCCGACATCGTCAGCCCATCTTCATTAATCTTGCGGATCACATATCCTCCCTCGGGGTTGAGCTTTCGTAGTGCTATTTTAACTACGACGGCCAGATCTTCCCTGCTACGGACAGCCGTCATATCATTGCTGAAATCAAGCAGGAATGACTTTTCATTTTCCTTTTGCAGGATTTCTTCGTTTTTGATAATGTTTGAAACCGCGCTAGACAATTGCGGGGTGATCCTTTGAACGATGTCCTTGAATTCCTGAGAAAAGCCACCTTCCTGATCGGTGTAAATATGGATAAACCCGATCGGCTGGTCGCCGGTCCGCAGCGTTGTCATCAGCACATGCCGGATACCTTTCTCGAAATTTACACGCAGGAACGCCGGGCTTTGCGGCTCATCGACAACATCGGCAAGAAAGAAATCGACAGGACCGCCGGCCGCCAAAACGGATTCGATGAAGGGCTCGTCAAGCGGAAAACAGGCCTTGACCATATCATCATATTCGGGGTGGTCCTTAATGGCTGATGCACGGTGATCAAGCAAAAATGGCTTGTAGGTTTCGTCCTTGCGGTCAATCAAGGTCACAATCGTATGGGTAAAGTGCATTAATGACTTGATCCGATCCGAAAACAGGACGATCAGGTCATTCTTGTCGCGCACTTTGGTTATATCATTGCCCAGATCGAGCAACAGTTGTCGTTCCCATTCAAGATTTGTATGATTACTACTGTTTTGACCCAGGTTCGAAAACTGCTTCATCTGTGCGAGGTATGTCTGAATTTAAGTTGATTTGTCCACCTTTTGCGCCGAATAGTAGGACAATTCAAATCCGCAACCATCCGTGCTTTGCATCAACAAAACAAATCAACCAAAGTTATGAAACAGCAAAGTATAGATTCAATCGAAAACACAGTTAATGCAATCGCAGAAAAATATCCGCTCGCAACAACGCCCGAAGAGATCGTCCCATCGCTTTTGGCGCATTTTAACTCGATGGATGTCGATGTAATGCTGGATTTCTACGAACAGGATGCCGTGCTCGTCGACGCCCAGGGTGTCCCTCAGCGAGGGCGAGAGCAGATTCGCAAGGAACTTTTGAAATATTACAGCGTCCAGCTACCCATGCACATCATTGCCCGCCATATTTTTGTTGCGGGCGACACGGCATCGCTCGTATTGGACTGGAACATTGCCGGTCAAGCTCCCGACGGAACGCCGGTACACATGGTGGCAACGTCCAACGATATCGCCAGAAAAGGCCCTGACGGCCTCTGGCGGTACATCATTGACAACCCGTTTGGAACACAGGTAAGAAGTTTATATTAAACCAGCCGGGGCCGGACTTCCGGCCCCAACTTAACATCCATGGCAAACACCGACATTATCCTGCAAAAATTGGTCAATACGCACACAGGTGTAAAAGTCGAGCGGTGGGTTGGCAACAATGTAGAAAACGCGGAAGCATTCAAACCGCATCGCCATGACCATTATACCTGCCTGCTTTTGGAAAAGGGTAAAATTGATATTATGCTCGATTTTCAGCCAGTTACTGTTAAGCCCAGGATGCTTTTCATCTCCTACCCAGGACAGGTGCACCAGGTGATATCATCTCTTGGCGGAGCAGGCTGGTATGTCTCGTTCGACAGCAGATTAATTGACGAGCCAATCAGGTCGACGCTGGATGAATCAGTGACCGAGGTACTGGCGGTGTTGCTTTCACAAACCGAAGATGCCTGGTTTAAAAAATCCATCGCTCTGATGTTGCAATTGGAAGATTTGAACAAAGGTGCTGATCACAACCGGATCGTTACGCATGCATTACTGAAAGCGTTTGTCTACGAGGCTATGATCATTTACCGTAAAACACAAAATCATTTGGCTGAACGTCGCGGGCAACGTCAGTTCGTTGTCGCCAAAGACTTTAAAAAGCTTCTGCGGAACCATTACAAGACCTTAAAAAAGCCTGCCGATTATGCCGACCAGTTAAATATATCAGTTAATTACCTGAATGCATGTGTTAAGGCTGTCACAGCTAACTCCGTCTCAGAATTGATCCATCGTGAGGTTATCGCCGAATCACAGCGGCTGCTATTCTACACTGATTTAGATATCAAGGAAATTGCATTGGGTTTGGGATTCGAGGATCAGAAGTATTTTAGCCGGCTGTTTAAGAAGGTCGTAGGCGTTGGCCCAGCTGTATTTAGAAACAAACAATTATCGATCGAATAGTCAACACCGGCAGAGTACAAAAAAACACCGGATGAAATATAGTTAGTCAACCATGACTGAAAGTTATCACACACTTATACAATGTATAAATTGCTCAACAAGTCTATATCGACCAGAAGTAATGATGCGACGCAGCCACAACTTAAAGCTGATATCACAAAAGATGCCGCTCCGAATCATCGGAACGGCATTCTGATTTGAAGCTAGATCGATAAAAGATTTACCTCAAACTTATCCAGGAAATACGATCCAGAATTCTCCGAAACAATATTTAACTACTTGTCCACATGCCATGATTAGGCAAGAAACTTCAAACACTACAAGTGTTGACATGATATGGAAGAGCCGTCAATTCCACCCACCACCCAGAGACCGGTACAGCTCGACCACCGCATTCAGCTGCCGAGTTTTAATGGTAGCTAGTTGCAGCTCGCTTTGCAGCAGGTTGCCTTGCGCCGTAATGACTTCCAGGTAATTGGCCATCCCACGGTTAAAGAGCAGGTTCGCATTGCTTGAAGCAGTTTCCAGCACGCGCGACCGTTCTGCGGCTGCGTGGTATTGTGCTTTCAGCTTTTCCACTTTGGTCAGTTCGTCCGACACTTCGCCCACCGCGTTGAGAACCGATTGCCGGAATGCAATCACTGTTTTTTCGCGCTCTATTTTGGCTAGTTCAAGATTGGCTTTCAGCTGTCCGCGCTGAAAAACGGGCTGGGTGATGCCGCCCGCGACCAGCCCGAAAAGCGATGCGGGGATATTAAACCAGTTGCTGGCCTTCAACGCATTGATGCCACCGCCGGCTGTGATTACCAATGAAGGATAAAAGCTCGCCTGCGCCTCGCCTACTTTGGCATTAGCCACATTCAAAGCCAGTTCGGCACTTTTGATATCGGGCCGCCGGCTGAGCAATGTGGATGGAAAACCGGCATGCAGCTCATCCGGGATCACCATTTCTTCCAAACGGCTCTTCCGGTTGATCGTCTTCGGCATTGTCCCGATCAGCACATTTAATGCATTTTCCTGCAAAATAATCTGCTCTTCCAGCTGCGGGATGAGCTGGGAAGCAGTGAGCCGCTGCACTTCGGCTTGCTGGACCGCCAGTGAAGTGACCTGGCCTGCCGTCGATTGCAATTGAATCATGCGCAGCGTGCTTTCGCTGAGCATCAAATTCTTCCGGGCAATCTCCAATTGGGCATCCAGCATTAAAAGATTGTAGTACCCCTGCGCGACCTGGGCCACCAAATGCGTTTGCACCGCTTTGCGCGCTTCCGCGGTTTGCAGGAACCCTGCCAGGGCGGCGGCTTTCCGGCTACGGATTTTGCCCCAAATGTCGGCTTCCCACACGGCGCTCAAGGCGGCGCTGTAATCCTCAATGTGCGAGGTGCCCAGGAATTGGTTCAGGGTGAAACCGTTCAAACTATTGTCGGACGGCCGGCTGGTATTGGCGGACACCTGCAATTTCAGCTCCGGGAGATAGCCTTGTTTGGCCTGTTTGAACAGTACTTCGGCAGCATCAATGTGCTGTAACGCCATTTGCATATCATAGTTATTGATCAACGCGGTATCGATCAGTTGCAATAGCGCGGGGTCGTTGATAAAACTCCTGAGCGGAATTGCGCCGATGCTCGCAGAATCTCCCGGCGCTGTACTTCTGAATGCCTCCGGTACCGCATCGGGTAGCGGCACGTTTTTCGAAACCTTACATCCCGCCCATGCCAGGGTCACGAGCAGGATGAGGGCTAAATTAAATTGTTTCATAAATTTCTTGATTTACAGGCCCTTCGTCGTCGCGAACTGCCTCGTTGGAATCTTTGGATAATCTCTCCTGCAAGGCGCGGAAAATCACAAACAGGACCGGAATGATGAGCAAGCCCAGCACCACCCCGGAGATCATACCACCCGCGGCGCCGATGCTGATCGAATGGTTGCCCTGCGCCGATGGGCCCGTAGCGCTCATCATCGGGATCAGGCCCACCACAAAGGCCAGTGAGGTCATAATGATGGGGCGGAGCCGCAACTTGGCCGCCTCGATGGCTGCTGCTACCAGCGATAACCCTGCCCTCCTGCGCTGGACGGCAAATTCCACGATCAGGATCGCATTCTTCGCCAGCAGGCCGATGAGCATTACCAGCGCTACCTGCACGTAAATGCTGTTGGCGATGCCGGTTAAGCCAATGGCTATAAATACACCAAAGATTCCCGCCGGGATGGAAAGCATTACCGCCAGTGGCAGGATGTAGCTTTCATACTGTGCCGCCAGCAGGAAATAGACGAACACCATGCAAAGAATGAAAATGACGGTCGATTGCCCACCGGACGCGATTTCTTCACGTGTCTGCCCGGAAAATTCGTAGGTATAACCGGCAGGGAGTTGCTTTGCCGCCACTTCTTCCACCGCCTTAATCGCCGCCCCGGAGCTGAAACCGGCTTTGGGAATTGCATTCACGGAAATGGAATTGAACATATTATACCTCGAAACCGTCTCCGAACCGTAAATCCGGCTCAGTTTCACGAGCGTGTTGATCGGCACCATTTCTCCGGTTTTGTTTTTGACAAACACCCGGTCTATGGCCGACGGGTCGGCGCGATCCTGCACATCGGCCTGCACTACCACGCGATAGTACTTTCCAAAACGGTTGAAATCCGATGCCTGGGCGCTGCCGAAATAGGCCTGCATGGTTTCGAGAATGTCTTTCACGCTTACACCGAGCTGGTCGGCTTTATCGTCGTCGATGTCCAGTTGCAGCTGCGGGTAATCGGCCTTGAAGCTTGTGAATGCTGCCGCTATTTCCGGGCGCTTGGAAAGCTCGGCGATAAACTGCTGCGATATGGTGCTGAATTTATCGAGCTTACCGCCGGTTTTATCTTGTAACACCAAATCCAGGGCTTCCACATTGCTGAAACCGGGCACGGTCGGAAAGCTGAACACGAAGAAGCTGGCACCGGTAATGCCGCCCAGTTTGCTGCGTACATTGTCCATCACGGCATCCAGGTTCTTAATATCGCCGCGCTGCTTATTGGGTTTTAATAATGCGTAAATAATGCCTTTGTTGGGGCTCATGGAGTTGGTAAGCACGTCAAAACCGGAAATGGCCGTCACAAATCGCGTGGCGTCAAGGCCCTTCACGGTCGTTTCGGCCTGGCTCATCACTTTCTGCGTCACATCCAGCGTAGTTCCCGAAGGCGTATTTACGGCAATGGCGATAAACCCCTGGTCTTCGGTGGGTATGAATGCCGAAGGCGTGGATTTGACCATGAATACAGTCGCTGCCGCTACCAGTGCAAGGCCGCTCATGCTGAGCCATTTGTGACGGATCAGGAATTTCAATCCGCCTACATAGCGACCAGTTAATGCATTGAAACTGCTATCGAACCCGATGAAGAATTTTTCTTTAAAACCTCTCTTCGCCCCTGCTTCTCCTCCGGTGCCGGGCGCATTTGTATGGATTTCTTTCAGGAACAATGCGGCCAATGCGGGACTGAGCGTGAGCGCATTAATGGCTGAAATCACAATCGCGATAGCCATCGTAAACGCAAACTGCCGGTAGAAGAGCCCCGTAGAGCCCTCCATCGAACCCACCGGCACGAATACCGCGGCCATGACGAGCGTAATGGAAATAATGGCGCCTGAAATTTCATGCATCGCCTCATGGGTCGCCGCTTTGGGACCCAGGTGCTTGTGCTCCATTTTGGCATGCACCGCCTCTACCACTACAATGGCATCATCCACTACAATACCGATCGCCAGGATCAATGCAAAGAGTGTGAGCAGGTTAATGGAAAAACCAAAAAGCTGCATAAAAAAGAAGGTACCCAAAATGGCCACCGGAACGGCGATGGCGGGAATCAAGGTCGAGCGGAAATCTTGCAGGAACAAAAACACGACGATAAACACCAGGATAAACGCCTCGATGAGCGTGTGCTCCACCTGCGCAATGGACTCATCCAATGCCGTTTTGGTACTGAAAAATATTTCATGCTTAATGCCCGCCGGAAATGCCTTCGACGCCTTTTCCATCGCCTTGCGGACTGCGATCTGCGTCTCGTTCGAGTTGGCGCCGGAGAGTTGCAGGATACCGATCACTACCCCTTTCTTGCCGCTCAATCGCGTGGAGCTGTTATACGAAAATGCGCCCAACTCCACCCTGGCCACGTCTTTCAGTCGCAATACCGAGCCATCCGCATTCGAGCGGATCGCGATGTTTTCGTATTCGTCGGGCTTGGTCAGTTTGCCCTTATATTTAATAACATACTCAAAGACTTCCTGGCTATGCTGACCGAATTTTCCCGGCGCAGCTTCCAGGCTTTTGTCCTGGATCGCCTTCATCACTTCCGCGGTGGTGACCTGGTAGTTGCTCATCTGGGTCGGGTTAAGCCACACACGCATTGAGTAGTCCTTCTGGCCACCGTACAAGCTCGCTAAACCGACGCCCGGAATGCGTTTCAGCTCGGGGATAATGTTGATTTCTGCGTAGTTTCCGACAAATGTCGGGTCGTAGCGGGCTTCGTCTTCGGTGAAAAGGCCGATACCCATCATGAAAGTTACGTGCTGTTTAGAGGTGGTAATCCCCTGCTGCACCACCTCGCCCGGTAAATGGCTCAATGCCTGCGACACCCGGTTTTGCACGTTGATCGCCGCCTGGTCGGGGTCGGTGCCCAATTTGAAATAAACCGAAATGGACAGCGTGCCGTCGTTACTAGCCGTGGAGCTCATATAGGTCATATTTTCGACCCCGTTAATGGATTCTTCGAGCGAGGGCGCCACCGATCGCAGCACCGTTTCGGCATTGGCGCCGGGGTATAAGGCGCTCACCATCACGGATGGCGGCGCAATGTCGGGAAATTGCTGCACGGGCAGTTTGATCAGGCTGATCACCCCGAGGATCACCAGGATGATCGAGATCACGGTGGCCAGTACCGGCCTTTGAATGAATATCTTGAACATGGCTGTAATACTTAATTTTTACTCACTAATTCGGCGGGCTGGCCGGCCACAATCTGTGGCTTAATCACCTGTCCGTCCTGCAACCGGTCAAATCCGCTGAGCACGATCTGATCGCCCGGTCGCACACCTTCTTTAATCAGGTAATGGCTGCCGCTTTTACCGATCACAGTAATGGGCGTTTTGGTCACTTTGTTTTGATTATTTAATGCAAAAACAAAAACCTTGTCCTGCATCTCGAACGTCGCCGATTGCGGCACCAGCACCGCGTCGCTATGCTGTAAACCAAGCCGGATTTTGCCCGTATTCCCCGAGCGGAGCACCGAATTGGCATTCGCGAAACTGGCGCGTAACGTGATCGCGCCGGTATTTTTATCAAACTGGCCGTCGATCATGTCAATCTTGCCTTTGAACGGATAAGCGGCATGATTAGACAGCAGCAGCTCCACGTCAGGCAGGTTTTTGATCCGCTCCGCAGGCGTTTTACCAGGATAATGGTTATTGAATGCATTGAAATCATTCTCGGCCAGGGCGAAGTACGCCCGCACTTCGTGGATGTCCGAAAGCTGCGTCAATGCCGCCTGGTCGCCGGGAGAAACAAGGCTCCCCTGCTTTTTAGGGATGCGGCCGATGTAGCCGCTCACTTTCGCGCGGATATTGGTATAACTTAAATTGATCGCCGCCGACGCCACACTGGCCCGCGCCTGCTCGGCATTGGCCTGGGCAATCTGGTAGGCGGTCTTAGCCGTTTTCAGTTGAAAATCCGAAACAACCTTGTTTTCTACGAGCGGCGTCAGCTTTTCTACTTCCAGCTGCGCATTCAGCACGGCTGCCTCTGCCGCACGCAGGCTGGCGTTCGCATTGTTCAGCGCTTCTTTAAAAGGCTGCGGATCAATCTGAAACAATATTTGTCCAGCCTTAACATATGCGCCTTCATCCACGAATGTATGCTGCAAATACCCGCTCACCTGCGGGCGAACGTCAATGTCGGCTGCGCCCTGGATGGAGGCTGGGTATTCAACGAATGTGGTTGCGGAACTGCCGCTGATCTGGACGACCGGCAGCACGGGCGGCGGCGTGGCAGCCGCAGGCTTATCCGCAGCCGACTGGCAGGCCAGCATTAAAGCCGTCATGGAAGAAACTGCAATGAGGTACAAAACCTGGTTCATGCGCATTTTGACCATGTCAGGCGCATGTAATGTGATCGTATTCATAGTATTCGTATTTAAGTTTCATTAGTTGTGGTACATGGCTGCATTCAAAGCGAGCCGGGCAGCACGAAGCTCGGCCATCCGCGCAGGTGGTTGATAAAGCGCTCGCTCAATCCGCCGCGGCGCAGGTATGCGGCCGTTACGGGCAGTGTAGGGCTTTCATACCTTGGATCGGCCATTACCTGCAAGGGGAAGTCTCGTTGGAGAATGCCGGCCCGGGCAATGAGCACGAAATCGCACCCTTCGTCCAGTAGCCGTGCAGCCCGGTGCGCACTCATGATCTTCCCGGCAGCGCCCACCCGTACGCCCTTGCGCGGGAGGCTGGTGAAAACGCTGAGCATGCTCTTGCCCCGGAATGTGCCTTCCCGCACGACTTGGGCCGAATCCCATAATGCGAGATCCAGGTAATCAATCAGTTCGCGGTTGAAAATCTCGGCGGTAAGCTCGCGCAGCTCGTCCAGCTGCAACCCGTACCGTTCGATTGACAGTCGCCAGCCGATCTGAAAATCCGGCCCGCAGGCGCGGCGAATGCCTTCGATCACCTCCATTGTGAGGCGTGCCCGGTTTTCCATGCTGCCGCCGTAGCGGTCACGGCGGTCGTTCAGCTCGGGGGAAAGGAACTCGGAAAGTATCCATCCAAACGCGCCGTGTACGGCCACGCAGTCGAACCCGGCCATTTGTGCGCGTTTGGCGGCTGTGATGAATGAGTCGCGGATCCGCTCCACCACTTCGGTCGGGATTGCCCGCACGCCCGGCACGGTATAGCTCGACGCGGGCGCCGGTATACCGCCCAAAATCGGGTTGGCACGGTGCCCGGCGTGGTGCAGTTGTACAGCCGACAGACCGCCGCCTTCCCTTATTGTGTTTGCGATGCGCGTAAGACCGGGCAAATGCGCATCGCTATGAATGCCCAGCTGACGCGCGAATGCGATGCCGCCCGCTTCCACGGTCGTCGCGCAGGTTTGGATCAGTGCGTAGCCGCCTTGGGCAAGCTGCTCCATCCATTGATGGTCGTATTCAGAAGCCGTGCCGTCGTAGCCGCTTTGCTGGTTGGTAAGCGGCGCTAGCATGAATCGGTTACGCATAGGCGGCCCATGCAGCAGCGTGAGTGGCTGAAAAAGATCAGAAATAGACATTTTGCTTAAAATTAAATTGAAATAACAATGACGCTTGGCATTATACGCCGTGCTTTTCCGGCGCACTACCCTTCACAATCATGAGCAGTTCGCTGATCATCTTCGCAGTGGCTCCCCAAACAGGATGGCCCTGCACATCGTAATGCGGCGTGGACACGAGGTCGCCGGGAATCTCGATTTCGCTGGCGCCCAGGTTGTTCGGATCGAGAAAATGATCCAGTTTTACTTCCAGAACGGCCTCCACTTCGCGGGTGTCGGGCAAAAAGTCGGGGCGGTATGGAATGCAGGCTACGACGGGCAGGACCAGGAAATTGCTGGGCGCAATATAGATTTCCGTGAGCGTACCCAGGATTTTGACCACATTAGGCTTTACCCCTATCTCCTCTTTCGCCTCGCGTAACGCCGTGTGGATCAAATCTTCGTCCATAGGCTCATACCTGCCGCCGGGGAATGCCACCTGCCCGGAATGCACCCCATCGTATGCGGTCCGCAGGATCAACGGAACATATATCTCGTCCCGAAATGGATACAGCAGGATCAATACCGCGCTTCTTCGGGCAGCAGCGTCCGACACTATGCCCAGGTATCCGGCCGACGATGCTTCCATGGTCCGGTGCGCAACTTCACCAGGCAGCGGCTTTTTCAGGTTTTCGCTGAGCCCGAGGATGAATGAAGAAAACGATTTCATCATTTCCGGCTGCTAGCACGTGCAGGAGTCGTCCGTGCACGCAGGTTCCTGTCCGGCCGCGGAAGCCGCCATTTTCCTGAACAGCCCGTCGATGATGATTTTCATATTTTCATACGACTGAAACCCGCGGGTAACCACTTTCACCGACGCATTTTCCAACGTAAGCAGCGTCGGGAAACCCTGCACGCCCAGCTGCCGGCTGAAATCAAAGCCCTGGACGGTACGACGCTTCATTTCTTCGGAATGAAAACTTTCCAGGAAAACCTGCTTCTCGATGCCCAGCTCCGCGGCTATTTCTGCCAGCACCAGGTTATTGGTAATGTCCTTACCCTTCACGTAAAACGAAGTTTGCATCAGGCTCAGGAATTCAAAGTCCCAATCGGGCAAAAGCTTTTGCACAACCGCCAGCGCCCGGCTGGAGGGCTCGGTATCATAATGGAATGTGTCGGAAACGAACTTCATCGAATGATCGAACGGCTGGCCGCTGCGGGCCGTGACATTCCGCCAATGGTATTCGAGAAAGTCGCGGTACTCTTCGGTGACCGTTTGCCGGCTGCCGGGGGAGAATCCGCCGGAGACAATTTGAAGATCGATATCCGGGTAATTTTCTTTCAGCTTTTCCAAAACCGGACTAAATCCATAACACCACGAACACATCGGGTCCGTGAAATAGAACATTTTCATAACGCATCTTGCTGATTGTTTGATGAAACAAAATTAGCCCCTTTGGAGGAGGGGCTATTTCACGAGAAGTCCAAAAAATGTCCTGTAAAGTTCAGGCTAAAAAGAGTCAAAACCGCTGCTGCAACTGCTTGGGCGTGCTGCTGTATTTCTGTTTAAAAGAAGCAATAAAATGGGCGGGCGTTTCAAAACCGACCTCGTAGGCGATCTCGGTCACGTTCTTTTCGGAGCTTTGCAGCAGCTCGTAAGCCGTTTCGAGCCTCCGCTGCATGATCCATTTTCCGGGGTTCATTTTAAAGGTCTGCTGAAACTTGCGCTTGAATGTCGAAAGGCTGCAATTGGCCAGGGAAGCGTATTGTTCCAGCGACATATTTTCCTTGTAATGGTTTTGCATTAACAACACGAGGTCCGGGGAGAAAAAACTATCGATGCTGCGGAGCTGTTTTTCAAGCAAATGCCCCTCCTGCGCGGAGATCAGGATCTGGAACAGTTCGGTGATCTTGGCGGGTAAAAGAAACCGTTTGCGCTCGGGATCGGCATTGCCGGTAATGCAGGCTTTGAGCTGCACGGTTAGTGCGGCCGTCAGATCGTCGGCCGGGAGTAATGCTACGCCGGGAATGTTCTGTTCCGGTTCGTCGGGCTGTGCGAGGCTGGTGCAAGCAAATATATTTCCAGCCTGGGCGCGGAGCCATTCGTCGGAAAAGAGAATGGTAATCTCATCATAGCCCACAGCGGGATCGACCACTTTCTCCGCGATCCGGTAAGTCCCCTTTTTCAGGCTAAACCCCGCTCCGGCGGTAACGGTAGTGGTGCATTCGCCGCTGGTGATCTCCTTTTGCCCGTTAATGACAATGCTGATCATATTCATATGCACACTGGTCAGCGTAGCAGGAATGTCCTCGAAATGCATATGGTGCATCAAATGGATCTCATCGTCCCAGGAAAGAACGGCGGGAGTCTCTTTGATGATGACGCTGCAATGGCGGATATTGTTCATGGATCGCACAGCTGGTTTGATACATTAATTTTACCAAACGGTCGGGATAGTCTGTAAGTTCCATAAAAATTTTTCTCCCATTACTGAACTAATTTTCTTTACCGATCGTTCGGTATTTGAAACACTCAGAATACATGGCTTACGCAAAAGTTGAACACGATGTCGTTATCGACAAACTGATGGAAGTATTCCGGTCGTCCGGTTACGATGGTGCGAGTATGGCCACGCTTGCGGAAGCGACGCAGTTGAAGAAAGCCAGCCTCTACCACCGCTTCCCGCAGGGCAAAGAAGAGATGGCACACGCCGTGCTCCGTTATGTTGCTACCTGGGCCAAAAGCAAAATTGCCGATGTGCTCGTTGTCTCGGATAGCACGCCGGAAGACCGGCTGGATACTGCATTGAAGGCTATCGACGAGCTCTACGATGGTGGCCGCCTCGACTGCATTCTCCGGGCATTGTCGCATGGCTCGGCGGCAAACCTTTTTCAGATAGAAATCGGCGCGATTTTCGAAACGTTGATCCGCTCTTTCAAACACCTGGCCCTCGAATTCGACCACAATGAGCAACAGGCGCAGCAGCTGGCCCATGAACTCATGGTGAAAATCCAGGGAACGCTCATCGTGCAGCGCTCGCTTGGGCAACCCTCGATGTTCAAAGCCATGTTAGCCGAAATGCGCGCCAAATTCATGAAGACTCATTTTTAACATATATTTTTTGTCAAAATTTTTACCGATCGTTCGGTAAATTATAAGTTTAATTTTTAAAGTTTAAATCAATCAAGTACAATGAAAAATGATGCAAAAACGGCCCTGATTATTCTTTCAGATCCTAACTCCAATTCCGACGATGCCAACGGCAAACTGTTCAATGCGCTGGCGGCGGCTTACGATTTTAAACAGGCAAACCAGGAAGTGACGATCCTCTTCCAGGGCGCAGGTACCCGCTGGCCGGCATTGCTCGAAAAAGCAGACAGTCCGTTTTATGGCTTGTTCGAAGCTGTGAAAGACAAAGTGCAGGGCGTTTCCTGCGGCTGCGCCAACGTCTTCGGCGCGGATACCACCGGCTACGACCTTATTTCGACCAATGCCGTTCCCGGCACTTCGGGCCTGCCAAGCTTTGTGAAGCTGCAAGAAGAAGGCTATCAGATCATTACATTTTAATCCGAAATCTGCGGCCGCTGGTAATGGCGGCCGCATTTCCCCACGCTGAACATGGAAAACAACCCATTTCACCCCGGCGAACTCAAAATACAGGCCTTGGCCGGCGAGTCGCAGATCGCCAGTCGAAACGGCCGGCTCATCGCCGACAAGATCCCCAGCGGCGCATTGAAATTTGTTGATAAGCAGCCATTCGTACTCGCTGCAAGCCTGGATCAGGAGCAAAACATCTGGGTATCGATGCTGGCAGGCCAGCCTGGTTTCGTTCAGGCCGAATCGCCGCAGGTGGTGCAGCTGAATACGGAGCATCTGGTGTCGGCTGAGAATGATATTTTCTGGGCCAATGTGGCCGGGCACCCCAGTGTCGGTCTGCTGTTCATCGAGCTGGCCACGCGCAGGCGGTTGAAAGTGAATGGCCCGGTAAGCTTCGCGCCGGACGGTACGGGCTTGCAGGTACAGGTGCAGGAGTGTTTTCCGCTCTGTCCACGCTACATTCAGCGGCGCGAAGTAGCAGTGACCGCAGCAACACGGCAAGTCAATGCGGCCGCCGAAACCGGCGGGCATTTCACCGATGCATTGCAAAGCTGGATTACCAGCGCCGACACCCTGTTTGTCGGCAGCGGTCACGACGACGACCATATCGACGTCGGCCACCGGGGCGGCAACCCTGGGTTTGTACAAATCCTCGACGAGCGCACGCTCCGCATCCCCGACTACAACGGTAACAGCATGTTCAATTCGCTCGGCAATTTCAGCATTAACCCCCGCGCAGGGCTACTTTTTGTCAACTACGAAACCGGTGAAACCTTGCAACTCACCGGCCTTGCCGACCTGGATTTTACCGCACCAGACGCAGACGACTCCACAGGCGGTACCGGTCGTTACTGGCAATTTCATTTACACAGCTGGCGAAGGCAGGCAAGCCTAGCTGGACTCAACTGGACCTTTCTTGATTATTCCCCATTTAACGTTTAGCATTCATGTTCAAGCCCGTTCAGGTCATCGATAAAGTTCAGGAAAGCCAGACGATCTGGTCATTTTACCTCAAACCCGCCGATGGCGATCGCCTTGCGCATTATCTGCCGGGGCAGCACATTATCGTCCGGCTGCAAATACCCGGACAAGCCGGCCCGGTTCAACGTTCTTACACCTTATCAGGCGTCCCTGGCCAGAAACTTTACCGCATTACCGTAAAGCGCGAGGGCACACCGGATCAGCCCGGTATTGCATCGTCGTTCTTGCATGATCATGTTGATATTGGCGATACAATCTGGATCAGCGAACCTCTTGGCGGGTTTGCATTACAAAAAGACTCACGACGGCCGGTCGTGCTGCTCAGCGCCGGTGTAGGCATTACGCCTATGCTCGGCATGCTCGAAGCCATTGCCGAAGAGCCCGATCCCCGGCAGGTTTGGTTTGTGCACGGAAGCAGGAATGCGGGCGAGCAGCCGATGCTCGCGTGGCTGCGATCGCTGGCCCGCACGCAGGCGCACATACGGGTGTCGATCCACCATAGCCAGCCGTCGCCGTCCGAAATCATTGGGGTTGACTATGATGCGTTGGGTCGGATAGACCTGGATTTTCTCAAACAAAATTCATCCCCTGCCAATAGTGACTTTTACATTTGCGGCCCGGCATCTTTTGTCAAAACACTTGCTGATGGACTTCGATCGCTAGGCATTGCTGACTCCAGGTTGTTTTGTACTTATTTTAGTGGAAATGACAACAATGTTTTACCCAATCAGCAAACAGCGCCGATTTTTATCGAAGAAGACCTGGCCGGTGCGGTCCCGACAATCTCACTCACGCAATCTGGCCGGTCATTTTCCTGGGCCGATGGATACGGAAACCTGCTGAATTTGCTCGAAAAACACGACATTTACCCGCCAAGCAGTTGCAGGGAAGGCACTTGTATGAGTTGCAGTACAAGGATGATTTCAGGAACTGTAATCTATGACCCGGAACCATTCGGCGACCCGTTCGAGGGTGAAATCCTGCTTTGTTGCGCACGGCCCGAAACCGATATTACGCTTGATTTATAGACAGATGGACGAACACCATAAATTTTTGCAACGCTGCCACGAGCTGGCATTGCAGGCGGGCCGCTCGGGCAACACGCCAGTTGGCGCTGTCATCGTGCGGGAAGGCGTCATCGTAGGTGAGGGCATCGAAGCCACGCGCCCCGACAACGACATCACCCGACATGCCGAAGTGGAAGCTATTCGAGATGCATTGAATCGCCTGGGGACAGACAAACTTACCGGCTGCGCGATGTATACCACCCACGAGCCTTGCATCCTCTGCTCGTACGCCATCCGGCATTATCAAATCAGCTGGGTAGGTTACGAGCATGCCGTGTTGGCAGTAGGTGGCGTCAGTTCACCATGGCCCATTCTGACGGCAGCTGATATACAGATTTGGACGCCGCCACCTATGATAGTGACGTTAGAATCGCTGCATGATACCTGAGAAGTAGCATAATATTTTATCCCTTTATGCTGAGCAATTGCCCGATGGCACAGCCGTAATTACAGTTTAACGGTACTATCAGAGTTAAAAATGAACCAATAATTAGGTCTAAAAATGCAGAATGAGCATTTTTAGAAATTCTCTTAATTGTACGCTTAAACGACCGTATAATCAATCGAACATCTCGAAAAAGCGACCAATGTATCCATAGCGTATAAATATGTAGAAAGAGGCAGGCACATTTGGTAGTCATCCCTTTCTACATATTTATTTTGCTGACCTGCGTAGACGGCAGACTCCGTTTCGGCTGCCTTTGGTTGAACACTACCTCGTCGACATTCGAATCTGAAAGCAAATAATTTCTAACTAACTTGCATGTCACAGCGGCCAGATGCGGGCGGGCGAATGTCTAATCTTGGTGGATTATCACAACCCGACCAATCTGGCCCACGCAGCTAAAATGACGGACAATTGACTCTACCTTGAGACGAATCCCATCCATTTGAGGCCACCGCTCAATTCTAGCAACCAATTTTTCATAGAAATCAGGTGGAATCAACCACTCTATCTCTTATACCTCTTTCTGTCTCGAACTACGGAAGAATTTCAAGTCCAAACATTCATGGGCCGCCAGAATCTTGCAACCTGCGCGGCTCAAAAAGTATCAGTAAATCTTGGTCAATCCTTGTTCTTGTCCTGAGGCTTAGCAACCAAATCTCGGTCTCGCCTCTTAACGTTTAATTTTTCCGTCAGCGAGATCATGTCAACACTAATTTTCTTGTCAACGATTTTGGCGTAGTGCTGGGTCGTCTTAATGTTCTTATGCCCCAGCATTTTCGAGACACTTTCAATAGCAACATCGTTAGCTAACGTGACCGTAGTGGCAAAGGTATGCCGGGCGAGGTGAAAGGTAATTTCCTTATTTATCCCACAAACATCACCAATCTCCTTTAGATAGGCGTTCATTTTTTGGTTGCTCAGAACTGGGAGAACGCGATCGTCTTGACACTTGACATGTCCCAAATATTTATTAAGAATCGCTTCTGGTACAGGTAGAAGCGGAATCCGGGACGGAATATCTGTCTTTTGACGCTTGATAGTTATCCATCTTCTCCCATCAAACCCACTGGTAATATGTGCGTTCGATAGATTCTTTACGTCGGCATAAGATAACCCCGTATAACAGCAGAAAAGAAAAATATCCCGAACTATTGTAAGTCTCTCATTGCGAAAGTCCCGCTCTTCAATCACGGTCAGTTCGTCTTCATCCAATGGGAAACGATCCGCGTCACGCCTGGCTAAGCTGAATTCAATGAACGGGTCTCTGAGCAGCCATCCCTTTTTGACGCAGATTAGAACTATCTTCTTGAAATACACCAAATATTTCATTGTCACATTATGTGATATATTGCGTTTCGCTTTTAGGTAAAACGCATAGTTCGAAATAAAATCATAATCAAGTTCGTCAAGCCTGATATCTGATGCATTGTATTTGTAGCGAAGAAATTCTTCCAAATTTTTGAGCGCCGTTACATACCTGTTGTAGGTAGTTTTTACAAAGTCCTTTCCGACGAGCTCTCGCATTTGCTCGTTGTGTTCCTTGAAAATTTCGCAAATGGTATTGGGCCGCTCCTGAATTCCCAAAAGTCTGTCCTTTATTCTTGCAGCGGTCACCTGCTTACCCAAGTTCGAGATCGATTCCTGAGCCTGATAAACCTTTGCTTGGATTGAATCAAGATAGGCATTTAATTGTCTTACATCCTCTTTGTTTCCCTGCTTTCGGCCCGCTGCTGCATTCCAACGTTCAGGCTCACATTGGCGTTTAATTGCCATTTCAAACCGGTCGCCATCAACCGTTACGCGCATGTAGATCGGCAGCTCACCTGCCCGATAGTCTGCTCTTCTTTTCAGATAGAACAATAATGTGAATGATTTGACTAGCATAACAAACCCTTTTTAGTGAATGAAATAGGTCTATTACTTCGAAAAAATCAAGATGTTCACCTCTTGAACAGGCTGAAAATAAGCCACTTACAAGCACTCTGGTGAGCACTTCTAAGATTTACCAAAAAATGGCAATTTGCTCTCGATTTGCTCACCAGAGTTTTGAGAATATTTGCACGTTTTAGCTATATACGTACAAAAAGAAAACCCTGCAAATGGCTGATTTGCAAGGTTTTGATGATTTTTGATGTTCAATCTAGTGCTCCCGAAGGGATTCGAACCCCTATCGATGGTACCGGAAACCATTATTCTATCCATTGAACTACGGGAGCGTAGCGGGCTTTTGGCCTCTAATGGGGTGCAAATATAGCTGCTATTTTGAATTTTGAGCAATTACAGCACATTTGTTTTCAAATTTCCGGGCCGAAATCATAACTTTTTCAGCAAGTCCCAGTCTCCCACGCTTTTGAGATACAAATAGTCCAGCAATACCCCGTTCACATTCGTGATGAGCTTGTGGCCCTCTTCAAATGGTACAACGAACGTCTTGATGTATTCGTGGTCGGAAAGCAGGCCCTGGACGGTGTCGTGGTATGACTGGATCGCCTCGGAAGAAAGTTCGAGTTCGCAGTAGAACATGTACATGGCCTCGTCGCTGGTGCCGGTAGAGGGATAGAATGGCTCGCTATTGACACTGATCAGCTGTGATTTTTCGACGGCAATGCCGGTTTCTTCAAACACCTCGCGCGCGGCCACGGAAGCCGCATCACTTTCACTGTCGAGCATGCCGGCGGGGTGTTCGTAGGTCATCGAGCCGTCGCATATGCGGCGTTGCTGCACGAGAAGGAGGTACTTTTCCCTCGTTGCTACATCGATAAAGCATACAAGCACGCTCACAACCTCGCCTTTCAGGAAGCAGATCGGTGGTATTTTGTTGCCCTCGGGTGTGGTGGCATCGGTATACAGAAGCGAGAAAAGCACTTCGCCGTGGCCATTGCGACGGGTGTAAAGTTCGTCTACACGGTGAATGTCGAGGCCATTGGCGATCAGCCGGTTCTTCCAGAGATTGTATTTATGCGAGTCGGTCAGGTTCTCAGCCATAGCCAGTGTGTCGGTTGCTTAGTTGTATAACGGAAACGACAGCGCCAGGTAGGGCACGCCGTAGGTGGTAGAATAGCGGGTCTGGCCGTTCATAAGCTTCACGGGCGAGGCGTATGTTACGCGGCCATGCACGTAAGCCACTTTCAGGCCTATCCGGTCGGTGATCCAGAAGCGGACGTAAGCTTCCGACTGCCCGTTTTGCTTATCCATCACAAGCGGCAGCACATTGAATGTGGCCGGAGCGCTCTTGAGGTAGGAGTTGTAAAACTCTCCGCCCTTGTCGTAGAGCTTTCCGCCGCCGTACAGCGCATTGCGTTTCAGGCCGAATGCCACCCCGAAAAGATCGGTATTGGCACCAATGTCGAATTTCCATAGCCTGAAATTGGCGCCCAGCAGGAAGCTCGCGCCGTTTGCGGAGATCTTTCCGAATTTGAGCGTATCAGCATTCACTGCGCTGGTTTTGGGAAGCATGTCGGTGCGGCCGGCGTAATAGCCCCATGCGCGCACGCCCCAGCCTATCCTGAACCACGGAAAGTTCGTGAGGCTAAGTTCCTGATGGTATGTGGCGGAAGGCACCCAAACTTTATCCTGGTAGCCCAGGCCAAGGTCGATGCCGGAAGTAACGCGGGAAATATCCTGGGAAAAAACTTTGAATGAACCTAAAAAAACAAAAAGTACTATAAATCGAATGCTTTTCATTTGATCGTGATGTTTGGAACGGCAAAGGTAAAAAAATAAGGCAGAGACCCCAGCCTCTGCCTTAAGATCATATACGAATTAAGTAAACGGTAGACACGTATCCGGCTTATGACCGTTGCCTGTCTATACAATTATTTCCCTTGTTCGGCCGTCTTGCGCAGCACCACCGCACCGAGCGGAGGCAGGTCGAGCAGCAACGATTGCGCCTTGCCATGCCATTGATGGTTCTCCGCGGTTACCGGATCGTAGTTGATAATACCGCTGCCGCCGAACTGCGCGGCATCCGAATTGAATACCTCCTGCCAGTTACCTTCCGAAATCACGCCTACGCGGTAGCTTTTGCGTGGAACAGGCGTCAGGTTTAATGCAATAATGAGGTTACGCGCCGGGTCGCTCGACTTGCGGGCATAAACCAGCACGGAATTCTCCCGGTCCTGCGTGTCTATCCATTCGAAGCCGTCGTGGGAGAAAGAATAGTCGAACAACGCCGGCTCCTCCTTGTACAGCTTGTTGAGCGTTATCACGCATTCGCGGACGCCTTTGTGCGACGGATTTTCCAGTAAATGCCAGTCGAGGCTTTGCTGAAAATTCCACTCCGACGTTTGGCCGAACTCGCATCCCATAAACATGAGCTTCGTGCCCGGGTGTGTAAACATGTACGTGAACATCAGGCGCAGGTTCGCAAACTTCTGCCATTCGTCACCCGGCATCTTGTTGATCAGCGATTTCTTGCCATACACCACCTCATCATGCGAGAACGGCAGCATGAAGTTTTCAGAAAATGCATATACCAGACTGAAAGTCAGCTGATCCTGGTGCCATTTGCGGAATGCGGGATCCATTTCGAAATACTTCAGGGTATCATTCATCCAACCCATCATCCATTTCATTCCGAAGCCCAATCCGCCGACGAATACCGGCCTGGAAACACCCGGAAATGCGGTCGATTCCTCGGCGATGGTCTGAATGTCGGGGAACTCGGTGTACACGGCGACATTCATTTCCCGGAGCAGCGAGATCGCTTCCAGGTTCTCCCGCCCGCCGAACTCGTTCGGGATCCACTCGCCGTGTTTACGCGAATAATCGAGGTAAAGCATCGAAGCCACCGCGTCCACGCGAAGGCCGTCGGAATGGTAGCGGTCGAGCCAGAAAACAGCATTACTGATCAGGAAGGACCTGACTTCATTTCTTCCGTAATTAAAAATATAGCTCTTCCAGTCGGGATGATAGCCTTTGCGCGGGTCCTCATGCTCGTAAAGCGCCGTGCCGTCGAAGCGAAACAGGCCGTGGGCGTCGCCCGGGAAATGCGAAGGAACCCAGTCCATATACACACCGATACCCGCCTGGTGTAACTGGTCGATCAGGTACATCAGCTCCTGCGGGGTACCCATGCGCGACGAGCACGAGAAATAACCGGTGATCTGGTATCCCCACGACGGTGCGTAAGGGTGTTCCATAATCGGCATCAGTTCCACGTGTGTAAAGCCCATTTCCTTCACGTACGGTACCAGGCTCGCCGCTATTTCCTTGTAGGTAAGATGTCTTTCCGGATCGGACGGGTCGCGCTGCCATGACCCCAGGTGCACTTCATACACCGAAATCGGCGCATTCAGCTTGTTTTTTTCTTTGCGCACCTTCAACCATTCGGCGTCGTCCCATTCGTACCAGGTATCCCACACAATGGAAGCCGTGCGCGGTGCCACCTCGCACCAGAGCGCAAATGGGTCCGACTTTTCAAGGTGCTGGCCGTTTTGCGATATAATGTAGTATTTGTAAACTTCCCCGACCCCGATATTGGGGACCCAGCCTTCCCAGATGCCCGAACTGTCCCAGCGCGGTGCCAGCGAATGGCTGCCATGGTTCCAGCCGTTGAAATTCCCGACCACCGACAGGTAGGTTGCATTGGGTGCCCATACTGCGAAGTACGTGCCTGTCACCCCATTGACCTCCATCACGTGCGAACCCAGCTTCTCATAAAGCTTGTAATGCTTGCCCTGACGGAACAAGTGTATATCGAAGTCTGTAAAACGGCTAATGGTTTCCACCGCATTCACCGGCTGGGCCGCCACAGGGGTGCCGGCGTCCTCGGCAGGATCGATGGTTGCGTTTGTTTTTTTCTTTCCGGTTGACTTAGCCATTTGTAATTCTTCAATTAAAGTGTAAGCTGTTCGAGGACGTAAGATTTACAATTTTATTAAACTATTTATTAAAATGTATATATTTTTTGTCCCCTCTGTAACGCTCAGGGCGCCACTTGAAGGCAAATCAGAAGTTGCCTGCGGCCTTTTCTACCTGATCCAGAACGCGCATGATGTTGCCGCCCCATATTTTTTCAATGTCCCGGGCAGAATAGCCTCTTTTGACCAGTTCTTCGGTGATAGCGCCGATCTGGCTCACATCCTGCAAGCCCACTACCTCTCCGCCCCCATCCATATCCATGCCAATGCCGACGTGGTCGACGCTTGTCAGCTTGATCACATGCTCGATATGGTTCACCGCATCCTGCACGGTAGGCTTGTCTGATTTGTATTTTTCATCGATCGCCTTCATTTCCTCGCGCAACGCCTTGCGATCGGCGTCCGAAAGGTCGGTCTGGCGGATTTTAAGGCGTAGTGCTTTGAGGGACATTTCATGCGGCTGGGAAGGCCTTTTTACAAAGCCGGGCACGAAATTGATCTGGATAACGCCCCCATTCCGGGCAAGGGTCCTGATCATGTCGTCGGTCATGTTCCTCGGCACATCGCTCAACGCGCGGCACGACGAATGCGAAGCGATAACGGGAGCCCTGGTCAGTTTGATCACGTCATAAAACGTAGAGTCGGAAACGTGTGAAATGTCCACCATAATGCCCAAACGGTTCATTTCCTTCACCACTTCCTCTCCGAATGCGCTCAGCCCGTTGTATTCCGGACCATCGCCGTCGGTAGAAGAATCGCAGATGTCGTTGTTCAGGGAATGTGAAAGGGTAATGTAGCGCAGGCCGAGGTCGTGGAAGAGTTTCAGGTTTGCCAGGTCTTTCCCTATCGGCCAGCCATTTTCCATCCCGATAAAGACGGCGCGTTTGCCTTCTTTCTGGAGTCGGTAGGCATCTTTGGAAGTGGTGGCGAGCCCTGCGGTTTGCGGGTTCGCTTTCACTGCTTCATGAATTTTATCAAAAATCGCCAATGCCTTCTTCTTTGCCTCGGCATTTCCGTCCTCGGTACGCTTGCCTTGCCCGAGATAAACGGCGAAAAACATACCGTCCATTCCGCCCCTGATCATCCGCTGGAAATCGATCTGGGACCCTTCCTTCACAAAATCATGCTCCACGGCCACATCGAACCCGGGCTTCATCATATTAATGGGCACATCGGCGTGGGTGTCGATGGTCAGCGCGGCCGCGTGGATCTTCCTGGCCTTGTCGGACATAACCGGCGGCGCCAGCTGCGCTTGCGCGAGCGCAGGTACAAGCAAAAGGAGTAAAAACTGTTTCATTTCAAATGTAATTGGTGGCAGGTTAAGGATTAACAGTCGTTTTTAAATTGGCCCTTTTTTCCCGGAATATCAACTTATGCAGTGCTTTCCCTCCTATTCTGCAAAATATCCCCGGCCAGGTGCTATTCAAACCTTTCAATAGAATGTCACTGCCTGCATTGCAAAGATTCGGCCATATGCCGTCATTTGCAGCTTCTCCCAAAAACCCCTTCCCGCATGGTTCGTCTTTTTGCGCCCTCCCGAAGCATATTCCAAGGCCTGGTAATGGCCCTGTTGCTCGCCTGTTTTGCCGGTGCCTCCGTGGCGCAGTCAGCCAAAAGCCGCCAGGCGGCCGGGGATGATTTTATGTACCAATATTCAATCATCGACGCGCTCATGGCCGGTGTTTTCGACGGCGACCTGACGATCGGGCAACTGAAAAAGAAGGGTGATTTCGGCGTAGGCACATTCAACCGCGTCGATGGCGAGCTGCTGATCGACAAGGGTCGCGTTTACAAGGTCGCCTGGGACGGCTCGGTCCGGGAAGCTTCGGATTCCGACAGCACCTCGGCCGCATTCGTCAAATTCTTCAAGGCCGATACGGTCATCCATTTGAATGGCCCCGGACTTACCTACGAAAAAGTACAGGAGCAGATCAGGCATTTGCTGAACCCCAATGGCATTTATGCATTGAGAATCTCCGCCACATTTCCCACCATGACCACCCGTGCGGAAAAACCGGCAGTTAAGCCGTACACCTCCCTACCCGACCATTTGAAGCACAACCAGGTCGTTTTTGAATTGAAAAACACAAAAGGCGTATGCGCCGGCTTTTTGCTGCCGCCCTATCTTGCCCGTACCAATGTGCCGGGGTTCCACCTGCATTATCTGGCGGATGATCGCAAGTCCGGCGGGCACATTTTCAGCTTCACGGCCGATTCGCTTACGATCGAGGTGGACATGGCCAAAGGCTTTACCATTGAAAACAACACCAACGCGGAATTCGGAAAAGTAAATCTCCAACCCGACCGCGGTGCCGAACTGAAAAAAATCGAGTAACCCCAAGGGAAATTGCGGTTATATTTACGCCTGATTAGTACCCATTTCCATGAAACACAGCCTTCTGTTCGCTCTTCTCTTCACGCTCTGCATGCGCTCCGCCGAAGCGCAGGTTACGTATTTCGCGGATCTGATGGGGAAAGGCTTCAAACAGGCGACGATCGTACAGCCTTCGGATTACGAGGGCAGCGTCACCTGCACAATCATACGGAAAACCACTCCTGAAAAGAGCAAAAAAGCAGTACTGTACGTGCACGGCTTTAACGATTATTTCTTTCAGGAAGAAATGGCCGAGCACTATATCAAGGAAGGTTTCAATTTTTACGCGGTAGATCTGCGGAAATATGGCCGTTCATGGCTTGGTCATCAGAAATTCAACAATGTACGCGACCTGTCGGAATACTATGCCGATGTCGACACCGCACTGGCGGTGATCAAAGGTGAGGGGAATGAAAAGATCCTTCTGAGCGGCCACTCGCTGGGCGGGCTGGTGCTATCGCTCTACGCAAATGAGCGCGCAGGCAAGGAAAAGTTCGATGCGGTGCTGCTGAACAGTCCGATGTTTGCCTTAAATATCAAGTCAGGTCTCAAAAAAACGGCATTACCGCTCTTGCTGAAAAGGGCGGAAAAACACCCTGAAACGAACTTCGACCTGGGCATTAACCCGCTTTACGGCGAGAGCCTGCATGTGACTGCGCATGGCGAATGGTCATACAGCCTCGGATTGAAGCCGTTCATCGCGCCGCCGGTCAACCTGGGTTGGATCCGGGCCGTACATAATGCCCAGGAAAGGCTTGCACAGGGCATTCAGATCAACAAACCGGTGCTGGTGCTCCATTCAGCCAAATCAATCGACGAGAAGAAGTGGAGCGATATTTTCTTCACCGGCGACGCCGTATTGAATGTCGACGACGTGGCCCGCCAGGCACAGAACATTGTGGGCCAATACAGCATCCAGGCCGTTCAGGGAGGTATGCACGATCTAATCCTGTCCAAACAGCCCGTACGCGACGAGGTGTATTCCACCATTTTCAACTGGGCCAAACGGACTATCCGCTAACTTCAGATTTCCTCCAAAATTTGTAGTTTCATTTGCACAAACGAAAAGGCTATGAAACTGCTGCTCATTGAAGACGAAAAAGCGCTGGCTACCAGCATACAGAATTATTTCCAGCGCGAAAACTTCATCTGCGAATGGGCGGCAGACTATCGGACGGCAGTCGAGAAAATCAATATTTACCGCTATGATTGCGTGCTGGTCGATCTGATGCTCCCAGATGGCGACGGCCTGGACGCCGTACGCGAACTCAAACGGAATTTCCCCGATACAGGTATCATCATCATTTCAGCCAAAAATTCACTCGACGACCGCATTACCGGCCTGAACCTCGGCTCGGACGATTACCTCACGAAGCCGTTCCACCTCTCGGAGCTCAATGCGCGCGTGCAGGCAGTCATTCGCAGGCGAAGCTTCCAGGGAAGTCAGCAGATCCGGTTCGGAAAGATCCAGATCGACCCCCAGGAACACCTGGTACTGGTCGACCAGCAGGAAATCGTGCTTACGCGCAAGGAATACGACCTGCTCGTGTACCTGATCGCGAATAAAAACCGCGTACTCACCAAGGAATCCATCGCCGAACACCTCTGGGGCGACGATGCGGATTTAATGGACAATTTTGACTTTATATACACACATATTAAAAACCTGCGGAAGAAGCTGATGGACAAAGGCTGCCCGGATTACCTGAAATCGATCTACGGTGTCGGCTACAAATTCAGCGAGCAATGAAACTGCTGGAACGCATTCTCAAATACCAGATCATCACGTCGCTGTGCGTGCTTACCCTGGGGGCCATATTGTTCTACTTTTCAGTGAACTACCTCATCAACCAGGAGGTCAATAAGGAGCTCATGCATAGCAGGGCGAAGGTTAGCTGGCAGTTGCGGCATATCGACGAGCTGCCGGTGTATATCCTGCAACTGGGCGACAGCCTCCAACTCGACCCGGTGCGCTACCCCAGCAAGATGGCGCTCGTCGAACGGAAGTTGTTCAACGCATTTGAAAACGAGTACCAACCCTACCGGCAGCTGATCTTTTACGAACGCGTGGAAGGGATTTGGTACAGGGTGACAATCAGCAAGTTACTAGATCAGCGACAGCAGCTTCTGGAAGCGGTGGTGATGACCGTGACATTCATAGTAGCGCTGCTGCTCATTTCCCTGCTCCTGCTGAACAGCTGGCTTTCCCGCAGGCTCTGGCAGCCGTTTTACAAAACCTTGCGGTCGCTCGACTCCTATCAGGTGGAAAAGCATGAGGTACTTACTTTTTCAAAACAGCCTACCGTCGAATTCGAGCAGTTGAACCAGTCGGTGACGCAGTTCACGGATCGCCTCGCCGCCACTTACCAGAACTTGAAAGAGTTCACCGAAAATGCTTCGCACGAGATACAGACACCACTGGCGGTGATCTTATCCAAAATCGAAGGGCTGTTCCAGGATGAGAGCCTGAAAGAATCACAATTGGTGGCGCTTTCGGAAATCAGCGAGGCGGCCAACCGGCTTGCCAAACTGAACCAGGCATTGTTATTGCTTACCAAAATTGAAAACAGGCAGTTCCTGGCCGGTACCGAGCCGATCAGCCTGGTGCCGATCATCAACCGGAAACTCCGCGATCTGGAAGATCTGATCGAGCAGCGGGAGATAACCGTTCAAACGGCGATTGAGCCGACGGGGCCGGTGATGCACCCTGCATTGGCCGAAGTGCTGGTCAACAATCTGCTGACCAATGCGATCCGGTACAATGTCAACGGCGGAACGATTGACATTACCCTCCATGCGGGAAAGCTGGTGGTCCGGAATACCGGCGTCCCCATCCACATCGACCCGGAACTGATGTTCGAAAGGTTCAGGAAAGAGGGCACGCATTCGGCGTCGCTCGGATTGGGGCTTGCACTGGCGAAGACGATCTGCCAGGTGAACGGGCAGACCCTTACATACGAAACAGACGGGCCATGGCACATTCTGACTGTGACCTGGCCATAATATTCAAGACTTTTCATGGCTAGTAGTGAAAAAAAGGAGGATTTCTGATCCTCCTTTTTTTATGCATTTCAAAAAAATACCCAACTACAAAATGTCTTCAGAATCTGCACAGAATTGCCACAGGATCGCTGCTGAAATTTGAATACACTTAATCAATTTAATAGCGATGACAACAACCCGTAATTTCAGAAAATTAACAGCAGTAGCCCTCGCATCCGCATTACTGGGCGGAACCTCCTACGCTACCTATGAACATTTCGGCAAACCGGATACCATTTCGACGTGGGTCAATAATGCCACTCCTTTTGTAAGGCCAGCCCGGCTGGACGGTAAATCAGGCGAAGCTCCGGCCACCGCCATGATCCCCGCCGACTTCTCATTTGCGTCTAAAAAAGCGACCGCCGCCGTGGTACACATTAAGTCGACATTGAAACCCGAACGGACCGTGAGCCAGATGCAGATTCCCGAGGAATTCAGGGATCTTTTCGGTGGGCGAAACCCGTTCGGCCAGCAGGCTCCCGAGGGTAAAATGGAAAAACCACAGGCTACCGGCTCCGGCGTGATTATCAACCCCGACGGCTACATCGTCACCAACAACCACGTGATCCAGGGCGCAGAAACGCTGGAAGTAACGCTGGCCGACAAGCATACCTACAAAGCCAAAGTGATCGGCAGCGATCCGAATACCGACATCGCATTGATCAAGATCGAGGCGAAAAACCTGCCGGCACTGGCATTCGGCAACTCCGAAAACGTGCAGGTGGGGCAATGGGTGCTCGCCGTAGGTAACCCCTATAACCTTACTTCGACCGTCACCGCGGGCATTGTAAGTGCCAAAGGACGCAGCATTAATATCCTCGGCGAGAATGCAAAGGCCCCGATCGAGTCGTTCATCCAGACCGATGCGGCCGTGAACCCCGGTAATTCGGGCGGTGCATTGGTGGATTTGAATGGCAACCTCATCGGTATCAACACCGCCATTGCCAGCCAGACGGGCTCATTTGCAGGCTACTCGTTTGCGGTGCCTTCCAGCATTGCGCACAAAGTGGTGGAGGACATTTCCAAATTCGGTTCCGTTCAGCGCGGGTACCTTGGCGTAGGGATCAGTGAGGTGGACGCAGCCAAAGTGAAGTCGTTTGACCTGAAAGTGGACGAAGGTGTGCGCGTGGAGAATTTTGCGGACGAAAGTGCTGCCAAAGAGGCCGGTATCAAAATCGGCGACGTCATCACCAAAATCGATGGACACGCCATTACCAGCGTGCCGCAGTTGCAGGAAGCCATCGCACAGCACAAGCCATCTGACAAAGTAACGGTGAATGTGAACCGTGACGGTGCCGAAAAAGTGGTTTCTGTGACCTTGAAAGGCATTGCGGAGCCCGCCGTCGCCGATCGGTCATCCTCGGCTGTGATGGAGCAACTCGGCGTGGAGCTCAAAGACCTCACCAACCAGCAGAAAAAAGAATACGGTATCGGCGCCGGTGCGCAGGTGACGGCTATCAATGCCGGCAAAATCCGCCAGAATACCGACATGGAAGAAGGTTTCGTGATTACCAAAATTGATAAGACACCGGTTGCCAATGCCCGCGAAGCTGTGAAAATGCTTCAAGGCAAAAAAGGCGGGGTGATGATCGAAGGGCTTTATCCCGGCAACGATGAAACCCAATATTTTGCAATTGGCTTGTAATGTAAACCCGGTTTTCCGGGAGGTGCCCCTTCGGGAAGTGTCCCTCCTGGAAAACCTCAAATTGACCCATTAAGATGAAAAAGCATGTGATTTTGTTGGGAATGCTGACTGTGCTGGGCAGTGTGGTGCTCGCGCAAAGTCCCCAACAGCCGGTTTCCGGCAAGGCATTGACTTACAACTGGATTGTCCCCGATATGAAAACCAGTCAGAACCCGATGTATGCCAGTTCACTGGCGCGCCACCGCATTCAGACCGCATTCGACAGGGCGCTCCAAAGCAAAGGGCTTATGCGTAACACCCAGCATCCCGATCTGCTCCTGCAATTCCATACGTACACACAACGCGTACGCAAGAACTACTACGGCGGCGGGGGCTATCCGTTCGGGGCTTACCCGATGATGGGCTGGGGCCGTTTCGGCTGGGGATATCCCTACTACGGCGGCTTTGGCGGCTATGGGTTCGGAGGTTACCCCTATTCAAGCACCAGTACCGACGGGACTTTGATCCTAGATGTGGTAGATACCAAATCGGGAGATATTATCTGGCAAAAAGCGATTTCCGGCGACGTGAGCAATCCCAACCGGCTTGAAAAACAAATCAATAAGGGTGTTAAAAAGTTAATGAAGAATTTCCCGGCGTAAGGTTAATATTTTCATTACCAGCCCGAAACTTCAATATTTCAACAGAATCGAACGGTACCTTGGTACCATCGAAAGTCAAGGAAGCTATTCCATTTTTAACAGCTTAATACCATGAAACCGCTTCATTTGTTTGCCACTGTTCTGCTCTCCGCCGTCAGCCTCACCGGCTACGGCCAGGATGATCAAATGGCTAGTAACGCGCAGCAAAATATTGTCACTGACCAAAGCCTGCTCAATGCCATTGCTCCATACAATGACGACGTACGCAACGATATTCTTACGGCAACCCAATATCCCGGCGTGCTGGCGAACCTCGCGCAGATCCGCGAGCAGAGCAGCGCCGGATTTCAGCAGGTCATTCAAAACTATTCCCAGAAGAAACAGGGCTGGTTTTACGAAGTGAGCCGCTATCCCGACCTGATGCATAGGCTGGCAACTCTTCCCCGCAAAACCTCCCGCGAGGCGATCGACGGCATGACAGCCAATGTGGACCCGGCTCCGGAACTGAAAGAAGCCGCGTGGAAACTATATAACAATCACCATAACGACCTGGTGAAAGTCGATAACCTGAATGAACAAGCGGCCAGCGCATTTCAAAGCATGATTGCGCAGCTGGACCCCGAAGCGCAGCAGGCATTCAAAACATTGGAAGAGATGCCGGACGTGCTCTCGCTGCTCAACGACCACTCCGACCTCGTGTCGCGCCTCGGCGAGCGTTTCAAAGACAACCCTGCAGATGTCCAAAACGACCTCGCGACCATCCACGACAAGCTCGAAGCGCAAAACAAGGAGGAACTGGCCGCCTACCAGGACGAATTGAAACAGAACCCCCAGGCCATGCAGGAACTTAGCCAGGCTTCCCGGGAGTATGCAGCCCAGGGCGGTTACAGCTATCCTGCTCCCACCGGCGACAAAGTAGTGAACTATGGCAGCCCTTACTCCTACTGGTTTGGTTATCCCTACTGGTATGGTTCCCCGATGTGGTATCCCGGTTTGTACGGATACGGTTCCGGTATCTATTTCGGTATGGGCGGTTATCCGATGGTTTATGCAATGCCGTCCCTGGGCTTCTCAAGGTGGTTCTTTGGCGGCGCTTACCGGTACTACCCACACCTGTACCGCCAGTACGACCACTACTACCACACCGTAGCGCCCCGCCGCTACATGTACTCGCCCAGAACGGCCTTTATGGGCTCTGCGGCCAGACATTTCAATCCGTCGGTTGGGGCACGCTCCTACCTGTTCGACAGAGGCCAGTCATTCCGTAATGCGCCCCGGTCGGTGGATGCGCAAAGTTTCCGGTCGATGCCCCGTGGTAATGCGTTCAGCGCCCCGTCCCGCTCCTACGGCTCATTCGGAGGCCGGACTTTCAACGGCGGAGGCGGCGGGTTCAGCAGAGGTGGTTTCAGCGGAGGCGGATTTCGCGGAGGGCGTAGGTAGTTTAGTTCTGTGTTAAAGCTAAAATCCGGTGCGAGTTAGGTTCGCACCGGATTTCATTTTGGAGGAAAAGTCTTGTAAATATCGCCACGAACAGCGATTGTGATCAGAATGAGGTTCGGTGCAATGTATTCAATTCCGATGCGATATTGGCCGACGCGAATTCGATAGAAGCTGCGACCAGCTTTTTGCCCGCGAACTGGCACATAGTCAACTCCGGCCGCTTCCAATGTACCCGCGCTTCTCAACCTTTTAAGTACTACCTGGGTAGCGCTTTGGATGTTTGCAGGTAGTCGCGTAAACTCTTTTTTAAATGACTTTTTGATAATTATTTCCATCCCATTTCCTTAGAAAATTCTTCGTAGGTCATGGTCTCTTCGTCATCGCGCTCTTCCATTTCGAGAGCTAGCAGATAATCCTGCACGTCATCATTATCGATAATGTACGCGAGTTTCCTGATCTCCTCCAACGTGAAAGTCTTACGTTTTTTCTTTGCAGAGAAATTGACGGTGGTCAATCCTAATTTGCCGGCCAGGTAATCATTGCGGTAGCCCGATACCTCGATAAGTTCTCCAATGTTCATAACAATGCGTTCGTAGCGTTTTACAGTTTCATTCATCATCGTTAAGGAACTTTTGAGTACATTATTATATACAAATATAATTACAGAATCGAACAAATTTGTTTCAACTTTCGAACAAACATCACTTTTGAGCGCGGACGCCGCCGGTGAGGTGGAAATAACAAATTATCCACGCATATTTACGGCAGAACATTTACGACAACGAAAAACATGCAGATCAGCGATCTCAAAATCCTTTTTTTCGATATTGGCGGCGTCCTATTGAGTAATGGATGGGGCCACGAATCCCGCATCCTGGCGGCGGAGAAGTTTGGCCTTAATTACAAGGAAATGGACCAGCTCCATAATTTTATCTTCAACGTGTACGAAATCGGGAGCGTCAATCTCGACCAGTATCTCGACACGGTGATTTTCAACCACCCGCGCGACTTCGTCCGCGAGGACTTCAAGGAATTCATGTATTCACAGTCCGTGGAATTGCCCGGAATGCTGGCGTGGCTAAAAGAATGGAAGAAAGACTGTGGTTTCCGCATCATTTCCATCAACAATGAAGGAAAAGAACTAAACGATTACCGTGTCCAGAAGTTCAAGCTGCATACCTGCTTCGATGCATTCATTTCCTCCTGCGAGGTAAAAATGCGCAAGCCTGATCCGCGGATTTTCGAACTGGCAATGGGCATCGCACAAGCGACGCCCAGCCAATGTGTGTATTTCGACGACCGCATTATGTTTGCCAACATGGCCAAAACACTGGGGCTCCGTGCATTCCAGCACACGAGCTTCGAATCGACGAAAGAAATCCTCGAAGAGCTGAAAAAAGAACAGTTCGACCGCTTCGGCCCGCCACACTGATCAGAACGTTCGATCGTCGGCCGATGGGCCATAAATCGACGGAACGGCAATGCCGTTCAGCCGCATATATACGGTAAGCTGACCGCGGTGGTGCACCCAGTGATTGATCGTCGAGCCGATACCCTCATGCCGGGGCTGGGTAAAAAGTACCTGGCCCTCCCGTTTCAGATAAAACGGGGCATTGAGATCGGCGTCGGTGATGCTGGCCAGGGATTTTTTGGCCCCATTAAAAACTTCGTCGAAATGGTCGACCAGTTCCTGGCTCGTGGTGAATTCGAACCGCTTATACGTGGCAAAATCCACCTCACCCTGCTCGACCATAAAGGTGATCCAGAGCGGTATTTCGGCTACCAGAAGCGTGAGGTAGCCCATAGCCATCGATGTCGGATGCGGTTTGTAGTCGAATAATGTAACCGGTATGCGTTCCAGGCACTTACGGGTCGAAGCATATTCCAACTCCAATTCCTTGATATAACTATCCACTAAGATTCGCTCGCTCATAGTATTGTTCGTTTTTTACCGAAGCCCTAAAAAACAATGCCGCGGCCCGGCCAGCGTGAAGAATCAGTAATATTCATCACATAATAAGAATGAACTACGATCTCGACTGGCTCTTGAAGAAATATGAAGAGATGCCCAAAATTAAGTTCCTGTATTTTTGGGGACATCAGCCAGCCCGGAACGACCAGGTTAAGCAATCTTGCATGAGCCAATGGTGGCATTCGCCGTTTACAATCGATTGCCTGGAATACCGCACCGCCGAGCATTGGATGATGGCAGAAAAGGCCCGCATATTCGCGAATGAAGAGCTAAGGCGGCGCATTATTGCATGCAACTCCCCCGGCGAGGCAAAAGCATTAGGCAGGATGGTCGAGAATTTTGACGAAGAAACGTGGATAGCACATCGTGAGGCCATTGTACTGGAAGGCAGCATTCACAAGTTCAGCCAGCACCCGGACCTCCGTACCTTTCTGCTGAGCACCGGCGACCGTGTCCTGGTAGAAGCTAGCCCGGTCGATCCGATTTGGGGAATAGGACTCGCGGCGGACGATCCGCGAGCCACTGATCCCGGTAAATGGAGAGGCCTGAACCTCCTTGGGTTTGCATTAATGAAAACCCGCGATCTGCTGGGTAACCGCTAATACATATACGTTTACCCACAAAGTAACTAAATGTTTATATCTTAAATCAAATTTTCAGAATGGCAATGCTCGTCCCTCCAATGTGCCGGATGCCGTTAAACCGGGCATCTTTCTCGTAAAGTTCGTTCAGCGCCGTCCATACGCCGGGCCAGTTGGTGTAATCGTGCCAAATGATCAGGCCGCCATCGCGCACGATGGTAAACACCTTTTCGCTATCGTTGAGCACGTATTCGTAGGCATGTGAGCCGTCAATGAACGCCACGTCGACAGAATTCCTGTATTCCGCAAAATCGAAAGAGGCCGAATCACCAAATACCTGCCGGATTTTGGAAGCTGCCGGATGGCCGATAAAACGTTCTCCCGAAACTTCCTTTTTGACGTAGCGCACCTCTCCTTTTTCGATATCCATTTTAGTCGACGCCAGTTCTTCCGCAGGGAGGTCGAGGGTGATGATCTCCGCATCGGTGCTGCTGTTCAGCGCTATATTCAATGTGGTGCGGCCTTGAAATGTGCCTATTTCAAAGATCCTCCGCGGATTCCATTTTTTGACCAAGTTACTGATCACTTTCAATTCAAACTCGGTGGTATGCCCGAAGCCGCATTCGTAAACGCCCTCGTAAGAGGCCGAGTCGTTGCCGAAAAGCTCAAACACATCTGTTTTAGGGATGATAAAGGGGTCGACGGGCGTGCCGTCTTCGGGGTGCGGGTGCCCGCTGTAAGCGTTGTACAATTTCAGCAGTTCATCCCTGGAACCGGAATTCAGCATACCGATCGAGAGGGTGTATCCCACTCTTTTGACCACACCTGCATACAAACGGAGATTATCCAATGCTTTGCTCATAGTTGTGTATGTATTAAATTGAACTTTGCGGGGCTGATTGCGTCATTCAGGGCAGGGCAGGCCGGGTGCGCCCATGGAAAGAACATCGCAGGCAAAAGGAAAGGGCATTGATTAACAAGTAAATATATATTTAACAAATTTCAAAACTTATGCCAGGATCGCCAGTAAATGTCCGGGAAGGCCGGCCTAAACTAGCAGGGTCGGATGCATAAGGTGCCAGACATTCGCGGATTGTACGTGCCCGTGCAGCCGACGGTTAAACAATCGGCGGAACGGGTTACGTACCAGGAATTTCTCCCCGATAGGGCCTTGCAGGGATTTATTTACTGCTATTGGCAATTGCGGACCACTGAGCCGCTGGACGAGCCCTTCATTTACCGGGTAGTCGCAGACGGTTGTATCGATATCTTTTTCGAGTTGAACAACCCCTCCGAAAACTTCGTCATGGGGTTCTGCAAAAGATACAATGAATTTCCGCTTGAAAATCGTTTTGACTATGTAGGCGTGCGGTTCCTGCCTGCAATGTTTCCGCAGCTCTTCCGGATCAATGCATCGGAGCTGAGTAATCGCTTTGAAAGTCTGGATGTTGCAGCGCCGGGTACCGCGCGGTTCATCACGTCCGCATTCGAAGCCGATCTTCCAATGGCTGAAATCAAAAGCAGATTGGACACCTTTTTCCTTCATTTCGTCGCCCGCACGGAGGTAACCTACGATGCCCGCTTCTATGGGGCGCTGGCGACGATCCTTCAAAACTATGGTGTATTAAATGTCGAAAAAGACCTTGATGCCGGCCTGAGCCCACGGCAGCTGCGCAGGCTGTTCGAGTATTACGTGGGCGACTCGGCTAAGACGTTCTGCCAGGTGGTACGTTTTCAAAATATCCTTCGCGCCAAACCTTCGCAGCAAAGCCTGCGCGAAAGCAAACTCTTTTACGACAATGGCTATTACGATCAGGCGCATTTCATCAAAGAGTTTAGAAACTTTTACGGAGTTACGCCTGGAAAGGCTTTCGGGAGATGAGTTTGTCCGTTTTTTACAATCGTATCCGCTGTGGTGAACCGACATTTGTGCTATCTATTCATTCAAACCACAGTGCAACATGAAATTGAACGCAGGCATTATTACTTCCAAAATTGCTGAAACCAAAGCATTTTACACGCAAATACTGAACTTCGGCGTGACATTCGAAAATGAATTCTATCTACTGCTCCACACGCCGGGAGGGGGGGCGGAGCTCAGCTTCCTGCTGCCCGGGCATCCTTCACAGCAGCCATTGTTCCATAATGCGTTCCAGGGACAGGGCGTATATCTCACTATCGAAGTAGAGGACGTAGACCAACTTTATAATGAATTGAAAAAGAAAGGGGTAACGATCCACATAGACCTCCGGAACGAGCCCTGGGGTGACCGTCACTTCGCAATTTCCGACCCGAACGGCATCGGTATCGACCTGGTCAAATATGCCCCGCAGCCTGAAAGTTGAACACGCGATCACTCACAACCGTGGGCGCGCCATTGGTTAGCCCACACCACACCTTAAGTAAGTCTACGATGAACGCCAACCGGGCCGCCCTTTTATTTGCGATTCTGAACAAACATGCCCGAAGAAGGGTTAATCTCAAAGAACTACGCAAAAATGAACGACCACATTACCAGAATCCAGCAGAACATCGAGCCGTTGCGGCAACAAATTATCCAGCACAAAGTTTACTCGGTCATCAACGACCTGGACGACCTTAAAGTATTCATGAAATACCATGTGTACGCGGTGTGGGATTTCATGTCCCTGCTCAAATCGCTTCAAAACAGTCTCACATGCACCTCCGTACCCTGGTTTCCAACCGGCGATGGTGAAACGCGCCACCTGATCAACGAGATTGTAACAGGCGAAGAATCGGACGTCGATATGGACGGAAACAGCAAGAGCCATTTCGAGCTTTACCTCGACGCCATGGCGCAATGCGGGGCCGACATCACCGAAATTACCCGTTTTACGGAAACCTTGCGAAAAACCGGGAGCTTCCAACAGGCATTCGAAGCGGCAGGTACCCCTGAAAAAGCCCGCGAGTTTGTCAATTTCACTTTCGAAACCATTGGCACGGGCAAAAGCCATCTGCAAGCAGCCACATTTACTTTTGGCAGGGAAGATCTCATTCCGGGCATGTTTATGTCGATCATCGAGGACATCCACAAGCATTTTCCAGATAGTATCTCTATTTTTAAGTATTACCTTGAAAGGCATATCGAGGTGGACGGCGATCACCACAGCCACCTCGCATTGCAAATGACCGCCAACCTCTGTGCGGGCCATGAAGCATTCTGGCAGGAAGCCGAAAACGCCACCATCGCTTCCCTGGAACACCGCATCGGGCTTTGGAATGGCGCTTTTGAAGAGATCAGTTCACGCGAAGCGATCTCAAATTCACTACATTAAACCTTATCAGAATGTCTATCAGCAAAGAATCCGAACTTATGGGAATGCAGGAAGCCAGCCGTGCGGTCGCAACTACGCTGCGCGCGATGCGCGAGCATGCGAAACCGGGAATGACCGCAAAGGAACTCGATGATTTCGGGGGTGAAATGTTGAATAGCCTGGGCGCGAAATCTGCCCCAAAACTTACTTACGGCTTCCCCGGCTGGACCTGCATCAGCGTCAACAACGAAGTAGCACACGGAGTACCTTCTGAAACGAAGGTATTGCAGGAAGGCGACCTCGTGAATATCGACGTTTCCGCGGAATTGAATGGCTTCTGGTCCGACAACGGCGGTTCGTTCGTCCTGGGTGAGGACATTCACGGGCACAACAAACTGGTGAATGCGTCGAAAAGGATCCTGAGCAAAGCGCTCAGCCAGATCAAAGGCGGCGTGCGCATCGCCGATATCGGCCGGCTGATCGAAACGGAAGCAAAAAGATCGGGATATAAAGTAATTAAAAACCTGGCAGGCCACGGTGTGGGCCGGAGCCTTCATGAGGAGCCGCACGAAATCGCCAACTACTACGACCGGTACAATACAACCCGCTTCCGCAAAAACAGCGTGGTTGCCATCGAAACCTTCATTTCAACCGCATCCACAAACGCCGCCACGGAGCGTGACGGGTGGACGCTCGTAGGCTCGCGCGGCGGCTATGTGGCGCAGCACGAGCACACGATCATCGTCACGGACGGCAAACCGGTTGTTCTCACGGCTATGAACGGAATTTTCGATTGATCACGACCAGAAACCCTGCACCTGTATCCCGAGCGGTGAGTCGTCCCGCTTTTTGAGTTCTTTACGGAGCCGAATACAGGTTGGGATATGTCCTGAAATATAGACGTTCGAATGGGCCAGTTGGCGGTCGCCGGCCCATTTAAGCATTGAATGCAACCCGCCGTCGCCGCTTTTCTTCACCGGCTGAATATTCCAGTTGAAATATTCCCTGAACTCCTCGCGGTGATTTCCATGCGCGATGGTGATCGCGCCGGTCATTTTACGTGCCCCGGCCAGTTGCTGCAAAGCCAGGTAGTGCCCTATACTGCTCATATCTCCCAAAACAACCATTTCACCCGCGTACGCAGGCCTGTGCATAGTGGCGCCCACACCCACATACGTAATGCGGTCACCGGCGCGCACCGAGCGTATCCACTGTGCGCCCGGGCCGTCCTGTTCAGCGTTGATGTACAAGGTGCAGGTGCGGATATCCGCATCCCAGCCCGAAGGGGTGTAGTCGCGGTAAAGCCCCTCGCCTACCCGTACCTTGATATGCTGGACACGTTTCCAGCCACTCATATCCATATCCGGGAAGTGGACGTCCACCTCAAAAAACGTGGCAGGGTCCCAGGCCCGTATCGCTAATACGGTACCGGCTTTTCCAAAGGCATTTTCAAGCAAGTGCAGCGCTTTCTGTTTGATGATGTTCATTTTCGTGCGATCGGTGTTGTTCACAGGCTGACGATCCAACCGAAGTTTTACTTTAAGAACAACACGCCCAAAAAAGCCCGGGCCCGGCTCATCGCCGCGATAATGCAGCGGAATCCTCTTTCCGGGCATACGTATCTGCAAGTCTCACCGAACGGTCGAGCAGGTCGGTCGCTTGTAATATTTTGTTTTTCAGGAAGTAAGGATAATCGGGATGCTCGCGCAGGAAGGTCTGCGCAATCTGTGCTGCTTCCGGCGAAGAATGTCCTGCAAAAGTGTTATGGAGCCAGCGCGTTGGAAAAAAAATGTCGCCCGTCAGCTGGATCTCCTGCAACAGATCGAGCGAAGGCCTGAGGTATTTCAACGCACTTTGCGCACGCAGCGGATGGTGCAGGTAGGTCAACGCATCCAGCACCCAGGCTTCCTTCTCGCGGTTTTCCTCTTTTTTCAATATTTCAAAAAATGCGTCCCGCTCCGTTTCGACGGCACTCAATGCGGGTATCACAAACTGCATTCTCGCTTTACGGTCCGGATTTTTCGTTGCATTCAGTTGCTCGTTCAAAATGGCCTTGCCATCCCCTTTTCCTTTCAGGGCGAGTTCGTAGGCGAGAGAAATTTTGTCTTCTTCTGACAGTACGAGCCCTTTTACTTCCAGCTTGCCGGTCCACAGGCCGTGCATTTTCTGCCAGCCGTCGTCGGTCAACGCCACCGCTTTAAATGCCCGGAAATACGAAGTCTGGATGCCCTTGTCGCGGGTAGTATTCAAAGCCTTCCAGAACACGTGCTCGATCTGCTGCTGACGTGCTGCCCGCTGATCTGCATTCAAGAAACCCCACCAGCTGGTTTGCAGATTACCCAGCAAATAATCGACCAGGAGCGGATTCTCTTCATGCGGCAATGCATTCAAAGTGTAACTGATAAAATTCCCGGGTGCGGGACCGTCGCCGCGCAGCAACCCTTCCCAGATATTTACCAGCATTGCCCCTTTAAAAACCGGATCGGACAATAGCCCACGGGCATCGCCGTAATGTGCGAAGAACCGGTTTTTCGAAGCAGTATCCATCCTGAAATATCCATATCCTGTCCCATCACTATTCGGAAAAACGAGATTCTGCATGCCATTTCGCATGGTTTTCAAAACCAGCGGCTGCTCCCATACGCGTGCGGCCGCGGTGTCTTTGACTTGGACAATGCTATCATTTTCAACATCATACTCCGGCATACCGGGCGTTTTTACCCACACATTGTTCCACTTAGTAATATCTTCCGGCGTGCGCTTGTCGATAATGCCGATCAGGTCGTCCCAGCGTGCATTACCGAAGGAATATGTTTTCAAATACTCGCGCAGGCTTTCCTGCATGAGCTGCTCCCCTATCTTCCGCTCCAACTGACGCATCACGATGGGAGCCTTCATATAAATGATCGCCCCGTAGAGTGTTCCGGCGTTTTTCAGGTTGCCAAGCTGCTGTAAAATCGGGTTGGTACCCTTTGTGCGGTCCACTTCGTAGGCATTGGGATAATGTGCCAGTAAAAATCTCAGATCATGGTTGATTTCAGGAAAGCTGGGATGAACGATCTTGGCGGCCATGAAATTGGCGAAAACCTCTTTCAGCCACACGTCATTGAACCAGTCCATTGTCACCAGGTCCCCGAACCACATATGCGCCGACTCGTGCGCGATAACGCTCGCGCGGGCCATACGACGGTTTACCGAGGCATTCTCATCGAGGAAAAGAGCGGGCTCATTATAGAAAATAGCGCCCGGATGCTCCATACCTCCATATTGAAATGAAGGCAGCAGCACCAAATCGAATTTACCGAACGGATAATCGATCGCAGTGTACGCTTCCAGCCAGGCCAGCGACTTGGCGTGCAACTGAAAAACCTCATCCCGGTTGCGGGCTACCTTCGCCGTGTCCGTTTCACGGTAGTACATGGTCATCTCCCGACCATCCACGACCCTGGTTTCTTTAAAAAACTTGCCTGCGGAAAATGCGAAGAGATAGGAGCTGATAGGCTTCGTCTCGCCAAACTTATAGACTTGCTTTCCTTTTTCGGCGGTTTTAGCACTAAGTTTTCCATTTGAAACGGCTTCCCAGCCCTCCGGCGTTTTCAAAGTCAATTGATAGGAGGCTTTGAGGTTCGGCTGATCGAACAAGGGGAAGCACGTCGATGCGCGATCCGGGACAAACAGCGTGTACAGGTAATCGTCGCTCCGGTTCAGCGACAAATCGCCTGCGACAAAGTCAATACTGATCTCATTGCGCCCTTTCTTCAAATGCCTGACATCGACGACAATGTGCTCATTCACAAACTGGTAATCCACTTTTTTACCATCCACACGTACTTCCCGCAAATGGTCATCGGCCACATTAAAGTCCAGCACAAGCGCCGAATCCAGCACATCCAGGTGAAATGTGATCGTTTCTTTCCCCACAATCTGCCCCGTCTTACCAGCCGGAATATCCAGCTCGATACCGTACCGGATACTATCAATATGCTGCTTTCGGTATTGGTTCAGCGCGAAGGAAACACCCTTTTCAGGAGGTGGAGTCTGCGGACTCTTGCAAGAGAGTGACGAAATGAGCACCACCAACAATAAATAAAATATGTGCATATTTGAGTTTAGTAAAACGCACTAATCTGCGTAAAATGATGAGCCACTCCACCATTCCGTTTGAAGGCCACAATATCAGAAGAATTTACGATGAAGAATCAGAAACGTGGTTTTTCTCGATTGTCGACATTATCGCGGCATTGACCAACTCGGTCAATCCAACTGATTACCTTAAAAAACTGAGAAAGCGGGACGTCCTGTTGGGAGAGTACATAGGGACAAATTGTCCCCAGGTAGAAATGCCCGGAGTTTCAGGAAAAAAACGCAAAACACTCTCCGGGAACACGCAGCATATTCTGAGAATTGTTCAGTCAATTACTTCTCCCAAGGCAGAACCGTTCAAGATCTGGCTCGCCAAAATCGGATACGAACGGATGCAGGAGCTTACTGATCCTTCCTTGTCGATCGACAGGGCTCGTGAAAACTGGAAAAAGCACGGTAGGAGCGAAAAATGGATCCAGCAACGCATGATGGGACAGGAAACCCGGAACAAGCTGACCGATTACTGGAAAACACATGAAATTAAAGAAGGAGAAGAATTCGCTATTTTGACCAATATCATCCACCAGGAATGGACCGGGATGAGTGTCAAAGAACACAAAAAGCTAAAACAGCTGAAAAGTCAGAATCTGCGCGACCACATGAACGAGGCCGAACTTATTTTTACAGCGCTGGCTGAAATGAGTACCCGCCAGATTGCTGAGTCAGAGCAAGCGGTTGGCATGGAGCCTAACAAAAGAGCAAGCAAAAGAGGTGGAAATATTGCAAAAAAAGCACGTGTGCAATTAGAAGAACAAACCGGCAAAAATGTCATAACAAACGAAAACTACTTACCCCCCAAGTCCCCAGAAAATGAGATTGAAGATCCGTAAATTACCCATCGTAGCCGTTTTCACTGCATTAGTCCTATTTCACACCTGCCTCCACGCCCAGTCACTGGCCCCGCTTACCGTCGAGAAAATCATGCGCGACCCTAAAATGTGGATCGGGACTTCACCGAGCGACATTACCTGGGCCGATGATTCCAAAACAGTGTATTTCAACTGGAACCCCGATAAGAATCCTTCCGATTCACTGTATGCGTATTCGCTTGCCGGAAAGAAAATCAGCAAGGTAGCACCCGTGGAAAGACGGAAGCTGCCCGGGAAGAACGGGTTCTATAACCGAACACATTTACTGCGCCTCTACGAGAAGAACGGCGATATTTTTATCATCAACTACAAAGATTTCTCGATCCGCCAACTCACCAATACCACCGAGCGCGAATCGGACCCGGTGTTCAGCGGGGATGAAACGGCGGTGGTTTTCGAACGCGGCAACAACCTGTTCAGCATCTCATTGGCAACCGGGCTTGTCAGCCAGCTCACCGATTTCAGAACGGGGACAAAAAAGACGGATAGTACGCCGAGCCAGCAGGAGCAGTTTCTGAAAGCCGATCAGCTGGGGATGTTTGAGGTTTTGAAAGAAAGAAAAGATAAAAAGGACGCTGGAAAGAAGATTACGGAAGCCGATAAACCGGCCAGACCGAAAGAAATTTACCTGGGCGATAAAAACGTGACCAACCAGCAGGCAAGTCCCGATGGCCGGTTCGTTACCTACGGCCTCACGCAAACCGACAAAACCGCCAAATCGACTATCGTGCCCAATTACGTGACCGAAAGTGGGTTTACGGAAGACATTTCGGCCAGGACGAAGGTGGGCGCTCCGGGTGCGGAGAATGAATTTTGGGTGTATGATGTCAAAAAGGATACAGCCCTGAAAGTGGCTACGGCGGATATTCCCGGTATTTACGACAAACCGGATTACCTCAAAGACTACCCGAAACTTGACTCCGCATGGAAGAAAAAGGAGCGGAAAGTCGTTTTTCACGGCCCATTCTGGTCGGACAACGGCGCGAACGCGGTAGTGGTGATCCGTTCGCTAGATAGCAAAGACCGCTGGATCATGTCATTGGATCCGGCAACACGCTCGCTAAAACTCCTCGATCGGCAGCGCGACGAAGCCTGGATTGGCGGGCCCGGCGTGGGCGGTTACCCGCAAAGTGCCGGTGAAATAGGCTGGCTCGACAACCAGACCATCTATTTTCAGAGCGAAGCCACCGGCTATTCGCATTTGTATGCTTTCAACATAGTTTCCGGCAAAAAGACGGCATTGACTTCCGGCCGGTTCGAGGTACAGAATGTGGTACTTTCGAAAGACAAAAAGCTCTTTTACCTCATTACCAACGAAGTACATCCCGGCGAGCAGCACGTGTACCGGATGGCCGTCACCGGCGGTGCACGGACGCGCCTCACACACATATCCGGTGCGCATGAGATGACGCTATCGCCTGACGAAAAGCACCTGGCGATTCGCTTCTCCCTCAGCACGGCTCCCTGGGAGCTTTTCCTGCTCGATAATGCCCCGGCAAAGCGTGCGGAGCCCGTTCAGCTCACACGTTCCGTCTCACCCGAATTTTTCTCCTATCCGTGGCGCGAAGCGAAAGTGGTGACCATCAAGGCTGCGGATGGTCAGGACATTTACGCGCGGGTTTACGAACCCAAACAATCCAATGGCAAGGCGGTAATTTTTGTGCATGGCGCCGGCTATCTGCAAAATGCGCACAAATGGTGGAGCCAGTATTTCCGGGAATACATGTTCCATAACCTGCTTACCGACAAAGGCTACACGGTACTTGATATGGACTATCGCGCCAGCTCTGGGTACGGCCGTGACTGGCGAACGGGCATCTACCGCCACATGGGCGGTAAAGACCTCACCGACCATACCGACGGCGCCCAATGGCTTGTAAAAACCTACGGCGTCGATCCGAAAAAGATCGGCATTTATGGTGGCTCCTACGGCGGCTTCATCACCCTCATGGCGCTGTTCACCACACCCGACGTGTTCACTGCCGGTGCTGCATTGCGCCCGGTAACCGACTGGGCCGCGTATAACCAGTCGTATACGGCCAATATCCTCAATGAACCGCAGTCCGACAGCCTGGCCTACCGCAAAAGTTCCCCCATTTATCATGCGGCGGGTTTGAAAAACAATTTGCTGATCTGCCATGGAATGGTGGATGTGAATGTGCATTACCAGGACGTCGTACGCCTCTCGCAGCGGCTGATCGAGCTAGGTAAGAACAACTGGGAGCTGGCCTCTTATCCCATGGAAGACCACGGATTTGTGGAAGCGTCATCCTGGACCGACGAATACAAGCGTATTCTGAAGCTCTTTGAAGAGAAGTTGTAACACCGGTGAGTAAATTCCGATTTTATCAACCCTTATATCCAGCATAAAAAACGACAACATGATGAACCGAAATTTCTCGAAACTCAAAAGCATCTTCCTCGGCCAGGCGCTCGCCATTGCATTCACGGGCCTCGCGTGCGCACAGGTAGGCGTAGGTGTGAAAGCACCCAAAAGCGCCGAAGTGTACCTCGACGGCAGTCGCAAAATGCTTGATGAAAAATGGATTTACTGGGAAGGACCGCGGTTTGCGGCCAAACCGCCGATTAAATGGACGGTGGTCAACGACCCGGTCGATAAGGGCACGGTGATCAACTGCAACGATCCGGCATCAGCGGGCGGGCTGTATGGCGCGGCCGATATCGTGACCAAAAAACAGTTCAGGGATTTTCGCGCCCATGTGGAATTTCTGATCACCAAACCCGGAGGCAACAGCGGCGTTTATCTTCAGAACCGCTACGAAATCCAGGTGCTCGACGGCGACACCACGTCACACGGTATGGCAGCGGTCATCAACGAATCCAAATCGCCTTACTATGCTTACAATGGGATCGGCAAGTGGAATTCGTACGACATCCTGTTCCGCGCCGCACGGTTCAAGGACGGCAAGCTGGTGGAGCAACCGATGGTAACCCTGTACTTCAATGGTAAAAAAGTGCACACCAACCAGAAAATCAGCCAGGTGTGGGGAGGAAAAAACTCGGGTATCGATGGCGGCAACGACGGCGGTAAGGGCATTACAGATACCCCCGGGGGCTTGAAACTGCAATCGGAAGGCCACGATGTTTATTACCGCAACATCTGGATAAAGGAAGAGAAACTGGATAAAGCGGATACCAATTTTTGAAATACACCAAACGGGGAATGGACCATGGGGATATTCCCCGCAAAGGCATTCGCCACGCTGCTGAATGCATAGGTAACTAAACTAAATGGCCACAGGATCGCAGCACAAATGCGATCCCGTGGCCACTAAACCAGCCGGTCCAACCCGGCTATTTCTTTTTGTAAGCTATTTTGAAAATGGTACCGTTCAGGTCGTCGGTCACGTAGAGCGCGCCGTCGGGTCCCTGCGCGAGCCCGCACGGGCGGTGCTGAATAGGGCCGGTAGGCTTAGCCAGGTCCGTACCCGCGAAATTATCGGCGAATATCTCCCATTTACCCGGCTTTCCATTTACAAACGGCACAAATGCCACCAGGTAACCCTTTTTGAGCTCCGACGACTGGCTGTGGAAGGCAATGAAGGCCCCATTACGGTAACGCGCCGGGAACATATTGCCGGTGTAGAACATCAATGCATTAGGCCCCAAATGCGCCGGGAATGCTGCAATCGGATCGATCGCTTTTTCCCCGCCCACTTTTTTGCCATCGCCGCCATACTCGGGCGCGAGGATTTTCTTGTTCTGGAAATGATCGTAATAAATGTACGGCCAGCCCGCGTCGTCCCCTTCTTTCAAACGGTAAAGCGTCTCGGCCGGCAGCTCGGCGCTATGCTTGGGCGTATAGTATTGCGGATACATGTCGTCGAACTTGCCGCGGCCGTGGGTAGTGGCGTAAAGCGCATTGGTTTTATTGTCCCAATCGATCCCCACGGCATTCTTCACGCCCGTGGCGTAACGCACGCCGTCCGAAAACTGCTGGTTGAGCTGCCCGGCTTTGAAACGCCAGATCCCACCCGCTGAGTCGAGGATCGTGCAAGGCGACATGCCCTTCGCAGAGCCCGCCGCTCGGCAGTTATCGTTGTACGAGCCTACGGTAACGTAAATATTTCCTTTACTATCGAGTGCAAGCGGCTTCGCATTGTCACGGCCATGGTCGGTCAGCCCGCTGATGATGTTCTCCGGCTTATCAAAATCGATGATTTCGTCCTTTGCATTCAGCTTATACCTGAAAACCCCTTTATTCGAAGAGCTGTACAGGTAGCCGTCTTTGATGGCAATGCCGGTACCGGGATAATCACCGAAAAGCTTTTGCTCATCAATGGCGCCATCCCCGTTCGTATCACGCAGGAGGTAAATGCCCTTGCCATCCTTGAGTTTGGAAAGCTTTACATACATGTCGCCGTTTTTACCCACAACCATATGCCGGGTAGCTCCCAGATCGGTGGCGAGCACGGTGGCCGAAAAGCCGGCAGGCAGTTTCAGTTCCTTGGCATCGACAGGCGTGTAGAGGGGTGATTTTTCGAGGGTTTCGTTTCGGTAACCGAACAGCGCAGTGGCCGTCACAACAGTAGCAGCCGCCATCACTGCGAGCGCCCCGGCAGGCCGGATTAATTTTCTTTGCATGCAATCGTAAAATTGGGTGAAAACATTTATTTTAGGTAAAAGCGTTTGGGAATGCTTTTTTAATCAATACCTGTCACCCGAAAAACGATTACCGATTTTAGTACACCTAACCATTACAACTATGGGCCCATACGATCAAGACGATGAGTTATATGATGAAGACCTCCCAGGAAACTACCCGGCGGGCGAAGACATTTACCGCCAGGGCCTTATCGACCCGGATATAGATCCTGAGGACACCTCCCGCACCAAACGCGCCCTGGATATCGACGCCGACGAATGGAACGAAAAATCCTTTGAGGACGATCTTACCGGCGATGATCTCGACGTTCCCGGATCGGAATATGACGATGAAGACGAGGAGATTGGCCGTGAGGACGAAGAAAACAACTATTACAGCCTCGGCGGCGATAACCATGAAAGTCAGGAAGAAAACCAGGGCGACTGACATACCGCCATCCTGCCTACGAGCCTGATGCCCGACCGCATCAGGCTTTTTTGTTCACCATGAGTTTTTATTAAAATTTAAAAAAAAAAGGAATGTTCGTCAATATTTTAATTAATACAATATCCTTCCTTGTTTAAAGGCAATGGGATAGGATATATTTGCCTGATCGTCGATAACGACAAATTCTGTTTCTTATGACTAACCTGCGAACCCTCCTCTTATCCCTCACCTGCCTTTGGGTAACCGCCGTCCAGGCGCAGCGCTACGAACTACGCGATGACTGGAAGTGCATCCCCATCGCCAAAATGAAAGAAGCGGGCACGGCAATCTCGTCACCCGACTTTGCATTGAATGGCTGGCAACCTGCCGTTGTGCCCGGTACCGTGCTCACCACCCAGCTCCAAAACAAGCAGGTGCCCGACCCGTTTTGGGGTATGAACAACCAACAGATCCCCGACATTTACCATACCGGCAGAGATTATTATACCTATTGGTTCGTCAAAGATTTCGAAGAAAAAGCAGATCCGGGCCAGGAACTCTGGCTGCATTTGCGTGGCGTCAATTACAGTTGTGACGTGTTTCTAAACGGTAAAAAGCTGAATGCCAAACTGCATTCGGGCATGTTTCTGAGGCAGATCTACAACATTACCTCAGTCGTTCGCAAAAACGGAAAAAACCGGCTGGCGGTGATCGTCTACCCGCCTGACCCCGTAGGAAACCCGAATGGCGGCCAGGGCGGTGACGGTACCATCGCGCGCAACGTAGCGCACCAGTATGTGGCCGGCTGGGACTGGATACAGCCCGTGCGCGACCGCAATACCGGCATCTGGGACAAGGTAAGCATCGAGAAGACCGGTAAGGTCAATATCAAAAATCCGCACGTAATCACGCTCGTACCAGGCAAAAGGACGCCCGGCGCTGCCCAGCAACCGGCGACTGTGAAGGTAACCGTCGAACTTGAAAACGCCGGTTCAACACCTCAAAAGGGCGTTGTTGAATATTTGCTGGATGGCAATAAAGTTTCGAAGGAAGTCACTGTGCAACCGCATTCGACGCTGGAAGTGAAACTGCCCGACCTGAGCTTGAAAAACCCGAAATTATGGTGGCCCAACGGCTATGGCGCACAGGATTTATACGACCTTAAAATACAATTCACACAGGCGGGAAAAACATCTGACAAGGAAACCCTTAAAGTAGGCGTCCGGGAAATACAGGCAGATTGGAATGCGGCCACGCGCAGCAAACAAATATCGGTCAACGGCCAGAAGGTTTTCATCAAAGGCGGCAATTGGATCATCTCCGATGCCATGCTCCGGTTTTCAGATGAACGCTACAATGCGGAGGTGCGCTTCCACCGCGATATGAACCTGAACCTGCTCCGCATTTGGGGCGGTGCCCTGACAGAACGTCCCGAATTCTATGAAGCCTGCGACCGCTATGGCATCCTGGTCATGCAGGACTTCTGGGGATCCGGCGATTGCAACGGACGCTGGATAGACCCGGCCAAAGCCGACGATCAATGGACGCGCCGCAAATATCCCGACGACCACAACCTCTTTCTCGAATCGGCGGCCGATCAGATCAAAATGATCCGCAACTTCGCTTCGCTCGCCATTTGGTGCGGCGGAAACGAAATTACCCTTCCGGTGGACATTATGACGCCCCTCCGCGATTCGATCCTGCCCGCACTGGATGGAACCCGCTGGTTTGTTGATTATTCCAATTCGGACGACATGTCGTTCAATGCGCTCGGGGGCAATGGCGATGGCCCTTACGGCATACAGCCGCTGACCCGCTTCTGGAATTACCGCACCTGGCCATTCAACTCCGAGATCGGCTCGGTGGGTGTTGGCGATCACCATTCGCTGGAAAGGTTCCTGCCCGAAGCCAACCGCATAGCGCCTGAATACTCCGTAGAAACGCGTCGCGAAAAAGTGGATTCCGTTTGGAAGTACCACAAATACATCGGCTACGAAGGACACGTCGAGCCCTATGGCAAAGCGAAGGACATGCAGGATTTCGGCATGAAAGCCCAGCTTGTGAACTACGATCAGTACCGCGCATTGATGGAAGGTTTCAGCGCACACATGTGGGACTGGTATACGGGCGTGATCATCTGGAAAACACAAAACCCGTGGACGTCCCTTCGCGGCCAGATGTACGACTACTACCTCGATCCTAATGCGTGTCTTTACGGGCTGCATTCGGGCAGCGAGCCGTTGCATGTAATGTACAATCCCGCCGATACATCCGTCGCGATCGTCAACAATACATTCAAGCACCAGTACGACCTCATGCTCGTCATCAATGGCGTGGATATGAAAGGTAACAGCAAGCAATTTACCCAGGTATTTGTGGAGATTGGCCCGTCAACAACCCGGAAAATCATTGATATTAACCGGGAAATCAGGGAAATGGCTAAAAAGGAAGGAATGTTCCTCTCTCTGCGCCTCCTGAACCTCGACAGGAAGCCCGTCAGCGACAACCTGTACTGGCTTCCCGACGCCACAGGTAACCATAGCGGCCTCCAAACCATGTCCCGATCGCAAGCCACTGCCACGGCACGGGCGACATCCGCCGGTAAAATAGAAGTGACCCTTAAAAATCCGGTCAACGCCCCGGTAGCATTCTTCAACCGCCTCGCATTGGTTGACCCGAATACAAAAAAACGCATCCTGCCCGTATTCTACGACGACAACTACGTCTCCGTCCTTCCCGGCGAAAGCAAAGTGGTCCAGCTGGAATACACGCCCGAAAAGGGCATTGCACCACTGGTTTCCGTGGAGGGGTGGAATTTGTCTGAGAAAATGGTCAAAGTCGATGAGAAGTAATCAATCAGTATGAACCTACCCGCGGTTGCTTTTTCCTAAAAAACAACCCGGAACCATGGCTGCATTTACGCCCGAAGCATTTAAGAAAGAATTCATCGCGATTCTCGATTATTGGGAAAAGTATGGGCCGGATCCGGAGAAGGGCGGATTTTATGGAAGGGTGAATTATGATAACCAGCCGATTAAGGATTCTGCAAGATCGGTCGTGCTGACCGGGCGGCTATTGTGGACGTTTTCGCTGGCGCACCGGCTGCTGAAAGAAGCAAAGTACCTGACGCTGGCCGACCGTGCCTATCAGCAACTGGCGAAAAACTTCTTTGATGCTGAATATGGCGGCGTGTACTGGTCCGTGAATGCGGACGGCTCGCCTTTGGAAACCAGGAAACAGATTTACGGCAATGCATTTGCCATGTACGGGCTGGCTGAATATTACCGCGTTACGCATTTCAAACCGGCATTGGATAAAGCCCGGTCGCTTTTTGAAGTAATTGAGAAACACGCTTTCGACCCGGTTAATGGCGGCTACCGTGAGGCATTTGCCCGTGACTGGTCGGCAACCGACGACTACATCCTCAGCAAAAGCCCGTGGAACAAGAGCATGAACACGCATTTGCATTTGGTAGAAGCCTATACCAACCTGTACACCGTGTGGCCCGATGCAACGCTCAAAAAACAGACCGCAGGAATGCTCGACGCGATCATTACACACATTGTAAACCCAAAAACAGAGACCATGCAGCTGTTTTTCGATGAGCAATGGAAAGCGAAAGACCACATTGTTTCATTTGGGCATGACATCGAGGCTTCGTGGCTGCTTTTCGAAACGGCGGAAGTGTTGCATGACGAAAAGCTGATCGCCCGGATGAAGAAAAAGTCCATTGCCATGGCTACCGCGGCTTCCAAAGGGCTGGGGACGGATGGCGCGCTCAACTACGAATACGATCCGGAAACCAAACACACCCAAACCGACCGAAGCTGGTGGGTCGCGGCCGAGCAGCTCGTAGGGTTCTACAACGCCTACCAGCTCACCAAAGACGCCCAGTTTAAAACAAAAGCGGAAAAAAGCTGGAATTACATTGTGACCGAATTCGTCGACCACGACAGAGGCGAATGGTTCGGCACGGTGAAAGAAGACGGCACGCCGGTGAAAGGTGACAAAATCAACTTCTGGAAATGCCCTTACCACAATGCCCGCGCCTGCGCGGAGATGTGGCGCCGGCTCGGCAAAGCATAATCAATTCAAGAACATCTCGTCGACGAGCAGTAAGGCGCGCTTGTCTTTGCTACGGTGCCAGGCGGGTATTTTGCTCAGGGGTTTCGCTACAATTTTGATATAGGATACCTGCTGCGGCTTAAATGAGCCCGAGACACTCCGCAGGGACGCACGCTCCCCTTTCACGGGCATCGGTGCCTTAAACTTCGTAAGCAGTTTCATATTGTCGCGCGTGGTCCCGCCCCAGATTTCCACGAGTTCGGGAGGGAAAATCCCTGTATCCTCTTCCACCATATAGCGCACGCCCAGCGACGAAAGCAGCACCGGCTTTTTAAATTCCGACACAAATGCCATGTCGTTGTCCCTGACCCCGGCCCAGTTGTTGGCCCAGGCAGGATTGTTAGCGCCGATAACGCCCAGTTTGTGATCAAAGAAGGTCTTCACGCCCTCGGCCTGATGCACCCGGTTCAATGGGGCGAGTAATGTGCCGCTGTCGGGCTGGTAGGCACTTTTGAAGTAATCGAAGGCCACCATATCGCTCCCATACCAGCCTTTTTTGTAAGCCTTCGCGCGGATCGTCGCATCACTGTTGATCACCGTTTTATGATCGAGCACCGGCGAGTTGACGCTGTCCGGCTCCGAACCGTCCATTGTGAAACGAATGTCCACGCCTTTGATCGGATGCTGAATGTCCACCACAAGCGACTGCGCAAAAATCGGTGAAGCATTCTTCATTTGCGGCGGGTTGAGTTTCAACGGATTCTTGCCGTCGTCCTTGAAGCCGCCGATGATATCCTTATCCCTATTGGCTTCCTGCAATTGCCGCACATCCGCGGCCGACAGCCTGGTGTCCCAGACCGCAACAGTTTTGACACTCTTCAACAGCGGCAGCAATCCTTTCAAATCGTTCAGGTCCAGCTTGGTACCGGATAATGTGAGGCTTTGCAAATGTTTTAATGCCGACAGTTCCTTTAAACCCGACGCAGTCACATCCGTAAAGTTGAGGTCCAGTTTGCGGAGGTTTTCAAATTTTGCGATGGTTTTCAGATCAGCATCTTTAACCGGCATCTTATTCAGGTTCAATGAAATAACCTGCTTCCGAATTTCGCTCAGCTCATCGAGCTGGCTCACATTGTAGGCCGATGCATTGTAAATGTTCACAGCCAATGCCGGCGATTCCCTGGCGAGGGGCAGGATCGTCCGGTAGTCGGTATTGAGGGCCTTTACCTGGTCCTCATCCGCCGCAGAAAAATCGTATTCTTCGGCTTGCATATGCGGTTGCAAAAATGCGGTTGCGAGCATTCGGAGTGAGTCGGTGGCGGGCAGATCGGTCAGCTTTTTGTTAAAATCTGCCTTTTCCCTGACCCACAGCGTCAGCAATGCTATTTCCTGCAAGGTAAGCTGCGCTTTGCCCGAAGGCGGCATGTGCTTTTTCTCTTCCATCGGCAAATGCACCCTTTGCAGCAGCAAGCTCATTTGCGGATTGCCGGGTACAATGAGCTTACCGGATTTCCCTCCCTTCATTATCGACTGCGGGTCGGTAAGGATCAGCTCGCCTTTCAGCTTGTCGGGATTATGGCAGCTCGTGCATTTTTGTTCAAGAATGGGGCGGACCACATTGGCATACACAACGGCCTGGTCCAAAGGCACCTCAGCCATTTCCCTCTTATTGGAAATCGGCTCCCAGATAAAGTTACTCCCGTGCGTGAGCGCGGCCCCGTAATGCCCTGTCAGTACCAAAGCCACGACCGTAACCAGAGCCGCGGCCCTTGCGGTTACCGACTTGTACCACCTGGCATTGCGCATCCAATAAATGACGGACGCCAAAAAGAAAATCCCCGCACCGGTCCATTTGTGGTAGGTAAGCGTGGCGCCTTCGTAACCTTCCTCGCGCGACAAGAAAATGCCCATCATCACGGTCACGGCGGCAAAAAGCGCCCCGATGAGGAGCAGCCCCTGTAAAAAATTTCGGTAGAATGCATTACCTGCATATTCAGGCTTGAAACGGAAGAATTCCAGCAGCATCGCCAGCAGCAGGATCACGATCGGGAAATGCAGGATCAGCGGGTGCATCCGGCCAATGGTTTGCAGCCAGGCCGGGATTACCAGTTTGCTTTCGAATACCAGTAAAAACAGGATGAAAATATTGGAAGCCGCTAATAATTGTTCCGCGAAGACCCTGAGTTTCAAATGCATTTAAAATTTTACCAAAAATTGAGTAATGAAACAACTCACTGACAATCAGCTAATAATGTCGCGAACAACCTTACCCGACACGTCGGTAAGCCGGTAACGACGGCCCAGATGCTTGAATATCAGCTTTTCGTGGTTCAGGCCGAGCTGATGCAGGATCGTAGCCTGGAAATCGTGCACATGCACGGGGTCTTTGGCAATGTTGTAGCCAAGTTCGTCGGTTTCACCATACACGATGCCGGGCTTGATCCCCCCGCCGGCCATCCAGATCGTGAAGCAGCGCGGATGGTGGTCGCGACCGTAATTTTCGGCGGAGAGCTTTCCCTGTGTGTAGCTGGTACGCCCGAACTCGCCGCCCCAGATGACCAGCGTTTCATCGAGCAATCCCCTTTGTTTCAGATCCGTAACCAATGCAGCCGACGCCTGGTCAACGTCCATCGCTTGTTTGGTAATTTCAAACGGCAGGTTACCATGCTGGTCCCATCCCTGGTGGTAGAGCTGTACAAACCGCACGCCGTTTTCCGAAAGTTTCCGTGCGAGCAGGCAGTTGGCCGCGTACGTACCCGGAACGAGGCATTCAGGCCCATACAGCTTGATAATATCATCCGACTCTTTCGATAAATCCATTACCTCGGGCACGGCAGTCTGCATGCGGTAAGCCATTTCATATTGCTTGATCTTGGCCGAAATTTCCGGGTCCCCGAACTCCTGGTACGACATCTCGTTCAGCTCCGAAAGCCTATCGAGCATATCGCGGCGCTCCTTCCGGTCCATACCTTCCGGATCGCGCAGGTAAAGCACCGGGTCTTCGCCCTTGCTGAACTGCACGCCCTGATGCACCGAGTCGAGGAAGCCGTTGGACCACAATTTGGAATACACCCCCTGACCATTACCGACGCCGCGTGACAGCAATACAGTAAAATTCGGCAGGTTTTTATTCTCATTACCAAGCCCATAGCTCAGCCAGGAGCCCATACTAGGCCGGTTACCTTGCTGAGAGCCGGTTTGCAGGAATGTCAGCGCAGGGTCGTGGTTGATCGCCTCGGTGTACATCGAACGCACAATGCACAGGTCATCCACGATTTTGGAAGTATAGGGCAATAGGCTGCTCACCCACGCCTGCGACCGGCCATATTGTTTGAAATCCACAAAAGAGCCCACCAGCGGAAATGAAGCCTGGTTGGCCGTCATGCCGGTCAGCCGCTGCGTACCCCGTACGGAAGGCGGTATTTCCTGTCCGAACATTTCGCGGAGTTTCGGCTTGTAATCAAAAAGCTCCTGCTGCGACGGCGCACCATTCTGGAACAGGTAAATCACCCGCTTCGCCTTGGGCGCGAAATGCGGTATACCGGGCGCGAGGCCTTCCTCTTCCATTCCACCCCCTTTCAGCAGATCGGGCATGAGCAATGAGCCCAGCGCCACGCTTCCGATCCCGAGACTCATTGTGGATAGAAAACGCCTTCTGTTGAAACTGAATCCGTGTTCTATAATTTCCTTTTCCATATTTATTTATACTTCGGCTTTCGGCAATCGGCCGTCGGCTTTTATTTATAAGATCGCTTGTTCAAAAGTCGACTGCCGACAGCCGAAAGCCGATAGCCGACTGTGTCAAGATTTCGTAATCGTTTCTTCGAGGTTGTAAATCGTGGAAATGACGCGCATCAATGCTGCCTGCGCCTTTTTGTCCACATTTCTGGTTAGCGGGTACTCGCCCACGGACACCATTTTCCCAGCCTTTTCCGGCCGGATTTCCCGCAACTCTTTGGCATAATAGCCCGTAAGCACTTCTAGCTCTTTCGCGCTCGGCTTGCGGCAAACGATCTGTCTGAACGCCTTGGTAATTTTGTCTTCGGTACCGGTCTTCTCCTGCAAAAGCTTCGCAGCGAGCACGCGCGACGCTTCCAGCACGGTAGGGTCGTTCATCATCACGAGGGCTTGCAATGGGGTATTCGTTTTCAAACGCCTTACCTCACACAAATCGCGGTTGCTGGCATCGAAAATCGCCATCGTAGGCGGCGGCACCGTCCGTTTAATGAGTGTGTACATCCCGCGGCGGTAGAGGCTCGCACCATGATCCTGGTTATAGACCGACAGCAAACCCCGCCCGGAAGTAGCGCCCTCCCAAAGGCCGGCGGGCTGATAGGGCTTCACGCTGGGGCCGCCGATGGTACGGTTGAGTAACCCGCTGCTCGCAAGCACAAGGTCTTTCACAAACTCCGCGTGAATGCGGTAGCGCGGGCCGCGCGCGAGGTACACATTATCCGGGTCGCGCGCGAGGTGCTCCTTCGTCACCACCGCCGATTGCCGGTAGGTGGCCGACATCACCATTTGCTTCACAAATCGCTTGATATCCCAGTTATGCTCCATGAAATCCACGGCCAGCCAGTCGAGCAATGCGGGATGCGTAGGCAACTCGCCTTGCATGCCAAAATCCCCGGAGGTTTTGACAATACCTTTACCGAAGAATTCCTGCCAGAGGATATTGACATACACGCGCGCCGTCAGCGGATTGCGTTTATCGAACAGCCATTGCGAAAGTCCCAGCCTGTTTTTAGGGTATTTTTTGTCAAACGGCAGAATGGCGTTTGGTGTACCGGCCTGCACTTCATCACCGGGAGCGTCGTAGGCGCCGCGTTTGAGCACGTAAGTTTTGCGCAGCGTGTCCAGATCGCCCATTACGGACACGATAAGCCGGTTGGTATCAGGCTTGTTAATGAATGTCAGAATGTTTTTGACCTCGTCGTTGCTGATTTCCATCAGCGGTTTCTTGGCGTAAGTCTCCGGTCCGCCGATAACGGATTCGATACCGACTTCATTCACATTGTTGAAGAATGCGAACATCTGGTAATATTCCTTCTGCGAGAAAGGATCGTATTTGTGGTCGTGGCAGTGGGCGCATTCGAGGGTTACACCCAATAACCCCTTCCCGAACAAATCATTACGGTCGGTAACGTACATGATCCTGTATTCTTCGGGGATTACGCCGCCCTCCTCGGTAATCTTATGGTTCCGGTTGAAACCCGTTGCAAGAAGCTGCTCTTTGGTAGAATTGGGAAGCAGGTCACCCGCCAGCTGCCAGGTTACAAAGTCGTTGTAATGCATGTTTTTGTTGAAGGCGTGGATAACCCAGTCGCGCCAGGGCCATTGGGTACGGTAGCCATCGTCCTGGTAGCCGTGCGAGTCGGCATAGCGGGCGAGGTCGAGCCAGTGGATCGCCATCTTCTCCCCGTAAGTCGGGTTAGCAAGCAGCTTGTCTACCACGTTTTCATACGCATCAGGGCTGTTATCGGCCAGGAACTCGTCCATCAGCTGCAAGCTGGGCGGCAGGCCGTTCAGATCCAGGCTGAGGCGTTTCAGCAAACGCTCCTTGTCGGCCTCGGCATTGGGTTCGAGTCCTTTCTGCTCCTGTTTTTCGAGAATGAAATAGTCGATTTCGTTTTTGACCCAATCCTTGTGGTCTACCTCCGGCAATTTGGGCTTTTTGGGTGCCACAAATGCCCAGTGCTTTTCATATTTCGCACCTTGCCTGATCCACTTGTCGATCAGGTCTATCTCCCGCTGGGATAATTTGAGGTTGGAAGCCGGCGGCGGCATGCGGAGGGTGGTATCCTCCGTCGTAATGCGCAGGTACACGGCCGACTGATCGGGCTTGCCGGCGACGAGTGCATGGCCCTTGGGATTGTCCTTCAATGCGGCGAAAGCGCTCGCGGGATCGTCGAGGCGCAGGCCCGCTTCGCGCTTGTTGGCATCCGGGCCATGGCAGGCGAGGCATTTATCGGAAAGAATGGGCCTGATATCGAAGTTATAGCTCACCTGCTCAGGGAGTTTCTCCCCGACCGTGCCCCCCGACTGGTTGTCGCAAGACTGGAAGCCCAAAGCAATTACAACCGCTCCGGTCAGCAGCAAAAAGCTGTTCTTTAAATACATCATCTTGGGTTCAGGTTCTGTGCCATTTTTTTAGCAGTTATATAAATTTAACTAAAAAAATGCACATTTATTGAAGCAATAATGCCAATTGATAAGCAGAAACTATCCTGCTCTATACTGCTCTTCCCAAAATATTTGTACGATCCTGACATCAAAAAGAGCAATGCCGCGCCGACATTGCTCTTTTAAGAATCTGCTAACCCGGTATAATTTACTTCCCGGATTTCATCCAGGCATTTACTTTGTCTTCCAGCAGTTTAAGCGGCACACAACCCGATTCCAGCACCAGCTTATGGAATGCGCGGATATCGAATTTCGCCCCCATCTCCTTTTCTGCCCTGGAGCGGAGTTCGCGGATTTTGAGCTGGCCTATCTTGTACGACAGCGCCTGTCCGGCACCAGCCATGTACCGTTCCACCTCCGCCGTGATGCTCTCCTCCGACTCGGCCTCGTGGTCGAGCGAATATTTAATGGCCTGGTCGCGGGTCCAGCCCTTGGCATGCAGCCCCGTATCGACTACCAGGCGGATAGCGCGGTGCATTTCGGCACTCAGCATCCCGAAGTACTGGTAAGGGTCGGTATAGAGTCCCAGCTCCTTACCGAGCGACTCCGTATACAACGCCCACCCTTCACCGTAGGCGCTGTACCAGAGATTTTTACGAAACTCCGGCAAAGCGGTATTTTCCTGCTGCAGGGAGATCTGGTAATGGTGACCAGGAATGGCCTCGTGCAGGAAAAGGCTTTCGTCCGACACGATATTGTATTCGGAAGCATTGGGTACCGGCACGTAAAACACGCCCGGCCTTGACCCGTCGGGCAACCCCGGATTGTATTCCGCAGATGCCGAAGCTTCCCGGAATGCCTCTGTCCGCCGTACTTCGAACGGCGTCTTGGGCGTCAGTTCGAAAAGCTTCGTCAGATTCGGCTTCATGCGCTCGTGGATTTCATTGAAATGCCCGATCACCTGCGCCGGTTTGGTGAACGGCATCAGGTTCTTGTTGTTCCGCACCGCATTGAAAAACGATTTCAGGTCACCCTTGTAGCCCACCTGTGCTTTCACCTTCTCCATCTCCGCCGAAATACGCGCTACTTCTTTCAGCCCGATCTCGTGGATTTCCTCAGCGGTAAGTTCGGTAGTCGTGTAGTATTTAATATAGTAGTTATACAATGCCTTGCCGTTCGGAAGGGCCGAGAAGCCGTCGGTCAGGCGACCTGCCGGCTGGTATTCCTTTTCAAGGAAAATATGCATTTTTTGAAATGTCGGGATGACCTTCGACTGCACCATGGCTGCATATTGCTTTTCCAGACGCGCTTTGTCGCCGTCGGAGAAGCTTTCCGGGAAATTTTTAACCGGCGTAAAAAAGAGGTGGTCTTTCACAGGCCCGTGGTCCATATCTGCAAATTGCGGGATCATCTTTTTGATCAGCGGGGCCGGTAAAACGTACCCCAGCTGGATTCCCTTACGCATATTGACCATCGCCGAATCGCACCAAACCACAAAGCCGTCTACCCTTTTCAGCCAGTTGTCATAATCCTTCACTGTTTTAAAAGGCTGGATGCTGCTCCCGCTCGCCATTTGTCCTATGATCAGGTGGGTCGAGAAAATCTGGTTGAGCGGCATGAGTTCTGCCGGATGTTTGAGGCCTTCCAGGTTAATGCTGCATTCCCATTCGATCAGGTCCCAGCTGACCTTCTCCTCGTCCGTCAGCTTCTCCCGGTTATAGTTGGCGAGCTCGTCCTGAAACTTCCTGTAAAATGCGGTCATCCGGGATTTTCCTGCCTGCGAGAGGTCGTCCGACATCTTGTCGTTGTAGCGGTTGTCACCGTTCATAGTTGCTTCCAGCGGATAAAGGGGAAGCCTTTCTTCATAATATCGTGCAAATACTTCACTAATCGGCGGCATAGTAGCTTGTGCTTTTTCTGATTTTTTCTGGCAGGCCTGAGCCATCACGACCGCCGCAAAAAATGTGTAATAAATCAGCTTCTTCATGAAAGATGTTAGTTGAGACATCGTAAAGTAAACAAAAAGTGCCGGAAGAACTCCACGTTCTCCGGCACTTTCGGTAAACCAGCAGGCAAATTGCCCGCTTATCCGGTGGTGTTAATTACATAGTTCCCAAGGATATTGAGCTCCCCGCCGCCCTCTACCTCGATGTTGCGGACCGTGATATTCTGGCCCACCGCCACAACGTGGCCGGGGTTCACCCGCACATAGTCGCCGGCACCAGGCGGCCGCCCCGCCGACCATATAGACCGGTCCGGCCAGGCACCCGACGCCGTCGTTTCGATCACATTCGAAAACAGTGAAGTCGTTTTAAAATTCCTGAACAGCAATGAGTCGGTTACTGTCCCCTGCGCACCGAACCAGTCCCGCAGGATATCTGAATACACCCTTCGGAAATCCACCTGCATTTTAACCTCCTGATTTTCATTGGTGGGCGAAGTGGTCGGTGGTTCAAGGTCGTTATTCAGGTCGGGCACGACGCCTACCATTTGCCTTTTAATGCCGTTACCGAATACGAACATCGGTGCCGCTACACCATGGTCGGTCCCGCGCGACGCATTGGAATTGGCGCGTCGCCCAAAGTCCGAAAACGTCATACCTACTACCCGGTCGGCCGTTCCCTGCGCCACCAGGTCGTTCTGAAACGACGACACGCCTTCGGAGAGGCGTTTGAGCAGGGTGGCATGCGTCCCCACTGTGGTATCACCGGCCGTTACCTGGTCGCCATGGGTATCGAAGCCGCCCAGTTCCACGAAATAGATTTTTGTCTGCAAACCTCCGTGGATCAGCCTCGCCACAATTTTGAGCTGCTCGGAAAGCTCGGTGGTAGTGCCTGCCGCCGGATAGGCCGCCAATGTCTGACCGGCATCATAGGCCTTTTTGATCTGCCCTGAATAGCCCGTGGAAAGTATCTGCTGCTGCCGCACGTGTTTGATCATCTCCCCGGCCTCGCAACACGGAAGGTCGTTTGTCGGCAGGCCCTGCCCGCCGTTGAGCAGCGCGTAAAAGTTGTTGACATTCTCCACCGAAATATTCATCGGGCTTTGCGGGCCAAGCAAACTGGTGGAATTGAGTACGCCGATCTGCAAAGCCAGCGGGTCTTTCATCGTGTCGTTCGGGTAGTTTTGCGGGTAACCCGGAAAACGGTTATCGAGGTAACGGCCCGCCCAGCCGCTGTTGGCATACTGGTTTGCATCCGTGGCCGTCATCCAGATGTCGGACGACCGGTGGTGCGATTGGTTGGGGTTTGGGTAAGACACGGAATTGACGATCGCGAGGCGCCCCTGATTATACATATCCCGCATTCCCGTCATAGCCGGGTGCAGGCCCGCCTCGGGCATTCCGGAAAGCGTCAGCACTTTGGCTTCCGGGATAGCGATATTGCTCCGGATACCCTGGTATTTGGAGTAGTATTGAAGCGGAATGACGGTATTGAGCCCGTCGTTGCCGCCGTTGAGGTAAATGATCACCAGAATGCGATCGGTAGCCGCGGCGGCTGTGCCCATGAGCGCCTGTACGAGCGATGAGCGGTTACTAAGGCTGGTTATGCCAAATCCGTTGACCATCACAGGTAACGATATAGCTGAGGCGGATGCCAGAAAGTCTCTTCTTTTCATACAATTTCTAATTAAAACACCTCGTACTCGGCCATTCTGATCATGTACCGCATCAGATTGGAACATCTGTTTTTCACGGAATTGGCCGCGGTGGTATTCGCCGGGTTGCTCCGGTACGCATTCAGTTCGTAACGCCACTCGATCCGCGGCAGGTTTTGCATGAAGACCACATCGATGAGGTAATTCTTTTGTGTGTCCGAAAGATCAAGTGCGAAAAGGTTTTTGGAGAATGCGGCCAGGACTTCATCCGGGGTAATGGCCGGTGTCCCGGAGCTGTCCGCAAAATTGGGCTGGATCTTCTGGATCCAGGCGAGGAAATCGATCCCCAGCGTATAGCCCGGCTTCACAACCTGACTTGGGAAGATAATCGTATCACTATTACCCCGTCGTGCGGTGATCGTCGAGCCGTTGATCCAGTTTTTGGAATACCCTACCTGATAATAAGGCGGGTAGCCGAACACCAGCGGCTGCGTAAGGATTTCCAGGTTCATCCCTCCCATTCCCCAAAGGAAAAAACGGATGTAATTGACGTAAGCGGCAGTGTCGGTCATCATATCCGGGCACGGGAGCTCGAAGTAACGGCCCATGCCCAGGAGGTACTCCATCGGGGATTTGATGATCGATCCTACATTCTGATCGGCGAAGAAAATCTCACTTTTCAGCAGCTTTTCCAGCACGGGCTTGATGTTGTAGTTGTTTTCAGGACTGGCAAAAAATGCCGCCAACGGTACAATCACATTGTTTTCAATGTCCTGCGTCACGTTCTGGTTCACATACCAGCGGTAGAGCTTCCGGCAAATATGCTTCGGTGTTTCAGGATGCCTCAGCAGCATATCCACCAGCTCATTCATTTCTACATCGCCGGCTGTATCGTCCGAGCGGCCCTGAATGGTAATGCCCCCGTATTTGGCCGAAAACGTTTTATTCGACGTATCATGGTAGTTGCGGTGGAAATTAGCCGTAAAATCACTGGTACCGCTCACATAATAGTTGGTAACCATCCAGCCCGTCAGCACTTTCGATGCCGCCTTCACATCCTCTTCGGTATAATTGGGATTTCCATAGTAATCCTGCTGTCCAACCGTGAAAAGCTCCTGCAATTCCCTGGCATAGTTCTCGTTGGGGTGGTCCTTGTTGTTTCCGTGCCCGTTCTGGAATATGAGCATAGCCGGATCTTTGGTGATCCCGATGGTCATGGTCTTGAAGTTGCCCAGGCTGTTGTCGCGCAGGAATTTGAGGTAGCGGTACATATACCGGTAGTCGGCCATCACATTCTGGGAAACCACGAAATGGTTCTGCCAGAAAGCGGTCAGCTTTTCGAGTACCGATGGCTTGTTGTTCTGAAGCATCATCAGCCCAACCCACCAATAGCGCAAATGCACGCTATGTTCACCGCTTTTGGAAGCGATAAACGGGTAGCTCATCAATGGCTTCTGGTAGTTGGGGCTGGTGGGCGTAAGATCGATCGGCGGCGGAGGCGACGCGGTGACGGCGACGTTGGCAAACAGCTGGTCAACCGCCGTGCCCGGATTAAGGCCCGTGAATGCGGTAATTTCTGCCCGTGTAGGACCAAAAGTAGCTCTTCTGAGTAGGTGTGCAGCCTTATTGGCCGTGAGTGGCACTGTATAGGGATCAAGATAAGCCATATGTCATTGAATTAAATTTCCGTACGGTCGAACACACGATCATCTGTTGATGAGCACTTTGTATGATTTTGACAACCCATCGGTAAAGGAGAATTTCAAAAGGTAGAGGCCCGGGGGCATTCGGCTCACGTCGATGCCTTCGGCAGTAGCTTCACGCGATGCGTACACGGTCCGGCCACCGGCGTCGGTGAGCCGTGCAGACGCCAGGTTTTGCCTCACTGACTGGGAGAAGAATAGTTTTTCGGCAACTGGGTTAGGATAAACGGCCCAGTCGGGCTGGCCGTCCATATCGACCTTCACAATGCGGCTGTACGCAAAATCCGGGTCATTGCCGTCTGTCGCCCGGTCGATCATTTTGAGGCGGTAAAAATTGGCTCCGTTCAAAGGGTGCTCGTCCGTAAAATCATATTGCACTGTTTTCGATGGCGTAGCCAGGCCTTCCCCGCGTGCTGCCACCTGGCCCAGGACTTGCCACGACCTCGCGTCATAACTTCTTTCGATTTCGAAATGGCTGCTGTTGATCTCTTCTGAAGTACGCCATTCCAGATAGCTCGTGTGCTCGCGTGCCGCCGCCGTAAAACTTACCAGCACCACAGGCAGCGCCCCTTCGCTCAATGCGCCGAGTGTGTACACATTATAGGTGTTCGGAACAATGTCGAGAATGGTCGTCAGCGAGCCCGAAGAGGAGGTGCTTGGCTGCCCGAAAAGTGAAGTGGCATCCACGCTGGCCGGCAGGTTCACCCATCTGCTGCCGTCCCAACCGGCGATGGTCAGCTTCGAAAGACCGCGATTGGTGACGAGCGCATTCACAGCGCTGTTGTCATTCCAGGAAAGTGTGATACGGCTGGGTGAGGTGCCATTGATGTCCCAATATTCACGGGTGCTGACGGCTGACAACCCGTCGCCCAGCCTTCCGGTATTGAACGGACCGCCTGCGGGGAGCACGCCATAGTCGCCGCCCGCTGGGTTACTGGTGATCGCTACCGCGGGATTGACGCCGTAGTAAGCGCCGACGGCCTGATCGGATGCCGCCGCAAACGGACGAAACGCACCATTGTCCCCTACCGGGAATATGAACAGCGCGGACCCTGCCTTCTTGATGTACCCGTCGATAAATGCACCCTGTCCGAGCACTCCGGAGGTGACAGCCGCACTAAAACTGACAATACCGACGGGTGAGTCCCGCTTTGTGAAGATCGCGCTGTTATCCTGCGCAAGGGCCGGGTGATGAAAATTCCAGCAGAACAGTACAATGAGAATAATAGAATAAATTCGAGGCATATTTATAAGCTTGTGCAATTCTACATCAAATATAAAAGGTTTCAGTCACACAATATGGTACAAAAATACGCCAATTACTACTACAAATTACTTAGTATTCGGTAAAACTACCTTAATTCTCAGACAAATAGCCCTTCTAACTACTACAAATGCGATTTTGAGCGTGTAAAAATTTTTAAAATTATTCTACAAGTACACTAATAATTTATGGAGCCGGCCAAAAACTATTCGTCCGGGTTTAATTTGATTCCACGCTATGAATCCATGTAAGGGCACGTTAATTTGCGGGCACTAGTATTCAACCAGTGCGAAACGACATGAAACAACAGAAAGTGCTGATCATTGGCAGCTCCAATACGGATATGGTGGTCAAAACCGGGCACTTCCCCAAGCCGGGTGAAACGGTATTGGGAGGGACATTTCTGATGAATCCGGGAGGCAAAGGTGCGAACCAGGCCGTGGCCGCCGCCAGGCTTGGCGCCGATGTACGTTTTGTAGCCAGGACAGGCAACGATATTTTCGGAAAACAGGCGGTGGAAGGTTTTAAAAAGGAAGGTATCGACACCCGGTTTATGTCAGAATCTCCGGACCAGGCCTCGGGTGTGGCGCTTATTATCGTCAATGCGCAGGGCCAGAACGAGATTGTAGTCGCCTCCGGGGCTAATATGGAATTGTTTCCGGCGGATATTCCGGATGCCGCATTCGATGGCATCGGCCTGGCTCTTTTTCAGCTGGAAATCCCGGAGGAGACCGTGCGATGGGCATTGGCGAAATGCGCTGAAAACCAGGTCCGCACCATTCTGAATCCCGCTCCTGCCATGCCGCTCGGTGCAGAATTCCTCGACGGCCTCTACCTGATCACACCCAACGAAACGGAGACCGAGCGCATCACCGGTATTGCCGTCGAAAGTGAAGAAGCGCTGCAAAAAGCTGCGCAGTACCTGTTTGAGCGGGGCGTTCAGAACGTGCTCATTACGCTGGGCAGTAAGGGCATTTACCTGGCCAGCGACCATTTTACGGGCATCATTCCCGCGCCCGTCGTGGAGGCGGTCGATTCGACGGCTGCCGGGGATGTTTTCAACGGCGCATTGCTGGCAGCGCTGGCAGCAGGAGAAACTCTTGAACAGGCTTGCCGATTCGCCTGCCGTGCGGCGGCTATTTCCGTTACCCGCATGGGCGCACAGAGCTCAGCCCCTTATCATTACGAACTCGAATCCTTTTTTACCCATGACTAAAATCCCCGTTATTATAGATTGCGACCCCGGCCACGACGATGCGCTCATGCTCATGCTGGCCTACGGGAGCGGACGCTTCGATATCAAGGCAGTGACCATTTCGGCAGGCAACCAGACGCAGGCCAAAACCATGCAGAATGCCCTGAAGGTGCTGACGCTCATCGGCGCCACGGACATACCGGTGTACCACGGGGCCGACAAACCGCTATTCAGGGAGCTGGTCATTGCCGACTATGTGCATGGCGAAACCGGTCTGGACGGACCGTCGTTACCCACCCCGCTGATCCAACCCCAGCCTGTAAGCGCCGTGGAAGGCATTGCGGCGATACTGGCCGCATCGGAAACGCCTGTTACCATTGTCCCCACGGGCCCATTGACCAACATAGGCACTTTCCTGCTCGCCTACCCGCATCTCAAATCGAAAATCGAGCGAATTTCACTCATGGGCGGCGGCATATTCCGGGGCAACATGACGCCTCTTGCCGAATTCAATATTTATGCTGATCCCGAGGCGGCGGCGATTGTGTTCAGAGCGGGCATCCCCATTACCATGTGCGGGCTCGACGTGACCCACAAGGCGCTTGTATTTCAGAAGGATATAGAACTTTTGCGAGGGTTGGGCAATCAGACAGCCCGGGCAGCCGCCGAACTGATGGATTTCTTCTCGGTTTTCTACCGCGAAAACCGGGTGGAGCTTGACGGCGGCGCAGCATTACACGACCCTTGTGCCATCGCGTGGCTGATGAACCCGGGGATTTTCAAGACTAAGTCGTGCTATGTGGATGTGGAAACGAAGGGCGAGCTCACCCGCGGTGCCACCGTGGTGGATTTTTACAATACCCTTCAAATGGAGCCCAATGTTACGGTGGCCTACGACATCGACCGCGATGCGTTCATGGATATGTTGTTCAATGCGATCAAGGCATTGCCTTAAAGCAATACCGAAACTTCATCTTCCACATCCTGACGTGCGGCGCGGTGGCGCACCGCAATGTTGCCTGCGTGCAGGATCACCAGGCCGCCGAAGGCACAAAAGGCCATCATGCCGACCATCGGCATTGCAGTGTTGTTATGCAAAAAACTTACAATCGCCGAAATGACAGCTCCTGCCCCCATACGCCAGCTGCCCATGAGCGCCGACGCGCTACCCGTGTGCTTGCGGAAAGGCGCCAGCGAGAGCGCTGAGGCGTTGGGGCCTGTAAGTCCCTGTCCGGTAAGAAAGACGAACATCGTCCCGATGAGGGAGAAAAGACCGAACCAGTTGTTATACACGCCGACGATCAGGAACATACCGACGATGCTCTGGTAAATGAGTGTGACGCGGATGATCTGCTCGCTGGTGTATTTTTTTAGCAAAAAGTGGTTCAGCTGGGTAGAGCCGATCATGGCGACGGCCAGAAATGCGAAAATCCAGCCGTACTGCTGTTCGGACACTTTATAAATATTCATAAATACATCCGAAGAGCCTGAAATATAGGCAAATGGCGCCGCGGTAGCCAGGCCGCCCGCCAGCGTATAGATCAAAAACTGGGGCTGTGAAATCACCGTGATGTAGCCGCCCAACACCGCCTCGGGGCGAAGCGATACGCTTTGATCGGCGCTCCGGCCGGTAGGCAGAAAGAAATAGATAGCCAGGATAATGAGGCTCACAATCCCCGCCAGAATGACGAAAATCCAGTACCAGGCAATGGAAGCCGTTACATAGCCGCCCACCGTAGGCGCTATCATGGGTGAAACGGCAATAACCAGGGTAATCAATGAAAATACTTCGGCGCGTTTATCGGCAGGAAAGAGATCACTTACCAGCGCCTGCGATGCCACCAACCCCACGCAACCACCCATTGCCTGGAAAAACCGCATCGCGATCAGTGAATCCACAGACGACGTCAATGCACAACCAAACGACGCTATCACATAAAGGATCAGCCCGGCATATAATGGTTTCTTGCGGCCAAAGCGGTCGAGCAGCGGACCGTAGAGCACTTGCCCGATGCAAATACCGATGAGGTAGCTGGTAAGTGAAAGTTGTACTTTGTCGATAGTGGTTCCGAGGTCCGCAGCGATCCGGGGGAAGCCCGGCAGGTACATGTCGATGGAGAATGGACTGACAGTCGCCAGCGATCCGAGGATCAGGATAATAAAGAAGTATTGCTTACGGCTCATGGACTTACATTCAATCAATGCAAATTTAACGGGTATGGGAGCACTTTAAGTTCCTGCATTTCAATAAGTCCAATAATTTCATTAATCTGCAATAAAAGAGGTGGCGCAACCGATGTTACCACCGGCCCGTATTTTGTATATATTTAATATCACAATCTTAAACGTTCACTTCAAATCTGTACACATGAAAGCAATTTTTATCCTGGTTACCATCTTCCTTGTGAAACTGGGTATGCCTGCTCCCGAAGCTGCGCCTGAAACGATCCCCCTTTGCCACACACCGGCCAACGCAATGGCGGACCTGGCTGCCAACCCGGATTTCCAGATGCTGCATGAAATCCCGGCCCCTTTCAGCTATCAGGGCGCTGGCGAAACCGTCAGCTTTCCGACTTCGGATGGAAAAACGGCATCCGGTTTTCTGCTCAAATCCCCGAAAAAATCCGATAAATGGCTAATTGTCTACCAGGAATGGTGGGGATTGAACGACTACGTGAAACAGGAGGCTGCGAAGCTGCACAAAGACCTCGGCGATGTGAATGTGATCGCCCTCGACATGTACGACGGCAAAGTGGGAACGACCCGTGAGGAAGCGGGCAAGCTCATGCAAAGTACTCCGGCGGAACGCCTGAACGCGATCGTGAAGGGCGGGATTCAATACGCCGGCGCCAATGCAAAAATCGCCAGTATCGGCTGGTGCTTCGGCGGGATGCTGTCCTTGCAGAATGCGATTGCAGGCGGCAACCAGGTTGTAGGATGTGTGATGTATTATGGCCGTCCTGAAAGCGATATTGAAAAGCTGAAAAAACTGAACACCGACGTCCTGGGTATTTTCGGCAGCCAGGACCAGGGCATCCCGCCGGCCACTGTGGCGAAATTTGAAGAAGATATGAAAGCTGCCGGCAAGAAAGTTACCATTAAAATGTACGACGCCGTCCACGCCTTCGCCAACCCCAGCAACCCGAAATACGATGCCAATGCCGCAGCCGATGCCTATCAGTTGTCGCTGGCGTATCTGAAGAAGAAGTTGGGGTAAAAAATCGCGTTAGCGATGTAATATTGGTAGCAAAGATCGGACATGCCCGGATAGCAGATCCCGTGAGGGGCTAGCCCCCAGACGCAAAAAGCCCGGCAATGAGCCGGGCTTTGCTATGTTTTACCGCAGAAGGACTACTCCCCTTTTCTTTCCAGGCGCAATACCGGAGCGGTGGTGTCGGCGTTTTCATCGGACTGTGCGGCGACGGTCACGGTTTGCACTTTGTCATCGATGTTGACACTGCTGGCTTCATGCTTGCCGGTACCGATATGCGGGGCGATTACGAGCGATACGATCGACATCAGTTTGATGAGAATGTTCATCGAAGGGCCCGAGGTGTCTTTGAATGGATCACCTACCGTGTCACCGGTTACAGCAGCTTTGTGCGGCTCCGACTTTTTGTAATAGGTCTCGCCATTGATCACCACACCTTTTTCAAACGACTTTTTGGCATTATCCCACGCACCACCGGCGTTGTTTTGGAAAATACCCATCAATACACCTGAAACAGTTACCCCTGCCAGCGTTCCGCCGAGTACTTCGGGCCCGAAAAGGAAACCTACGAGTACCGGTACGATCAGGGCAATGAGGCCAGGTGCTACCATTTCTTTAATGGATGCCTGGGTCGAGATGGCGACGCATTTGTCGTATTCAGGCTTGGTTGTTCCTTCCATAATACCCGGCAGCTCTCGGAACTGGCGGCGTACCTCTTCCACCATTTTCATGGCCGCCCGGCCTACTGCCGCAATGGCCAGTGAAGAGAATATGAACGGGATCATGGCGCCCACGAAGAGTCCGGCGAGCACATTAGCCTTGTAAATATCAATGGAATTAATCCCTGCCACGCCGCAAAATGCCGCAAACAATGCAAGGGACGTCAATGCAGCGGAAGCGATGGCGAAGCCCTTACCGGTTGCCGCCGTGGTGTTACCCACTGCATCCAGGATATCGGTACGGCCGCGTACTTCTTCCGGCAAATGTGCCATTTCGGCGATACCGCCTGCATTATCCGCAATCGGGCCGAATGCGTCGATAGCCAGCTGCATGGCAGTGGTTGCCATCATACCAGCGGCAGCAATAGCCACACCGTACAAACCGGCCATTTCATAACTGAGGGAGATACCGGCTGCAAGCACCAAAGTAGGGATCACCGTCGACTCCATGCCTACGGAAAGCCCGCCGATAATGTTGGTAGCATGGCCCGTAGAAGACTGGTTCACAATCGATTGAACCGGGCGCTTACCCATTGCGGTGTAAAACTCGGTCACCATGGACATGATAGCCCCCACAACCGACCCCAGGAGAATCGCCCAGTACACGTCCATTGCCGTGAAATCAACCCCGCGGATATTCAGATTGCCCTCTGGCAGCATCCACATGGTGAGCGGGTAGCTTACCACCAAAACCAATATAATCGAGCCCCAGTTACCGCGGTTCAATGCGGCCTGTACATTACCATGGTCGTCGCTCACACGCACGAGCAGCATGCTGATGATCGAAGAAATGAGCCCCACGCCGGCAATGACCATCGGGAGGAGAATCGGGGCAATGCCGCCGAAGTTATCTGTACCCTGCGCCACGATTTCGCGGCCCAGCACCATTGTCGCCAGAATTGTTGCTACATAAGATCCGAAAAGGTCGGCGCCCATACCGGCCACGTCGCCTACGTTATCGCCCACGTTATCCGCGATGGTCGCCGGGTTACGCGGATCGTCTTCCGGGATACCCGCCTCCACTTTACCCACGAGGTCGGCACCCACGTCGGCCGCTTTGGTGTAGATACCGCCGCCTACGCGCGCGAAAAGCGCAATAGATTCTGCACCAAGCGAGAAGCCTGCAAGTACTTCGAGCACACGCTCCATCGGAAGGCCGTTAACGTCGGTGCTATCGCCCACGAAAGTAGAATACAATATGATGAACAAGCCGCCCAGACCCAGCACGGCAAGGCTCGCTACGCCGATACCCATTACCGAACCGCCCGTAAACGACACTTCCAGCGCCTTGGTAAGGCTCGTGCGTGCCGCCTGCGTGGTACGCACATTCGATTTGGTAGCGATATTCATGCCGATATACCCTGCAAATGCAGAAATAAAGGCCCCTATCAGGAACGATACGCCGATCAATGCGCTGGAATTTTCAACCAGTGTGCCGGAGTAACCCAATATCACACTCACAATCAGACCAAAAACAATGAGTACACGCCATTCGGCTTTCAGGAAGGCCAGGGCACCATCCGCAATTGCGTCCGCTATGGTTTTCATTTCAGGACTTCCACCATCCTGCCGGACAACCCAGCCTCTTTTGAAGAACATAACCAGCAAGCCAACAAGGCCTAACGCCGGCACTAAATAGGTAATGTAACTCATGCTATGATCAAAGATTTGGTTAAATGGTTTTTTATAATTCTCGTAAATATAGAGAAAGGCACCTCATAACAAAATCGCAAATCGGCTATTTTTGAGCAATTCGTATAGATTTTATAAACTTTCGTAGAGATTTGGGGGCATTTTCAGCGTAGCATTCTGATAACAAACTGGTGATCAAAGCATAACAAGAACCGTTAGCTTCGCACATGTCGCAGCGAATTAATAGAATAATAAAATGAATAACTTGGGATAATCAACGAAATTGGCCCGTAAAATGGGCCTTTCAGGGCTTTCGGCGAAGCAATGTCAGCAGCAGAAAACTCACGATGAAACCTGCTGCGCCCACCGTTACAGCAAGGAGCGTGCCACCAAAAAAATATTGTACAAAGTTGACATGAATCGACTCCAGCGTCAGGTTGTGGGTGGAGGTGAGCTGCACCCCGTTGCGGTAAAACAACCCGCCGAACTGGTAGCTGGCGTAAATGATAAACGGGATCGCGGGCGGGATACTGATATGCGCGGCAGTCAGAAAAAGCACTTTGTTCATCCGGAACACGATCGATAGCGGTATCCCCACCATCAGCTGGAATCCCCAGATAGGAACAATGCCCATAAAAAACCCGAAACCGATCGACTTGGCTTTGGTGAGGTTGTTTTCGCCCGGCTTCATCGCCTCGTCACGGATGATTTTCCAGAGGCCTTTTTTTTTTATAAACTGGAACAGCCGCTTTGGGAGATAATAAACGAGTGTGAGCGTCACCAGCCAGGTGTTGAGGATGCTGATGCGAGTAAAATCCCTGAAAGGCCTGAAATGCGTCACCCGCTCGTTTTTATCGTAGATTACCTGAATGTTGATGGGGATGATCGGCACGTCTTTCCAGGCCATTTTGACGATCACTTCGATCTCCGTCTCGAATTTGGTCGTGAAAAGGGTCATTCTTTTCAGCGGCCCGAGGGGGTACAGGCGAAAACCGGTTTGCGTGTCCGGCAATGTAAGCCCGGTTTCAAACTTGAACCAGAAATTGGAAAACTTGTTGCCGAACGAACTCTTGCCCGGTACGCCCTCCTGCATCATGTTCCGTGAGCCCATCAGTAATGCACCAGGATTCTGCAAGGCCGCTTCGATAAAAAGGGGAATGTCGGAAGGCAGGTGTTGGCCGTCGGAATCGATCGTGATCGCATTCGCAAACCCGAGGCGTATGGCTTCGGCAAATGCTTTCCGCAGCGAAAAGCCCTTCCCTTTGTTTACGACATTGTCCAGCACGCGGATTCTGGCGCCATAGCCGTCCAGAATGCTCTTCGTATCGTCCGTGGAACCGTCATTTACCACAATCACCTCCTGCCCCGACGCATATTGCAAAACACCGTCGATCACCCGCCGCAAAGTATTGCGGTTGTTGTAAGTAGGAATGATCACGCAGCATTGAATGTCCGAGAGGGTCATTGTGTTCCGAGAGGGATTTAAATGTAAGATTGAAAATTGCCCCGCGCTTTGAAATAGGTCTTTTCACCCTGCTTACCCGACGCGCTGACGTCGAGCATCTCCTCGCCCTTGTATTGGATATGAATGGTCAGCGCGGGTGTCTCGGCCGGGTTTAGTACTTCCAGAAATTTGCAAGTGCTCATTTCCTTCAAAGTGAATCGCTTTCCCAGCGCTTGGGACAAAACAGCCTTGACCATTTCCAGCTGCACCACACCCGGCAGCACGGGTGAACCCGGAAAGTGCCCCTGAAATACCGGATGCCCGGCATCGATATGCAGCGTGCAGGTGATCTGCCCGGGTGCCTGGTCCAGGGTTGTGATGGTGTACAGATTACTCAGCGGCATGGTCATTACAGGTCTTTAAATAGGTTTTCGGCGATCGGCTGGTTGAATTTTTCCTGCTGGAACTTCATGGTACTTCTGTCGCCGCCTTTCTCGAAAAAAGAGAGCTCCTGCAAGCGGAGCGAACTTTTGGAGAAGTTCATCGCGATTTTGGAATAAATGCTTTTCAAACGGCGGTTCACCGGTGTAAGTACGATCTGGTACTGGTCCCCATCTTCCAGCACAGCCGAAGAAAATCCCTTATTTTGCTGAAAATCACCGTTCACCAGGCCGATCATCAGCTCTTTGATCTGCGCTGCCATGCGCCCGGCCTGTCCCACATTCTTCTCCTTGTTCCCCTCCTGCACGCGCAGTTTGTCGCCGTTGATCAGGATAATGTACTTCGAAGGCGTCCGCTGTTCCCAGCGCATCTTGTCCTTTTGCTGGTAGTAAAACACGCCCGAGGATTTTTCCGGCTCTTTGAGCACCGCCAGGTATTTGTCTTCGGTGAACGACGCCTGAATGGACGACGTGCCCTGCGAGGTTCTCCGCAGTTCGGCAAGCACCTTTTCCGGATTGGCCGCCGGCTTGAACGACTGGGCCGGTACCAAATGCGCCGTTAACATCACGGCCATTATCATCAATATTCTAATGCTTTTCATAAGGTTCCTTCCCGATCAGCCGGGGAAGCGGTTCAATTTTAATGCCCATTTCACGACAATGCCCGATGATATCCGGCAAAGTATCGGCCGTAAGCGGCAGATGGTCATGAAGCAGAACGATGTCTTTGGGTTTTAATGTTGAAATGATCTTTTGAATGAGCTGGTACTTGTTCTTCGCGCGTGTATCCATGCTCCTGAGCGACCAGCCGATGGACTGCATTTCCAAATCCTTTAAGACGGCAGCATAGCGCGGGTTCGTCACCCCGAACGGCGGTCGGAAAAATGCGGGCGCCCTACCGGTAATGTCACGAATAGCCTCGTTACACCGCAGCATATCCGTCCGCAGTTTTTGCCTGGAAAACAGCGCAATGAGGTAGTGATGGCTGTAAGAATGATTGCCAATCGTATGGCCTTCGTCCACAATCCTGCGCAGGAGTTCGGGATGCTGTACCGCCTTTTTCCCGATCACGAAAAAAGTCGCCTTCAAGTCGTTTTCAAGGAGAATATCGAGGATACGGGGCGTCGAATCGGGGTCGGGGCCATCGTCGAAAGTGAGGGCAATGGATTTGCCGCCCGCTTTGCATTTGTTAATGGATTTGACAAAATAATTGGCCTGTATCTGCGCCGACCCGTAAGCGGTTACTCCCAAAAAGAGTATGGCAATGCCCGCCAGCACAAACCACAGGTAGTCTGTCTCCCAAAATATAATGGAACTGAGCGCCGCTGCCGTAATGCAGAAGAATATGAGAAGGTTATGCTTCAACGGCTTTCAATAGGGTTAGTCCCAGGTTGGTTTTTCTCAATGCATTCACAATCAAAACATTCCTTACCCCGCCATTTGCTGCAAGCACATCCACAGCGTAATGCAATGCAAATGCCGACGCCGTTGGATAAATGCCCGCCAATGGGAGATATCCGGTGTTCTGCCGCGCACCGGACAGCGGGTTGCCGGTATGAAGTACCAGATCGATGTCGCCGATCTGCATCCCGTTCCGGTCCAGGAACGCATCTATTTCCTCCTGCCCGTATTCCGCTCCGCCGCTGGTGTACACATCTGCCAGGCGGGCAGCGGCATTGCCTGCATTTGTACCGGAAAGAATGAAAAACGAGGCGGCAGAAGTGAGCGGCACAGGTGTTTCAAATGCCAGTCGGTCTGCAATATCATTCAGAATATCAATATGCTCGTCAGCCGCGCCCACGAGCACGTGACTGTCGCCTTCGCGCACGAGCATCGCCGCGTCGAACAGGGCGTGCTCGAAAGAGAGCGTATTCTGCGTATGGGTCATATTATAACCGTGATTGCCGAGGCTCAGCGAAATCTGCCCGGCCATGGTATTGTGCGTCGATTGAATGAATGAAGTCGGCGGAAGTAACCCCTCGACTGTAAGCGCGGTATTGAGGAATTTTTCGGTGTCCTGCAAACAGCCCAGGCCAGTCCCCACTACAATCGCGTCCGGCTGTTCAATACCCGCCTGTACCACGCAATCTTTGGCACACGCGACCGACATCCGCAGGATTTTACTCATCCGTCGCAGCAGTCCGGCATCAATATAAGCCTTATAATCAGGGCTGATCAACGCAGAAGCCGCATCCAACGGAACCAATGCGGCCGAAAAGCCTGCATGCCCGAATGTAGGCTGGTGTGAAATGGTGGACGCCGCCGATAGGTACAATGCCGGTTTACTCATATTTCGTCAAAACCAATGATGAATTATTCCCTCCGAAACCAAATGAATTGGAAAGTACCGCATTCACCTCCGCGCCTATTTCCAGCCTGGTGACGGGCACCAGTCCCGTTTCCGCGATAGGCGTCCGGTAATTCAGGTTCGGAAAGAGGAGGTTATGCCGGATAGCCAGCACTGAAAACACGGCCTCGATGGCTCCTGCGGCCGCCAGGGTGTGTCCGGTAAAAGCCTTCGTAGAGCTGAATGGCGGAACGTGGTCCCCAAAAACATTCCAGAGCGCCACCGACTCTGAATGATCGTTGTTCTTCGTGCCCGTGCCGTGCGCATTCACGTAGGAGATCTGATCCAGCCCGATACCTGCACGGCGGATCGCATTCGCGATCGCCAAAGTGGCCCCTTTTCCGTCCGGCGAGGACGCCGTCTGGTGGTAGGCATCTGCTGCATTGGCCCAGCCGCTCACATTGCAAATGGGCTTGCTGCCCGACAATTCCAGGCTTTTTTCTCCTTCCAACAGCAAAAACCCTGCTCCCTCGCCCAGGTTCAGCCCGGCGCGGGATTCATCGAACGGCCTGCACCATTGGTCGTCGTAGATCATCAGCGAACGGAAACCGTCGATCGTGAACCCGCTCAATGCATCGGTACCTCCTACGAGCACGCGGTCGAGCGCGCCTTGCAGGATAAGCCGGGCTCCGAGCATAATGGCGTTCACACCCGAAGAGCAAGCCGTGGAAAGCGTGTTAATGTAGCCGGTAATGCCCAGCTCCTTCGCGATGCGCTCGGTTGTGCTGCCGCTGTCGTGTGTGGTGAGCAGGCGGTAATCGGGATTGTGTTGGGCTAAATAATCTTTATAAAAAACCTCGCTGCGGTCCATTCCGCCCACGGACGTGGAAGAAATAATGCCGGTACGGATCACGCCGGAGCGTTTACTGTCGCCCCAGGCCTCACGCGCCGCCTGCAACCCAAGCAAGGACGTACGCGAAACGTACTCCGTCCCTACGCCCAGTGCCGTGCGGAGCTCGTCGTTGGAAGCCTTCACTTCGCCGGCCAGCCCGGCCCTGGTGCCTTGCAGGTAATGCAGCGGCCCGATGCCCGACCGGCCCTCGCGCAATGCGTTCAGGTTCTCGTCCACCGACATGCCAATGGCCGACACGACCCCGATACCGGTAATGCAAACGCCCATTAGGTGTGGTGGTTAAGCTGCGTTTCTTTTACGGATATATGCGGCCATCGTATCGATGGACTTGAATGCCTCCTTGCCCTCTTCCGGGTTGGTGAGCTGGATACCGTGGTATTTTTCCAGCAGCACGATCAGTTCGAGCGCGTCGATCGAATCGAGCCCTAGTCCCTGGTCGTTGAAAAGCAGCGCATCGTCCGCGATATCTTCCACCGACAGGTCTTCCAGGTTGAGCTGTTCGATAATCTGTTTTTTTAGATCTTCTTTTAAACTATCCATTTTGCTGATTAATTGAGCGTCTGTTACTATGCCGCAACCGAACCGGCTTGCGAGAGGTGAAGGAGATTTTCGCTGCTGAATTCCATTCCGCTTTCTTGCTCTTCCACCAAAAAAAGGAAAACATCCGTGCTGTCCGCTGTTACTTCCAGCCACCCCCCAAGCAGCGCCCGGCTTCCCGAGGCCAGCAGTATCTGGTTGTAGTCCAGGTAAAAGCCAGGGGTGAATTTAGGCAAAACAGCAAACAAATTCTCACCGTACCATTTGTTGAGGATGGCTATTTCGCCCAGCACGATATTAGGCAATGTATACACAAAAAGCGAAGGGCTTGGCGAGCCGCCATGCTCGTAAGATTGTATAAAGCGGCGGTCGGTCACGGCGCTTGACGAGGCATTGGCAAACACCATTGCGATCTCATCGTCGGCATACGCTTCCGGAAATCCCGGATTCGCCCGCTTGATGAGTTCCGAAGCCAGGTACCCGGCCTGCGAAAGCGCATCCATTTTGTAAAATTTGGGGTATACCAATTCCTGCTGCCTGTATAGCTGCTTGAACCAGGAATCCTCCGAGCTGCTGTCGCGCCGGGCGATCACTTCGCCGTTCACGAGGCATTCGTCGGCCCGCAGGTTGCAATATGCTGTAATCACTTTCATAAATCCCTGATCATCAATGAAGCATTCCCGCCTCCGAAGCCCGAGGCTGTTTTAAGAATGGTCCGCAGCTTTTTCGGTTCGTTTTCAACCATGATATTCAAGGGAATGGAAGTACCCGCGTCGCGGTAACCCATGCTCCTGATCATCATCCCATTCCGTATCATTTGCATGCAAACGGCCGTTTCGATCACACCCGCAGCACCGAGCGTATGCCCGAAATAGCCTTTCAGGCTATTCAGCGGCTTATCCGACAACGCCAGGCGATCGAATGCGATCGCTTCCATTTCGTCGTTGAAAACCGTGCCCGTACCGTGGGCGCAAATGAAATCGATTTCCCCGGCATCTGCTCCGTGCTTCCGCATCGTACGCGTCACGCTCCGCACCAGCCCCTCGCCCGTACGCGAAGGCCCCGAAATGTGGTTGGCATCGTTGGCGCTCGCGCCTGTGAGGAGTTCGAGCGGAGCATTTTTAAAAACCGACCGGGTTGCGGAAACCAATACCGCCCCGCAGCCTTCTCCCAGCGTGATACCATTCCGGGCCGCATCGAATGGGGCACACGGCTTATCACTCACGGCAAAAAGGGATTGAAAACCGTACAGCACGAAATCGGAGGCGACATCACAGCCGACTACAATGACATGGTCGTACTGGCCGGCTTCCACCATATTACCCGCCACATTGACCGTCAACACGCCGGAAATACACGCATTGGAGATCACCAGCGGTAAATTTGCGAGCTTGAATTGTTCCTTTGCCGAGACGCACGTTTCACTGAATTGGTCGTGCAGATTGTCGTCCAGCGCTCCTTTGGTGGAACTGATCAGCACGATTGTCCGGTCGGAAACCAGAATGGAAGCGTCGATGCGCTCTTTCAGCGTCGCCATTGCCTGCGTTATCAGTCGCTGAAAACGCAAAGGCCCGTTCAGACCGGTAATTCTGGACAAATGAATGGCTTCCTGGTTAAACCCTGCATCAGGGATAAGCGCAATGCCGCTGCGATTTTCGCGGAGCGCCTGCCAGTTATCCTCCGCAGTGTCGCCCAGCGGGCTTACGATGACCTCTGCACCAATGTAGATCATATGTCGTACTGCGCTTTCCATTCCTTGTAAAAATCCGGAGAGATCAGTTCCAGCTCGCGGGAATCGCGGTCGAGGAACACCTGCATCGTTTTACCCGTAGCGCAAACCTGCCCTGTTGTGACGTTGATCACCTCGTATTCAAACTGGATTTTCGCCGACTTGGTGGGAACATATTTAGTGATGACCTTGATCACCTGGCCGTAATAAACTGGCGCCTTATGATCGATTTCCGACTTCACAATAGGCGTCACAAAACCTTTTGCGTGGATATCGAGGTATTCCAATCCGAATTTTCTCCCAAATGCCTCCCTGCCGTCCTCAAAAAATTTCAGATAGTTACCGTGCCACACCACACCCATGGCATCGGTCTCGCTGAATCGGATATCTATATCTATTTCGGAAGAAATCATGAATCAGTTATTAGGGGTTATTCGCTTACGACGATTTTTAGTTCACATCCCAGCAATATACGCCCATCCATGAAACTTTCGCCCTTTACAAGGTAAATATTTCCCAACTGGTGCAAGGGTGTGACCACGGTGCGTATCGTAGCACCAACCGGAGGCAACTCAGTCACAAGCACTTTGCTCACAGCCCCGATAAAACCGATTTTAGGCTCCCCACCCTCCTCCCTGTCCAGGTAACCAAACGATGCCGCGCAAGTCTGCGCCACATGCTCGATCAGCCCTGTTTCCTAAAAAAAACCGTCCTGCACCAATGCATTGTCGAACGTAACCGTGAACTCCGACTCAAACCGCTCCCGCGATGCGCTCACAAGGCTATCGATCATCACAAATGGCGGGCGATGGGGAATAAAGTCCGTGATGGCGTCTTTGGCGACGATCATGATTGAAAAAAATTGAAGTAATTAAACCATTGCTCCGGAAAAGCCTTCACTTTCCTTTCGAGCTCTTCCACGTACAGCTGCGCGATCTCTTCCGGCTTCATTTTCGCTTCGATTGGCTTCGTACAGCTCAAATGGTAGCTGTATTTGCCATCCTTGGCTGCAAATACGAAGGTTACCGGTGCATTGAACTTCGATGCGATCACGAACGGGCCGTAGGGAAACCTCGCCTTGCGTCCCAGAAAATCCATTTCGATGAACCGCGCCCCTTCCAGGTAACGGTCGGCATGGATGGCCACAAATTCATTATTGACCAATGCATTTCGAATGGAAATAACATGCGAGAGATCGTCCTTGATCGCGATCACTTTGAACCGTGAGCCGCCGGTGGACAAATCCATGTACTTTTTGATGTTCTCGACCTCCGCGTCCAGCAAGACGATGTTGATCGTCGGCGTAATGCGGCCTTTGAGCAGGTTCCCGGCCGTTTCCCAGTTACCCAGGTGCGCACTCAGCAAAATCCCTCCCCTGCCTGCATCGCGGATATCGATCAGGTATTGTTCATTTTCAAAAACATGAGAGAATTGCCGGTCTTTCCCCAGCAGGAATGCAGCCCGGTCCACGAGCGTCTGCCCGAAAATATAGAAGTTCCTGCGCGCCATTTTGCGGGCATTGGAACCGCTGATGTGAAGGGTGTTCTGGTAAAAATCCAGCAAGGCCTTCTTCGGCCTTGCCGCAAACAGGTAATAGTAGTAAGTAACCACCCGCAGGAGCCCGTAGGCAAACCCGAGCCCCAGGGTATTGATGATAAACAGGAAAATTTTGTAACCCGTCAGCGATCCTTTGGTCTTACCGTCCCAACGGCTCATTCTTACAATGCCAGTTTCTTGCGAACAAGCTGATAGAAATCACCGAATGTTACGATTTCTTTGAAATCTTCGCCGGTGAGCTTGATATTGAGGTTTTCATCGATCAGCACAACCAGGTCGACGTAGTCGAGACTGTCCAGATCCAGCGTTTCTTTCAGACTGTTTTCAGGAAGAATCAAATCCCGGTCCACCTCGAATTCCTCAGATAAAAAGTCTCTGGTCTCTTCAATTACTTCTTCCCAACTCATTTTAACGTCGTTAGCATACATAGCTGCAAAATTAGTTTATTCTTGCCGATAGTTTAAAAATATTCCCAAATTTTCAAATAAAGTGTCAACGCTGCACAATAAATTCCACTGGAAATCATTGCACTTGACAGATGGAATATTGGAGGTTAACAAAAATACAAAATTCCGACCGCAGCGCACCGCCGTTCACGAAGTGGCGGTAGTAATGTGACGGGCCTAACCGGCGCGCCGAAGCTGTCCCTGGAATACGGCAGGTCAGATTTTCCGCACGATAAGCGTTGAATTGGTCCCGCCGAAGCCGAACGAATTGGAGAGGAAGCAGTTGATTTCCTGCTCTTTGGTTTCAGCGATGATATTGATGCTGGCGGAATCCTCGTCGGGATTTTCGAAGTTGATGTTTGGCGCGATAAAAGCGTTCTGCATCATCAGCAGCGAATAGACGATCTCGCTTGCGCCCGCCATCCAGCATTCGTGCCCGGTCATCGATTTTGTGGAGCTTACGGGCACATTGCCGCCGAACACCTCAAAAATAGCCCGTGCCTCGCTGCCGTCCCCTACGGGCGTGGAGGTGGCGTGTGCATTAATGTAGTCGACTTCACCGGTGGTAATGCCCGCTTGTTTCAATGCCATTTGCAGAGAGCGCGTCTGGCCGTCGATACTGGGATTGGAAATATGGTCGCCGTTGGAGGAAAAGCCGTAGCCGATCAGCTCTGCCAGAATCGGCGCGCCCCGTTTTACGGCGGCTTCGTAAGATTCAAGGATCACGGTAGCCGCGCCACCGCTCGGAATAAGTCCGTCGCGGTCACGGTCGAACGGGCGGGAAGCTTTTGTCGGCTCGGATTCGCGGACAGAGAAGGTGCCTAGGCCATCGAAGCTCGCCATCGCCGACGCATTGATTTCCTGCGCCCCCCCGCATATCACACGCTCCTGCAAGCCCTGGCTGATCATCAGGTAACCCATGCCGATCGAATGCGAACCCGACGCACATGCCGCGCTCAATGTGAAATTGATGCCTTTTAACTTAAAGATCGTCGAAAGGTTCATATTCACCGTGCTGTTCATATTCTGGAAAATAGCACCGGAGCCGATCAGCGTCGTGTCATGTTTTTCACGGACTTTATCTACCGCCTCCACCACTGACGCCGCCGTGCTGTCGTTGCCATAAATAATGCCGGTTTCAGTTTGTTCGAGGAAATCGATATCGAGGCCTGAATGCGCCAATGCCTCGTGCGTAGCCATGTATGCGTATACCGCGGGCTGGTGCATACCCACGCGCTGGCGGCGTGAGAGGTAGTTTTTCAGATCGGGCTCTTCCACCATGCCCGTAAGGGCCGAGCGGAAGCCGAAATCCTTCCTCACCTGATCGAACACAATGCCGCTTTTACCGGCATATAACGATTGCGTAACCTCGCCCAGGTTTTTGCCCAGGCAAGAATAAATGCCGATCCCGGTAATGACAACCCTCTGGCTCATGGATTATGAGTAAATTCCTCCGTTGATATTAATAACCTCCCCCGTAATATACGCAGCTTTATCGGAAGCCAGGAAGCTCACCAGGTGCGCTACTTCCTCCGCCTTGCCAAAACGGTTCATCGGTATCATTTGTTTCAATTCGTCCTCATTGAGGTCTTTGGTCATGTCGCTGGTGATGAAACCCGGCGCCACGGCATTGACGGTGATTTTGCGCTTGGCAACCTCCTGTGACAGGGATTTCGTGGCTGCAATGATCGCGCCTTTCGCCGCCGAATAGTTGGTTTGCCCTGCCACGCCCTTCATGCCCGACACCGACGCGATGTTCACGATCCGGCCCGAGCGCTTCCGCAGCATTTGCTGGATGGCATTCTGGGTTACATTATAAAGTCCTTTTACAGAAATATTCAGCACATCGTCCCAATCCTTTTCCGGCATCCACATAAAGAGGCCGTCGCGGGTAATGCCTGCATTATTCACGAGCACACTGATGAATTTCTCTTCGTTCTTTTCGCGCCAGCCATTCAATGCCTCGTCCACTTCTGCCTTGTTCTGCACATTGAAATGCAACAGTTCACCGCTGCCGCCGTCAGCCTGTATCTGCGCCAGCGTTTCTTCGGCAGCTGCCTGGCTGGAGGCGTAATTGACCAATATGTGTAAACCATGGTCCTTGGCCAGCTGGACGGCGATCGCCCTGCCGAGCCCCCTGGATGCACCGGTTACCAATGCGCAATTCATAAGTGGAATGGGGTTTCTTTGATGTATTCAAAAACGGCGGCAATGCTCTCAAACTGCGGCACGTCGTCGGTTACGAACTTCGCACGCTCGCGGATCTGCGCATAAACCGACTTCGCATTCGGCGAAAGTTTCTCCCTCTCTTCCGGATGCAGCAGGTCTATCGCCTGGCAAATGGCCATGATGTGGATCGACATCACCTGGAATGCGTTTTCAAGGACCTGCTTGGCAATGACTGCCGAGTTGGTACCCATGCTCACGATATCCTGGTTGTCGTTATTATTGGGAATACTATGAATGTAAACGGAAGTCGATAGTGCCTGGCTTTCGGCCGTCGTGGACGTAGCAGTAAACTGCACGCCCTGGAAACCGAAGTTCAAACCCCAGGTTCCCGCATTGAGGAACGGCGGGAATTTACCGTTCAGCTTGTTGTTCATCAGGAAGTTGAGCTGGCGTTCCATCAGCATGGTGAGCTTGGTCAGTACCAGTTTCACCTTATCCATTTCCAGTGAAATATAGTCGCCATGGAAATTACCGCCATGGAAAACGTTATCGTCTTCCGGCCGCACAATCGGGTTATCATTGGTCGAATTCAACTCATTTTCAACCACTTCCTGCGCATATTGGATCGTATCCAGCACGGGCCCCAGGATCTGCGGCACGCAGCGGATCGAATAGTATTCCTGTATTTTTCTTTCAAACTCCGTTTTCTGCATGGCCGTATCGTCGCGGAAAAGCTCCTCGCGGCTGCGTATCAAACCGCTGCCGGCCACAAAGTCGCGCATGTGCTGCGCCACCACTTGCTGGCCTTTGTGATGCTTGACGGCATTCAGCTGCCTGGAGAAAGAGTCGTCGAACGATTCAATGGCCTCATTGATCATCGACGAAGCCGTAATCGCCCACTGCACCAGACGTTTGGCATAAATCAGGTTGATAGCCGCCATCCCCGTCATGCACGACGTACCATTAATGAGCCCCAGACCGTCACGAAGCTCCATTTTGAGCGGCTTAATGCCTTTTTCGGCGAGTACCTCACCGGTCTTACGCCGCAAGCCATGGTCATATACAAAGCCCTCCCCGATCAGGTTCAGGCCCAGGTGCGAAAGCTGGACCAGGTCGCCGCTCGCGCCTACGCTGCCGTGTTCGAAGATTTCCGGCACGACCCCGTTGTTCAGAAATGCCACCAATTGCTTGATCACGGCCGTGCTTACGCCGGAATTGGCCTGTAAAAATGAATTCAGACGCGCGAGCATCACCGCACGGGCGTATATTTCGTTCAGCGGCTTCCCTACCCCGCTCGAATGGCTGCGGATGAGGTTATATTGCAGATTATTGAGCTGGTCGGTCTCGATACGGTATTGCGCCATCGGGCCAAAACCGGTATTGATACCGTATATGATTTTGTCCTTGGAGAAATTCGTTAAAAAAGCGAATGATTGGGATACTTGATGGAGGGTGTCTTCGGCTAAGATAAATTCCTTCTTTTCAAAAGCATACTGCTCGATCTGAGCTAATGAAATACGATTCATTTAATGATGGCGTAATTGAATATGGTGTAAAATAAATCTTTTTTTGCGGCTTTGGCAAACACGACCCGGTAAGCGGCAATGGGCACGGAAGTTGCCTGAGTGATACAATTCATTAATTTTGTCGGACATTCCCATTTCCCCTGTCAATGCTAGGAGATTTACTATTAAGGCTGAACAAATTCCTTTCCAGTCACAAAGCCGCCTTTTTCCTTAGCCTGCTAGTCGTTGTCAGTATCCTCGTGGCCGGTATTGCGCGGCTAAAAGTAACCGAAAGTATTTTCGCGACGCTACCAAAGGGTAAAAGCTTCGAAGAGTTCAATCGTTTGGTCGAAAGTAAAAACATCATCAACCAGATCGTCCTCTCCCTCGAATTACCTGCCGAAACGGACACCGAGGCCGCGCGGGAACTGGCCGAAAACTTTACCGATTCGCTGGGCCGCTACACCAACGGCTACGTGCGCAATATCCAGGCCGAGCGCCCGAACGTACAGGAAGACGTCTACCAATATGTATACAGTCACTTTCCGCTGCTCATCGAGCCTTCCTATTATAGTCACATTCACCCGCGCCTTATTCCCGACTCGATCCGTGCGTCGGTTACTTCCACCTACAACCAGCTGCTTACGCCCGGTGGCTCTTTTCTGAAACAATTTGTACTGAACGACCCGCTGGGCATTACCGGCAGGTATTTCAAAGACCTCAACGCCGCCAACAACAGCAATGCGATGGTAATGGACGACGGCATTATGTTCACCGCCGACCGCAAAAGCGTCCTCATCTTCGCGTCCACCAGCTTTGATTCGGGGGCTTCGGACAAGAATGTGGAGCTGTTTGAATTAATGGAGGCATTCAAAACCAAATGGAACCGCCAGCACCGCTATAACAAGTTCTCCTATTTCGGTACCTTCGAAATCGCTGCCCGGAATGCGATCCAGGTCAAACAGGATTCCTATTTCACCTCGTTCCTCGCGCTGGCAGGCATTCTGGCGCTGCTCATCGCCTATTACCGCAAGCTGCTGATACCGGTCTATATCACCATGCCGGGCATTTTCGGCGCTTTGTTTGCGCTGGGGATCATCGGCTACGTCCGGCCCGAAATTTCCGGCATTTCCCTTGCGACAGGTGCAGTAATCTTCGGTATTCTGCTCGATTATGCATTCCATTTTTTCACACACCTCCGCCACACGCATTCCATTCCCGTGGCCATCAAAGAAGTAAGCGGGCCGCTGCTGACGGGCAGCTTCACCACCGTCATGGCATTCAGCGCATTGCATTTTGCCAACTCCACCGTTTTGCAGGATTTCGGGCTGTTTTCGTCGCTGGCACTTTTCGGGGCGGCGCTGTTCACCCTCACCGCATTGCCGGTGATCCTCTCCACCACCCGTTTTGATATACAAAAAATACCCGGCGAGCACAGCTCCTTTCGCATTCCGACTATTCCCGACAAATGGCGCGGCGCTACATTAGCCGGTATTGCGGTACTGACCGTCATATTCCTCTATTTCTCGGGCGGCACCGAGTTCGACGCCAGTTTTGAAAACCTCAGCATCCAGGATGCGGAGCTGAGCGGGCGCGAGGAAGCGCTCACAGGCATTAACCCGCGCAAACAGAAGCGCATTTACGTCTTTGCATCCAATCCGCGCCGCGCCGTGGCCGAGCAGATTAACCACAATGCTTATCAAAAACTGGCTGCATTGCGGAGCGAAGGCCGCATCGTCAGCTTTGTATCTTCCGGTTCGCTGCTCATTCCGCAAGACCTTAAACAGGAGCGGATGCGCCGCTGGCAGGATTTCTGGACGCCCGGCCGCACCGATTCCACATTCCGCGTTTTCAACCAGGCAGCTGCCCGGAATGGCTTCAATGCCTATGCATTCAATGATTTCAAGGGCTGGATCGCCGGGCGGAGCAGTTCCAATGTGTCGCTCGATACCCTTTTCAACGAGTTGGGCATCGATAACCTGATCGACGTCAAAGCTTCCGGTACCACGTTCATTTCCACCGTAGTCGCCGAGCAATCCCAGCTTACCGATGTGAAAAAAGAACTGCGGGCTATCGATGGCGTGGCGCTTTTCGACCGGGGTGAGCTCGCGGGCGAGTTGCTGACCATGGTGAAGGACGATTTCAATTACCTGCTATTGATATCGGCTTCCATTGTGTTCTTTACATTATTAATCGTGTACGGACGCATCGAGCTCACATTGCTTTCCTTCCTGCCGATGGTGATCAGCTGGATCTGGATTTTGGGCATCGCAGCCATGCTTGGTATCAAATTCAATTTCGTGAATGTGATCGTGACCACCTTCATTTTCGGCTTGGGCGACGATTTCAGCATTTTCGTCACCGACGGACTTTTGAGCAAGTACAGATCGGGCAAAGACACGCTCCGCTCCTACCAGGCAGCCATTGCATTGTCCGCAACCACTACGCTGATAGGTACCGGCGTGCTGATTTTCGCCAGGCATCCCGCGATCCATTCGATTTCGCTCATCAGCGTGCTCGGCATTGTATGCATTCTGTTCATTTCTTTCGTATTCCAGCCTGTCGTCTTCGATCTTTTTGTTCAGAAACGCATCGCGAAGAAGAAAGCACCTGTCACCATGCTGCCGTTCCTGATCAGCATTTCCAGCTTCACTTATTTCCTTTCTGGCTGCCTGTTTTTGCATTCCAAACTGGTAACCATCCTGCTGCTGCCGATGTCGAGAAAGAAAAAGAAGGCGGCCATCAACAATTCGCTCTCTTTTTACGCCAAAACGGTGATCTATTCCGGGCCGCACGTGAGGAAGAATATTTCGGGGCGCGAAAACCTGGATATGAACAGACCGGTGATCTTTATCGCCAACCATACATCGTTTCTCGACATCCTGCTCGCCATTATGCTCCATCCGAAAATCGTACTGATGGTCAAAGGCTGGGTATACAAATCGCCTTTTTTCGGGCCCATCATCCGTTTTGCAGGTTATATATACAGTGAAGACGGCCCCGAAGAGAACATCGGAAAAGTGCGTTCGCTGGTGGCAGATGGCTATTCCATCCTCATTTTCCCCGAAGGCACACGCTCGGAAGATGGCGACATTGCACGTTTTCACAAGGGCGCATTTTACCTGGCCGAGCAGCTGAACCTCGACATTCAACCGATATTGCTCCATGGCGCACACGACGTGCTTCCTAAAAACGACTTTCTCATCCGTCCGGGCGCGCTCAACGTGCGCGTACTCCCACGCATTACCTATGCGGACGAGCGCTGGGGCACGACGTTGCGCGACAAGACCAAAAGCATCGCCGCGCTTTTCAGGCAGGAATTCGCTTCGTATAAGGATGAAATGGAGGATACACGCTATTTGAAACACAAAATTTTCACCAATTACGTGTTTAAAGGCCCGGTGCTCGAATGGTATTTTAAGATCAAATGGCGTCTGGAAAGTACCAACTTCACCTACTATAATGCGCTGATCGGCGGCCGGAAGCGGATCCTCGACGTAGGCTGCGGGTATGGTTACCTTTCATTTTTCCTGCATTACAAAGATGCGGAGCGGCTCGTCACCGGCGTGGATTACGACGAAGAAAAGGTCGAAATTGCAGAAAACAGCTACCACAAAACCGGCAACCTCCGGTTTATTCACCAGGACATTATGGCCGCCGCGCTGGGTACGCAGGATGTGATATTTTTAAATGATGTGCTCCATTACTTATCCGCGGAAAAACAACGTATTTTGCTCGATCGGTGTGCCGGGGCATTGGCGCCGGACGGGCTGCTTTTCATCCGTGACGGCATTACCGACCTGTCGACCAGGCACGAAAATACCCGGAAGACCGAAGCGCTGTCGACGGGCCTGTTCGCATTCAACCGTAAAACCGATGATTTCCATTTCTTTTCATCGCAGGATATCCGCGATTTTGCGGTGCGGTATGGTTTTAGTTATGAAATGAAAGAGCATTCGGCCAGCACTTCCAATGTGCTGTTCGTACTGCGCAAACTTTCCGCTCCTGTTGTTAAGCCGATTACTAATTAGGATTTCTCCATTCGCTATTTAAATGCAAACTTCCGCCGTGCAAAAGGAATACGATTTTGTGATTGTGGGAAGCGGACTGGGCGGTCTGGCTTGCGCCAACATTCTGGCTATGGAGGGTCACAGCGTGGTGGTCCTGGAAAAAAACCACCAGATCGGCGGGCATTTGCAGGTATACAGCCGCGACAAGAGTATTTTCGACACCGGCGTGCATTATGTAGGGGGGCTGGACGAAGGCGAAAACCTCTACCAGTTCTTCAAATACTTCGGCATTCTCGATAAACTGAAAGTGAAACGGCTCGACGACGACCAGTTTGACCTCATCCGGTTCGACGACGGCTGCGAATACGCATATGCGCAGGGAATGGAGCATTTTGAGCAGAAACTTATCTCCTATTTCCCGGACGACGCCGACGCCATCCGTACCTACTGCGACAAGCTGACCGAAACCTGCAAAAAATTCCCGCTTTACAATCTCGAAACAGCCGGAGACAGCTACCTGGCCGACGAAAACTTACTTTCGTTGAATGCCTACGATTACATCGCTTCCCTGACCGACAACATCCGGCTCCGGAATGTGCTCGCGGGCAGCAACCTGTTGTATGCAGGTGTGAAGCAAAAGACGCCGTTTTACGTGCACGCGCTGATCATGAAAAGCTACCTGACGGGCGCCTACAAATTTGTGGATGGCGGCTCGCAGATCGCCATTCAGCTCAGCCGCTCGGTACGGCAGCATGGCGGGGAGATTTACAAGCATAAAAAGGTGGTATCGGCCCATTACAACGACAAGGGCCGCATTACCGAAGTGGTGTGCGAAAACGGGGAGACCTTCAGGGGAAAGGAATTCATTTCCAACGTACACCCGGCCGTCACCATCGATATTTTCGGTTCTGAACGGTTCCTGAGTGTCTACAAAAACCGTGTTCAGACCCTGGAAAACAGCATTTCGACATTTCTGGTACACATTACATTCCAGGAAAAAAGCTTCGCATACCTGAATTATAATATTTACCAGCACCATATCGACGACGTTTGGGACGGTGTGGAATACGCCCGGGCCACCTGGCCGCAAACCTATTTTATTTGCACGCCATACATCTCCAAAAAAGGGGAATTTGCCGATTCGATGTCGGTGATGTGCTACATGGACGCCTGCGAAACGGAACAGTGGGCCGGGACATTCAGTACCGTAGCCGAGCCGGGTAAACGCGACGAGGCTTATGCGCAATTTAAAAAGGATAAGGAGGCACAGGTGATTGCGAAACTGGAAACCGTTTTTCCGGGCATTTCGTCCAAAATCAAGTCCGTTCACAGCGCGTCGCCGCTCACATTCCGGGATTACATCGGCAATGGTAACGGCACCATGTACGGCATCGTGAAAGATTCGACCTCGCCGATGAAGACGCGAATCAATACCCGCACTAAAATACCCAACCTGCACCTGACCGGCCAGAATGTGTCGCTGCACGGGATTTTAGGGGTTACAGTCAGCGCATTTGTAACGTGCTTCTCATTTGTAGATAAAGAAAAACTCATCCAAAAAGTAAAAAACGCCTAATATGCAAACTGTCGATGTGCTGGTTATTGGGGCCGGCCCTGCCGGAACTGTCGCTGCCTCTTACCTGAAAAAGCAGGGCTACGACGTTACCATCCTGGAAAAAGAAAAATTCCCCCGGTTCCAGATCGGGGAAAGCCTGCTGCCGTGCTGCATGGAACATCTCACAGAAGCCGGGCTGCGCGAGGCGATCGAACCAATGAACTTCCAGAAAAAAACGGGGGCGGCGTTCATGCGGGGCGAGAAGCGCTGTGAGTTCTTTTTCGAAGACCAGTACACCAAAGGCTGGACCTGGACCTGGCAGGTCAAGCGGGCCGATTTCGACAGCAAGCTGGCCGAGGCAACACGGGAAAAAGGGGTGGACGTCAACTTTGAATGCGAGGTAACCGCGGTAACATGCGGTCCCGAGAAGCAGGTGGTCGACTATACGGATGCCGAAGGTAATGCGCACCGCATCGAAGCGAAGTTTATCATTGATTCCTCCGGTTACGGGCGTGTTTTACCCAGGCTTTTCAATCTCAGCAAGCCATCGGCGTTTACACCGCGCGGAGCTGTGTTCTCGCATTTGGAAGACAAAAAGCGCTCGGTGGAAGCCAGCAACAATATTTTCGTCCATTCATTCGACAACAACCGTTCATGGATCTGGGCGATCCCGTTCTCCGACGGCTCGACGTCCGTCGGCATTGTAGGTGACCGCGAGCGGATCGAAGCCCTGGCCGAAAACAACGGCGAGAAGTATAAGGAATTCATCCGCAACTTCGACGACCTGAGTGGCCGCTTCCGGGAGTCCGATTTCAAATTTGAGCCTCGGGCTATTCTGGGCTATTCGATCGGCGTAACGCAGATGTCGGGCGAAGGTTTTGTATTATCCGGCAATAGTACAGAGTTCCTCGACCCGATTTTCTCCTCCGGCGTAACATTTGCCACAGCCTCCGGCCTGCTCTCCGCGAAAATGACGCACCGGCATTTGCAGGGAGAAGCCGTGGATTGGAAAAAAGAGTACGAGGAGGTGATCCAGAAAGGTATCAACGTATTCCGGAGCTATGTAAGCGGATGGTATTCCGGTGATTTCCAAACCATTGTCTTTGCAAAATATATCGATGAGGACATTAAGCGGCAAATCTGCTCGGTACTGGCCGGTTATGTATGGGACCAATCCAATCCGTTTGTAAGGAAACACGACACCATTCTGGCTACGCTGGCGAAGGTGATCAAAATGAAGGAACAATCCGAGGAGACTGAGCCCTGAACAAAATCAGGAGGCCAGTAATATCAGCCCGTGCTGCGAAGCTTTGTAATGATTGTAGATCAGGATATGCTTTGGAGCGCAGGTATTTTTTTGCCCCCACACGCACGCCTCGGGTATGCGCTTGCCTGCGATCGCCTTCGCGCCCATCCATGTGGCGAATGCGGAAGCCGTCGGGTAATCACCCACCATATTTTTGTAGGTATAGCAATTGGCTTCTTCAAATAATGTCTTTTGAAGATTGAAATACCAATGATCGGTACGGTTATCGCCGCTGATACCCATGATCACCGCGTCGATACCGGCCGCTTGCAGGCCATTGCGTTCCAGAAATGCATTCACCATCGGCACAAGGTCAGTTTCGTCCAGGCTGTTGCCCTGGAAAACATCCCTGATCTGTGCAATCGTGTTGGCAGAGTCCTCCGCATTGACGATAAACATGGCCGCCCCTTCCCCATTCGCGGAACCGGGTGAATCGAGGGTGAGCATGTTCTCGGATGTGAAATGTCCCGATTTGAAAGAGCCCGCGAGTAGATCTATATTGTGATTGTAATCCGAAATTTCGTCAATGCTCCCCACCAGGAACGATTTGCCTTGCTTCTCTTCCAGCAGCAGCATCGTATCCAGCAAAGCGGCTTCAAATGCAAGGCCCTTATGCACGTGGGTGGTGTTGTAGCCGGTCGTTTTGCTCATCAATGCGAGATTACCCGCCACCGCATTGGGTGTGCTCTGTACGAAGTTGGTTGGGGTAAGCGTACCTTCTTCGTAATCGACGATCTGGTTCAGGAACTTTAAACAATCTTCGAGCCCGCCATTCGCGGTGCCCAGGATAATCCCTTCTACCTGTGCTCGCTGAATGAGCGGAAGCCCTGCTCCTACTCCCATACGGACCGCCTTGCCCATCCTGCGGAGCAAGCCTGCTGGAATGAGCTGACCGTAGGCAGGTTCAACAGCGATGTACCTGTCGCCTTCATGCACCGCTATATTGCCTTCAAAAAAAGCATTGTCAAATGTGCGCTGGGGCGATATGCAGGCTGAATCGGTAATATACATCGTGAAAATTAACGCTGGTGGTTCCTGGCAAACGGTTTCCGGGCAAACGGTTTGCGGCAAACGGTTTGCGGCTAACGGGCATCGGCAATGAACTTCCCGATTTCGCGTGCATACCCCTCGGCATGTCCCGCTTTCTGCTCATCGGTCCATCCTAATTCCCGTGCCATCAGATCAGCAACAACCGGCAGGGAGTTTAAGGTTTCATCCCAATCGGTAATTTCCAGGCGAATTCGACGGGCCAGGAAGTCACGCGGCGTTACCACCATTTCGTTCCGTACAGCATACACCACCTCGGCCCGAATGTAGGGGTAGGCTTGGCTGAGCCTCTCTTTCAGCTGCGCATCCTCGCGTGCAAGCGACGCGACCAGGTGTGCGCGGGAGCCGTATTTCAACACCAGGTGCCGCGCAATGTCTTCTGGTAACGCATACTGCGCCTGAATGTCCTGCCAGCTTTTTTTGCGGTAGTTCTCGCCGCCGGCCAGTATGTAATCCGCCGTTTTGCATGCCCGCGCGTCGCCCAGCACCTTGTCGGCCTCATCGATCGTGTCTTTCGCCATGAGGCGGTAGGTGGTCCATTTACCACCGAGCAGGCTGATCATCCCCGAAGTTTCGTCAAGCTCCACCTCATGATCGCGCACGAGGCTTTTGGTGGATTTGGACGGGTCTGCTGCCAGCAATGGCCGCAATCCCCCAAAACCGGCCCGGAGTTCGCTGGGGTCGATCGGTTTGGCCAGGTATGGATTCAATGTGGCGGCCAGGTATTCCCTTTCCGAGCGGTTAAGCGTCGGTTCGGCATCGATTTCGTCGCATTCGGTATCGGTGGTACCGATCATCGTCGAGCCTTCGAACGGGATCGCGAACACAACGCGCCCGTCGGAAGTTTTCGGGATCAGCATAGCATATTCGCTGTTCAGCGTATGGCGGGGTAATGCGAGGTGCACACCTTTGCTCGGGCGTATACGTTCGCTGAGCGAAGCGTTCGCCATGAGCCTGACATGGTCCGAGAATGGCCCCGTGCAGTTGATGACCAGCTTCGCCCGGATGGTCAATGCCTGGCCCGTCAGCGTGTCCGTGGCTTGTACCGCGCTCAGTTTACCATTCTCCGCTTTTTCGAAACCACTCACTGCCACATAATTGGCCACCGCTGCGCCGTTTTCCGAAGCCGACTGGGCCAATGCAAGGCAGTACCGCGCATCGTCGAGCTGGCCGTCGTAATACAACACGCCGCTATGGAGCTTTTTCCGGTCGAGGGTCGGAATTTTTTCCAGCACCTCCTTCTTGCTGAGCCATTTGCTTTTCGGCAATGTATCATTGGTAGCGAATGTATCGTACAGCGAAAGCCCGATTTTGAAATACAATCCCTCGAACCACGAGTTCACCGGGGTCATCAGCGCCAGCGGGCGCGCCAGGTGCGGCGCATTTTTCAACACAATGTGTCGCTCTTCCAATCCGTGCCGGACCTGTTTGAGTTGTGCAAAATCGAGCTTTTTGAATGCCTGTTCCAGGTAACGTACGCCCCCGTGGATGAGCTTGGTAGAGCGGGATGAAGTTTCGGAAGCAAAGTCCTTTTTATCGATCAGGGCCACTTTATACCCTCTCAAAACCGCATCCAGGGCACACCCGGCCCCACTGGCACCAGCGCCGATGATAACGATATCGAACAATTCATTTTGTAACCTGGCAAGTGATGTGGTGCGGTTCATTGAGACTAAAAGCGGATTCGGCGGAAGTTGGGACGAGTTGCAAAAGTACAAAGTTGCACCGGGAAAAACCCATATTATCAAATCAATGTGAGACGCCAATTTTGGCACAATAATTGCACCCTGTCCCTGGGAAAGTCAACATTTCCGATACTTTCATTTACACACTCAAATTCAATTCATTAACCAAAATCTCACAAACATGGGCTTAATCTCTTTTATTAAAGACGTTGGAGAAAAAGTATTCGGCGGTAAAGACGCTCCTGCCGCCGCCGCTACCCCGGAAGCCGAGCCGCTGCGTGCCAGCGCCTTGCTCGCGCACGTGAAGTCGCTCGGGCTGTCGTATAACAACCTCACGGTAAAAACATCCGGTGATACGGTAACGCTCGAAGGCGAAGTAGCCAGACAGGAAGATGCCGAGAAAATCGCGTTGGCAGTGGGGAACGTGGAAGGGGTTGAGGTGGTGGACAACCGTTTGAAAGTGGCTACCCCCGAACCGGAAGCGACTTACCACACCGTAGTGAAAGGTGATACGCTATCCAAAATCGCACAGACGGTTTACGGCGACATGATGAAGTATCCCATCATCTTCGAAGCCAACAAACCCATGCTGAAAGACCCCGACCTGATTTATCCAGGGCAAGTACTGCGGATTCCGGCGGTGGGTAAGCAGTGGAGTAGGCTGTAAGCTATAAGCGGTAGGCTGTAAGCTGTAAGCTATAAGCTATAAGCTATAAGCTGTAAGCTGTAAGCTATAAGCAGTGGACTGTTGGCAATTTACATAGTCAAAGCATATAGCTTAAAGCTTATAGCCTAAAGCATTTCGCAACTCATAAAAAAAGGCAACCTTTCGAGTTGCCTTTTTTTATGAGTTGCGAAACAACTAGTCTTCCGCTGCAACAACGTTCAACGTCACTTTGTGTTTCACTTCTTTATGAAGGTCGATCAATGCGGAGTAAGAACCGATTGATTTTACGTCATCAACAGTGATTTTCTTACGGTCGATATCGAAGCCTTTTGCTTTCAGGATATCTGAAACCTGCGTGTTGGTCACACGTCCGAAGATACGGCCGCTTTCACCTACCACAGTTTTGATATCGATTACCAGGTCGCCGATCGCCGATGCGATATCCTCTGCATCTTTTTTCAGCTTCTCAGCTTTGTGCGCAGCCTGACGTACGTTTTCAGTAACGATTTTGCGGTTGGAGGCATTTGCCAGCAACGCAAAACCCTGAGGGATCAGGTAGTTACGACCGTAACCTGCTTTCACAGTCACGATATCGTTCTTGTAACCTACCCCTGCTATATCTGTTAAAAGTATGATTTCCATTATGATAGCTCTTTACTGTATTATTTCAATTGGTCAGCAACAAACGGCAACAGGGCCAGGTGACGTGCTCTTTTAATTGCCTGTGATACTTTGCGCTGATATTTCAGGCTGGTACCGGTGAGGCGGCGCGGGAGGATTTTACCTTGCTCGTTCACAAGTTTCAGGAGGAAATCCGGGTTCTTGTAATCGATGTATTTGATGCCTGCTTTTTTGAAACGGCAGTATTTTTTGCGGTTAATGTTTTTTTCAACCGGCTCGTTTACGAGTGACATAGCTTATGCGTTTTCGGTTTTTGATTCAGTTGCTTCTTCTTTCTTCCTGCCTACCAGACCCTTACGTTTCTTCTCGTTGTAAGCAATGGAATGCTTATCCAGGGCGATAGTCATAAAACGCAAAACGCGCTCGTCACGACGGAACTCGGTTTCCAAAACATCCACCACGTTTCCTTCATTCGCAGTATATTCTACTACATGATAGAAACCAGAGTTTTTCTTTTGGATGGGGTAGGCCAGCTTACGCAATCCCCAGTTTTCTTCATGTACAATCTTAGCACCGTTGGAAGTGATGATTGTCGTGAATTTTTCAACGGCGTCCTTTGCCTGGGCCTCAGACAAAATGGGAGTTAGAATGAACACCGTTTCATATTGCTTAGACATACGGTAATTGGTTATTGTATGATAAAATAAAAACCTCATTCTGACACAATGATCAAAATGAGGGTGCAAAAATAGGGCTTGAAATTTAAAATTCCAAGCCCTCCAATGACTTAACTAAAAGTTACCGGCTGTTATTTCACCGTGAAATCGCCCTGGCCGATCTTGAAGCCTTCGCTGTACAGCTCGATCACGTACTTGCCGTCTTTCATCGGAATGCCGCCGCGGCCATAGAAAATGTCGACCGACTGACCTGTATTCGTGAAACTAACCGTTTGTTTCGAGCTGAAAATCAATTCTTTGCCATTGTGCATGAACGAGCCGGAGCCGGTCGCCATATCAGAAAGTACCGCCCCATCCGGATCGAGCACGCGGAGGTAAATGTCTTTCTCGTTCTGTTTCGCTACCGCATTTTCGGCCAGTTTGAAGTTTACTCTAAGCTTATCGATCCGCTTCGCCTTGTATTTGCCGCCCTCACGCTCTTTGCCTTTGGATGATACCGCATTGACGGTCACGCTCTCGGCGCGAAGTGCCGACGCCAGCGTTACTTTCTCAGCCAGCTCCCGGTTTTGAGCGGAATAGGTCGATACCGAGTCGGCAAGCACCTGCTTTTCCGATTCCAGGCCGGTCACTTTCTGGTTCAGCTCTTCGTTTTTAGAAGTGGCAATACCCAACTCCTGCCTCAGACGCGCGATTTCGCCATCCTTTTCAGATAGTACCGATTCGTAGTTCTTGATTTTCTGGTTATAGTTCGCAGCAGAATACGTGTTGGCATTTTTCAGCTCTTTCTTGTCTTTTTCAAGCTGCGCCTTCAATGCCACCAGGGAGTCGACGCTTCCGCCCAGCTTCTGGATTTCTGCTATTTTAATGTCAAGCTCTGTGGAAATGGAGTCCAGTTTGGTTTTGATGGAAAGTACCTCTTCGGTTTTGGCGGTGATGATCTCGTCTTTCGCGAGGTTTTCCTGCTTCTCGTGGTATATAAAGTATACAAGCACCAAATTAAGCAACAGCAAAACGGCCAATGCGGCCCATAGGAGAGTTTTTCTGTCTTGCTTTTGTTCCTGGTTGTAGTCCATACAGAAGGTTAAATTTTGAATTTAGTTGGTAAAAGAAGTATGTTTTTTTCAATTTTGAAACACGCAAACCCCGATTTATAGCGTCCGGTCAATAAATTTCTGATTTAACCGACTAATTATCAATTTTTTAACACCTCCCCATGCCTTCGATAGCCGACAATCTGGCCCGCATACAACAAGGATTACGTAAGGAAACACGCCTGGTAGCGGTTACAAAAACCAAGCCAGTCAACCTCTTAACGGAGGCGTACGAGGCCGGGGCAAGGCTTTTCGGCGAAAATAAGGTGCAGGAAATGGTGGCCAAGTACGAAGAACTGCCCAAAGACATCGAATGGCACATGATCGGGCATTTACAGACCAACAAGGTAAAGTACATGGCGCCGTTTGTTAACCTGGTGCATTCGGTGGATAGTTTCAAACTGCTGAAGGAAATTAATAAGGAGGCAAAGAAGAACGATCGCGTCATCAACTGCCTGTTACAGATCTACATTGCCCGCGAAGAAACCAAATTCGGCCTTTCAGAAGAAGAAGCATTGGAAATCATTACTTCCTCCGAGCTTGGGTCACTCCATTATGTAAAAATCGTGGGGCTCATGGGTATGGCGTCGAATACAGAAGACCAGAATGCGGTTCGGGCCGAATTCCGCAGTTTGAAAAACACATTCGAACTATTCAAAAACCACGAAAATGAGCGGGTTACCATGCTTGAACTGTCGATGGGCATGAGCGGCGATTACCACATCGCGCAGGAAGAAGGCAGCACGCTCGTACGCGTGGGGAGCGCCATTTTCGGGTCACGATAGAACCTTCGGCGCATTGTCGGCGCTCTTTTCCAGTACCGATTTCACCTGCTCCTGCACAAATTCAAACGGCAGCTGCGCACAAGGCAAGCCCGCCTGCCTTACCAGCAATGCATTCTCCTGCCTGCCATAGCGCCCCGAATAGGGATTGTAATTCAAGAAGTTGTTCAGCGCACCCATCAGAATAATTCCGAACGTTCCGGTTGCATTACCCAAATGCGACGGCCCGCTGTCAAGGCCGATGAAGAACGAAGCGCGGCGGATTACTTCCGCGGTTTCCAGAATGCTCAGCTGGCCGCACAGGTTCCGATAGGCGGCTGTTTTCACATTCAGATTACTTTCCAGACCGATTTCGATCAGCTGATAGTCATACTTATCCGCCATCCAGTGAATGAGCTGGTTCCAGCGGTCGGCGGGCCAGTCTTTCGGCTCGTAGTTCGAGCGGCAATGCATCACAATGAATTTCTCCGGCAAACCGAGGCTGTCGACCTTCGTTTTATGCGACGGTTGCAGGTACAAACGCGGCTGATCGTCCGCCGGGAAGGCTGTTTTGGGGGGAATAAGGCCGCCTGTCTGCGCAAACACTTCCAGCAGGTTACCGTAATCAAAGTAGTTGAACACGTTGATGTCCCGTTCCAATGCCACCGGATTTTCAGTAAATACCTGACATTTAGGACAATGGTTGTTATTCCTGAATTGCAGTTCAAACACTTGGTCAAACACCCTGCCTTCCAGCAGCACGCGCCGCTCGGTCACGCAAAACTCCTTAAAAACCTCATTCACATTCGGATTGTGGCTCACAAGCTCCGCAAAAGCCGGCTTGGCAAACCATACGACATAGGCATCTGGGTACTGCTCACGCACGTAACGGGAGATCGGCTCGGCGGCCACGATGTCTCCGAAATGCTCCGTCCGGATGATCGCGATCAGCTCCTGACCCTTTTTCAATCCCCGCTTGATACCCCGGAAATGCGCCCGCGCCTGACGGCCCTTTAAATGTGCCTGGGCAATGTGTGTGTATTTATGATAGCGGTGTGTCCACAGCTGAATGAAGCGTTCTATGGTCATTGGTTGAGTCTTTTCCACGATGAGCGGCATTCCGAAATGCCATTCCGAAGCGCGCAAGTTAATAAAATTGCCATAAAGAGTTGGTCGCGCCTGCGTCCGGGACTAACTTTACCGGGCCGATTTGCGCGTGATCCTATTGAACGGCAGATGGCCTTCATTACCAATCAATCCATATTCAATACCGGTTTAAGATATGAAATTCATGATACAGGCGGGCGGCATACTGGGCGCCCTCGCGGTTGCCCTCGGTGCATTCGGTGCGCACGCTTTGAAAGGAATGCTGGAAGCTTCGGGCCGCAGCGAAACATTTGAAACGGCTGTGAAATACCAGTTTTACCACGCGCTCGCGATGGTGCTCGTGGGTATTCTCATGCAACGTGCGGGCGAAGATGCCGTAAAACTGCTGGGCTGGTCCGGCAATGCATTTGCCATAGGCGTCATCATTTTCTCAGGATCATTGTACGCGATCTGCTTCACCGGTATCACCAAGTTCGGAGCGACGGCACCGATTGGCGGTCTGGCCCTGATTGTCGGATGGGTACTGCTGGTGCTGGCGGCGGGGAAGATTTAATGAGTGAATGGGTGAATGAGTGAATTTTGAATGATTGAATGATTGAATGAGTGAATGCAAAAATTAGTCAGGAATGGTCATGATGGTCATTTGTTGTTTTATTAATACTTACAAAAATAACTCCCTAACCTTCTGACTATTCACTCATTCACTCATTCACTCATTCACTCATTCATTCAAAATCACCCCCGCGAAAGCGTAAACGGTCGTTGGGCATCGATTTTCAGGAAAATGAATAGAAGTAAAGAAAACGACCACAATGACGATCCGCCGTAACTGAAAAACGGCAGCGGAATACCGATTACGGGCATCAAACCGATGGTCATGCCGATGTTGACCATGAAGTGGAAGAAAATAATCCCCGCCACACAGTAGCCATATACCCGCGCGAAGCGGCTACGCTGTCGCTCGGCAAGCACTACAAGCCTGGATATCAATGCAATAAACAGGAACACCACCACGGCTGTACCCAAAAAGCCATGCTCCTCTCCTACTGTACAGAAAATAAAGTCGGTACTTTGTTCGGGTACAAAGTCGAATTTGGTTTGCGTGCCCTGTAAAAAGCCCTTACCCGTCATACCGCCGGAACCGATAGCGATTTTGGACTGGATTACATTCCAGCCGATGCCGCGCGGGTCGGAATCGGGATCGAGCAATACCATAATGCGGCCCCGCTGGTGTTTTTGAAGCACATTGTTCATGAAGAAGTCCACGCCGAAGACAATCCCGATCATGATCAGTGCGACGATAATCGTGGCCCATAGCCCTCCCCGGCGGCGTGTCATCACCGGCATCAGCCAGATCACCAGCCCTGCAATAACGACGATGGCCCCGGCGATGTACCATTTCACAAAGAGCAATGTAATGATCAGCAAAGCTGCCCCGATGATCCCGATCGCTGGAATGAACCCGGGCATTCCTTCGCGGTAGAGCACGATTGCAAACGAGGCAAAAACGAGCATGGAGCCCGTTTCGTTGGATAACAGGATCAGAAATGCAGGCAATGCGATGATACCCATGATCGGGTAGTAATCCTTTAATTTCCGGTTCAGGCTGATGGCCGGGTCGCTCAGGTATTTGGAAATCGCCAGGCTTATCGCAAGCTTCGAAAACTCGGCAGGCTGCAATGAAAACGCACCTAGCTTGATCCAGGAACGTGATCCGTTAATATTGGAGCCGGCAAAAAGCACTACTACCAGCAGGAATATCACCACCGCATAGATCACGAAAGAAAAAGTTTCGTAGAACTTATAGTCGATCACGAGAATGCAAATGATCAGCAATGCGGCCGTTCCGATCCACATCAGTTGTTTACCGGCATTGTTCGAAAGGTCGAACATGCTGGTTTGTGTCTCCGGGTTGTACACGGCGGCGTAGATATTCACCCAGCCAATGATCAGGCAAGCGATGTAAATCAGCACCACCATCCAGTCCACATTCTTGGTAATCGGCTTGCTTTCAGCCATTTCAATATCAGTTTGTAAGTTCTTAAAGTGCTTTTACTGGCGTTGTTTCGGCAGGGACACCGGCCCTCTCATGGCAGCAGGATTGGCTGGGTGCGGCGTACCGGGCACGCGGTTGGCAGGATCGTTCGGGTCTCCGGTCGGCTTTTTCACTTCTTCCGTTTTCTTCTTCGTTTCCGTTTCAGCCGGCTTTTTCGTGGTAGGCAGCACCACTTTGCTCATCAGGTCGAGCTTCATCATGCGCTCTTCCAGCGCTTTGTTGGTCACCTTGCGGCTGAGGTATTTCTCAATGATCAGGTTGGCAATGGGTGCCGCTGCGGATCCGCCCGCGCCTGCGTTTTCCACAAAAACGGCGATGGCGATCTTAGGATCCTCCACCGGTGCGAAAGCGATAAAAATCGAGTGGTCGTCCCCGCGTTTGTTCTGAGAAGTACCGGTCTTGCCGGCAATCGTAATGCCTTCCACTTTGGAGCGCCGCGCGGTACCAGCCTCCACCGCCCCGATCATCCCTTCGATCACCGGCTCGAAATTGTGGGCCTCCACACCGGTTTCATGCCTTTCGAGGAACTCGGGCTTGACAGATTTCTTGTCGCCAACGCCGTGGATCACGTGCGGTGTGTAGAAATAGCCTCTATTGGCGATAATGGCTGCCACATTCGCCATTTTCAAAGGTGTAATCAGCAACTCGCCTTCACCGATGCTGAGCGAGTAAATATTGGAAAACTTCCAGCGGTACTCGCCGTAAAAGCGGTCGTAGTATTTTTTATCAGGCAAATTCCCCTTGTATTCACTCGGCAAATCGATCCCCAGCCGCTGCCCGATCCCGAATTTGGCGATATCGTCGTGCCACGCGTCCAGCCCTACGGCCGAAGCTTTAAAGGTATTTTTAATGTTGTTTTTATAAATCAACCTCCTGAATACATTGTAGAAATAGGGGTTGCAGGAATGCGTCACACCGAGCGCCACTGTACTCGTCGCGGGGTGATTGTGGCACCCCACCGGGCAATTGGCATGCGTGAAACCGCTTCCGGGCGTGATGACTCCCTCCTGCAAGCCGATCAGCGCCTGGATCAGCTTGAATGTCGACCCCGGACGGTAACTCGCCATAACCGGCCGGTTGAACAGCGGCTTATAGGGGTTACGCGCCAGTGCGGCAAAGTTTTTGGAGAAATAGCGGCTCGCCAGGCTGTTGGGGTCATACGTAGGGGCCGACACCATGGAAATGATCTGGCCCGTTTTGGGCTCTATCGCCACCACGCTGCCTACCTTGTTGAGCATCAGGCTATCCGCATATTGCTGCACTTCCAGGTCCAGACCGGTGTAAAGGTTTTCCCCCGCCACAGCCATTGTATCGAGCTCCCCGCTTTTCCAGGGGCCCTTGTACACCCCGGCCACGTTCTGCATGACAAACTTCGTCCCCCTTTTGCCCCTCAGCTCATTTTCATAAATGCGTTCTATCCCACTCTGCCCAATGTAATCCCCCTGCCGGTAGTAAGGCTCTTCCTGTTTTTCAAGCTGGCCCTTCGTGATTTCACTCACGTACCCGAGCGTGTTCGCCAGCGTAGGAGCCGTGTACGTGCGCAGGGAGCTTTTGGCAAATTCAAACCCCGAATAGTCGACCATGATGTCCTGGATCGACGCAAAATCCTCTTTGGAAAGCTGCCGCAGGAACAGGGACGGTTTCACCCGGCTGTAAGCGCTGGCCGCGGCCATGAGGCTGTCGAAATCACGCCTCTCTATACCCAGCACCTGACAAAATCGGAGTGTATCGTCCATTCTGACCCGGTTGGGCGTAACCAGAAGGTCGTAAACGGGCGTATTATATACGATGAGCTTTCCATAGCGGTCGTAGATCTGCCCGCGGAAAGGGATTTCGGTAACGCGTTTGATGGAGTTGCTGGACGATTCAATAGAATAGCTTTCATCCAGCACCTGGAGGTAGAAAAGTCGTAATAAGTATATGACACCTACTAAAGCGAAAAAACCAATGATAACAAATCGACGACTTTCGAGCATTCTGCACTAAAATTCCGGTTCTCAAATTTCACACGAAGTTCGCAATAGCAAAAGATTATTCAAAGGGGGATTTCGGTTAATAAGTAATAAAAACTTCATTTTTAGGACATTCGGCACAACTCACTCACCCTTAGCCACCACCATCACAATATCCTCCTTGTCGAGCAACACCAGGCCGTCGGGCAGGCCTTTGGGTTTCCGCACAAATTTCTTCGGCGTCACGATCACCGGGCACAGCGAATCGTTTTTCCGCTTCGAATAGAATGCCGCGATTTCCGCTGCCCGCTCGATCACCGGCGCGGGAAATTTCTTACCCGGCTGGTTTTTCACGACCACATGCGAGCCGGTAACATCCTTTGCGTGCAGCCACAGATCCTCTTTATGCGCCTGTTTGGTAAGCAGGTCGCTGTTCTTCGCATTACGGCCGATAAGGATTGTGTAACCCATAAAATCCAGCCGCTTGAAAAGGTCGCCGACCGCCGGGCCGGCATTGCCCTGTTCCAGTTTATGTGTTTTGATATACGCCCGCATGTCACGCAGCGACTCGATGCCTTCTATATGCTCCAAATGTTCCTGCAACCGCTTCCTGTCCGCCTCGCGTGCCGTGAGGCTGTCGTTCAGCCGGTCTAGCTCGATCTTCTCGTTTTTAGCTTTCCGGTAATACCCCTCCGCATTCTTCTGGGCGGAAAGGTCTTTCTTTAATTTGATGGTAATCGGCTGATCGCGATAGAAATCATACAGTTCCGCCTTCTCCGCCCGTTCGGGAATGATGTGCAAGTTCGCCATGATAATGTTGGCCAGCTCGTCGTTCTTCGTCGCGTTTTCCAGGTCGACGAGTTTTTGGAAAGTGTTTTCGAGATAGTTGTCCGTCTGCTGCATACGCTTTCGGAGCAACCTCAATATATCCGCCTTCTCCTTATCCAGGCCGCTCAGGCGGATGTAAGTCAGGTAAAATGCATTCAGCGCCTCGATGGGATCGTGCAAAACCTGCACGACTTCCCCCGTTTCAAAGAGTGTGAGCGCAGGAATATTTTCAATTCTGGTAATGTAAAAAACGGATGATTCCATTTCCTTCAAAACTTCCTGCACCACTGCCCAGCGCTGCGCTAAGTCTTCTTTTCCAGCCAGTTTCGCCGAAAGGTATTTGTTAGCCACCTTTCCAAAAGTCGGGAACAATGCTTCCACACGACCATTGCTCTCCACAAACGCCTCCCACGACTGATCTATCGCACGGTTCAGCGAGGCTACCGTAAGGCTGCGGTCAGTGGAAAGTTTATTGTTGAAAAGCTGCGTAACCTCTCCTTCCGCATTCAAGGCAATGAAATTGGAGCGATTACCGAAAAGCTTGAAAATGAGATCCCTGCCACTTTCGAAATGCACCTGAATGGCCCGCTCGTTTTTACAAACCTTTACAAATCCGACCTTGTCGTTGGCAAAATCGTTGAACAGGTTCACGCTGTTCCGCCGCGCCCGGTCGAAGCGTTCGGGGAAGCTGAGGCAGGAAAAGCTATTGGTTAACGTCGCTTTGATAAAGAATGGCTTTTCCAACAGCTGCTCCCGCTCCGCCTCATGTTCCGGCAAACCCTCCTGCGTGCCCTGCGCAAAAACGATGATCAATTCATCCTTTTGCTGGCTGAATGCTTCAATAAAGCACTTTCCGGCCAGTTCGGCATGCAGTCGTGGGGCAAGTTGTTTCAGGAAATGATAATTCTGATGCACTGGGTAATCGGGATTGGTTGGAGGGCAAATGTAGGATAAAACAAGAGAAGCCCACCGATTCCGGAGGGCTTCTTCTGCAATACTACTACACTTAAAAACACTAGTGCACGGACGAAGCGTCGACTTTCGTTTTGCCGCTCCGCGTCCATAACACAAAGGGAACACAAATCAAAAACATCACGCCCAGGTACAGGAACACGTCCATGTAGGACATCACCTGGGCTTGTTTGGACACGGTGTAGTCCAGTATTTTGTAGCCGCTGTTCAGCGCCACATCCGGCGCCATACCTTTGGCCATAAAGCTACGCTGCAGGCCTTCAACACGCTGCTGTACAATGGGGTTGTTCACGTCGAGCTTAGTCACGAGGTCGTTGCGGTGGGCCATGTTCTGACGTGCGATAAATGTGGTAATCACCGCCACACCGAACGAGCCGCCCAGTTGCCGCATCATACCGGTGAATGCTGCGCCTTCGCCGATCTCCCGGCCTTTCAGCGTGGATAATGCCAGCGTGGTAATTGGGACAAAAAGCAAACCCAGGCCGATCCCGCGAACGATGAGCATGTTGAAAAACGCGTCCTTACCGGTATCCGGTGTCAGGATGAGGTAACCCCAGTAACTGTATATGAAAAAGAATATCATCCCGATCGCTACGAGGTATTGCTGTTTCACACCGCGTTGCAGCAGTTGGCCTACGACTGGCATCATCATGGCGGTCACGATGGCAGCGGGCACCATGAGCATACCCGACTGTGTGGCCGTCCAGCCCAGCGTAGCCTGGGTGTAGAGCGGGATAATGAATGTAGAACCGTACAATCCGAAGCCCAGTATGAACGATAGTATCGTCCCCACGCGCAGGTTACCGTTGGCAAGCACGCGCAAGTTCACGATCGGGTTTTTATAGGTCCATTCCCGCCAGATGAAGAAGAAAAATGAAAATACCGACACGACTGTGAGGATGAGGATGATCTCGTCGTTAAACCAGTCTTCTTCCTGGCCTTTCTCCAAAACATATTGCAGTGAGCCCACGGCCACGGCCAGCAGGATAATACCCCACCAGTCGATTTCGTTAGCCGCCTTTTTGTTGGCGAACTTCGGACTTCTTACAAACTCCATCGTCAGCATCGCCGCGATGATACCCAGGGGAATGTTGATATAGAAAATGTAAGGCCAGCTATAATTATCTACAATATAACCACCCAGCGGCGGGCCCAATGTAGGGCCTACGATCACGCCAAGACCGTAAATGGCCTGTGCGATCCCGCGCTTTTCGGGCGGGTAGCTTTCGGTGATCAGCGTTTGGGCGGTTACGAGCAATGCACCGCCACCGAAGCCCTGGATCAATCTGAAAAATACCAACTCCCAGATGTTATCGGCATTACCGCAAAGAAATGAGGCGACTGTGAATATGATAATGGAAGCGGCGAAGTAGTTGCGGCGACCGAACTGCTGCGAGAGCCAGCTCGTCATGGGCACGATGATTACGTTACCGATTGCGTAGGCGGTAATCACCCAGCTCACCTCCGACAATGTGCCGCCCAGGTTTCCGCGCATGTCGTTGAGCGCCACGTTCACGATCGTGGTATCCACGATTTCGAGCAGCGCACACAATACGGCTGTGATGGTAATAATTACCCTGCGGTAGCCGTATTCGACGAGTGATTCCTGTAATTCCATGGGTGATATGGTTTTTAGTTGAGCTCCACGTCCACGAACACGTTCATGCCCGGACGCAGCTGCGCGATCTTTTCGTCATCCGCTTTGGTAAATTCGATGCGTACCGGCAGACGTTGCACCACTTTCACAAAGTTACCGCTCGCGTTATCAGGCGGCAGCAGCGCAAAACGAGCGCCGGTGGCAGGCGAGAACGACGCAACCTGTGCTTCGAATTCGTGCTCCGGATAAGCGTCCACGTGAATTTTCACGTGCTGACCGATCTTCATCTTAGTAAGCTGAGTCTCTTTGAAGTTTGCAGTTACCCATGGTTTGTGGGTTGAGATGATGCTGAACAGGGATTGACCGGCTTGCAGGTACTGGCCCAATTGCGCATTCACTTTCGATACGCGGCCGTCGGTTGGTGCGGTAATGACGGTGTACGACAGGTTCAATTCCGCATTCGCGATTTCCGCCTGGCGTGACTTGATATTCGCATTCGCCACGGCCGATTGTACCGAGGTTGCTTTGGTTTGGCGGCCGGCTGCTTTGGCCTGACGTTCGGCTGCGGATTTTTGCGCTTCCAAAACGGCCAGTGCGCGTTCTGCTTTCTGCTTGGTAGCCTGCGCCTGCTCAAATTCCTGCTGTGTGATCGAATGGTCTTTGATCAGGTTCTCGTAACGGGCGTAGTCCTGGTTGGCTCTCCACAAATTCACCTTCGCTTCCTCGATTTGCGCGGCTACTACTGCCACATTCGCTTCGTAGGTAATGCCGCTGGCGGCAGAGGCATTGGTCGTTTCGTGCGCAACGGTGAGGCTGCCTTCCGATCCCAGCAGGCCTGCTTTCGCTTGTTCCAGTTTGATGATCTGGTCGCGGTTATCGAGAACGATCAGTGTGTCGCCTTTTTTAACGGTCTGGTTGTCTTTCACCCGGATCTCGGTCACATAACCTGATATTCTCGGGATAACGGGGCTGATGTCCGAGTCGATCTGCGCGTCGTCGGTTTCTTCGTGGTGGAGTCCGTGGTTATATTTGGTAAAACCCCAGGTACCGCCGCCAATAATGAGGACGGCAAGGATAATGAGGAAGCGGTTATTCTTCTTTTTAGGTGCTTCTTCGGTGGTGTTTTTCGTTTCCATTATCAATTTTGAATGATTGAATGATTGAATGACTGAATAGTTCGAAGCTTTGCTTCGGAAGGCCAATTGTCAGGCCTCTGGCCGGGCTTGTTTAGTTGATGACGCCGGCTGTTTGCTCTAATTTTTTATACGCCACGACCGCGTCGGCTTTCGCTGCTTCGTAATCGATTCGCGACTGTACCTGCGCCACGTCCGCATCGAGCAATTCGGTGGTGGTTACCAGGCTATTATCATATTTATTTTTGGTAATGCGATAATTTTCGTTGGCCTGCTCCACAGCTTTCGCATACACGTCGATCTTTCTTTTGCTCAGCACATAGTTGTAGTAAGCGGTATTCACTTCGAGGTGGATTTTGTCGAGGATAATCTGCTCGTTGGTTTTCAGCTGGTAGGCTTTAGTGCGGGCTTCCGCGATTCTGGCGTGTGATTTCCAGAGTGAGGCAATGTCATATTTGAAACCGATACCCGCGTTCACCGCATTGGGAACGGTCACCACACCCGGGATGCTCAATGCCACATAACCGGCTGTGAGCGCTACGCTTGGGTATAAATCCGCTTTGGCCACCTTAATATCGCTATCCGCGGCCTTCTGACGAATGCCGTTAGCCGCGAAGTCCTTGCGGTGTGTAAGCGCTGTCTGCTCCCATTCGGCTGCATTACCTTCTTCTTTTAATGCTGAAAAACTGTTGGAATCGGCTTCGAGCACTGTTTCCTCGGGCAGCCCCAGCAGCAGGTTCATGTTGATGGTAGTGATTTTCAAATCGTTCTGCGCATTCAGTAACGCCAGTTCCACATTCGACTCCTGCAATTTGGCTTTCATCAGGTCGTTGCGGGCGAGCATTCCGTTCTTCTCGCGGTTGGTAAACTCCTGCACGCGTTCCCGCTCGCTGGCGAGGTTTTCGGTAACCAGGTCCACTGCTTTCTGCGCTTTATAGAGATTACCATAGGCGCCGACCGTGTTCTGGATGACGAGCTGCCGGTCATTGTCGGCGTCCAGTTTTACAGCTTGCTCCACATATTTGGCCGATTCGAGGCCATATTTGAAGCGAAAACCGGAAAACAGTGGAAGCGAAGCGCTTGCCATGCCGTACATTGCCTGGTGTACATTGGGCATTCCGCCCGAGTTACCGGTGCTGTCGTTACCTTCCTGTTTGATTTTCAGGTTCACATTCGGAGAGTTCACCCGGAGGTAAGAGCCAGATACGCTCAGGCTGGGAAGCTGGTCTTCCTTAATCTGACGGATCCCCAGTCCGGCCAGGTCTACATTGCTCTGGCTTAGTTTCAATTGCTTGCTGTTTTGCAGGCTCATGGTAATGGCCTCTTCCAGCTTGATCGTGCGTGCGCTTTGGGCGTACGAATGGTTGGTCATGGCGATCCAGACGATCCCGGCTGCCAGACTGACCATTCTTTTAATTCTGGATGTGGTGTTCATTGGTTATTGTTGATTTAAATAGGTTCTTGAGATGCTGGCTCAGTTCATTGCGTAAATGCTTCTGAAATTCCTCATCCGACTGATGTTCGAGCCCGTTGATGATCTTGTAAAAGTCCTGTGTAGCGATGGCATAATTAACCGTGCCATAGAGTGTAGTAGTGACCAGGCTCACATTGATATCCTTGCGGAACTCTCCTGCCTCCTGCCCTTCTTCGATCATCCGTTTGATCAGCTCCACATTCCGCATTTTCAATCCGCGGATGTATTCGGAAATGACCGGCGTCCGGTCCGATGACAGTTGCTCCCGCAGCATGATGTTGTGAAAGCACTGGTTGCTCATCAGGCGGTCGATCACGCTATCGATAAAAACATTGAATTTCTGGAGTGCCGACAGCTCGCTGGCCATCATCAGCATTTCGAGCCGGGACCTCGACTCCGTCATACGTAGCTGGAAAAGCGCCTCGATCAGCTTTTCCTTCGAACCGAAGTAGTAGGATATCATAGAGACGTTCACATCTGCTTCCTGGGCGATATCCCTTACCGAAGTACCGGCAAAACCTTTCTGTGAAAACAGCCGCTCCGCTACCTCTATTATCTGCAATTGTTTGGCGTTGTAGTCCATTTAAATAGGTCACCGGCAGGGATTCTTTCTTGATTTTGCCAATGACCATACAAAGGTAACGGCCTCATAAATGAAAATCAAACAATCGTTTGATTTTATTAAACAAACGTTTGATTAGTAAAAGCAAATGTTGAATTAATACCATTAAAGTTTTTTAATCTCAACATTAAAATGAAATTAACTTCTGAATATCAAAGAGTTATAACATAGCAGTACCAGCCACATCACCGATGCCGCTACAATTACATTTGGAAACAATGGGGATTATTTGACTCGCCCGGGGTTTTCGCTGACGAAAGCACCCCATCCGCCCTTCTTGGCCTTTTTGGAGCTCCCCGAAGCCGCCGCGGCGGGGGAATTGGCGTGATATTGATGACAGATCGCGATAGCAATGCCGTCCGTAGCATCCATGAACTCGCGGCTGAGTTCCATTTTCAGGATCTTCTCGAGCATGTAGGCCACCTGCTCTTTGGAGGCATTGCCACTGCCGGTGACGGACTGCTTTACTTTCTTGGGAGAATACTCAACGATGGGTATGTTCCGTGCAAGCGCGGCGGCCATCGCTACGCCCTGTGCGCGGCCCAGTTTGAGCATGGATTGTGCATTTTTACCATAAAAAGGATCTTCAATGGCCATTTCATCGGGCAGGTAGTCCTCGATCAGCTGGGTAAGACGCTCAAAGATTTTCTTCAACTTCAACTCGTGCGTACTATATTTGCTCAAATGAATCACCCCATATTGCACCAGCGAAATCTGCTGTCCTTTGACCGATATTACTCCGTAACCCATCACTTGCGTGCCGGGATCTACCCCAATAATGACCTTTTCCGAAACCTCCGTTTTTAGCATGGTGCAAGATAAGGAACTCTCCCCGCCAAAGCCAAAAAGCAACCAGGCAAACCTGCTATGGGTAGTCAAACTGGTCGTGACGGCACTGGTACTGAGTTACATTTACCGCACATTCCGGAATGAGCAGAAAGGGATCGGCGACATTAGCACGGTGTTCGGCTCCATCTGGTCGGTGCAGCATGCGCCGGTTTTGGTGCTGATGCTCCTGTTAGTACCCGTCAATTGGGCGCTGGAAAGCCTCAAATGGCAGAAACTCATCTCCCGGATCACCCCGCTATCGTTCCTTGAAGCGCTCCGCGGCACATTGACGGGCCTCGCAGTAGGCGTGGCCGTACCCGCCCAGCTGGGCGACACGCTCGGGCGCGTGGCCGCACTCCGGTCGGACCGGCGGCTGGAAGCGATCGGCGCCGCGCTCATTTCAAACGGCATCCAGTTTTACATATCGGTACTGGCCGGCGCATTCGGGTGGGTTTATCTGAACGGCCAGCTTGCCATTCCTCAAACCCTCAGGGTTACGGTGAACTGCGTTTTATTCAGCATTGTGTTCCTGGGCCCGGCATTGCTCCCGTTCCGCAAGCGCATCGACGATTGGCAGCCTTCGCGTCGGATTCTGGTTAAAATGAAGGAGTATTTCAATGTAATAGGCCGCTATACACCCGCCGAGCTTGCCGCCGGCACGGGATATGGCATCCTTCGCTACCTGGTATTTCTGTCTCAATTCGTACTGGCATTATCGCTTTTCTACTTCCCGGTGAGCGCGGGGCAGCTGGCAGCGTGCGTTACCCTGATTTTCCTCGCCAAAACCCTGATACCCGCAATCAATGTGCTGGGCGACCTGGGTTTACGTGAATTCACCGCATTGGTCGTGTTCGGCCCATTCAACTTGCCAGCTGAACAGATCATCGCCGCCACGTTCCTGATCTGGATTCTGAATGTTCTCGGCCCCATCCTGGTGGGCATATTTCTGGTCTGGAAATATAAATGGAAAAAATCCAGATGAACAGCATGGCATTCATTTCCTGGGCTGTGGCGGCTATATGGATACTGCTGGGCAGCTATGCGGTTTTCACGTTGGCCCTGACCTGGCTCTGGACCCGCATCCGGAAACGCGCGGAACCGGCAGACATTCCCCGGGATTTTTTCATAACCGTCATCATACCCGTCCGGAATGAGGCCGGGAACATTATTTCCCTGCTCGAAGACCTCAACCGGCAAACCTTGCCTCTCCCGCATTTTGAAGTACTGGTGATGGACGACAGTTCCACGGACAATACCGCGGCCATCGTTCGCGCATTCGCAGAACATTCGCAGGCGCGGATCAAACTCATTCCGCTGCCCGACGAGCGCACCTCCGCGCCGAAAAAACGGGCGATCGAAACGGCCATTGCACACGCTCAGGGCAAACTGATCGTCACTACCGATGGCGATTGTCGCGCGCAGGCAGGCTGGCTGCACGCCATCGCTACCTGCTACCTGCACACGGGTGCGAAACTAATCAGTTCCCCGGTCACATTTACCCGCGAAGCCACATTCACCGATCACCTGCAAACCGTAGAATTCGCGAGCCTGATCGGCAGCGGTGCGGCGTCCATGTCGGCAGGTTACCCGTCCATGTGCAATGGCGCCAACCTGGCCTACGAAAAAGAAACTTTTCTGGAAGTTCATGGCTATGAGGGTGTCAGGCACATCGCCTCGGGCGACGACGAGTTCCTGATGCACAAAATTGCGGCGCGCTACCCCGGTTCGGTGTATTTTCTGCGCCACCGCGATGCCGTCATCCGCACCGCGCCGCACCGCAACTGGGCCAGTTTTTACCGGCAGCGCAAGCGATGGGCCAGCAAATGGAAACATTACCAAAGCAAAACCCCGCTTGTCCTGGCCATTTATATTTTCGCTAGCAATTTCTCGCTGCTGCTCGCCGGCGCATTTGTGCTGGCAGGCAGCATTCCATTATCCGTCTTCTCTGGGATGCTGGCGCTGAAATGCGTACCCGAATGGCTTTTTCTGGGTTCGGTGCTAGGTTTTCTACAAAAAAGGAAGTCGCTGATATTCATTCCCGTAACCCAGGTATTTTATCCGTTTTATGTCTGCTTCTTCGGCCTTGCTGCGCAGAAGGGCCAGTACGAATGGAAAGGCCGCAGGCTTTCCTGAAATGGAATGGTATATAAAAAAGCTGCCGGCAAAATGCCGGCAGCTTTAAGTTTCACATAACGCTATATAAGATCAATTCATTCTACTTTTTGAGCAGCTTGGAAGAATACTTCCCTTCCGCATTTACCACGTTCACAATATACATTCCTTGCGCAAAAGCCTGAACATTAACTTTGATTTCTGTTTGAACGGTCGCAGGCATGGCCTGATAAACCCGCTTTCCTTCTAGTGTGAATATTTCGATTTTTTTCACCGGCGAGAAACTTCTGACATTCATTTCGTCCTGACTTGGATTGGGGAAGAAATCCACTGCCAACCGGGCGTCGCATGTTCCGGCTTGTACGCTACGGATTGCGCTGTATTCGAATGTCTCGTCGGTATCTACCTGTTTAAGACGATAATAATAGGTCTTTACAGGTACAGACTCTGATGAAAATGGTGTGTCGTTGAAACTATATGTGGCTTTGTTGGCGTCGTAACCGATCCGGGCAACCATCTGATAAGTCTTCGCATCTGGCGAGCGTTCGACCTCAAAATGTGAGAAATTCCTGGCCTCGGTTACCTTCCATTTCAGTTCCGCATTGCAATTTACATTTTGTACAGCAAAAAATGCTAATGTTACCGGTAAAGGTGTTGAAGGTGGCGGAGTTGTGCGGCAGGAAGTGGTGGTTGCGGGGAAGGTAATGTTCACCACGGTTGATGGGCTGAGGGTCACGCGGATCTTCGCGCCATCGGTACGAAGGGAGCCGTTACGGTCGGTCGGATCCTCTACCCACTTGTCACCATCCTGCTTGTATCCGGGCCATGCAATGCCGTTTCCGTTGATATCTACCGAGGCACCAGGGAAAAGGAGGCTGCCCGTCAGCGGCAGTCCGTTGTCCTCCTGGATCACCTTTCCTTCGGAATTGATCCATTCTATTTTCGCTGTTTCGCCGGTCGCGTCATAGTTCGGGGTAACGTTGTAATCCAGCCAGGGCGCATTTTTCAAACATTTTGAACTCGCCGTTGCGTCAATCTTCTTTTCGACCGGCTCCGGGATCGACGGCAGGAATGGCCAGAAGTGCACTTCGTCGCTTTTGTGTACAAAACTTTTTGCAATGATCTGGCCGTTGATATTCCCATTATTTTCCTTCACAACGTCAGCCTGCGGCGCAAAAATAGTCCCGCTGATCTGTGCATTGCCACCCAGGGTAAGACCTTTCGTCGCGTCCGGAAAGTTGTAGATCACATAGCTGCCCTGCGGGTCGGACAAACCGCCGAAACCGGGGAAATTAATTTTGTTGCTGCCCGTCTGTCCGCAGAAAGTGGGAAAGTCGACAATATTGATAATGAGCGCAAAGTTGTTGCCGGAGGATGTTTGTCCCAGCTGGGGTCCCTGCGGAATACCTTCGATGTTGGAGTTTCCGATCTTGTTCCATACGGCTGCGGAAACGGTCAGTACGTTCACCTTGCCCGGATCAACGATGATTTTCGGGTTATTGCCGATCACGTTCGGGTCGAGGTACGGCCCCATGGGAGCGGAGGACATAATATTGCCATTCTGATCGCGGATTGGCAGGTTATCTGCCATTTCTTTCAGCTGGTTCGACCGTTTAATAAATGTCGTGAAAGCGCCGTCGATGTCGATCTGGTTCGTACCCGTTCCGAAAACGTTTTCACAAACCGGGTTTACGGTTTCGCTCACACTGGGAGACCATGTATTGATGTTGGCATTGATCGTGATATTCGGGGTTTCCCAGTATTGTTTGCCGGTTTCAGTAATGCGGATCGTGGAAGCGGCATTGTTGTTATCCTTATACCACACTTTCAGGTTGGTACCCGAGCTGCTGGAAGGGCTGCAATTCCCGATTTTAACATAGTTATTTCCGTTTACCGTGAGGCTTCCGCTATTGAGCTTCACCGCCCCGCGGACCGCCAGGCCGATCGATGCATTGTTGACAAATAGTACGCCGTGCTGATTGTTGAAGCTGATCTGGTACTGATTGGTAGTTACATTGCCGCCTACCGCGATTGGGCCTTCGGTTTCATTGGATTGCAATGTGGCATCGCCCTTGACAAAAATGTTGAATCGCTGCGCTGCAGAAGTTGGGCTCTGGGCGGATACTTGATACACCGTTAACGAGAGGAGCGCTAAAATACTTAAGAATAGAGGTTTGGCATTCATGAAGTTGAGTCGTTTTTTCTAACTCAACGAATTTAGACGGCCCCTTTCGAACCGTTATCCTTTTTGTGACCACTTTGGGGTAGTTTGGGGTGACTTCAACGTTTTGAGGGGTGACAACTTCCGTAAAAATTGCACTAATCGAAGACAATCCATCTCCCACTGCGATATAGTGCGCGTAATGAGCCTACCTTTTTTATGACCACACACCCACACTATTTCTACATTAATGCAATAAAAATGCTTAATAGTTCTAGAATTTCCTATTTGAGCAAATGCAAAATGTTCGATTTTGTCTCTTGACCTCATTTTAATATTTATAACATTTCCAAGAATACCAAATCCCGTTCACAAAAAAAGCCGGACGTGAAGCCCGGCTGTCTAATTATTTGTAGCCTTTCCGATTTCTATTTGTAGCTGGACCGTTTTTTCAATTCCTTTAGCTCATTCTGCATTTCCTGCAACATCCGCATAAGCTGCTGCATATCAGTTTGCGGCTCGGGGAGTGCCTTGCTGTGGAAGCTGTAATATTCCCACAGCTCAATTACCTCTCCCACCGGGACGGTGTAGGCGAAATATTGCTTATTGAACGATTGCAGCAGCATTGTCCCCGCCTCCTGGTTGATCGTTACCTGCTTGAATACAAAATCCTGATCGCCTTTCAGGATCACAATGCAGGGTGTTTCGGGCTTCACGGTAGTCCAGTCCTGCACATACCTGGTAATGATGTCCGCGCCCTCGGGTACCGGCAGCATGGAGTCCCCGACGGTCGGGAACATCCGGAAAGTCCCGTTTTTGGGCACGGTAGGCAGGTTGAAACGTGGTAATGTAGCCAGGAACTCCGGATCGGCATAACCAGAGCGGTAACCCGCGCGCGCCTGCACGGGCACGTATTCGATATTCTCCTTATCTTCCTTATCAACCGTGATGGCCAGGACGCGGATCTGGCTGCCTTTCATAAACAGCTCGCTTCCCTCTTCCAGGTCTTTCAGCTTCTGGTCCGAAAGCTTGCTGAGCTCCATTTTAAGGAGGCTGTCGATGCTCATCCGGAAATACTCCGAAAAGTTGATCAGGTCATCGACCGTCGGATTAGCGGTACGGCCGCTTTCGATCGCATTCAGTTTCACCCTGCTGATGCCGAGCTTTTCTGCGAGCGCTTCCTGGCTCAATTTCTGACGCAAACGGAGGAACTTGATATTAACCGACCAGAATATATCCTGCGCACCCATGAGTTGATATTTTTAAAATCAGACATAAGATATTATCAATATCAAAAGTAGCAGCAATTTTTATTTTTCCTACAAAAAAGTAAACAAATAATTTTGTTTAACTATTTTTGAAAAACATTAAACAAACATATGTCCACCTACTCGATAAGGGACCTCGAACGCATTACCAGCACCAGGGCGCACACAATCCGCATCTGGGAGCAACGTTACGGCCTTCTCGCACCGGAACGGACAGATACCAACATCCGGTATTACAACGACGAGCACGTCAAAAAACTGCTCAATGTGTGCACGTTACTGAACCGCGGGATGAAAATTTCGCAGATCAGCCAGCTTAGCAACACAGAAATCTCCGATGAGATCGACCGCATTATCTCGGAGTCGATGGAAACCGATGCGCATGCCGAAGCGTGGATCAACCAGGCCATGGCCGCGATTGCAGCGTACGATGCGCCGGCATTTCATCAACTGTTTGCGGATGCCGTACAACGGCTGGGACTGGTCAGTACCTACGAAAAAATCCTTTACCCCTTGCTGGTCCGAACCGGCCTGATGTGGACGAAGGACGCATTGCTTCCCTCGCAGGAACATTTCTTATCGAACCTGATCCGGCAGAAGCTGTTTTCCGCGATTGACGCATTACCGATACCGGAAGAAAGCGACCAGACATGGCTGCTTTTCCTGCACGAGGGCGAGGAACATGAAATCGGTTTGCTCTTCGCGTACTACCTGCTCACACAGGCGGGCCAGCGTGCCACCTATCTGGGCACACGCGTGCCGTACGCAAACCTGCGGGCGGTGGCGGGCGGGATAGCGCCCACGCACATGTATACCTTCTTTGTCGGCAACCAGCCTGAAAGCATGGCACCGGCATTGCTAAGCCAGCTGGTGCATGATTTTCCGGATTGCCGGATCTGCTTTTCAGGCGGCGTAGACGGCCCCGCGAATGAGCCCCGCGTGCGCCATATTAAATCGATTGACGACCTATTTGAAACCATCGGGAAGAATGCACACACCAATCCATAAGCAAACAAGCAAGAACGTCGGCATAATCGGTGCCGGATTTGCGGGAATGGCGGCAGGCGCGCTTCTCGCAAAGGAGGGCCACGACGTCACGGTATTTGAAAAAAATGATTCGATCGGCGGCCGGGCACGCACCTTTTCCGAGAATGGTTTCACCTTCGACATGGGCCCCAGCTGGTACTGGATGCCCGATGTGTACGAGCGCTTTTTCGCGCGGTTTGACCGGGCGGTGGCCGATTTATACGAGCTCAAACAGCTTGATCCGGGTTTCGCGGTGGTTTTCGCCGACCATGAAGCAGTAGATATCCCGGCCGATTTCGAGCAGCTATGCCTCTTATTTGAACAGATAGAAACGGGCGCAGCGGAAAAGCTCCGCCGGTTCATCGCCGACGGGGAATTCAAGTACCGCGTCGGGATGGATGACATGGTGTACAAACCCGGCCATTCCATTACCGAGTTCATGAGCTTGCGGCTGTTCGGCCAGGCATTGCAATTGCAGCTTTTCAGCTCTTTCAGCAGCCATGCGCGGCGGTTTTTCAAAGATCCCCGGCTGCTTGCGCTGATCGAATTCCCGGTCCTTTTCCTGGGGGCCATGCCCAAGGATACGCCTGCGCTGTATAGCCTGATGAACTATTCCGGCTTGAAACAGGGCACTTTCTACCCCATGGGCGGGTTCGGAAAAGTGGCCGATACATTCCGCGACATTGCCCGGCAGGCCGGCGTACAGTTCCGTACTTCCGAACGGGTGGAAAACCTTGAAACATCAGCCGGCCGCATCCGGCATATCCATACCACCAGCCAGTCCGTGGCCGCGGATGTGGTAATAGGAAGCGCCGATTACCAGCATATCGAGCAATCATTACTATCCTCGCCAGACCGGCATTACAAAGAAAGCTACTGGGCCGACCGCACATTTGCCCCGTCGTGCCTGCTGTTTTACCTCGGTGTGGATAAGCGCATTACCAGGTTACGGCACCATAACCTGTTTTTCGACCAGGATTTCGGCCTGCATGCCGAGGAAATTTACAAGGATAAGAAATGGCCAACGGCACCGCTGTTTTACGTATGCTGCCCCTCGGTTACCGACCCGTCGGTGGCACCTGAAGGACATGAGAACCTCTTCATTCTCATGCCGATCGCCACCGGACTGTCCGATCCGGAATCCATCCGGGAGCATTACTACCAGCTGCTGATGGACCGCCTCGAAAAATTCGCCGGCGAACCCATCCGCGATCACGTCGTACTGAAAAGAAGCTATTGCGTTTCCGATTTCAAAAACGACTACAATGCCTACCAGGGCAATGCATACGGGCTTGCCAATACGCTTGGTCAGACCGCGATTTTCAAACCCAAACTTAGAAGTCCGAAAGTCAGTAACCTGTTTTTCGCCGGCCAGCTCACCGTTCCTGGCCCCGGCGTGCCCCCTGCAATCATTTCCGGCACCATAGCCGCCCATGAAGTTCTCAAATACCTAAACAGCCAATTATGAAGAGCCTCTTTGATGATTTATCAGCATCGTGCAGCAAAAAAACGACGCAGCTATACAGCACCTCGTTTTCCCTGGGAATTTACTTCCTGAAACCCTCACTGCACAAGGCTATCTACGGAATTTACGGGTTTGTGCGGCTGGCCGACGAGATCGTCGACAGCTTTCACGGCTACGACCAGGAAGTGATGATGGCGCGCATTCGCAAAGAAACGCATGATGCCATCCGTGAGCGGATCAGCATTAACCCTATTTTAAACAGTTTTCAGCATGTCGTACACACCTACCAGATCGAATGGCAGCTTATCCATACTTTCTTGAAGAGCATGGAAATGGATCTGCTCCAAAAGGAACACACGCAGGACTCTTATCAGGAATATGTGCTGGGCTCGGCAGAGGTGGTGGGCCTGATGTGCCTGCGTGTTTTTACAGAAAATGACACCGTCCTGTACGACGCTTTGAAGCCCTATGCGATGAAGCTCGGCGCGGCTTTTCAGAAAGTGAATTTCCTGCGCGATCTGAAAGCCGATTATCAGACGCTGGGTCGTACTTATTTTCCGGGTGTAAATTTCAACCATTTCTCCTACGCCGACAAAGTGCAGATCCAGCAGGAGATCGAAGCCGATTTTGCCGAAGCGCTGATCGGCATCCGTCAATTGCCCGCCAGCTCGCGCAGGGGCGTTTACCTGGCGTATTATTATTACAAAAAATTGTTTCTGAGAATCAAGGAAACGCCGCCGGAGAAAGTGATGAATGCCAGGATCAGGATCCCGGATATCGACAAGTTCGGACTGATGTTTCGGTCGCTGCTGAGGCACCAGTTTGATCTTTTATGACGTTTTTGTGTTGTACAGGGAGAATATTCCCACAACACAAAACCTGAAACCCACCATCCTATGAACGACCAAGTTGTGCTGGTAACGGAAAACGACGAAGCCATTGGCCTGATGCCCAAGCTGGAAGCACACGAGAAAGGTGTACTGCACCGCGCATTTTCGGTGTTTATTTTTAATTCAAAAAACGAAATGCTGTTGCAAAGGCGTGCATTCGGCAAATACCACTCGGAAGGGCTTTGGTCCAACACCTGTTGCAGCCACCCGCTCCCGGGCGAACCCGTACACGACGGGGCCGTGCGGCGCCTGCGTGAAGAAATGGGTATCGAGGCCGATCTAGAATTCCTTTATACATTTCAATACCGGGCCGACCTGGAAAACGGATTGACTGAAAATGAGCTGGACCACGTGTTTTACGGTGTTTCCGATGCAGTACCAACCATCGACCCCGCAGAAGCCAGCGATTACAAATACCTGACGATTCATGAAATACAAGCCGATATCCAGCAAAACCCGCATACCTACACCGAGTGGTTCAAGATATGCATGCCGGTAATGGCCCGCAGGATCGGTAGTTAACGCAACACTAACCTTGAAAAAGCATGATGCCGCATTGGACACTCAACGTTTTGATCACCCTCGGCGCATTTGTGGCGATGGAATGCGTGGCCTGGCTGGCGCATAAGTACCTGATGCACGGGCTACTATGGTCGCTGCACCACGATCACCACCAGCGCGACGACGGGGATTTCTTCGAGAAGAACGATTATTTCTTTGTCATTTTCGCCACGCCCGGCATTACCTTCCTGTGGCTGGGGCTCAATGCAGGTTTCAATTACCTGTTTTGGATCGGCCTGGGCATCACCATTTACGGCTTTACCTACTTCCTGGTCCACGATGTGTTCATTCACCAGCGGTTCCGGGTGTTCCGGAACACGGATTCCGTCTACCTGAAAGCCATTCGCCGGGCGCATAAAATGCACCATAAACACCTGGGCAAGCATGGGGGCGAATGCTTTGGCATGCTTTGGGTCCCGCTGAGATATTTCCGTGAAGCCCAAAAAGCGACGAAATGAAACTGCTGTACCTGCTGGTGGACCTGGGCGCCATTTCCGTGCCGCTCCTGGCATCATTCCATCCTAAAATCCGGCTTGACAGGCATTGGAAAGCACTTTGGCCTGCTATACTGATCTCGGCGGTGCCGTTTGTCATCTGGGATAGCTATTTTACCCAAATCGGCGTGTGGGGATTTACACCGGCGTACCTGACAGGTTTCAGTCTGTTCGGTTTGCCTGTTGAAGAGCTTCTGTTCTTTATCTGCATTCCTTACGCCTGCATGTTTACGTACTATTGTTTCAGGCTTTGGAAAGGGCAGCTGCATTTGAGAGCGGAGCAAACCGTTACCTGGATTTTCATCGGTCTTTGCCTGGTCCTCGGCCTGTTTGGCGCGGGCCGCTATTACACCTCTTCGACCATGAGCTGGCTGGCCATTTTTCTGATTTACCTGAAATGGCAGGCCAAACCGAAATGGCTCGGCTTATTCTACTATTCACACCAGTTCCTGCTCATTCCATTCGTGATCGTCAACGGCATTCTCACAGGTACCGGCCCGGATAAACCGATCGTTTGGTATAATAATGCCGAAAATCTGGGTGTGCGCATGCTCACGATCCCTATTGAAGACATCTTCTACGGAATGCTCCTGCTGCTCCTGAATGCATTTCTTTTCGAGTATTTTCTCCAAAAATCAGAATCCCGGCAGGCGGCATCAGAACACCTCCCCGTGCGTGAGCGCAACGAGTTTTGAGGTAAGCCACGGCGTTTTATCGAGCAGTCTCAATGCAATGTCCGTCGTACGGCTCTTACCGAACAGCTTTTGAAGATGGTAACCAGCCTTGATCCTCGTTCCGAATGCCGCATTCCATTCGCGGTGATAGTTTTCCAGGGCCTGCCGGTAGGTTTGTTTGCGCTGGAATAGCAGCAGCAATTGTGCCGCCAGCAACCTGGAAGCGCGCATACCCATGCTCATACCATTCCCGCAGAGCGGCGTGATAGAACCTGCAGCATCGCCGAGCAGAAAGATACCCTCCGATTCGGTTTGCTTTTTATTGAATTGCACATTGCTGATCACCAGTGGCTGTGCATGCACAAATTCGGATTGGGTAAAGTAGTGTTTCAGAAATGGATTTTGAAATAGAACAGCTTCCTCCATTTGTTTTACATCCTTTCCATTTTCCGTCAGATTGCGGGCCGTAGTGAGGTAACACAGGCAATGCCAGTCGCGGTCTACTGCTGAAATGCCGCAATAGCCATCGCTGAAATTATGCAATTCAATTCGATTGGAGGGAAAATCGGTTTTGATATGATACTTGACTCCGATATAATTCTGGTTATCGGCACCCGGCGCATTCGTTTCCGGCAGATGAATAAATTGCGGGGTGTATTTGCCATAACTCCCGCAGACCACTTTCGAAGCAAACAGGCCAGAAGAAGTACGGATCCGGAAGCCTTCGTTCGTATTCCCCTGCACGTCCGTCACGCGGCATTCCTGCACCACACGCACGCCCTTACGTGAAGCTATCTCGAAAAGGTAGTGATCGAGGCTGTACCGGCTAATGCCAAACCCGCCCATTCCAAGGTGATGGTTCAATATAAAACCACGATCGGAACTGATGCCCAGGTGATGGATTTTGGGTAATGCAAGATCCGCCAGCGGCAAACCCAGGCTTTCCAGAAAGGGCCAGCTTTCCATTGAAATATACTCACCGCAAACCTTATGGAATGGATACTTCCCTTTTTCAAAAACGGCTGTCGAAATGCCGTTGTCCGCCAATTGAATAGCCAGGCAAAGCCCCGCCAGCCCGCCCCCGATGATCGCGCATTCGAAATGTTCAGTCTGCGTTTCCATAAACGATCACTTCATGACGGAATGCCCATTTATTTTGTACAGAAAACCGGGTGGCGCCCGATTGTTTCAAAATTTCCAGCCATTCTTTCTTTTTAAACCCTCTCAAGACAGACAACGGCGCATCGTTTTTCACCAGGTATGATTTTGAAAAAAAACGGGTAAGCCATTTGATGGAATAATAGGCGAGCGGGTTCCTTTCCAGGTCGTTGATAACGAGTATTGCCCGGTTGCTCAATGCAAATCGGACAAGCTCTGTGAGATCTGTATCCGTGAGGTGATGGCAAAACAGGCACGCGTGAATCACATCCACCTTTTCTAAATGCCGGTAAGTGTTTCGGTAATCGTCACAAATGAGCGTGACACCCGTTTTTCCCAGGTTTTCACCGGCATAGGCAATGCAGTCGGGTTTGAGGTCCACGCCATAAAGATCCAGGTTAAACCCGGCCTTCCTGTTCCAGGTGGAAATGCGTTTGAGCGTGTCTCCTCCCCCGCAACCGATATCGACCAATGCATATCGCTTCCCATGTTGCAGCACGCGCTTCAATGCGTTGAACGAGATATCGTAACCGCCGAGCCAGTGGTTGATAAAATCCAGTTCGCGAAGATTTTGAAAAAGGTCCGCTGTCGGAATATCGTCCCGGTCGAGCAGTTCCTTGTTCATGCTCCTATGCCTGAACATAGCGCAGCTGCATGGTTTCGATGCTCAGTCCCGGACCAAACGCAGCGGCAAAAATACGCTCGCCGGCATGTTCCGGCTTTGCCTTTTCCAACACATCTTTCAGGACGAACAGGACGGTAGGCGACGACATATTTCCGTAATTTTTGAGCACGTTGTAGGTGGGACCAAGCAGACATTTGTCCAATTCCAATGCCGAAGCAAAGTCGTCCACAATGCGCTTTCCGCCTGGATGCACGGCCCAATGCCGGTAATCATTCGGTTTCAGGCCAACCGCTTTCAGCATAGGCCGGATGTTTTCGCGGATCAGATCGGGCACATACGACGACAGGTTCATAATAAATCCTGTTTCGGAAAGCTGCCAGGCCATGTCGGAATACCCATTATGCAGCACCATCGAATTAAATCCGTCGATTCTGACCGGGTGCAGGTAGCGATCGTCCGGCTCCGACGACACCAGCAGCGCCGCCGCACCATCGCCAAAAATCATATTGGAAAGCAGGTAGTCGTCATTATAACGCTTCTGGAAATGGATCGTACAAAGTTCCGTGCAAACTACCAGCACCTTCGCATTGGGATGACTTTTACAAATGGCATCCGCATTCTTCAATGCGAGAATGGCTGCATTACATCCCATGAAATTCACGCTGCTGCGCTGGATCGAAGGGTTCAACCGCAGGTCGCGCATGAGTTCCACGTCCAGTCCGGGCGCGAATAATCCGGTACAGGTAACCGTGATCAGATGCGTAATGCCGCGTTTCATGTTTTCAAAACCGGGGATTTGCTCAATCGCCTTCCTCGACAATGCCGTCACATGTCTCTGGTAAAGCTGCATGCGTTCCGAAAGTGTGGGCTCCGGCATCAAGGCCGCATCCCGGTTGAAAAATGTAAAATCTTCTGGATTTTGATCAAAATCGGGAATGACGGAGTAACGCTTTTCAATGCCTGTCTTGCCGGAGACAATCCTGATCTTGCGGCGGGTATTGAGGTCATCAGTCGATCGCAGGTAGAAATCGGTAAGCGTTTCCTGCGCATAACCATATTCGGGAACGGCTGTTTCAATAGAGGATAGATAACTCAATGGAATTCTGTTGATAATAATTAAAACGATGAAACAACTATTCATGCAAATCGCCGCCACCCAGTTCATCCGCATGGTATTCCTGAAATTAGCCTGGCGACGGTCTTTCAAGACCAGCATAAACCAGGTCCCGAACCAGATCACAATGGGGATGAAGAACACCTGGACAATGTAAAAAATCATTCCAAGTTCCCTGGTTGTAAAGTACAAATAATAAAACACATTGCAGAGCACAAACATGGCGGCCGTGAATGCAAAAGTGCCGATATAACCCAGTTTATAGCTCAACGTCTCCACGCCGTCGCGCAGGTCCTGCTCGTGCTGGTACACCTGTGTGAGCGGATAGGCACCCCCGATCTGGAAAGAGCAGCCCAGCAAGACGAAGATATTGGCCGTATCCAACCGCAAAGCGCCACCCGAAACACCCGCTATCGACATATAGTAGGTAAATGCCCCCTGAAAAACTACCACAGTAAGAAACCCCAGTACCGGGTACTTCTTCAGTCGGATCTGTCGCGAGCTGTATGCCCTCGACGCCCCGATGTAGAGTACCAGGCAAAGCGCGAACAATGTATTTACGAAAACGAGCGCCAGTAGGGTTGCGGCAGCATCCAGGAAAATCGTGACGTAAAAAAGGTCTTTGGTAGGAAGCGGCGGCTTCTCCAGCCCGCCAATACTGTCCTCGTCCCGGTCCACATAGCTATTGTAGCCGTTGCTGGCCGGGTAAACGAGGAAATGGATGATCAGAAAGCTCCATAATGCCTGCCGGTGCACCACCGTCTCGGCCTGGCTGTATGCGAAAAGAAACAGCGGGGCGAGGAAAAACGAGAATGGGATTCTCAGGAGCTTAATGGTATTGCGGTCGATCGGCATGGAGCAATTTATGCAAAAAAGCGATAGCTCGGCGTACGACGGCCGGCTATCGCCAGATGCTTAACAGTGCTAATCGACCTGGCAGAGCTTTGCAACTACCATCTGGTCACAAGGAAGTTCCGGGACCAGGCCGTTCGGAATTAGTATGTTTTGGTAAAATCGTTATCGGCATAGCGTACCTCGCCGCCTTTCAGCTTCACGTAGGCGCGATACGACAGCGCATGGGTCCCGCTTGGAAAACCGATCTTAAAAGACTCGGTCATGAGCCCCTCTTTCGCAGCGGCCTTGAACTTCGCCGCTGGATAAGGGCCGTCGACAACAAGATCCACCAACTTGGTTTCGGGCAAAAACGCGTACACAACGCCATATTCATCGATCGGAATATTGCCGATCTTTTCAAAATTGACCGTAAAGGTCTCGATCACACCACCCAGCACATGAAAGGTGGCAGCGCCCGTATGAATTTCCGGGAAGATTTTTTCCTGCGGCTTGACGTCGTTCTTGTGCGTGTGGTTGGTGCATGAAAGCATTGCAACGAGGGCCAACAGAATAGTGAGCCATGAAAATAGTTGTGTACAGCCGATTTGTTTGCGATTGCTTGCCATAGTTTTGTTTGTTTTCGGCAAGTATAGCATCCCACACGGCGCATTTCGGTATGCAACCACCAAGCGGCTATGGCGCGATTACCAATCGGTATTTTTGTACAAATCCTCTCAAAGGATTTCCTCCATTTCCGCGAGGCTAGCCGAGAGTTCCGCCACCGGCAGTCGGGGGTCAATAAGTCTTATTAAGCCGGTTCGGGGCGTAGCGCACTTCGCCGCCCACCACTTTGGCATAGGCGCGGTAGGATAAGGCGTGCATTCCAGAGGGAAGATTGATGTTGAAAGTCTCCGAATTCGCTCCGATTTTAGGCGCATTCTTGAACTTGGCCGTGGGATAAGTACTTCCGATCACGAGGTTTACGGCATTAGTATCAGGCAAAAACGCGTACACGATGCCGTATTCTTCGATCGGTACATTTCCGAGACTTTTGAAATTGAGGTAAAAATTTTCCACCACCTTGCCTGACGGGCCGAAAGTGGCGTTAACCGTTTGTATTTCAGGAAGCAACCTATCCGGTGCGGGCGTTGGGGTATATTTCGGCGCACACGAAACCGCGACGATAATCATCAGCAGGCCAAACAATGAGAAGAGGTTTTTGCGGTGGGTAAGTCTGTGAATGAAAGTCATAAACCGTTTTTTCAGCAATTTTATATTAATCCTAACTCTGAAAACGCAATTATTTATATACGTCCTTCAAATCCTTCTCAAACAAAGTGTATGGGTCATGGTAAAATTTCACGAAATCGGCTTCGCTTACCTGGCCGGGAAAGGGCGCGTAGAAGTGGGTAGGGCTTTTGGTGTCGTTACGCCACACGAGCACATAGGCGAGTTGCAGTTTTTCTGATTTCAATGTTTTAAGCAAAGTCTCCGTCCACCACGTGGGATTGGGAATGCTTTCCAGGCCGGTTTCAGTGAATGCGGCCAGTTTACCGGCCTTTTGGGCATAGTCCGATACAATTTTGAGCTTTTTCACACCGGCTTCCGGATTGTATTTGCCATCGCGGCCAAAGTCGCCATAGTTGTCCATTCCTACCATATCCACCCATTCGTTGCCCGGGTAGCGTTCCAGGAACTCATACTCGGACGTGAATTTGTTATCGGGAGAAAACGCATACAGGAAATTATGCACGCCGAGTTGGTCGCGCAGATACGAGACGGTAAAGCGCCAGACGGCGATAAAATCTTCCTTCGAAGTGTGGCTCTTTCCCCACCAGAACCAATCTCCGTCGAACTCGTGGAACGGGCGGAATATCATCGGGGCGAGCGTGCCATCCCTGCCTTTCACCGAGTGCGCAAAATCGGCAACGGTTTTGAGTATCAGCTTATATTGCTCATGATGCGAACCACCCGGCTTGATAAGCGCCATGGCCGGTTTGGAAACGCCGTCTTTCCAGTAAAAGCCGCCTTCGGAAGCCGGATTGGAGAAATGCCAGGCGACAGTGGTGATGCCGCCACGGTTGTAGGTCGCCACCACATTCTTCCGCAATGCTTCGGCTGTTTTGGCGATTTCATCCTCCGGCCGCCCGGAAAGACCCATGAAATCGATACCGATTACTGCCGGATGGGAGCCGGTCACCGATTTCACATCCGACCGTTCGGCATCGCCCGACCATCCGTGACCGTACTCGGTGGCATGCTGGTGCCCGAAAAGAATGTACTGCTCGGAAAGCCTTTTGAGATTGCGGTAGAGTGCGGCGGTCTCCGGTGTTGCTTTGGGGTCGATTTGGCCCATTGTATTGCCGAAAGGGGTCAATACTACTAACAGGCTCATTAATAGTCTTTTCATGCGTGTATGGTTCAGGATTTGAGATCTTACAAAGATGGGAAAATATCCCATTCCGCACGATTGTCATTTATTTTCCGCTCATTCCGAATAAAATTCGAAAATTAGCCACTCATGACGAACTTTTATAAAACACCCATTGTATTAGCTGAACAATATTCAAAATATAAGTCATATTTCTGAATATAATTCTACCAAACCCCGATCCCGCAGCATTATGAACGGCTCCGATATTGTGCTCGACAAAACCGACCTCAGCATTCTCCGACTCATGCAGGAGAATGCACGTATGACCAATGCGGACCTGGCGCGCGAACTGGAAATGGCCCCCTCGGCGGTACTCGAAAGGGTCAAAAAGCTGGAACAAAAGCAGGTCATTGTCAAATACACCACGCGGATCAGTCCGGTGGCATTGGGACAAACGCTGCTGGCATTTATCGCGATGAAATCGTCCGAGGGAATGGGCAGCAACAATACCGCCAAAGAACTCGCCAAAATCCCGGAAGTGCAGGAAGTACACCACATTGCGGGCGAAGATTGCTACATGGTCAAAGTCCGCACGGCCGATTCGGCCTCGCTTATGGAACTGATGCGCAACAAATTCAGTAAAATACAGAATATCACCTCCACACGAACCACGATCGTCCTCGAAACGGTCAAGGAAGAGCAGCAATTAGTTATACCTGAAAAATGAAATCGCCATGCAAACGTCAACAAAAACTCCGTCAACTTTAATGGTGGTACTGGCATTCGCCACCGTGTACATCGTTTGGGGATCCACCTACTTCTTCATTCAGCGGGCGCTGGAAGGGTTTCCGCCATTCTTCCTGGGGGCTTTCCGCTTTATCATCGCCGGCCTGCTGATGCTCGGATGGAGCCTGATGCAGGGCGAGAAAGTATTTTCCTGGAAAATTATGAAACCCGCCCTTGTGACGGGTTTATTATTGTTGTTTGTCGGCAACGGAGTGGTGATTTGGGTGGAGCAGTTCCTGCCGAGTGCGATGGTCGCGATTATGGTATCGTCGGCACCGCTGTGGTTTGTGCTGCTGGATAAACCCAGATGGTCGGAAAACCTCAGCAGCAAATCCACGATCCTGGGCCTCGTAGTCGGCTTTGCGGGTGTGATATTGCTGTTTTATGAAAAAATAATGGCCACAATGTCGTCGCTGAACAGCGGCCGCGACCTGTTCGCGATGGGCCTCGTGGTAGTAGGCTCGATGGCCTGGGCGGGCGGTTCCCTGTATTCCAAATACAACTCGGTATCCACTTCCGCGACCGTCAATTCGACCTGGCAGATGCTGGCTGCCGGCGTCGCATTCATTCCAGGCGCATTGTTTTCGGGAGAACTGGCGTCCGTTGATCTGTCGGCGATCCCCGTCAATGCTTGGCTTGCGACGGGCTACCTGGTCATGTTCGGCTCCATTGCGGGGTTCAGTGCTTACGTATGGCTTCTGAAAGTGCAGCCCGCTACCAAAGTGAGCACCTACGCTTACGTAAATCCCGTGGTAGCCGTGCTGCTAGGTATTTTCTTCGCGCATGAATCCATTACCCCTTTACAGATTTCCGGGTTGATCGTCATTCTGGGAAGCGTTCTTTTAATTAATTTACACCAATACAGAAAGCCCAAGCAAGTAGCGACTACCTATTGACGATGAAATGGATCACACGCGAGCGCCCGAAAATTGACCGTCTCGCCTGTCCGTGGCTTATACGGCGGTTTATCGACGCCACTGCGGAAATCATTTACGTTCCTGAAAATGAGGTATTGAGCCTGGCGGAGTCGCTCGGCGCAACACCTTTCGACATTCCCGGCGTGGAGTTCACGCATTATGAGGATCAATGCACGTTCGACTATTTTATTAAGAAATATGAACTGAAAGACCCTGCATTGGGTGTACTGGCGCCCATCGTGCGCGGTGCCGATACCGACGACCATACATTGGCAGTGCAATCGTCGGGGCTCTGGGCGATCTCGGCGGGGCTGGCGTACAATACAAAGGACGATTACGAACTCCTGGAAAAAGGTATACTCATTTACGACGCCCTGTACAGCTGGGCATTGCATTTGCGCAAGGAAAAACACACGCAAAGTCCCACGGAGCATTTGCTTTTGCAGATTTACAAAACTTATATCAGCAGCAAAGGGAAAAAGAAAACGAAGGTACCGGCCTGGACCAAAGAGCTCAAAAACCTCATCCAGGACCATATCGATACCAACTTAAACTTCAATCTCAGAATCGCGTCCGAAGAACTGGACGTGAATCCGGCCTACCTTTCGAGGGAGTTTTCGCGTTATTTCGACAATCTTTCATTCGGAGAATACATCCGGAAACTTCGGATTGAAAAGGCCATCCAGCTACTGGAATCCACGGACGACACTCTGGCGGAGATCGCTTATCTCACCGGCTTTTCAGACCAAAGCCACTTCAACCGGGTTTTCAAGGCCCATACCGGGCAGACGCCCTCGGAATACAGAAAATTTGTCCGAAAAAGTAAAGGAAATACAAAACGTTAAAACCGTTCTATCCTGCCTGCACATTGGTTTTTAGAATTGCATTGCGGTTCACCGCTTTCATTCTAACCAACCCGTTTATGCTCCGTCTTTTTCCCGGAAAACTCCTTATAACACTCTTTACCTTCGGTCCGTTTGTATTCAGCGCCGCCCAGGCGCAACAGCAGGCACAACCCACCCCCACTCCGGCGCCCGTGTATCCGCGGGTGGCAGGCTACGTGGGCATTCTGCACCCCATCGTGACTTTCAGTAATGAGGGTACCAGCACCAACTTCGACAGTTATTATGTAGTAGGATTGCCCACGGGCATTAATATCTGGAAAAGCCCCAAAATTGGCTTTTCAGCCGAGTTTGTGCCATTGGTAAGGGCTGAAAACGGCAGCAGTAAGATGGCAAACTTCCTCTTTCACCCAGGCATTCTGGTGACATTAGCACCCGGGCTTACCTTCGCCGGCCGTGCCGCTTTTGAAACGGCCGGGAGGTATGGCTTTACACCGGTCCTCAATAAAATCGTGAAGAAAAATAAGAACAGCGGCTATTTCGTAGCGGTGCCGGTGCCCTTCCGGTTCGGGAACGGGCACCCGGCTTCCGTTACAGTAGGATTTCAGTTTGGAATAACATTCTGACAACGATCAACAACAAAGGGAGCTATCCATGATCGGTTCAACTGCTGAAATGTCGCGGTTACGGCGGATCAGCGTCATGATTTTTTCAAAATCGATCAGTTGCGACGCTTCGAACGCGATCACGCCCACGAAACTTTTGCCCTTACTGATGAAATTGAGGTGCTTGATCTTCGCCCCGTTTACGGATTCCACACTGGAAGTAATCTTGTGCAGGTTCCAGGCATTCCGGTAAATGACCCGGAGAAAAAAGGTTTTACTCATTGTTAGTTGATGTTTATGTGGTTTGTTGAGAATTTTTGGGCCGCCGGTAATCGGCGTCCTATACTATCATTACGCCCCCTAGCTGCGTTTGGTGCCAATTGCTGAGATTAAATTTTGTTAAAATCAGAAAGGTTGCAGGCGAGGCAGGCATTAACTATCCATTACGCCCAGCTGGCAATCCTCTTCCATGCTTTATGCGTAGCTGCGGCCGGGTCCGATTCGTAAATCCTTACGATGGCTTCCACCACGTGATCGAGCTCCTCGAAGGTGTTGAATTTGCTGAACGAGAACCGCACATTTTCCTTGTTGGCCTCGCACGCGAGCGCCTGCATCACATGCGACGCGCCGCCTCCCTGGCAGGCGCTCCCGCCGGAAACCCCGATGCCCAGCTGATCCAGCTTCGCCACGATACTCCCCGTTCCCAAACAGGGAAACGACACATTCAGCACATTGGGCACGCTATTCTCGACCGATTTACTCTCGCCGTTGTAACAAATCCCCTCGATCCCGCTGATCGCCAGCTTCGACACCAGGTATTGTTTCAATTTGCTCACTTTGTTTCGGGTCGCTTCCAGATGACGGTACGATATTTCCAGCGCCTTTGCCAGTCCCACGATTCCGATTACGTTTTCCGTACCGCCGCGCTGGCCCCGCTCCTGCCCTCCGCCGTAAATGAGCGGTTTCAGTTGGTGTTTCCGATTGATATAAACAAAACCTGCCCCTTTCGGACCATGAAACTTGTGCGCCGAGCCTACCAGGAAATCAATCCCGGCATCTTGCAAATCAAAATGCTCCTTGCCCACTGTCTGCGTGGTGTCTGTGAAAAACACCGCATTATACCTTTTGGCCAATACGGCTATCGCATGAATGTCTGTCAGGTTACCGATTTCATTGTTCCCATGCATGAGTGCGATGAGCGTGCGCGGGTTTGCCCGCAGGAGGTTCTCGAGATGGTATAAATCCACGTTGCCGCGCTCGTCGAGCTTGACGAAGCTCGTCTCGATATCACCCTCTTTCTCGTGGCGCTTCAATGTCTGCAACACGGCCTTGTGCTCGATCCGGCTCGTAATGGCGTGGTTCAGATCGTAGGCCTGGATCGCTCCCGACAAGGTGAGGTTGATCCCTTCCGTCGCACCAGCTGTGAAGTAAATTTCCTCCGGTGAAGCGCCCAGCCAGTGCGCTACCGTACGCCTTGCCTGGTCGACGGCCTCTTTCACCCTTTTTCCAGCAGCGTGCGCAGACGATGGATTGGCGTAATGGGTGGTCAAAAACGGCAGAATTGCCTCAATCACTTCCGGGTCCGGGGCGGTCGTAGCCGCATTATCCAGATAAATTTCCATGTGTCTCTGGTTTGTTGTTGATCAAAATTTACTGTCGGCAAGGCACAGGATCTCCAAGGCCCAAGCAGCCTGATCAACTGTGCAATACCTCATTCACTCAGTGGTTGGATTTTCAGATTTATCAATAGAATTAGGTTGGGGCACCTTGACGAGTCACAGGTTGCCAGAAGATCACAGAGCCTAACCTCTCCCTTCGTTCTCAATAAATCTATAAATTCGATAGACAAAGATTGATAAAAGATTTTAAGAATGCAAGGGGTGATGTTGGGAAGGTGAAAAAAATTTTCGGACAAGGGTCGAAAACCGTTTGCCTATCCATCACGTGAGTTTGCACATTAAGTACACGGCGTGAGCAAATGCACTTCTATCTTGTGCGGGATCTTTCTCTATTTTAAAAAAATGGCTACAACAGCATTGGTAGAAACACTTAAAACCGTGTTTCGGGAAGCAAAAAGTGAGGGCGTGATAATAGATGCCATCGGATTGGCACCAGCGTATCACGGCATGGTGAAGGATAGATATACCCTGGGCGTGAGCATACCCATCGTTCCGGCCACAGAAACGAAGGATAAGATGGAGATTGTCTTCAATATCATCTGGCGACATCTGACAATGGATGAGCGTAGGTTTATCGACCGGGTACGTGTTTTCGATAGTATCGAGGAGCTCGACGACCACAAATACAATGATTTTGAACAGTACCCTTACGAAGGCTATTTCGGAATTCAGCGAAAACTGCCTGAATTGTATCCTATTGACTAGCAAAAAAACAAACGAGGGCGCTCTTCTCCTATTTCGCCCTCGTTTGTTGAACAGGTAATTCCTACACTGCTTACTTCACCTCCTTCTTCAACACCTCATACCGCTTTCTCATTTTTTCCAGTCTACCCTTTTCCGAGGATCGTTGGGCCAGGTTAGTCGTCTCATGCGGATCCTTTGTGGTATCATAAAGCTCCTCATACCCATGTTCCGTGTAACGCATGTATTTCAAACCCGGACTCACCACCCCTTCGACTTTCGGCAAGCGTGGACTGCCGAGGTAGGTATGTTCGTAGAAAAAATCCTTCCGAGGGGTAGCCATCTTTTGCTCGACGGCCAGAAGATCGTAGCCCTGAATAGCCTTTGGCACGGCGATGCCGGCGAATGCGAGAATGGTAGGTGCAATATCGATATTTAGCGCAAGCTGCCCGGAGGTGCGCCCTCTCATGTTCGCGGGTAATGCGCCACCGGAGATGATGAGCGGGACACGGATGGATTCTTCGAAACCAAACCATTTACCTTCCAGGCCGTGCTCGCCCAGCGAGAAGCCATTGTCGCCCATGAAAATAATGAGCGTATTGTCATCGATTTTCAGGTTTTCAAGCTGGGTGACCATGTTTCCTACCACCTCGTCGACGCCGGTAATGAGGCGGTAGTAGTCGCGGGTGGTTTGCCGGCGGAGTTCCGGTGTCGATAGCAGCGGTTTCCACCGGTCGCGGCCGATGTTCTGGTCGGTACGGAAGAATGCGGGCAGACTGTCCCAATACTGCGGTGCAGCCGTAAGCGGGTCAGGAATGTCGGCATTTTCATATAATCCTTTAAAACGCGCCTGAATGGGATACTTCGGCGGATTGCCATCGAGCTCGTGCGGGGCTTTGAAGCTTACCGAAAGACAAAACGGTGCATCCCGGCCTGCAAAACGGTCGAGAAATTGCGCGATGTCTTTGCCGACGCTGTCGGTATGGTGGATAGTATGACCGCTTTGGTTAACGAGCTCATATTGCGGCTGCCCCTCTTTTTTGGCAGCCCAATAATCAAACAGCGTGTCAGGCTGGTTCTTGACGCCGATGCCGAATTTTCCGATAAACCCGATATTATAACCTGCGTTTTTCAGCAATGCCGGATAGGTCTCCGAGAGCGCTTCCGATTTGAAATCGGTATTGAAATCGTTAATCCCGTGTCGCGACATGTACTGCCCGCTCAGCAGGCTGGCTCGGCTCACCATGCAAATAGCGGTCGTCACATGCGCATTTGTATACAAAATGCCTCGTTTAGCCAGTGCGTCGAGATGCGGCGTCCGGATTATTTTGTTCCCCATCGCACCCAGCGCGTCCCAACGGTGGTCGTCGGTGAGGAGAAAAATGATGTTCGGCCTCTTCACTGTTTGCGCGATGGCGGTAAAAGCGTGCGCAAACAAAAGCAGGACAAGTATGAATGTCTTTTGCATATTACAAACCAATTACGCGAGGACTAAGCCCGCCGCCGACCGGACTACTTTCCGATACTCCGCCATCATTTACCTGTCTGCTGCTCGGCCTCGGGATAGCCCTTTTTCAACAAAACAGCCAGCTCGTTCACCGTAATAACAAAGTTATTGTCTTTGGCCAGGTTGGTAAACTCCCCGGGGTCTTTCTGGTGGTCGTACAGCTCCACCCCTGCTTTCCCACCGTCCCATTCGGTATAGCGGAAGCGCTCCGTACGCACGCTGCGACCAAAAATCTGGCCCCGGCGCACCTGGGTATAAGCGGGTTTATTCCAAGGGGCAGATGGGTTTTTCAGCAACGGCAGAAGGCTTTTACCTTGCAGATTCTGTTTCGGATCAAGGCCGCAAAGCTCAGCCAGCGTAGGGTAAATGTCCACCAGTTCCACCGTGCGGGCGGATGCTTTTCCTTTGGTACCACCCGGAACGGAAATGATGAGCGGCACGCGCGCGGAGTTTTCAAACAAACTTTGCTTCATCCATTGTCCGTGCTGGCCTACATTGTAGCCATGGTCGCTCCAAAGCACGATGATCGTCTTTTCGGCCAGTTTCAATTTGTCAACGGCATCGATAAGCCTACCTACCTGCGCGTCCATGAAAGTGATGGTCGCATAGTAGGCACGCAAGGCTTCGCGGCGTTTCGCCTCGTCGAGGCCCCAATGCGGCGGTTTAGTGAATAATGCCGCTTCCGGTACGTCGTCTAGGTCATTCGGGATCTCTTTGGGGAGAGGTACCTTATCCACGTCGTACATATCGAAGTATTTCTGAGGCGCCACATAGGGCGTATGCGGCCTGAAAAAGCCAACAGCAAGGAAAAACGGCTCGTTCTTTTTCTCGGTCATGAGCTTGATTGCCTCCGTTGCGATCATCCCGTCGGTTTGCTCCTCGTCGGTACCTTCCGTGGCGCGCCATGCCAATGCACTCCCGAGCGCGCGGTCGGGCGTGAGATTTTTGATCAGCGGCTCCTCGGTTTTATCGCGGCCTTTCGGGTTCACACGGTGGTTCCACGAATCGGGATCGTCCAAGCCGTCGGTACCGATCTGGCCCGGCACGCCGTAATGGAAGATCTTCCCTACCCTCGCACTGTAATAGTCATTGTTTTTAAAAAGCTGGGGTAATGTGACGATATCCGGCAGGTTTTTACGAAAATGCGTCTGGAGTTCATAAATCTTAGTCACATCCGGCCGCTGGCCGGTAAGCAGCGACGAGCGGCTCGGGCTGCAAAGCGGAAACTGGGTATAAGCCTTATCGAAACGGACGCCGCGTTTGGCCAGGCGGTCGATGTTCGGGGATTTCACGAAGGTATTACCGTACGTACCAAGGTCGTTGTTCAGGTCGTCGACCGCGATGAACAGGACATTATACTTCGGCTTGGCCCTCCCGTCGCCATCGGCGGACGTCGTAAAAGAAGTGAGTGATAGCGCTGCCAGCGCCAGCCATGCATATTTTTTCATCATCATAATGGTTTTTGATTTACTCCTTATCCTCTTTCACAGTAGGCGCATCTTTCGCATTGACCGCCGGCAACGACTTCGCCAGCTCCGCTTTCACAGATGCATATTTTACATCCTTAGCCAGGTTTTTGAATTCCTGCGGATCGGTATCATGGTCATAGAGTTCTTCCGAACCGTCGTTGTAGCGGATGTACCGGTATTTTTCGGACCGCACCGCGTGGTTGCCGAACCCGTGCGTCGTAATGGAAGGATGGTGCCAGGCCGCGGCCGGATTTTTAAGCAGCGGTACGATGCTGTTGCCTTCCACACCCTTTTTCGCAGGTAATTTACACAGTTCGGTCAGCGTGGGATAAATGTCCATCAAATTCACCGTACGTTCAGAAACGCCGCTGGTTTTCGACAAACCCGGCGCGTACACGATAAACGGCACGCGCGAAGCCTCCTCCCACAATGCAAACTTCCGCCAATGCTCCTTCTCGCCCAGGTGCCAGCCGTGGTCGCCGAAGAAGACGATCACCGTATTTTGGGCATACTCGCTGTTTTCCAATGCATTCAGCAAACGGCCGATCTGACCGTCGGCAAACGTAATGCTCGCCAGATACCCCTGCACCGCTTTTTCCCATTGCTTATTTTCCACAATGAATTTGTGATCCCCCTTCGGTTTGGCGATTTTCACCCCTGCACCCGGCACATCGTCCAGGTCGTTGGCCATGGTTTTGGGCAGCTTGATGGAAGACAACGGATACTGGTCGAAGTACTTTTGCGGCACATACCAGGGCAAATGCGGCCTCGTAAAACCAACCGCCAGGAAGAACGGCTTCGCATGTTTCTCATTCAGGAAGCCAATACCTGCATTCACAACCTTAAAATCACCCATATCCTCGTCCTGCACATCCACCGGGCTCCAGTCGAAATGCGCGAAACCATTCACCGGCGCTTTGGGCGGCTCGGGCGATTTCGGAATATCGAAGTAGGAAGGCCAGGAAGCATCGTCATTGAATGCCGGGATACCCGCCAAACGGCCCGATCCAATCGTTCATATCGTCGACCGCAATGAAGAGCACGTTGTATTTCGTGTTTTGGGCAAATACATTCAGGCCGGGCAAAAGTGCCATCAGTATGAATGCAATGCGTCGGAATCTGGTAACCATATCGTTGATTTTTAAATACATTAATCCCCTTTTTCTGCAAATGCCGGATCAGGCTCCAGTCCTGGCAAAATCACTTTGGCCACACCCGGATCGCCATATTTCCACGCCGGCAACTTGTCCATTTCAGCCTGAAATACTTTTCTGATTTTTTCCCCCTCCGGCCCCGCTTTACCCACTGCAATCCGGCTCGTTTCTTCAATATCCTTTTGCAAATCATAAAAACGACCGTCGGAATACAGCTTGTAGCGGCGGTCGCGGAAGAAACGCGCCGAATGCTTGTTGATCGCCTCGACGTGGATTGGCTGGTAATGCGAGAAAATCCATTTGCGCGGCGTGCCTTTTTCGCCTTTGATCTGCGGGAGAATGCTGGTACCGTCTGTATTCCAGCCAGCGGGCACTTTTACATTCACCGCCTGCGCAATCGTCGGAAGCATATCCGTAAAATCGACGAGGTCGTCTGTCACGTGTGTTTTGTAACGTCCTGTTCCCCAGTTCACGATCAGCGGCACGTGGTGGCCGCGGTCGATGGTGAGCCCCTTACCGCCTTGCAGTTTAGTGCCGTCTTTCAGTTGCGTCACAATCGGCCGACCGGTACCATTGTCGCCGGTGAAAATGATGATGGTATTCTCATACAACCCGAGGTCTTTCAGCTTCTGCACGATTTTGCCCACATTTTTATCCAGATACGAAACCATATCCCTAAAATTGGCCGTATCCTTTTTAAAACGCCCTTCCACATCGGATTTCCAGCTTTTGCTGTCGGGCGTCGGCAGGAACGGGTCGTGTACAAGCGCCATCGGGAAATAGGCCAGGAACTTGCGGTCCTTGTTCTTTTCAATGAAATCGAGCATGTAGTCGGTAAAAATATCCGGACCGTAATCGTCGGCATCGGTTTTCAGGATTTCACCGTCGCGGTCGATGAGCGGCTTCGCGTAACGCTCGCCCTCGCGGCGCGGCCTGCTGAGCTGCCAGAGGCAATACTGGTCGAAACCGAAATGCTTCGGCAGTTTCTGGTTCGCGCCGAGCTGCCATTTGCCGGCAATGGCGGTGGTATAGCCCGCTTCCTTCGCCAAATGCGCAAAGGTCTTTTGGTCCTGGTTCAGAAAACCGAACTCGGAGTAATTCTTGTAATTGTATTTCCCGGTCATGATCTGCACGCGGGAAGGCGTGCAAAGCGGCTGGGAAAAGCCGTAGTTGAACTTCAACCCCTCCTTCGCGAGCTGGTCGATATTCGGGGTTTGGTAAGTGCTTCCGTAGGTACCGATGCATTGCTTGCCCATGTCGTCGGCGAGTATAAGGACGATATTAGGCGATTGCTTCTGCGCCATCGCAGGCGTGAGCGCGAGGAATGCCAGGAGGAGCGTGAGGTATTTTGGAAAATGCATAATGAATAAAATTAAACCTTACTGATATTTGATCGTCACTTTCTTCAACTTGCCTGTAAATGCAAATGGCGCCTGGTACAGGTCCGAAACGGCGAATTTCTGGTCGCGCCCCACGTCGGTACCGTCGATCTGGCGCGGGCCCTGGACCTGCGCCTGCGTGGCCGCGAAACTGCGTTCGCCTACCTTTTCATCATTGATGTATACGGTCTCCTTCCCTACCGACTTGCTTCCTTCCGAGGGTCCGTTGAATTCGTAAACCAGCCTGAAATGCACGCGTCCCGTTGGAACAGCACCGGTAGAAGCGAGATGATAAGCATCCCGCGCCGTTTTGTGGGCGTAATGCAGTTTCCCATCTTTTAAAAACAAGCTGATCCCGCTTTTCTCCCCTCCTACCGCAAAAAGCACACCCTCTTCCTTGCCGGTAACCATGTCGGCCTCGGCATCCACGGTGAACGACCGCCCGTCGTACAGCGGACTGCTTACGCCTACGAGGTTGTCAATACCCGGAAAAAGGATAATCTCGGGCATTTTACCGTATACTGTCCGACCCGCAGGCATGTCATGCGCGGTGAAATCTTTGAGCGGGTACACATTGTATTTTTTCGCTTCCTGGTCGAACACGGCCTGTAACTCTTTCAGCTTTTCGGGATTTTTAGCGGCCAGGTTTGTGCGCTCATTAAAATCCTCATTCAAATTATACAACTCCCACACATCTTTGCTGAAATCCACCGACTTGCCCGACAGATCGGCCTTGCTGCCCGCATCGAAACCTTCCCACACCGAATGCCCCTTAGATGCCTTCCAGCCATCCTTGTAAATCGATAATGCCCCTGCGATTTCGTAATACTGCACCGTGTGCCGGGACGACGCTTTGGGCTGGTCAATTGCATAGGCAAGGCTGGTACCTTCAAACGGCTCCTGCTTATAACCGTTGATCACCTTCGGCGCCTCGGCTCGGGCCAATTCGAGGGTAGTCGGCAAAATATCGTTCACATGTCCGTACTGGTTGCGGATGCCGCCTTTCTCCCGGATGCCTTTGGGATAATGCAAAATCATCGGGTTGCGTGTACCACCTTCGGTGTTGGCGTCGCCCTTCCAGTAGCGGAACGGCGTATTTGCTGCGGCAGCCCAGCCTATCGGGTAGTCGGTGCTCGACTCGTCGGTACCGATCAGGTCGCGGGCATTCAGGATGGCGTCGATGCGCGCTTCGCCCTGCAACCGGTTGATTTGCGGATTGATGGTACCATGCTGGGTACCGCCCTTGCTGGCGCCATTATCGCCCAAAATCACAGCGATGACCGTATTATCCAACTGGTCGATCTGTTCGAGGTAATTCACAATGCGGCCGATTTCGTAGTCGGTGTAGGTGTAAAATGCCGCATATACCTCCATGAAATGCGCGTACGCCTTCTTCTCTTTGTCGGAAAGGGCGTCCCACTCCTTCACCCCGGGATTACGCTCGGGCAATACGGCATTCTGCGGAATGATGCCCAGTTTCTTCTGCTTTTCGATCACGATCTCCCGGTATTTGTCCCAGCCCATGTCGAACTTGCCCTTGTATTGGTCAATCCACTCTTTCGCAACCTGGTGCGGCGAATGCGTGGCGCCGGTGGCGAGGTAGAGAAAGAATGGCTTCTCCGCATCCACCGATTTCTGGTTGGCAATGTATTTGATCGCCTTGTCGGCCAGGAGTTCGTTCAAATGCCTGGAATTGGGTTCGATGTCGAGCTTCGTCACGTCCTCCCAAAGCTCGGGGTGCCACTGATCGGTAGCGCCGGGCAGGAAGCCATAGTAATGGTCGAACCCGCGTCCGGTCGGCCAGCGATTGAACGGTCCGGCCTGCGAGTTTTCCGTAACCGGCGTCAGGTGCCATTTGCCCAATGCAAAAGTGGCGTAACCATTCTCGCGCAGCACCTCGGCGGCGGTAGCTTTCTCAAATGGAATGTAGGTGTCATATCCCGGAAAATCAACGGCAGCGGGCGTGAGCAAACCCACGTGCGCCGAATGATGGTTCCTGCCCGTGAGCAGGGCCGCGCGGGTGGGCGAGCAAATGGCCGTCGTGTGGAAATTGGTAAACCGCAGGCCATTGTTGGCAAGCTTCTCAATATTCGGGGTTTCTACAAGTCCTCCGAATGCCGTGGTCGCACCAAAGCCGGCGTCGTCGATCAGTATCCAAACCACATTCGGTGCGCCTTTCGCGGCTTTTTTATTGTATTCGATATGGAACGGGGTCGATTCCTGCAATGTCTTCCCGGCCTTTCCGTTCCAGGGCTGCTGCGGACTATGCTGCGCCATGAGCGACTGAACGGCCAGACTGCCAGCCAGCACAATCGCGCTGATTTTGAACAAGTTTTTCATTTCAGTTTGGGTGTTAAAAAAATGACTATTCTTCCGCAGCGGCTGCTGGCGCACTACCTGGTTTTACTTTTGTACCATATTCCGGGTTCAACTTCGTCGGGATCGGCGCATGGGTTTGCAGCTTCCACGCTTCGAGCTTCTCCGTCAGCTCCTTCGTTTTGGCAGGGTTGGATTTGGACAGGTCTTTCGTTTCACCAATGTCTGTCCGGATATTGTACAGCTCCACGTGCCCGTCTTCATAAAACTGGTGCAGCTTGAAATCCCCCGAACGAATCGTGCTCACAGGCCGGGTGCGGAATGTGTCCTTGTTGCGGTTATCACCTTTGTAAGCTTCGAGGTAAGCGGGAAAATGCCAGAAGATATCCCTTTGCGACAGTGGTTTTTGGAGCAAAAGCGGCACAAAACTCCGGCCGTCTACCTCCGTGTTCAGCGGCTTCCGGATGTTCGCTGCTTCCAGCAAAGTAGGGTAAAAATCCACCCCGATCACCGGAGCGTCGGTTTGCGAGCCGGCGCGGGTCTTGCCCGGCCATTTCACGATCAGCGGCACACGCACGCCGCCTTCATACAGCATGCCCTTCGAGCCCCGCAATGGATGCTGGGCTGTCACCGCGCCCATTCCGCCATTGTCGGAAAAGAACACGACCAGCGTATTTTCGGCCAGTTTCAACTCATCCAACTGCTGCAATACCCGGCCGATCCCCTCGTCGGCGCTCTGGATCATGGCCGCGTAAACAGGGTTGTGGTGGTAAGCGTCGCCTTTTTTGGATTTGTATTTTGAAATAATTTCCCCTTTGGCCTCGATCGGCGTATGCACGGCGAAGTACGAGAGGTACAGAAAAAAGGGTTTCTGCCGGTTGTTATCGAGGAATTTCAGTGCCTCGTCGGTCAGCCGGTCGGTCAGGTACTCGCCTTCCTGCCCGGTGGTAACGCCCTCGTGCGGCGAGGTTTTGCCTTCTTTGTTATAAGGATAAAAATAGGCGCTCGTGCCGCCCGTACCGCCAATCACATGCCCGAAGCCCTGCGCGTGTGCATCGGCTCCCTTGCCCTTCCCGCCCAGCTGCCATTTTCCGATCAGGCCCGTGCTGTAACCGGCGTTTTTCAGTTCTTCGGCAATGGTGGTAAATGCAGGATTGAGCACAGTATTGTTCTCGATCGGGATCAGTCTGCGATCCGCAGAGTTGCCGCGATCCGCATTACCGACGGTATAAATGCCGTGGCGCGGCGTGTATTTGCCGGTCATCAGCGAAGCGCGGCTCGGCGCGCAGTTCGGCCCGACGGAATAGGCCTGCGAAAACCACATGCCCTCTTTGCGGAGCCGGTCGATGTTCGGTGTTTCGTAGTATTTACTGCCTTGCGAACTCATGTCCGTCCAGCCCCAGTCGTCGACCAGGATGAAGAGGATATTGGGCTTGTCGGCCTGCTGCGCGAATGCATAGGCTGGCAGCAAGCTCAGCAATGCGGCGATTGTAAGAATGGTTTTGTGCATTGTTTCAGATCATTTAAAAACCTCACTCCCAGCCCGGATTCTGCACCAATTTGGGGTTCAAATCCATTTCCCGCTGCGGGATCGGGTGCAGGTAGTGCTTCTCGGCGGCGTTGGTTTTGCCGGCAGCGTGCAATGCAGTGACCATCCTTTTGGTACGCACCAGGTCGAACCAGCGCTGGAATTCGAACATCAGTTCCAGACGGCGTTCCAGGTAAATAGCCTCTCGGAACTGGTCCTTGGTCAAACCGGCCAACGCATCCAGCCCGGCACGTTTGCGGACGCGGTTGACAGCGGCGAGCGCATCGGCCGTCGGGCCGCTGGCTTCGTTCACGGCCTCGGCATAAATCAGCAGGATTTCCGCAAAACGGATCACTGGAATATTCTTCGCCGATTCGGTAGGATTCACGATCTGCGCCGGGTCGAAATATTTAAAAAAACGGGGCGGAAAGGTGATTTCCTTACCAGTAGTAGGGCTCACGAGCGAGGTAAAAAAGGTAACCTCCCGGCGCTTGTCCTTCTCGCTGAACAACTTGTACACATCGGCCTGGGGCTCATCCGTACCCGCAGAAGCCACACCCGGAATTCCTACCGGCGTCGCCGACGAGGCGAGACGGTTCCCCTGCCCGTTCACATTGGATTTACACTGCGCCGAGAAAATGTGCTCTTTACCGTTCTTGGTAGCAACATTGAACACATCTGCGAAATTCTCGAACAAATCGTAACCATACGGCCCATTGATCACTTCGAGGCTCTTGGAAGCGGCCTTGTCCCACTCCTGGCGTGTGAGGTACACCTTCGCTAGGATGGATTTGGCGGCACCTCCCGTCGCCCGACCCGCATTCGCGCCCGTGAAGGAATTAGGCAGTGCTTCTGCGTCGGTCAGGTCCCGGATAATCTGCTTGTACACCTCTTCCTTCGGCGCACGCGCCACCTGGATGGCCTCATTGTTCAGCGACCCGTTTTCTTCCAGGATCAGCGGCACGTCTCCCCAGAGCCGCACCATGTTGAAGTACGTCAGCGCACGCAGGAACTTTGCTTCATTCACGAGCCGGGTACGCAGGGCAGCGTCCATTTCAATGCCTGGAATACGCGCAATGGCGATATTGGCGCGGTTAATGGCCACATAGCTCTCGCGCCACAACTCGTCCACACGGTCGTTGGTAGTCGAATGCGCCAGTACGGAAATCGTGCGCACATCGGCATTCGTCACCCGCAGGCCCGCAATCGCATCGTCGGACATGATTTCGAATGCGAGGTGGAAAAGCCGGTTGTACATTGTGAGCCCGCCGTTGTTCAATGCGGCATTGTATACGGCCGTAACGGCTGCCAGCGCATCGCTTTCGGTTTTGTAAAACTGTTCGGTGGTAATGAGGGAGGCGGGATCTTCATTCAGGTCCGTGCAGGCCGTGAAGCTGAAAATGCCCAGGATCAAGAAAAATAGCTTTTTCATATGTTGTCAATTGTGGTCATGAATTGCCATGTGTTCGTCAGCCCGACTACCCACAGCAAAGCCTGACTTTTCGAATTTGCTTAAAATGAGATACTTAAACCACCCAGAAACGACTTACTGCCGGGGTACACGCTGTAATCGATCCCCTGGGCGAGCGTGCTCTGTTCATTGCGGCTTACCTCGGGATCAAAGCCGGTGTACCTGGTGAAAGTGAGCAGGTTGGCGGCGGACACATATACTTTGATCTGGCTGGCGCGGATTTTCGAAGCCAGCGCTTTCGGCAGGTTGTAACCCAGCGTCACGTTTTTCAGGCGTAGGAACGACGCATCTTCTACATACCGGCTCGTGTTCACCGGCGCCGGATCTTCAAATGCCCGTTGGATGACGTTAGTCGGGTTGGACGGCGTCCAGCGTTCCAACGCGGTTACCGATGCATTCTGCTGGCCGGTGAGGAGTTCGAGCTGCTGTTTGTTCTGGTTGAAGAGCTTGTTTCCGTAGGTGCCCTGGAAGAAAAAGCTCAGGTCGAAATTGAGATAGGACAAGGTGTTGGTAATGCCTCCCTGAAATTTCGGCTGGGCATTTCCGATAATCATGCGGTCGTCTGCCTGGGTGATTTTACCATCTCCGTTGATATCCACATAGCGGCGGTCGCCGGGCTTGGTGGTAGCAGGGTTAATGGTCGGCAGGTTCGCAATGTCGTCGCCGGTCTGGAAAAGGCCATTGGTTTTATACCCATAAAATGATCCCAATGGCTGCCCTACCTGCGCAATGTTGGCCCCTGAAATGATGTAGTTGGCACCGTCACCGAGTGTCAGCACTTTATTGCGGTTTATGGAAAACACAAAATTGGTATTCCAGGTAAATGCGCCGGTGAAATTTTCTGTATTAATGCCGAGTTCAATGCCTTTGTTCTCAACCGAGCCATAGTTCTGCAACGCGGTCGACTGCCCGGTGGTGTAAGGGATCGGCACGTTCAGCAACAGGTTCGTCGTCTTTTTGTAGTACGCATCGAACACCAGGTTAATGCGGTTTTTGTAAAGCGAAAGGTCGATACCGGCATCATATTGGGCAGTGGTTTCCCAGCCGAGTTCGGGGTTAGCAATGCGGTTGGGCGCAAAACCTATGTAGGTTTGGCCACCGAAGAAATAAGTATTGGAATTCAAAGTCGCCAGCGAAAGGTACTGCCCGATTTCCTGGTTGCCCGTCACACCTGCGCTCAGGCGCAGTTTGAGGTTACTGATATGCTTGTAGTTAGCCAAAAAATCCTCCCTCGAAATATTCCAAGCAAATGCGGCGGAGGGGAAATATCCCCATTTCTTGTCTTCGCCAAACCGGGAGGAACCGTCGGCGCGGCCGCTCACAGTAAAAATGTACTTCTGGTCGATGGAGTAGTTGATCCGCCCCAGCCAGGAGTTCAGTGCCCAGGCCGACGAACCCGACGAAGGCTGGCTGTATACCGACCCGCTGCCCAGATCATTGTATTCCAACTGATCGGTCACAAACGCTTCGGACGCAGCAATGGCACTCTCCGTTTCGAATGCCTGCTGCGTGTACCCGACGACAACGTTGAGCGAATGCGTTTGGTTAAATGTTTTGGAATAGCTTAATGTATTTTCATTCAGCCAGGTAGACGAAAACTTGCTACCTACCGACGCTTTGCCGGTGGGATTGGAGTTCGCACCCTGGTATAGGTCCGACGGCACATAGCGGTTCTGCTTGTTGTTGATCACATCCGTGCCGAACGACACTTTTCCCACCAGTCCGTCCAGAAAAGTATATTCACCAAACACATTACCCAGCACGCGGTAAGTCTTGGTTTGGTTTACTTCTTTTTCCAACGTGGCGATGGGATTACCGAGCGGCGTTTCGAACTCGCTCTGGTAGGTATATTTTCCGGTAGCGTCGTACACATTAACGGCCGGAGGCATGGCGAGCAATGCGTTCACAACGCCGTTGTTGGCCACCTGTGCCGTGATTTTACTGGCCGTCAGGTTCACACCAACCTTGAATTTGGCAGAAAAATCACGGTCGAGGTTGATACGGCCGGAGTAGCGCTCGAAGTCGGTGTTGCGCAGTACGCCGTTCTGTTTGAAATAGTTACCCGAAATCGAGTAACGCGTGCGATCGTCACCGCCGGTGAGCGACAGCTGATGGTTCTGGATGGGTGCCGAGCGGAAAGCTTCGCCCTGCCAGTCGGTACCGTCGCCCAATGCGTCGATCTGTGCCTGGGTGTAGTAAGGTGCTTTTCCGGAATTCACGCGGGCGTCGTTTTTCAGCAATGCCCAATCGCGTGCGCTGGTAAGAACATCCACTTTTTTCAATACCTTCTGGGTACCGTAGTAAGCGTCGTAGGTCAGTGTATTCTGCCCGGCCTTCCCTTTTTTGGTCGTAATAATCACTACCCCATTGGCACCGCGAGAGCCGTAAATGGCTGTGGCAGAAGCATCTTTCAACACTTCTATGGATTCGATATCGCTCGGGTTGAGGCTGGACAATGCATTGATGCTCGGCCCGGCGGTCACACCGGCGCTGGCGTCGGCATTGCTGTTGTACACCGGAAAGCCATCGATCACATACAGCGGCTCGTTACCGCCCGTGATGGAATTGCCCCCGCGTATGCGTATGCTCACGGCCGCACCCGGCTGCCCCGATGTTTGCGTCACCTGCACGCCCGCGGCGGCTCCCTGCAAGGCGCGATCGAACGAGCTGATGGGCTGTTTCAGAGCCAGTTGCGGCACCGATGACACCGACCCGGTAATGTCGCCTTTTTTCTGGGTACCATAGCCGATCACCACCACCTCGTCGAGCACGTTGGCGGTTTTCAGCACTATTTCCGCGGCTTCGCCGGTCAGTTCGTAAATATCGATTTCCTGCTGCTGGTAGCCGGTCAGGTTCACTTGCAATGTGAATGGGAAGTCGTCGGGTGCAGGGATGGAAAATTTGCCGTCGAGGTCAGTGGCGGCATAGCGCGAAGTGCCCTTCAACACCACGGTCGCACCGGGTATCGTTTGCCCGGAAGCGTCTTTCACGACCCCGGAGACGGTTTCCTGGGCATAGGAATGACTTAAAAAGCCTGTCAGGAACAGGACCACGTAAAGGTACCTTCTCATTAGTTAGTAGTAAGCGGGTTTGGTAAATGTTAAGTAAAACGGGTTTAACTGAACTTTGGAAAAATGATTATGATATGGATACGTCCTTAGCCAACGACTACCGGAATGGCAGCACGCAGCAAGTGAGCGTTAACGTTAATTCATATACGCAATGCAGCGCATACGCGAAACCCGCCCCTGTGTTTAAAGCAATACAGGCATTTGCAGATGTACCGTCTTGGAAATGGTGGTTATTTCCGGTCGACAGGGTTTCAATAAAATAGTTACTCTATAAATTCGGTAGGCAAAGTAAATTTATCAATCCCAATAATCCAAGGATCTTCCTCGATTATTGGGATATTTTAAGCGTGAAATGCTGTCAGGAAATTGGGTTAATCCGCTTTGGTCACTTTAACTTCCGAAAAATGCCCGAGCGTGCCGGGTCCTATCCATAGGCCAATGCTCCCGCGCAGGTCTTTCCCCTGTTTGAGGTCGTTCACGATTAAGGTCGGCTGCGAAGCGCCATTGACATAGAATTTCGCCGTCTGGTCCTTCACTTCGATCTTCACCCTGGTCCATTCGGCGGGCTGCATATCCGCATATGCCTCGTATTTTTCAGGCGTTTCTTTCCGCAGCTTCTCCCACGGGAACCCGGGCATGGACACGTACTGCGTGGAATGGTTACGGCGTACCTGGTCATCGGCGCGGCCATTGGTGGGGCGGATGTAGAACAACTCCATTTTGGAAGTGTCGGCCGCCACCCGGAAAGCTATCCCGACAAACCCGCGGGCGCCTTCCCCGGAATTCGCTTTGGGCTGGCCCGAAATGGTCGCTTCTATCGTTCCATTATGAAAATCGACGCCTTTCAACACTGCAACAGTCTTCTCATTCACAGCTACTTGTGCCATTTCTACGGCGACAGCCGGTTTGCCTTTATAATCGGCGGCGACGGCAGTTACCTGATAAGGCGTAAGTGACGCGGGTTTAAGGTCGATCGCCTGCGCATTGGCAGACGCAGCGAATATGGACAATGCAAATGCCAGTCCCAGGGCAGTGGTTGTGATTTTCTTCATGGCTTGTTTTAAGGTAAAAAGGTAATGGTTAGCAAAATACGAAACCATTCCACAAACTACCTATTTTCCGGCATTTTTCCCGGCTGCCCGCTCGGCCCTTTTCCGGATATGGCTATCGTCGGAAGGCATCCGCTGAACGAGCGGCGGCGGGGTATTGCCTATTTGCCTTTTATAAACTTCCAGCGAGGCCAACAGCTCCCTGGCTTTCGCGGGGTTCGATTTCAGTAAATTATTCTGCTCGCCCAGGTCGGTTTTAAGGTTAAAAAGCAAGGTATCCTCCGCAGCGACGATTACCGCATTGCCCTGTTTCACCTCTTTTTGCGGCAGCCTGATCTTCCAGTCGCCCTTGCGATATGCTTCGATAATGCCATTTGAATAATAGGCAAACTCATTGCCCTTCCGCTTGCCGGTACCGAACAGCACCGGACTGATATCTTCTCCGTCGAGCGGCTTTTTGGTTTGCGATTTCTGGCTGCCTGTGAGACCGATAATCGTTGGATAGAGGTCCAGGTGCGACGCCAGGTCGTCGTACACCGTACCGGGTTTGATTTTGCCTGGCCAGCAGGCTACGGTCGGCACGCGTTGCCCCCTTCGAACGTAGTGCCTTTCCCTGCCGCAGCGACGCTGCCGAGCCACCCTCCACGTCGAAAATCGGGTAATGTACAGAAAGAACGGCTTGTCCCTGTTCTGATCGATGAAACGCACGGCTTCCCTCGTATAAGTCTGCGTGATATACTTCTGATTCACCTTAATGCTATCGACGTCATTACCCCGCAGGTACGCCACGCCCATCATATCATTGCTGTACGGAATGCCGTAGTATTTTTCCAATAAACCTACTTTTTTCCGGGATAATGAATGGGGGGTAAAGAAAAAGCGGGCACTACATGAAGTCGTACCCGCTTGGCATGCAAACCTTACTTTACAGCCTGAAATCGTTCCAGTTTCTCTTTTTCGTCGGCCAGGCGCTTGGCGTCGGCTTTCAGGTAACCAAACTGGTGAAGGTCTTTATCAGCATTCGCCGCCACCCAAAGCAGGAATTTCTTGGCTTCGGGGTTCGAATTGTTTTTAGCAATGGAAAAATGGATGTTTTCAACCGGCACGTTTTTCACTTTTCCAGCTTCCAGAGTTGCAATCACCTGGTCCAGGTTTTCCAATGCCTTTTCTTCTTTCGAAACCCGGCCATTGCCATCCAGGTCTACGGGGATGATCGTTAACCCGTCCAGCGGTTTCCGGCTTTGCAGGTCGTAAGCGAGGCCAGGCGTCGTATAAGTAATTCCCGTCTCATCTTTCAGCAGTGCTTTGATCAAATGCTCGTCGGCACCCGCGATCGCCTTTCCTTTGATATTCTGCTGCTCGTAACCAAAATAGCGGGCAAAAGTGAGCGGCGCGCCGGCCTTTTGCAGGCGGGTATAAACGGTATATGGTGTGTTAAGCGATTTGTCTTTTTCAGCGTAAATATCGTGGAAGAAAATCTGCTTGTACGTTTTTTCATTCAGCCCTTTATCAGCATACTCCTTTGCAAACGCCGACTTTGCATTTGCCACCGGCAGCAATGCATACCGGCCGATCGAAATATACTCGCGGGTTTCTTTCACTTCCTTTTCCTGGTCGTACGCCTCTATCAGCAGATCATATTTAGCGGGATCGGTGATAGTACGGGTTTCGATAGCAATCTGCGCCTTGGGATTGGCGGCAGTGTACTCCCTGATCCACTTATCGACCAGCGGGTAAGCAAATCGTACGCCCGTAATGATCACTTTGTTTTCGTTGGATTCCTGCGCAAATGCGTGGGAAAAAGCAGCCAGCGCAAGACCTGCTGCCAAAAAAATAGTCTTCAAGTTTCTCATGATGTTAAAATGGTTGGAGCCGCGGACTGATCGGCCAGCATGTAAGATGATATGTAACAGGGTGAAAATCGGATAGCGGCGACGTGGTCGTCGTCAAAACTAATCAGCAACAGCAACGGTATGCTTGCCTGGAAGAATGCAGAAAGTGGCCCACCATAGGCACAATGGTCATGCGCGAAGAATAACGATCCATCGATTTCATGTTTTGAAAAAGATTGTTGTACCGATCTCGTCTGCTGGTGGTTAACAGATAAAATCTACTAATTTGATAGACAAAGTAAATTTAAAGAAATTGAAAACGCAAGGGGTTGGCTTGAAATTCATTGAAAATTGAGGAATTGAAGCATTTACCAGACGACGCTTAGCCCCTCACTTATGTATTTGAGGATGTTTTTGTCATTGGTTATAAAGTTTAGATCGTGACGAATCGACTGCCAGATTAGTATTCGATCAAAAGGGTCTTTGTGGTGGTTGCCTGCCAACTCGTGAAAAGTGCTTGCATCATCTGCGTCCAATGTAAGAAGTTCAAATCCACAATCCTGACAGACTTGCGGAAGGCTTTCAGGCCGTATATCCCCCAGGCATAAATTGCCGCAAGCAATTTTCATACAAATCTCCCAAAATGCGATCGGGCTGACATATATTGTGTTTGATCCATCGTAAATCGCACTTGCAGCTTCTGAGGATAACTTTGCAGATTCTAATAATGTCCAGATCAGTGTGTGTGTGTATCCAAAAGGTATTTCATATATCAAATTCGTCCTCCATTGAAATACAGAAATCGTCACTCATATAGTAACCTGGCATCCCATTGTAAATACCAATCCTTCTTCTTCCGGAGCCGGGAACTCCTTCTTTCGCCATTTTAAAATCGCCTTCAGACGCCTCGTTGCCGCTATCCTTTGTCGCTTGCTGCTTTCCGCGAACCTTTTCTCTCTGTAGAGGGGGACCAGGAACAAGATATGCCTGAACAATCTCGTTAGCTCCGAAGGTAATCCCTACTCTTTCGCCCTTTTTGAGCTCGTAGAGCACTGCCGAGGAATTTGCTTCGATCTTATCTGCGCTGATCGTTATCATAAGTCACAGTGGTTGATTGGAATTTTAAATTACGACAGGCAGAGCCTCATTGTCAATAAAAACAACCACTAATGTCCCAACGGCAGCGAAGCATTATCAATTTTCTACGATTTAGACTTCCTCCGGCTCCATTTTTTAAAATCTTTCCAGATCGCATCGGGGTAGAGGTTTATTCCGTAGCTGTAATAAAATCCGCTGAAGCGCTCGCGGAATTCTCCGGAGGAAAGAGCATTGCGGTAGCCGATCTGTGAGTTGATCCCCGCCCAGCGCAATGCCCGGTATTCGCCGTAGACACCCACTTGGAGGGGAATAAAGTAGTCCTTGCGGGAGCCCGACTTGATGCCGTCGAACAAATCGCGGAAGCGGGTACTTTCATTGCCGATCCCCACTTCGAGGGGCGTCGACAGTACCCAGCGTTTGTTCCGGATAGCCGTGTGCCAGTAGGCAAAATTAGCGAAACGGACATCCGTTGCCGTGTAGTACGAAAGGTTGAGCGGATCGGGAAATATGTTGTGCCAATTCACCAGCTTGCGGGCTGCATTGTAGCCTAGCCAGTAATAACCTGCCGTGAGCCGGTTGCGCTTCTCGCCAAAGGTTATACCGGCATTGACGCCAAAAACATTGATATGCTTGTGCTGGATAAACGTGCCCCGCGCATCGAAATTGAAGAAGAGCCTGGTCTTGTTGGCGGCAGTACTTTTCGGAGCGATTGTATCGTGCGCAACGACCGCTTTTGGAGTAACGGTGATGGAATCGGTCTGGGCGTGAGCGGCCAGTTGTCCTGCTAGCAAGAGGACGATCAGCAAAAAAATGGTGTTGTTAGGGCGCTTACGCGGTTTTTGGAAACCGTATTTCATCTCGACTTCAAAACAAACGGCAAGGGCCTGCTTCATTTTCGCCTTGTCAGGACCGCCGGGGTATTGCAACAATTAACGCAAAACCCACCGAAGAAATTTACGGATTAAAGAAATTTAATCCCCCAGCTCAGTTGACCCGCTTGGTAAGCGCATTCAACTCATTGTCAGTAGGGGTTGCAGAAGGCACACCCGCGGCTGGAATATCCATTTTAGCAGCCCAGGCAATGGCATTCAGCACCAGTTTACGAAAATTGTCATCCTTCCAGTTCTTGTGCATGTGCCCGCCCGTGAAGCCAAATCCCCGACCGCCGTCGGGCCGCTCGAATGCCCAGGCGAGCGTCTGCATTTCCTTTCGGGTCAGTACCGCCTCGCGTACGGCGGGGTTGTTGGAATGGGTCCCGTCGGGCTTATCGAGGGTCGATTCGGGGGGTAATGCCTGCAAAATCGGTGTGATGCCCTTCATCTCGGGCGCAAAGCGCATGTGGTAGTACCATTCGTCGAGAATGGTGAAAGGTTTGACGCCGCGTGCGACGGGGTGGTCGGGAAAGCGGGCGAAACTAGCCTCCCAGACAGGGTTCACGGACCAGTTGGTTTCAAAATACCCTCCTATCCATTTCAAAAACCGGTCGCCGCCCGCCTTCGCGTCCACTTCGAGCGAGAAGTGCAGATTGACGATGCCGGTACCGCCGGCAATGAGCTTTTCCATTTTGGCGCCATGCACAAGTTCCAAATGGTCGCTGCCGCCGCCGTCCAGGTAAAAAACAATGGCAGCTGCATTGTCCAGCACCGATTCGTCCTCCGGCCAACCGTTACGAACAATCACAGCTTCTGCACCCGGCAAGCTGTCGTTCAATGCTTTGGCAAGCAATGTGCAGCCGCCGTTATGCTCGTGTTCCCCCTTGCCATGGCTGTCGGGGCCGGCTATGAAGACGATTTTTTTTCGGGGTGATGCGCCCTGGGCGACGGGTTTATCTTGCGCGTTTGCCAGCGCGTAAAGCAGCAAAAAACCCAGTATGAATGTGCATATCCTGTCCATTATTTCCCGGTTTAAGTGACGCCGGTATTTCGGAAACCGGCAACCGGGTTGGGACAGCATAAAAATCAGGCCATCGGCTACTTCATAGCCAGGCTGATCAGCTCGGCCGTGTTTTTCACGTTGGCCTTTTTCATAATGCTGGCGCGCTGGTTGGCCACGGTATTGGAGCTGATATCGAACTTTTCGGCAATATCCTTACTGCTCATGCCCTCGGTGAGGCATTTAAGGATCTGCTGTTCGCGGGGGGTAATGATTTTCCAGATCGATTTCTCCTGCACCTCTTCCTGCGCGGGACGCACGTCGCTCACGCGTGAGAGCTGTTTGAGGAGATTTTTAATGATCACCGACGAAGCGAAGGGCGGGAAATAGAGCTCACCTTTGGCGACAGCGCGTATAGCGCGAAGCATTTCATCGCGGCTGGTGTCCTTTTCTAGGTAGCCGGAGGCACCGTTCAATGCAGAGGTGAGCATGTAATCGGTGTTGTTGTGCATGCTGAATACGAGAATTTTAGCCGACGGGAATACCGGCACGATCTGCCTGATCACGTCCAGGCCCGGCATGCGTGGCATTGTGAGGTCGAGCAGGATCACATCGGGCTTTACTTTTTCGACCATATCCCACACCTCGTCACCGTCGGAGGCTTCGCCGGCAATGATCATGTCCTCTTCGTCTTCGAGCAGGGTGATAATGCCCTGCCTCACTACCGAATGGTCGTCTACAACTAAAATCCGAATAGGCATACGCGGTCAGCTAATCAGCAATAAGTCATTATAAATCAACCTGAACGACTAATCTCGTACCGCTGTCCACCTTGGAAACGATCTGTATTTCGCCGTTCAACAGCTGGGTACGTGTACGGATATTCTCCATCCCGTTATGGGTCAGGAATTGTCCTTCTGACTTTAAAGTACTAATTAAAAATCCTTTTCCGTCATCGGCGATTTCCAAAACAATGCGATTCTTATTTTGTTCCAATTTAATCTTGATCTCATCCGCATTCGCATGTTTCACAGCATTGTTCAACGCCTCCTGGGCAATGCGGTACAAGCCGATTTCCGTCGGACGGCTCATCGGTATGCGCTCGCCCGTCTCGCCTTCGAACAGAATCCGGATCCCCGACACGTCGGCGGTCTGCTGGCAGAGCAGCTTCAATGCCGACGCAAGCCCAAAATCACTCAGTACGGACGGCATAAGGTTGAAGGACACCTGGCGGGTCGTCTGAATAATGTCCTGGATCAGCGTGACCAGCTGCCCGATGCGCTTCTGGTGCTTTTCGTCGGGAAACTGCACGGCTTTAAGCTTTTCCGCATGCAGTTTAAGGCCCGTAAGCATCTGGCCTATTCCATCATGCAGCTCCAATGCAAAGCGCTTTCTTTCCTCCTCCTGACCTTCTATCAAAGCGCCCGCCCGCACACGGTCTTCGGCCAGCTGCAATTCATATTTCTCTTCTTCAAGTCGCAACAGTTCCTTCTGCGTTTCGACAAGCTGACTGTTGGCTTCCTTTAATTTCTGGTTCGACAGCTGCAATGCATCTTCCGATTCGGTCAGCATCCGCACCACCCGTCGGGTGGTATTCACTACCGGCCGGAAAATCAGCAAACCTTCTGCTACCAGCACGAGTATCGTCATCAGGTCGAGAATCCACTCGATGCGTTCCAGGTTTTCGAGCCTTTCGAAGCTCTCCTTATCGAATTGGAATACAATGCGGTCCATCTGGGCGAGGAAGCGGGGCTCGCTGGCAAGCACCTGGGCCAGGGCCTGCTGTCTCACTGCGAGGTCGGTACTATCGCGGCTGATGACGTGTAAATTCTGGTAAATGCGGTCAAAAACGGGAGCCAGCTCGCGGAACATCGTGTCCAGCGGCTGGCTTTTCCAGGTAACAAAACCCTCTTCTATGGGTAATTTTCTTGATACGAGGTCTTCGTGGCTGTCCTTCCACAAGGCAAGCAATGCATTGAAGCTGGCAGTATCGCTGTGCTCGATACCATTGATTTTCAGCACAGCCAGCTTGGTAAGCCGCTGGCTGAGCATGCGCTGGCGCCCTGCCACGTTCACTATCCGGCTGTCGTGGTTGAGGTTTCTGATCGTCCGCCTGATCAGGAACAGGCCGCTCACGGTCAGAAGCGCTACTACACACAATGCCACCACATAGAACCGCGTCAGGCTGCCCGCCACGCGTTTGTCGAGTCTCTCCATTTGCTAAGCGCCAGGGGCTTGTACCCCCGGTTAAAAGTCGGTCTTTCACTGGACGCCGCCGCCAGCCGGCGCGGTTGCGCCTCAGGCTCCGCCATTTCGGGGCGGTATCGCCTGTTTTACAAGCCGATGTATACGCGGTTTTCTTTCACCATTACCGGGAAAGTATTGATCCGGTATTCATCGTCGTTCAGGCATTGTCCGGTTTGCAATGAAAAGGTTTTTTTATGAAAAGGACAAGCTACTTTCGGTTCTTCTGCCTGGCTGCCGATCATTCCCCGGGAAAGTGCCATTTGCTGGCGGTGCGGGCATTGGTTATCGGTCGCGTACCATTCTCCCCTCCTGGTGAAGTTGTAAATAGCGATCTGCCTGCCGCCGATAAATGCACAGCCACCGCCGTCCTCGGGGATATCGTCGACATTGCAAGCCATGTGCCAGGTTACTGCATTGATTGTGTCGGTGATCGTTTCCATCTGTCTGTAAGGTTGATCGTTATTGAAAGTCTTTTGCTGTTGGATAATTCTTTTGCTGTTGGAAATCTTTTGCTAGTGCAATCTCCTGCTAGTGCAATCTCCTGCTAGTGATCCCCGGGTTGAAACCCGGGGCAAGGCGATGTTTCTAATCCATTTCCGTTGGCTTCAGCCGACGGGCAGCGCCGGCAATGGGATTCTTTTCTCATTCCATTTCCGTTGGCTTCAGCCGACGGGCGCCCCCGGCGATGGGCCACGGAATGCCCGCTACCCTACACCCATTCTGTGGCCCGTTTCTGGTCGCGCATTTCTGCGAATGTGATGCTAGGGTCTTTGATCGGGGTGTTCACGAAATGGGTAAAGCGCTTGCGGAGTTCGGGGCTTTCCACCACCTCGCGCCACTCGCATTTGTAGACGTCGATGAGGTTTTGCATATCCCTTTCGAGTTCCTGGGCGATACCCAGCACATCGTCCACCACCACAGCTTTGAGGTAGTTCATACCGCCTTCCATTTTGTTGAGCCACGTGGCGGTCCGGGTCAGCGGATCGGCCGTTTTGATGTAAAACATTAGAAAGCGGTCGATGAGACGGATACACGTTTCCTTATCCACATCACCGGCGAGCAGTTGCGCGTGCTGCGGTTTGGCGCCGCCATTGCCGCACACAAACAGGTTCCAGCCCTTATCGGTGGCGATAATGCCGAAGTCTTTGCTTTGCGCTTCTGCGCATTCGCGTACGCAACCCGATACGGCCGATTTCAGTTTATGCGGCGAGCGCAGGCCTTTATATCGGTCTTCCACTTCAATCGCGAAGGACACGGAATCCTGCACCCCGAACCGGCACCAGGTAGATCCTACACAGCTTTTGACCGTTCTCAGAGATTTACCATAAGCGTGGCCGCTTTCAAAGCCCGCGTCGATCAGCTCTTCCCAGATATCCGGCAAGTCGCCCAGGTGCGCGCCGAAAAGGTCGATGCGCTGGCCACCGGTGATTTTGGTGTACAAATTATATTTCTGCGCCACCTGACCGATCACTATCAGCTTCTCGGGCGTGATTTCACCGCCCGGAATCCGCGGTACCACGGAATAAGTGCCGCCTTTCTGGATGTTGGCCAGATAACGATCGTTCGAATCCTGCGCCACAGCACGGTCTTTTTCCAGGATGTTTTCGTTCCAAAGGCTGGCCAGGATCGATGACACGAGCGGCTTGCATACTTCGCAGCCGTCGCCTTTGCCGTGATGGTCCAGCACCGCGCCATAGGTTCGCAATCCATTCATTTTCACCAGGTCCAGCAGTTCCTGGCGCGAGTAGTCGAAATGCTCGCAGACCACATTGCGCACGTAAACACCTTTTTCTTTCATTACGCCTGCGATCAGGTCCTTCACCATCGGGATACAGCCGCCGCAACCCGTACCGGCTTTACAGCATTTTTTCAATGCATACACGGTATGGTGCCCGTTTTCGCCTACTTCATGACAAATCATGCCCTTTGTAACGGCCTCGCACGAGCATATGAGCGCGTCGTCGGGCAGGCTCATCACGCCAGCGCCCGCTTCCTCGCCCCCGCGGGAGCCGAGGATCAAATCCTCGGAGTCGGGCGGCAGAATGGTTTTATTCTTGCAGGTTTGTAGCAGCATATTGTATTGTTCCGCCTCCCCTACGAGGATACCACCGAGCAAAGTTTTCCCGTCGGTGCTTACATTAATGCGCTTATAAATGCCTTTGGCCTTATTTTCATAGCGGATCGTGCGGCAGGCAGGCTCTTCCACAAAAGGGTCCCCGAAACTCGCCACATCGGTACCAATCAGTTTCAACTTGGTAGACATATCATAAGGAAGAAACTCCTTTTCGCCGCCCGTGAGCATGGTAGCTACCACATCGGCCATTTCATAGCCTGGCGCGATGAGCCCGTAGATCATATGGTGCGCCAATGCGCATTCCCCGATCGCGAATATGGACGGATCGGAAGTTTGCAGCTGGTTATTCACCACGATGCCGCCGCGCGGATGTGTTTCGAGACCGGCGATTTTGGCGACCTCGTCGCGCGGGCGGATACCTGCCGAAATCACGAGCATATCCACATCCAGGAAGCTGTTATCGGCAAACTGCATACCCTCAATGCGGTCGTCGCCTTTGATTTCCTGGGTGCTTTTGTTAAGATGTATTTGCAAACCGAGCGATTCGAGCTGGCTTTGAAGCATGCGCGAACCGGCGTCGTCGATCTGCCGCGGCATGAGTCGCGGAGCGAATTCCACCACATGCGCTTCTTCCAATCCCAGGTCGAGCAATGCCTTCGCCGCTTCCAGCCCCAGCAAACCGCCGCCCAGCACGGCACCTCTTCTGGCCTTTCTGGCATAGGCCTGGATCAGTTCCAGATCCTCGATGGTGCGGTACACAAACACCCCGTCTTTTTCGACACCCGGAATGGACGGAACGAATGCGCCCGAGCCGGTAGCCATCACCAGGTAGTCATAATACACTATATGTCCATGGTGTGAACGCACCAGTTTTTCGTCCCGGTCGATATCGACCACCGGGTCTGACAAAAACAGCCGTATCCCATTCTCCGCGTACCACTCTGCGCCTGCCATAGAAAGGTCATCTGCCGTCTTGCCCGCAAAAAACTCGCTCAAATGTACTCTGTCATAGGCAGCACGCGGCTCTTCACCAAATACGGTAATGGTAAAATCCTGTCCATCTTTTTTTCTCGAGAGGAGCTTTTCACAGAATTTATAACCCACCATACCATTGCCAACTACGACGATCCGGGTGTTTGAAATAGTTTTCATAGTAATTAATAACTATTGATTTGTGAAAACATAACTATTTTGTTGTACTATTTTAATATTATGTGTGTATTATCGCTTTTTTGATAAGTCAAAAGTAAATCGTGTTTTTCTGATTTCCTAACTTTTTATTCGCAAGTATGGTCAAAAACAAACATAAATTTTGGCAAAATGATTGTTTTATAAAATTTGACTAGTAAATTTGAACCAATAATTGATATAGTTACAAAATACTATATATAGTACATTTCTAATATTCACTCTATTATATATAAGAGATGGAAGCGAAACTGACACTGGTAGGAGCCGGCCCCGGCGACAGCGAACTGATCACCCTCAAAGGCATGCGTGCATTGCAAACGGCGGATGTGGTCCTCTATGACGAGTTGGCCAACGCGGCGTTCCTGGACTTTGCTCCGGCCCACGCGTTGAAGATGTATGTCGGCAAAAAAGTTGGTAACCCTTCTTTCTCGCAGAACGAGATCAATGGACTGATCGTCCGCCTCGCCCGCAAGCGCGGCCATGTGGTAAGGCTTAAAGGCGGCGACCCGTTCGTATTCGGCCGCGGGCATGAGGAGATCGAGTATGCCCGGGATCATGATATCCCCTGTGAAATGGTGCCGGGTATTTCGAGCAGCATTGCAGTTCCGGCGTCGCTGGGCGTACCGGTAACCCGCCGGGGTGTGAGCGAAAGCTTTTGGGTGATTACAGGCACGACGCAGAACGGCGAGCTTTCTGACGACCTGCGCCTGGCAGCGCAGTCGAAAGCGACCGTGATCGTGCTCATGGGTTTGAATAAACTGGAAGAAATTTGCGCACTATACAAACACTTCGGACGCGACCATTTGCCTATGGCGGTGATCCAGAACGGCACCCGGCCGGATGAAAAGAGCGTGATGGGACAGGTTTGGGAAATGCCGCGGCTGGTACGCGAGAGCGGTATCGGCACACCGGCAATCATGGCAATGGGCGAAGTAGTAGCCCTCAGCCCGGCTTACGCATTGGAATACCTGCAGAATATGCAGATGGCATTTTGACCTGCTTAGCTTTCACTCCAACCTAAACATAATCACAATGAGAAAAGCTGTTTACCTCCTTTTGCTGGGAATCACCGCGGCCGGCCTGCTGGCCCCTGTGCGTACCATGGCGCAGTTCAGCCTTTCGGGCCAGTTACGGACCCGGACGGAGTTGCTTGACGGACAAGGCACGATGCTTTCCAAAGGCGAAAAGCCTGCCTTCTTCACTTCCCAGCGTACCCGGCTAAATGCAGGTTACAAGGGTTACCGGACACAGTTTTTCGTTGCCGTTCAGGATGTGCGCGTTTGGGGACAGGATGCTTCCACAAACAACCGCATTACAAATTCATCACTGAACGGACTGATGCTACACGAGGCCTGGGGGGAAATCAGCCTGCTCGACACCAATCGGACGAAGCTCGGCAAAGAGTTTGCGCTGAAAATCGGCCGGCAGGAATTGCTCTACGACGACAGCCGGGTGCTCGGCAACCTCGACTGGCTGCAACAGGCGCGACGCCACGATGCGGCATTGATCAAGTACGGATTCAATGGCTTTACCGCACACCTGGGTGTTGCGTATAACCAAAACCGTGAGCTCAAAACCGGCACCCTGTACGATGGTGTGCCCGTGGGTTACCCCGCCGGAACGAACGGGATCGGGACGATGTACAAGTCGCTGCAATTCCTGTATCTGGGCAAAAAACTGAAACAGGGAAACGCCTCGTTTCTCATTGTGAAGGATGATTTTCAAAAATATGCACTGGATACGGCAGGCGTGAAAAAGCTGGCGGGCGGCGTGCGGAGCCGTGTGACTTTCGGGCCGTACCTGCAAACCAAAATCGGCAAAAGCTGGACGCTGACCGCCAATGCATTTTACCAGGCCGGTAAAGACAAAGACGGCGCATCGTTGCGTGCTTATATGTATTCTGTCCGGGGGATGTATGCGATGAACCGGGTATTTTCCATTGGTCCCGGCTTCGACTACACCTCCGGCACAGCTACCGGTTCGGCCAAGAACCACACATTCGACCCGCTTTACGGCACGCCGCACAAGTTCTGGGGACAAATGGACTATTTCTACGCGGCCAACGGGTTCGGTAAAGGCGGACTTTCGGACCTGTACATTAACACGACCATCAAAACATCGGATAAGTTTTCGATCAATACCGACCTGCACCACTTCGCCAGCGCGGCGGCGGTGCGCGTGGCCGACAACCAGAAGCTTTCATCCGGTTTCGGCGAAGAGCTCGACATTATCGCCAGCTATAACCTCACGAAGAACATCAGCTTCCAGGGCGGCTACTGCACTTTCTTCTCTACCAACAGCCTCGCACAGGTAAAAGGCGTGAAGAACCCGCAGAAAGTATCCAACTGGGCCTATCTGATGATCAATATCAAACCTGAATTTTTGAAATAAGCTTCTGTCATAACCATCAATTTCAAACCTCTTATTACTATGGAAACGACCAATAAGCCGCTTGAAAAACTCAACATTTTCAGTTTCAAGGGCGTACAAATGCGTACCTTCCATCTGACCTGGATGGCGTTCTTCCTTTGTTTTTTCGGATGGTTCGGACTGGCCCCATTGATGACGGTCATCAAAACCGACCTTGGGCTAACCAAGCCGCAAATCGGCAACATCATCATCGCCTCGGTAGCCGCGACGGTCATCGCCCGCATCGCCATAGGTAAGCTCTGCGACTCATGGGGACCGCGCAAAACCTACACTGCATTGCTCGGCCTCGGTTCTATTCCGGTGATGACAGTAGGCCTGGTTGATTCCTACGAAGGCTTTTTGCTCTTCCGTCTCGCCATCGGCGTCATCGGCGCATCGTTTGTGGTGACTCAGTACCATACTTCGGTGATGTTCGACAAAAAGATCGTCGGAACGGCCAACGCGGTGGCCGGCGGCTGGGGTAACCTGGGCGGCGGTATCACCAATATGGCGATGCCATTGATCTTCGCGGCATTCGTAGGCGCGGGTTATCTGCCTGAATCGGCCTGGCGGATTGCCATGGTAATCCCGGGCGCTGCATTGCTCATCTTCGCTTTCGTATACTTTTTCTTCACCAAGGACACCCCGGCAGGCAACTTCGAGGACCTGGCCATTACCAACCCGAAAGCAGTCAAAGCGAAAGGCACATTGGGCATTGCAATGCGTGATCCGCGTACCTGGGCATTGTTCCTCGCTTATGGAGCGTGTTTTGGAATAGAAATCACTTTTGACAATGTAGCAGCATTGTATTTCTTTGAAAACTTCGACACCTCACTCGCAACGGCAGGTATTCTGGCTGGTACATTCGGGTTTATGAACATTTTCGCCCGTGCCGTGGGTGGCATCGTCGCCGACAAGGTGGGTAACAAGTGGGGTATGCTGGGCAAGGGACGATTGCTGGCGCTTCTGCTCGTGCTGGAAGGGATCGGCATCGCATTGTTTGCACAGAGCGGCAGCATAGTGGGCGCGGTGATCACGATGCTTTGCTTCGCCATGTTTTTGAAAATGGCCAATGGCGCTACCTATGCGATCGTGCCCTTCATCAACCAGAAGGCCATCGGCTCCGTAAGCGGGATCGTAGGTGCAGGCGGTAATGTGGGCGCGGTACTTGCAGGTTTCCTTTTCAAATCCACGACCATTAGCTACTCGCAGGCATTTATGTATATCGGGGTTGCGATAGCCTGTGTGGCTGCTGTTGTAGCTTTAATCAACTTTGAAAAAACGCAAGCTATTACCGCGGAAACCGGTCAATTGGAGCCGGTGGAGGCCTAGTAGTTTAGTCCGGGCTCTCCGCCCCCGTCGACTAAAGTCAACGGTAATAGATTAAATCGGTGGATTTCGATAATTGAACGTCGGCCGTTGACTGAAATCAACGGGAATCGATATAAAGAAGTATAAGCCAAAAAGAAAGAATGAGATCAATAACAGGCCAAACTATTCAATCATTCACTCATTCACTCATTCAATCATTCACTCATTCACTCATTAAAAAATGAAACCAGCCCCCAATTCCTACAAATCGACCTGCTGTTACTGCGGCGTAGGCTGCGGGGTCGTGGTGACAAAAGAAAGTAATGGCCAGCTCAGCCTCGAAGGGGACAAGGACCATCCTTCGAATAAAGGAATGCTGTGCTCCAAAGGCATGAACCTGCATTACACGGTGATGGACCAGTCGGACAGGCTGCTCTACCCGCAGGTACGCCTGAACCGCTCCATGCCTTTGCAGCGGGCGACGTGGGACGAGGCATTGGAACGCACAGCCGCCGTTTTTAAAACATTGATCAAAAAATTCGGGCCCGATTCAGTCGCATTTTACGTTTCCGGCCAATGCCTTACGGAGGAATATTACCTGGTAAACAAGCTGATCAAAGGTTTCATCGGGTCCAACAATATCGACACCAACTCGCGCCTGTGCATGAGCTCGGCGGTGGTGGGTTACAAGTTGTCACTGGGCGAGGATAGCGTTCCCGTTTGCTACGACGACATCGAAGCGGCCGATGTCATGTACGTAACGGGCGCTAACCCGGCCTGGTGCCATCCCATTATCTGGCGGCGCGTGGAAGCGCACAAAACGGCTAACCCGGGCACGAAGATCATCTGCGTGGACCCGCGTGTGACCGATACCGCCCGCTCGGCCGACCTGCATTTGCAGATCCGCCCGGGCACCGACATTGTCCTCAATAACGCGATCGGCCGTTTGCTGATCGAAAACGATTATCTCGATGAGCGGTTTATTGCTGACCATACCGATGGTTTCGAATTATTCCGGCTACAAGTAATGCAGCGCACTTTGGCGGAAGCGGCCGACATTTGCGGTATCCCTTCCGCCGATATTGCCTTAGCAGCCGAGTGGATCGGTCGTTCCAAAGGGTTTCTCTCCTTTTGGACAATGGGTTTGAACCAGTCGGTAATCGGGGTCAACAAAAACCTCTCGCTCATCAACCTGCATTTAATTACCGGCAAAATCGGCAAACCCGGCAACGGGCCGTTCTCGCTCACCGGCCAGCCGAATGCCATGGGCGGTCGTGAAACGGGGGGCCTTGCCAACATTCTTCCGGGCCACCGCGAGGTGGTCAATGCTGCGCATCGGGAGGAAATAGAGCAATTCTGGAAGACGCCGGTCCATATTGCCGACAAACCCGGCCTCACTGCCACCGAAATGTTCGAAGCGCTTGCCGACGACAGGCTGAAAGCGATCTGGATCATCAATACCAATCCATTGGTGAGCATGCCCGACATGAATGCCGTGGAAAGCGCCCTGAAAAAATCGCGATTTGTAGTGGTACAGGACGTTTCCAGCCGCGCCGATACTGTCCATTTCGCCGACGTGGTGCTACCAGCCGCCGCGTGGCTCGAAAAAGACGGCAGCATGACGAACGCCGAGCGCCGCATTACTTACCTCCCGAAGGTACTCGACGCGCCCGGAGAGGCGCTGCCCGATTCTGAAATCCTCTGGCGTTTCGCCCAGAAAATGGGCTTTGAAAAGGCATTCGATTATAACACGACTTCCGAGGTTTATGAGGAATATGTGAAGCTGACCAAAGGAACGAGCATCGACGTGACCGGCGTCAGCCACAAGTTACTGAAAGAGAAACGCAGCGTGCAATGGCCGTTATCGTCACTCGATGCGGAGCGCTCCGCGGACGTCCGCCAGCCCGGTACCAAACGTCTTTTTACAGACCACCAGTTTTACACTAAAAACAAAAGAGCACAAATACACGCGGTACCCGACGAAAATACTTCTGAGCCAACCGACAATCAATTCCCGTTGGTTTTAACCAACGGCAGGATCCGTGACCAGTGGCACACGATGACAAAAACGGGGCGCGTGGCGAAGCTGAACAAACATATCCCACAGCCATTCCTGCAAATCCATCCGGACGACGCACGTGAGCGGGGCATTACCGAAGGCAGCCTCGTGACTGTAAGCGGGCGCCGTGGTGAAGTGCGCGTAAAGGCGCAGGTTACCACCGACGTGCGCAGGGGCCTCTGCTTCCTCCCTATGCATTGGGGTAAAATACTGGGAAGCAACCTGGTCCGCGCCAATAACCTGACCAGTTCACTGGTTGACCCGAAATCCAAGGAGCCGGATTTCAAGTTCTCCGCTGTGCAGGTTGCATTATACGAAAAGCCATTTGAAAAAATCATCATTATCGGCGCCGGATCAGCCGGACTGGGCTTTATCAATACCTATCGCCAGCTGAATGCGGACGACGAGATCCATGTTTTTTCCAAAGAGATTTATCCTTTTTATAACCGGGTGATGCTGCCCGACTACATCAGCGGCTCGCAAACCTGGGAGCAGCTGGTGAAGTTACGCGAGGACCAGTTTGCCGAAAACCGCATTACCGTACATAAAGGCGTAAGCATTGTGCATATCGACCGGAAACATAAAACCGTGATCGACAGCAGCGGCGCAGAGCACCATTACGACAAACTGATCCTTGGCATGGGCAGCAAGGCATTTATGCCGAAGGGCGTGCCCGACCTCCCCGGCATTTTCAATATGCGTTCCCGCCTCGACGCAGATTCGCTTCTACCGTTTTTGAAACAGCCGGATCCGCACGCGGTGATCGTCGGCGGTGGTATCCTGGGCCTGGAACTGGCGGCTTCATTCCGGGAAATGAATGTAAAAGTGACCGTGATCCAGCGCAGCGGCCGCTTTATGGAGCGCCAGCTCGACCCACTGGCCAGCGAGTTACTCTACCAGGAACTGCTCGACCGTGGAATAGAATGTTATTTCAATGATGAGGTGGCTACCTTCTCGGGTTCGGATACCGTAGAGGGGATCAGGCTGAAATCGGGGCGGAAGATCCCTTGCCAGGTGGTTGTACTGGCGATCGGAACCGTCCCGACCATCGACCTCGCCCAGCAAGCCGGGCTGGAATGCAAGCGCGGCGTGGTGGTGAACGATTATATGCAAACTTCCGACCCGGACATTTATTCGGCAGGTGAAATCGCCGAATGGAACGGCCAGATGTGGGGTATCACCCTCGCCGCCGAGCAGCAGGCCGAAGTGATCGCCAACTACCTGGCCGGCGACATTTCGCAGCCTTACAGAGGGAGCACTTCGATGAACATCCTGAAAATGGATGGATTGCACCTTTGCAGCATCGGTATGACAGACGCGCCCGCCAACGACCCGGCCTACGAGCAGATCGTATTTATCGATAAATCAAAGCGTTACTACAAAAAATGCATCGTCCACCGCGACAGGCTCGTGGGCGCCATCCTGATCGGCGACAAAAACGAATTCCTAGAATTCCGCGACCTGATCGCCGGTGGCGTGGAGCTTTCCGAGAAACGTTTGCAGCTGCTGCGGGCCAGTCAGAAAGCGGAGCCGATGATGGGCAAGCTGGTATGTTCCTGCAACAATGTAGGACAAGGTAACCTGGAAAAGGCGATTGCCGGTGGCTGCGGCGATTTCCAGAAACTTTGCCAGACCACAGGCGCCGGAACGGGATGCGGCTCATGCCGGCCCGAGGTGAGGTCGATCCTGGAAAAAGCATTGGAGGTAAATCTGGTAACGAATTGAGCAAAATACCGTAACGTACCATGCGCGACTATTATCACATCAAAATCAACCTGCCGGGCGGGATTGCTTCGCCGGGATACCTGAAAGACCTTCTTTCGGCGGCGTGGAATGCCAATGTCCGCAAGGTGAGGTTCGGATCGCGGCAGCAGCTGCTGATGACCGTGCATTACGAGGATATGCGGTTTTTGGAAAGCGATTTCAAAAAGCTCGGCATTTTATACGAAGTCAACACCGACAGGCGGCCTAATATCGTCAGTTCTTACTGTGGCGAAGAGGTGTTCCGGACCGGGCAATGGCTTAATGCGAGCGAATACCATTCGGTACTCGACAGTTTTGATTTCGAACCCGGCCTGAAAGTCAATATCTCCGATTCCAATCAGAGTTTCACGCCTTTTTTCACCGGAAACCTTAACTTTATTTCCTCCCCGGAGCCTCATTTCTGGTACCTGTATGTACGTTTGAAGCAAACCAACACGGTTTTCAGATGGGACCGGCTCGTTTATACCAATGAGATTGGGCGCTTGTCGAAAGTGGTGGAGGAATGCATGCTGGATGAGGGCTTCAATGAAGAAAGTGCTTTAAAGGCAGCGGTAAACGAGCGCATCCGCTATGTTTTCCTGCCGTCGGCCCAGGAGCTCGAACTGCCCTCCTTTTCCCTGCCCTACTACGAAGGTTTCAACCGGTACGAGTCGCGTACATGGCTGGGGCTCTACCGCCGCGATGAGGAATTTACCATTGATTTCCTGCTGGACGTATGCGCATTATGCCTCCATACGCGTGTGGGCGAAATCTGCGCTACACCATGGAAGTCGCTGGTGATCAAAGGGATAGAAGATCAGTACCGCGAGGCTTGGAGCAACATTCTGGGTAAACACAATATCAACGTACGCCATGCCGCCAACGAACTGGCCTGGCAAACCGAAGACCATAATGGCGACGGTGCGGAGCTAAAAAACGACCTGATCCGGCATTTTTCAAAAAACGACACCCGTACTTTCGGACTTTGCTTCGGCATCCAGACCCGCCCGAAATCGGAGGTGTTCGGCTCGGTGCTTATCCGGAAACGCCCGCTGCTGAAAATCGGACAGCTGCCATTATTCAGCGTCTATGACCTTTACTACACCGAGAGTTTCAACCCTAACAGCCGCGCCCTGGTGCCTTTTGAAAAGGGTTTATTCAAAATACATTTGCCTGCGCAGCTGGAACGTCTTTGCAGGCGGTTTAACAATCAGCGATCGAGGGATACTCTGAAAACTATGCTGTCTGAACCCGACGAAGCCAAAACGGCCGTCAGACCGGTGAAGACGGCGCACCAATGCCCCGATTGCCTGACCATTTATGATCCCGAGTTTGGCGACATCCTCGGCGATATCCCCTCCGGGACCGCCTTCGAAGACCTTCCGGCTTCTTACTGCTGCCCTACCTGCGACAGCCCGAAAACCGGTTTCACGGCCGTGGAACTAGCCCGCTATGCTCAACCCGAACCAGCCTGACCATGACAACCATACCTGCCATCGAAACCCGTTTCTTCGCATTTGAAAGCGATTTTGTAGATAGCCTGCGCTGCATTCCGATGATCGTGCGGTATAAGCTCGACACCTGCCGCGTGAAGTTGCAACTGGCCGATTGGGCCAAATTCAATTACCAGGAAAAGGACCAGCTCGCCGAACTGCCCTGCCATTCACCGGAGGAGGTGGCGGCGTATGCCGGCTTTGTAAATGGCCTGGTGTGGCATTACACCCAAACAGTACCCGGTCTGCTCAAAAACCTGGATCCCGCGTGGGTACAAATGCATGTGCCCGCAGAAGTACACGAGAAGGCGCACGAGTGGAATTGCCCGGTCATTTCTGCCAGCCAGTGGATACGGCTCGACGTACTCGAACGATTCGCTTTAGTAAAGCTCAGCCGCTCCGGGCATGAAGGAAGGAATTTCCCCCGGGCCATGGCGGAGTTCGGGTTGGCAACGGCCTGCTAGGCGGGCATCGGATACCGCCTACTTTTCCGCAAGTCGGCTCGCATTCAACAATTTGCGAAGCTCGCCCTGGACATGACCCGATGACGGCCTTGCGGCATGCGTCGCCACCATCCGGCCATTGGCATCGATCAGCAGGTAGCGCGGGATTCCCCACACGTGGTAGAGATTCCATACGGATCCGGGCGCGTCGGTACCACTGAGCATGTGGCGGCCGGCAGGGACCCTGTTACCCGCTACCATTTTCTTCCATGCCAGCGTGTCCTGGTCGACGGACACATACAGGAATGCAACCTGATCGTTGTCTTTAAATGCCGCATGTACCTTTTTGGAATCGGGGAACTCTCCCAGGCACGGACTGCACCACGTCGCCCAGATGTCGACATAAACTATCTTCCCGCGTAAGTCCGATAGTGCCAGCCTTTTCCCGTCGGGCGTCATACCTTCGAAGTCCGGCGCGGGCTTTCCCGGGCCGATCTTTTCCCAGCGGGCAATATCTTCACGGATCACTTTTTTAAAATCTTCGGAAGCTACTTCTCTTTCGAGGACAGCCGCAAGTTTTACCATATTAGGTGAAAGTCCGTTCAGGCCGATCTGAACATCAGCACTTATGACCCTTACAAAGTCTTCAATGAGTTTCGGGTAATTCGCTGCCTTTATTTTCTTTTCCACTAACATCGAGAAAACAGATTCGAGGCTATCTCCTTCCAGCTCATCGTTTTCTTCATAAACAGCATTATTGATCCGATGCTGGTAAAACTGCGAAGCAACAAGCGAATAATCAAACATTCCGGTTTGTAATGCCACAGTATCCAACGGTAAATGCTCTGCAACTTTTTTAACCGAAGCAGGTATTTCCGAAGTATCTTTTCCAATCGCAAAATTATATTGGTAAAAAACAACATGCATGCCGGTTTGACGGCTCAGGAGGTTTATTCGTTCTTCCTCCGCATTTTTATCCGTTTTCAGTTTAGCCAGTAAGTGACCGTAGCTTTTATCCAGCGAATCTTTTGCCTTTAAAAATTCTTCCGCTTGGAGTTGGAAATAATAAGTACCGTTCCATTTTTCGAAATTACTTCTCAACTGCTGCATCTCATTCAATGCCTGATTGACCGCCGCACCGTCCCCCTCAAACGCAATCGCCAGCTTCGCTCCCTGCTGGGAAGGCACGACGCTGATTTCATCGCCCGGATACATTAAAATACCCGCAGCGATCTGATTTCCATTGATGTGGGCAAACACGGGGCCGTCTGCCATCACTTCGACCACCCCTTTCCCCGTACTATCCAGCCTGACTTTTCCCAAATCGATCGTGGATACGTTGACCATATTAACCCTTCCAACCGAAATGGTATCTCCGGCCGCTTTGGGATAATTGATGGAAATCCTAACCAAATCCTTTTTCTCACGGCCACAGCCAAGTAATTGAATCGCAATACCGATGAGAAGGCAATTGCAGTAAACAAAGCAGCGCATTGATTTTGAAATTTGGTTAAAGAATAGCTTCTCAAATCCATTACGCTGGCAAAATAACTTTTTGTTGAATTATTTATTTGAATAATTGAATTATAAGACTTCCTATTGCCATTCCAAATCAGCATTCGTTGTTACCTCTTCCATAATTTCAAAACAATCTGCCCGCTGCCCGAAGCGACGAAATATAATCCGGGCGGTAGTGGGCGGGCATCAAATGTGTGCGTGTTACCATTTTTAGCTACTTGTTCAAGCCAGAATTGGTTTCCGTTCATATCATACACTTTTATTGTTCTGAGCGGAGCCTTGTCAGGCAAGACGGACGCAAACGAACCTTCCATAATAAAATAATCCGGAACCGGGTTCGGATAAATTTTTACTGGCACTGCATCGCCGCATTGGGCAGCGACTATCCGTGTTTCCTGCGTGCTGCCATCGGCATCATATTCTTTAATGCGGTAATAACCGTAGTTTAATGCAGATTCCACTTCAAAGAAATAGTCATTGATTCCCTTTGAATTTCCCTTTGCCGGCACGGTGCCTATTGTCTCCCAGTGCCGTGCGTCCTTCCCCGCGATAATTTCAAAACGGTCCGCGTGCAGTTCCTCCGTCGTTTGCCAGCTCAGCCTTACGCCGGTACCGCGGCATTCGGCGTGGAATTTACTGAATGTCACCGGCAATGGCCCAAGGCTTTTGGTCAATGTGTTGTTGCGCGTGATCAACCACACCTCCGGATCGAAAACTACCTCGGTAGCTTCGAAACCCAGATTTTCCGCGAAAAACTGGCCATTGGACGTGTGATTGAGTACCACCAGCTTCTCCTGATTGGTATTCGCATTTCGGAAAAGCAAGGGCACGGGCAACCGGAAGAAGCTCACAGATGCATGGGATTGCGTTTGGCCCAGCTTCACCTGCACCGAGTTGCCCGCCGGGAACCATTCCACCTGGTACGACGGATACCCCTGACCGGTAAACCATTGATCGAAAAAATAGGTCAGGTCCTTCCCGCTGGCTGTTTCCAGGTGGCTCTTCAGATTGGCCGTGCTCACATAGCCGTAGGCCAGTGCCGGATCGTTGATGTAGTTGTAAATGGCTGTAAAAAAAGTAGCGTCACCCAATATCCACCGCAGCATGTAAAGCAGATGCGAGCCTTTGAGGTAGCTCAGGCGGTTGCTGAAAATGCGGTTGACGTCATTCACATTATCCACCCAAACCGAGCCGCCCGGCGCCGATGTGATGCTGTTGATTTCATTGATACGGGTTATTTTAATATTGGCGGGGTATTTCGCTTCCAGGTAAATGCTGGCCAGGTGCGTAGCAAAGCCCTCGTTCAGCCAGATGTCCTGCCAGCTCCCGCAGGTGACCTTGTCGCCAAACCACTGGTGCCCCAACTCGTGCGCAATGAGCGTTTCGGCCATGTTGACCATGAATGAGCAGGTCTGATGCTCCATTCCCCCACCCCAGCCGAACTGGACGTGCCCGTATTTTTCATTTTTGAAGGGGTAATCACCGAAAAGGCTGCTGAACTGCACCATCGCATTGAGGGCATTTTGAACACCATTCTGAAAATTTACCTGGCTTTCGGGGTAACAATAGGTTTTGAAAGGCACGTTGGTGCCGCCGATGAGTACACTGGTGTCAAGCACATTATAGTTGGTCACCGCGATGGCTACCAGGTAACTGGCTATCGCATAGCGGTGTTTCCAATGCGTCCGTATTTTGGAGCCGGCCACCGGAGTTTCACTTTTCAGCAAACCATTCGAAGCAGCCTTGTAAGTAGCCGGATGGGTGATGTAAATGTCCAGGGAATCGGCCTTGTCGTCGAGGCCGTTTTTGCAGGGCCACCAGTCGCGGCTGCCGTAGGGCTCGCTGAGCGTCCATAACACCGGCGTCGCGGACGGCCCGTGCGTGGTAACGACAAATGCTGCGTTGACGGCAGTCGGCGTCCCTTCGTAGCTGATCGTGACCGAATCCTGCACGCCTTGGGCGAGCGGGTTTTGCAGGGTGACAGTGAGCGCGTCGTCGGCGTGTGAAAAGGCCACATTGCTTCCCCGCTGCTGCACGGCCGTCACCGTCAATGCGACAGACAAATCCAGCGTGACACTGTTTCCGGCGGCACTCATCACAAAATGGGGCGTCACGTTCCCTTTGATATAGTTCACGGCGGGGTCCACTTCCCATTCGCAGCGGTAGTACTTCACATCAAAATTATTGGACGCCATGACCCGCAGCCCGGCCGCCGTCGTGCGTAATCCGGCGCTCTTGCTTTCGAGCGCGGCAATGTCCGAGGTGGTGAAATCCGCGGCGGAGTGCTGCGCAAATGCCGGTCCGGCGAGCAGGAAAAGGAATAGCAGTACAAAAATTTTCATAGCGCACATTGTTCGGTAAGTACATCAAAGTCAATGCACTAACTTAAACAATTGCGGACAATTCCTGCCGCGTTTCCGATCTAATGTGCGAACGGGCGGTTCTGATCAAATGGTGGTAAGTCCCGAACAAAATCCGAGCAGCTTTTCTAAATCTGCCCCACTGCCGAAATCGATGCGGTTCTCGCGCATGTAACGTGCGAGCGAACGCCGGTGCCGCCCGAATACCCGCAGAAAGGCACGTCGCGACGCGGGGTGAACGATCCGGTTCTGATCGACCAGAAAATAAGTGGTCTTCACCCGCCAACGCTCGTCTGAGGCATTATTTTCCCACTGAAAATGCCCGCCCTGATTGCTCACCATCATCGCCCTCGAAGCGTTTCCCTCAGAAGCCGAGAAATGCTGCCCCGAATGGCTGAGACTGCTTCCGGCGGGCTCAGGCTGCGTTCGCGCCGCCAGCGTGACCCGCCCGTAACCGCCGATCACCTCCATATCCGAGTAAGTCTCGGTGAGGACGAAGCGGCGATCGCCCGCTTCTACGTAATCGATCAGAAACTTGCCCGTGAACAGCAGCGTATCCGCCTGCGGGTTCAGAAACTGCATCTGCCCCCGCTGGAAATGGTAATTAAGCAGTGCTTCCCGCTTCGTACCATTCCGAAAATAGACCATTCCTTTGACGAACGCGGGAAACAGATAAACCGCCGCCTGCTTGCACTGTGCAGCCGGGCGAACAACTCCGCCCCGGGACGTCAAAGCGTGTATGGATTCGTTCAGGAATACGTTAGAATGAATGAGCAGCGAAGCAAGCAGCAGTGTTTTCATAGCGGTCGCAGGAAAGTCAGTGAGGTTGAATCTTCTTCATAAAGATGTTACCCGCTCATAACCATACTCTTCCGCCGTCATGATTTTTACCAATTATTTCACAACATCGTTATTTCACGGCGAAAGAAGCCACACATTATGAAGAATTTTTCCACATCAAATTCTAGAAAAATCGGCATAATTCGAAATTATTCGTAATACTATTACTACATTTAAAATATAAAACGTATATATTTCTGTTCATCCGGGCCATAATGGCTTGCTAGCGTTATCTGAGTGTTAAAAATGGATATAAGGGCACAATTTTGTTGCCCTATCTGTCCTCAACAAAGATGTTCATGATGGAAATCGGAGCAATCAAGGCAGTACATCTATATACCTACCGACGATTATATATTACGGCCGAACTGGAACTGAACCTGAAAGGGGTAAAATATACGTTTGGCGGGCACGATGTGTTTTTGTCGGGCATGCATGGAGGCGAATCCGCGGATCCTCCCTACCTGGGACGGTTTCTTTACAGGTGCATGCAAGTATGCCGCGTCGACAATTGGGAGGAGCTCAAGAATTCAAAGATACTCGCGGAAATACAGCACGGCAAAGTAGTGGCGATCGCCGACACAGCAGGTAACAACTGGTTTAACCCCGCCCAGGAGTTCAGCGCTATGGATCAGGAGAGAGTGCAGGCTGAATCTTCATTACGGGAAAATCCTAAATCTTAGTCTGTCCTGTACCCTTTTATTCCAGCCGAACCTCATAAGTACCAGTCTCAGTTTTCTCCGGCACTGCCAGTTCCAAATGTTCCTTCTGATTCACCCTCAGGTAGTTTTCGACAGCAAGTATTGCGTCGTTCTCCGTCTCTGCGCCCGACACCGTCAGAACCACTCCCGGTTCCAACCGCCCCGTCTCATCTCTGTTCGTTATACTTGGCATTTTGATAGTTTTTAGTTTGCTCACTTCCAAACAGAGCCGGACATCCTGAAATGCCCGGCTCTTTATTTAGGATATTTTCATGCTAGTTAGCTATCTCCACTACCTCAGGGGATTCTGGCCGGCGTAGTGCTGCTGCTGGGGGCAGTGGATGATGGAATAGTGGTGCTTTGCGGAACCTGTGCCGGCTGAGTGGTTGAACCTGGGACACTTGTTCTTGGCACATTGTTACTGCCCGGGTTGGTACCTTGCTGCAAGCTTCCAGGAGTGGTCGTACGCGGAACTGCATTCGGGTCAGTAGTCGTAGATGGCCGGGTGGTTGAACCGGGCGACGTAGTACTTCCGGGCGTGGTTACACTGCTCGGAACAGTGCTCGAAGGAACAGTAGATGGCTGCGTCGTACCCGGCACCGTGGACGGCGTGGTGGTCGACGACGGCTGCGTTACCGAGCTTCCCGGCCTTACGGCACCCGGCAGGTCGGATGGCTGCACAGTGGCACCAGGTACCGTTTTGGGTTGCGTAGTGCTACTCGGGTAAGTCGACGGCTGCGTAGTGCTCGGCACGGTCGCGGGTTGGGTACTCGACGGCGTTGTCGCTGGAGTAGTTGTCTGTGCAAAGGCACTTGTGCCAAAGGCCGCGCCACCGATGATACTTAATGCGATGATATTCAACTTCAAAGCTTTCATGACAATGTATGTTTGGTTGATGAATGTGTTCATTAATGAGGTCTGTTTAGAAAAAGAATCATACCAGAAGCGTGTTTGTCTCAAACGCCCCCTTAAATAGACGTTTTCACACTCCTTGTTTACATGAATTATTCGAGAGTTTTGTGTTGAACTAAATCCAGCAACCAATGGAAAGACAAACGGACATCCTCACCGGCCGCTTGGAGGAAAGCCTGGCAACCCACCGGGTCGTATCCCAGGAAGAATGGACCAAAGCGCGGAAAGACCTGCTCAAAAAGGAAAAAGAGCTGACGCGGCTGAATGACGAACTGAGCCGCCAGCGCCGCGCATTGCCCTGGGTAAAGATCGACAAATCGTACATCTTCGAGGGTAGCGAGGGAAAACTCTGGCTGTCAGACCTTTTCTACGGAAAAAGCCAGCTGATCGTGTACCATTTCATGTTCGCCCCGGATTGGGAAGAAGGTTGCCCGGGCTGCTCATTCCTGGCCGATCATATCGACGGCGCCAACCTCCATTTGCAGCACCACGACGTGTCGGTGGTAGTGGTCTCACGCGCACCGCTGGCAAAGCTCCTTGCATTCAAAAAGCGGATGGGCTGGAAGTTCAACTGGGTTTCTTCCCAGGGCAGTGATTTCAATTACGACTTCCATGTGTCTTTTACCGAAGATCAGCTCAAAAACGGGACGATTTACTACAATTTTGAATATTCCAAACACGATGACGGTACGGAATCGCCGGGAACCAGCGTGTTTTATAAGGACCGGACAGGAAACATTTTCCACACTTATTCCAGCTACTCGCGCGGCGGCGACGTCCTTATCGGTGCGCACAACTACCTGGACTTAACGCCCAAAGGCAGAAATGAAGACGGAATCATGGACTGGATGCGCCATCATGACAAATACGAAAATTTCAAAAACGATTCGGGCAGTTGCTGCCATTAGCACCGCATTTCCGAGACTATTCAGATATTTCGCATTTGTCTTCTTTCGTGCTATTATATTCGGCCTAATAGGTATTTATAATTTTTTTATTCGCAACATAGGGAAAAGTAGTCTTTAATTGTCTGGTGGGGGTAAATTCAAGCCAGCCCTTTTGACATCCGACTGATGACTGCTTTTCCGCTCAACCCACTGGAAGACGATTTCCCCGGCAAGCACCCGGAAAACCACGACCACACCCGGTCAGAGACGATCGTTCCCGATGACGAATGGTTGCTGCGCAGGCAGTTCGCCGAAGACCCCGAGAAGGCGTGCGAACTGCTTTTCAGGCGTTACTATGTGAACCTCTGCAACCACACGATCCGTTTTGTCCATTCCAGGGAAGTGGCGGAGGACATTGTCTCCGAGATTTTCACCGCATTCTGGCAAAACCAGACTTTCCTGCACGTTACCACCTCCTATCGCGCTTACCTCTACAAGTCGGTACGGCATCGCGCGTACAATCACCTGAAATGGCAGGTGCGTTTTCAGCATTCGGCCGATGAGCCCGTTCATCTTTCGGAAAGCCCCAGCCCGCACGAAGCCCTGCAATACTCCGAACTGCATCAAAAGATCGAACTCATTGTTCGCGAACTGCCCGCACAATGCCGCCGCGCCTACCTTCTGAAACGTGTCGAGGGCAAAAAATACGACGAAATCGCGCTGGAAATGAAGATCAGCGCCAAAGCGGTGGAAGCGCTCGTCAGCCGGGCACTCAGCCGCCTGCGCAAGGAATTGTCTGCGCACTGGGTCCTGTTCATCATGCTCTTTTTCTGCTAATCCACACCATGAAGGAATCTGTTATACGACAATTGCTATTTGATTTTTTTGAGGGGAAAACCACGTCTATTCAGCGAAAAATGATCGAGGAATGGCTGGCCGAGTCGCCGAACGAGGAGCTGTTCTATCGCTATCTGGACGAGTGGGAGAACGAACATCCGCAGTTCGGCCCCGACCAGGAAATCGCGCTCGACCGCTTCCGCTCGGCGATGGCGGGAGGGAACGGCACCGGGCCGCATCGGGCAGGACCGGAAGCGGAGAGAACTTCCCGGCTGGGGCAATGGCTATGGCTGGCGGCCTCCATCGCCGTCATTACGATGGGCATTGCATTTCAAAAACAAATCCTGTACAAATCACTGGAATCGGGCCCCGGCAAGATGGTGACCTACCGGCTCAGCGAAGGCACCGAAGTGTTGCTGAACGCCAATTCGACGCTTTTGATACCCCGCTTCGGATTTCTGGGCGGCGATCGGGAGGTACAACTGGACGGCGAGGCGGAATTCAAGGTCAAGCATACCCGCAGCCACGACCGCTTCGTGGTGAAAATGGGCGACCGATACCGGATCGAGGTGCTGGGTACCGAATTCGTCGCCTACTCGCGGGCACGAGGCAAAAGGGTATTCCTGAAAGAAGGCAAGGTTAAATTGGGCCTGCCCGAAGGCAGGCAGCTTTACATGAAGCCGGGTAACCTGTTCGTATCCGGCCGGAACGGCTCTTACAGAATGACCGCCCCCGCCGACACCCGCCCATATACAGCTTGGAAAGAGCAGACCTTTTATTTCAACAATACCTTGCTGTCGGACGTGGCGCAGCAGATCGGCGAACAGTTCGGCACCGAAGTACGTATACCCGACACGTTACTGGCGCAGCGGAGAATCGGCGGTATCTACAAGGCCGATCAGGTGGACGATCTGTTGCAGATCCTGTCCGAACTTATGCAGATAGAAATCATCCAGAAAGAGGATCACATTGAGCTAGCTATTCCTAAACCTTAATAATATGTCGAATCAATTACTTACCAAATCAGGGCTGGCACTGATCGTGCTGCTGTTGGGCCGGGAGGCAATTGCACAAAATGTCGCATTTGTGCGGCCGGTGCGGTTCCAGACAGAGCGGCAGAATGGCCCTGAGACCCAAAAGCTGAAAGAAGCACTCCTCGAACTGGGTAAAAAGTATCAGGTCAACATCGTGTTCGAGGAGTCGACCGTCCAGGGCATTTCGATTGCAGTCATGCCGGAAGCGGGGAATGTAAAATTGGAGAAAAGGCTGGAATCCCTTCTGGGGCCGAACAATCTGGAATTCCGGAAGTCGAAAAAAGGCACCTATCTCATTATCAGAAAACAGCCTAAAAAGACGGCCTATGAGCAGCCGCAGACAACAAGTACCGCGCCGGAAGTGCTCGTACCTGGTACTCCCGCGCCTGCGGAGGCGCGGACACCACCAGCCGATGCACCCGCGGCCATTTCCGTCAGGGGCCGGGTCTTCGACGCCAAGGGAGACGGCCTTCCCGGCGTCAGCATCGTGGTGAAAGGCACCAACCGGGGCGTCACCACCGACGCTTCCGGCGAGTATCAGGTAACTGTGGAAGATGCCAATTCCGCATTGATTTTCAGCTTTGTAGGCTTCGCCAGCCAGGAGGTGGTGGTCGGCAACCGCACCACGCTGGATATTGTAATGGTTGAAAATGTGAATGCGCTCGACGAACTGGTGGTAGTGGGCTATGGCGAGCAATCCCGGAAAGACCTCGTCGGGTCGGTGGGGGTATTGAGCCGGAAAGACTTCGGGGATGTGGGGGTAAGCAATACTTCGCAGCTCCTGCAAGGTAAAATCGCGGGCGTGCAGGTCGTCAATAACAGCGGCGTACCTGGTGCGGGCGCACAGATCGTCGTACGCGGAACCGGCTCCTTCACGAGCGCCGCTCCATTGTACGTCATCGATGGCATCCAGAGCGACGCCACAATGTTCAATTCCCTGAGCCCCTACGATATCGAGTACATCAGCGTACTAAAAGACGCCTCGTCCGTTGCTATTTACGGGGCGCAAGGTGCCAATGGCGTGGTGGTAGTGACTACCCGCCTGCCCAAAACCGGTAAGCCGCGCGTCACTTACAACGGTTATGTGGGCATTTCCAGGCCGTGGAAGCAGTTTGATATGCTCAATGCGCAGCAGTATACCGACCTCGTGAAGGAATGGTATACCAATTACGGCCAACCGCTCCCACCGCGCCTCAGCACGCCGGAGGCTAACATCACCATGACCGACTGGCAAAAAGAAATGTTCCGTACCGCAAAAATGACCGAGCATCATATCAACATCGGCGGGGGAACCGAGCATGTCACTTACAGTTTTTCAACCGGTTATACGAAACAGGAAAGCCAGGTGGTCGACCTGAACTTCACCCGGGCCAACTTCCGGTTCAACCTGGAAGAATTCATCGGCAAACGCATCAAGCTGGGCCAGCAGCTCAATATGCGGTACCAGTTATCGGACGGCAATACGGCCAACATCCTCAATGGTCTCCGAATGCCGCCCTACATTTCGGTCTACGACCCGACCAACCTGCTCGGCGGCTACGGCATAGCCACCAGCGCCAGGGACGGAAACGACTCGCAAAACCCGCTGATCATCCCGCACCTTTATGATACCAAGAACCGGAGCCTGAACAACTACCTGCAACTCTACGGCGAGCTGGACATTATCGAAGGCCTGCGGTTCCGCACCCAGTTCGGAGGCACCTACAATTTTAACCAGAACTACTCCTACAATCCCACTTACGCCGGTAACCAGCTCGTCACACAAAGCCAGATTTCGGAAGGTTACGGCTACAACCTGAGCTACATTCTTGAAAATTATTTTACCTACAACAAACAATTCAAAAACCACGGACTGACCCTCACGGCTGGAAATTCATATCGGGACGGCTATTTATCGAGGTCGGTAAACCTGGTAGGAAGCAATTTTGCCAACACGGAGATCCATCAGATCGGCGTGGCCAAAACGGTGAATTTCAGCTCGGGGGCAGCCAATTCCAATTCGCGTTTCATCTCCTACTTCGCCCGTGTGAATTATAATTTCAAAGAAAAATACATTCTCACATTAACCGGTAGGCGCGACGCGACGTCGCTTTTCAGCAAAGATAACCGCGTGGGCTATTTTCCGTCGGCGGGTTTGGGATGGCGCATTTCGGACGAGGCCTTCATGAAGCACATTTCCTTTATTTCGGACCTGAAACTGCGGACCAGCTGGGGTAAAACAGGGAATTCCAATATTGCGGGCTTCTCCTACCAGTCGACCGTCTGGACCGGCTCGGGCAACAGCGTCGTGTACCCCCTCGGCCCGAATGAAACGCTCGTCAACGGTGCGACTGTGGCCGTGCCTTCGACGCCCAATCTCAAATGGGAAGAGACCTCCACGATCGATGTCGGGCTGGATGCGGCATTCTTCCATAACCATTTCAATGTGAGTGCAGGCTACTATAACCGCAGGAATAAAGACCTGCTCGTGGAAGTACCGGTAGCCTTATCGACCGGCTACGGCGGCGTGAGCGGCGCGTCGGCCAGCCAGCTTATCAACGCGGCATCCGCATTCAATAAAGGATTTGAACTGACACTGGGCTTCAACGGGACAACCAGGGACCTGCGTTACAGCATTAACGTAAATGGGGCGTACAACAAAAACCAGGTTACCTCATTGGGTACGCAGGGAGCAGTACCGATCATTGCAGGGGCATTTTATTCCGTCCCCGCCATGTCGCGTACCGAAGTGGGCCATCCCATCGGAGCTTTTTACGGGTACAAATACGACCATGTGGCGATCGACAATGCGGATATCGAAAAATACAATGCCCTTGCGCGGCAGAAAACCGGCGATCCGAATGCCGTGTATCAGGCCGGCCTGCTTCCCGGCGACCGTATTTTCCAGGATATCGACGGCGACGGGCAGGTTACCCTCACCGATCAGACCTTCCTCGGCAGCCCCATTCCCAAACTGACCTATGGCGTAGACGTGAACCTGAACTACAAGAATTTCGACTTCATGGCAACCTTACAGGGGGTAGCGGGCATTGACATCATCAACGGAACGAAATACTACCTCGAAGGAGTAGCCCTGCCATTTAATACCAAAACCACCGTCCTGGATCGCTGGCAGAAGCCTGGCGACGTGACGGACATCGCCCGCGCCGGACAGAACTACGGTACCGCCGCCAACCTCCGCAATTCCTCCTGGTATGTCGAAAACGGTGCCTACGCCCGGGTACGCAACGTAACACTCGGGTACACAGTCCCCGGTGCGAAGATCAAACCATCCACAGCCAACATTATTTCCAGCCTGCGCGTGTACCTCACCGCACAGAACCTATTCACATTCACCAGCTACTCCGGCTACGACCCAGAGGTGACCGGCAGCGGCAGCTTCATTTTCGGAAGGGGCATCGACACCGGCCAGGTACCACAGCCGCGCACATTCATGCTGGGCCTGCAACTTGGGTTTTAGACAAAATTTAAAGCTTCTCTAAACAGAAAGACATGAAAAGGATAAAGCTATTTCTGTGTACGGCTATGCTTCTTACCGCTTGCAGCGACAGCCTGCTCGACGTCAAGAACGAGAATACCTACACCGATGAAACCTATTTCAAAACCAAAACACAGTTCAACGAGGCCATTATCGCAACCTACACGGTTTTCAGCCACATGGGCATGATGTCGCGCGAGTGGTACTTCATTTTTGACCTGCTGGCCAACGAGGCCGAGCGTTCGAGCGCATTGGTAGGTACCGAGCTGCAATTGACCGATTACAGTTTCACCAATAATAATGAGGACATTGTAGGGCTGTGGTCGTCGCTGTACCGGATGATTTTCCGGGCCAACCTCGCATTGAAAGTCATGGAGACCTGGCAGCCTGCCGATGGCTCCGAGGAGACTTTGAAAAAGCAGTACATCGCGGAAGCGCATTGGCTGCGCGGTTTCGCCTATTTCAACCTCGTGACGAACTGGGGCCGCGTGCCATTGAAACTTACTTATGACGATTCCAAAACGAATTCCAGTCCGCGTGCTTCCGTAGAGGAACTGTGGAAAGTGGTGGAGAGCGAATTCAGCCTGGCTATCCCGGATTTGCCGGTAGAATATCCGTCCGACCAGAAAGGGCGGGCTACGAAAGGCGCGGCGATCGGCTTTCTGGGCCGCACTTATTTGTTTCAGAAAAAATATGACCAGGCTATAACCGAGCTCACCAGGCTCACTGCCGCTCCATTTACCTACGCATTGGATCCGAGCTATGACCATTTGTTCGGGGAAGATAATATCAACACGCCCGAGGTACTTTTTGCCGTGAATCACACTTATACTACTTCCAATACCCAATACTATATGTTTGGGGGCTGGGAAGGGGAAGACGGGAAAACCTTCCACACCGGCCGGGCCCAGGAATACGGCTTCAATGACTGGGAAAACGTGACCATTTCCAATGCACTCGTAGCTGCGCACCAATACAACGATCCTGCTACCGGCGCCGCAGGCTACCTTGATCCGCGGGCGGCACTCACTTTCTACGGCAGCAAAGCCAATGGTGGCGACACCGAATACTGCGACTATTGCGCAGCGGGCCCCATTCCGTTTCCTTTCGATTTTTACAGCAACCGCTACCGCAAATATGAGCCCTATGAGTCTCAGAAATACACCGAAGCACCGATGAGCGGCATTAACACGCACGTAATGCGCTACGCGGATGTACTGCTCATGCTCGCGGAAAGCCACATTGAGAAGGGCTCTCCCGACGTTGCAAAAGGCATTTCGTATATCAATCAGGTACGCAATCGGCCGAGTGTGAAGGCGAAAAACTATGCGTCGTCCCTAAGCCAGTCTGAGGCGCGCACCGCATTGCGCCGCGAACGGCGGATCGAGCTGGCAGGTGAGCAATCGCGCTGGTTCGACCTCATCCGCTGGGGGATCGCTAAGGAAACGCTCAATGCAGAACATCCGGCCGGGCCCGGCCAGGAGCCGTTCCTGGACAAACACGTGCTGCTTCCCATCCCGATCGCCGAAAGGAATTCCAACCAGGCACTGGCAGCAGATGTCGCAAACGACTGGAACTAGCCGCTGACCACCTTCCGCATCCGCTGAATGGCCGGCGTCCTCCCTGTTGGGAGCATGCCGGCCATTCAATAGTAAAATGCCCCGCCAGCGTGCTTTACCAGACATGCGCAGCCAGGCCGCGCTTCAATCCCTGACCCTTATTCGAGAAGCTCATCCTAAACCTTCTATGATTGGAATTAACCAATTTCAAAAACTCCCGTTTAAGAAGAAAACCGTCTTAATCCCCGTCGTAGCAGGCTTTCTGGGGCTGGTCGCCTACCAGGCCCGCCATGCAGATGACCGCTCATGGAGCATTTACAAGGCCGATGCGGAAAGTACCAGCTATTCCCCCCTAGACCAGATCAATGCCACCAATGTAAACCAGCTGCAACCGGCCTGGACGCATTCCTATGCGGATATGAAGGAGGGCAGCCGCGCGGGCAGCAGCGAGTGCAATCCTATTATAGTCGACGGCGTGATGTACACTACCTCCGCCAAGCATTGGGCTTACGCGATCAATGCCGAAACCGGCGAACAAATCTGGTCATTCGACCCGTTTGACGGTGCGGAAGGCGGAGGTGTGAGCCGTGGGGTTACCTACTGGGAAGACAGAAGCCATTCCGGCGAACCGGACAAGCGTATCCTCTTCACCGGCGGCGACAACCTCTTCGCGCTCGATGCGCGCACGGGGAAGCCTGTACCCGGGTTTGGTGAAAACGGTCGCGTGAGCATGAATGTGGGCCTGCGCGACGACCCGGCCAGCATTTCGGTGATCCCCACTTCACCGGGCATTATTTACAAGGATCTGCTCATCATGGGAGCAGAAGTTTCGGAACTGTACGGTGCACAGCCGGGCTACATCCGCGCTTATAATTGCAGGACCGGCAAGCTGGAATGGACATTTCATACTATTCCTCTACCCGGCGAAGCGGGCTACGAAAGCTGGCCGAAAGAAGCCTATAAATACGCCGGCGGCGTGAACGACTGGGCAGGAATGAGCCTGGATACCCGCCGGGGCATCGTCTTTCTGGCATTAGGCTCTCCTTCCTACGATTTTTATGGCGCCGACCGGAAGGGCGACAATCTCTACGGCAATAGCGTGGTGGCACTCGATGCCGCCACGGGCAAATACATCTGGCATTACCAGACCGTACACCACGACCTTTGGGACTACGATCTGCCGGCGCCACCTAACCTCGTCACCGTCAAACGCGATGGAAAAGCGATCGACGCCGTGGCACAGGTTACCAAGCATGGCTTTGTATTCGTTTTTAACCGTGAAACGGGCGAGCCGCTGTTTCCGATAGAAGAAAGACCTGTGCCCGCTTCCCGCATTCCCGGTGAATATGCATCGCCTACCCAGCCATTTCCTTTGAAACCAAAGCCATTCGCACGGCAATGGATGACCGAAGCAGACCTGACGCATTTCACCGACGCCGGTCATGACTCGATCGTCCGAAAATTTCGCTCAATGCGGTATGAAGGGCTTTTTACCCCACCCGACCTGAAAGGCACGCTGATGCTTCCCGGTAGCAGAGGGGGCGCGGAATGGGGCGGCGCAGCTTACGATCCTGCTTCTACGGTGCTTTTTGTAAAGTCAAACGACTCCCCGGAAATACAATCGATGAAGAAGGTCGATCCGGAACAGGAAGCGAAGGACCAGACTGTTTTCGATCAGGGAAAAACATTGTACATGACCTATTGTGTGGCCTGCCACGGCAAGGACAAAAACGGCGACGAGCCCAATTACCCATCGCTGATCGGCCTCCGCAGCCGCATGACGCGCGAGGCGGCGCTCGATAAGATCAAGAAAGGCGGTGGCAAAATGCCTGCATTCGCTTCGGCCATCAAGGGCAAGGAAAAGGGCATTATCGCATTCCTTTACGACCGTCCGCAAAATTCCGCCAAAATAACCAAGCAGGAAACCGGCCAGACGCAAAAAGGTGCGGACAAGTACCTGAACCTTACCGCATACGGCCATTTCCGGGACCCGCAGGGCAACCCGGCGTTGCGCCCGCCCTGGGGAACGCTCAATGCGATCAACCTGAGTACAGGCGAATATGAGTGGCAGGTTACATTGGGCAATGACGAAAAACGCCAGGCCAGCGGCGCTCCGGAAACAGGCCAGGAAGGATCTGCCGGCCCGATCGTTACTGCCGGGGGCCTCATTTTCATCAGCGGCACGCAGGACCGCAAGTTCCGTGCCTTCGACAAGAAAACGGGCAAGGTCGTCTGGCAAACCACCTTACCCGGCGTCGCCAACGCCACCGCCTGCACCTACATGAGCGGCGGCAAACAATACGTAGCGCTATCCATCGGCGGAACCAAAGAAAACCCGTCGGGGTCGGTGATGGCATTCAGGCTGCCTTGAACTCAGCGGCAAATCTTATGGACGTTGAAATGTTTTGCTTTTATACCAAAACCCGTTAATTTTACTATACAAATGATAGTAATACACAAAAGGTTAGCAACAGCTTTTTGGTTAGCAAAAATCAGACATGGCATTCACTCATCACAACGGCCCGAGACCTAGCCCTGCGCAATGTTACAGCAAGCTGAATGCAGCAGGGGATGCATTATATGTAATCGGCGGCAAGTGGAGACTTCGGATCATCATCGCGCTTTCCGAGGGGCACAAGCGCTTCAACGACATCCAGCGTGCCATTAACGGCATATCGGCCAGGGTACTGTCCAACGAATTGAAAGAACTGGAAATCAACGGTTTCGTCATTCGCAATGTGTACACAGATTTCCCGGTTTCGATCGAGTACGAGCTCACTCCTTACAGTGATACCCTGGCGCCTGTTATCGAATCACTGATCTCCTGGGGAGAAATGCACCGCGAGCGGATTATGCATTCGGAAAAACAGGAAGAAAAAGAGGCTACTGCTCTGGCAGAGATACTGTAAGGTGCCACATATCGCCCGAATTGCTCACTTTTTCCGTACCCCACACGCCCGGGCCACCGTCCGGCCGCAGGTAGACATTGAATACCAGCGTGCTGATCTGCGAACCTTTGACGAGTACACTCCCGCAGGCGGCCCCGCTATCGCAGTTGCCGGCAATGGGCATTTTCGAATGCAGGATCTTTGTCTTGCTCATATCGATCTGCATTTCTTCATTGCCTGAGAGCTTCGTCAGCGTAAGCGATGGCGTCTGCAATTCGAGTTCCGTCGCGAAGCCAAGGTGTTTGCCGGCAAAATTGGTGGTGGCACCAAGCCCTATGAACGAAATGACCGGGTTATCCACCGGTTTATTGAATTGCACCCGCAGCTTGCCGTAATAGTAGCGGCTCGTGTCTGTTCTGGGTGCATTGGCCGCGAGCAAAGGCTTGGCGGATAGGAAAACCTGTAAGCCCGCATTCATGGCAAGATTAATACCCTTTCCTGCTGGTCCCTGCGGATGCGCCGTAAAAATTTTCCGGGTGGTATCGGCATAATAGTAGTTGGTGTTGATCACCGGTACTCCCCGCACCTGTGTGCTGCTGGCACCCGATGCCGCCCCGAAAGTCATTCCCGTCACGTGCTGGGGAACGTTAATGTAGGGCTGGTCGTCGAAACTGAACGTCACAGACAACTCCGATTTCATTCTCTGGAAATAAAGCCCTTCGTCGGCACTGCCATTTTTGTTGAAAAAGAATGTCAGCGTCTGGGGAATGGAAGTAGGCCCTTTGGGCACCGGAGGCTGGTAGCTGTTATTGACGCCATCCTGGACCAGTTCGTAGGTGTTAAGCCCGAAGCTGCTCTGAGCTGGGGAAGTATTGGCAACAGAAGCGGCCAGCATAAACGCGAGCGCCACCTTTGGCAATGATAATGAACGTATTAGCATGTGTAAAAAATTCAAGAATCGTTGAGAAATCTCCGACAATATATCATTTCCGGGTGAACGTATTCACTTATATGGACAAGTGAATAAGAATTTAACCGGATAATTCAAGTTAATCCCCGCATCTTACCATTCGGTTTACAAAGCCAACGAGATCAAACTAAATATTTGATTATTAATTGAATGTAATGCAGTTATACATTTTTACGATGAGCGGAAACTTAAAGGCAGGGGCTACTTTTTTTACGGCAGGCAGGCACGGCTGCGAATAAATTGTACGATAGGAAATCCAAAGGTACGCGGGCAACGTATGTGGCTTAACAAGCTACGTAACTCAATCACATACCATATGAAATTACTCAACTTCAACCTGAGGCTGGTTGTTGCCGCCTGCGCCTTTATCCTTTCGCTCTCGATGTATTCCTGCGACGACCACCGGATGCCGCCGTCAGGCCCGTCGCTCCCCGACCGGATTTTCTATGCATTGTCGGACAACAACCAGCTGCACGAAATCAACATCAAAAACACGGGCGCTCCGCTGCGCTCGTTTGCAGTAATAGGTCTCGAACAAGGCGAAATGTTGAAAGCCATCGACTTCCGGCCCGCTACCGGGCAACTGTATGCAATCGGCTCGCTGCATAACCTTTATCAGGTGAATGTCAAGACGGGCGATCAGGAAGGCAAAGCCACGCGCATCGGTACAGCTCCGATTGCCGTCGCGTTGAGCGGCCAGGTGGGTTTTGACTTCAATCCGACCGTAGACCGTATCCGCGTTGTGACGAGTTCGACCCAAAACCTGCGCCTGCACCCCGAAACCGGCGCAATCGTTCCCGGTGACGGGGCATTGAATGGCTATGCTAATCCGATGATCGGCGCGGTGGCGTATACCAACAGCCGGGCGGGCGTAACCGCCGCTCCCGCAGGTGTCGGTACGACGCTTTACGACATAGATCCTTCTACCGATATGCTATATATTCAGAACCCGCCCAATCCGGGAGGCCTGGTGCCGGTAGGAATGCTGGGCCTGGACATTCAGGAAGTAGGTGGCTTTGATATCTCTCCAGATGTGAATGCGGCCGATGTGTATCCGATTGTCTCGGTGAAGTTCGGAGACAAATGGGAGCTCGATTTCGTAGATCTGGCTACCGGAAAGCTTCAAAAACTGGGCGATTTGCCGGCTAATGTGAATATAACGGGGATCGCCATTCCACCGCTGCCCGTCGCCTATGCATTGACCGACAATGGCATGCTAAAAATCTTCAACCCCGAAAACGGCATGGAGTATGGGACTAAAACCGTTTCTACTCCCGGCGTCGCATTGCAAGGCATTGATATCCGCCCCGCCAACGGCAGACTGTATGCGTTGGGAGATAACAGCAAAATTTACGGCATCGACCTCGGTAACGGAACTGCGACCGAACTGGTGAGCCTGAAACTGGCAGACAACACGCCGGTAATGCTGAGCGGAACCTATTTCGGGGTCGACTTCAACCCCGCAGCTGACCGCCTGCGTGTGGTGAGTAACACCGGTCAGAGCCTGCGCATCAACGTGAACGACGGTGTCACGATCGTGGACGGGTCCCTTAAAATCGGCATGGGAGGCCCAACTCCTTACGTAACGGCCGTTGCCTACACCAACAGCTACCCAGGCGTGGTGGCAGCTAACACGTCACTTTTCGACATAGATAGCCAGACCAACACACTATACAAACAAATGCCACCTAACGACGGCATTCTGGTCGATCCGAAGTCACTGGGCATCGATGTCGCACCGGGCATCGGCTTCGATATTGGGAATGTGTCCGGCAAAGGTTACGCCATTTTCACCGTAGGAAGCAACACCAGCTTCTACGCGATCGACCTCGCTACCGGTACAACCACCCATCAATTCCCATACAGCGGCCCGGTACGAGGTTTGGCTGTTGGATTTGGGTTATAATTTTTAGGGGTGAAAACACAACAACCGTCCGGCGCAAACCGGACGGTTGTTGTGTTTAATATCCGTTACCGCGGCTCCGTAAAGACTTCCTGGACATAGATATTGGAGACCAGGAATTTACAATTGGTGTAGGTAAGGGTGTCAGCCGACTCCCTACCGTGCTGGCGCTTATTGATCCGCACGAATTTTGCAGCAAACTGCCCTTGCATCTCATTTTTCTTGGGATCGTAGTACAAGACTTTAAAGTCGTTCCAGGGACCTTCCAGGAGCTTGTAAATATCCATCGATACATCGTCTCCGGGGAAAGAATCAGCACTTAAGCTGGTGGTGATTGAATCCAAAGTGCATATCAGCCTATCACGATGGCTATTTGCGCTATCTGTCAGGATGTACTTACCGGGCTTGGTATGAAAAAAATTCAGATGTACGATCTGGTATTCGTCATCCCCAATTTTTCTAACCAAGCTCATAGCTACTACATTCTTATCGCACATATCCTGGGTTAGAGCTGCCCCATGCGGAACCGTTATCCCTGTTTTAAAAGGAACACCATTGACTTCGCCCATAACGACCTGATTAATCATAAACGGTTCCATCGATGGCTGCTTGTCACACGATAACAGGCCTGGGAATAACAATATAAGTACATAGCTGTATTGCTTCATCGCCTTAATGGGCTATTTCCATGCAGCAAGCCATTAAGCCATACTGCCGGATTGTATTTAAAAAGTTTTGAAAAATGTAAGTCAACAGTCGCCCCGAACAACACGGGCGACCATTGATTTACAATTAAATGCGTCACCGCGGCTCGGTGAAAACTTCCTGGACATAAATGTTTGCGACGATGAACTTGCAGTTGGTATAGGTAATAGTATCCGCCGCAGCCTTTGCTCGTTGCTGTTTATTTATCCGCACAAACTTTGCAGCGAACTGCCCCTGGATCTCGTTCTTTTCAGGGTCGTAGTACAAAATTCTAAGAGCGTGTTTGGGAATTGTGGAGAAAGGGGATCGTACCATCTTTGCAGTGACCAAACTTTAAAGAATTGATTAAACAGTATAATAGGCTGACCGATCCCCAGTGGACTGCAATTTCGGGGTTTTTAGATTTAAAACGAAAGAGGAAGCACGATTTAAGGACTATTATGGATGCCCTGCTTTACATCGTGCGCACCGGCTGCCAGTGGCGAAATCTACCATCTTGCTTTCCCAAATGGCAGTCTGTTTATT
>Ga0209958_1000137_pt1 | contig 227278 bp, 201 predicted proteins | sample ThiBio_inoc_plan_FD_183942 | JGI IMG/M metagenome (GOLD analysis project Ga0209958, IMG submission 183942) | Wastewater bioreactor microbial communities from Cape Town, South Africa - Thiocy_inoc_plan (SPAdes) | ecosystem: Engineered > Bioremediation > Thiocyanate > Unclassified | place: South...
GAATTGTTTTAAAAAGTCATCTGTCAAAAAATCTTCTGGTCGCATAAAACTGTGTATATTTAAAAGTAAAAAAATCGGAGTATTCAACCCCGATTTTTAGCATTTACACAGTTTTTGAAATAGTGTCGAAAAAATATAAGTTTAATACTATCGTCGAGCTATTTAATTACTATTATTCTCAAAGAAGAACAGAATTTACTTGCTGTAATTAGATATCGATCAGGGATTCTTTGATAGCATCGGGGTAATATACCCGGATCATTATCCTGCAAAAAGTGCTGCAACATAGTCTACAACAGCCTGCTGCGCTCCGGATGCCGCAATGCTTAACCAGTTTATATTTAAAAAGGCTGCTCAGTACATATGTACCGGGCAGCCTTTCTGTGTAAGATATAGTATTAGAGATTGCCTCTTCTTTCCTGCTCTCTCTCCAGCGCTTCAAACAGGGCTTTGAAGTTACCGGCGCCAAAGCTCTGCGCGCCATGTCTTTCGATGATCTCGTAGAAAAGCGTAGGACGGTCTTCTACCGGCTTGGTGAAGATCTGCAGCAGGTAGCCTTCTTCGTCGCAGTCGATCAGGATACCCAGCTCTTCCAGCTTTTTAAGGTCTTCATCTATCTGGCCTACGCGTTCAGGAACCATCTCGTAATAAGCAGACGGCGGGGCAGACAGGAATTCCACGCCACGGGCCTTTAATTCCGTAACGGTCTTGATGATGTCCCTGGTCGCTACGGCGATATGCTGCACGCCTTCATCTTCATAGAAATCCAGGTATTCTTCTACCTGGGACTTGCGTTTGCCTTCAGCAGGCTCGTTGATAGGGAATTTGGAGAAGCCATTACCGTTGCTCATTACTTTTGACATCAGCGCGGAATACTCCGTATTGATCTGCTTATCATCAAAGGAAAGGATATTGACAAATCCCATTACCTCTTCATACCATTTTACGACCGGCAGCATCCTGTTCCAGCCTACATTGCCTACGCAATGGTCCACGTACAGCAGTCCCACATCAGACGGGTTGTAATTGGATTCCCATTTTTCATAGCCCGGCATAAAGGCCCCTTTGTAATTGGTGCGTTCAATGAACATATGGACCGTTTCCCCGTAGGTATAGATGCCGGCCATTTTTACCTCGCCATGCTCGTCCGTAAGTGTAACCGGTTCCATATAGGATCTGGCACCGCGTTTAGTGGTCTGCTCGTAAGCGTCATAGGCATCATTTACCCAGAGGGCCAGCACCTTTACGCCGTCGCCGTGTTTGCGGGCGTGCTCGCAGATGGGGCTGTCTGATTTCAGACCGGAAGTGAGCACCAGCCTGATCTTTCCCTGCTGCAGCACATAGGAAGCTCTGTCTCTTACGCCTGTTTCCGGTCCGGCATATGCCACGGACTGGAAGCCGAATGCGGTTTTGTAATAATGGGCCGCCTGCTTCGCGTTGCCGACATAAAATTCAATATAATCCGTACCGTTGATAGGTAAAAAATCCTGTGCCTGCGCTATTTTTTCTGCAAAAGTGAGTGTCTTTTCCATTGTTTGAGTTCTTTTTGGTTTAGAATGAGATTAAAATAAATTGTTTACAGCGGTTGGGGAGAATGGTCTCCTGTCAACTCCATTGGGCCATAATCACTTTTTTCAATCGCTTTTTAACCCTGATATAGCCAGAGTTCAAAAATTCAATTTCCATAACACGGGGTGCTATTTTGTTAGTTGTAATGTTGAATCCGTAAAGTTACAATTTTTGGAGAAATAGCTGTTGCTCATTTAAATTTACAAATCAATCGTTATCGGGATATATTGAAATACTTAATATTATAATATCGTTAGCAAATTTATTTATCTTTACGAATTCTAAATGTATAACCGACAATACAATGAAAATACAAAAGATAGCTTTTTTAAGTATCAGCTTATTGGCAGGAACAGTAACTGCTTTTGCTCAGAACTTAATGGAAGTGGGCAATATCAAGGTCTCGAAAGATGAATTCCTTAAAATGTATGAGAACAACAGCATCAAGGGCAAAGTGAACTATAGCGAGGATGCTATCCGGGATTACCTGAATTACTATACATTATACCGTATGAAATTACAGGAGGCCCGGGAGCTGCAGATGGATACCGTTACGGCCGTTAAAAGGGAAATAGAGCATTACAAGAAGCAGCTGGCGCACTCTTACCTGAAGGACAAGACCATTAATGAGCGACTGGCGAAAGAGGCCTACCAGCGGCTGAAGGAAGAAGTGGAAGTAGCGCACATATTCATAGCTTTCCCTATGAACAATGACCAGCGTTCCAAAAATATATTCAGGCAGAAGATAGACAGTGTTTACAACCTGGTAAATACCAAAAAGATGACGTTTGAGGAAGCCGCCAAAACATTCTCTATGGATGCCAGCACGGCCAATAACGGCGGTTACCTGGGCTATATCACCGCGCTTCAGACAGAACATACCTTCGAGGAAAAATTTTACAATACCAAACCCGGCACTATCTCTGAGCCTTTTGCTTCTTCCCAGGGCTTTCATATCGTGAAGGTGCTGAGCAGGAGACCCAACAGGGGACAGGTACAGGTGCAGCAGATACTGATCAGCGCGCCGCTTTCTGCAGGTGCTGAAAAGGATAAGGAAGCGAAGGCAAAAGCGTCCAGGCTCGTTGCTGAATTGCGTAAAGGGGCGTCCTTCGACCAGTATGTAGCTACCTATTCTGAGGACAGGTTCAGCAAGAATAATAAAGGAGAGCTGGCGCCGTTCCGCTCCGGGGATGTCTCTAAAGCGCTGGAAGATGCCGCGTTCGGGCTGAAGAAACCGGGCGATATTTCCGATCCCGTTAAATCCGAGTTCGGCTACCACATCCTGAGGCTCGTTAAGAAAATACCGGTAGGGAGCTATGAAGAGGAATCCAAGGACCTTATGAGAAAGGTGGAGCAGGACTCCAGGTCTATCCAGGCCCATGAAGCTAAGCAGGAAGAGATCAGGGCGAAGGTCAACCTGATAGAGCATAAAGAGGTGCTTGCAAAGATCAAGACGGCGGCAAAAGAGCATAAGGAGAAATTTACCCTGTATAATGAGCAGCAGCAGTACGATCCCAATGCCGTTTTATTGTCTGTCGCCGGCAAGCCTTTCTATGCCAGGGATTTTGTGACCTATTTCGAGTCCGTTAACAGGGGACGCCCTTTGCTCAGCAATACCGATAAGCTCATTGATGATATATATAGCAACTATACCAATAACGTCATCAATGATGTGAGATACGAGCAGTTGTATGCCGAGAATAAGGATTTCAGGAATATGGTGAATGACTACAATGATGCCATCCTGATCTATGAGATGAACTCCTCCAGGGTATGGAAAAGAGCCAATGATGATACGCTTGGATTAAATGACTTTTACCAGAAGCACAAAAGCAAATATGTATGGCAGCCCGGCTTTGAGGGAAGGGTCTTCCAGTCCAAGGAAAGGGGCGACCTGGAAAAGCTGCTTGCAAAGATCAGCCAGGGTACGGAGCCGTTCAGGGCTTATGAAGAGCTGGCAGCAGACCAGGCCAACCGTGTGAATATCGCTATACAGGACGGCAGGTATGAATTCCAGAAATTCAATGCTACCGCTGCCGGTATGCAGGAAAATAAGCCTTCGGCCATTATCAGCAGCAATGGTATGTTTACGGTGATCGTTCCCAGGAAGCTATACCCGGCTCCTGTAGAGAAATCACTGGAAGAAGCGAAAGGCTTTGTGGTATCGGATTACCAGGAATACCTGGAAAAAGAATGGAGCGCCTCCTTAAAAAAGAAATATCCTGTAAAGGTAAATGAGGCGGTATTGAAAACCATATTTAAAAAATAGTATGCTTTGATTGTCACATTGAGCCTGTTGTGTCACATTGAGCTTGTCGAAATGTGATACGTATATATAAACAACCCTGTCATATTGAGCTAAGTCGCAATATTGACAGGGTTGCTGGCTTTTTATACAACTCCTTTTATTTCGTATTAACTGACTGTATATAAGCAACAAAGCCATCAGGTAGATACATTAAGATGCTGCAAATGATTATAGGAAATGCCTTACATCCGTTCGGAATGACCGGCACACCTCAGTACCTTTATAGCAAAAGCACGCTCTGACTGAATAGGAGCGCTCTTAGCCAGGTGTACCTCAAGAGAATGTTCCGTGTAAGCAGACCGTCACGTTGTATTATATAAAGATAAGGTTGCATCAGCTTAGCAGGGAATGCAGTCCTGCTTTATGACAAGCTATATCTGGGTTAAGTATAGCCGATTCATTATGGCTTTCAGCAGGTATATCAGTGATTACGATGGAATGGTATAAAAAAGCAACAACGTATAAAAAAAGTGCCTTAACGGCACTTTTTTTATACGTTGTAAACCTTCTTCTGGTTATGATTACAAAGTTTTGATATACTGCTTCAGTAATTCTACCAGGGCATCCCTTTTGGTTTCCTTACCGGAGCTGTACTTGCCGGCTAAAACTTCTGCTTTTTTCAGCAGGGCTTTTTTGCCTTCCAGCTTCTTGGCATCCTGGCTGTTGGCTTTATCCAGGGTTTTCTCTGCGCTATTGATGTCTTCATTGATGTAGGACGTTGCCTTCTGGGCAGCTCCTGCCAGGTCAGAGTTGGGGATCTGGCCGTTTTCCAGGGAATTCAGCAGGCCTTCCATCTGGGCTTTTTGTCCGCTTGCCAGCATAGAAGCAGGTACCTGTGGCGTTTTGGCCGGTGCGCCCATTGGAGGAGCGGTGTGAACCTGTTGCGCGTTTGCCTGGCTTACGCCGGCGAGCAGTAAGCCTAACCCTGCGATAACGATTGCTTTCAATTTCATAATCTTGTTTGTTTTAAAGTAATAAACTTAAAATTTTGACTACCGGAACGCTGAAAGGTTTAAATACCCCAAAGCTTTAATAAATAGCGGTATATTCATCTTTCCAGCTTTCATTCCCGGAGAAGAACCAGGTCTTTCCGCTGTCTTCACTCCTGTAGATACCCACACTGGTGGCGGCATACAGGTATATCTTCACATCATTGTTCTTATAGATATTGATCTTCCTGGTCAGGGATTTGACACTGGCTCCTTTGGGCAACCCTGTAGTAGGATGGAAAACGCCTTCTTCATCAGAGCGGAAGATGCCTTCTGTCTCAGTGCCTACCACTACCACCTTATTGCCGAAAGGTGATACGGCGCCGGTGTATTTCACATTAATAGGCAGCACCTGATTGTTGGTCAGCTTGGTCCAGGTTACGGCACCATCTGTGCTCACCCATACACCGGCTATACCATTATAGTCTACCAGGTAAAGGGTATTTCCTGCGCTGGTCAGGTAATATTCTGATCCGATGGTGGGATAGAATGATATCGTGGTTACCGGGGTCCATTCAATAGTGGAGCCGGTTTTGATAAAGGTCAGATTGCTCACGTTGGAGTAGGCGTACAGGTTCCCGTTCTCAAGCCCGGAAAAGCTGCTGACCTGGTACAGGTTGGGCAGACCCTGCACAAAGAGGTCCGGTTCCCATGTCTCTCCGTAATCGCTGCTGTAAAATAAGCCTCTGTCTTCTGTACTGGTAATGAATACTTTATTGAAAGCAGCATGGTAGTAGATGCTGTTCTGCCAGTTATTTTTCCTTAATGTGGTGTATACGGGATTGAAGCTTTTACCTTCATTCCTGCTCATATGGAGGGTCGTTCCTTTCACCATCATCAGGTTGGGCCCTGCGGTCAGGAGCTGGGTGGCCGCGTATCCGTCAGGAGGGAAAACAAACCTGTATTCCTCCCCGTTGGTGCTTTGAATGACCATACCGTCCTTTTTAACCGCGTACAGGCTGTAAGGTGTCTGGATGACACTTGCGTTATCCAGGCCCAGGTTATTGCCTTTCTGACAGCCTGAAAGTATAAAAAGCGTAACGGCGCCCAGTAAATAAACCTTTTGTAAAATTTTCTTATACATTGTAATAATATTTTACCCGACTTACTTTTTAACGGTATTTTACTAAAAAAATTACCTCTGATGTTGAAAGTAATGCCATGAAATACACAAATTTGTAAATAACACGTTAGTATGACGAATAATGCCCTCAGGCACAATTGGTCAAGCAACGTATAAAAGTAGTATTTTTTTATATAAAAATAGTAAATGGATAGACAATTTTTTAAAAAATATTTAGCACAGACAACGGGGGAATCTATGTCCTTTCCTGTCACAAAAGCAGACAAATGTTTTTTATATGATAGCAATGATAATGTGTATATAGACCTCATAGGAGGTATCAGCGTTTCGGCCGTCGGGCATAGTCATCCCAGGGTGGTGGACGCTATCCGCGAACAGGCGGGAAAGTACCTGCACGTGATGGTATATGGTGAGGCGGTACTTGCTCCACAGGTCCGGTATGCCAAAATGCTGGTGGACCTGCTGCCGTCATCGCTGGACAATGTTTATTTTACCAATTCCGGCGCAGAGGCGGTGGAAGGAGCAATGAAGCTGGCCAAAAGATATACGGGAAGAACGGAATTTATTGCCTGCCATCACTCTTATCACGGATCAACGCAGGGCGCGATGAGCATTTTCGGGGATGAATCCTTCCGGAACGCTTTCCGGCCGCTCCTGCCCGATGTGCGGCACATCAGCCATAATAATATGGCAGACCTGCAGCATATTTCCGCGCACACGGCAGCGGTTATCGTGGAGGTGGTGCAAGCAGAGGCCGGGTGTCTTGTCCCGGGCAGGGAATGGCTCCTGGCGCTGCGGGAAAAATGCACTGAAACGGGCACATTGCTGATCTTTGACGAGATACAATCTGGCTTTGGCCGTACCGGCACGCTCTGGGCGTTTGAGGATTACGGCGTGGTACCGGATGTGCTGCTGCTGGGCAAAGCATTGGGTGGAGGGATGCCCTTAGGGGCGTTTATCGCGTCCAAAGCGGTCATGGATACCCTGACCTACCAGCCTATCCTCGGGCATATGACCACTTTCGGCGGACATCCCGTATCCTGCGCGGCAGGTATGGCGGCGCTGGAAGTCATACTGGAGGACAGGCTTGTGGACGGTGTGGCCGGAAAAAGCGAGCTGTTCCGGTCCCTGCTCCGGCATCCCGGGATAAAAGAGGTGAGGGGAAAAGGCCTGATGATGGCTGTCGTGCTGGAATCGTTCGATGCTGTTCTGAAGCTGATAGACGGTATATGTCTTAAAAATGCGGCGCAGCCCACAAATAAAATTGGTGTTTTCACGGATTGGTTTTTATTTGCACCGGATTGTGTCCGGATAGTGCCGCCTCTGAACATTGATGAGGATTCAATAAGGGAGGCGTGCCGGATCATTTTGCAGGAACTGGAAAATATTTAAGAAATGAACATGTATATCAATAAAATCCGCAGGAGCATAGGGTTTGATTATGAACGGAACGCCGCCTTAAGGCTGGTGCTGACGCTCGGCGGTTTTTATATAGCGCTGCAGGCGCTGTATATCATTATCCTGGTACTGTCTAAGGACCAGTCCATAGTGCTGAACCAGGTGTATTTGCCGCAGGTGACCCTTCAGACGCTGCCCGTCCTGGTACAGAAACCATGGATACTGGTATCGCATATGATATTTCATATAGGCTTCTGGGAATTTATTACCAATATGGTCTGGCTGTACCTGTTCAGCAATGTGATCCAGACGCTGGTGGGCTACAGGGAGATCGTGCCGCTTTATGTTATTTCAGCGCTGGTGGCTGCTTTGGGATTTACGGCGGTACAGGAGTTGCTACCCCTTGAAGGGCCTTTGTTCCTCGCCGGCAGCTATCCTGCCATCCTGGCTATGGGCGTAGCGGCTATGATACTGGCCCCTGCTTACAGGATCTATATCGCGGAACGATTCTCGTTCCCTTTATGGGCGGCTTTTGCGGTGTATCTGGTGCTCAACCTGCTGATCTTTATACCGCACAATACAAAAATGATCGTATGGATGGCGATAGGCGGGCTGACCGGCGCTGCCTATATGCTGTCGCTGAAGAACGGGTTCTCCGTAGGACGCATGCTGTACCGGGTGAAGCATGGCATTACGGGCGGCGGGCGGCAGCAGGAAAGGGATTCTCGTCACCAGTCGGCGTCCAGGCAGCTGACCAATAAAAAAAACGGGGAAATAGATGCTATCCTGGAGAAGATTCATCAGAAAGGAATGTTATCTTTAACACCCGGAGAAAAAGAAACGCTGGAACAATACAGCAAAGGATTATAGTTATTTTATACAGCAAATTTATGGCATGAATCGTCCCGTATTTTCTATATTAAGGCAGATACTCAGGAGTGTGTACGGTGTGCTGAACGTATTGGTGATCGTGTGGCTCTTTTGCTGTTTGTATGCTTCCTATTTTGACGCCAGCAAAGGTGCTACCCTGTGGAGCCTTTTCAGCTTTACAAACCTGTTTGCCGTACTGGCCAACATCACTTTCATAGGCATCTGGCTGTTCTCCAAAAAGAAAAGATACGCCTTGGGCTCCTTTGTCACGCTCCTGCTGTGCTGGAGGATCACCAGTGTTGTTTTCGGGGTCAATATCTGGTCTGCTATGACCGCATCGGGTTCCGGTGACGACCAGGGCATCAGGGTGATGAGCTGGAACGTGCATATGTTCGACCTGGGAGAATGGACCGCTGATAAATCCACCTTTGCGAAAATACTCAGGTATATAGAAGAAGAGAATCCCGATATCCTCTGTATGCAGGAATATTATAAGGATGAAAAGGACTATTCCGCGCCCTATTCCGCTATCATCAAAGGACTGGGCTATCCTTATGAAAGCTTTATGCTCAATAACCAGTGGAATAAATCCAAGATGACCATTAACTCCAAGCCCGGGGAGGTGATAGATGTAGGTACGGTTATCTACTCCAAATTTCCCATCTCCAATAAAAGGTACCAGAAGCTCTCCGGTAAGGGGCAAGGCATGCACACTGTGGATATTGAGCTGGAATCGGGTAAGAAATTTTCGCTTACGGTATTGCATCTCACTTCTTTCCAGCTCGGGGATGACGACCTGGATTATATTGATGATCTGAAAAAGCAGGGCGTGGAAGCTGAAAAGAGGAATACCTCTAAGAGCCTGGTGTATAAGCTGATGAAAGCCTCTTCCCTCCGCGCCCGGGTAGCCAATGAGGTAGCGTCCTATTCCAGGCAGATAGAGCATCCTATGGTGATCTGCGGTGATTTTAACGATATGCCGGGGTCTTATGTATACGCCGCCATCAGGGGCGATCTTTCCGATGCTTTTGTCTCCAGTGGGTTCGGTATCGGTAATACTTACCAGAAGATACTCCCTATCCTCCGCATAGACTACCTCTTTTATGACAAGGATTTCTTTGAGGCCCGCGGGTTCAAAAAAAGCGATATAGGGCTCTCCGACCATTACCCTATCCTGGTCAATCTGAAAATCAAATAAATTTTTTTATTTCTACCCAAGATTTTATCTTCGTCTCTCGTCTTATATACTAAACAACCCGTAAATAACAAATATTTACATCCCCGCACACAATAAAAAAATAAGCTTATTGACTGAAACTTCTACTATTATTTATTAGGGTTTTTTAACACATATCGATGTGTTCTTTTATTCATCAAAAAGCGTTTAGTATATGGAAGTTGCAATGTCAAAATCCTTTAAATCTTATTCAGACCAGGAGCTGATCCAGCATTTCGCTGCTTACGAGCAGTGGGTTATCAGGGAGCTGATCAGCCGGTACCAGTCAAAGATCTATACATCAATCTATATCATGGTAAAGGATAAATATCTTGCGGAAGATATTTACCAGGAAACTTTCATAAAGATTTTTACAACGCTCAGGAACGGCAAATATGCGGATCAGGGTAAATTCCTGCCCTGGGCCATGCGTATCGCCCATAACTTGTGCATCGATTATTTCAGGAAGGTAAAGCAGCAGGTAAAGGTAACCCTGCAGGACGGAACGGATATCCTGACCTTATTCCCTGCCTTGCAGGAAAATGCGGAACAGAAGACCATCAGGGAGCAATCCGATTATATCCTGCAGCGCCTGGTGGACGATCTGCCCCAGGAGCAGAAAGAGGTCATCCTGATGCGTATATACGGGGATATGTCCTTTAAGGAAATAGCGCGTGTGACCGGGGTGAGCATCAATACGGCGCTGGGCCGGATGCGCTACGGGCTGATGAATTTAAAGAAGACCATAGCAGTGCAGCAGATCAATATCCGCTAAGCCCCGAGCTGATACCTTTTGCCGGGCAGGGAGATAATGATATCCTGCATCTCAAGATTTAATAAAGTGCTTGATAGCTGAGCATAAGACAGTTGCGTTTGGAGAAGCAATTCATCGAAATGCAGCTGTTTTGTTTTCTGTAAATGTGTTACCACGAGCTGCTCTGCCGCAGTAAGTTCGGTGAAGAGCGCTTTCTGGATCACCTTCTTTTCCCCGTTCGAGGGCGCCCAGCTCATGATCTCCAGGATGTCATTACTGTGTTCCACCAGGTGCGCAATATCCGATTTGATCAGCAGGTTGCAGCCGCCGGAATATTCCCGGCCCGTATTGCCCGGCACAGCGCCTATTTCCCGGTTATAGCCGAAGCCCAGCCGCGCCGTTATCATCGCGCCGCCCCTCTCTTTGGTCTCCACTACCAGGATGAAATCTGAAAGTCCTGCCACTATCCGGTTCCGTAAGGGGAAATTAGGCTTCAGGGCCGCTGTGCCAGAAGGAAATTCCGTCAGCAGGCCTCCCTGTGTGGTCATCCGTTGCGCCAGCGCCGTATGCTGCGCGGGATACATCGTATCAAGGCCATGTCCCAGCACCCCGATGGTGGGCAATCCATGCTGCAGCGCATAATGGTGCGCCAGCCCGTCTATACCCGCAGCCAGCCCGCTTACTATGGTCATTTCCTGGCCTTCCAGCGTTTTCATAAGCTCTTTGACCACCTGCTTGCCGTAATCAGTATGGTTCCGCGTGCCGATAACAGCGACCGTCCTGGCGGGATCCAGCGAAGCGCATCCTTTATAGAACAGCAGCGAGGGCGCGTCCTCTACCGGCAGCAGGCGCCTGGGATAGCTGTCATCATACCTTGGAATGACCCGGATCTGCTGCCTGTCGCAGAACTCCAGCTCGCGGTCGATGAATTGGTGATCCTCTTTATAATGGAGCAATGACCGTAATACCTTTTCCGTAACGAACGCATGCCTGGCCAGCTCTTTCCTTCCGGCTTCCAGGATAGCCGATGGCAGGTGAAAGGTGTCCAGCAGCTTATTGATGGTGTAATGCCCGATACCCGGGAGCTGTAAAAGATTCCAGTGTATCCTTATCTCCGTTGTATTCATATTATAAATTTAAACAAAATTATAAATTTATAATGTTTGTATGGATATCAACTGTTCCATACTAATGTAGGTGGGCTTATTGAGGTTGTTGGTGAAGAACACCAACGGAGAAAAGTTAGTAGTATACTGTTCTATACTAATATGGGTGGCCTTATTGAGGCAGCACACCAACAACGGAGAATTATAAATTTATAATGTTCTGAGCATAGCTGTTCTACACTGATGTATGAGCTTTAAGGATGTTGGTGCAGCACACCAACAGTGGAAGGGACATTAACTTATAAAGTGACTATCCCCGCAGAAACCCTCTTATTACAGATATGGGCTTCGCTGAGCAATGCACTCTATACGGCTCAGAAACTACTTTTACTATAAGGGTACGATGGGGTGCCCGGTCATTCCGAACGGATGTGAGGAATCTCTTGGATGATAGCTTTGTTGCTATTATACAGGTAGTTCGGGTAAATATTTTATTCGGATATGTGGACGGGCTTACCTCCGTTATTGATGGAGCACGCCAACAACGGAGGTATCTTACGGATCGCCTTGTTGGCAGGAATAAGGGCTGATGGTGGTATGCTCCGGTACAGGTCATAGACTATTGCTGTCCGGGGAGGGCCGTACTGTCGTCAGGATAGACAGGGACGACCTCTCCGAATATATCAGCAGGTGGTGCGGTAGTATCGGCAGGAGGTGATACGGGTGCATCCGGTGGGGGAGCAACAGCGCCCATTGTACAGGATTGCAGGTGGAGAGCCGTGCAGATGGCCAGTATGGCAGCGGCTTTCTGGAAGTAGCTGCTATTGCCCTGAAAGGCTGAGGGGGCTTGGATGCTGACCGTTTTTTGTAGCTGTTGTTGCCGGAACCTGCCACAGGTTTTTTCTCCGCGATGTTGCTGCAGGTATGCGGTGATTTCCTCGCTGGTCAGGTCGGAAAAATCAACGACAGTCTTGTCGCATAAGCTGCAATGTCTTCCGTTATGCCGGGGTGACATCTCCTGCCAGTCGGCGTTACAGGGTTGGGGTATGGTTATTTTTATCTGCATAAAAGCGCTCGGTTTACTTTAAAACGATAAAAATGCAATATTCCATAAATAAGCCTGCTGTTGCGGCTTTCATAACATAAATTATATAATAAAGGATACTGTCCAAAAAGGTTGTCATTTTGAGCGAAACGCAGTGAAGTCGAGATACTATTTATTCTCAGCGAAGCTAAATCTCCTGATTGTAAGTCACTGACTATGAGATTTCTCCATTCCGCTACGCTCCAGTCGAAATGACGGCAAGGTTCTTTTTAGACACACTCTTTCACAAACGGCTGTATATTTTTAATAGCTCAGTAGCTTCTGAATGCTTGCCTTCAGTCTTGATTTCGCCAGGAAATTCTGCTCCAGCTCAATAGCGAAAGGCACGGGTGTATCCAGGCTGGCACAACGTATAACGGGCGCGTCCAGGTATTCAAAACAATGTTCGCTGATCCAGGCGCTGATCTCACCGCCCAATCCTCCTATAAGGGTATCTTCATGAAGGAGCAGCACTTTCCCGGTAGCCTGTACCGCTGCCTTTATAGCCTCGTAATCCAGCGGTAAAAGGGTGCGGAGATCCAGGATATACAGCGATGTATCCGGGTGCTGCGCGGCGTATTCCCTGGCCCAGTGTACACCGGCCCCGTAAGTGATGACCGTGATGTCCTCTCCTTCCTGGATAATATTGGCCTTGCCGATCTCTACCGTATAATAATCATCCGGAACCTGGCCGGAGATGCTCCTGTACAGGGCCTTATGCTCAAAGAACATGATGGGGTTGGGATCTTCAAAGGAAGCTAGCAGCAATCCTTTGGCGTCATAGGCATTGGAAGGATAGACCACTTTCAGCCCGGGTGTATGGGTGAACCACGCTTCCGTGCTCTGGGAGTGGAAAGGTCCTGCGCCGACACCGCCGCCGGTAGGCATACGGATCACGACATCTGCGTGCTGACCCCAGCGGTAATATATCTTGGCGAGGTTGTTCACTATCTGGTTAAAGCCTACGGTCACGAAATCGGAAAACTGCATTTCCATCATGGATTTAAAGCCTTTGATGGAAAGACCAAGCGCAGTCCCTACGATAGCGCTTTCGCATAAAGGTGTATTCCTCACCCGCTCTTTCCCGTATTTATGCACCAGCCCTTCGGTCACTTTGAACGCGCCGCCGTATTCTGCAATATCCTGGCCCATCAGGACCAGATTGTCATGCCGTTTCATAGCCTGGTCCATACCGTCCTGCAGGGCCTGTATGAGCTTTTTCTCCGAGGCCGGCATACCGCCCGTATCGGTGGAGCTGCCGGAAAACGGCTTATAAACATCCTCCAGCTCTTCGGTCGTATCGGGGACAATATCGGGAGCGTTAAACCCTACCTGTACGCCTGCGTCTATCTCGCTTTTGATCTGCGTGCGGATCGCATCAATCTCATCCTGTGTGATATGACCGTTGTCCAGCAGGAAAGTCTCAAAATTGCTGACAGGATCCTTTACCGCCCATTCATCGAACAGGTGCTGGGGTACATATTTGGTCCCGCTGGCTTCTTCATGGCCCCTCATACGGAAGGTCATAGCCTCGATCAGCACGGGCTTCTGCTCCTGTATGCAGTAATTCCGGGCTTCCCTGATCGTATTGTAAACTTCTATGATGTTATTGCCGTCAATAGTGATGCCCTTCATACCATAGCCGGCAGCGCGGTCGGCCAGGTGCTCACAGACAAACTGCTCATTGACAGGTGTGCTCAGACCGTAGCCGTTGTTCTCAATAAGAAAAATAACAGGCAATCCCCATACGGCTGCCGTATTCAGCGCTTCGTGAAAGTCGCCTTCGCTGGTGCCGCCATCGCCGGAGAACGCCAGGGAGACCTTATCCTCCTTACGGAGCTTATGCGCCAGGGCTACGCCGTCGGCAATGGCCAGCTGCGGGCCCAGGTGGGAGATCATACCGCAGATATGGTATTCGTTGGCGCCGAAGTGAAAGGAGCGTTCCCGTCCTTTGGAAAAGCCGTTCTTCTTACCCTGCCACTGTAAAAATAATTTGTCAAAAGGCATATGCCTGGATGTGAACACGCCTAGGTTCCTGTGCAGCGGCATAATATACTCATCACTGTCCAGGGCCAGCGTGGCTCCTACGGCAATGGCCTCCTGGCCGATACCGCTGAACCATTTGGATATCCTGCCCTGTCTCAGCAGGATCAGCATTTTTTCCTCTATCATCCGGGGCCTGACAAGATGTGTGTAAAGCTCCTTTAATTCTTCTTTTGAGAATCCGTCTACCTGGTAAAGCATAATTCGTGCTTCTTTTCAGAAAAAAAGATTATTAAAATGCAAAGATAAGCAAAACGGTTAAACCCGTTTATAAACAATGCTTTATAAAATGGTAGTCTTGAATTGGAAGTCCGTGTCTGAATGATTTTAGGCTTAAATTGACAAGGTTAGGTTACTAAATCGTTACCGATTGAGGTCAGTAACGATACTATCTAACGGGTTATATTTCAGTGTTTTGCACCCTTTTTTATATTTCCTTGTAACTCAATGTAATTTAATTTTAAACATTAAACATTTGAGTTATGGAGCAGACAAAAAAATCGACGTACAAACTCCTTTTCTACCTAAAAAAGAACGAGCTGAAAAAGAACGGTAATGCACCGATTATGGCACGTATTACCATTGACGGAACACCCAAAACAATGGGTACAAAGTTGGAAATTGACCCTGCTGTTTGGGATTTGAAGTTCGGAAGAGTTGAGGGCAAGAGTGCCAAAGCATTAAGCATTAATCAAAAATTAGACAATATACGTGGGCGTATCGACAAGATTTATGAAGATATGCTAAAACACGAGGGCTTTGCAACCGCACAGAAAGTAAAGATTAAATTTCTCGGTGTAGGTGTAATGGATGATGCCATATTAAAGGTTTTCAACGACCAGAACAACGAATTTAAAAAATTGGTCGATAAGGGAAAACGCTCCCAAAGCACTTATAGTAAGTATAGCACGGTTTACAACCACCTTAGCGAATTTATAAGGGAGCGTTACCATCGTGATGATATGGCTTTCCGTGAGCTCACTTCAGATTTTATCCGGGAGTTTGATTTCTTTCTCCGCATTGATAAGGAATGTACCCATAATACGGTTTGGGTTTACACAATGCCTGTTATTGCTTTGGCAGAACTGGCTATCAAAAAAGGTCTGATACGAGATAGTCCGTTTGAGGATTATGAAATCAGTATGGAGGAAACTGACCGGAGCTACCTTTTAAAAGAGGATGTAGAAACCTTATTGCTTTTAAAACCCTCAAAGCCCCGATATGAACTTGTAAAAGACCTCTTTATTTTCAGTTGCTTTACAGGGCTTTCTTACATTGATATTAAGAAACTGAAATGGAGCAATATTCAGTCGTTCTTTGACGGACACCAATGGATAATCAGCAGGAGGAAGAAATCAGATGTTTCGTCCAACGTCCGTCTTTTGGAAATTCCTAAACGCATTATTGAGAAATATCGGGGAGTTACGAAAAATGATTTTGTATTCCCGATGCCGTGCAATGCGACTTGTAATAAGCATATCAGTAAACTTATTGAGGAAGCGGGTATCATTACCGAACAAAAGGTTACTTTCCACACCGCTCGCCATACATTTGCCACAATGTTTTTGACTGAGGGTGTTCCACTTGAAAGTTTAAGCAAAATGATGGGGCATAAAAATATTTCTACCACACAGATTTATGCGAAGATTACCAGTCAAAAAATCAGTAAGGATATGGATTTAGTCGCACCAAAATTCAAAGCAATGGAAAATGCGTTTCTTATCCAAACGGAAAATGAGGAAATGGAATTATTGAACGAAGCCGTTAATGTCCTTGAATTTTACGATGATGAAGAGGTTTTAGTTTAGAAAACCCTACATTCTTTACTTATCAGATTGAAGCAGGATTAAAGTCCTGCTTTTTTTATGCCCATACTTTTTGTATAACCAAAGCACATTTACATTCCCCTCACAATCCCCTCGCTGTAAAAGAGCTTTTGGCTATTTCCGAAACAGAAAATTGAAAAATGCCCTGTCTGCTATTCCCTTTCCACACATTTCCCAACTCTCTGTTAAAGTGGCTATAAAGCCACACTACTACAAAAAAACATTTATCCATTCAGTTAAATGGAAGTGTTATTTCAATACATTATAAACCATTTTGCAATGCTATTTTCCCCACTTCCACAATAGTTTTTATCCAAAGTGCCGTATGCTCTTTTGTCCCATTTCAAGAGCAAAGGTATTTCCGTGTTCTTAACGCCGCCAAAAGGTCAAGCAAGTTTGAAAAAAAATCTCCACCCGTTGGGTAGTATTTGTTTTTCAAAACCTTGTGTCGCCTAAACACGAACCTTTTATGCTCGTGAAACGAAACATAGCATACTCCGGCTCTTTACACGAATAAAAAAAATGTCAGGTATGAAAATCAAAAGCATTGAAAATGGTAATGAAACGAAACAGCACCTCCTCTCATTGCCGAATAAATCAAAAAAATTAAATCAAAAATCAATCTCTAAAAATCAAAGGATATGAACATCACAGGCAGACTGACAAGAAATGCGGAGGTACGCACCTTGTCGAACGAAAAACAGGTAGTAAATTTTTCAGTAGCAGTAAACGACAGCTATCGGAACAAGCAGGGCGAACGAGTTGAGCAAACGACATTCTTCGATTGTGCCTATTGGATAACCCCGAACGTGGCAAGGCTACTGACAAAAGGCACTCTGGTAGAACTCACAGGACGAGTAAGCACCCGAGCGTGGACAGGCAAGGACGGAGAACCAAAAGCAGGTTTGAATTTCCATACCTCAAATATCAAACTGCACGGAAGTAGCAGGAGAGCCGAAACCTCACAGGCTACTGAACAAGCCGACAACAACGGATTTACAGCACAGGGAACAGAGGACGACCTCCCTTTTTAACAACGAGTATTCAATCATTTTTTAACATCAAATTTTTATCAAAATGGCACATAACATTTTTTTCAACGAGCGAACAGGAAAACACAGTTTTTTTTCAGTACAGCAAAAAGCTTGGCACAACTTAGGGCAAATCGTAGAGCAATACCCAACAAGTGCAGAAGCTATCAAACACGCAGGCTTAGATTACGAGGTTATCAAATCCCCATTGTTTACCAAAGGCTCAAACATTATCGAAACTACACAGGGTATCGAGGTGGGCAGTAACGAATTGGAAGTACCCAACTATTTCGCTAACATTCGCACCGACAACAACGCAGTATTGGGGGTAGTCGGCAAGGATTACCACATCGTACAAAACCGTGAAGCCTTTAATTTCTTTGATGCTATCGTAGGTGGTGGGGACGGTATCCTGTACGAAACCGCAGGAGCATTGGGCAAAGGGGAACGCATTTTTATCACAGCCAAACTGCCCGACTATATCCGTGTAGGCAATGGCGATGATGTTACGGAAAAGTACATTTTCCTAACCACTTCGCACGATGGTAGCGGAAGTATTACCGCAGCGTTTACGCCTATCCGTATCGTTTGCCAAAACACCCTTAACGCCTCATTGAGGAATATGACAAATGTAGTCCGTATCAAACACACATCGGGGGCAAAACAACGTATCGAAAACGCTCATAAAATTATGGGATTGGCGAACACGTTGAGCAACCAATTGGAGGGTATTTTTAACGAGTGGACAAAGGTAAAAGTAACCGACAGGGAAGTAAGAAAGCTAATCCAAATGGCACTTTGCCCGAACAAGGAAACGCTTGATTTACTAAATAAAGGTGCAGAAGATGAAGTTTCCACCGTGTTCAAAAATGTAGTAGATAACGCTTTTAGTTATGCTATGATGAGCGACACCCAACAAATGGACACAACCAAAGGCACTTTGTTTGGAGCGTACAACGCTGTTACAGGCTACTTTCAGAATGTACGCAATTACAGAGATGACGAAGCCAAATTACAGAGCATTGTATTGGGTGGTACTGCCCAACTTAAATCACAAAAGGCTTTTGACCTGTGTACCGCTTTTGCAACGGACGGTGCGGAAATCCTAAACCTAAATTAAACAACAACAGGCTACCGCCTTCAATGGTGGTAGCCTATTAAAAATAAGAGATATGAAAGCATTAGAAGAAATGAACAATACAGAGAGAGCGTATTTACTTGCAAAGTTATTCCCTGCAACCCTCAAAGAACTGACCCTTTTTATACAGCAGGAAATCGAACATTTCTATAAACATAAGGATTATCTGCAACGAGTGTGGCCGAAATCCATTCTAACAGCAAACTTTTGGTTTGGCTTGGTGGAAAATGTGGAGAAAGTGATACAACATCATAACCGTAGTTTACACAAAAGTCCTCGAATATTTGCAGACCACCTTTTCTATGGACATAATGCCATATTCACTATCCATTGCCTAATTAGGTATGTAGAAAAGAATGATTGCCCGAAGCCACTCACACAGGCTATACACTTGCTTTTTGGAGAGGAAAAAGTAATTGTGATAGACTTTGAAGAACAACCATAGTAATACAACAGGCTACCGCCTTAATAGGTGGTAGCCTACTAAAAACAAGAGATATGAAAGCAAAATCAATAGAAGAAGCTAAAAGTATGGCTAAAGGCAAAAGTCTTGAAACGGAATACAAAGACGAAGCTATGTATATCATTTATTGCAATAGAACGAAATATTTCTATGTAGCTACTGACGGATTAATACGGCTTTGGGAACGGCTGATAGGCTACTATGAAAACGGAGTTTATACTGCCGAAAAATCACATTCATAACCTTTAAAATAAGTGCAATGAAAACGACAGCTAAAGCAATAGCCACAAAGTTTGTAACCCACGAGATACCCGAATTGGAAACGCTTAAATCCGCAAAGGTGTATCAGTTGAGGGAAAAACTGGACAAGGGCGAAAGATTGAGCCGAGCCGAGAAAAATTGGATTGCGGAAGCAGTAAACCGTAATGCGTTTTTCAGAAAAGCCGTACCCCTTATGGGTTATCGGTTTGGGTTTGAGGATATTTTAAAAGCCTATGTAGTGAAGCAGTACGGCAGTTGGCAGGAATACAACGCTCCCGATAAAACGAGCCTACGGAGTTTCATTTTTGGTAGGATTGAACAGATAGCGGAAATCAGTAAGTAACATTTAAAATCAGAAACAATGAACACAAATTTTTTTAGTCAGATACAGCAGTTGGATTTTACAGGCAATTTACAACTGACGATAACCAAAGGAGCAGAAAGCAACCTAATCGTATCGGTATTGCTCCTTAACGAACAATGCGGAGATAGTGCCAAAAACCTCATTCCCCCATTGACATTTAACGCCACCGCACAGGAGTTTGACGAGGGATTTATTCCACAGATAACCGCACCTGTACAAAAGGTATCGGGGTTAATGGTGGATATGGAGAAATTCCAAAAGCAATTGGACGAAGCCAAAGCACAATCGGCAATCGAGAAAGCCAAAGCCGAGAAAGAGAAAAAAGAGCAGGAAGCCAAAGACAAGAAGTTTAAACAGGCTATGGACAAGGTGGACGAATTGGAAAAAGAGGGCAAGTTCCGTGAAGCGTGGATAAAAGTACCCGACATAGCGGACTATCCCGAAAAAGCGGACGAGCTACGCAAACGCAAAACAGCATTGTCCGACAAGTTCGCAACACCGAGCCTTTTCGGAGCAATGGAAGCAACAGCACCCGAACAGCCACAAACGGAAGAAGCTACTGCCGCTTGTTGCCCTTTGGAAACAACGGACGAAGAAGACGAAAACGAATATTAACCATTAAAAACGAGCATTATGTTATTAGCAACGCATTTAGATAGAGTTTTTATACTCAAAGAAAAAGGACAGGACATCAGACTGACCGACCCAGAGCCACGTTGGAGCGTGGAAGCGGTAATGAATTATTACGCCAATATGTACCCCATTCTGACGACTGCAAAGGCATCAGCACCGCAAATCAAAGATGATGCGGTAGAGTACAGATTTGAGAGCGTAATGGGTACGAAAGGTTAAACCAAAAATTGTAAAAGCGATGAGTTATGAACAAACATATCATATCGGGAACAATCAAAATACCCGAACAGAAAAGACAAAAGCAGTTGCACCGACAATTAGGCGAGTTCGCAAATTGGCTACAAAGACCAAAGGACACAAGCCAAGTACAGAAAGACAAACAGAAGTCCGTACCAATAGCAATGCTACCAATGGTATTCTGAAATGTACGTTTCTACCTAAACTGAAAACAGCACATTCGGTACTGGCTTGTCAGAAAACGGAAAGGGATTTTTATAATTCCCTTTCCAAACTTGCCGAGCATTACAGCATTGAGCCGATGACAACACAGCCATATAATTTCCCTTACAATATTGTATTGGGTATGTGGGATATAGATACCAAACTAAAACGTACCCACAGGAATTGGGATAGTTTGCATTTGTTACAGGATAGCAGGAAAACCATTTTGCAGAGTGAGGAAAGATTTGAGGTAGGTACGACCTTGTTTCATATTCCCATTATACTGCTCTTTCAAATGCTCAAAGACCAGAAGCGTAAAAAGAACGCACAGCTATTGTTATCGGTTTGCAGTTACCTGTACCATATTGCCCGAATACCCTACTACCGACAGGAAGACAGCTATTTGTATTGGTTATATGAAACGCATAAAGATTGGATTGATTATGACGACACGGATGAAACCGAAACCTACAAAAGTGAGTTAAGGCGAGCCGAATGTATAGGCGACATCATAGAACAAAAACTATACAGTCCTATCAATCTGACGTTGTTTGAACAGCGGTTGAGTAGTTTTAAAAGCCTTGATACATTCGACAAGGAATGTTGGCAGGTGGCTTGTAAAACGCTTGCACTTTATAGGGAATACCCAAACACAACCGTTTTCAGAAATGCACCGATTAGCGAACAAGACCCCTATGACGATGATATTGAAATAGAAGCCATCACAATGGAGAAATACATTTCATTTGTTGCAGATACAAAAGGCGTGTTGTACAACAGCGTTGTAGAAAGCATAAACAACGAGTTGAACGAATACGGACGTATGGAAGAGCCGAGCATTTCCATACCCTTTGACGGAAAAAACACTTTGGGTAAAAACCTTGATTTTGAAAACCGAATGTTTGACTTATTGGACGACCTGTTTATTGTATTGAACAACTTTAATAAAACAAAAAAATGAAAGACATAACCGACAAATTTGGCACATTGTACTATCCTAAATCTGCTTTGGTATTCTATGAAACCACAGGAACGGAAACAACGGATATGTATGTAGAGCATTTCGATATGGATGAGAACGGAACGCCAATAAATGCACACCCATTGACCGTAAAGGAAGCCGAAATGTTAGCAAAGACTTTGCAGACCGATGAAGAAAGAAGCCGAGCGTTTTTAAAGCCAAAGGGGATTTTACCGACCAACATTCTGCATATCAATCCGAGTGATAAAGGTGCGGTAATATGGTACACCAAAGCACAGCAAAGGCAGTTGTATTTTGTCAATGGTTTGGGCATACCGAACGGAACGGCACAAGTACCGCCAATGCTTTGGGTAGCGGACAAAAGCAGTCTTGCCGTTTTTGCTCTTGCCACCAACCGCAGACCCACCGAGAAAACGCCTTTGCATTACGCTCCTTTTTTCAACATCTATGAGGACGGCAAAGTCTGTATGGGTACGGTAAGCATAGACATCAAAAATTCATCTTCGGTAGAGGAATTTATACAGGCTTGGGAAGACTACTTTTTTAACAGCTATTTCAGTCATTCGTTAAGTGCAAACCTAACAAGAACAAACATTGTAACCCTTTGGAAAGACATCATTAACACTGATAAACCCTTTCCCACAGAAGCATTAAAGAAGAACAACAAAACCCTAAAAAATATATTGCGATGAACTCACAAGAAATAACAAAAACAGCCGTACATTTTACGGATAAGTATCTACTCAATCCCACTAATCCGATTTCGGTAAACCTTATCGGAGCAGGTGGCACAGGCTCAAAAGTATTGACCGCCCTAATGGAAATAAACGAAAGTCTGACAGCGTTAGGACACGCAGGGTTGCAGGTGCGACTTTGGGACGATGATATTATCACAACCGCAAATTTAGGCAGACAGCGTTTTTTTGAATGTGAAACAGGATTGTACAAATCCGTTGCGTTAATCAATCGAATAAATCGTTGTATCGGTACGAATTGGAAAGCCGAAACCCGAAAATTTGAAAAAGACAATTTGGGCAGAATACCCGAAGAAGCAAGGGCAATTATTACCATTACCTGCGTGGACAATGTACAGTCAAGGTTTGAGGTTGCGGAAATTCTGAAAATAGTCAGCTACCGCAGAAGCTACCACAACCACCCAAAATATTGGTTGGACTTTGGCAACAGCCAACACACAGGGCAGGTTATATTATCTACCATTGGGGAGATACAGCAACCCAATTCGGAGAAATACGAAACGGTTGGAAACCTGCCCTTTGTTACCGATGAATTTGGCGAATTGCTGAAGCAATCCGAACAGGAAGACAACACGCCAAGTTGCTCACTTGCCGAAGCATTGCAACACCAAGATTTGTTTATCAATTCATCATTGACCCAAATGGGTTGCTCCCTGTTATGGAACTTGTTTCGCAGGGGAATGACCGAATATAAAGGCTTTTTTCACAATCTGAAAGATTACCGTACCCACCCGATTAAAGTCGCTTAAACGCCAAAATCGGCGGGCAAAAATGCAATTCCTCGCCTACGGTCGGAAACGCATTTTTGCGGTCTGAACAGGTGCAACCCCTTTGTCAAAATGCACCGCTCCGCACATTCCTTTCCTTACATTTTACCAAACAGGTTGCGACATTATTTCGTGGGATATTCATTATCCCTTTCGTTGTTTTAGATGACTTCTTTTCTTTTCAGACAGCGACCAAAGAAAAGAAGCAAAAGAACGTCGCTTTATTGGCGATAGATTTTAGCTGAACGCTTGTTGAAGAAAGGTCTATATTTAGTAATTTTGTGCCTAACTTGTAAGGAATTGCAGATGGAAGCAATACAAATAAAAAGAATAACATTAAACGATATTGAACAACTGCAACAAATCGGCAGACAAACTTTTTATGAAACTTTTTCAGCAGAAAATACCGAAGAAAATATGACCAATTATTTGAACGAGGGATTTTCTTTAGAAAAATTGACGGCTGAACTGAACGACAAAAATGCCGAATTTTATTTTGCAACACTTGACAATACTGTAATCGGTTATCTAAAACTCAATTTCGGGCAATCACAAACAGAATTGCAGGACGACAAAGCCCTCGAAATTGAACGTATTTATGTTTTAAAAGAGTTTCACGGCAAAAAAGTCGGTCAAGTGCTTTATGAAAAAGCGATTGAAATTGCCAAACAGAAAAATGCCCATTATGTATGGTTAGGCGTTTGGGAGGAAAACCCAAGAGCAATCGGTTTTTACAAGAAAAACGGTTTTATTGAATTTGATAAACACATATTCAAATTGGGCAATGACGAGCAAACCGATATAATGATGAAGCTAAAATTAACTTAATCTTTGCCAAAATATTCCTGTGCAATCTTCGCTACGCCCACACTAAAATATCTTCCGTCATTGGAAACTCCTTCAATAGCTTTTTTGAAATCGTCTGCATCGCTACCAATGAGCAGATAACCTGCAAAACCAATCTCCAAAAGAGGTTTTACGGCTCTTTCGCTATCCTTATCACTGAAAGCAATCAGTTTCATACTTGGGTATTTTGTATGTAGTTCCTGAAGCTCTGCCAATACATTCTTGTCGCAAAAATCGAGGTCGATGATACAGACTGTTGGCAATGATTTTAATGCGGATAATTGCATTATTCCGTCCCCGATATGCTCCGAACGGCACAATATTTCAAATCCTAAATCTGTGAGGTCATTGCAAATACTATCTAAAATAGGGCTTTTATCGTGGATAAAGGCGAGAGTTTGTTGAGAGGTGTTTACTGTTTCCATAATACCGTTTTTTTGTTGTTCGTAAACCCTACGCAAAAAAAAGAAAGCGTAGGCAATCACACTTACCGATACTATGGCACTGGTACGCCTAACCCCGAATAAGCGGACGCCCACGCCTATAGCGTGAGCGTTCTTACTTATGCCTCGGGATTTAAAAATTACCAGTTTTTAGTATCGAGAATTAAAGCAAAAACACTTTAAGTATTTTCTATATTTTCAGATACAAAGATAGCGAAGCTATAAATGACGAGCAACATCATTTAGCATAAATAATCTGTATTGGGGATTAGATGTTGTCCGTAGTAGGAGAATTGCCTTTTAGTTCCCTTATTTCGTTTTTCAATTCTTGTAACATTCTGATAATGGCAATATTGTCAAATTGAAAATCGTCCTTTGAAAATTCCTGTGTCGCCAGACTACTTGCATACTGCCATATCTCCAAAATATCGGACAGGTGTATCTCGTAGGATTTGTAAAACACATTGTCGGCAGAAACTTCTAAAGTTTCCTTATTTACTTTTAATAGTCGTTTATAGGTAATTCCCTCGCTTCGGGTTAGGAATACATACGTTTTTCCTGTCCGCATATCGGCAAGGTTTTCTATATACTTCCCGATGATGTACGCATTGTCTTTATGCGGTGGCATAGAAGCACCGTCCGCAGGAAAAGCCCTGTATTTACCCCCTTTGAGAAACGGCAACGAAATGGTTTGCAGGCTTTCGATATATTCGGGGTCTGCATAGCCGTTCAGATAGCCCATAGATGCTTTGTGCGGTATGATTTCAATTTTGTTTTCGCCCCTATTGTCCACTTTGATAGGGAGCAGAATACGGTTGTCGGGCAGTTCCAAAATTTCTTTCAAAGGTATTTTTCGCAAATCGACCGAAACCAACAAATCAATGCTCACGTGGTAGTAACGTGATATTTTGAGCAGTATCTCAATTGGTGGTTCAGTCGCATCGTCCTCGTATTTGGCATAGCGACCACGGGTAATGATAAGGTCATCCGCAACCTTTTGTTGCGAATATCCAAGCTGATTGCGTAGATACCTTATGTTTTCTGACAATATTGACATTGCTACAATTTGTAGCAACAAAGGTAAAACATTTCGCTAAAAAACGTAGTAATTTTGAGCGTTAGATTTTGTGTGTTATGGAAAGAACGATTGTCCATTGTGATTTAGATACCTTTTTTGTGTCTGTAGAACGTTTATTGAACAGTGACCTTGTTGGAAAACCTGTCCTTATCGGGGGCAGTTCCGACCGTGGCGTGGTGGCTTCTTGCAGTTATGAAGCACGTAAATTTGGGGTGCATTCGGCTATGCCTATGCGGTTGGCAAGACAGCTCTGCCCCGAAGCCATATTGGTGCGTGGCGACCACGACCTATACAGTAAGTATTCCAACATCGTTACGGAAATCATCGAAGAAAAAATACCTATCGTTGAAAAGGCATCTATTGATGAGCATTATTTGGATATGAGCGGAATGGATAAATTTTTCGGAACGTGGAAATTGACACAGGAACTCCGCCAACGTATCATCAAGGAAACAGGTCTGCCCATTTCGTTTGGGCTATCTACCAATAAGACTGTGAGCAAGATTGCCACGGGAGAAGCCAAGCCCTGTGGAGAACGCAAGGTGGACGGTGGTACGGAAAAGCCTTTTTTAGCTCCGCTTTCCATTCGCAAAATTCCTGGCATTGGCGATAAGACCTATCCTTTGCTCCGCAATATGGGCATATCCCATATCTACACCTTACAGCAGATGAATGTCTTTACGATGAAACAGGTATTGGGCGAAAACGGTGTGAGCATTTGGAACAAAGCCAACGGTATTGACAAGAGTGCAGTTGTACCGTTCCATCAGCAGAAAAGTATGAGCAAGGAACATACATTTGAACAGGACACGATTGATATGGAACTCTTGCGGAGAATAATGCTTTCAATGGTGGATGAGCTGGCTTTTGACCTGCGGAAAGACGGCAGGCTCACGTCCTGCGTAACGGTCAAAATCCGTTACAGCAACTTCGATACACATACCACACAAGCTAAATTGGCTTTCACTTCGTCCGAAAGGACTATATCCGAAAAAGTGCTTCAACTATTCCACAAACTATACAGCAAGCGGATGTTGATACGGCTGATTGGCGTAAAGTTCAGTAACCTGATAGCAGGTAGCTATCAGGCGGATTTATTTGATGATACGCTCGAAGACATTAATCTGTCCAAAGCAATGGATAAGATTAGAATGCGATACGGACATCATTCGGTGGTAAGAGGTTTTGCACTTTTAAATCCCTAATCGTTATGTTGCTCAATCTGCACAGCTATTATAGTCTTCGGTACGGCACAATGAGCCTAAAAGAACTCATTGAAAATATCCGTGCCAATGGTTACGATACAGCCGTATTGACCGACATCAACAATTCATCGGCAACGTTGGATTTTATCCGTCTTTGTACCGAAGCAGGAATTAGAGGTTTGGCAGGAATGGAATTTAGGAACGACAACCAATTGTTGTACGTAGGCATTGCCAAAAATGAAATGGGCTTTAAGGAACTGAACGACTTGATGACCTTTGCCAACCGCAACAAATCGGCTTTACCAGTTATTGCACCCGAATTTAAAAACGCCTTTGTCATCTATCCATTTGGTGCTATTGCCGAAACAGATTTAAAGGACAATGAATATATCGGCATACGACCCCACGAGGTCAATAAATTCGTAGTAGCTCCCAAGAAACACTGGGAAAACTATGTGGTTTTACAACCTGTATCGTTCAAAAGGCAGGATTTCCAACTGCACAAACAGTTGAGGGCTATCGACAACAATATCCTTATCTCTCAATTAGAACAAATGCAGGTAGCCCGTGAGGACGAGGTTTTTATAAGCCGTGAAAAGCTGTTGGAGCTGTACAGCCCTGTACCGAAACTGATAGAAAACACCAACTGTTTGCTTTCGGAATGTAGCTTTGATTTTGATTTCAAATGCACCAAAAACCGCAAGACCTTTACAGGAAACCGATACGATGACAAACAGCTACTGTACAAATACGCTATGGACGGATTTGGCAGAAGATACGGAGCAAACGATAAACAAGCAAAAGAGCGTGTGCTGAAAGAGTTGGATATTATTGACAACCTCAACTTTTCGAGCTATTTTCTGATTACCGATGACATTTGCCGATATGCAAGAAGCCGTGATTTTCATTATGTAGGCAGAGGTAGCGGAGCGAATAGCATTGTGGCGTATTGTCTGGGCATTACCGATGTTTGCCCTATTGAACTGAACCTGTATTTTGAACGCTTTTTAAATCCCAAACGCAAAAGTCCGCCAGACTTTGACATTGATTTCTCGTGGCGGGATAGAGATGAAATGTACGAGTACATTTTCAGCCGATACCAAAGTGAGCATACTGCTTTGATGGGTGCAATGGGTACATTCCGTGACCGTAGCATTATCCGTGAATTGGGTAAGGTGTATGGATTGCCCAAAAGCGAAATTGACAGGCTCATACAAGAGCCAAATAATATGCTCAACAAAAATGAAGTAACCAACACTATCCTGTCCGTTTACAACCAAATGGCAGATTTTCCAAACCAACGGACGATACACGCTTCGGGTGTTCTGATTTCTGACAAGCCACTCACTTGTTATTCCGCACTGGATTACCCACCAAAGGGATTGCCGACGGTACAGTATGATATGTACGTGGCAGAGGATATTGGCTTCGAGAAATTCGACATTCTTTCCCAAAGAGGTATAGGGCATATCAAGGATTGCAGGGAATTGATACGCATCAACAAAGATGTAACGGTAGATACCTCAAACCCCAAACGTTTTTTTACTGACCCTGTTATAGCCGAACAACTGAGGTCGGCAAATACGGTCGGTTGCTTTTACATAGAAAGTCCTGCAATGCGACAACTGATTAGTAAATTGCGGTGCGAAGATTATCTTACATTGGTCGCTGCAAGCTCTATCATTCGCCCGGGTGTAGCTTCTTCGGGAATGATGCAGGCATTTATCGAAAGGCATCTGAACCCCGAAAAGGTCGAATATATCCACCCTGCATTCAAAGAGCAGTTGGAGGACACTTACGGTATTATGGTCTATCAGGAGGATGTGATGAAAATCGGGCATCATTTCGGGGGATTGGATTTAGCAGAAGCAGATGTATTGAGGCGAATGATGAGCGGTAAATACCGCAACGTAAACCATTTGGCAGAGATTGAGGACAAATACCACAGTAATTGCCGTGAGAAAGGCTATCCCGAACACGTAGCCAATGAGGTATGGCGACAGATGCAGTCGTTCGCTGGGTACAGTTTCAATAAGGCTCATAGTGCTTCCTTTGCGGTTGAAAGCTATCAGAGCTTGTTTCTGAAAACCTACTATCCATTGGAATTTATGGTCAGCGTACTCAATAATTACGGTGGTTTCTATTCCCGAGAGGTCTATATCAACGAAGCAAGCAAAGCAGGCGGAAATATCTGTTTGCCCTGCGTAAACAAAAGTGTTTACGATACGAGCATCGAGGGCAATGCTATTTATTTGGGCTTTGACTGTCTTTTAAATCTTGAAAACAGGTTGGCTCAGCTTATCCCCGAAGAACGAAAACGCAATGGAGCATATTTAAGTTTGGAAAACTTCAACCTACGTACCGGTGCAGGATTGGAGCAGATTATTATCCTTATCCGCTCGGGAGCGTTCCGCTTTTTGGGAGTAGGTAAAAAGGAGTTGCTTTGGGAGGCTCATTTGTTGCTGAACAAGAACAGAAATACCCATTCGCAGGTCGGGCAGTTATTTTCCACGAATGCCGAAAAGCCACAGCTTCCTGTATTCGTTACGGACGAATTGGAAAACCTATACGATGAAATTGAACTGATGGGCTTCCCTGTTTCGGGCAGTATCTTTGACCTTGCCAAATCCGATTATCGGGGCAATGCCGATGCAGAAACTTTAGCTTCTTTTGAGGGCAAAGTAGTCCGGGTTGTAGCCCACTTGGTCGCTTCCAAAACGGTACGGACTAAAACCGGTTCATTGATGAAATTCGGAACATTTATAGACCACAACGGAGATTTTATAGATACCGTACATTTCACGCAAAGCCTGCAAAAATCGCCCTTGCGTGGCAAAGGGCTTTATCTGATAGAGGGTAAAGTTACGGTGGATTACGATTGTCCTGCGATAGAGGTATATCGTTGTGCGATGATGCCCATCAAGCCCGACCCGAGAAGTGTTTAGGGTTTGTGGCAGATATAGTTTTGCTCTAATATACCCAGCAAATCCGTTTCCTTATAAATTATCTTGCCACCAATCTGAATGTAGGGCAGGATATTATCATCACGATATTGCTGTAAAGTTCGTTTGCTGATATGTAACAGCTTGCACACATCTTCGCCCGATAAATAGATTTCTCCGTTCATTACAGGACGGTAGTTTTTCAGTATTTGTTCGATACGGTTTCGCAACTGCATAATCATCTCCTGTTGTGCGATGATTTCTTCGGCTTCATTCGTCAGTAAATCCATTGTTGTTGGTATTGTTCGGATGTCCGGCATCGAGCAGAGCCTGTACGTCCGAGCGTTTGTAATAATTTTTTCGGTTCAGTTTGGAATAAGGCAACAGACCTTTGTCCTTATAGGTCTGCAACGTCCGTTTGGTTATGTTCATCATCAAACATACTTCCTGGTTATCGAGCCATTGCTCCCCTTTGAAAATGGGATTGTATTTTCGGGTAGCGTTTTCGGTCAATTCCAAAAGTGCTTCCAGCTCATTTTTCATTCCGTTCAATACGGACTTTTGTATTGCGATAACTTCCATTGTTTGCTCAATTTTTAGAAGTCGAAGATATTAATGCTTGTTACAGGGTTAGGAAATGTTGTAGCCATTGGCGTTGAAAGGTAGTATTTGGCGGTTTACATTTGCTATAAACGAAAAATCGGATAACCTTTTGGGCTATCCGATTTTTTTGAAATATTGTCGAAATATGAGATGTAAGTTTTTAATCATTTCTTTTCTTTGGCTTATCAATAAATGGCATACCAACGCCTGTTCTTGTATAATAATCCTCTATTTCATCCTTGAAGTTTACAATGTGCATCATTTCATCTTCTTTTTCTTGTCCTAATGGAAAGTGGTTTTGAAAATAAAATCCAAGAATATCTATTTCATCAGAAAATTGAATATCATTTCTATCATACAATGCAATTCTGTTTGATAAATACTCTTTAAATTCGACTTCACTTTGTATCAAGTCAGCGAATATCATTAGGTCATACAGAGAAACAATCCAAGTCCATTTGAAATCAGGACTTAATACACCTGAATTAATTAAATATTTCAAGTTTGCAGAAATAGACGAAAAATGTTCAAACGTTACTGATATTTTGAAATATGATTGGATTTGTGTCTTATTAATTGTCAAAGTTTTTTTTGTTCCTGCTTCAATATAATCAAAAGTCGGATTGTCGTTCTCTTGAATATACTTCAAAGCCCTGTGGCATTGGTATGACCCCTCATTAATAGTTTCTTTAAGCCGGTCTTTTAGACCTTTTATAGCTCCTCTTCTGTGTTTCGTATTTAGTTCGCCAGCTTTTACTTCAATAATGTAAATAGTATCATTAGAAACTCCAAGAATGTCAAGTTCTGTTTTTTTATTCTGTCCTTTTTCTACAATACTATATTCTAATGAATGATAAAATTTGGCTGTTGGTATTAATCTCTCAAATTGTTGTTTTGTCTTTTGCTCAATGTAATTGTCTCTGGAATTAGAGTTACTATTTCCTTTAAAAGAATTTTCATAATAAACAGTATCAGCCGATTTTATTAGTTCCTCTGTTATTTTGAAAATATTTCTAAAAGCAAAATTTAATGAAAAATGATAATATTTATCGTCTTCTTTTATCAGCGGTTTAAGATTGATTAAAGTGTCATTTAATGGAAACGCTTTGAACTTTGGCGGTTGATAAAAAATTTCATTAGCGCCAAACTCTGTTGATAATCTTTCAAATATCTGTTTCTCTATATCTGTTTTAGGAATAACCCAAAATACTTTATCGAAACTTTCAATATTGTCAAGATGGTGCATAATGATATTTTCAGGTGCTTCAGGGTCTTGCAAGTCTGGATTTGCTTCAGCAAATTGAGTAATAAAATGTTTTCCTGTTTCCATCATTGTATTCATAATGGTTTCTTGTCCGACTTCATCCATCCATTCTGTTAGCCGTTTATGGGATTGGGTTGCACCAAATGGGTTACCTATTTTAGAATAAACCAAGCTGTCGAGTTTTAGAATAGTGTTGAAAATATCACTTGAATTAAAACCATAATATTGTTGAAGAAAACCATCAAAAGGAGCAAAAACTTCTTTATAAACCTCTTGAATGTGCGTGTGATATCCGTCTCCTCTAACATTAATTGTGTCTTGCATTATATTTGTTCTCAACCAATGGTCAAATTCGTTGCCACCCACAGGATAATCTGCTGAAAGTTCCCAAAAATTGATATTGACTTTTATTTTGGAAAGCTGTTCATATATTTCGTCAATGTCGTTTTGAGTTGGAATGATATTTTTATTTGTATTAGGTGTTGCAGTAGCAATGTTCATTGCATATTCTAAAAGCACTTCAATTTCGTCATCATCTTGAATTAGCTCTTCCTCTTGAATTTCATCTTTGCCTGTTTCAGTGTATGTCGCTAAAAATTGATTGTAAAATGTTGGTGTGGCTTTTATAAGTTTAGAGCCAAGACCACCAAGAACATAGATTTTATCAAACTTGTTTATTAATGCTATTGCAGTTTCAATTTCATTCTTAATCCAACTGAAATACCTATCACGGTCTTCACGTGCTTTTTCAATTGCAAATTTGTATTGTTCTTTTATGTCCTCTGGATAGCTTAATGTATGCATATTTCTTATCTCTTATACTTTATTTTAGGTTTTTGAGCCAAATAGTTACTTATTTCGGACTTTGTAACTCCACGTTCTGCTTCTCTTTATCCTTTTTCATTTGACTGTAAGTCCATATACAAATAGCACCTACAATAATCAAAAGGTAGGCAATCCATTTACTGATACGCTCAATAAAGCGTGTAAAAACCGATGCTTCAAAACTTGAAAAGCCCTCTGCACCCATAGCATTACGTCTGTAAAATTTCCTGCGGTTTATCCAATAGATAAGCCCTATACCAACAACGATAACAATAATACCAAACACCAATTGAGCCGTAACTGTATCCATAGCTTTATGATTTATAATGAAGTAAATTTAAGCAAAATCATCCTACACCGAAAGCTAAAAAGCAAAAAACCGACCTGCGTAAAGTCGGTTTTTTAGCTTCATTTCTATTGTTCTTAATCCGTACTGTTGAACTGAAAACTTATCTGTTTCTCATTGCCAAAACTGTCCGAAATCCACACCTCAAAGGCTTGTGATACGGCAGATGTTGAAGTGTAGTACAATCGGAATTGCTCCGCCTGTAATGGATACAAATCATTGGGCAGATACGGTGGTTCATCGTAATATCTCAATGCTCCCTGTCCGTCAAATTGGAAATAACGGAGGTAATATTGTGTGCTTTGGTAATTGCCTGTTCGCTGAATGGTAATGCGTATTTCTACGGTCTGCCCATTGGCTACGCCTTTGGGTACAGGCATTACATTGACCTCAAAAGGAAAATCGTTCTGTATTTCGAGGTCATCATCTTTGCTACAAGATACCAAAGAAACCGAAGCCGTGAGGATTGCCAAGAGTACATATATCGGCAGTAATCCTGTTCTGAATTTATTAAATATTGCTATCATCGCTTCTACGTTTTAAAAATTAAACCTTAATCCCACACCTGCGGACGGTCGGAATTGTTCCAAATCCGTACCCCACAAGACCTTTGTACGCCCTTGCAGGACAAGTACAAATCGGTCTGACAGGTACGTTTCAAATGTGAGCCGACCGCCAGCTCCGTAAACGAAATTGTCCTCGCTCAATATCTTCGCTCCGTCATACAACATCGCTTCGCCACGGTTGATGCTTTCGTAACCCACCACGCCTGTTATGCCGAAATTCAGCGTGATATTTTTTCGGGTATCGCCCAACAGGAAAAAACTGTAACCACCCTCTGCGGTATAGGTTTCCTGCGGTATGCGAATGTCCTTGTAATCGTGGTATTGGTGCGTGTATTCCAACGCCCATAGCTGATAATTGCCGTTCTTTCCGTTTACGGTCATACCAAGACTGATATAATAATCGTTGCCGATTTTATCGTTGGACAGTATGCCTGTGCTTACCTCCAATCCTTTTTGTTTGGGCAACATTCGCTGTGCCTGTGCAACCGTGATGGCCACAAAGAGTAGCATCACGGTATAGATATACTTTTTCATTGTTCTTGCTTTAAAAGGTTATTAAAATTTTAGGTGCATATCGTTAATCAATCGGGCTTTGATTAAGTCCGAATTTTCGATTTGCAGGGTTTGATGTCTGCCTCCGTTTTTCTCGAAAATCTCAATCAGCAATACCTTGTCATCGGCAATCGTGAATTGGTCTAACAGGAACACATTTTGTCCGGTAGATTTTCCGTTTATGCCGTCTTCCAAAGGTTTGTAAGTTCGTAGCGGTATCAATGGGCGTTCCTGCACTACGGTACGTTTGGCTACCTTTTTATCTACGACCTTGAAATTGACAAAATCAATCTCAAACGGCACATTGGTACGGTTTCTTACTTCCGTATGGAAATAGTATTTGCCGTTGTGTATGTAAATCCCTTTCAAAATAAACTGAATACCGAAGCTCTTTGCTCCGATATGCTTTACAATACGCTTGTCTTTCTTGTAAATGGTTTCCAACAGCAAGCCTGCCAAAGACGGAGAGTTATTGCCCAATTCTTCAAAAAGCACATCGTTTCCGTTGGCTTTATCTACTGCCTTTTGCATAGTCAAAAGGTCATAGCTCAACGCATCGGGATAGCCACTATAATACACATTAAAAGAGTAAAAACGTCCGTCATTGGTAATTACGGAAAAGTTGGTTTCCGCTTCAAAATCCCTTACTGATGCTTTCACACGCAAGACGTTTTCCGCATCTTCAGCTTTTCCTGCAATCAAATATTCGCTACCCAAATCCACATACCGAATGGCGGTCGGGAAAATCAAATGCGAAGTTTTGTCGTAGGTTACTTCCATTTTATAGGGTTCTATCTTGCCCAAAGCAAGCGGAGTTTTTGCAGTTGCACTATCTTGTGCAAATGAGGTTACGGCAAAGCCGACTGTAAGGGCAACCGCCCAGATTGATTTAAAAAGATTGTTCATTGTTTTAATTATTTGAGTTCAACATTATTTTTTAGATACCAAAAAGACTTGGTGTCCTGCCTTTAGGGTAACTTTTGGTGTGCGTACTTTCTTGGCGAAATAGCCCGAAATACCCTGCACCACTCCACGACTTAAATCCGCCGCAACCTGTTGTCCGGCATTTTGCGTTAGCATTACGCTCGTTCCGCCTGTTTGGCTCATATTGCCCGCCATTTCGGTAAGGGCGTTCATTTCGGGAGAATACGGAACGTAAAGCCCTTGCTGTCCGTCCAAATCGTAAATGGTAATATCCACAGGGATAATATTGCCCTCCAATTCAATAGAGGTAATTTTGAGTTGCAAACGTCCACCTTGGAACTTGGCATTAGCCGTTACAATCGTTCCTTGTGGGATTGTGCGCTGTGGTGTTCGGGCAGGCTCTAACAATCGCAAACGTACTCCTGTTTCGCCAACTACCGTTTGTGCATCGTGTACACAGGCTTTGATACTGTTTTTTGGTTGTACCACCTGTTCCATAGCACCTGCGGTATAAAACCCTCGGTTTCGGGTTTCGCTCCAATCGGCTAAAAAAGCACTATCGGTTGGTTCACGGTACAAGGCAGAAACGGTGTTTTTTCTTGCCGGAGTAAACGCCACAAAATGCTCTTTTTGGTTAGCCCTCGAAGTTTCCGATGCTGTACCGTTTGCAGGTAGGGTTTCTGCGGTGCTTGTGTTGGTATTAGTCGGAAGATACTTTGCCGCCATTTCATAGGATTTCTCCATTAAGGCAAGTTGGTCATCTACGGTTACAGGCTTGGGTACATTTTGTTCCGCTAATTGTTCTTTGAGTTCGTCCAACTGTCTTTGGAGTTCTATTGTTTCCGAATTATCGTCCTGATAGAATGAACCCAATGTGCTTTGCATATTGCGGTAGCTGTTCAAAGCAGGATTTCCATTTCTTCCCGAATTTCTGCCACTATAATCATAGCTTTCGTCTTCTTCGGGAAATTCGTCCATCGGCTCATCGCTGTCTTCGGTATTCCAATAGTCCGAAAGTGTGGCAAGTGCATTGCGTTTTTCTTGCTCTTTCTGTTCGAGCATTTCCAATTCGTAAGCCTTACCTTTATTGTCGGGCATTCCGGCTCCGGTGGCTTGCGGAACGGCATCGTTCAGACCGATATTTTCGATTTCCTTTTTGTCTTCTGACGGTTTAAAAATCAAATACATACAACCCACGAAAACAACCCCCATTAAACCAAAAATAAATGGCTTTTTGAGTTTTTCGGATTTGTTCTGAGTACCGTCTTGCAGTACATCAGCGGTTTCGTTCGGGTTACTTTCCGTTACCCGAACAACCGATTTTTTATTCTCATTTTCTTTCATAAAACTTATTTTTTAGAATTGTTGATAATGTGTCCTGCGGGTTTGCAGAACGTTCATTTTTTTTGAGGACAGGGTTTTCAATATGTTCGATATGCATATTGTTTTTTGATTGCCTTGTATCGTGCCATACTTTGGCAACCACTCCTGCCGTCAGTAGCAGATAACCGACAAAGAAGTACAGCGTGTATTGGTGCTGTTTGCCTACGGGCAAAGACCGCCAACGCTCGTCCAGCCTGTCAAAGTACCTGTCCATATTTGCTCTGAATTTTTTCATACCTTATTGATTATCGGTTATCACATCCTAAACCGTCTGCTTTGTGAAGACAACTTTTGTTTAGGAGCTTCGGACACCAATGCAATGGCTTCTTTTCGGGTCGGTACTGTACCTGTGGAAAGGTCTATCAGTTTCGATTGCTTCAATAAATGCCCGTATTGGTCAGTCCTTTCAATATTCATTTTCTGTACATCGAAAAGACCGTCTTCATACTTTACCCACATATTGCATTCAACTCTTGGTTTGTCATCGCCATTCCATTGCAGGTAGGTTTTCAGCATCAGCATATTGGGTAACATTGGTTTATCCGCACCATTTTTGCAAGCCTCAAAAAACCTGTTAAGGCTGTCTTTGATTTTGTCGGGGTATGATGCTTCCGTATGGAAATAACCGTCATATCCTTTCTCGGTCAAGGTTTTTGCGAATGTGTCTAAATCAAGTAACTGTTTCATATCCGTAGTTTTTAGCGGTTTATTACTTCTATATCCCTGTTTTCTATTACCGCAAACTTTTCGATATTAAATCCCTGGGGATTGTTGTCGGAACGTACTGAGTTCACGAGATAGCAGGAAGTAATCAGGTTACGACGTGTTACATTACTTGACCGTATGATGAACTGTTTGGCGTAGGTACGCACCGCATAGGGATAGGTATCGAAGTTGCCCACGACACTATCTACCTCGATGCGTTGCTGAACATTTCCAGATATGATACGGGAGTAATAACCTTTCTCCGATAAGTCTTTGTAATAGTCAAAGGCGGATTTGTCGGCAAGATTGAATGCTCTACTCATATTGCTTTCAATCGCATTTTTGTCGGGTGCGAGCGTAAAGAACAGTTCGTGAAACCGTCTAACGTGTTCCCTTGCTTCCACAGGACGGTTGATACTTGCATCTTGCGACAAAGCGAGCATCAAAGATTTACCGTTATCCAGCACATAGATTTTTTGCCTTTGTTCGTCTGCAAAGCTGTAGGATTTCCATACGGCAAAACCTACCACACTAGTGCAGAGAACGGCAAACACAATGGCATACAGACGTATCTGTCGGAAGCTATTTTCTATATTTCTAAGCGTTTTAAATTCCATTTTTTTCTAAATGATTATTCGTTTTACATTATTTTTTGAGTAGCTGACCTCCGATATTTCCGGCAGCAGAACCAGCTCCAGCACTTGCTATATTTCCGGCTTTCATTGCGGCTTGGTTCACATTGCGGGTAAAGTTTCCTGCACCTCCGGCTTGGATTACCCAGCCAGTCACTGTTGGGATAGTGAAGTACCCCACAATGCCTATTATCATAAATATGATGTACACCGTATTGCCTGTATCGGGGATATACGTTGGGTCAGCGAGCATTTGGATATCCTTTTCTATAATCAGGACTTGTATTTTGGCGAGCATCGAGCTGAACAGGTCAGATACAGGCAACCACAGATACACGCTTACATATCGGGTCAGCCATTGCGTGAGTGTGGACTGAAAACCGTCCCACACACTTATCGCAAAGGCTATCGGCCCGAGTATGGATAGGACGATGAGAAAAAACGTCCGTATGGTATCAATGACCAATGCCGCAGCTTGAAACAGTACCTCTAACAGATTGCGAAACCAATTTTTGATTGCCTGTTCGGTCTGATAGGCAAACCTATCCATATACATACCCGACATCGTAATCAGGTCGCCCGGCGACCAGCCCAATTCTTCGAGCTTGTTATCAAATTCCTCATTGGACACCAAATAGGCAGTTTCGGGATTTCGCAACATCGCTTCCCTTTCTAAGAGGTCTTTTTTAGCTTGCAAATCGTTGAGGTCAAGCACTTGATTTTCGAGAATGGCGTGTGTACCTTGTACAACTGGGCTTAACACGGCATTGATTGTTCCCAATACGATAGTCGGGAAGAACATAATACAGATACCCAAAGCAAAAGGACGGAGCAACGGGTACATATCAATGGGCTCGGCTCTACTCAATGCCTGCCATACTTTTATAGCGACATAGAACAAAGCCCCCAAACCAGCTACGCCTTTAGCCACTGCCGCCATATCGGCGGACAGTGGGAGCATCTCATCGTACAATGAGCGTAGGACTTCGTGCAAATTTTGAAATTCCATAGCTTACCAATATTTTTGGTTAGGAGTTCCGTAGAGGTCAAGCACTCGTTTGGTATTATTCTGTTTCTTTGCACGCAGGATACTTACAGAGATATTTTTATTCGTGTAGTATCTTACCAAGCTGTGATATTCCTTGACCTCTTTGTAAACTCGGTCTATAATATCCATACGCTCTTTGTCATTCAATGACAGGCTTGTAGAGGTTACAATCTGTTTCAGCTCTTTGAGCAGTTCGGTACTTTCATTCAGTAAAGCCGAGTAACCATTTGCGATAGCCGACAATTCCTGTGCGGAAAAATTCGGGTCGTTCATCATTTTGCCGAAATTCTGAACATACATTTCTGAAACATCGCCTACCAGCAAAACAGTCTGTTGCACCTTGCGGGCATCTTTCACAAGGTTATTGACAGCCTTTAGCTTGTCGTAATATTCCTTGCCTTGCTCATAGACCTTTTTAACTTCGTTGAAGTTCTTAATCACATTGCTAACAGTCGAGGAAGTCTGTACGATTTCGTTCGCACTGTTGAGAATACCTGATGCTAAATTTGCAGGGTCAGTTACTACAAATTGAGCTTTTGCTGACGGTGCTACGGCAAGCATTAGTGCCGTACACACCAGATACAATACTTTTTTCATTGTACTTGAAATTTTAAATGTTAATTACTATTTGATTTGTCCCGCCTTTGCATTGCGATATGCTTAATGGCGAGTTCGACATTGCCACCGAGTTCGGAAGCGAGTTGCATCACTTCCATTTTTTCGGTTTCTTCAGTCGTGTAGGCGAGGTATTCCTCCAAACTCACTTCGGTGGCATAGACTGCCGAGTGCGTACCACCTAAACCTATCCACACTTCTTTGTAAAGCCGTGAGGGGTCGTTGTTCATATTGATGGAAAGTACCTGTCCTTTTTCTTTGTCGGTTAGCCCCAACATCGCCTGTATATCATCGAACTTGTTCATATACTTGCGTTGGTCAAGCAGGATTTTGCAGTCGGAATTGTTAATGATACTTTCTTTGACGATGGGCGACTGAATAATATCATCAACCTCCTGCGTTACGACAATGGCTTCTCCGAAAAATTTTCTGACGGTTTTAAAGAGGTACTTAATGTATTCCGCCATACCCTCCTTTGCTATCGCCTTCCAAGCCTCCTCAATCAGAATGAGCTTACGGATACCTTTCAGCCTACGCATTTTGTTGATGAAGACCTCCATAATGATGATTGTAACTATGGGAAAGAGGATTTTATGGTCTTTAATCGCATCAATTTCAAACACAATAAAGCGTTTGCTCAATAAGTCTAATTGCTTGTCCGAGTTCAGCAAATAGTCATACTCGCCACCACGATAGTAAGGCTCTAACACGTTGAGAAAATTGGCAATGTCAAAGTCTTTTTCCCTTACCTGTTTTTCTTCCAATACCTTACGGTAGTCGCCTTTCACGTATTCGTAAAAACCATTGAATGACGGATAAATATCGTCCGCTTTGATACGTTCGATATAGCCCGATACCGCATTGGACAATGCCACTTCTTCCGACCTTGTGGGCGGTTCGTCATCACGTTTCCAAAGCGTAAGTATCAAGGTCTTGATACTCTCACGCTTTTCGATGTCGAACACGCCGTCATCGGTATAAAATGGATTGAACGCAATCGGGTTGTCTTCGGTATATGTGAAGTAAACACCGTCTTCGCCTTTGGTTTTTCCCTTGATGAGTTCGCATAATCCCTGATAGGAGTTACCTGTATCTACGAGCAGAACGTGAGCCCCCTGTTCGTAATATTGGCGTACCATATGATTAGTGAAGAACGATTTACCCGAACCTGACGGACCAAGTATGAACTTGTTTCGGTTCGTGATAATCCCACGTTTCATTGGCAAATCGGAAATATCCAAATGGATTGGCTTTCCGGTCAATCTATCCGCCATTTTAATCCCGAACGGAGAGGGCGAATTGTGGTAGTTGGTTTCTTCCGTGAAGAAGCATAACGCAGGCTCAATGAATGTGTAAAAACTTTCCTCACTCGGAAAATCGCCTGCATTGCCTGGCATTCCTGCCCAGTACAAAGTAGCCACATCCGTAGTGTTGTGGCGGGGCTTACACTCCATCAATGCCAACGCACTACCGCAATCGTTTTTCAACTGTTTGAGTTCCGCAGGGTCTTCTGACCAAGCCATAATATTGAAGTGTGACCGAATGGAAGAAAGACCGAACGAATGTGCTTCGTTCAGGTACTTTTCTATCCACTCTTTGTTGATTTGGTTCGCCCGACTGTACCGAGCCAAAGAGTGCATATTTCTTGCGGATTTCTCAAACTTTTGCAGGTTGTCTTCACTGTTATCTATAAACAGATATTGGTTATAGATATGGTTGCAATTCAATAGCAATCCCACAGGTGCTGCGAACGACAGACGGCAGTCGCTCCGGTCGGTGGACAGCTTTTCAAAACGGGTATCTGCCGATACCATTCCCGGCAGGTCGTCCGTATCGGACAAGGTGTGCAATGACAGCCTTTTGTTGCCGATACGGACTTCTTCTGCTCCTAAAGCGATGTCCTGCATTGCTGTTCCGGCTTCTCTCGAAAGTGTCAGGTATTGCTCCAACAGCCCTTGCTTTTCGTCCGTTCCGATGATGTCGTCTTCATTTAATCTTCGCAGGCTTACAAAACTGCTATCGTTCAAGATGCGTTCAAACTGTGCCACCGCTTCCATAAATCGGTGTATCGTTTCCTTGTTGATTTCCTTTGGAATGAGCGTACCCTTACAAAGCGAACTGAAATTGCTTTGCATACGCATTCTGTTTTTGGTCGTCTTCGTGAGGAACAGGTAACAATAATGGTTTAGAAACGGTCGCTCGTTGAAATGACGTTGATAGCTTTTGGAAAGAAAACTTTGGTCTTCCTGTACCAAATCCGGAGCATAATTCTCCTTGATGTACCAATCTTGCTTATGAATGACTGTAAAATCGGGCAAAGTCTTAATTGCCTTGTGCCAAGCCGAGTGTATGGCTTCATATTCTGCTGATGCTACCGTAAACAGTTCGGGCAAACGCACCTCGAAACAGGCGGTAATGTCTGCATCTTTTGATAAGATGCAGTTGTTTTCTACTGCCAGCAAAGGAAATTTGCTTTCCAATGTGGCTGTTTTAGTTACGTTTCTCATAGGGCTTTCTGTTTAGGCGTGAATTTTAAATACCTGTGTACAGGCTTGCGACAAATGATGTATCGGGGGTGTCTTTTTCTTGCCCCGATTTTCATCAGACCGTGTTCGCCGTGTTTTTTGTTGAGCGAAAAGGTCTGCCACACAATCAGCGAAGCACCTCCAGCACCGATAAACAGGCAGATGTACGGGTTTACACCTGCCATATACAGTATCATCACGAAGATGAGCGTACCGAGCAGTCCGCCTGCGAAGATGAACAGGTATTGGGCTTTTAATCCTTTGAACTCAACCGTCCTTCCGATGCCTTTGTTAATGTTGTAATTCATAAGGCAAGCGATTAAAGGAAGAATGAACGCAGGATAGTAGCCGCTACAATCAAGAAGATACACGCACCAAACCAACTTGCCGCAGTCTTGCTCGTGTCGGGGTCGCCACTACTGAATTTGTTGTACACTTTCACACCTCCGATTAGTCCGACCACAGCCCCGATGGCATAAATGAGTTGTGTCGCTGGGTCGAAATACGATGTTACCATTTGGGTAGCTTCGTTGATACCTGCCGAGCCGTTTCCCTGTGCGAACACACCTATTGCTGACAGCATTGCACCGAACGTCAGCAAAACTTTTTTTCTCTGTTTTTCCATTTTGAAAAAGATTAATTTGTTACTGTAATCCCGCACCTTGCGGGCTTTTGGGACAAATGTCTTATAGAAATAGAGGTGTTACTTTAAAGTGGCAGTCAAAGGAAGTGTTTGGCTTTCAGTGGCGGTTTGAAGAATTAATTTTATATTAGCATATTTTATCAATCTAAATATTGAATACGTGTATTTATCTAACATCAAACTTTGGAATTTTAGAAAATTCGGTGTAGAGGGGGATATAGACCTTGATAAACCACATTTAGATTTAAACCTCACCAAAGGTTTGAATGTGATTATTGGTGAAAATGATTCGGGTAAAACTGCTATTATTGATGCCATAAAATTGGTTTTGAAAACGCACAGCTACGAATACATAAGAGTTGATAATAAAGATTTTTACCAAGATGCAAATCGTTTCCGCATTGAATTGAAGTTTGAAGATTTAAAACCCGAAGAAGCAAAAAACTTTACAGAATGGTTGGGCTGGATAGGTACAGGCGAAGAAGCAAAACCATTTTTGAAATTAAACTACGATGTAAAACGCCAAACAGGCAAAATAACGCCAACCGATGTAAAAGCCGGAGTTGATGAAGAAGGATATATGCTTTCATCAGAAACAAAAGAATATTTTAAAGCAACTTACTTAAAACCTTTGCGTGATGCAGAAAACGAATTGGTTGCAAAACGCAATTCACGTTTATCACAAATTCTTTTGGGCGATGAAGCATTTAAAGGAAAAGAGAAAGACAACGATTTGGTAAAAATCTTTTCGGGCTTAAAAGAAGAATTAGAAAATTATTTCAAAGGCGTTGATAATACAGGACAACCCAAAGCCACAGAGGGAAAACAGATAAAAGATAAAATTGACAACTACATTAAAAGTTTTTACAGCAAGAATAACGAAAGCGAATTTGAATCAACATCAACCGACATCAAAAGCATTCTTGAAAAACTTGCTTTAACCCTGAAAGGCGAACCAAATCCGGGCTTAGGAACTTTGAACCGTTTGTTTATGGCTGCGGAATTGCTTCACTTAACCAAGTCAAATTGGACAGGTTTACGTTTGGGCTTGGTTGAAGAATTGGAAGCACACTTGCACCCACAGGCACAAATGCAAGTGATTGAAGTGTTTCAAAAGCAAACAGACATTCAACTCATTCTCACAACGCACAGCCCTAATTTGGCTTCCAAACTCAAATTGGAAAATTTGATTATTTGCAACAATGGAAACGCTTTTCCAATGGGCGAAACTTACACCAAATTGGGAAAAGACGATTACAAATTTTTAGAAAAATTTTTGGACACCACAAAAGCCAATTTGTTTTTTGCCAAAGGCGTGATTTTAGTTGAGGGTTGGGCAGAAGAAATTTTATTGCCAAGCATTGCAAAAGCAATCGGAATAAGCTTAACAGAAAAAGGCGTTTCCATTGTGAACATCGGACACACAGGTTTTGACCATTATTCAAAAATATACTTGCGAGAAGCAGAACCCAATATGAAAATTCCTGTTGCTGTAATTACAGATTCGGATATTAGGGAATACGAAAAAAGCGGAGATGATTTTGTAAAACGTGATGCCGAAACAATTAAGGAAAAAACAGAAGCGGAAATTAAAAAGATAGCTGACCAATCGGAAGAAAATGTAAAATACTTTGCTGCACCAAATTGGACTTTGGAATATTCCCTATTCAAATCAACAAGTTTAACAACGGTTTTTCAAAATGCAGCAAAAGCATTTCATACAAAAACAGATTGGGAAGCGGATTTTGAAAAAGCACTTGCAACAAAATTGATAAACAAAACTTTGAAAAAAACCAATATTGCTTATCACATTGCAAACGCGATTGATGAAGATTTAAGTAAAGCAGTTCACACAATTACAATTTCAGAAGATGAAGCCGACACAGTTAATTATCTTGTAAAAGCGATTAAATATGCCACAGGAAATTAACATATCAGATGAAGAAATTCAATATGCCGAACGATTGCTTTTACCTGTAGGCAAAACATTTGACGATGAACGAAAAGTGTTTATTCGCAATTTCAATACAATAGATTTACAAGCTGTTCCCGGAAGTGGAAAAACAACGGCTTTGCTTGCAAAGCTAATTATTTTGGAAAGCAAACTTCCCTTTGCTGAAGGTTCAGGAATTTTGGTTTTGTCGCATACAAACGCAGCCATTGACGAAATAAAAGAAAAAATTCAAAAGTATTGTCCGAGATTATTTTCCTATCCAAATTTCATTGGAACAATACAAAGTTTTGTTGATGAGTTTTTAGCTGTTCCGTTTTACGTTCAAAAATTCAATAAAAAGCCAATCAGGATTGACCACGAAATATACAACGAAAAGATTAAGAATTGTATTGAAAAACCTTGGTTGTATAAGCTGGGGTTCGACAAAGATATTACCGACAAAGTTGCCTATATAAAAAACAATAATGAGGGGTTATTTTATAATTACAGATTTCAATACTCTACAGAAACTCAGTTAGTAAAAAAACTAAATGGGGATGTTTTAGAAGTTAGTAAACCACGAGGTAGAACAAGGACAGAAAATTATCGTGATTACACACCGCAAGAAAAACAAAGTGTATATAATTGGTTTTTAAGATTCAAAATTGGAATTCTTCAATCAGGTATTTTACATTATGATGATGCTTATTTTTTAGCTGACGTTTATTTGAATAAAATACCAAGTGTCAAAACCATATTGCAGACACGTTTTTCTTTTGTGTTCGTTGATGAAATGCAAGATATGGACACGCATCAATACAATTTGTTAGAAAAAGTTTTTTACGATGACGGAAACAGCATTTCAAAAATTCAAAGAATTGGCGACAAAAACCAAGCTATCTATAACTCATTTGTAAAAGCAAATGATAATTGGGTTGATAGACCAGAAGTTTTACGATTAAACGGAAGCCAACGACTAAGCAAACATATTGCAAACGTTGTAAAAAAATTTGCTTTATACAGCGATGAAACTTTTGATATTGTTGGAAAAAATGAATGTGAAATAAAACCGCATATTTTAGTTTTTGAAAATGAAACAATCGGAAACATTATTGCTTGTTTTGCTCAAATCGTAAAAGAAAAAGGTTTAGGGAATTCCGAGAAACCAATCAAAGCTATTTGTTGGAATACTGAATGGAAAGAAGATGAAACAAGCCGTAATGATGCAGCTAAACTACGTTTAGAAGATTATCACAAAGGTTTTGCGAAAGACAAAGGGAAACCAAAACAAGATTATGACAACTTGAAAAGTTATTTGTTGTATTATGAGCAAAAGCAAACATTAGAACCTATTCGGAAAAATATCTTAAATGCTTTTCTAAAAATCTTACGTTTAGAAAACATCAATACAACAGACGACAGACCCTACACAAAGAAAAAACTAATTGACTTCATACACGAAAAAGACGTTCAAAAATATGACGAATTAAATCTTAATATTTATAATTGGTCAATCGAAATAGTTAGAGAAAAAACAAACGAAGTTTGGGAGGAAATTAAAACTTACATTCCAACATTGCTTGCAATTTTTGACAAAACTGTTTCTATAAGTTCAAATTTCATCAATGATGACAATGCAGAAATTTCTGTCGAAAATGCAGAAATTTTAGCCCCAACAAATCATTACAAAGCAGACGGCTTTGAAATTGAAATTACAAGCGTTCACGCAGTAAAAGGACAAACACATTGTGCGACATTGTATTTGGAATCATATTTTCAGCAAGACGGACGAGGAACAAATGCAAAGTCTTACGAATCGCAACGACTAAAAGACCAATTTTTAGGAACACAAATACAATCAACTGTTGGCGACAGAGTAAAACAATCAGCGAAAATGGCTTACGTTGGTTTTTCACGACCAACAGATTTACTTTGCATAGCAATTCACAAAGACAGATTTAACGCATTACAAAACACAATAAGTACAGATATTTGGGAAATTATAACAGTTTAAAAGACAAAGGGAAGTCTATATAAACTCCCCGATGTCAAAGTTTTCAAAATCATTTTTCCGCAAATTGGAAGAACCGGCTTCCGTTTCAGTTGTGAGTGTGCTGTCCAAAATCTCGGCAATTTTTCGGGTAGCACCCTCGATAGAACTTTCCATTAGGCTGAATAATTCAGTTCCCTGCAATTTTTGAACTAACGCTTTTGCCCTTACTTTTTGAGGTTGTTCCAAATGTTTTTTTTGGAGCAATTCCCCTACGGCTGTTAGTTCGTCATAGGTAACCCCTTGGGCAAGACTGTCATCGCCACCGGAAATTCCGTACCTGTTCCATTCTTCTTCCTCCGCTCTTAAATCAGGCATATTACTGAAAGCATCGTCCAGCTCCTCCTGCGGAATTTGAATACCAACAATTTCATTTTCGTCGTATTCAATGTCTAAATTACCGGGATTTATCTCCTGTTCCGCCATTTGGCTTTCATTGGCAGGGATTGGCAGGGATTGGCTTCTTACAGGCTTGGGCTGACCCATAATATCGGGCAGATTGGGATTGACTTTTTCCTGTTTCGGCTTCTGCTCCGACTTTTTCTTAATGACAATCTTGTCCTGTACAAGCAGGACAATGATTATCAGCAGGCATATTACAATTAGAGTTTCCATAGCTTATAAAATGGGTTTAAAGCGTTCATTGAAATAATCGGTAATATCATCACCGTACTCTCTGAAGTGGTGTTCAAGAATATTGTCAATGTACGAGTAGAGCGTTGATTTTTCTTCCCTCGTTAATTGCACAATGCGGAGTAACCTTTCGTGGTATTCCGGACGGATGTAAACGACCTTGCCATCACGACTGGACGGGTAGCGGTTTGTCAAGAACATCAAGGGATACTGTTCTTTGTTTTTTATCTGTTTTCTTTGCTTTTTACTCATAACTTTTATTATTAAATGGGTTTATACTTTTCGTTATAGCTCTTGGTAATCTGTTCGCCAAATTCCTGAAAATGGTAATCGAGCAGATTATCCAAATAAGCGTATATACTAATCTTGTCTTCGCCAATCACTTGAATAATGCGTGTCAGCTTTTCGTGAAATTCCGGTCTGATATAGACCGTTTTACCATCACGGGCATTCGTTTCCGATTTTTTGAAAAAGGTACTTTCATAATCGGCATCGGCAGTTCGCTTTGTCCGGCTCTTTTCCCTAACCGCAGGTTTGTTCCGTTCTACCTCTTGTTTTACTTCTTCGGTTTCCTTTTCGGGTACTTTGGCAGGTTTGGGAGGAAGCTGTATGCCTTCCTTTTTCACGCCGTCCACCATAAGGCTCATCATCAGTTCCTCGTCAATATCGGGTGTTACTTTTTTTCTGTTTCCTTTTTCCATAGGGCTTATAATTGAGTGATTTTTAAAAATTCGTTCATAAACAGGTCTAACTGACAGGTTTTCATCAGACGCTCATCGGGAGGTAACAACGTGGAGCGGAATAAGCCTTTGCTGTTCACTTCGCTTTCTTTCCGAAAGCGTGTACTGCTCTTGACTTGGCTTTGCATAAGGCTTAATCCTAATAGGTTGATAAGATTGTTATAAACTTCGTACAACGGTGTGCTTTCCCTGCCGTCCACTTGGTTCCAAAACAGGTTTATGGTTTCTATGGAAGTTTCTCCTTGTTTCATAATAACGTCCTGCAAAAGTTGCGTAAAAACGAGCGTACTTTCCATTACCACACGGTCTGCCGTAATGGGTGTAAAAATGTGGTGCATTCCTGCCAACGCTTTCAGAATACCGGGCGTGTTCACAGTTCCGGGCAGGTCGAAGAAAACAACATCAATCGGCACAGAGGAACCGTTTACATATTCCTGGGCTTTTTCCAATACGCTGTCCGCTCGATGCTGTATAATCTCATAAGCCTTTTTGTTGATGGTTATAAATTGGTTATACGCCTGTTTTTTCAAGGCTTCGTTTTCCATTACCATTTTCAAATCACGCTCTTTCATTTTCATCAAGCTGTGCTGGGGAAAATCCGTATCGAAGACGACTACATTGTAGCCCAAACGATAGTGCAGGGTACTCGCAACGAGCGTTGTAAATGTACTCTTGCCGACACCGCCTTTTTGCGAAGAAAAGGCGATAAATACTGTTTTGTGTTTTGTACTCATATCTCTACTTATTTAATTATTTACTTACTCAAATAACTATGTGCGTAAGTGCCTATGTCATCAGTCAGATACTTATGTGATTAAGTATGTTGCTCTGTACTTGTGCAGGTAATTATCTACCTATGAACTTAAATACACAACTACATTGGTAGGCAGATAAATAGGTCTGTACCCGCAGATTTACTTACCTATGCAATTGCATTTCTACTTTCTCAACTACATAATCAGGTATCTGAACAGGTACTTTTCTATGTACCTGTTTGCTTGATTACTTACTTCGGTAGTTAAGTGCTTATGTTGTTACCTACATAACTATCTACGCACTTATATCCTTTTGTTGGTACAAATAAAAAGAGATAAACGAGCGGTTCTTTCAATGTGGCAGTGTTTGGCTTTCAAAGGCAGTGTTTGGCACTGCTCGATAGTGCAATCCTTTCAAAAAGAGGGCTTTACTTTGTATTGTGATTTTTATTAACGGATTTATGCAAAAGATTTTTGACAAAACGGAGGTAACACGGACGGCTTCGAGCCGTTTTTTCCCTGTTACTTTCAATCCGTCCCGTAGGGCGGATTATTGTGTTCACCGGAACACGGCAAGTTGTGTTTTGAGGCACTCTAAATAGAATTTAGTGCCTCAAAACAACTTGCCCTTTGCAGGGAGCAGAAAAAGCCTCCGAAGTCGGCTTTTCGTGTAAATTATAAATGGAATAGTGATGAACGAGAACAATAACAGCAAACAGAATAAAGGCGGTCGCAAGCCAAAGCTCAATCCCAGCACCCACCGCCACGTTTTTCGTCTTACAGACGAGGAAAACGCTAAACTTTTATCGCTTTTTGAAGTATCGGGAATGCCCAATAAGGCAAAGTTTATCATTTCGCAGGTGTTCGGGAAGGAAATGAAGTCTGTGAAAATTGACAAAGGAACAGTTGATTTTTATATGCGACTGACTTCGTTTCACAGTCAGTTTAGGGCAATAGGTATCAATTATAATCAGATTGTAAAGCTGTTGTACCGTCATTTTTCGGAGAAAAAAGCCGCAGCATTCCTTTACAAATTGGAAAAACAGACGGCAGAAATGGCAATGTTGTGTCAGAAAATTATTGAGATAACAGCAGAATTTGAAGCCGAACATCTGAAAAAACAGCGTGAGCAATGATAGCAAAAATCGGAAGAAGCGAAAATCTATACGGTGCATTGGCGTATAATAATCTGAAAGTGGAGAAAGAAAACGGACAAATTCTATTTACCAATAAGATAATTGAAACGCCAAACGGAGCATACACCGTTGCACAATTAACCCAATCTTTTGAGCCGTACCTCATTGCAAATCGCAATACGCAATATCATACCTTGCATATTTCGCTCAATCCTGACCCGAAAGACAGGGTAAGTGATGACCAATACAGGGAAATGGCACAGGAATATATGCGGGAAATGGGTTACGGCGAACAGCCTTTTATAGTATTCAAACATACCGACATTGACCGTAGCCATATCCATATTGTATCGGTTTGCGTGGACGAGCAGGGTAAAAAGATTTCGGACAAGTTCGAGAAAATGCGGTCTATGAACCTTTGCCGTGAATTGGAAAGAAAGCACGGCTTAATACCTGCAACCGATAAAGAGCGTAATCAGAATGACAAGGTTTTCCGTCCAGTGGATTACCGAGCAGGCGATATAAAAAGTCAGATAGCATCGGTCATTCGACATCTGCCGAACTACTATCAGTTTCAGACTTTGGGAGAATACAATGCCTTACTTTCCTCGTTTAATATTACCACCGAAAAAGTGGATGGAGAATTACACGGAAAGCCACAGCAGGGTTTATTGTACATTCCGTTAGATGAGAAAGGCGAAAGAGCCGGACATCCGTTTAAGGCTTCTTTGTTCGGGAAGAACGCAGGACTTCCGGCTTTGGAATTGTATTTTGCGAAATGCAAAACAACCCTAAAAGATACCCCGTCCAAACAGACCTTACAATCAGCTGTTACCATTGCCCTGCAATCTACCGACAACGAACGGACTTTTAAAAAGCAATTAGGCGAACAGGGCATTAACGTTATGGTGCGTCGGAACAATGCAGGTCGTATTTATGGAATGACCTTTATAGACCACAATTCCAAAACGGTATGGAACGGCTCACGTTTGGCAAAGGAACTTTCTGCCAATACGTTTAATGATTATTGGAACAACGACATCAAACCGAATATAAAAGAGCCTGTTGAATTAATATCGAAAATATCCACATCAAATGATGCGGATCTTCCTACGGAAGAACCACACCATTTGTTCGACTTCTTATCTACAGACAAACACGAAGACGGTTTTGCAGAAGCCTTTGGCGGTTTGCTCATACCCGAAGCTCAGGGAGAAGATTACGAGGAACAGGATTTCGCCAATCGTATGAAAAAGAAACGGAAACGCAAAAGAGGTCAGCAGTAGTATTTAGCCAAACACCGCCACGCACCGCCATTGAGTGCCATATTCTTATAGCCACGCTATACAGCCCATAAATTCACGCCCGAACATTAAAACTGAAAAATAATGCAGGGAGAAGACGATTTAAGAGGGCTTGCCAAGATTATGGCATTTATGAGAGCAGTGAGTATTTTATTGGTACTGATGCACCTTTATTGGTTTTGCTACGGTTTCTTTTTAGACCGTGGTTGGACGTTAGAAGTAATCAACAAAATATTAGGGAATTTTCAGCGAACGGCAGGGCTGTTCTCGCATACCTTATATACCAAAGCATTCGCTTTGGTTTTGTTGGCTTTGAGTAGCTTAGGTACGAAAGGCGTAAAGAATGAGAAGATAACGTGGACTAAAATCTATATCGCATTAGCCGTTGGTTTTGTGTTGTTCTTTCTGAATACTCCCTTGTTAAAGTTACCTCCGGTAATCGGTACATTCTTGTATATCTTAACCATTTCATTAGGTTATATCGCTTTGCTGATGGCTGGCGTATGGATGAGCCGTTTGCTCCGCAACAATTTAATGGACGATGTATTCAACAACGAGAATGAAAGTTTTCAGCAGGAAACCCGATTGATGCAAAACGAGTATTCCGTCAATCTACCAACGAAGTTTTATTACAAGAACAAATGGAATGACGGTTGGATTAACGTGGTCAATCCCTTTAGGGCAACGATTGTACTCGGAACCCCCGGTTCCGGTAAATCCTACGCCATTGTAAACAACTACATCAAGCAGCAGATAGAGAAAGGGTTTAGTATGTATATCTACGATTTTAAGTTTGACGACCTTTCAACGATTGCTTACAACCACTTACTGAAAAACAGGGATAAGTACAAAGTTCAACCGAAATTTTATGTGATAAACTTTGACGACCCACGCAAGAGCCACCGCTGTAATCCGCTCAATCCCGACTTTATGACGGACATTTCTGATGCCTACGAAGCGGCTTATACCATTATGCTAAACCTCAACAGGTCGTGGATACAGAAGCAAGGGGATTTTTTCGTGGAAAGTCCTATTATCTTGTTGGCAGCAATAATTTGGTATCTGAAAATATACGATAACGGTAAATATTGTACATTCCCACACGCTATCGAATTGCTGAATAAAAAGTATTCAGACGTATTTACGATACTTACTTCATATCCCGATTTGGAAAATTACTTGTCGCCTTTTATGGATGCCTGGCAAGGCGGAGCACAAGACCAATTACAGGGGCAAATCGCATCAGCAAAAATTCCACTATCAAGAATGATTAGCCCGCAGTTGTATTGGGTAATGACCGGGGACGAATTTACCCTTGACATCAATAACCCGAAAGAACCAAAAATTTTGTGCGTAGGCAACAATCCCGACCGACAAAATATTTACTCCGCGGCATTGGGCTTATACAATTCGAGGATTGTAAAACTCATCAACAAAAAAGGACAATTAAAGAGTTCGGTGATTATAGACGAATTGCCTACGATTTACTTTCGAGGACTGGACAATCTTATCGCAACGGCGAGAAGTAATAAGGTAGCGGTTTGTCTGGGATTTCAGGACTTTTCGCAACTAACCCGTGATTATGGTGACAAGGAAAGTAAGGTAATTCAAAATACCGTAGGCAACATATTCAGTGGTCAGGTGGTTGGAGAAACGGCAAAAAGCCTATCGGAACGCTTCGGGAAAGTGTTACAAAAACGTCAGAGTATGACGATTAACCGCAACGACAAATCGACTTCCATCTCTACCCAATTGGATAGCTTGATACCTGCCTCAAAAATTTCAACACTTACACAGGGTATGTTTGTTGGTTCAGTATCGGATAACTTCGATGAACGTATCGACCAAAAGATTTTCCACGCTGAAATTGTGGTGGACAATAAAGTGGTTGCAGCCGAAATCAAAGCCTACCAAAAGATACCACAGATTTTATCTTTTGTTGATGAAAACGGAGTTGATTATATGAAACAGGAAATCGAAAGCAACTACCGTCTGATAAAAGCAGACATTGTGCATATTTTTGAAAGCGAAATGGAGCGTATCAAGAATGACCCGAACTTACAGCATTTGATACAACAAGGGTAGAAGAAATGTTTAAAATAATCTAACTTCCTTGATGTCTTAATTTTGAAAGGTTTTAAATTACAACAACTTAAAAAACTGAATACTCTTTTTCATTAACTTTGCTGTATGAGGAGAGTACTCGCCATATTGTTTCTATCTGTGTATCTTATTTCAACAACTGAATTAGGTCAGTTGCTGAAGTTCCCTATGTTGGTAGAACATTATTTCGAGCACAAAGAGAAAAATCCTCAAATAAATGTGATGGAATTTCTCGCACTTCATTATGAAGGCAACCACCTCGAAAATCATCCACACGATGAGGATTACGAGCATGACCAACAACTACCGTTTATCGTCCATATCGATGTTTTGAGTGTCAGTTTTGTACTTACCCCTCCTTTTAGTTTTGAAATAGAAACGAGAATACTTGTGGGTAAAGAACCCAAAGCTTTGCCTTTGGACGATGCATTCTCAGACAATAACTATCTTTCTGCTATTTGGCAACCGCCAAAATCCTGTTAATTTTTCTTGGACAGATATTTTAATTGAATTCGCTTTTGCGGATGTTACTTCTGTATATCTGTACAGAAAGCATATTGCCGCAGCATAAGCCTGTTCCCAATTAATCATCTGCGTTTTTTCGGGCTTTGCACTACCAGTGTATGCCTGCAAATCCCGTATTCCATTCATCATTAACAGTATTACAAATTATGTTAGATAAAATTATTGAGTTTTCTATTCGGAATAAACTCATCATCGGGCTTTTTACCATAGCCCTTATCGGCTTGGGCTTATACGAAGCCACCAAATTGCCGATTGACGCACAACCTGATATTACCAACAATCAGGTGCAGGTCATTACCGTAGCTCCTTCATTGGGAGCGACCGACATCGAACGTCTGGTTACTTTCCCCATTGAACAGGCAAACAGCAATATCAACGGCATCACCGAAATACGTAGTTTTTCCCGCTTCGGATTATCGTTGGTGACTATCGTCTTTGACGACAATACCGATGTGTATTGGGCAAGACAGCAAGTTGCCGAGCGGCTGCAAACCGTACAGAACGAAATCCCCGACGGTGTAGGTACGCCCGAACTGGGGCCTATTTCCACCGGATTGGGAGAGATTTACCAATACGTGGTAAGACCCGAAAAAGGGTTTGAAAACCAATTCGATGCCACCGAACTGCGTACCATTCAGGACTGGATCGTAAGGCGACAACTATTAGGTGTAAAAGGTGTTGCCGAAGTCAGCAGCTTCGGAGGTAAGCTGAAACAATATGAAATTGCGGTCAATTCCAACAAACTGCAATCGCTGAACCTCAGCATCAGTGACGTATTCACGGCATTGGAAAATAACAACCAGAATACCGGAGGTGCTTATATCGAAAAAGGCCCTACCGTGCTTTATATCCGTAGCGAAGGACTGATCGGTAATAAAGTAGATATAGAAAACATTTCGGTCACGGCTACGCAGGATGGTATTCCTGTATTGTTGAAAGATGTTTCCGAAGTGAAAACAGGCTATGCCACACGCTATGGAGCTATGACCTACAACGATCAGGGGGAAGTGTCCGGTGCGGTGGTGATGATGCTCAAGGGAGCCAATAGTGCCGAAGTTATCAAAAATGTGAAAGAACGCATTGCCGTTATCCAGAAAACATTGCCCAAAGGTGTGGTCATTGAACCTTTTCTCGACCGTACCAAGATGGTCAACAATGCCATCAGCACCATTGAGACCAACCTTGCCGAAGGAGCCTTGATCGTGGTCTTTGTACTGGTCTTGTTCCTCGGAAATTTCAGGGCAGGATTTCTGGTTGCCTCCGTCATACCGCTGTCGATGCTGTTTGCCATCATTATGATGAATTTGTTTGGCGTGAGCGGTAACCTGATGAGCTTGGGGGCATTGGATTTCGGATTGATTGTGGACGGAGCGGTCATCATAGTCGAAGCCGTGCTGCACCAGTTGCACGGAAAGAAATTTGCAGTTGCCAATCGTATTTCGCAGGACGAAATGAACAATCAGGTCAGCAATTCGGCTACCAAAATGGTCAATAGTGCCGTATTCGGTCAGCTCATTATCCTGATTGTGTACCTGCCTATTTTCACGCTCGAAGGCATCGAGGGAAAAATGTTCAAACCGATGGCACAGACCGTAGCTTTTGCTCTGATCGGTGCATTCATCCTTTCACTGACCTATATCCCGATGATGAGTTCATTGGTATTGAGCAAAAAAATCAAGCACAAACCCAATTTTTCCGACCGCATTATGCAAAAGTTGGAAAACATTCATCACAAAGCACTCGCTAAGGTGCTGCATTTTCCAAAAATGGTTATTGGTGTGGTGGTTGCTCTGTTCATCGTTGCGGTGCTTATTTTGTCCCGCTTGGGAGGCGAATTTATTCCGGCATTGGAAGAAGGCGATTTTGCGGTAGATACCCGTGTATTGACGGGAAGTAATCTGAAAACAACGGTTGAATACACGCAGAAAGCAGCCCATATCCTCATCAGGGATTATCCCGAAGTAGAAAAGGTCGTGACCAAAATAGGAAGCGGTGAAGTACCCACCGACCCGATGCCGATGGAAGCGAGCGACCTGATGGTGATACTGAAAGATAAAAAGGAATGGACATCTGCCAAAACCTTTCCCGAACTGGCTGAAAAAATGGGAAAATCCCTTGAAGCTGTTCCGGGTATTACCACGGGTTTCCAATATCCTGTGCAGATGCGTTTCAACGAACTGATGACCGGAGCAAGGCAGGATGTGGTCTGTAAGATTTTCGGTGAAGATCTGGATAGCCTGTCGGCTTATGCAGCCCGCTTCGGCGAAATCATCAAAACGGTTGAAGGGGCTCAGGACTTATACATCGAACCCATCACAGGAATGCCGCAGGTGGTAATCAAATACAACCGTGCAAACATTGCCCAGTACAATCTGGATATAGCCGGCATCAACAAAGTCGTGAACACTGCTTTTGCGGGGCAAAGCACGGGAAAAGTATATGAGGGAGAGAAACGTTTCGACCTGATGGTTCGTCTGGACGAAACACAACGTGAAAATCTACAAGATATACGCAACCTGCTCATTCCAACGCCCAAAGGCAACCAGATACCGCTGTATCAGGTAGCTGATGTGCAGATCATTGAAGGCCCTGCACAGATCCAACGGGAAGATGCCAAAAGAAGGATTGTGGTTGGTTTCAACGTTCGTGGGCGTGATGTACAGAGCATCGTCAACGAATTGCAGGGCAAAGCCGATAAACAGATGGCATTTTCGCCCGGCTACTACGTAACCTACGGCGGAGCCTTTGAGAACTTGAATGAAGCCACGAACCGATTGATGGTAGCCGTTCCGGTTTCGCTGGTATTGATATTCATTCTGCTGTACTTCGCCTTTCGTTCCGTTAAGGAAAGTTTGTTGATCTATACCGCCATTCCTCTGTCTGCAATCGGTGGAATTTTCTTGTTGGCATTGCGTGGAATGCCGTTCAGCATCAGTGCGGGTATCGGTTTCATTGCCCTTTTCGGGGTAGCCGTACTCAATGGAATTGTGCTTATCGCAGAGTTTAACCGGATGAAACAAACGGGCGATAAAGACCTGTACCAGATAGCATTGCTTGGAACAAAGACAAGACTTCGTCCGGTACTGATGACCGCATTCGTAGCATCACTCGGTTTCTTACCGATGGCTGTGAGCAACGGTGCAGGAGCTGAAGTGCAACGTCCGTTGGCAACGGTGGTTATTGGAGGTTTACTGTTTGCCACATTTCTGACCCTTTTTGTATTGCCTACTTTATTTGTGCTGTTTGAAAAACTTAAATTTCCCAAGCTGACATTCGGCAGGAAAAGTGCAACACTGCTTATTTTGTTGGGTTTAAGTGGTTCGGCATTTTCGCAAAGCATCACACTCGAAGAAGCGGTAAAAATGGCTACGGAAAACAACCTGTCGGCAAAAAGCCAAAACCTGCTTGCCGAATATTATAAAAAGCGGACGGCTACCGGAGCCAACATTCCACAGGCTGTCGTAACGGGCGAATTCGGGCAGGTCAATAGTGGTACTTCCGATAATAAATTCGGGATTTCACAATCTTTCAGTTTTCCGACTGTGTATAGCAACCAAAAGAAATTGCTGAACGAAGAATGGAATTCGGCAGTGATTTCGGTGAACCTGAACAAGCTGGACATCCGCAAGACGGTAAGCGAGCTGTTTTACCAGATTTTGGTTTTGCGTGAGCGGGAAAAAATCTTGAACCGTACCGATGAAATGTATAAAGGGTTTTTAGAAAAAGCTTCTCTGCGAATGGAAAGCGGCGAAAGCAACCTGCTTGAAAAAACGGCTGCCGAAGTGCAACGGGAAAACATTGCTATACAATTAAAAGCGTTGGCAAACGAAATCGAATTGGCAAAAATACAGCTTCAACTGATGCTGAATGCTGACACCCGCTATGAACCATCGGCTTCCGACATCGTTGTTATGGATGGACTTTTTGATGCGGATGTAGATGTCGCACAACATCCGGTCTTGCTATTGTCGGCACAGGAAATCGAAAAAGCAAAAGCATCGGTTCGATTAGAAAAATCGAAGCTGTTGCCCAATCTGTCCTTTGGTTATTTCAACCAGAGCTTCAGGGATTTGAACAGCAATCGCTTTAATTCCTTTCAGGTGGGTGTAGGCATACCTATTTTTTTCAAAGCACAGAAATCACAGATCAAAGCAGAGGAACAACGTATTCTCTTCACGGAAAATGAACTCGCTTTGCGTAAAGCCGAATGGGAAAGCGGGTATGAAGCGGCATTGCAGCAATACCGGACACAGCTTGACATCGTCGGGACGTATAAGCAAAAACAATTGCCGGCAGCCGAGCAGATTTTCAAAACAGCAGAAGAACAATTTGCCAATGGCGAAATCAATTACTTAGACTGGGTGATGCTCAATAATCAGGCGATACAGATACAGCGTGATTATTACGATGCCGTGATGCAGCTCAATTTCCAAATCATCAATCTTCAATATCTCATTTCAAAATAAATTATTCAAATGAAAAATATAGTCGGAATTTTCGTTTTGCTCCTGTTATGGAGTTGCGGAAATAAGGAAAACACAACAGAAGAAAACACTACGGAAGCTACCGAAAATGTGTTGAAACTATCGGACGAACAGCTAAAAGCATTCTCGCTGACGACAGTTGAATTACAAGAAAGAAACGTTACCAAAACGCTGAAACTGAACGGAACGGTGGACGTACCGCCACAAAACCTCGTGTCGGTGAGCAGTGCATTGGGCGGATATGTAAAATCCACGAAATTGCTACCCGGAATGCACTTCCGAAAAGGTGAAGTGATCGCCGTAATGGAAGACAACCAGTTCATCCAACTGCAACAGGATTACCTGACGGCAAGGGCTCAATTGCAAAATGCAGAAGCCGAATACCACCGCCAGAAGCAATTGAACCAGAGTAAAGCAAGCAGTGATAAAGTGTATTTGCAGGCAAAAGCCAATTATGAAACGCTGCTCATCAGCCAAAAGGCACTGGAAGAAAAACTGCGGATGATCCACATCAACCCTTCTAATGTTTCGGTGAACAACATCAAACGTACTGCATCTGTGTATGCACCTTTTGACGGTTTCGTTTCGCAGGTTTTTGTGAATGTAGGCAAATACGTTTCGCCATCGGATGTGCTGTTTGAACTCGTAGATCCGAAAGATCTGCATCTGAACCTGAAAGTATTTGAAAAAGATTGGGATAAAATAAGCATCGGACAATCGCTTACGGCATACACCAACAGCCACCCGGAAAAGAAATACGGAGGCGAAATCATTCTGATCAGTAAAAATATTTCCCAAGACCGGGCTGTGGAGGTTCACGCCCATTTCACGGAAAGCAATGCACAGCTTATTCCCGGTCTGTATATGAATGCCGAGGTTCCCATACCCGAAAGCAAGGCATTGGCACTCCCGGAGGAAAGCATTTTGGCGTTTGAAGGAAAACATTACGTCTTTGAAGTATTGGACAAGAACAGTTTCAGAATGACAACAGTAGAAATCGGAAACACTGGCGATGGTTGGATAGAGATTGTCAACGGAAACCAATTGAGCGGTAAAAAAATCGCACAGAAAGGGGCTTATACTTTATTAATGGCACTAAAAAATACCGCAGAGGATTAAGATGAAGCCTGTATTGTTATTGATGACTTTTCTGTATGCGTTGAGCTTAAAAGCTCAAACAGGAGGCAACGACACATTAAGCATTGACGATAAAGCGTATAAATTTTCGGCAAAAAAACTGATTGTTCCTTCTGTTTTGATTTCATACGGAGTATTGAGTTTGTTATCGGATGATTTAAAATCATTGAACCGGTCTACACGCTACGAAACACGGGAACATATCATTGCCGGTGCAACCATAGACAACTATATGCAGTATGCTCCGGTAGCAGCCGTATATGGGCTTAATCTTGCAGGAGTTAAAGGAAAGCATAATTTTAAAGACAGAACCATTATCTATGCTACGTCTCAATTAGTCTCCGCAGCATTGGTACTGCCCACAAAACAATTCGTAGGCGAAGAACGCCCCGATGGTTCCAATAATTTTTCTTTCCCGTCCGGACATACGGCTACAGCCTTCTCATCAGCCCATTTTATGTTCAGGGAATATAAGGACAGTAATTTCTGGCTTAGCATATCAGGGTATCCTCTGGCAGCTATGACAGGAATATACAGGGTATTCAACGATAAGCATTGGGTCGGTGATATTGTTGCGGGGGCAGGTATTGGTATCTTGTCCACCGAGATTGCCTATTGGCTGTTTCCTTTCACATCGAAATGGTTTTCGTCAAAAGAAGAAAGGGAAGCATTGTCTGTTGTTCCTTTCTATCAATCCAAAGCTGTTGGACTTACAATTATTAAAACATTTTAAAACAATGAAAACAATTATTAAGAAAGAGTTTACTGTAACTCATAGAATATTGCACTGGTCTTTGGGGCTTCTAATGACGGTACTGTTTATTACCGGATTTTTAAGAATGCAATGGATGGGTCGAAAGCCCATTGTTGCGGTTATCGAGCAGGATGCTCCCGGAGTAATGACAAAGGAACAGACAATGGCCATAGTCAACGATATCCTTAGCCCTATGTGGCAATGGCACGAATACACAGCGTATATTATCGTTTTTGTCTTCTTAATGAGGTTTGCTTATATACTTATGAAAGGAACTCGTTTCCCCAATCCTTTTATCGGAACACAGTCCATAAAAGAACGTCTGCAAGGGATGATATATATCTTATTTTATTGGTTTATAGTCATTGCTGCTATTACAGGATTTTATCTCAAATGGGGCGATGGGGATTTGAAAAAGCCTATGGAAACCGTACATAAGCTGGCGATATACTGGTTTCCGATTTTTATATTGGTACACTTTGCAGGAATTGTTATAGCAGAATTAACATTCAAAAAAGGAATAACGTCAAAAATGATTGGCGGAGATTAAATAGATAATTCGTATTAAAAAATAATTGGTAACCTACTAATTTAGTTATTCCATAAGTAGTTTCAATACTTGAAACTAATCATCTAAAATTAAAAAATATGACAACCTATAATATCCCAAAACATCTCACAGGTCTTTCGGAAGAAGAGCTAAAAATTTCTCAAAGTAAATTTGGCTATAACCAAGCAGACAGTATAAAAAAGAATACCTGGTACAATATGTTATTGGCTATTCTCAAAGAACCGATGTTGCTTTTACTCATTGCAGTGGCTGTTATCTATGTGATTGTGGGCAATTATTCCGAAGCGGCTTTTATGTTGGGAGCAATCATAGCTGTTTCAGGCATCTCATTCTATCAGGACAATCGCAGCAAAAAGGCATTGGAAGCTCTGGAAAAACTGAACGAACCACTCAGCACCGTTATACGAAATTCAAAAGTAATACAAATTCCCACTGGCGAAATTGCGGTGGGCGATTTGTGTATTATTGAAGAAGGAAAAATGATTAATGCCGATGGTGAAATAGTATACAGTAATGATTTTTCCGTAAATGAAGCCTCTCTTACAGGGGAAAGTTTTTCGGTGTTTAAAAATCAGGATACTGAAGATAGAAAAATATATAGCGGTACTTTGACAGTTTCAGGACTTGCGGTTTTTAAAGTTGAAAAAATCGGTTCAGAAACAAAGCTGGGAAAAATCGGGAAAACCATTCAGGAGATTAAAGAAGAGCATTCACCACTGCAAATCCAGATTACCAAATTTGTAAAATGGATGGCAATTTTTGGAATAGTGGTTTTTCTGATGGTTTGGGCATACAGTTTCTGGCAATCACGTAATATTATAGAAAGTCTATTGGTCGGGCTAACTTTGGCAATGTCCATTTTACCGGAAGAAATTCCCGTGGCTTTCACTACGTTTATGGCATTGGGAGCGTGGAAACTAATGCGTGAAGGTATAATAATCAAGCGAAGCAGCGTGGTAGAAACACTGGGAAGCACTACTGTAATTTGTACAGATAAAACCGGAACAATTACTGAAAATTCTATGCGACTGAAAGCCCTTTTCGATTATAAATCCAATCAGGTTTTTGACGAAGAACGTTTCAATGCACCCGAATTATCCGAACTCATTGCTTTTGCGATGTGGAGCAGCGAACCCGTTCCGTTTGACCCGATGGAAAAAACACTGCATCAGATTTATGAGCAAGCTCAACCGAATGACCGACGGAAAGATTTTCAAATGGTACACGAATATCCGTTGGACGGTAAGCCTCCGATGATGACGCATCTTTTTGAAAACCATTCAGGCGAAAGAATAGTGGCAGCCAAAGGTGCTCCCGAAGCCATTCTTGCTGTTTCCAATCTTTCGGAACACGAAAAAGATAAACTGCGTCAGCATATTAGTGATTTTGGCAAACAAGGTTACCGGATATTAGGGGTTGCCAAATGTTATTTTAAGGGAAACAATTTTCCCGAAAAACAGCAGGATTTCAATTTTGACTTTTTAGGATTTACGGTATTTTACGACCCACCTAAAAAAAATATCCAGCAGGTATTCCGGAAAATTTACGATGCCGGAATTAAAGTAAAAGTGATTACAGGCGACAATGCTGACACCACAAATGCCATTGCCCGTCAAGCTGGGATTATCAATCATACTCCGGCTGTTAATGGTGCTGAAATCATTCATCATTCCGATGCGGAATTGATAGAGCTTTCAAAGACAACAACTTTATTTACAAGGATGTTTCCCGAAGCAAAGCTGGCAATGGTAAACGCTTTGAAGCAAAACGGAGAAGTGGTGGCTATGTTGGGTGATGGTGTGAACGATGCCCCTGCACTGAAAGCCGCTCATATTGGTGTCGCTATGGGAAACAAAGGAACAGAAATAGCCAAAGCAGCAGCTTCACTGGTTATTACCAACGATGATTTAGACAAACTCATTACGGGAATTGCTGCAGGGCGACGGATTTACGCCAATATCAAAAAAGCCATTCAGTACATCATTTCCATTCATATCCCGATTATTCTGACCGTTTCACTGCCTTTGTTTTTAGGTTGGATTTACCCGCATATTTTTACGCCGGTACACGTTATTTTTCTGGAGCTCATTATGGGACCAACCTGTTCCATTGTCTATGAAAACGAACCGATAGAGAAAAATGCAATGTTACAAAAGCCACGTAAAATGACAGAAACCTTTCTGAACCGGAAAGAATTAAGCATCAGCATTATTCAAGGTCTGATAATTACAGCAGGTGTATTATTCGTTTATCAATTTGCCGTTCAAAAAGGAAGCAACGAAGAAACTACAAGAGCAATGGTTTTTACTACCTTAATTTTTGCCAACATATTTTTGAGCCTGGCGAACCGCTCTCTCGTTTATAGTATATTTGACAGCTTCAAATACAAAAACCGTTTATTTCCAGTTATCATCGGAGCCACGTTGGCATTACTTTTTGCCATATTGTATATACCACTTTTTGCCGATTTCTTTCACGTAACCGGGTTGAACATCCCGGAATTAGGAATGTCATTTTTAATTGCAGCGGCTTCGGTTTTGTGGTTTGAGATGTATAAATGGATAAAAAGAAGATAGTAAAGAAATGATTTTGCAAGGCGAGATTACTTTTAAAACCTCCACAAAGGAAAATATGCCGTGAATATCTTGCACGCTGAAGACAATAACTGCAAGATTGATAAAGGTTTGCCTTTAGCCAAAGAAGAAATTGGATTTTCCAATTATCAGGCAATAGATTTAAGAAACAGACCCAATTTTTCAAAGCGAGCTTTGAATTTAATATAGACAAAACGATTGGCGTAACGATAATTTATATGTAAACAAATGAAAAAAATCCACAACGAAATTCTGAACAAATTGATAACGACAATTGACGAATTAGAATTTGAAAGTGATTTCTCGATACAAAAAACAGAAACTATTATAAAACTCATTATTCAAAGCCTGTCTGATTTAAAGGAATATGTTCTGAAAAATGGCTTTAAAAATACCGATGAAGAAATCCAATTTTTCAAATATCTAAAACCAGCTATTGTTTCCAAACTCATCTATTACAATGCAGTATATAAAATTGAAACAAAAAAGCCTTATGGAGAAAAGCAAACAAAAAATTTTCTGACTAAAGAATTGAACAAACTCAAAAAATTCTTTGACAACAACATTGATTTTTACAAATACTACCGTAGCAATAACTCTTTCCTCGATGAGAATTTTTTTATTAGGGGTAAACACGATATTAGGTTATGGCTGGACACCTTTTATTTTGAGGCAGACCATCGTTTTTGTACTTCCCACGACTATAAAGTCGCCAAAATAATTGCCAACGACCTGATACAAGTATATATCGAAGACAAGCTAAATAGTAACTATCGAAAAGTATTTGATAATTCTTCTCTCAATTGGACAGCAAGCAAAACAGCAATGACTGAACTGATTTATGGACTTCATTCTAAGGGAGTATTTGACAACGGAAATGCCGATATAAAACTTATTGCCAAAACCTTTGAAAGTGCCTTTAATATTGATTTGGGCGATTTCTACCATACGTTTATGGAATTGAAAGCCCGTAAAATAAACCGAACAAAATTCCTCGACAGCCTGTGCGAAGCCCTGATAAAGAAAATGGACGAGCAGGACGAAAAGTAATTTATATTTTATAGCACCCTTCGTGGTAGATGAACACCTTTTGTCCGTACAATACTTTCTGAAACCTGTGGAGCTTCTTTCTGTTTTTCAGTTTGTTCCACAGGTTCTTCTTTGGTTTCGGGAGTAATAGATAGTTGTATTTTTCGCTCCACGGAGGCGAGTTCCGTTTTGAGTTCATTCAACCGGCTTTCCTTAGACCAGGTTCCATTTATTACTTCCCGAAGTACAGGTAAATCTTTTTGTATTTCGGAAATTTTCTCCTGCTCCTGCTTAATATAGCCTGGCAGTTTTTCCAATGCGTTAAGGAAGTTCATAGAAGCCAATTTCTCGTCCTTGGCAATAACACCGTTATTGTAGGTGTATTTAATATTACCCTCTCCCTGTATCAGAAATCGGTTTACCCGAATATCCACGCCCTCTTTTTGCGACATTTCGGTTTTGACTAAAAGCTGAAAACCGTACAAACTTCCGATTTCTTCATAATCGCCACCTGTGCGGGCTTTGTCCGCAAGCTGATTGAGCTTTGTACCGATTTGTTTGATGTCCGCATTGGGCGACAAGCCGTCCAACTTGATAAGGTTGGCAACAGTACCGTCCGAGCGTTTTTGAATACGCCCTTGCAGGTTGTTCCAATCGAGGCTCATACGGTCAAAGCGTGATTGGGCTTTGTCCAATTCTGCCGTATAGTCTTCCAATTTGTATTTAGCATTGTACTTGGAACGGTTGAACGCTTGTCGTTCGCTCTCCAATCCGGCAATCTGTTTTTCTATTTTAGCTTTGTCCAACAGGTCTGTATTTCCCATAAGGATAGCCACATACTCCGAGAAGTTCATTCCCGATTTTTCGTCCATACTGCCCTCGTCAATCGTCCGTTTGCTGAGATTGTTGGATTTCAGTTGGTCGATAAATAGCTGTTTGTTGAACAGCAGGTTGAACTTGTAGCTGTCCAACGATTTTTCAACTGCATAAATAATTACGTCCACTTTGTTGTTGTTAAAATGTTTAGCGATTTCATTACCTTTTCTTATAGCCCGACCGTCCCTTTGGGCAAGGTCGGACGGTCGCCACGGCGTATCCAAATGGTGTACGGCAACGGCTCTTTTTTGTGCGTTCACACCTGTACCTAACATACTCGTAGAGCCGAACAGCACACGGATTGTACCGTCGTTCATTCCCTTGATAAGTGCTTCACGTTGCTTGTTGTTCTTCGCCTCCTGTATAAAGCGGATTTCGTGTGCAGGTATGCCGTAGTCTTCTACGAGCTTGCGTTTGATTTCGGAGTAGATATTCCATTCGTTCGGCTTGTACGTTCCCAAATCCGAGAAAACGAATTGTGTACCTTTCTGTGCGTTGAACTTATGGTAATACTTGGCGATATTCTTGGCACAATGCGAAGCCTTGTTGTCGGGGTGGTCTTGGTAATGGGGGCTTACCATTCGCATATCCAATGACATCTTACGGGCGTAATCCGTAGCGATGAGCATTTTTGCTTTTTCCTCCTTTTTGGATAACGGTGCTCTGCCTAATAATTCGCCTTTGCCTGTTTCGGCAAACTTCATCAGCTTTTGGATAAATTCTTCCTGGTCGGGAGTTGGAGGTATATGGTAGAATATCTCGTTCTTTTCGGGACGGTCAATGCCTATCATTTCCGCAGTACGGTAATCCGTGATTTCCGAGTAGAATTGAGCCAACTCCGGCACTTTGATAAAGTAGCGGAAACGCTCTTTTGCCACGATATTGTTAGCCACCGAAAACTCGTAATCGGTGGTTTTCTTCGCATATATCGCCGCCCACGCATCAAACGAGTTGATACCCTGTTTTGCCAATGCTCTTGGTCGCAGGTATTTGAACAGTAGGTACAGTTCGGTAAGCGAATTACTGATAGTTGTTCCCGAAAGAAAGGTTGCCCCCATATCCGCTTGGGTACGCTCCTGTATGGTACGAATAGCAAAAAGCAGGTTTAGTGCCTTTTGGCTTCCCTGTTGATTGCCCAAGCCCGCCACCCTCGAATGTCTTGTGTTGAACATTAGGTTTTTGAATTGGTGGCTTTCGTCCACAAACAAATGGTCTATGCCCATCATCTTGAAGTCCACTATATCATCTTTGCGGTTTTCAATATCGTGTTGCAGGGTTTTGAGCTTTACTTCGAGGTTTTCCTTTTGTTTTTCCGCTCCTTTGAGCATCCACTGCGTTACTTCATCGCCTTGACTTCGCATCACGTCAAGGTTTTCCTCTACGCTGTCCAATTCGTCTTGGAGAATTTCCTTTTGTATTTCGGCTGACTGGGGTATCATTCCGAATTGGTCGTGTGTCAATATCACGCAGTCCCAATCATTGTTTTTAATATCGCCAAAAATCCGCAGGCGTTTTTCGGGCGTAAAATCATCAATGCCCGGATAGAGGATTTTGGCGTGGGGATAGGCTTTTCGGTAGGCTTCCGCAATTTCGGGAATATTGGCTTTCAATCCGATAATCATCGGTTTGTGAGCCATTCCCAAACGCTTCATTTCCTGTGCACCTGTACACATTATCAGCGTCTTTCCTGCACCTACTTCGTGGTCGCAGATAGCACCGTTGTTGAGCTTTATCATCCAAACGGCATCTTTTTGACTTGAATACAGGTCGTCAATTTCCAATCCCTTGCGGTCTAATCCCGGAAATTCCTGATGTGTGCCGTCATAATTCGGTCGAACAAAACAGTTAAACGTATCGTTGTACTGGTCGGTCAGCCTTGTTTTGAACTCATCGCTCTGGGCGTGAAGCCACTCCGTAAAGGCGGTTCGGATTTCGTCAATCTTGGTATTCGCCATCTGAATGGCTTCCATATCCCGCACCTTGACATCCTTGCCATCAACCTGTACTGTTTTGGAAATATCGGGCGTGGTATTGACAAGGGCGTGTTTGAGCAGGGCAATCCCGTCATACGTCCGGCTTTGGGCTTTGACCGCATATTTATCCCAAATAAGTACGTTCTTCTGTTTGCAGGTTACGGAAAAGTCATCAGCACTGTCGGAATAATGGATACGGACTTCCGCATCGAACAGGTGTGATGCAAACCGGGCGTAAATCCCTGTGGGTATCCACCGTTCGCCGAGATTAAAATCGAGTTCTTCAAATTCGATACGCCTTGGTCGGGATTCCTCCAATGCCGTAAGGCTTTGTTTGGCTTCGGTATCATCGGGATTGTTATCAATGTAGCCTCGGAGTTCTTTAGCCTTTTCGACCACGTTGCCCGCAATCCAGCGTTCGGCTATTTCGTATTCCTTTTGAAGTGGATTGTAGTAAATGCGACCGTGTAAGGCTTCTTTCAACGTATCGGAAGGCATACCGCTGATTTCGGACATATAGTCCAAATCCACGCTTCCGTATTTGTTCAGCGAAGCCGCTAACGCTTCATCAGGATTGTCGGTTGCGATGACTGCGGTAGAAAAACTTACCGGACCGTTGAATATATCCGCCTTGTGTATCACGCCACCAACAACACGCTCCAAATAGGGCATTTCCTTACCTGCACTGTCCGTTTTGATGAGTTTGATATTGTCCGTACTGTTGAGGTTTCCGTATCTTTTGACAAAGGCATCGTACAGGCGGTTAAGGGTTTCCCTTTCTTCTTTGTGTTCGGTTTGCTGTTCCGCTTCTTTGTTGTAAAGCTGTTGGTAAACATCACGTACCCCGATATACGCTTCGGCTCTTGCTTTCTGCAATGACGGCAGTTGCAAAGGGTGGAAAACAGCCGTACCGTCTGCGGTATCTACATCTTGCAGATGACCGACCCAACCGTTATCCACGACAAGGCAGTCGTTTCGGTGGAACGATTGCAATTCTCCACTGTACGGAGCAGGTTCGGGAATGGTGTTAATGGCAATGTTGGGAACGGCTGGCGTATCCGCTTGGCCATTCCCATTTGCCTGTGAAAACAAATCGCCAATGGCTTCCTGTTTTTTGCTGTTTATTTGAGTTGTTCCGTTCGTAGTTCCGTAAGGCTTTGGCGGTGTATAAGGTTGTTGCATCGCACCACCGAACAGGTCAGTTTGACGACCTATTGGACCTCGCTTTCTTTTAACAGTCTGTCTTTTGGCTTGTGTGGTTCTTTTGGATGAAGTAACCACGGCTAAAGGTTCGTCCACATTTTCAAACAGGTCGAAAATGCTTAGCTGTTTTAATTCCTGTGGGCTTTCTTGTCTTATTGCAGGTATTGTAAAACGCTGTGGTTCGGGCTGAATGATTACAGGCTCAACATCTACGACCGGAGGTGTAACCTTTGGTGTTAGTGTAACAGGAATTTGTATCAATGGCTCATCGTTCCGTTCGCCTTTGTATAAGTTCAAGTCCAAACGGTTTCCAAAATCTTCGGAAAGCATCTGCTTCAAATCTTTGGCGATGCCGTCTAAACCGTCTTTATGCGTGTAAATGATTGCAGGTTGTCCGTAGGGGTCGGTGTCAATCTTACGGTCGGTATGTACGACCCTCGTACCATTCTGAAAGAAAGCATTGCTTGGCGTACCGTATTTGGTCCGTTTACTTTGGCAAAACAGCTCTTCCGTTTCAGTCAGATTTTGTTTTGCCGTATTCTTTTGCAGGATAATCAGGTCGCTTCCGACTTCTGTACCTGCATAGTCTGTAAACAGGTCGTTGGGTAATCGGATAACCGAAACCAAATTGTTGCTCTCCATTAACGCCCTGCGTATCGGCTCATTCTTCGGGCTGTTCTGAACGCCTTGCGAAGTAATGAACGCCTGTAAACCACCCTCACGGAGCATATCATTTCCTTTCAGAAAGAAGTAATTATGAATGCTTCGGGCAGCCTGCTCTTTTGCAGGGTTCCGGCTTCGGGAATAAGAAAGGTCGAAAACCGAAGTATCGCCAAAAGGGATGTTACTGGCAACGACATCGTAGCTGTTTTGTTCCTTTTCGTTTATTTCCTCAAAACCGCTTATGCGGATATTGCTTTCGGGATAAAGTTGCTTTAAGATTTTACCTGTCAGCAGATCCTTTTCATAGGCGGTAACTTTTACCTGTTGATTTTCGGAAAAGGATTGTATAAACGAGCCGATACCTGCGGAGGGTTCGAGGAATTTATCAATCTTCAAACCGCTATCTCGCAATGCGGAAGAAACGGCATCTATAACCTGCGGTGGTGTATAAAAAGCCGTCAGTACCGAACTTTTCATACTATCCACATACCTGCGGTATTGCTTATCGTCCGTAGAATTTTCCTTTAATAATTGGTGGAGTTCCTGCGTAATGGGGAATAAATCGTGGTCGTTTTTCCGCCAATTATTGATGTCTGTTTCGTCCGTTATGGGGTTGAGAACGAATTTAAGACCGCCAAATCCGCTGTATTGCATCAATGACAGTCTTTCGCTTACGGTGGCTTGCCGTTTCTCCTTTTCCAATGTAAAAGCAATCCGTAACGCATCAATATTCTGTTGGAGATGTTGTTTCTTACTGAAGCCCATTTTCCTCTATCCAAATGGCGATTATTCCAATCAGTTCGGTATAGAGCAGGTCAAACTCGTAACCGTATGCGAAATCATCGGTTAGTTCATATCGGGCAAAAACAGGCTCGCAGACAGGGAATATTTTAAGGGCGAACGGTCGCAGTTCCTCATCTGCCATCAGGGTATCAAACTCATTGCATACCACTTGGAAAACCGTATCAAACTTGGAGAAGTGCAAGCCCTCAAAGAGTATGTAATTGGCAATCTCGTTGCATTGCTCAATCGGGTTTCCCGAACGGAAAGCACCCTCATAAGCATTGGAAGCCCACGATGAACGTTGGTCAATAAATTTGTGGTCGTGTGCCTTTTCGGGGAAGCTACTGTTTAACAGTTCTTGCAGTCGTAATCTGAAATATGACAAGTCTTTTTGCTGTGTACTCATACTATAATTTTGTTTAGAATTTTACTGAAAGCCTAAAATTATAGCGGTAGATAAGAGCTTTTGTAGAAGTGGCAGGGTTTGGCGTTGAGAGGTAGTATTTGGCGTATTAAATCAAAATACAAGAGGAATTAATTGTATTTTTGAACTTGACAAAACCTACAATTAAATAGTGGCTATAAAATAATGAATGAATTAGAACCCCTAAAAAGTATTTTTAAAGACAGAATATTTAAAATACCGGATTATCAACGTGGCTATGCCTGGACAACACGACAGTTAAAAGATTTTTGGGAGGATTTGGTTAATCTTCCTGTTGACAGATTTCATTATACAGGGCTGTTATCTTTAAAAAAGGTGGATAGAAATATCTGGACTAATTGGAACGACGAACGATGGTTGATTGAAGACAGAGGTTTTAAACCTTTTCATATCGTCGATGGGCAGCAACGATTGACAACATTTGTAATTTTCATACAAGCAATTTCGGAACAACTAAGAACCATACCTGAAAATAAGGATAAAAAAGATGAAGAAATTTACCTGGGTTCTTTTAGCTTAAAGGCTATTAAGGAAGAATATTTGGTAATAGAAAAACCACCCCAATTTATTATCACAACATATAAATTTGGATATGAGGTTGATAATCCAAGTTTTAAATACTTACGCCATAAGGTTTTCTTAGAGCCTGATAGCGGAACAATTCAGGAAACTTTTTATACCCTTAATCTTGAAAACGCTAAACGATTTTTCAAGGAAAATCTACAAAACTATTATGACAAATACGGGTTGAGTGAAATAGAAGCATTATTTAAGAAAGTTACTCAAAATCTGATGTTCAACGTCTATGAAATAAGCGATGATTTTGACGTTTTCGTTGCATTTGAAACAATGAATAATCGTGGTAAGAAGCTTTCAAATTTAGAACTTCTAAAAAATAGGCTGATTTATTTAACCACTTTATACGATGAAAAAGAGCTAAAGAATGATGAACGAAATTCCCTGCGTGAAAAAATTAATGATGCTTGGAAAGAAGTCTATTATCAACTGGGAAGAAATAAGCAAAATCCGCTTAATGATGATGATTTTTTAGTTGCTCATTGGATAATGTATTTTCAATATACAAGAGAAAAAGGCGATGACTATATTAGGTTTTTATTAGAACAGAAGTTTACACCACAAAATATCTATGCAAAAACAGAAGTGAAACTAAGTTCTTTGCAAGAATTTGAAGAAGTTCGTGAAGACGAAGATACCGACCAAGAGGAAGTCGAAGTAAATGGAGATGAAGAAATAACAGTTTTGCGTTCTCAACTTTCTCCGAAAGAAATTGAGGATTATGTGAACAGCTTAAAAGCTGCTGCCGTTCACTGGTATAATACGCACAATCCTATAAACAATCCAGACTTAACCGAACAGGAAAGTCTTTGGATAGACCGTTTGAACAGAATTGGTATAATCTATTTCCGTCCACTCGTAACGGTATCCTATTTAAGCAAGGGTGTCAATTCAGACAAGAGAGTTCAGCTATTCAGCTCAATCGAACGTTTCATATTCATTACATTTAGGCTTAGCCGGGCATTTTCAACATATAGAAATAGTGAATTTTACCGTGCTGCACGGCAATTGAGAAACGGAGAATTGACGATTGACAATATCGTTCAACGATTGAATGATAGAATGAACTATTGTTTTTATACTCCTGAAAATTCTGAAGAAACCTACTTTGACTACACATATTTTCAAAAATTTATTGATAAGAAATTTAAAAGCGGGGGAGGTTTTTATTACTGGAACGGGCTTCGATATTTCTTGTATGAATATGAAATGGAAAAAGTTAGACGAAGAGGAAGTCAAAAAATTGATTGGAGATTGTTTGTGAAAAGTGAAAAGGATAAAGTTTCCATTGAACATATTTATCCTCAAACACCAACACATAAAAACTGGAAAGACAGTTTTAAAAATTACAAAAAATCGCAATTGCCTTTTTTCCAAGGAACTTTAGGTAATCTTTTACCATTATCACAAAGTATAAATTCGAGTTTACAAAATGATTGCTTTGATGACAAGAAAAATGCAAAGTATAATGAAAAGAATGAAAAAATAAGACAAGGTTATTCCGACGGCTCTCACTCTGAAATCGAGGTCGCTGGATATGATACTTGGAACCCTGATACCATTCTTGAAAGAGGCAATAGATTGTTGGAATTTATGGAAAAACGATGGGATTTGAAATTTGAGGATGAAACTGCCAAAGCGGAATTATTATTCCTTGATTTTATGCTTCCTGAAGAAGATAGTAATGAAGAAGAATAACTTAAAAATAATTTTTCAATGAACTATACAGAAAACATTGAACGTCTGAAAATACTACTTACAGGTACATCCACCGATGTTACTATCACAAGTGAGAATGAAGCAGAATATAAAAGGCTGAAAAGTGAACTCAACCAATCTGCTAAGTTCAAAACTAACCAGCCAAAAGAATTTAAAATTTGCCTTACGCTTCAAGAATTTAGAAGAGAAATGCAAGCTAAAGGTGGATATGCAGAACGTAGAAAATATATTAATGAGCTATTTTTTCCGCTAATTTCAGATGAAAACTCCTTGCTGGATAGTATAGAAGAAATACAGCAAAGTGTAAATTTTGGTCATTTAAACCTTTTGCCCCAAGATATACAGCAGAAAGGACGAGAAATGTCGGAGGTTTATCTGTATTTATATTGTATCGAAAATTCTTTAAGAATATTTATCGAAGAAATTATGAAATTACAAACGATATATATTCCAAAAAAAGTACAAGACACAATAGACAAGCTAAAGAGAAGTGAACAAGAGAGCAAATATTTACCATTAAGGGGTAACAGTGATTTGTTTTATTGTGATTTTATAGAATTGGGAAAAATCATTGTTGGTAATTGGAGTATTTTTGGACAGTATTTCCCTAAACAAAATGAACATTGGTTAAATGTAATGGTTGATGAATTGTACAAGATTAGGTGTTTAGTTGCTCACAATAGTTATGTAGGCAAAGATGAACGTGATGCACTAAAAGTTTATTATAAAAGCATTACTGCTCAATTGAAAATATAAAAGTATCTAAAGGCTAAAACAAAACCCTCTGAAAATCCGGAGGGTTTTGTTTTATGAAGTGGTCAAAATTTGAAGCATTCTACCGACCTCTATATCCATTCGTGAAAAGGCAAACCATTTTTTGCCCAAATCTTTGAGCGATGCTCCTATGTGATACAGTTCTGTACCGTCAATAATCAAAAATCGGTCGTGTGCATCGGAGAAAATCTCCACTTCGATAGGTGGATATTGGCTGTTGTAACGTTGTAAATCCAACCGTAGCTGATTGCTGATGCTTTTGGTGTAGATAGTAGCGGTTACATTGGTATTGCGTTTTCCCAATAAGGTCAGCACCGTATCGTCCACATAATTATCCAGCAGGATAATGGAGCTTTTGGCACTTCGGATAATATCGGAAACAAAGGTATAGGCATCAAATACCTGCCCATTGTAGAAAATGCCTTTTTCGGCGTGGAGCTTGTCGCTTTCAAGAGCCTTAAATATTTCCTCAAATTTTTGGTCGGCTTGTAATTGTTTCAGTTCTATATTGTCCAAACGATGAAACAGCGAAGCGTTGCTAATGAGCATTTTTCGCATTTCTACAAAGGCATTCATAATCTCAATGCTGACTTTTACAGCTACATCGCTACGCAATAATGCGGACATCATTGCCACCCCTTGCTCACAAAATGCAAAGGGTAAAGTACGCCGACCGCCCCGTCCAACGTTTGAAGTACCAAATTGGTACTTCAAAGATTTTGCTTCCTGTTCGGTAAGCTGAAAGCAAAAAGTTTCGGGAAAGCGGTTCTTGTTTCTCTTTACAACCCTGTTTAACCCTTTTGTTTCTACCTGATAGAGCGTTGCTAAATCATTGTCGAGAATGACCTGTTTATCCCTAATGGTGTGGATAAGCGGAGCTATTTCTTTTTGGGATATGATAATATCGGTCATTGTCTTTTTGATTTTTTGTTTTCAAACTCAAAGGAGGTTTTGCAGTCGGCATCCAACACGATGTAGGCATCGAATTTCTTACCTGCCTTGCTTTTCATTCCTTTGATGAGTGAAGTTTTGCCTTTATTGACAAGATTTTCTATATCGGCTACACCGATTTGAACACCGCACACATTGCGGAACTGTACCCAATTACAAACTTCATCGGGGCATTTGGCAAGTTTATCACGGATAATGAGTTGCTGGCTTTTGCATTTCGGGCAGGTAAGTTTGGGCAGGTTGCTTTGGGCAATGGAGGTTTGTAACAACTCATTGGTAATCGTTGAAGCATAAGTTTCCATTTCCTTTTGAAACGCACCCGCATCAGCTTCGTTGTTTTCGATTTTCTGGAAAGCCAATTCCCATTCAGCGGTCATAGAAACATCTGCAATTTTTCGGTCTTTGACCAATTCATACACCTGCAAACCCTTTTCGGTCGGGATTAAGGATTTCTTTTCCCTTTTGATATAATTGCGGGTAAACAAGGTTTCAATGATTGATGCTCTTGTAGCCGGAGTACCGATACCGATATTTTGCAGGGCTTTCCTTTCTTCCTCGTTTTCGATTTCCTTACCTGCGGTTTCCATAGCCGACAAAAGTCCGGCTTCGGTATAAAGCACGGGCGGTTTGGTTTTCTTTTCCAAAACGGTAGCTTCCTTGATTTTGAGTTCATCGCCTTTTTTCAGTTCGGGCAAATCCTGTATCGGTTCGATATCATCATCGGAAAAATTGCCTTTGATACCACGCCAGCCCGCTTCCATAACTTTACAGCCTTTCAGCGTAAAATCGTAGTGCGACACTTCCAAAGAAACATCAGTTATCTCTTTGATACAGGCTTGTGAAACGGCTTCGAGCAACCGAAAGGCAATCATATCATACACCTCATTTTCCTTTGCGTTCAGTGCGGACGGGATTTTGTCCGTAATCAGCAATCCGTGGTGGTCTGTTACACGCAAATCGTTTACGATACGTTTATTGAAACGCCCCCATTTCATTTTTGACAAGGCTTTTTTACAGGTTTCCCTGTTTTGCAAAGCCCTCACGAGGTTGGGGATTTCAGCCCACATATCTTCGGGAATGTATTTGCTCCCTGTACGTGGATATGTGATGAATTTTTTTTCGTAGAGGCTTTGGGCAATGTTCAATGTTTCTTCGGCAGAAAGGTTGAGCTTTTTGTTGGCTTCCTTTTGCAGTCCTGTAAGGTCGAACAGTAGGGGCGGTTGCTCCGTTACGCTTTTGGTCGCTACCGATGTAACCGTTGCCGTTCCGATACGTTGAACGGATTTCAACGTATCATCAGCCAATTTTTGGTCTTCCCATTTGCTTTTAGAAATGCTCTTGAAGTTAATATCCTCTTTGTGGTGCGATAGCTGTATCTGCCAATATTTCTTTACCGAGAAGTTTTTGTTTTCGAGGTAGCGTTTGCAAATCAACACCAATGTAGGCGTTTGCACTCTACCTAACGAATAAACGCCATTACCTGCGGAAATGCTCAACGCTTGTGTAGCATTGATGCCCACAAGCCAATCGGCACGGCTTCTGCCTTGTGCAGATTGGTACAATCCGTCAAATTCCTTTCCGTCTTTCAAGTTCTCAAAGCCCTGTTTAATGGCTTTTTCGGTCAATGAACTAATCCAAAGGCGTTCAAAGGGTTTGGTGCATTTCAAATATTCATAAATGTAACGAAATATCAATTCGCCCTCACGACCTGCATCGGTAGCGACAATAATACTGTCGCTTTTATTGAACAACTCTTTGATGACTTTCAGTTGCTTTAACGCTCCTGTATCGGCGGTATAACCTTTGTTTTTCTTGACCTTACGGACGGTCAACAAAAAAGGGTTTGGCAATATCGGCAGTGATGCCTTGTCAAACCCAGAAATGCCGTAGTCTTCAGGCATTCCTAAACCGATAAGGTGTCCGAATGCCCACGTAACAAAATAGCCATTGCCTGTCAGATAGCTGTCCTTTTTATCGGAAGCTCCCAACAGGCTTGCTATTTCCCTCGCTACGCTTGGTTTTTCTGCGATGATTGTTTTCATAATTAACTCACTTTTCTACCTTTTGATTTTGCTGGCTTGTTTTGTTGCTCCTGTTGCTTTTCATTTTTTGGTCTTTGTTGCCCCGACTTCAAAGGCTCTTTGATGTTTTTGGTCGCTTCGTTGGTTTTGCCCTGCGAATTGACGGCAGTTTGAGTTTTGTGGGCTTCGGTCGGTTGCATTCTTTCCTTATATTGATTAGGAAACTCAAAGCCTGTTTTTCCGGTATCTTTGTTGAATGTGATGTAGCCGTTGTACGTTTGTCCTTTCTTATCAACCAAACCTGCCATATACACAGTTTGACCCGCTTTGAAATTCTCATACTGTTCATCGGTCAGTTCCTTGCCACGAAATGTTCTTGGGGCTTCCTGCGGTTGGCTTTGCTGATTGCTTTGTTGGTTGTTTTGCTTTTGTCCGTTGTTATTGCTACGGTCAAACAAAAATTCGGGATAGCGTTTTTCAGCATTGTACTGTAAAGTTGCCGAGAACTCCGTCCCCTTTGTTGAAATCATACCTTCCAATTTGAGCGGTTTACCCTCCATTAAGGTTTGCTTTTGTTCATCATTCAGCTTAACGCCTTTAATTTCATCCGGAACTTTAATGAAGTCCGTCCGCAGTGCGATTACATCGTTGGTAAGCCTGTCTATACTGATAATGGATGGCATTAGTTCGCCTGTTTTGCTATTGACCAAATTTACCACACGCCCCATATTGCCTGTTTCGAGTAGGTTTTTCTTATCCTCAGCTGTAAACTTGTGTCCGAAGAACTCAAAGTGCAGGTTAGGTTCTTTTCTGATACCGTGCATTGCCACGATAACATTTCCGTCTTCAGCTTGCTGTAAAGACAAGCGTGCATCTGTGCGGAGGATTGAACCTCCGAGATTAACGCCTATTGGCACAAGTTCATTGGTTTTATAACCTCGTAACAAAGGGTCGAGCAGGTTTCTTTTTTCAAGATATTCCTTGCTCAATCCGAGATTTTTCATCGTATCCCAATCAATCTGTTCGGGTTGGTAGCGGTATTCGCTTGTTTCCGGTGTTGTTTGTGCTGTTGCCATATCATTTTTATTTTCTTGTTTATTATTCTCATTTTTATCGGTTTTCACTTCGTGTTCTTTCATCATTTTTTCGCCTTCCGGTGTAGGCTTATCAACCTGTTTCTGCATTTCCTTTGCCTTCTCGACAGCTTCGGGTTCAGTTACCTTAAAAAATGAAAAGTTGGTCGGATTTTTCAATTGGCTGAAAAAGTTAGAGAAGAAATTGGAAAAGAAATCGCCGTGTTTATCCACACGCATAAACTGATTTTGGTTTTTTTTCGTGGGGTCAATGGTTTCCATTTTTCCGTTTTCGTCAATGCTCTTTACCGCTTGGATTTTCATTTTTTCTTTATCCAGCACTAACAATATATCCGATAACTGTTCGGGCATTTCCTGTTTGTTTGTTGTTTCTTCGCTCATAATCTGAAAAATTTAAAGTTCATCGCCGAAAATAAAGTAAGCTTTGGCTGCCTTGCCCAATGTGGCACTCAAAGGCAGTGTTTGGCACTCATTGGCTTCATTTTCTTGGAGGTGGGTTAAAGCTCTCTCGGATGAACTGGTGTACATCGGACAGCTTGTAATACAGTTTTCCACTTATCGTATAATAGGGTAGCTTCCCAATGGAGCGATACCGTTGTAGAGAACGATTGCTGATTTTCAGCATTTGCAATAAATCCTGATTGTCCAATAATTCTTCTCCGTCTATACTGTTCCTTTTCTTTTGCAAATCATAAATATTGTCGCCAAGCATATCAAGGCGAGCAATCAAACGTTCCATCCACGCTAAAAATTCCATTCTGTCAATGTTCATAGCTTTATTCTTATTGGTTGATACCTATTTTATATTTTCATTTAACTTCCTGCCTTTTTCGATATACCCTTTGCCTTTTGCCATTAGTTCTTGTACAAACTCGTCACTACTTTGTATGGCATTGGCGTTCAGCATATCCTTAATTGTTCCGATGGTATAGAAGTATTGTCCGTACATTTTTGCGTAGGTTATTTCGCCTTTGGTACGCATACGCCACAACGTCTTTTCACTAATGTGCAGATATTGGCATACCTCGTGGTTGTTGAGCCACAGGTCATCATAGCTTGTGTCCTCCAACCTTTTTAGATGGTCCGCAATGGCGTTGATACGGCTATTGAGCTGTTTCCACGCTTCTTCTTCGATTGTGATTATTTTCATTGTAATGCTCTTTAAAGTTTACAATGCAAAGTTCCCAAAGGTGGCAGTGTTTGTCTGCCAATGCTTACCCATTGGTTTGGTGGTTTTTTGAAAATTTTTACAATCGGCATAAACCCTTATTTCATAGGGGTTCTAAGGAGTTTAGAACATTTTATGTGTATGTTTTGCCACCATTTGCCAATTGGCAAATGGTGGCATACATTGGCAAATAGTGCAAATAAAAAAGCAGTACACTTTTGATGTACTGCCTTGAAATTAAAGCCCAAATTGAATTATAGGTCTTTATCCATATATTCTTCGAGTGAAATTTTAAGCTGGTCTAAAAATGCCGTTCGTGAACCGGCTCTTGTTTTCATACGATGGAAAGCGTGGTGCAGGTCACCCAGCGTAATACCGAAAAGTATCTGAAACATCAAGCTGATTTTTCGGACACCGATTTTACCGTGCGAAATCACACCGGAAGCATAAAGGGCATAAGTCAATTCAACAAGTGCATTTTTGCTGTCTGTCCAAAATATATCTTTGGAGCTTCCTGGCTTTTGGGAAATAGCATCGGGGTTTTCATCAGGATTGATTTTCGTCAGCAGATACGTGTAGAGCAACTCATTGGCAATAATCCTCGCCGTCTTATAATCGTAGAATGTTGAAAATTCGGCGTCTATTTCAAAGACAATGCTATTCAGCCCATCGTGGTAATTTATATTCCCTCTTTTGAAATAAACGTGGTCACGGTCAGTTCGACCCGAACGGTAATACCTGTAAAAATCGGTATTGCAGATATGCTCAATGTATTCTCGTTTCAGGTTTGCCAAATGGACTGAAAAATAGCTGTAATACATCTTTCCGTTATTGACCGGACAATTGGTCTCAATTCGATAGACCTTGTTGTAGTAGATGAGTTTCCCGAGAATTTGAGGTTTAATGGTTCGGAAGAATTGTATTTCTTCAGTATCACTTTTAAAACCCTCATCAACAATGTCTTTCTTGATAGCAAATAACAGGTCTTGCAGATACAAGGTCATTTCGTAAGCCTCTTCAATAAGCCCTTTACACTGTGACAAAATCTTGTCTTCCTTATTGTGTATCTCTAAAATAATGTGTTCCAAGGAGTGCTTCATACCTAATAGTTTTTGCGATGAACACTGAAATTTAATTTCAGTTTATCCCTAATTGACACACAAAAATCATAAGAATGAGTGACAGTATTTCCCCAGTTCAACCCAACTGTGGGAATATTTTTGTCATTATTTAGCCCCAACTGTGGGAATAATTCTAAAAATATTCAGTATGAATTGCCCCGAGAGATAAATTTAAAAAGCACAAAATTAACTGTTGAAAGGAGGTTTTAAATCTAACAGATTTATTATATTTGCTACTGATTTACAAGGTAATCAAAAGAAAGTAAGTGCAGTAAGCACCATTACTAAATCGTTACCGATAGCACTTCCACTTCTTGTAAACCACTCTTTATAAAGAACTTTGACCTTTACTAATCTTTTTTTAAAAAACAAGCAAATTATTACTATTTATTGAATTGCGCATAACATTACCGGAAAATTAACCGGCTGTTGTATCCCCGTAACGCGGTTTCGGAAAATGTGCCGAATTATAGTAAATTTGTAGATTGAAAAATACAGAACAGCCCCCGACTATATGTGGAGTATCTATACCAAAGAGATCAGATCATTTTTAAGCTCACTGGCCGGTTACGTGGTCCTGCTGGTTTTCCTGATAGCTACCGGATTGCTATTATGGGTATTGCCGGAGACCAATATCCTGCCTAATGCTAATATCCTCGACTACGGGTACGCCAGCCTGGAGCAGTTCTTCGCTATCGCGCCCGTCGTTTTGATGTTCCTTATCCCGGCCATTACTATGAAGATGTTTGCCGATGAATATAAAAGCGGCACGATAGAGTGGCTGATGACCAAGCCGCTCAGCAGCTTCCAGATACTGACCGGGAAATACTGGGCAGCCTTTACCCTGGCCATCATCGGGCTGGTACCCACACTTATCTATCTTTTCAGCATCAACTGGCTGGCCATAGAGGGCGGCGCCCTGGATGCGGGCGGCATAACAGGCAGCTATATAGCCCTCATACTGCTGGTAGGCTGCTTTACGTCCATAGGCATCTTTGCTTCCAGCCTTACCGATAACCAGATCGTGAGCTTCCTCATCGCCCTGGTGCTGTGCTTCGGCCTTTACAGCGGGTTTGAGGGGCTGAGCAGGATCCCTGCCTTCCGGGGTAACAGTGATTATATCCTGGAGCTGATGGGCGTGGATTATCACTATACGAGCATGAGCAAAGGTGTGCTGGATTCCAGGGATATTATTTATTTTCTTTCGGTGATCGTTTTATTTATCAGCCTCACTTATTATACCGTGGAAAACAAAAGATCGAAATCTTAAATATGCTGACAGGATGTGTTTATAAGTCTACCGGGAGCTATTACAATGTACGTGACGAACAGGGAGCCTGGTGGATCTGCCGGATCAGGGGCAAGCTGAGGATAGACAAAGATATAAGATCTACCAATCCCATAGCAGTGGGTGATTTTGTAAGGTTCGAAGCGGAAGACCCAGAGGAAAAGAAAGGTGTGATCGTGGATATAGCGCAACGGGAAAATTATATTGTACGGGTATCTCCTCACAACAAGAACCAGAAGCACATCATTGCCTCCAACCTCGACCAGGCTGTGCTGATAGCTACCCTTACGGAGCCTAAAACCTCCCTCGGCTTTATAGACAGGTTCCTGCTCACCGCGGAATTATACCATATCCCGGCTGTTGTGGTCTTCAATAAATACGATCTGATACGGGGAAGCGCCTGGGAAGAGGAGCTGGCCCATGTAAGGGGGCTGTATGAGCGTGCGGGATATACGACCCTCGTGACCTCTACGGTATCATCAGAGGGCCTTGACGCATTCAGGGAGCTGCTTAAAGACAAGAAATCCTTATTGAGCGGGCATTCCGGTGTCGGTAAAAGCACGCTTATCAATGCGCTGGATCCCCGGATACAGGCCAGGACGGGAGAGGTCAGCGACTGGACCGGCAAAGGGCAGCATACCACTACATTCGCCGAAATGTTTGATATGGCTTTTGGCGGCAGCATCATTGATACGCCGGGCATCAAGGAATTCGGGCTGATAGATGTGCTGAAGCAGGAGGTTAAGGAATACTTCCCAGAAATGCGGCGGCTGCAGCAGGACTGCAGGTTTAACGACTGCCAGCATATCAATGAGCCGGGCTGCGCGGTCAAGGAGACTATCGGTACGGAAGCGCTGAGCGAGGAAAGGTACATCAGCTACCTGGGTATTGTGGACACGATCCGGGAACAGGAATACTGATCCGGTGCTCCCTGTTACAGTAAAGCGCGGATGCTCATCCTGCCGGTATGTATTACGCGGTTGGTACCCGGCTTCCGGCCTTCATACTCCAGCGACAGCTCAATGCCCTTTGCTATCCTGGAATCCCACCCAAGCCCCCACAGGAAATTCTGCCCTTTGGACAGCGCGTCCAGCATCGTAAAGGCTACAGAAGTATTGGCCTCCCCGTTATACCGGATATTCGCGTAGGTGCATCTTGCCTGCACCACACCCGACCTGGGCAGAGACCAGCGCAGGTCCAGGTTGCCGGACCTGATCAGCGCCTTCTCCGGTCCTGCTTCCGGTGCGTTGGACCGGGATTCGTGGTTGTACGAAAGTGTTAATCTTAATCTGGTAGTGAACATAGCTATTACAGAGGGTTCTATTCCCAGGGTGGAGATATCGTAGGTACGGCCGTCATCAAGCCCGGAATAATAGCTTCTTTGGCCTTCCAGGCCTTTCAGGTTCAGGGTGAAGACCTTATTGATGCCCCATCTTACCTTGCCTATATGCTGCTGTATCTTATTGGATTCAATACCATAGGTCAATAGTGTTTTCCCGGTATTGAGGGTATAGATATAATCCAGTCCGAACCGGGTGCTGGAACGGTTAAAGAACAATGTATTGATGATGTTCCGGGACTGCTGTATGATCAGCTCTTCGGTCAGATCATTGTTGAAGACATTAAAGGCCTGCAGGCCCAGTCCTTCCATTACCCTGTTGTTCAGCTGCAGGGACAACTGGTTGGAAAAACGGCTCAGGAAGCCTTTTAGTCCCTTTATGCGGGTATTCCAGATATTGTCCGGCTGCAGCATAAGGCTGTAGCTCATAGAAGCGTAATCCACGTTGATGTATTCATTGGTCAGCGTCAGGGTACGGATAAATCTTTTCTGGTCATTAAAGATGGCCAGCTCAAATTCATTGGCCTGCTGGATGCCGTCCCCGTTATAATCCACCCACATGAACATACCAAGTCCCGCATCTACTTCTATGTAGGTATATTCTCTTTTCTGCTCCTGGCCCGTTCCCAGCTCGTACATCAGGGTGGTGGTAACCAGCTTGTTCCACAGGGTACCCTGGTACTCCAGGCGGCCCACCACCGATTCATCCGGTTTAAGCTGCGTATTATGAGGGTTGATGATATTTAAAAAGCGATATCCTCCGGTAAGACTGACCTGGTGGTTCTCCCATTGCTGCAGCCCGGCTTTCCACTCTATATTCTGCGAGCGGCTGTCCTTAATAAAACGTGTCGTGTCCGCTGCAAAGTCGGACCGGGTAAAATAACGCAGTTGTAATCTTACCGGCGCGGACTCGTCATTTTTCAGGTAAACGCTGAATACGTCAAACCTGAAAGCATTGCTCCTGAGCGTATTCCCTTGCCGGAGGCGCGAATCATTCTCTTCCAGCTCATAGCTGGTACCCAGGGTAAGGTTCAGCAGGTTCCGGAAACGGCGCTCTATAAATCCCTGCGGCCTGAAATAACTTGTACGGAAACCGGTGGCTTCCGCGTTCATCATGTTAAAGGTAAGGTTACCTCTCAGCGAACGGTGGTTCCAGTCCAGGGCGGCGATGTTCCGGAAAGCGTCAAAATAGCTGCCGTTCTTAAAATAGGTCAGGTTGTAGCGGAGTCCCATCCGGCTGCTCCTTTTGAGCCAGGACTGGAAGGTAAGCAGGTGCTCGTCCTGCCGCGGCAAAGAGCTGTCCACGCTCCAGTCCCTGTTGAACTCGACATTCCGGTAAGGCGCGATGGCCCGGAAGCTGTTGCTGACATGCTCGTAATTGATCTGGTTGTTCCAGGACCACGGCCGGCGCCCGGTTGTATCGCTCCTGCCCAGGTACCTGGTATCCGAATAATTCAGCTTCGTGGCGTAGCCCCAATGCTCACCGCTGCCTGTGGCGGCGTAAAGGTTAGGGTCGTATTTGCTGGCGGCCGCTTCTACCAGCAATACCTTCGAGGTATCTATCTGGTAGGTGGCTCCCATGGAAAACACCTGGTGCTGTTTGGGCGTAACCAGTAAGATGACCGGCTCAAACTGTCCCTGGGGAATACCGTTTTGCGGCGGCACCCATTCATAGGATCTGCCGTTGGTGTTCAGGGAAGAGATGATATAATTGCCTTTTTGCTCTCCTACAAAGGAAAAGCTGAGATTATAAAGCGTACTGTCGCGGTTGTTGGAATAGATAAATACGGAATCATACACCTGCCCGCCTACGGTTACCCGGGCCATCCTGTAGCGGATGCCATTATTCCCTGTGGAGGTGTCAATGCTCATAGAGCGGTAGAACGCTTCATTGATATTGTCACCTATGGAAGACAGGAACTGCTTCTGCTCATCGGAAAAATTGGCGAGGTAAGGGAGGTTCTTGGCGTCCTGGTTGGAATAGGCGTTCATCCTTACCTGCAGCTTCCGGCCTATCTGTATCTCATCATTAAAATGGAACAGCGAGTTCAGGTAATTCCGGTCCTGGTATTCAAACTCCACCTGTATTCTTTTATCTTTCGTGATCATCTGCCGGGGCATGAACCGGATCTCAGCGGTATTATAATTGATCACATAATCCCGGTCTTCTCCCCGTTCCATCAGCATCCCGTCTATAAAGACCCTTTCCGTACCTGCAAGGACTATAAAATATTGCTCGCCATTGTTACCCGTCAGCTTATAGGGTCCCTGGTTGCCTTCCTGCCCGTTAAAGATATTCCTGGCATACTGCCCTTTGGCAATGGAGCCGTTGAAGCTTATCGTGTTGGTGATGCGGGGATGCAGCCGTTCTTCGCTCTGCAGCCATAAGCCCTGCACTCTTTTATTGAATTGCAGGAAATAGCTGTTATCGGGTGTGACAATGTTGAAATCCCCGGCAGTAAGCCGGTGCCTGTTCTTTTCAAAGGTGATATACAGCCTGTCAAACTCCTGCACCTGGTAGGTATTACCGTCCGGCTGGAAAGGTATCGTATTATCGGTGATGGCGGCCTCTATCCTGATGCTGTCCATGACATAGCCGTTCAACTGGAGGTTGAAATTGGAATTGAGGGCCACATCCTGGTTGTTGCCTATGCTCAGGCTGCGGGCATAAGCGCCCTGGTAGTCGAGCGCATTGAAATCCACGAAGCCTTTGAATGATGTGTACTGCTGACCCGAAAGACTGAACATCGGTGCTGCGATATTGCTGTCCACACCCTTTAATTCCTTATGATAGTAGGGCCGGTTGAAATTGATGCTCAGCACCCGGTAGTGCAGGGTTGCTTCCGGCAGGGGCGGTGGGTGCAGCCAGGCCAGCTTTCCCTGCAGCGGTAATAAAAGATAAGCGGTATCGGCTATACCAGGTATGTGGAAAGAGGTTTCCTCAATGCTCAGGCTGTCTATCTGCAGGGTATCACCTGCTGTGAAGTTGCGGAGGTCTGCGGTTGTTATTCTTTTATTGGCGGGCGGCATGCTGACAGCCGTATCTTGTGCCCTTGTATGAAAGACAGCACTTATCGAAAATATCAGCCATATTAAAACCCGTAGTTTCAAATTGAATACGAATTAGCGCCCGGAATCTCAGGTAAAAGTAAACTGCAAAAATACTTTATTACAGTAAGTTATTAAGAAAAAGTGTATAGTTTTGCCTATTGCGCAATTAATTGTCACTTCCGATGAATTTTGAGAAAAAAATCGTAGTCACGGGCGGAGCCGGTTTTATAGGTTCCCATGTGGTCAGGCGTTTTGTAACCAGCTATCCTGATTACCAGGTCATTAACCTGGATGCCCTTACGTATGCGGGCAACCTGGAAAACCTGAAGGATGTGGAGCAGGGGGCCAATTATACTTTCGTAAAGGCAGATATAACCGACTGGGACGCGGTGCGTAATGTATTTGAGACCTACCGCCCGGACGCGGTGATACACCTGGCTGCTGAATCGCATGTGGACCGTTCCATTGCGAATCCCACGGATTTCGTGCTGACGAATGTGCTGGGTACGGTCAACCTGCTGAATGCCTTTAAGACGATATGGAAGGATGACCTGGCTGCGCACCGTTTTTACCATGTGAGCACAGATGAGGTATATGGCGCGCTGGGTGCTTCCGGTATGTTTACGGAGACCACTCCTTACGATCCGCACAGTCCCTACAGCGCCTCCAAAGCCAGCTCCGATCATTTTGTGCGGGCCTACGCCGATACCTACGGCATGAATACCGTGATCTCCAATTGCTCCAATAATTACGGCTCGCACCATTTCCCTGAAAAGCTGATCCCGTTGGCCATTCATAATATTAAGAACAATAAGCCTATCCCTGTATACGGTAAAGGAGAGAATATAAGGGACTGGCTCTGGGTGGAAGACCATGCCAGGGCCATAGATCTTATCTTTCACCAGGCTAAAGCAGGGCAGACCTATAATATAGGCGGTCATAACGAATGGAAGAATATAGACCTGATCCGTTTGCTGTGCAGTATCATGGACCGGAAGCTGGGCCGGCCGGCCGGTACATCGGAGCAACTGATCACCTTTGTGAAGGACAGGGCCGGTCACGACTGGCGATATGCTATTGATGCCTCCAAATTAAAAGCAGAATTGGGATGGGTGCCGAGCGTAACATTTGAAGAGGGGCTGGAGCAGACTGTGGACTGGTACCTGCAGCATGAAGACTGGCTGCATAATGTTACTTCGGGACACTACCAGGATTATTACGCAAATCAATATCAAAACAGATAAAATGCAGGTTACAGAGACAGACTTAAAAGGTTGTTATGAGATCATGCCGGCAGTGTTCGGAGATGAAAGAGGCTATTTCTTTGAGAGCTTCCAGCAGGAGAAGCTGCAACAGCTTATTCCTGATTTTCCTGTCTTTATACAGGATAATGAAGCGTACAGCCGCCAGATCGGCGTCATCAGGGGATTGCATGCGCAGCGGGGCGATGCGGCGCAGGCCAAGCTGGTGAGAGTGGTGAAGGGAAGGGTGATAGACGTGGCCGTGGATATCCGGAAAGGATCGCCTACTTTCGGGAAGCATGTGGCTGTGGAATTGTCGGAATATAATAAAAAGCAGCTCTTGGTGCCCCGTGGTTTTCTGCATGGCTATGTCGTGCTGGAGCCCGATACCATCTTCGTATATAAATGTGATAACTATTACAATAAACAGGCAGAGATCAGTGTTAATGTAGCAGACGCTACCCTGCATATCGACTGGGGTATTGCGGTGCAGGAGATGATACTGTCGGAAAAGGATAGGGCTGCGCCTGACTGGGAAGCGTTTTTGGAAAACTATTAGAACCGGATTGTAGCATGAAAATAATAAACGTCATATTATCAGGCGGTGTGGGCAGCAGGCTGTGGCCGTTGTCCCGTAAATCCAGGCCCAAGCAATATATACCTTTGTTCGACAATAATACGCTGTTCAAGATGACCATTGACCGGAACAGGGCGATATGTGACGAATTGATAGTAGTAGGGAATATTGATAATTATGAGCTTTCCCGGAAAGATATCCGGGAGGCCGGTGTAAGCGCTTACAGGGAGATCGTTGAAGCGACCCCGAGGAATACGGCGGCCTCCATAGCATTTGCCGCATTCTGCGCGGACCCTGAAGATATACTCATCGTATGCCCGTCCGACCATATTATCACCGGGAAAGAGCAGTACCTGGCAGCGATAGAAAAAGCGGTGGTGCTGGCTAAGGAGAACTATATTGTTACCTTCGGCAGCATCCCTTCCCGCCCTGAGACCGGATACGGCTATATTGAATATAATGACGAGCTGGACGTATTGTCCTTTAAGGAAAAGCCCGATAAGGAAACGGCGCAGCTCTACGTGGACAGCGGCAGGTACCTGTGGAACAGCGGTATGTTCTGCTTTAAGGCAAAGGTGTACCTTGAAGAGCTGGCCACCTATAACCATGCCATCTATGAAGCCTCCCGTATAACGTGGGAGCAGAACAGGGATGGATTCTTGTCGGAAGTGCTGATGCAGGATATTCCTGCCGAAAGCGTGGACTATGCCGTGATGGAGCATAGCAGGAAGATCAAGGTAGTGCCTTTCTCCTTTGACTGGAGCGACCTGGGCTCCTTCGAGTCCCTGTGGGAATACCTGGAGAAGAACGATATCCGGCAGCTCAATGAAAAGAACCTGGCTATCGGAACGACCAAGCACGTGGAATTCCTGGGCCTGGAGAACCTGGTGTATGTGGAGACGGATGATGCCATACTGATCATGCCGAAGAACATGTCTCAGGATGTTAAAAAAGTATATGAAAGACTGGAAAAAGAAAACCCCGATCTCTTAGCTTAGGATATGTTTACCGTTCAACTGGATACGATACGTTTATGGGTGCCTGTAGGCTTATACAGGCAGGAGGCGGTGCTGAAGAACGAAATTACCGTTCATATTGCCGTTCGCGTTCCGGGCGTTTCACCCGGCAGCCTGCCCTTTATTGACTATGCGCAGATATACGAGGTGGTCAGGGCGTGCTGCACGGAGCAGACCGGCCTGCTGGAAGAGCTGCTGGCGGCTATGCACAGCGGTATCACGGCTTTGTACCCCGGCACGCTGGTCAATGTGAGCGTGTCCAAGCTGTATCCGCCGCTGGGCGGCAACGTAGCAGCGGCAACGGTGTCCTGGAACGATTTTTAAAATACGGGAATTTAATATGCGGTTAGAATTTAAGCCATGGGAGACACAGGTACAATTCCAGATACAGGCGCTTAATGTCCTGAAAGAACGCCTCCGGTCACAGAGCCGCTTCTACAGCCGTCAATGGCAGCACCTGCCGGTGGCAGCCGCTCCCCTGCGTTCCCTTCAGGACCTGCAGCAATTCCCCTGCACCTTTAAAGAGGATATACAGCGCAGCGAACAGGATTTCTATGGTACGGACCCCCGCCTTTTCAGGGAATATAATACTACTTCCGGTACATTGGGACAACCCATCTCCATACCTGTCACGGACAAGGACCTGGAGCGGCTGGCCTACAACGAACAGCTATCGTTTGAAAAGCTGGGTGTCCAGGCCGGGGATGGTGTACAGCTGATGCTGACGCTGGACCGCCTGTTTATGGCCGGTATGGCTTACTACGGCGGGCTCAGGAAGACAGGCGCCACGGTCATACGGACGGGTGCCGGTGTGCCCCAGCTGCAATGGGATGCCATAAAGCGGTACAGACCTGCTACCCTGGTAGCGGTACCCTCTTTCCTGCTTAAAATGCTGGACTATGCCGATGCGCATCATATATCTTACCGCGATTCCGGGGTCCGGAATGTCCTGGCCATAGGAGAAAGCCTGAAGGACGACCGGCTGCAGCACAATACACTATACCATAAAATAAAGGACCGCTGGGATATTACACTCCACAATACCTATGCTTCTACTGAGATGCAGACCGCGTTCACGGAATGCGCGCACGGCTGCGGCGGGCATCAGCATACGGACCTGCTGGTCACGGAGATCGTGGATGAGCATGGCATGCAGGTGCCGGAAGGAGGCCTCGGCGAGGTTTGCATCACTACGCTGGGTGTGGAAGCTATGCCTTTGTGGCGGTACCGGACGGGCGATATGGCCAGGATGTACTATGAGCCCTGTGGCTGCGGGCGCATGTCGCCCCGTATCAGCGGCATCAGGGGACGCAGGCAGCAGATGCTGAAAGTAAAAGGCACTACCCTGTATCCTGCGGCGATATTTGAAGCGTTGCAGCAGGCGGATATGGTAGCGGAATACGTAGTGGAGGCCTATACCAATGCTGCCGGCCAGGATGATATCCGGCTGTACCTGTACAGCCGCCGGGAGCCTGATGCGGCATTGAACGCACAGGTAGCGGTCTTCCTCCAGGGAAAGCTGAAGCTGCTGCCCCCGATCCAGTGGGTGGATGAAGCGCGTATCCGGCAAATGCAGTTCCCCGAAACGGGCCGGAAACAGGTGAAATTTATTGATAACCGCATCAGCGGGCTATAAGATGAAATTGAGTTATTTTTGCACTTAAATTTTAAATATCATGAAACAATCCGGTAATATTTTTCTGTCGATAGCGACATCTTTATGCCTGATGACCGCCGTTGTCAGCTGCGGCTCTTCTGATAATACGGCCAAAGTAGCCGATACCGATGCCACGGCTGCCAATATGGACCTGGAAGAAAGAGCGTCCAGGGATTCCGCTGTGAAGCACATGCCAGTGACCACGGTTGAATTTGATGCCCTGACCCACGATTTCGGTACGGTCAAGGAAGGCGAGCAACTGAAGCATACCTATACTTTTAAAAATACGGGAACAACACCCTATCTGATATCCAATGTTCATACGCCCTGTGGCTGCACCGAGCCCGTGTACTCCAAAAAGCCCGTAATGCCCGGTGAGACCGGAACCATAGAGGTGCATTTTAATACGCAGGGTAAAACAGGCAAGAATACGGACAGGCCTGTTACTATCTACGGTAATACCGAGAAAGAGATAGTAGTGACCTTTAACGCGGAAGTGATCAAAAAGTAAGCTTACAGGACTACCAAAATATGCCGACGACAATCAATAAATATCTATCCCTCGTAAAATTCAGCCATACCATCTTTGCGCTGCCTTTTGCGATGGTCGGGTTCTGCCTGGCCGTGCTGTATGAGAACCAGACCTTCACCTGGCAGAAGCTGATCTGCGTGATGCTGTGCATGGTATTTGCCAGGAGTGCGGCTATGGGCTTTAATAGGTACCTGGACCGTCACTTTGACGCGCAGAATCCCAGGACGGCCATGCGCGAGATTCCAAGCGGGCAGATATCTGCCGGGAACGCACTAACATTCGTAGTGGTGAACTGCATTCTTTTTATTGTCACTACGTATTTTATCAATCCGCTGTGCCTGGCATTGTCCCCTGTGGCCTTATTCGTTATCCTGTTTTACAGCTATACCAAGCGCTTCACGGCGCTTTGCCATATTGTACTGGGCATAGGCTTGGGCCTCGCGCCTGTAGGGGCTTTTATCGCCGTAACGGACTATTTCACCCTCCTGCCGGTGTTGTTGGGTGTCGCCGTAATGTCCTGGACAGGCGGCTTCGATATCATTTATGCGCTGCAGGATGATGAGTTTGATAAAGGCGTGCAACTGCACTCCATTCCCGCTGCCCTGGGTCGTAAGAAGGCCCTCCTGGTGAGCACCCTGCTGCATATCCTTACTGCCGTGCTGATCACGGCGTTCGGTTTCCTGGGCGGGTTCAGCTATATTTTCTGGACAGGCGCGGTTATTTTTATCGGTCTCCTGGTTTACCAGCACAGCATTGTAAAGCCCGAGGACCTGAGCAGGGTGGGTATCGCTTTCGGGAACACCAACGGGATAGCAAGCGTTGTATTCGCAGTATTTACGATCGCTGCGCTCCTCCTCTGATTATTTACGGTTTTCTATAATAGGTTCGCAGCAAAATTTGTATCTTGTTGCGGACTTTTTTATTTATATCAATGCTCTTGCTATGAGATACATTATTACTTTTTTGTGCTGTATGATAGGGCTGCAGGCCGCTGCCGGGGATTTTATGCTGAAAGACGACCCCTTATACTGGAAGAACAGGAAGCCTTATGAGGACTACTGGCAGCAGGATGTGCATTATAAGATAAAGGTCCGTATTGATGAGCAGCAGCACACCGTCAGCGGTCACCAGGCGCTGGACTACCGGAATAACTCACCCGATACGCTCCGGGAGGTATATTTTCATTTGTTCCAGAATGCCTTTGTCAAAGGTGCCTATACCCATATGCTCCAGGAAGCCAATAAGGTGAAGCCTGTGCTGGGAAAATATGAGCGGGCGGGCCTGGGCACCACCGTAACGCATGTGCAGGTGAATGGCCGGGAGGCCCGGGTGGAGCTGGACAATACCATTATGAAGGTCATCCTGCCGGCGCCGTTGTATCCCGGAGCTCATATTACCATTGATATGGATTTTACTTCCTACTGGGATACAGGGTCCACCAGGAGAAGAATGAAGATGTATGATGCCTGGGGATTTATGCACTATAACGGCTGCCAGTGGTACCCGAAGATAAGCGTGTACGACGCAAAATTCGGCTGGGATACCTACCAGCACCTGGGCAAGGAATTTTACGGTGACTTCGGGGTCTTTGACGTGGAGCTGGATTTCCCTTCCAACTATATCGTGGAGGCCACCGGGCAATTGCAGAACAGGGAGGAAGTGTTGCCGGAATCCCTTCGTAAGCAGCTGGACCTTAATAATTTTAAAAATAAGCCCTGGGGAGAGCGTCCTTCGGAGATCATTCCCTATAAGCCGGGAGAGCGCAAGACCTGGCACTTTATCGGTAAGCACGTTCATGATTTTGCCTTCACGGCAGACCCTTCCTACCGCATAGCTACCACTTACTGGAACGGTGTGGAATGCGTGGGACTGGCACAGGAGCCCCATGCTTCCGGATGGATAGGATCGGAACAGCTCGTGGCGGATATCATCAGGAATTTCTCTTTAAAATACGGTACTTACCATTACCCTAAAATGGTGGCGGCAGATGCAGCCGATGGCATGGAATACCCCATGATCACCCTGGATGGCGGCCGTAATCCCGGATACAGGGGACTGCTGGTGCATGAGATAGGTCATAACTGGTTTTATGGAATGATAGGCAGTAATGAGACCTACCGTGCCGCCATGGACGAGGGCTTTACCCAGTATATTACGGCAGAGGGACTCAGGATGCTGGACGGGGACACGATGAAGACTACTCCCTCCAGGGGCTGGGCCGGGCGCTATTATGAGCCGCAGCATCCCAGTGATGTAAGGGTGCTGTACCCGTATATTTACGGTGTCAATACCGGTATGGACCACCAGCTGAACACCCATTCGGACGACTTTAACGGGGCTTTGCACCATGGCGGTGGGTACAGCAATGTATATTATAAGACCGCCAGCATGCTTTACAGCCTCCGGGTGGTATTAGGAGATAGCCTGTTTGACGCCGCTATGCTGCATTACTTTCACCAGTGGAAATTTGCCCACCCTTACCCGGAAGATTTCAGGAACAGCATCATCCGCTATGTGAAGACCGACCTGAACTGGTTTTTCGACCAGTGGTTCGATACCACCAAGCCGCTGGACTACGGGATAAAGCGTATCCGCAGGATAAAGGGTACAGACAGCTTTGCGCTGACGTTCAGAAGAAAAGGCAACAGTATGCAGATGCCGCTGGATGTGGTGGTAAAAGACAGAACGGGCGGTACAGCTGCTTATCATATTCCCAACAACTGGTTTGAGAAGCCCACCACGGCAACGGTATTGCCCCGCTGGACAGGCTGGGGTAAGGTGCAGCAGCATTATACGGTACATATTGAGGCGCCCACCGGGATCAGGCAGGTGCTTATTGACACGACCCATATGATGGCAGATCGCTTTATGCTTGATAACAGCAAAACGCGCGGCGCGCTGATAGGCCGGGACAAGATAAAAATAAGAACAGACTACGGGTTTCTGCCCCATAATGACAGGAAGCATTACCGGCTGTACTGGAGACCGGATATCTGGTATAACGGGGTGGATGGCCTGAAGGCGGGGTTCCGGGCAGAGGGCGCCTACCTTAAAAATATCCTGAAGATACAGGCCGGTGTCTGGGTGAATACTTCGCTGGGCCGGTGGTTCCAATACTGGCCGGAATGGAATGAAACTACCTATAGCAGGTACGTTCCCGTAAATTACACCGTATCGGTATCCTCACCTTTCTCCCTGCAATATCATAACCTGAGATGGGAATTGCATAGCCGGCTTGTGGACGGATTCTGGAAGCACCGTGCCGGGATAAGATGGGCAGTGAACCCTAGAAATGTTCTGGAGATCGGGGTGCAAAGCCTGTATGCCCATAACGGCTTCAGCCCGGACTACCTGGTCTATGGTAAGGAGTGGAGCAGCTTCCGCCATACAAAGAATACCTCCCTTAACGTGTCGCATCACCTATCCTACTCCGGGTTTAAAAGCCGGGGCGTACTGACGCTCAGCGCCCGCGCTCCTTTCCTGTCGGACGCTTATGATTACAGCTACCTGCAGGCGGAGCACAGGCATACCCGGGCAGTGGACCGCCTGGTGCTGCGGACAAGGCTGACGGGACGCTGGGGCTTTGGCACCAGGCTACCTTATGAAAGCAGCCTTTTCCTGTCGATGGCCAGCCCGGAAGAATGGCTGGATAATAAATACCTGCGGTCCCAGATGGTGGTCCCTGCCGAATGGCAGGGATATAATGCCGAAAATACCGGGCATATCCACTATGCCGGCGGGCTGAACCTGAGAGGGTATGCCGGCTACTGGGCGTATGATGAGCGCAATGGCGACCTCCTGCTGGCATACAAATCGAGGTCGGGAATGGCTGTGAATACGGAGCTGGATTTTTCCAATTACATCCCGTTCCGTCCCAGGCCTTTCAGGAAATGGCTGCGCCTGCAATCCTACCTCTTCGCGGATGCCGGTGTGACGGAGCTGATGCGCTGGAATACGGAATTTGAAAATGTGACAGGTGCCGGTAAATGGTCGGATGTGAGGCTGGACGCCGGTATCGGTGCCGCGCTGACCATACACAAATGGGGTAAGATAGAGAAGGCGAAGCCGCTTACGCTCCGGGTAGACCTTCCGCTGTTCCTGAACCGCCCGGCGTTCGGCTCCTCCGATTATTTCGCCTTCCGCTGGCTGCTGGGCATAGGGTGGGGTATATAGCTATTCGCACTATGTTAAATAAAATGCTTTTGACTCATCCACTATTTTTGGAGAACTATAAAATTAAAATATTTGTATTATATTGGTAAAAATTATCTTCTATAATACAACATAGACATTGTAATCCATCTCATTAACAATTACATTGTTATGATGAACAGTCAATCTGCCGTTTTCGGCTTTCGTATTGCAGAAGAATAAAATTCCATTTTTTAAACCCGTCAAGGCTAAATATGACGTTACCTGGTCAATATCAGAGGTTAGTTTACCACTGACAGGGTTTCTTTTTATTTCCAAAATAATCTTTTCATTGTCATATTCAACAACTAAATCAATCCTTACAATACTTGAACCTATTTTATATGGAAACTCTCTATAAACAGTAAACTTATCATCTACTTTCTCAATAAAAGCGTGCAGTCTGCCTACAACGTCAATTTCATTCAGCTTTTCAATGTTACCTTGCTCTTGAACAAATAATGCTAAAAGTTTTAATACCCTGTCAACTAAGCTCTCTTGTTCTTTTAATATCTTTTTTGTTTCTGTCTTAATGCTTTCTGGTGTCTCTCTTTTAAACTCTGTATCGTAAGCAATCTTTTCTTGTATTTGTCTGAGTAGTAAATGAACAAAAGAAGTAACATTCATAAGTGCTAAAAAAGCCTCACTTTCATCCAATACTAATTTATAGTCGTGAGTGGATTTATTCCGCCATTCTTGCCGGTAATTTTCAAAGAGCTTTAAAACCCTTTCCTTGAAAATATCATTCTCCTTTAAGTATTTTTCGATTTCATTAGGTGTTTTTCTTGAAACTTCTTCATCAGTTTTATTGACCAATATCTTATAAGCTTCTTTTAATGCACCCTCATAAGCTTGATTAGTCCTGTAAACAACATCGTTATAAAAGTGGTCGTCTTGCTTTCCATTGTTAAAATAGATTTCTGCCCGGTTTAAATGATTATATATCAAGTCAAGATAGCTGGAAGCACTATCTTTCTTAATGTGTTTTATTTGTTCTTCTATGAGTTTTAGAATATCCATTTATACAGTTAGACAGGTTCAATCGCTAAAATATCATTTTCAGATTTTTTTTTAGAAATTCTTATCAACTATTTGCAGATACTCTTCTCAAACGTTTATCTGCCAGTGCAAGATATTTCATTCCCGATTGGTCAAATATATCCTCCGCTCTTTCAATTTGTAAGGCAGAATAAATTGCGTTTGCAAATCCCGGAAGCCCGGCAATAACACTTCCTAAAGTTCCTGCTGTCGCTAACCCCACACCTGCACCAACAATACCGCATACCGTTCCATAGAATATTTTGCCAAATTTATTTTCATTCATTTTAGCTGATAACTCTTCTTTTCTTAGCTTGAGTTCATTAATCGTTTCCACGAATAATGGCGAACCTTCTTCAATAGTCGGATTTAACACAATGAGTTCAATCCGATTTTTAAACGCTTTCAGTATGTCGTGGTGCCTTTCTTTAAATTTTTTGAGTTGGGTCAGGTCTAATTGTTCAGGAAACGGTATAAGTTCATTTAATATAAGTTCCCTTTTTTCATTTTGAATTTTAAAAGCTTGAAATTCTTTTTTGGATTCCTTGAGCGTGAATCGTTTTCTGACTGTATCAGTTGTCGGCTGGTATCTAAGTTTACCACCAATTACGGAAGCCAGAAAAGTCATCAGTTCATTAGCCGTTCTTTGTTCTACAATATACCATTCTCCGTCTTGCCTCACTGCAAGCCCTGCTTGTTCCAATTGATAAAAAATCTCTCCATCAAATTTATCAATATGAATTCTTGGACCATTCAAGGCAAACTTATCCCGGTGAATTCTTCCAAACTTACCCAGCTGAAATGCATTCAGTCTTTTTGTTAATTTAAAATCTTTAATTTTGATATAGTCAATAAATGGTGCTGAAATCCCCCAGGGATTGTCTAAAACTTCAAGGGGATTTACCGGCTCAACTAATTCCATTCTTACCATATCTTTCATAAACGGGTCGTACTCATCCGGATGGTAAAAATATCTTTGAGGAACAATGGAGGCAACTTTATCATAATACAATAGTACGCGTTTTGTCCAGTCCGTTTGCGGAATATTAATATATGGGTAGTAGAGTAAATTTTCCATAGAATAATTAATTAAAATTTTTAGAATAGCTTATTTCCAATTAGGGTAATCAATGATATGAACCAATTCCTCCAGTACAATTCGTAAATCATCTTTCAGTTTGTCTAAATCAATTTTACGGGCAATATACCTTCTGTTATGTGCACTCAAATCTCCCATCTTTTTTAAACTTGGCAAACTGTTCTTCGCATTTCTGCCAATATTCCACGTTGTTTCAGCTTTGAATATTTCTATTAAATCACTCAGGTAAAAAAAGTTATCGCTACTGTTTTTGACTTTTGCGGAAATATTATGACGTTCAAATGCTTCTATAATTAACACCTCTAATAGTTTTCTTGTCATTACAGAACAGGCATCATATAATCCCTGGTCGTAACAACCCGCAGCTTGCTGAGCTATAGTGGTTAAATATCCTCTTGTATTGTCGAATAATTCCAAAGGAAAATAATTATTGGTCGGAAATACTGTTCGGGGTGCATTCATCAAGGCATCTATCTCACTTTTTTTAGAGCGCTCCAAATGATATGCACCTTTCTGCAAAATGAACTTTGGAGCTTTACCTTTTACCTTCTTTGTGTTGTTTTTTAGATATTGTGGGATATTAGAGTATTTTGCAGTCTTTAGTTCATCAAAACAAGCTTCAATGTCTTTCGCAGCAGCACCTTCATTTCCTTTTACGACAGTATAGTAATAGACAAAATAGTCTATTTTACTGCTTGCAGTATAGGTATCAAAATCATTAATCTGGTGAACAAATGCATCTAATGTCATATCTTAATCTTTTTTATTCCAGGCTTTGATTTGATTACTACCTTTAATTGTTACAGATAAAATTGAGTTTTTAGTTTCTATCCATCCAGTTTTGCTTGCTGTATTTCTGATTGTTTGCGGTAAATTTTCTGATATTCTTAACCCAAGTATATCATAACAACTATAAATATGGTCAAATGTTATTTCGTTTATTTCTAAAACATTTTGTAAATAATGTACAAACAACAGATTACGTTCATTATCGTTTGCAGGAGTGTATTTGGTAAAAAAATCTTTTAAACTCTCTTTCCCTATAGGTTCAAAGTTGATATTAGTTAATCGTTTTAGCGTCTTAGAGAGTTTAGATATTTTTTTACCGTTTACAACTCCATTTTCAGTGGTATTATCTTCATTTGCCTTTTTCGCTTTGGAAGATACCTTTGCTTTAGGAGATGAGCTACTGGTTCTACTAATGATTTCTTTTGCTTTTTCTGTACCTGCTGGTAAAATGGAATATCCAGATTGTAAAGGATTTATAAACCCAGCGTTCACTGCTCTTTTAATATAGGTAGAAAGGTCTCTATTTGTAGTTTGCTTATCATACCTTTTAGATTCTTTATATTGATTAAGAATATTTTCTCTACTGAAAATTTCTTTACCATAATTCGATGCATAAAATGCATATACAACAATCCACTCTGTTTCCGAACTTGGTAGATTATTCATTGCAATTGCTATTAATGAAGGATATTCTACTGGTTTTGCAGTATCAGTAGGTACAGATTTGTTAATTGCTTCTGTTTTTGGAACTCCGTTTTCATTGTTTAGAATTTCCGCTTCGGCAAACTCAGCAGTTTCTTCACTTGCTCCATTGAAATCATTGGGAGGAGGAAAACTTGAAGCAATTGCTCTCATCCTGCCGGCAGCAGCTGCATCCCGTAAGGTTCCGGCAAGGTCTTTAGCAACATCATCACTAAATGTTGCTTCAATAGTCCTGTCTGTAGCTGTTTCGTGCAAACGAAAAGTATTGATATTTTGATGTGAGCCTACCTTTGTTTCTGCTCGTACTTCTTTAGGTGTACCGCAATTGACACATCCTGCATCATCTTTTTCTAGTAATGAATCGCAAGATTTACACTTAACTTGTATAAGGCATCCACCGCAAAAGTAACCGTCTGTGATAGAGGTTTAGAGCAATTATAGCAACTTGTTTGTTGATTTGTTTCCATCGCTTTATTTCTTTTTAGATTTTACAATTTTTTCTTTCAGGAAAAACTTAAATACCTCGGCTCTTGGGTAATTATTACCTTTAGCTTCTCTGCTATCTTCCAGAAATACCGCATTAGGTATAGCATTAGTTTCAAGATGAGGTCTTAATGTTTTATACAAGTTCTTTTTCCGTAAATATTCCTGGTTTTTACAATAATCTTTCAGGTGTTTGGTAATAGCTTTACCTACAGTATCACAATCAGCAAATACTTTACCTGTCTTTTCATAATGCGTTAATACCCAGGTTTCAAAACAAGGATTGTTGATATAAACTGTAATCTCTTTGGTGTTAATACTTTTTAATTCTTGTGTAAAATCTGCCAGCTTATTTTCTGATAGCACCGTATCAAAATCTATAAGACAATACACGTGGTTATAACCTTCCTCTGCAAGAGATTTTGCGGTATTGATTGCTTTTTTGTAAGAACCTCCTTTTGAAGATTTACTGGTGGGCAGTTCCGGTTTTATGACAACGTCTTTAATCCGCTCTAATTCTTTCAATTGCTCAAAGTAAATCTTCTCCGTAACACCATCACCAACTACAGCAATCCTTCGTAAAAACTTCCTTTTCTTATCAGTTCTGGCCATTATCTTCGGTTATAAAAATGTTACCCAATTCCGGTTTTGCTCCCAGTTTCCCGGTTTTATACGAATTGATAATGGAAGAATTCTTTCTAATGGTAGAAGTATCAAAGTCGGAGAGCGAATACAAATCTGTAGTACCGTTATCCTTTTTCTGTGTAAACCAGATAGCATCATTACGCAGTATTTCACGCTCTTCCAGCAGAAACAAGTTATGTGTGGTAATGACCATCTGTGATTGACCAGAGTTAGCCAAAAACATTAATAAGAAATGTTTCATCAGGTCGGGGTGGAGAGATGTCTCCAACTCATCTATCGATACAACTCTGTTTTCCTTAATAATGGTAGATAAAATACCACTCAGGCCATAATACCTCAATGTACCTCTTGATTCTTGTTCTCTGGGTAAATTATGTGTACTTTCTTTTCCTTTTTTATCTCTGACAAGGTGTTTAAAAATCAGGTCAATTGTTTTGATGCTTTTTGTGGTTGATAAGTCTCGTATTTCATCAGGTGGCAAGATGGAAGATAAGCGGGAAATCATTTCATTATCCAGCTTGCGTTCTTTTTTGCTTACATCAACCCCGCTGATTTGAATATCTGCTTTTTTGATTATTTCTATAACAGATTCCTTAAAAGAAACATTTTCATCCACTCTTTTGGTAGTCCAGCCCAATAAATCAGTTCCAGGCTCGATTTCGCTCATTAATGTTTCCCTAAACCAATGAAGTATTTGTTGTAACTCAGGAATGTTCACATTGGTTTTATTAAATGCACCGATTACAGTAGTATTCCAAATAGTGTTTCCCTCAATCAAATCAATATCTTTAGCGCTTGCTTTTACCGTACTACCGAAAGAAACTTTTGAAAGCTGGTTTTCTATATCTGTTTCTCTTAAATACAGGTCTGCCATTCTCCCTTTTGGGGCATATTGTAGTTTTTCTTTTAAGATATAGTTCTTTGTAAACTCGACCTCATAGCTGTGCCTTACCTTATTTGCAACAAAGCCCATTTTTAGTATAGAAGTCTTTTTCTTTGACTTGCTGTCAAACAAGAAGGGTTCAAAGTCTAAAGATTCAAACTTTGCTTTAACAGGATAAATGCTTAAGTCTCTTAAAAACTCCAATGCTTTCAGAAATGTAGATTTACCGGAAGCATTAGGGCCATATATTATCAGTAGCTTTAAGAGTTTTAAGCCAGGAATCGGTTCTGTAATATAATAGTCATTAAGGCTATCATCGGCTGTAGCTTCAAAAGAAAGTATTTGCTCCTCACGTATCGGACCAAAATTGGATACTGAAAAATCTATTATCATTAATTTTTATCTCTTTAATTTGAATTATTATTGCAAATATAATTATTAAAATTGATAAAACATTTATTTGTAGTTATTTTTTGCAGTTAAAATGCAAAAAATAGATGTAAAATTTATAATAATTTATTAAAATATAATTACATTCCGCTGGCTGCTGGGCATAGGGTGGGGTATATAATTATTTTTCTAATAACATTTCCTTTTAAAAAAATATAGTGAACTTTGTACTTCCACAATAAATAGAACAGAATATGAAAAAAGCGGCTGTGCTGGGTATGGTATTGGCAGGTATGGTGCTGGTATTTCAGAGCTGTCTGGATAAGGAAGAGCGCTATCAGTGTCCTACTAACAGGAAAAATTACATGACGCTTACTGTTGACGGTACCTATATGACGCCCGATGATTACACTACCGGCGCGGTGCTGTCCATTATCGAAAGTGATTCTGTCCACAGGACTTTCCTGGAAATGAGCATTATCAATGGCGGCAAAAGTTATACCCTGTTCATGAAAATGGACTCGCTTTCCGGGACCGGCGTTGATTACGCAACAGCAACCGGAGGCGTCCGTGAAGCCCACATCGTCATTGAGGATAATAAATTTCCCCTGGTAGTCTCAAAAGCAAATTTTACGGAGCTGGCAGACTTTGTCCCTTCCAACTATGAGAACCTGTTTTACTACGGTATAGGTAAAGGCACTGTTGAGGGTAAATTCCTCAGGCCCGGCGAAAGTGACTCTTCTACGCTTTCAGGCACCTTCTGTTATGATGATACGCCTGATAAAAAATAAATTAAGGACTATATTATAAGATGCCTGTTCCAATACGGCAAAAATTACGCATACAATGCAGATACAAGTATTAAAATCCAAGATCCACAGAGTTACCGTTACAGAAGCAGATCTCAATTATATCGGCAGCATCACCATCGACGAAGACCTGATGGATGCCGCGAATATGATCGAGCATGAAAAAGTACATATCGTAAATGTTAATAATGGCGAGCGTTTTGAGACATATATAATTAAAGGAAAAAGGGGAAGCGGACAGATCTGCCTGAACGGTCCCGCTGCAAGGAAAGTCGCTATAGGGGATGTGGTGATCGTTATTTCCTATGCCTTAATGGACTTTGAAGCAGCTAAGCAGCACAAGCCGTGGGTGATCTTCCCGGGTGAAGGAAATAAAATTTAACAGGTACCCAACGATTTTTAAAATCTTTTTGTCTGTATATTTGGTAAAACTGAATAGTGTGACAAAAAGATTTTTTTATTTACTGAATGTATGGGTCTGCCTGATGTTGCCGGTAACGGCATTCTGCGGGAAAGACAGTACGAATACGGAGCAGCGCCTTTTATTTATACCCAATGCCTTTACGCCCAACTATGACGGGGTAAATGATGTGTTCAAGATCGTCAACCTGGAAAATGAAAAAGTGGAGCATTTCCGCGTTTTTAACAGGTGGGGCACGGTAATGTATGAGTCCAGCGGTAATGAGGCGGCCTGGGACGGTACCTATAAAGGTAAATTGCAGGAACAGGGTGATTACGGGTATGTGATCATCATCAGGTTCCCGAACAATGTTACGGAAGTCTATAAAGGCGTCATCCACCTGATGAAAAATTAATGCTGATAATAAAAAGCGAACAGGCCGGTAAATATACCGGCCTGTTCGCTTTTTATGGGAAGTCCTGACTTACTGCATGGACATATAGATCATTTCAGCGATATCCAGCACCTGCACATCGTCCTCTTTCTCCTGGTTTTTGACACCATCCATCAGCATCGTGGTGCAGAAAGGACAGTTGGCGGCTATTACGCTCGCTCCCGTGGCAACAGCCTCTTCGGAACGCTCCAGGTTGATCCTTGTATTGCCGGGCTCATCTTCCTTGAACATCTGCGCTCCACCGGCGCCGCAGCAGAGACCTTTGGTCCGGCAGCGCTTCATTTCCACCAGCTCGACGTCCATAGCTTCCAGTACGGCCCTCGGCGCTTCGTAGATATCGTTGGCCCTGCCCAGGTAACAGCTGTCGTGGTAGGTGATTTTCCGGCCTTTGAAGGTGCCGCCCTCTTTCATAACTACCTTGCCCGTATCTATCAGTTGCTGCAGGTAGGTAGCGTGGTGGATCACCTCGTAGGAGCCGCCCAATGCCGGGTATTCATTTTTGAGCACGTTGAAGCAGTGCGGGCAGGCGGTAACTATTTTCTTTACATTATAGCCGTTCAGCAGCTGGATATTATTATAAGCCATCATCTGGAACAAAAATTCATTGCCGGCCCTGCGCGCGGGATCTCCCGTACACATCTCCTCCTTTCCCATGATGGCAAAGGAAACGCCTACTTTATCCAGGATCTGTGCGAATGCTTTGGTTATTTTTTGAGCTCTCTGGTCAAAACTGCCGGCACAGCCTACCCAGAATAATACTTCGGGCTCCGTACCTTCAGCCAAGAACTCAGCCATTGTTTTTATGTTCATAAAAGAAAAAGAATTCTAATGTATGCTCAGATGTTAGTTAGTCGCAGAACGCTGCTGTGCCGCTGAAAGCAGGACATGCAGCATCCATTTTTCAAAGATAATAATATTTCGGGCAATGAGGCAAGATTACTTTGGTATCGGATAATTTCGTATATTTATTGGTCTTAATTATCAAAAAGTTATTATTTTATGGGTGCCCGGTACTACCAGAGCCGGCGCATGGATGCTACCGGAAGCCCTGTTCCCTTATCATCAATCACCTGTTGCCATGAATGAATACTTTTTACAATACCTGTGGCAGTATGCCCTCATTTATTTTCACCAGCTATACACTACTGACGGACAAATGGTGACTGTCCTGGACAGGGGCAGCCGGAACGACGGTGCCGGTCCGGACTTCCTGGATGCCCGTGTAAAGATAGGCCGGACATTATGGTCCGGCCATATAGAGATACATACCCGGTCGTCGCTGTGGCGGCAGCATGGGCACCACCGGGATGATAAATACAGGAATGTGATCCTGCATGTCGTGTACGAGGATGACTGGCAGGATAATGACAGCCAGATCCCGGTGGTGGAGATCAGGGACAAATTCCCGGGGGATTACCTGGAAATATATACCGCGCTGATGGGTCAGCCCTATACGGTGCTGTGCAGCGCGCACCTGCCGCGGGTGCCCGCCATCATTGTCGAGAAGCTCAAAGAGACGGTCATGGCGGAAAGATGGCAGCAAAAATTCCGGATGCTCACCAGGGAATGGGCGCCTAACCGGCAGGACTGGAAGCCGCTGGCCTATCTTGTCTTCGCCCGCGCATTCGGCTTTAAGGTCAACCAGGAAGCATTTGAAACGCTCGTGCAGCAGACGCCGCTTTCGGTCCTGGAAAAGCACAAGGACAATCTTTTCCAGCTGGAAGCGCTTTTATTCGGCCAGGCCGGGCTGATCCCCGAGGGTTTCCAGGACGCTTATACCCGGTCGCTCGAAAAGGAATACCACTTCCTGAGACGGAAATACTCACTGGTTCCGATGGAGGCCGGGCACTGGAACTTCGCGCGCCTCAGGCCCAACAATTTCCCTACTATAAGAATAGCGCAGTTTGCTCATTTCCTGTTCCAGGTACAATGCGATTTTGGATCCCTGCTGATGCCGGACCGGTATATAAAGGACTGGCTGCAGGCATTGTCCGTGCAGACCTCCCCCTACTTCAGGGAGCATTACCGCCTCAGCGACCAGAGCCTGCACCGGTCGGAAAAGAAGCTGGGGACCTCCGGCATATATCACCTGATCATCAACGCGATAGCTCCGCTGAGATTCTGGTATGAAACCACCTTCAGCCCGCATAAGGAAAATGCCTTTGAAGCGGCCTTCGATATACTGCTGCGGCTGCCCGCGGAAAAAAATGCCGTAACCCGGATGTGGCCCCTGAAGATCAATAATGCCTTTGACAGCCAGTCGGTTATACAATTAGTGACGCATAAATGTACCGATAAAAAATGCCTCGAATGTGCGGTAGGTGACTTTATTCTCAGGAAGCAATAACATTTTCCGGCGTTTTTGTTTTTTTGGCATATTATTTGATAATAAGTATGTATTCATAGTGCGGTTTATTGGTTTTATGTGCCCCTTATTCTTAGGGGGCATTTTTTTTAGGGCTATATATACAATGGCAGCAGGAAAATTGATCCTGTAATTGTTCCCCGAATTCGATATTTTTGCAGGTAAAAACAATATCTTATGAAAAGACTTCTTTATGCCCTGGTATGCCTGCTGGGTATGACCCTTGCAGCTCACACGGCCCGGGCGCAGCAATGTTCCGAATGTGTTCCGGCAGATGCCGCTATTACTTTCCTGGGAATCGATTATACGTTCGTTAACTTCGGCGGTACGCTGGACCAGCCGGAGGATAAGGTGATCCATACTTATATTCCTGCCTGGAATGAGCTCTTCGTCACTGAATCGTCTAAATATAATATCGGGAAAATGTACGGCTTATCCAGGCTGTCTTATGACGTGGACTTTTTTAAAGGCAGCAATAAGAAGGTCAGCGATATTAACGGCGTATACAAGGATCTGCCCCGTAATACACTTATCACTCATATTAATAAGATCAGCTTTAAAGGGGTCACTACGCCTTACGCTATGTTCCTGATAGCAGGAGATTATAACAAGCCCGCGCTGAAAGCGGTGCACTACCTGGTAATTTATAATGTGTCATCCGGTAAGATCGAGGTGCTGGAGGAATTTACGACCAAGCCGCAGGGTTTTGGGTTCCGTAATTACTGGGCCGGAAGCTTTTATGCCGTATTCAAGGAGAAAAAGAGAGCTGCCGGGTGGTTTAAATAAAAATATACTGGAAATATCAGGAGACCGGGACACTTTATCCCGGTCTCTTTTTGTGTGCCGGCTTCTTGATGATCAGCCTTCTCAGTTGCAGCAGGCCAATGGTCATTTTACGTTTGGTCCTGAAATAGGGAATAGACAGCACCACCAGCAGGGAGATGCAGGCCGAGGTGCCCAATGCTCCGCCGTAACCGGTAAATAATTTACTGGTATTCAGGTATATAAAGCTGAAAATAAGTCCGGCCAGCGCTATGCCGGTATAGGTGGACAGTTGCTGGGCGGAAACCATACCGATAAACGAGCCCCCGATATAGGCCACCGGGATATGCCGGGTGAGGTAGGGCGACAGCACATCCGGGCAGTAATGAAAGTAGGCGGCGATCAGCAGGGTCAGCCAGGCGGAAGACTTGACGGGGCCGAGCCCAAGGCGGGTATTGAAAAGGAACGTGATAAGGGCTCCGGCAATGCTGGTTGCTATGATGATAATGGTATCCATAGGTGGTTATTGTCTGAAAATATAGATAAGTATATAGGTGAGGGTAACTCCCAGGAAGGCGAGCGTGCCCGGCTTGCCGCCTATGCCTTTCAGGACGCTTTTGGAAACGACCAGGAAGATGGCGGTAAAGCACCCGGCGGTCAGCACAAAGGTTACATCCGTGGCTACGCTGGCATCCGACATGCCTACAAAGGCGCCGCAGTATATGGCCGGGGGCAGGTGCTGAAAATAGGCTTTGTGCCACCGGATATACGTCAGCAGGGAGGCGAGTGTGCCGGTAAGCGCGGCTGCCAGCACAGGTCCCAGGCCTAATTCCTGGTTCAGGAAGAAGCAGCATACCGAGCCTGCCGGTACCCATACCGCGATCTTATAGGATTCAAACTCGTGCCCGTCCGCGTGGAGATTGCCCTTCCTGTAAGTGTAGAGCACCAGCAATACCAGGGAGGCGACCAGGATAGCCAGCAGGTAGGAATGGGCGTTTTCCCTGAATATGGCCAGCAGGAACAGTATCTGGATCACGAACAACAATATAATGATGCCGATGCGGGTGTATTGTTTTCTTTTCATAACCGGGATGCAAAAGTATCATTTAATCTGCTTCCGGAAGGGTATGACTTTCGTCATATTTGTAGCTTCCGTGCGGGAAAAGCTATAACTTTGCAGTATCATTATTTAATTTCATTCAAAAAATTGTATCAAGCACCATGCCAGTGTTACATAACAAAATTTCGAATGAGGTGCTCAGGCAGCAGATGCTGGCTGAGACAGAGCCTCGTACAACCATTTCTTTCTACAAGTATTTCCCCATAGAGCAGCCCCAGGAATTCAGGGACAACCTGTATGTGTTACTGACGGAGCTGAAGGTCTTCGGACGTATCTATATCGCCTCCGAGGGCATCAATGCCCAGGTCAGCGTGCCACAGGGTAATTTTGAAAAATTCAGGGATACGCTGTTCAACTATCACTCGGAGCTGAACGGCATCAGGCTGAACATTGCAGTGGACGATGACGGTAAGAGCTTCTGGGTATTGCGGATGAAGGTGCGTGAAAAGATCGTAGCTGACGGCATCACGGACCCTTCCTTTAGTTTGCAGCAGGTAGGTACCTACCTCAGAGCGAAAGAGGTCAATGAAATGATGCAGGACCCGGACACTATTTTCGTGGATATGCGCAACCACTATGAATACGAAGTGGGTCATTTTAAAAACGCCCTGGAAGTCCCGTCCGATACCTTCAAGGAGCAGTTGCCTATGGCTGTGGATATGCTGCAGGAGCATAAGGACAAGAATATTGTAATGTACTGTACCGGCGGCATCCGCTGTGAGAAGGCCAGTGCTTATATGAAGCACAACGGGTTTAAAAATGTATTTCATGTGGAAGGCGGCATCATAGAGTATGCCCGGAAAATAAAGGAGGAAGGGCTGCAATCGCAGTTTATAGGCAAGAATTTCGTATTTGACGAGCGGCTCGGAGAACGCATCACGGAAGATATCATCGCGGTATGCCACCAGTGCGGGGTGCCCTGCGATACGCATACCAACTGTAAGAACGACGGCTGTCACCTCCTGTTCATACAATGTGGGTCCTGTGCCAGTGAATTTGACGGCTGCTGCAGCGCAGCATGCATGGAGGAATATCATTTACCGGAAGAAGAGCAGCGCAAGCGGAGAGCCGGGAGGGAAAACGGCGTCAAGATATTTAATAAATCCAAGGATCATCCCTTAAGGAAGCACAGGGAGCAATGGAAAAAAGATCGTGAAACAGGGGAGGCATAAAGACAGGCGGGAGGTGTATTTTTAGGGTTTCGTTAAGACCGTGTTTTTTAAAATACATTTACATTTGTGATATTTTTGTAAAATATATTCATATTTTCGTAATTAAACAACTCGGATTATGAATAAGTTTCTTTTACAAAATTGTTTCTTTTTCTTATTGTATATCGTTTCGGGTGGAATTTTTGTTGCCAGAGGCCAGAATATAGCCCTAACGGCTACGGCGACCCAGTCGGGAGGTGGCGTCACGATATACGGCCCTGCTAATTATAACGATGATGTCATTGCGACCTACAGCAACCTTCCCTGGGGCTGGGTCAACACTAACGGGTGGATAGAATATACCTGGTCCTCTGCCCAGACCATGACGGGCGTGAAGTTCTACAACTCTGACAGGCAGTTTAATTCCCTTACGATCGAATATTATAACGGCAGCGCATATGTCTTTGTACAGACTGCTACCAGCGGACCGCTTGACCAGGAGATCACGGTTACTTTTGCGACCCCGGTTACCGGCACCCGACTCCGTTTCAACAATATCGGCTCCCATATCTATAACCCTAACTTCCGGGAGATCCAGGTTTTCGGACAAACCACCTGCTCGGGCACGCCCAACGGCGGCTTTGTCCAGGCCTCTTCGGGTACTGTGGGATGCGGCGGGACAGTAACACTGTCGCTGACCGGTCAGAGCACGATGAATGGTATCACGCATCAATGGCAATATAATACAGGTACGGGATGGGTCGATTTCGGCGCTGATACCGCGACGGTCACCTCGCCGGTGCTTACTGCCAATACCCAGTTCAGGTGCCAGCTCACCTGTACATCTGCCGGCGGCGGCACGGCATATTCCGCCGTGGCCCCTGTTACGGTGACGCCTATTACCGTCAGCCTCGGGAACGATACTTCGCTCTGCCCCGGTGTAAGCCGTACGCTGGATGCCAGCAATGTAGCCGGATCTGCCTACCTCTGGAGCACATCCGCCACGCTGCCTGCTATCAATATCAGCAACCCCGGTACCTATACGGTCAGGGTGACGCAGCCCAACGGGTGTATCGGCCGTGATACTATTGTTATAAGAGCCGGCGTGCAGCCGCAGAATTTCCTGCAGCCGCAATATGCTTTATGCGAGGACTCCTCGGTTACCCTGGATGCCGGTAACGGCAGCGGGTTCCGGTTTTTATGGACCCCGGGCAATACTACTGCGCAGACCCTCAACACCACTGTTGCCGGTAACTATAATGTGCTGATCACCAGTGCTGACAACTGTGAGCTGAATGCTTCCACCTCCCTGACAGAACGCCCTAAGCCCCCTATAACGCTACCGGCCGCGCAATCTATATGCTCTGTAGATTCCGTCCTGATGGATGTCGCACATCCCATCGGGCAAAGCTACAGGTGGAATACGGGCGCTGTGACCCCGGCGATATGGGCAAGGGATTCGGGCCTCTATAAGGTCACGGTAACATCAGCATACGGCTGTGTCAACCGGGCGGAGAGCTACCTGGCCTATGAGCCGGATCCGCTGACGGATGGCTTTTCCTTTGTGCCTTTCTTTTATGAAGAGCTCGGCAAAGTGACCTTTACGCCTATTAACCCGCAGTATGTGACCGCTTACCTTTGGGAGTTCGGCGACGGGCATAGTTCGGAGCTTCAAATGCCTACGCATCATTACCAGTCTTCCGGTGTGTACCAGGTAAAGCTGACCGTCTATAATCCGTGTACGGAAAGCAGCTACACCCAGCATGTGCAGATCAACCTGCCTGCAGGTATTGCTGCTACCGGCGCCGCGGCAGATATACAGATCTACCCGGTTCCTGCTTCGGACAGGATAACGGTGAAGTCCGTTCAGCCCGGAGTACGGCTGGAGCATATCCATTTGTACAACGCGGTAGGTGCATTGGTCTATGAAGCAGGTATCGCGAGTAATGCGCATGAGATAGCGGTAGAGCACCTGCCTGCCGGGATGTATCATGTAAGGGTACAGACCTCGGACCGCCAGTGGATCGTGAAGAAAATAGAGATCGTTAGATAAGCTGAAGCACTGGTCTGCTGCTGTATATACCAGTAGGCTGTCCGAAAAGCGGACAGCCTACTTTCATTTTTGATGGTCCTTGCAATTCCTTTCATCAATGCTCATAGGGAAGCGCAGTTTCTCTATGGCCGGTATGCTCCACCAACGCTCTAAAGCATCCGGGCCTCTTCTTTAATGGCTTCACTGTATGCTACGATGAAATGATAATTGCTCTGAAACTTTTGTTCCTGCGCGCTGCTTTTGACTGACCATCCAATAATAAACCGGACCTTGGCCGTTGTTAGGATGTTTCACCAGGCACCTGCAACAAGAAAGCCCGGACTGTACGGTCCGGGCTTCCTGTTATGTTGATTATAGCTTATTTATCAGTTATTGGCTATCGCACGCATCCTTACGCCATATCCTTTCCTGTAGCCGGATCCTCCGCCATTGGCTGAAGGCTGGAATACCCAGTAGATACGCTCTCTGTAGATCATACCTACGCCGTAAGCATATACTTCCTGTGAGAAGTTACGGTAAGCGTAAGCGGTGGAATCCACATCCGGGTTATTCAGCTGGTCATCTATATGATTGACGGTGACCGTTCTTTCATAATAGTTATTGCCCGGGTCAAAAGGAGCATTCAGGTTATGGTAGGAATATATCCAGTTACTGTTGTTGTACTCTGCCGTATACTCCTGGTCGAATTTGGGGATCCTGGCATTTCCATCCCAGGTGGCGCCTTCCGTAACAGGGAATATCATCTTAATGAAGGTCAGGTTCCGCTGGGTCACTTCAATGGAGGTCTCATTGTCTGAGATATAAAATACTTCCTTGATCCGGAAAGAGTCGGTTGTCTGCTTTCTGTGGTACACATCTACTTTGTAAGACAGCTTACCTTCGGCATTGGTAAAGGTATCTGCTATCTGGTAACGCATCTGGGAGCTGTACACGATCTCTGCTCTCAAAAAGTCATCCCAGTAAGTCGAATCCACATTGTACAATACGTATTTGCCTTTGGCCAGCGGGAAGAAATTCCTTCCGTAGGATAATTCAGACAAATCCTCCTTTTCTTTTTTACAAGAATTCAAAGACAATAATGTCATCAGGCCCAATGTGAATGGCAGTAGATATTTCCGCATATTATGTTACGATATAATATAATAAAATATTGTAAAGGTATAAAAAACAGTGTAAGTTATAAAAATAATTCACTAATTCAAAGAATTGCTAATTTCTTACACGGATTTTTTTTCACCTGATTGTATAATGCCGCCGGCAATCACATCATCACCTTCGTAGAACACTGCGGACTGCCCCGGGGCGATGCCTTTTACGTCCTCGTAAAACTGTACGTTCATGATGCCGTTGTCCAGTGTCAGGCTGCTGAGCGTACCTGCATCCTTATACCTGATCTTGGTGATGGCCTCAAAATGATCCGGGATAGTTGCGTACTTTACCATATTAAGCCCTCCTACGCGCATGATGTTCTGGTTCAGGTCTTCCGCATCGCCCAATACCACGGTATTGGTCTCCGGGATGATCCTGGTCACGAATACCGGGCGTCCCAGTGCGATATCCAGTCCTTTCCGCTGTCCTACGGTATAGAAGGGATATCCTTTGTGCCTGCCTACTACTTTCCCGTCCGTCAGCACGAAATCCCCGCCGTCTACCTGCGCTTCCAGCCCGTCCACGTTGCGCTTCAGGAATCCCCGGTAATCATTGTCGGGCACAAAGCAGATCTCGTAGCTTTCGGCTTTCTTGGACAGCTCCGTATAGCCGAAATCAGCCGCCATCTGGCGCACTTCCGTTTTCAGGTAATCGCCCAGGGGATATATGCTCCGGGCAAGACAATCCTGCTCCAGGCCCCACAGCACGTAGCTCTGGTCCTTGGTCAGGTCTTTGGCTTTGGACAAGATATGGCGGCCGTTCTCTTCCCGTACGCGCACATAGTGTCCCGTTGCGATAAACTCGCAATCCAGGGCATTGGCGCGTTTCAGGAGCGCGTTCCATTTAATATGAGTATTACATAATACGCAGGGATTGGGTGTCCGCCCTGCTATATATTCATCCACGAAATTCTGTATGACGGCGCCGCTGAACTCTTCCCTGATATCCAGGATATAGTGAGGGAATCCGTTCTGTACCGCAGCCAGCCGGGCATCGTTAAAAGAGTCTATATTACAGCATCCTGTTTCCTTCTTGCTGCCGCCGAAACCCTGGTAATCCCATGTCTTCATGGTAATACCTATCACTTCATATCCCTGCTCATGCAGCATTAAGGCTGTAACGGTACTGTCTATACCGCCGCTCATGGCCACCAGCACTTTCCCTTTACGACTCATAATATTTGTTGGTTAATTAGAATGTGTACAAACTGCAAAGGTACAACATCACATTTATTCTGATGCTAACGGTTTGTGATAAGGCTATTGGTAAAATTTATCAGCAGTGACGATGCCGGTTATCATACTACCGCAGGTCATACGGTAGTTTCGTTCCAAAATTAATGATTATGCCGGGGCTGTCAGCCTGCCCAGTTTTCCCTGTCAAGGCTCCTGTACTGGATGGCCTCCGCTATATGCTCATGGTTAATGCGGCCTCTGGCATCCAGGTCCGCTATGGTACGGGCTACCTTCAGTATCCGGTCATAGGCCCTGGCGGAAAGGTTCAGGCGCTCCATCGCCCGCTTCAGCAGGTTGCTGCTTAAATGGTCCAGCTCACAATGGGCAGTGATCAGGGGCGGTGTCATCATAGCGTTGGCATATATACCCGGATGGTCCCTGAAGCGTTCTGTCTGTATCTGCCTGGCGCGGATCACGCGTTCGCGTATGACGGCGCTGCTGTCGGAAGACCTGGAGGCTGACAGCTCGTCATAGTTGACGGGCGTGACTTCCACGTGGAGATCTATCCGGTCCAGCAGGGGACCTGACACCTTGTTGAGGTAGCGTTGTATGACGGGTGTGCTGCATGTGCACTCCCTGGCGGGATGGTTGTAAAATCCGCAGGGACAGGGATTCATAGAAGCGATCAGCATAAAGCTGGCCGGGAAGTCTATAGACATTTTAGCCCTGGAAATGCTGACCCGCCGCTCTTCCATAGGCTGCCGCATCACTTCCAGCACGGTCCTTTTGAATTCCGGCAGCTCGTCCAGGAACAGCACCCCGTTATGAGCGAGCGAGATCTCTCCCGGCTGGGGATAACCTCCGCCGCCTACCAGCGCCACATCAGACACCGTATGGTGCGGGCTCCGGAAAGGCCGCTGCGCTATCAGGGAGGCGTGTTCCGGCAGCTTGCCGGCAACGGAATGTATCTTGGTCGTTTCAAGGGCTTCATGCAGCGTCAGCGGCGGCAGTATGGTGGGTATCCTTTTGGCCAGCATCGTTTTGCCTGCACCGGGAGGCCCTATCAGGATAGCATTATGCCCGCCTGCTGCTGCGATCTCCAGGGAACGCTTGATGTTTTCCTGGCCCTTTACATCCGAAAAATCAATATCGTAATGTGACTGGGCGTTAAAAAACTCTTCCCTGGTATCTACCTTTACGGGTTGGAGCGTGCTGTTGCCGGAAAGGATGTCTATGACCTCCCTGATATGGCTGACGCCATACACCTCTATATTGCTGACCAGGGCGGCTTCCCGGGCATTCTGCGCCGGCAGTATCATTCCGCTGAATTGTTCCTTTCTGGCCTGTATCGCCATGGGCAGTACGCCTTTCACCGGTTTCAGCGAGCCGTCCAGTGATAATTCACCCATAATGATGAATTCTTCAAATCTCTTGCTGTCTATCTGGCCGGTGGCCCCTAAAATGGCGGTAAAGATGGTAAGGTCATAGGCAGAGCCCGCTTTTTTCAGGTCAGCCGGTGCCATATTGATCACCACTTTGGTGCGCGGGCGTTCATAGCCGTTGTTCTTCATGGCAGTGAGCACCCTTTCGATACTTTCCTTTACTGCATTATCCGGCAGGCCCACGATGATAAATCCCAGGCCGGGAGTGACATCTGCTTCTATGGTGATGGTAATGGCATCTACTCCGTGTACCGCACTTCCGAAAAGTTTTACCAACATACGTGCAGGGTTTTGGTGAATCTAAATTTAGGTGTTTTTTCCGAAAAAATATCCCAGGCGTATATACCCGGGATAGATCAGCTTTTTATGAAGGGAAGATGTCCTAAAGCGCGTCCATTACATTGCCTATCAGCTGGAAGGTCTCCGAGATGCTGCCGTTGCCTTTCAGGGGATGGTGCACGCCTTTGGCTGCGTAATAATCCGCTACCGCTGCGGTCTTGTTTTTATATTCTATGATCCTTTTATTGATCACTTCTTCGTTATCATCAGAACGGCCGGATACCTGTCCGCGGTCCAGCAATCTTCTCTTTAGCTCCTCCTCCGGTACTTCCAGCGAGATCAGCGCGGCAATCCGGGAACCTTTGCCCTGCAGCAGCTCATCCAGCGCCACCGCCTGTTCCGTAGTACGGGGGAACCCGTCAAATATGAAGCCTTTCGCATCGGGGTGCTGCTGCAGCTTGCTGTCGATCATGCCGATCACTACAGCATCCGGAACCAGTTGCCCGTTGTCCATATATCTTTTGGCATCCAGTCCTAAAGCGGTCTCGTTACTGATCTCTTCTCTCAGGAGATCACCGGTAGATAAATGTTTCAACCCGTATTTCTCAATGATGTTGGCAGACTGGGTTCCCTTTCCACTTCCTGGAGGTCCAAATAGAATAATGTTAAGCATAAATATTATTTTTTGACTTGCGCGTTCAAAGGTAAGAAAAAAAAACAGGATTTATAATTGGCCGAAATTAATTATATATTAATTATTTTATTTGTGTCGCATCTGTACAGGCCAGGGCAGCGGCATCTCCCATACCACCTCAGGCTTTTGCCCTGCAAATCATTTCTTATATGCTTTTTTAGTAATTTTGCCACTCATTAAAGACTAAATAAACAAAAAAGATGTTTGCATTCAGAAAATTTTTAGTAAAAAACAGACTATGGATAGGACTTGTACTTATTGCGCTGGGTATATACGTAGGTATTGAAAATACATGGTGGATCGGCTGGCTGCCCATCCTGGTCGGCGTGCTGACCATTGTGGCGCACTTCCTTATCGGGCCTGTTACGCTTTTGCAGCGTTATGTGGAGTCCGGGGATGTGGATGGTGCCAAGGAGCTGATAGATATGGTGAAATTCCCTAACCTGCTGCTGAAGCCGATCCGTTCGGCTTATTATATGCTGAAGGCTAATTTCTCTACGATGAGCGATGACCTGGACGGGGCGGAAGCGGAGCTGAAGAAAAGCCTGGCGTCCGGTGTGGCCGATAAGGACTACCAGGGAACGGCTTACCTGCAGCTGGGTACCATAGCGCACCGTAAAGGCAATACCAAAGAAGCCTATGAGCACCTGAAGAAAGCGGTGAGCATAGGATTGCCGGACGGGGACAGCATCGCGACCGCTTACCTGCAATTATGTTCTATCTCTATGCAGCGGAGAGACTTCCGTGGCAGTAAGATGTTCTTTTCCAAGGCGCAGGCCGCCAAGCCCAAGAACGCGCAGATCATAGATCAGATAGCCGAAATGAAAAAATACATAGCCCGCATACCCGGTTAAGGGATCAGGACAGGGGTATGGAGCCGTAATCCGGGAAAAGCGGGTTACGGCTCTTTTTTTGTCAGGGCGTATTTGTTTAACTTTGAAGGTCATTCAATTGCTGTTATGGTTTGTTTCCCCAATGCCAAGATCAATATCGGGCTGTACGTTACGGAAAAGCGGGCAGACGGCTATCATGATCTTGAGACCGTTTTTTTCCCCGTTCCCGTGTACGATGCGCTGGAGATAGTGCCCGCCCCGGATGGCCGTACCTCCATATTCCTGTCCGGCCTGGAGATCACAGGTGATGTGACCGGCAACCTTGTATGGAAAGCCTGGGAAATGATAGCCCGGCAGTTCCCGGACGACGTGTCCCAGGTGCATATTTACCTGGGCAAAGCCATCCCGATGGGCGCAGGTATGGGCGGCGGTTCGGCCGACGGCACTTTCATGCTGCTGCTGCTCAACCGGTATTTTGATCTGGGACTGTCCGAAGAAAGATTGGCGGCCCTGGCTTTGGAGCTGGGCAGCGACTGCCCTTTCTTTGTATACAACAGGCCGCAGCTGGCCTCAGGCCGGGGCGAGCTGCTGGAGGATATAGCGCTGGGTGTGGACTGGAGCGATTACCGTCTCTGCCTGGTCTGTCCGGGCGTACATATCAGCACTGCCAGGGCCTTTGCAGGCATTACACCGCGGCAGCCGGCATTTGATCTCCGGAATATAGGGACCTTACCGCTTGCCTCATGGAAAGACCGTATCAGCAATGACTTTGAAGAGAGCATATTCCTCCATTACCCGGAACTTGCCGCCATAAAAACCTATCTTTACAATCAGGGAGCCTTATATGTATCCATGACAGGCACCGGATCGGCCTTTTACGGCATCTTCCCGCGTACCTGTCGCCCGGATGCCGCTATGGAGTCCTGGCAATATCCTGTACAATGGTATGATGATCTCACTATAAAAAATTAGCAGCGGATGATAGATACGGATAAAAAGAAACGGACGTTCCTGGATAAATCGGATAAGAAGGCGCATGACCTGAAGCATAAGCAGGTCATTAATTTCAATATTGATAAGTATAACGCCGCTGTCAGGAATGGCAAGCACCAGTACCGGGACCTGGAGTCGGCCCGCAAGTATGCCAAGAATATCAAGTGGAACGCCATAGAGAACCTGGAAAAGAACCTTAACGCGTTCGAGAAGAACTTTACGCTTCGCGGCGGTAAGGTGCTGTGGGCGCAGAACACCCGGGAGGCCCTGGAGCATATCCTGGATATCTGCGAATCGAAAAAGGCTGCCACTGTGGTAAAGTCAAAATCCATGGTGACTGAAGAGCTGCACCTGAACGACTTTCTTCAGAAGCATAAGATCGCTTCCATAGAAACGGACCTGGGAGAGTATATACAGCAGCTGGATGAGGAACCGCCCTATCATATAGTAACGCCGGCCATGCATAAGAGCAAGGAAGATATTGCAGACCTGTTTCACCGGAAGCTGGGTACGGTGCCCGGCCTGTCGCCTTCCGAGCTCACCCTGATAGCGAGGGAGAAGCTCCGTAAAAAATACAGCGAGGCGGAGATAGGCATTACAGGCGCTAACTTCCTCGTAGCCGATATCGGTGGTATATGTATCACGGAGAACGAAGGGAACGGGCGGCTTACCACCACCTTACCCAAGACCCATATTGCCATTGTCGGGATAGAAAAGGTCATCCCGAGCATGGACGACCTGGCGCTATACTGGCCGCTCCTGGCTACTTTTGGCACGGGGCAGCAGGTGACGGTATATAATACCATACTCTCCGGTCCCAAGCAACGCGGGGAGAACGACGGCCCCGAAGAGATGTATGTGATACTGCTGGATAACGGCCGTACCAACCTGCTGAAGAAGGAAGTAAGACAGAGTATGTACTGCATCCGCTGCGGCTCCTGCCTCAATGCCTGTCCCGTATATAAGAATATAGGCGGTCATACTTACGATACCACTTACAGCGGTCCGATAGGATCTGTGATAACGCCACACCTGAAAAGCATGCAGGAATACGGTCATCTCAGCTTTGCCTCCAGCTTGTGCGGCAACTGTACGGAAGTATGCCCTGTCAACATACAGCTCCATGAGCTGCTGCTGAAGAACAGGGAACTATACAATGAGCAGGGTAACGGGCTGCTCAGGGAGCGTTTTGCCTGGAAGATCTTCAGGTCGGCTATGAAACACCGCTTTTCCTTTAGTATGGCTACCCCCATGATGAAGAACTATGCGTTCAAAAAATTCTTTTCACCGCTCTGGGGCGACAGGAGGGAAGGGATCACCTTTCCTAAACAGAGCTTCCGGCAGCTATGGAAAAATGAACAGAAGAATAAATGAGATATATTACCGCCCCGCAGGTACATAACGGTTATGGATTCCTGCCTTCCCCCACTGTAATAGCTGTCCATGAGGATGGCAGTATAGCAGATGTGATCCCGCTCAGCGAAGTGCCGGGAGATGCTTCCCGCATAGAGCAGCATGAAGGCATGCTGTGTCCTTCGTTTGTGAACGCGCACTGCCACCTGGAGCTTTCGCATCTCTACCGGCGTATCCCGGAGCATACCGGCCTGGTGGAATTCGTATCCCGAATCCCGGAGGTAAGAAAAGAGGACAATTCGGTACTGATCAGGGAAGCGGTCCTGGAAGCTGCCCGGCAGATGCATGATAAGGGTATTATAGCGGTGGGCGATATTTCCAATACGACAGATACACTCGGGGTAAGGGACCGGATACCTTTGCATATGCATACATTTATTGAATGTATGGGGATCATCCCTGACCTGGCCGGTAAAAGATTTGAAGCTTCACAGGCTGTTTATGAAGCCTATAAAGTAGCAGGAGGGCCTTACCTGAGGCGGGCCACGATAGTGCCGCATGCGCCCTACTCTGTCAGCCGTCCCCTGCTGGAAAGGATAGCAGCGGTTGCCGGCACCGGTGTCGTGAGTGTTCATAACCAGGAAAGCGAAGCGGAGATCCGCTTTTTTGCCGACAGATCGGGTGACCTGCTACAGCTTTACAACGCTTTGCAGATAGATACCTCCCGTCTGGATATTACAGGCACTTCTTCGCTGGAGTATATCGTCTCCGGTCTCCCGGAAAAGACCCCGCTTATACTGGTCCATAATACCTTTACTTCAGAAAAGGATATAGCATACCTGCAGTACCGCCGCGATAATATCAGCCTCTGCCTGTGCCCGAATGCCAACTGGTATATAGAAAGACGGCTGCCTGATATACCGATGCTGGAACGCAGCGGGTTCCGTATCTGCCTGGGTACGGACAGCCTGGCCAGCAATTACGGCCTGGATATTTATGCGGAGGTACTGGTGATCCTGGAGCATTTCCCTTCCATCCCGATGGAAACAGTGTTGCGATGGGCTACGCTTAACGGTGCAAAGGCCCTGCAGATGGATGATATCATCGGTAGCCTGGAACCCGGGAAGCGTCCGGGACTGAACCTCATTACTCCTGATAATCAGGTGGTAAGATTGCTGTAATATAGCTGAATTACTTTTTTGGCACATTATTTGATTCTACATAGGAAATATAAATATTGAGTTATGAAAAAAGTATTGATAGTAGCTGGAATAGTATTCGGTTCTTTAGCAGCAATGACTACAGCAGTCACCGCGCAGGTACAGGCAAGGGAAGCGTCCGTTTCTTTTGGCAAGGTAAGCCAGAGCGCTGTTGTGGCGGACTTTAACTATTCTACTGATGCTTTGGACGCCGTATTGAAAAAGAGATTTGCAGATGCAAAGCTGCCTAAAGCAAAAACTGCTGCCGGCAAATTCAAAAAGATGGAAGGCGCTACCTGGACCGAAATTTCCAATGATAAGATGGATTACTACTACAGGTTATCCGGTAAGAAAGGCAAGGCTACCCTGGAGATAATGGCATCCAAAGGATATGATAACTTTATAACGGCACAGAATGATGCTTCCAGCATCCAGAATATCAAAAATTTTATGGCGTCCCTGGAAAGTGACCTGGTTAAATATAGTATTCAGGAATTAATGGCTGCAAAAGAGCAGGAGATCAAGGAAGCGGAAAAGGGACTGGCTAAAGCGGAGAAAGCCCTGGAAGCTGCTAAGAATGACCTTAGGAAGCAGGATGAAGGTGTCAATAAGCTGAGAGGAGAGCTGGAAAAGCTGAAGGCGCAGCAGTAATATCGGCACGCTACAGTATATGTATGTCAAAAGCGTCCGCTGACCCCACAGGCAGCATACTTTTCAGTGAAGCGTACCTGTATAAAGAGGTAATTTCCTATAATGAATGATCACTATTGTTTTATTTGTAAGCATTTAAAAAGTGTTGGGATATTCCCAACACTTTTTACTTTTACCAGGCAGCAGCGCCGGTGATATTATTCCTCGTACTCCCGGATCATCTTATTCAGGATCTCGATAGCGCTTTTGGCTATAATGGTACCGGGGCCAAAAACAAAGCTCACACCCGACTGGTAAAGAAAATCATAATCCTGCTGGGGTATCACACCGCCGGCTACGACCATGATATCTTCCCTCCCGTACTTCTTTAATTCTTCAATGACCTGTGGCACCAGCGTTTTATGCCCGGCAGCAAGGCTGGATACGCCCAGTATGTGCACATCATTCTCTACAGCCTGCTTCGCGGCTTCTGCAGGGGTCTGGAACAGCGGTCCTATATCCACATCAAAGCCTACATCGGCAAAGCTGGTGGCGATCACTTTGGCGCCCCTGTCGTGCCCGTCCTGGCCCATTTTGGCGATCATGATACGGGGACGGCGTCCGTCCAGTTCCGCAAAGGCGTCCGCTAGGCGGCGCGCTTCCTTAAAATTATCATCCATAGCAATCTCTTTTGAATAGACACCTGCAATGCTTCTTATTTTGGCCTGGTAACGCCCGTACACTTTTTCCAGGGCATCGGATATCTCTCCCAGGGTAGCGCGGTGCCTGGCCGCTTCCACGCTGAGCGCAAGCAGGTTGCCCTTACCGGACCGGGCTGCCGTTGTGAGGGCTTCCAGTCCCTGCTGTACCGCTGCGTTATCCCTGGTGGCCTTTATACGGTTCAGCCTTTCTATCTGCTGTATCCGCACTTTGGTATTATCCACTTCCAGTATCTCGATATCGGAAGCTTCATCGGTTGTATAATTATTTACGCCTACTATGATATCCTTGCCTCCGTCTATGCGGGCCTGCTTTTTAGCGGCGGCTTCCTCTATCCGCATCTTCGGTACACCCGTTTCTATGGCTTTGGCCATACCGCCCAGCAGCTCCACTTCCTCTATCAGTGTCCAGGCCCTGTCGGCTATCTGCTCGGTCAGGTATTCAACATAGTAAGAGCCACCCCAGGGATCTACGGTACGGCAGATGTCCGTCTCTTCCTGCAGGATGATCTGTGTATTGCGTGCTATCCGCGCGCTGAAGTCGGTAGGCAGGGCTATAGCTTCATCCAGCGCATTGGTGTGCAGGGACTGGGTATGTCCCATGGCTGCGGCCAGGGCCTCGATGGCCGTACGTGCCACATTGTTGAAAGGATCCTGTTCCGTAAGGCTCCATCCCGAGGTCTGGCAGTGCGTACGCAGCGCCATGCTCTTTTCCTTCTGGGGGTTGAACTGCTTGACCAGCTTTGCCCACAGCATCCGCGCGGCGCGCATCTTGGCGATCTCTATAAAATGGTTCATGCCGATAGCCCAGAAAAAGGAAAGCCGCGGCGCGAAATCATCTATCTTCAGCCCGGCCCTGAGGCCCGACCTGATGTATTCCAGCCCGTCCGCCAGGGTATATGCCAGCTCTATATCGGCAGTAGCGCCTGCTTCCTGCATGTGATAGCCGCTGATAGAGATGGAGTTGAACCTGGGCATCTTTTGCGAAGTGAACTCGAAGATATCGGCAATGATCTTCATAGAGGCTTCCGGCGGGTAAATATAGGTGTTGCGCACCATGAATTCTTTCAGGATATCATTCTGTATGGTGCCGCTCAGCAGCGACATATCCACGCCCTGCTCTTCCGCCGCCACGATATAAAAGGCCATGACAGGCAGCACCGCGCCATTCATGGTCATGGATACGCTCATCTCTCCCAGCGGTATCTGGTCGAACAGTATCTTCATGTCCTCTACAGAGTCTATGGCTACGCCTGCCTTTCCCACATCGCCTACCACGCGTTCGTGGTCGGAGTCATAGCCCCGGTGGGTAGCCAGGTCAAAGGCTACAGACAGGCCTTTCTGTCCTGCCGCCAGGTTTCTCCTGTAGAAGGCGTTGCTTTCCTCTGCCGTAGAAAAGCCGGCATACTGCCGGATGGTCCAGGGCTTCTGTACGTACATGCTGGTATAAGGTCCTCTTAAAAAAGGCGCTATACCGGCCGCGTATCCCAACTGGTCCTGGTGGCGGATATCGTTAAGGTCAAAGTTCTGCTTGATATCGATACCTTCTGCCGTCACAAAGGCAGGCTGTGCCTCTTTGGCGACCGGCAGCCGGTAATCTAATGATATATCGGAAAAATCCTTTCTCATACTTTAGGATAATGCTTGTGCGATGTTGATATGATGTGGTGCGGGAAATCCCGGCCTGAAGGAGGGTATTTCCGTTTCCATATTGTTTTTATATTTATTGGCGCCGATCAATACCTTCTTACCTTCCTTATAGGAAAGTATCAGCTGATCGGCCTGCTCTGTTATGAGCCGGTCCAGGCCGGCCTGTACAGCCGTCCAGCCGCCCTGCTGTTCCAGTTCCCGGAAGAGCGTCCAGGCCCCCTCTGCCAGCTGGCGGGTGAGCGTTTCTATATAGTAGGAGCCGGCGCTGACGTCGGCTATATGGTGCAGGTAGGCCTCTTCACGCAGCAGCAGCTGGATGTTCTTGGCCATTCTAAGGCTGAATCCCGATGGGGTACGGACCGCATAATCATAAGGATATACCGTGACAGCATCTGCGCCGCCTGCTACGGCTGCCATAGCGGATAAGGTATCCCGCAGCATATTGCTGTGCATGTCTATATGGCTCCTGTAGATATGGGAGGTCACCGCGTGTATATATACGTCAGGAGTAATGTCATAGGATTGTAGGAGGGTATGCACAATGACCCTCAGGGCCCGGAGCTTGGATAGCTGCTCGTAGAACAAGGTATCGGTTGCCAGGCTGATATATACTTTCCGGACTGTCGCCTGCAGGTCGCCTGTGGCAGACAGCCGGTGCAACTGCTCATTGAGGTTGCAGGCAATGGCGGCCAGTTCGGTGACGCTGTTGGCGCCCCGGTTATTATAGCCGGTGGCATTGATGCTCAGCGTCCGATTCACCGGCTGCTGATCCGGCGATGTGGTATTGATATATACGTTCAGGTCCGTCTGTCCGGGATAGGCCGTGTCGAGATAAGCGCGGAGCCGGTCCGCGAACGATGTATCATCTGCCGCAGCTTCAAATACAACCGTGATATAAGGCAGCTCCACACCTTCCAGCAATACGGAAAGATCTGCAGGACCGCTGAGCTGGAATGCCAGCCCGGACACGCCGTCATTTAGCTGTGCCAGCGCAAGGGTATTGGCGGCTCCGGCATCTTCCACGATGATGTGCTGCATAATGCTCCAGTCCGTATGCCGGAACAAAGCAGATGATCCTGCTGCCAGGTCCTCACGGGTATAGAAAGGGTATATGATAAAATTATTGGCATCTGTTCTTGAAAGCTGCTCAAACGTCACACCTTTCAGGTCCTTTTCCAGTCTTGCTTTCCACTGTTCAGGACTTGTAGTCTCAAATGCTGCAAAAAGATTCTCCATCGTATTTTTACAATAATATGATTATTCGATTATCAAATTTAGACTTTTTTTCAATTCCAGCAGGAGCGGGTTCCGCTTCACCATGTCCTCAAAAACGTCTGTTTTAGTGCGTCTTTTTTCGGTTTCGGGAGCTGCTGTCACTACGTTCTGATCCACATCTATAGATACCTGCACATCCGTTTGCCTGGTTTCCTTCTTGATAAAATCAAAGAATACATCCTTCTGGGTATTGACCATGACCCTGTTGATCTCCGATACGCACCATATCTGTATACGGTTAGGGGCTTCAAAGGCTGCACGTGCCAGCCGGAGCTGTTGCGCCGCGGTGCTTTTTTGCAGGGTTTCGCTGAGATAAACGATGAAATCCCTGTACAACTGTGCTACCACTTCATCGGAAAGTGCTATGATCTTTACCTCTATCCTGGACTCTTCCGCTACTTCCTGGCTGATGATATCCAGCAGGTTGCTTTTCAGTCGGGACTTTTTAGGAGGGAGGCTTACCGGGACAGCCGGAGAAGAAGGTGGGGGTACGGGTGCTGTCGCTGCCGCAGGCGGCGGTGGAGCGTCAGGTAATGGTGCTGCCGGAGGTGTCATGGGCGGAGCATCCTGCATGGTACGGGCAGGTGAGGAGGGGATCACCATTTCCTCGTCAGCTATATACGTTAATGTTTTTTTTTTAAGTCATCGGACTGTAGGATGTCCTGCAGATAGCACAGCCTGATAAGGCATAGCTCTACGTGCATCCGCTTGTTCATTGCGGTCTTATAGTTCAGCTCTGCCTTGTTCAGCAGGCTCAGGGAAGACACGATATAATCTGAAGAGACGGCCTGGGCCCTTTCGAAATAGATTTTCTTATAGCTTTCCGGGATATCCAGCAGGTGGGCCATCCTGGCGTCCTTGCACAACAGGATATTCCTGTAATGCTCGGCAAAGCCGTTCAGCAGCACATCTCCTTCAAAGCCTTTCTGCAGTATGCTGTCCAGCAGGAGCAGCGCGCTGTTGATATCTTTGGAGAGCAGTATATCCGTCAGCTTAAAATAGGTATCGGCATCCAGAATATTCAGGTGCTCAATGGTCTGGCTGTAAGATATATTACCGTTGGTAAAGCCTGCTATCCTGTCCATCATGGACAGCGCATCCCGCATACAGCCTTCTGATTTCTGGGCTATGATATGCAGGGCATCTTCTTCCGCATGTACGCCTTCCTTGGTGCAGATGGACATCAGGTGCGCCACGGTATCCTCCGGGCGGATGCGTTTGAAATCGAATATCTGGCAGCGGGATAAGATGGTTGGTAATATCTTGTGCTTCTCTGTGGTGGCCAGGATGAATATAGCGTAGGAAGGTGGCTCTTCCAGGGTCTTAAGGAAGGCGTTAAAGGCCGCAGAGCTCAGCATGTGCACCTCATCTATGATATAGATCTTGTACTTGCCGGTCTGTGGCGCGAAACGTACCTGTTCGGTCAGCGCCCTGATATCGTCCACCGAGTTATTGCTGGCCGCATCCAGCTCAAAGATATTGAACGCCGTATTATCCCTGAAGGCTTCACAGGTAGCGCAGGTACCGCAGGCTTCCATGTCCGGTGTGGGGTTCTCGCAGTTGATGGTACGTGCCAGTATCCGGGCACAGGTGGTTTTACCTACGCCCCGGGGACCGCAAAACAGGTATGCATGAGCCAGGTGCTGATTGATAATAGCATTTTTCAGGGTAGTGGTAATATGTTGCTGGCCTACTACTGTGTCAAAGGTCTGGGGTCTGTATTTTCTTGCGGATACTATATACTGCTCGGACATACGTGCAATTTCAGAAATTTAATGGAAACAATCAAAAAGTGTTTTAAGAGGTATAAATTTCTGTTAACTATCAATAAGTTATAATTATTAATTTTTTATTACGAATTGGTGCCTCCCTATGCTGTTTTTCCCGGATCGGGCCAAAGGAAGCAGGTTATGTCCTGTACGTTACCGGAGCGGAACGGGTGTGCTTTTTAAAGAAATTGGAAAAGTGGGCTACTTCTTCAAACCCGAGGCTATGGGCAATTTCGGAAATGGAGCGGTCGGTATGCCTGAGCTGCAGTATGGCTTCTGCTATTACTCTTGAGCTTATGATGCTGGTGGTGGTGCGGCCGGTTGTCTCTTTCAATGCCTTGTTGAGATAATTTACGTGTATGCCCAGCCGCAGGGCGAAATCCCTGGCGCTGCGGAGCGTTAATCTTTCCCGGGGAGCTTCCACAGGGAACTGGCGTTCCAGCAGCTCCATAAAGCGTGCCGTAACGCGCACGGCGCCGGGTTTGCCATTCCCGGTGCGGTGCTCAGGCTGCAACTGTTGCCCGTAATGTATAAGCTCCGTAAGATAGTTCCGGATCAGGTCGTATTTATATACATAATCCGACAGGAGCGCCCGGTCCATTTTACGGAATACCTGCAGGATAGCTTCCCCCGCGGCGTCATTGATATAAAAGGCCTGCCCGGCTTTGTACTGAAAAATGGTCATGGGTACGCCCGGCGCTCTTAGCAGGAAGTCTTCCGTAAAGGCACAGTCATTGATGTATTGCTGCTCACCGGCAGCCGGCAGGCTGGGATAAGGCATTCCCGGGCTGGTAAAGAGCAGCATATTCCCTGCCGGGCCTGCCCTGTTCCGGCTGCGGAACAGGCTGATCCTGTAGTACGGTCTTTTACTGTACGGTTCAGGGTATGCCCGGGATACCCGGGAGGTTGCTGTAATGTCAGATATCCTGAAATGACCGATCTCCCTGGTAATGCCCGGAGGCAGGAATGCTCCACTGTCCTTTCCCTCGGTACCGGCCATCTCCCGGTAGGACGTCTCTATGGAAGTGCTGTTAACCATACACAAGATTTTATATTCCGGGTGAGCATATAATAAGACTGTCTAAAAAGCCTCTTGTATCCATTGAGCCTGTCGTGTCACATTGAGCCTGTCGAAATGTGATATGTATGGATCAACAATCCTGTCCATGTTTCGATTGAGCTCCATAGGACAGGGTTGTTTACTTTTTAGACAGCCTCATAAGCCGTAAAGGCCTTTATTATTGTTTGACTACAGGGCAGGTATATACACCTGCTGCGGTGACGAAGCGGAACATATACACTCCTGCGGGCAGCTCGTGAAGAGCTATAAGCCGGGTGCCTGCTTCCAGCGTCCGGTGCAGGCATTGCATACCCGCACTGTTGTAAACCTCCAGTTGTACCGGCTCCGGTACAGTGATACGGATATGATCGCCGGCAGGGTTGGGATATATGGAGATCCCTGCTTCACTGAGCGCGTTGCCGATACCCAGGTGGGTGATCTCTATCACATCCGACAGGCCGGTACAGCCGTTTTGATCCGTTACCTGGAGGATATAGTTGCCATTCTCTGCCGGGATATATGTGGGCTGTGTGGCTCCCGGTATCGGCTGGCTGTTGCGCAGCCACTGGTAAGCGGGAAAGGTAGCGGTACTTCGCAGCATATTATTTTGCCTGGTGATGCTGACATCCGGTTCGGGGAATACGTGTACGTTGAGGAACATGGTATCGCCGGTGCCGCCGCAGCTGCTTTCCGCCCATACTCTTACGGGACCGCCCTGTGCCCCGGTGATGATATGTATCGTATTGCTGTCACTGCTGCCCGTCCATCCTGCCGGCAGTTGCCAGTGGTAACGCACCGCTCCCGGCAATGGTGTAAGGGTGTACGTTGCTGACGATTGTGCGCATATGCTGTCCGGTCCCTGGATAACGGCGGTACCTGCCGGCGCTTCACAGTCACTGATCTTCATGATAAAAGCATCATAATTGCCGCTGAGCGTGGTCTGGTGCACATTACCCGTGGCTATCCCGCTCCCGCTGAGGGTAGTGCCGGATATATACAGCCTGTTATTGGCTGCTGCAGTAAGGTTGATGGCTACATCTATATCATTCCCGCCCACGTAGGTGGACCATATCCGCTGCCCGTGGATGCTGAACTTGCCCAGTGCCAGCGCGCTGAGTCCCTCCATACTGTCTTTAAGGATACCCGGCACAGCGATATTGGTACGGCTTTTCGTTTCCATACCGAAGTAGATGAGCGTATCATCCACGATAATGGTGCTGTATATCTGGTCTATGGATTCCCCGCCGAAATAAGTGCTCCACAGCCTGCTGCCGTTGGTATGGAAGGCTGCCAGCAAACCATCGTCCAGCACGCTGTTCATAGCAGGCTGGAAAGCATTGGGCGTGCTGATATTGGCAGTGCTTCGGGTCAGTCCGCCTATGACGATCAGCGTATCTTTTACAGCGAGGCTCCAGCACCGGTCCATGGCGCTGCCGCCTATATAGGTGCCCCATACTGGAATGCCCAGGCTGTCCATACGGGTCAGGAAGCCGTCATCGCCGCCACCCGGCGTGAGCTGGTGAGCGCCGGGAGTGGCAATGCCGGCAGTGCTTTGGGTATACCCGGTGATGTAAATATTCCGTGCTGCGTCTACGGCAACAGCAGTGATGATATCTGTGGCGGGTCCGCCGTAATAGGTGCTCCATACCGGCTGTCCCTGAGGGTCGAATTTAGCGACAAAGCCGTCTGTAAGCTGCCGGGTATTGCTGTGTGCCCCGGGTGTGGTATACAGGTCAATGCTCTGGGTGCTGCCTGCCAGGTAAGCTGCTCCTGTATGGTCCAGTGCAAGGCTGACGGCAGTATTGCCGTCGTCCAGGTTGCCGCCGAAGTAGGTACCCCATTGCCGTGCGCCGGAGGAATCCATTTTAAGCAGCATGGCATCATACCCGCTGTTAGTACCTGCTTTCTGCTGCTGGAAGCTGCCTGCGGAGGCTATACCGGCGGTGCTCTGGGTATAGCCTGCTACATAGACATTTCCGGCAGTATCCGCTTTTATATTCTTAAGGATATCTATACCCGTACCGCCGTAATAGGTGGCCCATAACAGTTGCCCGTCGGGTGTCCACCGGGAGATAATGCCGTCGTTACCATACTGGTATGCTGATCCGCCTCCGAAGGTCTGCTGGTGGGTGCCCTGTGTCGCGATATTGGCAGTGCTGTTGGTGGTACCGGCCATATACAGGTAGCCCCATTTATCCGTAGTGACCGAGGTAGCCCCGTCTGACGAGATATCCCCGAAGTAGGTGCCCCATTCTATTACCGGGTCTATGACCAGCGTGCCTTTGTATACCCCGGGGATGATACGGACGGTATGCCCGTCCAGTTGGTAACGGGAGGCCACCGGTTTCCGGCTGCGCTGCTCATAGCTGTATGGCGCACGCTCGGTGATACGACCCTGTGGCGTGGTGATGTGCAACTGCCCGTCGGGCTGAACGTTCATATTCTCCGCACCGCTGTACACCATCCGGATATCGCTTACCCGGCCGCCGGGATGTACGATGAAGTCGTATTCCATATAACCGTCCGCTGTAAAGTAAAGGGTCCAGTCGATATTGGGGTAAATGTTTTTGTAGGTGATGCTTTCATAGCGGTACGCGGTCCGGCCTTCCGGCAGGTTACCAGTATTCACCCAGGACAGGTAATACCGTTCATACGCTGCTTTACGTTGGCCATATGCTATGGTGGCGCGGGGGTTACAGCCTTCGAGCTGCATATCCAGCCGGTAACCCTGGTATTGTATCGTGCCGTCTGCTGAGAGGCGGGGGCTGATCCACTGGTAGTGTATGCTGCCCCTGCCTATGAATACCTGCAGTCCCTGCTGCCCGCTGACCTTAAAGTCTATATCTGTACGGGTCCTGAGGGCGGTATCTGTTACCTGGCCTACGTTCTGTATAAAGCTCCCGGCGCGCGCCCAGCCGCTGGTAAGCGTCAGGCAGGTGCATAGCAGGGTCCATAACAATAGTTGTTTTTTCATAGCTCAATTGTTGTGTATGTTAAGTAAATAGTATGTATGTGCTTAAGATGGCAGTGTGCCATTGCAGCAGCGGCAGCGCTTACCGCAGCAGGTGTACCTCTCCTTTGAGGGTTTGAATGGTACGGTCGGTATTGTAGTACTGGAGCATATAGTAATACACCCCGGCATCGCAGGGCCGGTTCTTATGATTGCCATCCCAGCCGTCATGTATGGAGCCTGCGGAGAATACCTCTGTACCGTAGCGGTTGTATATGCTCCAGCTGAGCAGTTGCTGCCAGGTGACATTCTCTATCCTGAAGATGTCATTCAGGCCGTCGCCATTGGGTGTAAAGGCATTGGGCAGCCATAGCTGCATGTGGTGGTCCACGGTTATATTAGCATAGGCTGTATCACGGCAGCCGTAGGCATTGATGCCTGTAAGCATGTATTGTACGGATTCCTGTGGTGTGGCCGTTACGGACGCGCCCATAGCAGTGTCCAGGTAGCGTGCCGGCCACCAGGTGTACAGCTCCGCGCCTGATGCCTGCAGGGTAACGCTGCTGCCGTAGGGCAGTGTAATGTCGTAGGGTGCTATACGGACGTCGGGTACGGGCAGGTCTTGTATGGTTATGGTGACGGTGGTATCGCAGCTCCCGGATCGTACCTGCAGCGTATAGCTGCCGGAGGGTAATCCATGGAAAGTAAGAGCACTGTCCGTATCAGCGGTTCGGCGGGTAGGTCCGTCCTGTTGTTGCAGTACATAGCTGTAGCGGTGTGTTTCCCGTGGCGTGACGGTAAGCGCTGCCTGTCCCGGGCAGGCCACCAGGTAGGCGGGTATCTCCGGGAGGATGGTATGGATCACCGTAAACGTATCTGTGTACCATTGACACTCTTTGGCGTAGCGTACCCATAATTTACCGGTATCTTTGGTATAAAGGGCGGTGGTGGTGTCCCCGTTATACCATGTGATGCAGGTGGCGTTGCTGTCGGTTGCGAGGGTGGTACCGCTGCCGAAGCATGAGGTTATATATCCTTTATGCCGGTAGATGGTATCGGGTTGCGGGCGGGGTATGGCGTAGATAGGATGCGGCAGGTAATACCTGGCCCTGTCGATATAACGGCCGTTGAGGTTGAAGGCGTCTCTTCCGGGCTGGCAGGCCATACCGCGATTGTCCGGCTGGTGTATGATGTGGAAGGTCTGTGCGAAGGGTACTGTCGTAGCGGGTGGCAGCGGCAGGGGTCTCTGGTTTTCATCGTACAGTGTGTTGGAGAGTATGTATAGCTTGCCATCCGGACCCTGTGCGATATCGCCCATATAGGAGGAGATAGCGGCCTGCCATGCGGGCCAGTAGTAGGCGGAGTTAGCCAGTACCTGTATACCGGATGTACGTATGCTGTTGAGATCGCTTGGGGTGCTTACATCCCATTGCATGATGGAAGAGGCTTCATAATAGCCGGATTGGGGGTCGGGACGGGTAGTGTACAGCAGCCTGCTGTCGGGAGAGAAGCAGGCGCCGAAGGTCATAAGGGTGTCTATAACACGCGCGTTCTTAATAAGGCCGCTGCAGGGCTCTATATCGTACAGCTCCAGTCCTCTTGCGGTACCTACGGCCAGCATGCGACCGTCGGGCGATGCTTTCATGGTACCGAAATAAAGGCCGTTCTGCTGATAGTCGGGTAAGGAAAAATTACCCGTATAAGAATATACGGGTCTGGTATCTACACCATTGTGGGTTATTTTCAAACTCACAAAACCATGAAAAGAGGCGACCCGTGCGATGAGGTAGAGTCCGTCACAGCCGGGGGCTATAGTTATTTTACTGCCTATGACGGTGCCATTGGGCATGAGCGGCAGGAGCAGGTGACCGGGCAGGATGTCGCCCCTGCCGTTGTTGAGCCGCATGTCCACGATGCTGTACTGCAGGCCTTTGTCCAGGCAGGTAAAGATGTAATACTGCAGGCTGTCGGCCGCGGAAGGCACGGCCAGTGGGTAGCCGTTGGCCATATCGTAGGAGGAGAGCGGTACGGTGCCGCCGGGCATAGGTATGCCGTACCGGTCCATAAAGACCGGGGTATGGGTGGTGCCCATGCCTCGTTGTTTAAGGGGGATGTTCACGAAGAATTGCAGGGCACCGGTTATGTGATGGGAGACTGCCACGGGATGACCGGGGCTGTTGCTCCATATATGATAGGGCCGTGGTACGGTGCTGGGCGGCGGTATGCCGCCATTTTGCGGGCTACCGGCGGTAAAGTGTACATTGTGGCCGCACCCGAAGTACCAGTGATTGTTGTAAAGCTCCTGGGCCTTAAGGTTATGGCATAGCAGTGGCGCTGCTATGGCACATAGCAAATAACGCATCATAATGAAAGCGTATTAACAAGGTGAATAAATAGGTGCGATGATCTGCTTAGATGGGAAGAGTGCAGTGCGCATAGAAAAAGGCGTGGAACTCAACTTACTGACTTGTAGCCCTAGGAAAGCATTGGAACAATAAGAGAGCCCACGCCCGGGTCGTGAGCCTATTCTACTTATTTTCTTGTTCCGTTTGAAATTTCCTAGGTTTCAAGTCAAGAATCTAAGCGAATTAGCTAAAATGATTTTTAACAATATCGCAAATATAGGGTCATTTTCATTATGACATGACAAATATACCTATGTTTAATGACAAATATGTCATTGTGTATATATTTTTTTATTTCTCTCTTTGACCACATATGGCACAATACAGGAATAAAGCGTTACTCAAGGCAATAGGCCTGGTCGCCAAAGAACTGCGTCAAAGCAAAAAATTATCTCTGGAATCCGTTACCAACGATTACAATTTAAAGAACGATCATAATCTCCATTTCGCCCGGATAGAGCAGGGCAACGGGAATATGACGGTCAGCACGCTTTCCTTATTATGCCGGTACTATGATATCTCACTGACCGACTTTTTCAGAAAGGTTGATGCGGTATTGCAGGCAGGTAAAGTTTAGGCATATTATTTGTTTACTGCCTGTGTCTGAAAAGTCCGCATCTTTCTTCTCCTGACTCTTAAACTGTAATAGTACGCTGAACAGGTACAGAGCTGGAAAATTCAGAAAAACATTGTTAATCCCATAACCGGAAGGAAGGATCGCATCGGTGTGCTGTGCTGTCTTCCGGATATTCATTAACGCAATCGTTTCAATGACCTGCTTCGAAATCCTGTAAGGGATTTTTTAGCCCGGAGCTCCACTCCCGGAACTCCTGTAGTGCAAATATATAACAAATATTTCAATAATACGCCAAAGCGTAGCGAAATATTTTTTTAAAGTCTATTGCTTTGTATCAATGATAGATGAAGCCATAAGACTGAGATACAGGGTTAAGATAGCTCTTGCGCTGCAGGAGCTTAAGCGGATGAATGCGGATCATAACAGGAAAAACAACCTGTCGGAGCCGGACGCGGATTATAAGAACAGCTCTTATGAGAAGATCGCTACGGAGATAGATGTGCGGTCGGCTACGGTTTCGGACCTGTTCAATTTCAAGGATGATGCCAAGATCAGCACGCTGGTAGCTACCATTTACGGTATGAACAGGACAATGACGGAATTCGGTAAGGTGTTTGATAAGATCACCGAGCAGCAGATCACGCAGTTCCTGGAAAAGAAAAAGAGGTATTGAAATTTGTCACCGTATTTTTAGAAGATATATACACCGGGCTTATGCCCGGTTTTTTTATTGTTGTTAGTGACGTGTTTTAGCGGTTGTTACAGGGGTGAAAACACGGTGTTCCAAAGGGTAAAAACACCCATTTTTTGAAGTGTTGTAGGAATGTTAAAATAATGGTTGTAAAATTGTTTAATTATTTGTTTTGAAATTTGTGTATTAAATAATATTAAATCTTTTTTATGGAAAAAAATCAATTATTACAGCTTAGGGATTTGATTAAAACTGGCAAATGCAAGGATTATTTGGTTGAACGTTCAACTACTAATCAAGAAGAATTAAAGGACTTTAGCTTTGCCAATGGAAAAAAATTGGAAGAAGCTATTTTAATAAAAAGGCATGAAACCAAATATTGGTTTTTATTTAGTGAATGGCATCTTGATAATTTTTATCTTATATTATATCCTTATGATAAAAATGTTAGTCTTGCGGAAATTCATAAAAGTTCAAAAAGTGATTCCGGAATTATCCATTTATTGTGGACTTACAGACCTATTAAGCAGGATGGGAAAAACCAGGAAAAAGTAGATCATTTTAAAAAATACTATATAAGCCCGGATGTTGAAATCTTATATCCAACTAAGGATAGTGAATTAAATGATTTTTATAATGAAATATTTGCCCTATTAGAAATAAAGATAATGGCGGATAATTTATCTGATAATATTTCTACCCAAACAAGGTGTTTTCTTGAAGAAAAATTTAAAATGAAATAGGGCGTTTTAAGAAACTATAATTCCAAGTTCATGAGAATGGTTTGTTTTTCAAACTATATAATATTCAGAAAGATCATCATAGTCCCCCGCTATGTTTAAAAATGCAGTTAGTTTTCAATTATGAGCAACATTATAATAAAAAACTATTGTTGGTTGATGGTTTTACTAAGATTATTATAACCTTTGCCTGGTATATTTGAAGTCTACGTTGAATATGTCACAATACATCATCTTCGGTACCCTTATTATCGTGTCGGTTATCATCATAACCTTAATTCGTCTAAAGAACCAAAAGCTCCAACCGGATAGAGATACCCGCAGAGCATCGGGTATGCCTTTCCCGGAGCAAGCAGTGCCTAATGATAAGCTCGTGATCATAGAAGATATATCGGAAGCTGATATCCGTAAAGTAGTGCAGGAATTTTGCAATACCTATAATAAAAAGTCTTACCAGGCCATCCCCAGGCTGATACGGTTATCAGATAAAAGGTTTGCGGTCACATTTCCTTATAATATTAAATGGGAAATCTTTTGTTTCTTTATCAATTACCTGCATTACCCGGTGGGATTAGATCGCGCGTTTCCGGTCGTAGGATGGGCAACCGCTCAATCTACGGATAACTGGATAACAGCCGATAGCGCCAATAAGCAGGTCATGCTGTATATCAGTGACAGCGATACCGAATATGATAATGTATACTTAATCACATCAGACAATATCGGGTACAAGCTGGGCTTTGCGAACGGGCCGGAAAAACAATTGTTGAACATTCCTGAAAAGGCTTATATGCCGCCTCCCGTAACTGTCGGTGCATTGGCAACAAGATCCTATACCGATTTCAAATAGCAGTACCGCTACTGCAGTGTTCACAGATAAGGCTGGTATATCAAATTTACATTGTAATTTTGAGCCTTTATCTGCCTGTTGTTCTGTGCTTACAGGTATTACTTTGAAATGTAGCTGTATAATGAAGTCTAACCACCCTAAAATTTCCGGTGCAGTAACTTGCTGCTCCTTGTTACTCTTGCTGTTTATAAGCTCCTGTGTCAATAGAAACGGCCTACAGCCGGTCATTATAAAATATCCTGACGGGCAGGTAAAGGTGGAAGGTACTAAGCTTAACGGAAAGAAGCAGGGCGTATCAAGAACATATTACGCGGACGGACAATTACAAACTGAAAACCATTGGGATAAAGATGTGCAGGTAGGCAAGAGCACCAAATGGTTTGAAAATGGCGTGAAAAAAGAAGAGGGCCATATGCTGCTCGGAGAGCAGGATGGAGAGTGGAAGTATTATGATAAGCTGGATGGGCAGTATATCTATTCTGTGTTTTATGATAAGGGTGAAATGGTGCATTATACATTTGCCGGTGATAAATACCGGTGGCGCAATATTGAGCTGTCGGATATGGATATTACATTTTCATTCCCTACATACCTTATGGATGGTGTAAAGGAGCATACCTATACCGGCTATTGGGCCATGTATCCCTGGACGCAGAAAAAGGATATTGAATATTATGCTGTCATAAAGACCCGTTTCGCTGTTCCTAAGGATGTATTAAAGTCCAATATAGAAGGGTTTACAAAGGATAATGCGGATGCAATGTCTATGTTCCTGGGTGGTGATGCTAATAACCCTAGTATTCCTAATGTATGGGCTGACAGGTATGAGATAAAAGAGCATAAAGCGATCAGTTTTAAGGGTCAGGACGCTTTTATACTGCATGTTTATTTTAGTGATCTGCAGGTAGATTTTAAATCACTTATTATCCCGTGCCGGAATAGTCTCCAGATGATAACTGCTTATTTTAATAAAGATGTTCCTCAGGCGCAACGGGACCGCTATTTTGAATCTGTAACGATAAAAGCATTTTAATAGTCGGCATTGAGCTATGTATAAAGAGGTTATCTGAAAGGTAAACAACCCTGTCATATTGAGCCCAGTCGAAATATTGACAGGGTTGTTTGTTCATTCATATTACATTTCGACAAGCTCAATGTGACAATACAAGAGGCTTTTAGATAGCTTTTTATGTATAGGGGAGAATCACCCGTTGGCTCCGGGTGAAAACACCCATTTTTAGTGGTCTGTCAGGGATTTTAAAAGAGGTTTTGTAAGTTTACAGGCCCTGAAAATCCTATACATGAAAACACTATTATCTAAACCGCTTCAAACGGCTGCTGTCCTGTTATTGGCTTTAGGCAGCTGTAAGAAAGAAGGGCAACGGGACATATCCCGTCACCAGCCTCTTTCCGCCACCAGTGGCGACGTCTCCTTACTTACTTATTATGACTTTGGCACGGATATCCTGGAAGAGGATTTCCTGCTGACTGTGCAGAACGATGATGAGCTGCAATATAATTATGTAGAGTATGCCCTGACCACAGGACTGCTGGAGATCTTCCATAATCACCCGGGTTTGCTCCAGGAGCTTGTGACCCAGGTCAGCGGATCGCCCAACAGTTGCTATAACCTTTTTACATTTGCGGATGCGTACCCTGAGGTCAATCTCATTTTTGACTCCGCATTTGCGGCCAGGCTGGACGATTTCGGTTCATATGGTAGCTGGAGAACTTATGTGGAAGCCAACTATAAGTATGATGTGCATTACCTGCCTTTTGCAAGGGTTGTGAATACAGGTGCCATAGATTATGATAAAACGGTAATGGTAGCCGCACCTTTTGAAATAGATGAAGAGAAATTTGCAGGTTTTAATAATCATATTCCCCTGTGGCTAAAGTCTGATACAGGCACTACGTTGTTCTCCGTCGTTAATAAAGAGCTGGCCGGACTGATAGATAATCCCATATTGCTGATATCCAACGGGCATGAGGGCGATGAGATCGTTACATACGACAGGGCCCCGGCCGTCAGCACTACAAGCAATGTCCTGATCAACTGCCTGATGCCTACTCATCATCACGAATACCTGAATCACCAGCAGTTTAAGATCAATGAGCGCTATGAAGGCACCGGTTCCAGCGAATACGTGTTTGTATGGGCGGGTCGTGCTGCTTACAGGCATGATATCCGGGATTGGGTAGGACATTATGAAACGGGTCGCAGGGATATCGAGGTGAAAAAAGACGAGATCGGAACCCTGCTGCACCAGAATTTTATCACCTTCAGCCCGGATATGTTTAATCCCGCGCCGAAGTGCTTTGAAATAGCGGGACTGGCGGCTTATCCGCAACTGTATCATTGCTATGCCGTAGGCGCTTATGAAGAAGACTGGTATGCGGGGTGGAAAAGAGTATTGACTACACGTTTGTTCCAAGGCCCCTATCCGCCTGAAAACGAACAGAGACTTGACGGTAAAAGAAAGTTTGATAACGAGTGGTATTACTTCGATCCTGCCACCAATGATTCCTATCCATTCAATACCCGTAACCCGACACAACACAGTACCTATTATAACTATACTAAAGGAGAATTAAGGTTGCACAGATGGAATTATTAAGAACATATATACTGAACACGGTAAGTATGGCTGTATTGAGTACCGCTGTACTTGCCTGTATCTTGCTGCAGATCCCTTCCTACGGTCAGCAGGTGGCTGTTGGCGGCAGCATCAATTATTTGTCCAATGGTATGTATCTTACTTGCCGGTTACCCTCACAGTCACGCTGGACCCTGGATGCGGGCTTCCGGGTGATGATCAATACTTATGCTTTGAATGAGAACCGTCAAAACTTTATCTATTATCAGAATGGCTATGCTGCTAACTTTTGGCAGCATTTTGGCCTGCTGGTACGTCCTCAGTTCCGCATTTTTGAATACCGGCAGGTCGGGCTGAGTGCTATGGGTAATATGTTGTTCTCCTGCCACGCATTGAAGTCTAAGACGCATTGGAATAATGAGATAGACGTCTATTATGTGAAAGCCGCTCCATCTATGGAAACCACGATAGGTCTGAGTGCTTATTGGAACATCAGTAAAAAGATACAGATAAACGGGGGAGTAGGTTATGGTATTGCGTTAATGTGCTATTCCCAGCACGGTATGAATTTATCTACAGGCCAGCCTTTTGAGCGCATCCGTATGGGGAAACGAGGCTACCAGGGTCGCTGGGATATAGAATACGTTGGGCTGGATGGTATGCCTATGTTTACATTAGGTGTCAGCTATAGATTACAATAATGTTATCAGGATAACCTGACACTGAATCCCTGAATCGTTGATGATGAAATTTTTGAGATATTGTTTCCGAAGTATGATGATCGTTCCGATAGCCCTGCTGTTGGGACGTGGCTATGGTCAGCAGGTGTCTGTTGGCGGCAGTATCAATTACCTGTCCAACGGTGTGCATCTTACCTACCGGTTACCTTCCCAGTCACGTTGGACCTTGGATGCGGGTCTCCGGGTGATGGTCAATACCTATGCTTTGAATGCGAACCGGCAGAATTATGTATATTACCAGAATGGTTATGCAGCTAACCTGTGGCAGCATTCCGGTCTGCTGGTACGCCCGCAGTTCCGCATTTTCGGATATAGGCATATCGGATTGAATGCTATGGGCAATATGTTGCTCTCCTGCCATGCATTGAAATATAAGAAGCACCGTTGGCCAGGTACAGAAGTATATTTTAAGAAAGCTGCTCCTGCTATGGAAGTCACAATAGGCCTGAATGCTTACTGGAACATCAGTAAAAAGGTGCAGGTAAATGCAGGCATCGGTTATGGTATTGCATTGCTGCATTACTCCCAGTATGGTGTGAATTTAACTACCGGGGAGCCTGTTACTACGATCCGTATAGGGAAGAGAGGCTACCAGGGACGCTGGGATATAGAGTACGTCGGTCTTGATGGTATGCCTATGTTTACCATGGGTGTGTCTTACAGGTTGAAGTAGCACAGTACAGTTAAAATCATGACAAACCTGTTATTGTTATGATTTTCTTGTATGCCGGATGGTTTACAGCTACTATATTTGTGCGGGATGCGCCCTTATCTGCAGATGCTTTTGAGAATGGATAAGGATGCTTTCCGGTCATATCTTTAAAACAGGAACTATGGATGCCATACTTGAAAAGATCAGGGATTTTGCCGATAAGGCGCACGGAGAGCAGCAGCGGAAATATACGCCTGAAAGGTATATCGTACATCCTGTAAGAGTCATGGAAATATGTAGGCAATATACCGATAGCCTTCCTGTCCTGGCGGCCGCGCTCCTGCATGATGTCATAGAAGATACCCCGGTTTCCGAAAAGGATATCGCTGCGTTCCTTAAAACCATCCTGCCGGAAAATACGGCTTTACATACGGTACAGTTGGTGGTAGAGCTGACGGATGTATATGTGAAGCAGGCTTATCCCCAATGGAACCGTGCTAAAAGAAAGCAGGAAGAAACCTTAAGGCTGTCCGGGACAAGCGCGGAGGCCCAGACCATAAAGTACGCGGATATCCTGGACAACAGCCGTGAGATTCTTCAATATGATCCCCACTTCGGCAGGCGTTTCCTGAAAGAATGCAAAGCTATGCTTACTCTTGCTACCCGTGGCAACAGGGAACTGTATAAACGTACGCTGAACGCGATAGATACGGCATTGAAAAGTATTTAACCTGCAAATTCCTCCATTCAACCGGCAATTTCCCGTACCCGGCTAATTCCTGGATAGCTGTACGCAGTAATGATTATTTTTGTACACCGACCAACTGTAAACTTATATCGCTTATGACATTGATCGCTATACTCTTCCCGTTCCTGTCCTTCTTCTTACGGGGACGCATACTTACCGGGCTGCTCTGCCTCATCTTACAGGTGACGTTGATCGGGTGGATACCTGCCGCTATCTGGGCCGTGATCTCTTTACAGAATTCACGGGCGGACAGAAGGAACAGGGAACTGATCCGCGCTATGTACCAGCAGCATAAATAATAAGCTGCGCTGCTCAAAAGTGTTCGGCTGCCAGCGCTATCCTTCAACCAAAAACGTCCTTTGATAAGCGCAGCGTGATGCCCGGGCTATGCCAGGATGGTACCGCTCTGTGTATAACCGAGTCCCTTTATTGTATCTTGATACGGTTACGGCCGGTAATGGCGGCAGCGTTTTCTTTAAACAGGATTGCTTCTAAGGTTATTGTACCTGTAAAGCCCGGAAGCGGTGTGAATTTTAACCGGATATCATTGCCGGGTATATATGGTGTGCTTTCTTCAAGCGTACCGGCAGGATTACCCAGCGAATCGACTGCCGTGTATTGCAGCACAGGTGCCGCACTGGCATAGCCTTTGGCCTTAAACAGCTTTACTCTGATGTCCTGCTCCGTCATTCCGGTCATAACATAATGAGCCGGCTTAATGATCAGGGTATCGGGATAAGAGGTATTAAAGTACAGTAAGGTATCTGTCTTCAGGCTATCTTTTACCACTGCTGTAATGTGTGCCGGTCCCGCACTGCCGCCGGTATGCAGTATAAAATCACTATAACGTTCCATATTGACCGCCTGTGTCATTGTCTGGCTGTCATTGGAAAAATGGCCCCTGTTTGTATGCAGGGTAACGGTATAGGCTTCAGTGGCTTCCGGTGCAATGGCAACACGGATAATAACTGCCGTGTGGCTGTCTGCCGTTATATGGCCGGGCGTTATGGAGCTTATGCGAATGATACTGTCGGGGTCCAGCCCGTCATTCAGTACGTAATCCTTGTTTTTAATGCAGCCTGTAGCGAACAGGCAAATAAATAATATGTAAAATGAAAGTTTAAGCATAAAATATATTTTAATCGAAGACTTGTACACAAAGATCAGAGCTAGGATATTTCCTATTTACAATTCGGATCTTTATATGAGCTGCTCCTCTATCTGGTTGTTGATTTATGTTATGGAACTCAAAACCATTTATGGTGATTTCGGAATCATTTACAGTTAAATTCTCTATACCTGTCCACTTGTTGGTAGAAGGAGTTTCTTTGGACCAGTTGTCAGGTACTTTGATGATAGAGAGATGTTTTTCTGCCGTATTTTCTATTTCGAATAGTACCGGTATGCCATCTGTTCTTCTAAGGCTTATAATAAGTGCAAAGGATAATTTAGCTCCTCTTCTAATAACTGTTTCCGGATAAATGCTGATACCCTTAATAAATGTGAGTGTTTGTTGCATCGGTTATGGTTTGAATAGGGTGGTAAAAGAATTGGGATCGCCTTGGAACAGTTTGATCAGGTTGATGTTCAGGGATAACCCGATCATCGGTGTGAACGCTACTTTCTTATGAGTGACCAGCGGGTTAGGGTCACTGATGTTATACAGCAGCCCGTTGATATCGAGCTTGATAAAATGATAGGGCCGTATGCCCAGTCCTACTATCAGCCCCTTATTGCCCAGGAACTTTACGATCCCCGATGCTTCGCCGTAGCCGTTGGTCTCTATATCGCTCAGTGTAAAGCCGAGATTGAGGCCTGTAATTGCTTTGGCCTTTTGCCAGGCGCCGCGGATGTTCCGGAGAGGAACACTGTAGTTGACCGGTCTGAAAAAAAGCGTATACCCTACATACAAGTAACCGTTGCTGGTCCTGGGACTGAATCCCCAGCCGAAAGTCTGAGAGATACTGGCATGGGCGCGGTTGGTATTGCCTTCTACCAGGTCTTCATTGACTTTGGAACTACCCAATACTCTCCCGAAATTAATCTTTTCAATATACAGTTTGGTATAATTTTCCGGGAGTTTTCTTAGTGTGAGACGGAGTTCTCTTATTGTCTCCTTTATTGTTTCAAGGTTTTCTTGTACATCCTGTTTGGCATCAGGGTCTATGTTGGTCATTTTTTCTACTTGAAATGTGCTATTTAATAGTTGTATTACTGAATCCAGTTCAGAGTATTTTATTCCAATAGGATTGACATTATCCGATTTGGGAAAAGTATGTTTACTCAAGCTATCTACAAACGATTTATAAGGACTGATTGTTTCACCATAAGCTAAATCGATAGTTGTTGTTAAATTATTCCATTTTTCAATTAGTGTGTGGGTTCTGTTTGATATACGTCCTATATCAAGCTTTAAACTATCACTAAGTGCTTGGGATGACTTTGTATCAGGTTGATCCAAAATAATAAATCCCCTACTGTTTAGCTCTTCTTCTATAAGTGCTCCTAAATTTCTCTCGTTAAAGTTATTCAAGGAGGTGTTTTCCAATTGTTTCATTATTTCGTTCTGAAAAGAACTACTATTCTGCAATTTGTTGATTACCATTTTTTTTTCGTACTCAGAAGCTTGTACTATTTGGAGTTGGGTCACATCTACTATATAGTATTCATTCGGTTTCATAAACCAGGGATACACCCCTATACCGTTAGTGGTAAAATCTATGGTAAAGGAATCCAGTGATCTATACAGCGCTGTATCTGATTTATATTTATTCAGGTCTTTTTTCCTATCCAAGTGACGAAATGCCATCCTGTATTGGGTATACGGGGTATCGGCATCAAATCCTTCCAGCTTTATCTGGAACGGTTCATCAAAAGGAAAGTCCTTGTCAAATCCTGTTGTTTTATGATATTTGATCTGCGTCTGTGAAGCAGCAATATTGTGCCAGCAGACAGATAATAGCAGGCAGGTAAGTAATTGGAGGCGTATCATGAGACAGGGGAGGTTTAAGAAGTTGGATGTTGTATTGTAAATGTATGATATATTTTATTTATAACAAATGTTTTACAAAAAATAATCTTAAAGCGGCTTGGGATATTTTTCGCATTTTATATCCAAAACCTTAACGCCGGAATCTTGGTGATGGTACCCGGTATGGATATTTTTGTTTGCAGTTTATTTACATCAATTGTTTAACCTATAAAACCATACAGCTATGCAAAATGAACCTCAAATTGAAATACTGAATGACCTGATCCTTATCAACAATGACCGTATAGAAGGATATAAGAAGGCCGCTGAAAACCTGAAGGATAATAATAGTGAGCTGTTATCCTTATTCGGTTCGCTGGAACGCGAAAGCAGGCATAATGTGGAAGAGCTTACCCAGCATATTATAGGTATGGGCGGCGAGCCGACTACCGGCACTACTACCGGTGGCAAGATATACAGGGCGTGGATGGATGTAAAGGCCACCTTTGGCGGTGACGATGCCAAAGGCGTGCTGGAAAGCTGTGAGAGCGGCGAGGATGCAGCCAAAAGAGCTTATGACAGCGCGATGAAATCCGGTGAGCTGACGGATGTATGTGTGCCGCTGGTATCCCGGCAGCAGGAAGCCCAGTTGCGGGGGCACGATAAGATCAGGGCGATGAGAGACCGCATGTAAGTACCGGGAAATTTTAAGGATAATTGAACTATAGGAGCTGCCGCATATGTTATACCCCCATAACGATGCGGCAGTTGCTTATGGTGCTTGCTAAAGGTCACACCGCTGCTGCGTTAAAACATGTATAGTATGAAGTATATAGCTTACATATCCATCCTTATATGGAGCATCCTGTCCGGCTGTGCTACCCACCGGCTGGGTAGGTCCGGGCAGCAGAAAGTTGCAGACCAGGTATGGGTAGTCACCGGGTCCAGCAGCGGACTGGGGCGCGGCATAGCCCTGGAGGCCGGCAGGTACCGTGCCAAAGTGGCACTGGCTGCACGCAATACAGCCGAGCTGGAAAAGGTAGCCGCTGAAATAAGAGCGGCAGGCGGAGAGGCCATAGTGGTCACTACAGATATCAGCGATTCGCTGGCGCTGAAGGCACTTGCGGAAAAGACGATAGCAGCCTGGGGCCATATAGATGTATGGGTGAATAATGCCGGTGTGACCGTACTGGGTAATTTCTGGGAAACGCCGATAGCAGAGCATAGCCGGGTGATGGATGTCAATATAAAAGGTACCTTCTATGGAAGCTACTATGCCATGCAGCAGTTCCGCAGGCAGGGACATGGAAAGCTTATCAATATCGCATCGGCAGAAAGCCGGCTGCCCACGGCCTACCAGTCTTCTTATGCTGCCACGAAGGCCGGGGTTAAGAACATGGGCATCGTGCTGCGGCAGGAGCTGCGGCTGGCAGGTATGAAAAATATAAAGGTAGTATCGGTAGATCCCTGGGCGCTGAACACACCGATATGGGACCACGCTGCCAATCACACCGGGCACGCTCCCCGTATGGGACTGATGGATAATACCTCCAAGGCTGTGAATGCCGTTATGCATGCCGCAGCAGGCGGACGGAACCGTGATATGGCCGTGGGCTGGAAAACGCATGCCGCTTATGCCGTACACTGGCTGATGCCGCGCTTCTCTCACAGGGTATCTTCCAATATCGTTTACCGCCACCAGATGAAGCTGGCGCCCCCGGCAGCAGATACCCAGGGCAATCTCTTTACACCTTCCGCGCACCCTGCGGTAACAACAGATATAAAGGAAAGGATGAAAGCAGAAAAGAAGGCTTATAAACGTGGTAAAAGAGCCCGTAGCAGCAGATAACCGGTGTCAGAGCAGTAGAAAGTGTTTCAGCGGGTACCATGGTATACCATTTTGTACATATCCAGTCCTGCCGCCCAATAGTCTTTATGTACCTCCTGCAGTTGAAATCCATGCTTTTCATAAAATCTGTATGTCAGTTGCGAGGTCCGTACCGATATTGTGCGGATGCTTTTCATACTTTGCAGCAGCCTGAGTCTGTACAGCAGCAGCCGGCTGCCGATACCGGTACCCTGGAAGCCAGGATGTATGATATCCCAACTGATCTTTCCAATACGTTGCCCGTTTTCAAAATTGATCCCGCCCGCACCAACGATCCTGCTATCCAGCTCCACTACAAAATAGAGCTCTGCAGCCTTATCCAGGTAGCTGCTCAGGTCTTCTGCTTCAGCGAATGCGAAATATTCCGGTATATTCAGTGCCAGGAGCTCCATTACTGCCGGCTTGTCTGCGGCGGTATAAGGCCGGATGTTCAATGTGTCGTTCATAGCTGGATATTTTATAGGAAGCAGGATGGATAACGGTCGCTTAAGAGAGAGGGCTTATTATTGCTCCCCGTTTATTTTCAGGCGCCGGAAATTGCTGTGCCGGATATACGGGCCGGCGCCGGGACCCTTATAGATCAGCTTATCCTTACCTTTTTTGCCGGTTACATACACAAAGACGGAATCGGCTGTATTGGCTACCTGTGCAAATATTTTTAAGCTGTCGCCGGCTATATGGGCAAAAACGGTGGTGGAAGCGCCATACACCAGGAAGGCGTCTATACAGTCCAGCTCCGGATTGTACTGCATATTGGGGAAGTCCTCTGCATTCACGATAGATATAAGACAGTTATACTTCCGGTCGTATATAAAGAGCCTTCTTACTTCGTTGGCGCCCCTGGCGGCTGTGGCGGAGATAACGGTAATGTCGTTGAATCCGTCGTTGTTATAATCACTTATATCCGGTTCCAGTGACTGCAGGGAAGTGGTTTCGTACATGTACGTATCCTGAAGGTACCACCGGCTGTTGCCCGTCCTGGTATAGAATTTAACCAGCAGGTATGCATCTTCATAGATCGTATATTTGACGATCTCGATCTTACATTGTCCTTTTACCCCGATATGCGTGCTGTCGGTGAATACCTCCAATATTTGAGCGTCCGGGCTTGCCTCCGCTGCGCTGCCTGTGAAATGTGGTGCCTGTGCGGGCCTGTGCGCTATGGTATAGGAGCAGCAGGTGATAAGCAATATGGAGATAAAGAAAGCAAGACGCATGAAGCCGGATATTTAATTTAAATGCGCTGGATTATGCAGCGCTCATTCTGATACTAAATTACAAAAACGATTGCAAAAGTAGTGCCCGGGATATCAGGATAAAAGATAATGATTATCTATATAGGCAACAAAGCCATCATTTGCAGGTTCAGAATGCTGCTAACCGGCATAAGAGATTCCTCACATCCGTTCGGAATGACCAGAAAGCACATCGCAGCTAAGTGTACCTGTAATAGGTTGTTGCCTATAAGCAAATAGTTATTAAAAGATAAGACTGTCTGAAAGTAAACAACCCTGTCATATTGAAATATTGACAGGGTTGTTTATTGATAACTATCACATTTCGACAAGTTCCATGTGACACAAAAGGCTCAATACAAGAGGCTTTTCAGACAGCCCCGGTTACATACAAGCCATGCGGCTTATTCGGACTTCTGCACTATACCCTGGTAAATAATATCCGGGGTCTGTACCTGTACAAGATAACTGCCTGCCGGGTAGTGCGCTATGTCCAGGTCTATATTGCCGGCGGACACTTCGGCCTGGTAGACCAGCCGGCCGGTATGAATATGGATCACCCGGACGTGTGCTGTCCCGGCTGTAACCGGTACTGCAAGCGTTACTGTATGGCGTGCGGGATTAGGGTAGCATTCCAGCGATTGCCAGGTACGATGGGTATTTGCACAACAACCGGCCGCAGGGCAGGTATTCACCCAGGTAAAAACAGGAATGTTCTGCAGCGCACCTGCATACTGCTCCAGGTCTTCCCTTTTACTGATCTCAGTGGACTGTCCCAATTGGAATACAGGAGCATTGTCACAATAGTCATCGCAGATGGTCGTATGATAATCCTGTACAACCGCGTCATACTGGATATTCCCGGAAGTGCCGCAGGGGTCGGTCTGAAGCCAGTTAATAATATCCGCACCGCAGGGCGTCCAGGAGCTGCCCCTGAAGTCAGCTATCTGGGTGCCGGCATTCCCTATTGATAAATAGCGCAGGGTGAGGTCTGTTGCGGTCCTGGACGCGCTGAGGTTATCCTGTATCACGATATTGTGGTCAAACCCGCTTACCACGCCGTTTTCAAAGGTGCCGGCACTGTTGTGATCAAAAAATAGTCCGGCGCTTCTGTCACCGGGCAGTGAGCCGCATTGCTGTGGTCCCGCCAGCGTAAAGCTGTTGATGAGCGGAAAGGTATGTGGCGTGGCAGTGCTGCTGAGCTCATTGTTGATAACGGAGATCCCTGCACTGTTGATATCGAAAGTGCGCATCCGGGTATTTTTGACAGCCAGCAGCTCCTGTATGGCGCCCCGGTAGCCATATGCTATGCTGATATCATTCTTATGGGCATTCTGTATATAGATATGGCTCAGGTTGTTCATACCTCCCAGCAGCCGAATCCCGTCGCTACCGCTTTCCAATACCTGTATATACTCCATAACGGTAGCGCTGCCCAGGGCTCCGGCTACCAATGCCGCGTTGTGGGTATTGCTTCCGGTAACCTGTCCCGCATACTCAATGCTTACATAGCGCATAATGCCGCCACTGTAGGTGTCGTCCGTACCCCCGTACCGGTACTGCAGGGCGCCACGCTGTATCAGGTCAGCAGGCTTGTTATTACCTGCATCGCCTATAAATACGATACCGGTCCAGTCGCCGGGGGCTTTCAGTCCCGCGGGCTGCGCACTGGTAAATGTTATCATATTGCCTGCCGTACCATTGGCATATAACCGGCCGCCCTTTTCTATAACCAGTCCGCTGCCGGGCATGGCGCATATGGTGACATTGGGGTCAATGGTCAGTACCTGGCCGTTTTCGATCTTTACCATTCCTTCCAGTACATAGGAACGGTCTGCGGTCAGTGTACGTGTGGTCAGCGCATCTCTTAGCGTATCGCATGGAGACGCCATGGCTGCCCCGGAGCTTGCCAGGGCTACTGCCAGTTGGATCATGAAATTTTTCATAACTTTAAGGTTTAAATGTTTCTGAACTTTTAAGAAGAGCATCCTGCCATCGCACGGCGGGGTGCTCGTTGTTTACAGCCGGGAATCTCCCCCCGGTAAGGGGTCGTGATACTGTAAGCACATTGCTTTTTCATCGCTTACAGGTGTTAGAGAACAGATTAATATCGTTTATATGCTGAACACATTTTAAAGGTTGTTTCTGGGCTTTCACCGGTACGCTGATGTTAAAGCGGGTATGCTTTTCAAAATCATAGCTGTAAGTCGCATGCAGTAATTGTGCTCTTGCAGCTATGGATCTTTGTCCCAGGCCTTTTGTATCGCCTGTTGCTTTTTTCTCCGTATGATTATCGAGAATGCAGATCCGGATGTGATGTGTAAGGTAGTCCACAGTAATGGTCAGGGTATCTGCATTGGTATGCTTCAGGCAATTATGTAACACTTCCTGTATGATCCTGATCAGCATCAGTTCCTGTTCCTGTGACAGTTGCCTTGCGTATGTTCCGTGAGCGGAAAATATGGCTTTGATATTGGGCTGGTCGTCTATCTTCCTGATGATATTTTGCAGCATCGCTTCGAAGCCTTCCTGCGCGATATGGTCGGTATGAAATGCCCTGCACAGGTTTTTGATCTCATTCTGAATGGTTGTATTGGTCCGGAGCGCGTTCCCCAGCAGCGGGTGAGGGTGCCGGGTATAGGTTTCCTTTATGGCCATGTGCTGTATGAAGAGCAATTGTCCTATGTTATCGTGCAGCTCATTGGCTACCATCCTCAGTGTCTGCTCTTTTTCCCTGATTATAGCTGTAGCCTGCTCCAGGTCTTTCCTGTATTTCAGCCTGATGTACTGCTGCGAGATGTGACAGGTGATGACACCTGTTACTAAAATGCAGCCGGCCAGGAGTGTATAGATCAGTATCGTATTAGGCATAATGCTTCTTTTGGTGAATGGTATAAAGGATGCCTGCAGTAAGCATACCTGTGAAAACTGACTGGGTGATTATCCAGCTGTTTTGCAGCAAGGATAGTATCTCTTCATCATGTGCCGTATGGCTGATAAGGTGAAAGCACATGTCCAGCAGTTTATCGTACAGTATATACAGTATGGCAAACTGGGCTAGTGGATCTTTATGCCGGCGGAGATACCTGAGTATGAACCAACTGTACAGTACAATAAACCCGGCAGTCTCTACGAAGTAATATGCCAGGTGCCACCGGCTGCCAATACCTGATCCAGCGCAGGCGATCCAGCAGCATATAATGAAAAGGTTCAGGGCTTTGTATGGTATACTTAGCTGTTTGTCCTTCAGGGCAGCGAGGTAGATCAGGCTTTGTACACAGGGGAACAGCAGATCATATACCAGGCTGTTGCCGGTAAGCCAGTAGGCTGTCTCATTGAGCAATGCCACCGGGAATATAAGGTATGTGCGGTAGGCGGCCAGTGTTTTAAAGTGCAGGCATACTGTTATGGAAAGCAGTATAAGCACCACCCAGTAAACAAAACAGGCTGCCTGGAATCCTGTACTCATGGGTCTGCCGTAATAAGATCGTTTGCTGCGGAACCCGCCACGATACAATTGGAAGGACAGCCTGATATACGGTTGATGACAGCGGTTTTCTGATGCAGCACGTAATTCTGACCGGTATCTACACCTGCGATTACCAGCGTCAGCGCGTCAGCGTTGAGTCCTGAATACTTGTCCCGAAGCCCTGAATGGACAATGCTGCCGGTATGCGCCAGGAATATTTTCAACTCGGTTATCGCTGCGTCTGCCAGGTATGTCCTGAGATCATCGGCATTCAGGTAGAATGCCCTGACCTGTGGAATGATAAAGGTATCGATGCTTTTCAGGTAGCTCTGGATAAGCTCGTTGGCATCCGTGTAGTGCACAAATCCGCCGGAACGTCCGGTTTCGTTGCTGTTGTCCGGTGGCGGCGGGGCAGGTTGTAAGCTGTGCTTTTCTGCCGGGGGCTGGTATGTGCCGGCAGGGTTGTCTTTCCGGCATCCTGCTGTAGAAATACAGAGCAGGATAAGCAATAAGTGTAGGCTCTGATGTTTCATGGTAATGGTGTTTTAATATAGACGGCTATGTGCCGGGTTTATATGCTGATAAGGTTGTATGCTAAGGCTTTCAGCACCAGGCCGGTCCTGTTCCTGACCTGTAGCTTCCGGAACAGGTCGTTTCTGTAGTTGTCTACGGTCTTCGGGGATTTATTCATGAGTAGCGCTATTTCCCCGTAACTCCGGTCAGAGGCTGTGTGCTGTAAGAATTCCAGCTCCTGGGGTTTGAGAGAAGCGATGAGCTTCATCTGCGGTGTCATTGCTTTGACGGTAGCCCAACTGATAGTGTCCGGCAGGTGGGGCATATGGTTATACACCTTAACAATGGCTTCCTCCAGCTCGCTGTAGCTACAGTTTTTAATCATATATCCATCCGCTCCTTTGCAGATACATTGTACTATGGTGGCGGTGTCTTCATAGCTGCTGAGCACCAGGATCTTCACTTTGGGATAATGGGTCTTTATCCACCCGATGATATCCGTTCCCTTATGGTCGGGAAGCTTCAGGTCCAGGAGCACCAGGTCTATAGCATGGTGTATCCTGGGAAAGTTCTTTTGGAACACGGTACCTCCGTTAAAAGTGTCCATTACCTTAACCGTACCGGTATTTTTAAAGTACAGCTCATAGCTTTGTAATACAAGCTGATGATCTTCAATGATGGCAATTCTTATCTTCATCAACATTATATTTTCTCAAATATATAGAATGTAAATGTTAATATATTTTTATTATTAATATGGGTAATATGAACAGGTTTTGCTTTAATTGATTGATAATGAGTTTTTATGGTTGTTTTTTCTCTCTTATATGAGTGCTAAAATAGGGGAAAATTCCCCTTGGTTATAACGCTATCCGCAATGCTGTGATTGGTGTATTTCCGGGGTCGGGTCAGGAAATAAAAAAAGCGGTACCTGTATCTTTATACACTAAGATACAGGTACCGCCGCTCAGTTATTGAGCACTGCTACTGGAATTTTATTACACTGCCGGAAGGCAGCTCATAGATGTCTTTGCCTCTTATAAAGATACGTGCGGAGGGTTCGCCTTCCAGTGTTATGGTATCACCTTTCACGCGGATCCATCCGCCCTCCCGCAGGCCTACCACCGGCAGATCGTTCTGGGTCAGGAATTCAATAATGCGGGTTTCCCGGGTTTCGCCGTTATGGCGGAGACCTTCCACGGGGTCCAGGTAATGCGGGTTGAGATTGAAAGGCACCAGTCCCATGGTATCAAAGCTGGGAGGGTAGACTATGGGCATATCGTTGGTGGTGCGCATATTCACACCGCCTATATTGCTGCCGGCGCTGGCGCCCATATACGGAATGCCGCTTTCCGCCCTGCTTTTCAGCAGCGCCATCAGGTTATGGTCATGCAGCGTTTTGACCAGGAGAAACGTATTGCCGCCGCCTGTGAAAAAGCCTTTTGCTGACCGGATACCCTCCGCAGGATCATCAAAGGTATGCAGTCCTTTTACCCGGATGCCCAGCGACTGGAAGAATGCTGCCGCCTTGGCGGTATAGTCATCGTGAGAGATGCCGCCCGGACGTGCATAGGGAATGAATACGATCTCGTCCGTCCCGGTGAATAAAGCGCTGATCTCTTCTGTCAGGTAATCCAGGTACTGGCCTCCGTATAGCGTGGAGGTGCTGGCTAATAGTATGTTTTTCATTGTTATGTTTGCTGTGAAAATAAAGGTACAAATTTAAAGTATTAATTTTACGGCTATGATATACACCCGGCCGTTATGGATATTTCTTCTGGCAGTATGCCTGCTGTCAGGTGCTGCTGTATCGTATGGCGCTGAAATTACAATATGCTCCTGGAATGTTGCCAATCTGGGTAAATCCAAAACACCGGAACAGGTGTCCTTTATGGCCGGGCTGCTATGTGCCTGCGATGTCATCGCCCTGCAGGAGGTGAATGTGTCGCCGGACGGAGCGCAACAGACTGCCGCGCTGGTGCTGGAGCTGAATAATAGCTGCGGTGCTCAATGGGATTACAGCATCAGTCCGCCCACTACATCCCCGAATGCGCAGGAGCGGGAACGGTATGTATATATATGGAAAAGCAGCGTAGTACAGGCGAAAGGAAAGGGGTGGCTGGATACTCTTTGGCAGGAGGAGCTGGTCAGGGAACCTTATATCATGGACTTCCGGCACGGCTCAAAAGTGCTGACGCTCGTTAACTTTCACGCGGTTCCCAAAAAGAAAGACCCTGCAAAGGAACTAGCATTCTTTAAGGGCTATCCCTCCCGGCTGAAGGCTTACCCGTTCATTATTTTGGGTGACTTTAACCTGCCCGTAAGCCATAACGTATTTGAACCCTTGAAGCGGATGGGCTACCGGCCGGCTTTACAGTCGCAGCGCACTACCTTAAGGCAGGAATGTCTCCCGGACGGCTGCCTGGCCAACGCGTATGACAATTTTATACTCCATCCATCGGGCTTTAAGATACGGCAGGGGGCGGCAGTGCATTTTTATACTTTACTGGATAATGATATGAAGCGGGCCCGGGCTGTTTCGGACCACCTTCCCATTACCATGATAATCTCAATATTATGATACAGTACGGATTGATCGGGAAATCGCTCAGACACAGCTTTTCGCCTGCTTATTTCGCCCGTAAGTTTGCGGCAGAAGGCCTGTCCTGCGAATATGCAGCCTTTGAGCTGGAAAGTATTAATTTATTGCCGGGCGTACTGGAAGCGCATCCTTTGCTGAAAGGTCTCAATGTCACCATACCGTATAAGGAAAGCGTGATGGACTTCCTGGAGGAGACGGATGAAGCGGCTGCTGCTATCGGTGCGGTGAATTGCATCAGTATTGATAAGGGGAAGCTGAAGGGGTTCAACACGGACTGGCTCGGTTTTGCGCGGTCTGCGGAATCCCTGCTGCCCGGCGGGAGCAGGGAAGGGCTGAAGGCCCTGGTATTCGGTACCGGCGGGGCATCCAAAGGCGTAAGATACGCATTGGACAGCATGGGCATCCCTTACCTGACCGTGTCCCGTGATGGAGGCGGCGATCTCCGGTATAGCGACCTGGATGTGCCCTTGCTGCAGGATTATCTTTTACTGGTGAATACCACGCCCGTAGGTATGTACCCGCAGGTAGAGGCACAGCTACCTATACCTTTGGCAGGCATTACGCCGTCCCATATGCTGTACGACCTGATCTATAACCCGGAGACCACTGCTTTTATGCGGGCGGGACTGGAAAAGGGCGCTGCTGTAAAAAACGGCCTGGAAATGCTGTATATACAGGCGGAAGAGAGCTGGAAGATTTGGCAATATTGTTAAATTAACGTGTTGTTAAGACGAAAGGTGCTCTTTTTTTTGGTGAATATCAAAAGAGTTTTTACTTTTGCAATCCCAACAGGGTAATGGCCTCGTGGCGCAACTGAATAGCGCATCTGATTACGGCTCAGAAGGTTTCAGGTTTGAATCCTGACGAGGTCACGATAATAAGAACACAAAGGGATATACAGATACGTATATCCCTTTATCTTTTTGTATAATAATCAATTACAGATAATAATATTGTATATTCTTATGTATGTGTATCTCTCTGTAGCGTTGTGTCTGGGTGCAAATTGATCTGTTATGGTAAAAATTTCCTGCGGCTGAGAGAAGTTGGATAGGTATAAGAAGGCGTATCAATTCCTCAATGCTTGTTTGCCTGCATTAGTGAAATACCTTGAAGAAATGAAAATAAGATTGTAAAAACAGAGGGTATCGCCTTCTGTTTTACTCAGCTAAGCTTTGAATATTGTAATACCAGCCTGGGTCATTTATTACCATATCCAACAGAATTTGTTTTTCCCGCTTATCAATATTTAGTGAATTTATTGCTTTTTCATAGAATTCTAAAGGCACTTCATGTCTATCAAACTTTGCCATTGAGTACGCTATTTTGTTTAAAAACAATAAATCTTTTTTCTCGAAAGGGAGCATATGTTCATTTTTTTTTATTTTTTTTATTTTTTCATAATAAGAAATGAATTTTTCTAAATTAAATACCATTAAGAATAATATTTTGATTGTGTCGAATGTATCAATTATAGGAATACGAAAATTGCTTATCCAGCACTTTTACACAAATGTGTTTGTCATTTTTTATCCTCTGCCCTTTGCCTTCTAAAAAATGAAGACGGTTGTTCAAATCTTAGCTTTTGAATTTCTATTCAAATAAGACAATGGAAATACTTAAAGGTGTTTATTAATAGAGATGAGAAATATTTTTGGACATATTATGTAACTTGACATTTTTTAATATTAATTGCTATGCAAAAGAATTGCTTTGGATGTAATTCCTGTATCGGTTATGAAGTTTTAAATTATTCTATTTTAAATTTCAACTATCCATTATGTATAAACTGCCAGTCCTGGTTTAAAACGACAGCTCAAAAAGCTACAAAAGAAGCCTTAGATTTATACTTTGAATTAAGGAAAAGGGGAGTGCCTGCTGAGTTAGAAAAATGGGATGGTTTTAAAACTATAGATATTGCAATAGTTGAAGCCAGAATAAATATTGAGATTGATGGAATGCAACATAGTTTTAGTCCAGTCCAAGCAAGGTCAGATTTAATGAGGACCTACTATTCATTTATGAAAGGTTATTACACTTTGAGAATCCCTAATCAGTTGGTCAGATTCCATTTAGAAGAAACTGCTGATATGATTACTGATATATTAAGTGAAGGCGCAAGAAAAAATAAAAGATATTAATATAATACTGTTGAAGAACAAAAAGAGGGATATACATTTATGTATATCCCTCTTTTTGTTCAGTAAATAAGCTAGGAGGTAATGCAGAGCCTTTCGTTAGATCTCTATGACCAAAAATAAAATGACCTACAGACACCATAGATGCCGCCATTTTTAGAGCAGTGCTTGCTATATTGTACACCCTTTAGACCCGATACAGGTACCGCCGGCTGTAAAATAAGTGACAGCTAAAGCTGATATACTTATCGCTAAAATTGAGATTGTTAAATACTTTTTCATGTTCAGGTGATATAGGCTATTAAGATTTTCTTTCGCTGCCTCTGCTAGAAAACCTGTCTCTGTGACACTTTTATTATTCTGCCCCGGGTGTCGCCTTTTTAGACCTGAAATAAATAACGATATAAAATACCAGGCAAAGCGCTACGATCACCGGGAAAAGATAGAATCTTTGCCAGTCGCTCAGGTACTGTATTCTCTGGAATAAATGCACAAAGCTTAGGGTGGTGATGGCCAGCAGCATACAGATCAATGCTGTTCTGATGGCCTGTATGGAACGGCGGTATTCATAAGCCGCATTGACCGCGTTGATCTCTTTCCTGTAGTTGAAATACTGCGGATGCTTTGTAAGATAATGACCGCCCAGGGCAATGAGAATGCAAAATACGGACAGCAGTATCATTTTATACTTGCCCATCCAGGCCACTTCCAGGTTCCGGTTCAGGTACAGCTCCAGTACATTGATGAGCAATATGACCACGGCAAGATAGGTGATAAGGCTTTTCAGTATCTTATCGCTTGCAGTAGGCTGAATCTTTATATCCGGGCGTAGCATATCTCAGGTATTTGAAGTCCCAAAATTAATCTATAATATTCGTATGTGGAATAAATCCGTTAATTTTATGGATCACCATAAGCGGTGCCGGAGACTTATTATGTTCAATGATTATTTCAGTGTCCGGGTGCTCATACCTGCGGAGGGTATTAAACAATTGCAATGTATAATGAAGTACTTCTTGATCTCTTTTCTGATGTTTTGGTTGGGCGCTAACGGTGTGACCGTTGCCCAGGGTAAGAATACCGGTAATATTTTCAGGTATGAGGATAAACGCTTCTTCGGCAGCATCGGCTTTGCCGGTGTGGCGTCCCAGGTGGACGGGGATATGTACGGAGGCTATCGGAAGCTGGGCCTTACGGCAGGACCAAGCGTACTGGTGCAGTTCCACAGGAACTGGGTGCTGCAGACAGGTGTCTGGTACACCCAGAAAGGCAGCCGGGACGGCCGGCTTACAGGATCGGACCTGGGTACGACTATTGAAAAGTACAAGCTGAACCTGCATTATATTGATGTGCCGGTGATAGTCAACTATGTCTTTAAGGAAACCTACCTCTTCGGCGCAGGCCTGGCCTACAATGCCTACTTCAGCTCGAAAGAAGTCTCCGAGACCATGAACGGCACAAGGATATACGACCCGGGAGAATTCCGGTTTAACCGGCATTCCGCGGAGCTTGTGCTGAATGCAGCGGCGATGGCTAACAAGAATCTGATGCTGTACCTGCGCCACCATATCAGCATTACTGCTATCAGGGATTACAGGTACACTGCCACAGGAACGGGCAACCAGTTCAACAGGTACTTCACATTTGGTTTTGCCTATCTTTTTTAGCTTTCCGCGGAGCGCAGGTCTCCCGGGGAAATTTCCTATTTATATGTAACAACAGGAAGCAGGAAACTATCTTATTACAAGAGATTTTCCCATGCCGTTCGGGATGACCGGCACGCCACAGTATCTCTAAGCGCATAGTCACTTCAGGGGAATTATACGGCATCTGTAAGGTTGGGGTTGCCGGCTATACCTGCCATATTGATGTGTATGGACAACCTTGATGCATACATTATTCCCTGTATATCATAAGATATTGATATGTATATCAGGCTTTAATCTTTTAAATATAACCGGGCTTGTATGTTTAAAGAAAACCCTAAGGGTATATTGTTGTGAAATTATTTTATATATAATTGAATTTCAATTATTTGAATTATTTTTATTAGCTGTATATTTAAATGATATATTATTTTTAATAACGTTATATTAAAATTGGTACAATTTTTGTTATCATCATAGTGAAAATATATCTATCGCATTAGGAATATATTAGTACTTTTGTTAGAATTTTTTTATTATAGGGCCGTACGGGCCCCGTATGTTTCAAAACCAAGCCATATTATTTGTAATTGAATTAATGCATTCTATGAATATGCCATTTGACAGATTTTTCCTGCATTGCCGGGTATATAAGGTATTTAATGATGTTTTGCTCTTCTGTGATTGCCATATTACAAGGACCGAATAGCATTGGTTTTTCTCAACTTTTAAGGCCGGCCTGGCATCGTATCTTAATTCCTGCCGGGCGATTCCCTGTAGCTGAACCCTGGCTGCTGTCTTAAAGCGAAGCGGTATTACTGTGATATCTTAGCAGTACCTAAAAAGAATATCCAATGTTACGTTTGTTAATCTGTAAGGTGATCCTTATATTGCTGTTGTCAGGTATATTCAGCTCGTCTGATGCTTCTGCCAAACCAGCCGTGAATTTTGATAGTATATATACTTATGTAGCGACTTCCTTAGCGGCTACGAATAACGATTCTGCCTTTCTTATTGCCGATTACCTGTTGCAGAAATCTGCTGATGACGTTCAGAAAATAAGATCATTGATGCTCCTGGCCACGCTGAATGAGCGGAAAGGAGATATGCTCACTGCCATCAATTTCGCCAGGATAAGCCATGACCTTGCACAAAAGATCCGTAACAATGACTGGCTGTTCCGCATCAATGGCTTCCTGTCATCGGCGTACAGGACTGTAGGGCTTGTAGAAAAAGGCAGGATGCACCTGGAGGAAGCCAAACAGGTGCTGAAGCACCTGAAGGAATCTGCGCTGTTGACCTCTTTCCTGCAGCAGGAACAGGCTGAATACTACATACTGGATAAGCGCTATGCAGAGGCCCTTACGGATCTGCTGAAGGCTAACCAGAATATAGATCAATACGAACCTCAGCTGGGCGCCTATTTTTTCGCTATCAATTATAATCTTATCGGTAACTGTTACGAAGAGCTGAAAGACTTTAGCCTTGCGGGTAAATATTACCGCTTATCGCTGGATAAGCTGGATAGCATTGAAACAGAATTAAAGGGGTTCAATTATCTCGGCCTGGCGACTATCGCGATCAGGGAAGGGAATTTTAACGAGGCATTGCCCTACCTGCAGCTGGCGGAAAAATACGCGGCAGCATCCAAGAACTATAAGATAAGGCTCCTGCTGTACGATAATTATTCTAAATATTATAACTATACCGGGCAGAATACGTTGGCATTAAAATACAATAATGACTACCTGGATCTTGTAAAGGAACAGACTGAAAATACCAGGGCCATTACAAATCTGCTGCTCTCGGAAAAAGAGGACCCGCTTCCGGAAAAGGATTTTACTATGTCCGGCATTATCCTTCTGGTTGTTGCTGTACTTTCGGCTGTGCTGGTGGTGTATATTGTTAAATACAGGAAGCAGAAGCAGATCATCGGGAAGATGGGTAATGTTATTGATGACTTCCGGCAGTCTTCCGCCCGTGCAGAGAAGCCGGGGACAGCGGGTGCCGCTGCTGTATTGCCCGGCGTAACAGACCCGCCTGATCCCGGACCGGCTCCTGCCGGTGAGATCACGCCGCCAGTGCCAGTGCCTGAAAAGGAGCACCCGCCGGCAATAAAGAAGGATACGGAGCCGTCATATCCGAATATCATGTCCAGGGAAAGCGCTGAAGCGCTCCTGGAAAAGCTGAATGCACTGGAACAGGATGCTTTTTTCCTGAACCAGGACGTATCCCTGGCTAAGATCGCTTCCGTATTGCAGACCAATACCAAATACCTTTCCTATGTGATCAACCATTATAAGAAGTACGATTTCAACAATTATGTAAACAGGTTGCGTATTTTTTATATAGTGGACAAGCTGAAGCGTGAGCCTGAATACTGGGACTATAAGATATCCTACCTGGCTGAAGAATGCGGCTTTTCCTCCCATAGCAAATTCGCTACCGTATTTAAGCAGATGATCGGCTTGTCACCTTCAGACTTTATCAGGCAGCTGAAAGAAAATTGAGTTCCAGATCCTGCCGGAACTTTTTACTCTATAATTATAAGCCGCCTTTCGGAAATCCGTTTTCTGAAAGGCGGCTTTGGCGGTTTTATGGGATAAAGGGATATCAAAGAATGACCCGTGGCGCGGTAGCTGCGGAAAATAAAATGACCTGCAGGAACAGCCGTTCCCTACATGGCTGGGGGATGTCCCGGTTTTTCAATGTACCGGCTGTTATTTCGACAGCCGGTATTTCCGGTAATACAGATAGGTATATAATAATGTATGCATATATGGATATTTAAGTGATCTGATTGCTTTCCGTTTTCCCTAAAATGAAAAGGTGTTTTATAGAAATAAATAAGAGGCTTTTATCTTTAAGGTTTTGTTTATCAATATTTAACATAGATTTTTATTTTTCTATCTTTTTGGAAGGCTGATTACGGATATGCTACCGCTTCAGGAAGCAGAAAATAGGACTGAGTTTTGCAGTGATTATTACAGATTTTTTCATTAAATATAATCACGTATGAAACACACTTTATTTTCGTTGTGGATAGTTATCTTTACCCTGCTTGGGATAAAGGCAGCCTATCCGCAGAATCCATGTCCGGATCCGGCGGGTCTGGCCCGGATAGCGTCCTCGTTCCACTCCTCGATCATGATTGACTACCAGGGACGTGTTCGCTATTGGGGCGATGCCGCTAATCCGTCAGGGACGGGTAATGTTACCAGTCCTGCTACCTTAAGCACCAGCCTGTACTCAGGAACACCCGTGACAGTTGCGGCTGGAAGTATCAGTGCTTCGTCACATCAGTTGTATCTCCTGACAGATGCCGGCCTTTATGGCTGGGGAGCCAGTAATGGTACGATCTCTCCTTCTGTAACGGGAAACACAAGAACCGATATCATTTCTATTGCCCTTCCTCAGGCGTCACTGACAGGTACCGTAAACCTTACGGCAAATGATATCTCGTTTATCTGGGCTTCCGGAGGCGGGCTCGCTATCGTTACCAAGATCGGTAATACAGGACGTACAGACGGAGAGGTATATATCCGGAATGGCTCTTCTGGAGGAGGTTCTTCCGCGTATACCTATGGTGACGGTACCACTGCCTTCAACACAGACTGGCATAAAGTGACCACAACAGCTTCGGGCAATCCCGCGCTTACCAAGGTGAAAAAGCTGTCATACGCCCAGAAAGGTGTAATGGCGCTTACAGATGATAATAAAGTATATGCCTGGGGTGAAAGGGTTTTCCTGGGGAACGGCACCGCTTATTCGGATTACAGCCGCGCTGCGGAAATAACAGTGCCTTCAGGTATTATTCCATTGGATATCCGCATCAGCTCCGGTAGAGCAGCAAACTGGTCTTCAACTGAAGTTGAGACATCTTCCCAGTTTATTTTAGGTCATAACGGCAAATTATACGCTGTGGGTGAAGGATACCGTGGTATCCTGGGACAGGAAGATGAGGTAGATCATACCACCTGGATACCGGTCAAAGGTCCATCCGGTGGGAGTACGGAACTGACCAATGTAACACAGATCTCGAACAATAACTCTCATCTTATCAGCTCACAGGCCTATTCTATCGGTGCATTGACAAGTGATGGGGTGCTCTATCTGTGGGGAGATAATAACTATAGTATGCTGGGCGGAGGCGCCGGCTTTTATAACCTCCCGAGAATACCACCCAACTATGATGTGAACCTGGCTAAAATAGGATATTTCCATATGGGCGGTCACACTACGGTTGCTTTCCTGAGAGGTACCAACAGGTTTTGCTATATCGGGCACCTGATTCGCGGCAGTATGGGTGACGGAAGCAATTCAAGCGGTGAAAGACAGCAGTATGACTGTATCAATACACCGGATGATTATTTATGTACTCCGCAGGCGCCTTTAGGTTGTGCCCTGCCTTCAGCCAATGACCTTATTGCCTCTTCTGTACGCGGCGTGCTGGCCATCAACGGACAGCCCAGCGTAGTGTACTGGGGAGAAAGCTCCAGCTCTGCCATCGCAGGCGGTCACGTACCTGACCATCGTGTGCTTTATGAATATAATGGCGTACCGAAAGGTGTGGCAGCCAGTGCTACCGGAAATGCCACTACCCAGTCCAGCCAGATGTGGATACTCACTGATGAAGGTATCTGGGGATGGGGTGTAAGCGCCAATACGATCAATGCGAGCCTTTCCGGTATGGTAGGTATGCACTATCTGGCATTGCCTTCCGGACTGAATGCTGCTGATGTCGGCTTTATCCGTTCCGCCCGCGGCGGTCTGGCCGTAGTCACCACGTCAGGTGAAGTGTGGATCAAGGCTGGTACGGGCAGCACCTGTAATCCATCGGTATATGGTGATGCCAGCGGTGCGCTGAATACCAGCTGGCACCAGGTTACCACAGCTCCCGGCGTACCTTTGACAGGTGTTACGGAACTGAGCTTTGGTGGTACCGCGGCTATGGCCATCACAGGTACCGGGCTGGTATATGCCTGGGGACAGAACGTATATCTGGGTAACAGTGCCGGAGCGGCTACTTATGACCGTGCCCAGCCGGTAACATTGCATAATGATTTCACAGGTACCGTAAGGCCCCGTTCAGGAGAGATCATACAATACGGCTCAAGAGGAGCGGTACAATTCCTGGTAGGAACCAACGGGCTTGTATATGGTTTGGGTGAAAATACGAACGGTGAGCTTGGTCTGGGTACTTCCGGTAGTCCGGAAACGACCTGGAATCACATCAGCACCATTGCCAGTGTGAGGATCATAAGAAGTAATAATTCCTTTGCAGATGACGGTTATTCTATGGGCGCGCTGACCTATACCGGCGACCTGTATACCTGGGGTTATAATGGTGGTACCTCCAACGGGCGTATCGGCCAGGGCAGCCTTTCCTATGTTACAGTACCTACACGTCCTCCGGGCAGTACTTTCCAGAGCATTCCTATAGCCAACTTTGATATTGGCGGACGTCATATCATTGCCTTCCCTGCCACACCGGGCTTCTGGTACAGCGGCAGCTATGCCAACGGTTCAATCGCAGGCGGCAATACCACGAGCGGAACCTACAATGTATTCACTTTCCAGAATGTCAGTATACCCAATTGTGCCGGTGCCTTATATACCATATCGGGCGGCCTGTTCAATGACAATAACGGTATGGCCGATGGCGTGGTGAACGGTACACCTTTTAACAATCCGGGCGGCGTACCTATGTATGCCAACCTGCTGGATGAAGGCGGGTACGTTATCAAGACAATGCCTCTGAACAGCAATGGTACCTATGAATTCTCCGGATTACCTTCTGCTAACTACACAATACAGATATCCTCCAACCCGGGTATCGTCTACCAGCCGGCTCCTGCAGAGGACCTGCATAACGACTGGAGATATACCGGTGCGCAGATCGGGCTTACGCCGGGTGCGGGAATAGACCCTGCAGTACCTAACGGCAGGCTGCCTATAGCGCTGACGGGAGATGTGAATAATGCAAACATTGGTGTCGCAGGACCTTCTCCTGAAGCACCGGATGGTGTACGCGGAATGTCAGGTAATTTATGGCACGATGGTAACGGTATGAATAACGGAAATACGGATGGTAATAAAAACCCGATACCCGGAACGCTCTATGTCAGCCTGGTGTACCCTTATGGCGATACTGACGAATCCATTCTTTATACTGTGCCTGTAGATGCGAACGGTGACTTTGTGTTCCCTGACGTACCGGTAGGTAAATGGGAGATCGTGGTACATACCACTCCCCAGGGATCCGTGGTTCCGCAGTTGCCTTCAGGCTGGGTTCATGCCGGTGGCCAGGTAGGTAATACCAGCAACTCCGGTCTGGCTGACAGCGCAAACGGCAGGCTCATGGTGGACATTCCTTCCAATACCAATAATGTAGCTCCTACAAAGCTCGGTATACAGCAGCCTCCTGTGGCAGAAGCCAAGTCCTACCTTGTTAATAATGCAGCATTTGCCTACGCGCCGGGATTCCCGGTAGTGAACGGCTATAAGAATATCCAGATGTCTTCCACGCAGCTCACCGGCTATACTACCGGGGGATCGCTCTCCGGTAACGATCCGGAAGATTGTGCCGGCCCTTCGGCCTGTAACAGTGGAACCAACAGCACTTTCACGATTGAGACCATCAAGCCCAACACCAAATTATACTATGACTTTGGTGTAGCTAACGGAGGTATCCAGGAAATCGTACCTGGTACATCCACAGCGATCATTACGGATTTTGATATGACCAAAATGGTGATATACGGTGCTACGGGACAGGGTGCTACCGGTAATGAACTGGAATTCACCTACTCCATAACAGATGCCGCAGGCGCTAAAAGTGCACCTGTAACTTACAGCATCGGAACAAGTGAGCCTTTACCGCTGTCCCTGTTAAGCTTCACAGGCTATGCAAGCGCCGGTACATCTGTCCTTGACTGGACAACCGCTCAGGAGAAAAATGTAAGCCACTTTAATATACTGCGAAGCAGGGATGGCAAGGACTGGGTGAAGATAGGTGTAGTGAATGCGCGCAACTCCGCCGGTGAAAGTGCCTATACATATGTGGACAAGCATCCTTATACCGGTACCAACCTGTATAAGCTGGGTGTAGAAGACCTGGACGGTACTCTCGCATACAGCAGGATCGTATCAGTGCTCCATAACGGCCAGGCAGGCAGGGATATCACAATCTATCCGAATCCTGCCAGCAACCAGATCAGCGTTGCTATTGCCAATATGGATAAGCAGGAGCAGGCAACACTTACCATCACCGATGCTCAGGGTATCAGAAGATACACAGGAAGCTGTAACGGACATTGTGATATAGATATGAGCACGTTTAATCCGGGAATGTATTTTATACAGATCAGGATAGGTGAGGAACTGTTCACGCAGAAGATCATTAAAAAATAAATTGACCGTTAATAGTATTGGCAGAATCCGCAACGGTTTTGTAAGGATATTATACCATTATAAGTCTCATTGAGTACAGTCTAATGGTTTGGTTCAATAACCCCGGGAACGTATGTTCCCGGGGTTTTTATTTTAGGCTGCCGGAAACGAAGGGATGCAGACCCCTTATCTTGACGCCCGGCCTGTTAAAGACAGCCGGTAAATGAAGAGTTAATTTCCTGATATGAATTAATATTTTTAATATGTATAAAATATTGCAATTAGTATTATTGTAATGAAGTAGATCATTTCCCCGCCCTATCCACAGGATTATTATATAAAAAAATGTTAAAAAAAATAAAAAGTATTCATAATTTTATACTGTTTTTTAACCAAAAACCATTTCAAACCATTTTAAAATGAAACTGTACAAGGGCTTACTGCTGCTAATTAGTATATTCCTACTGATCGGCAGAACATCATGGGGACAACCACCCTGTCCCGATTTTTCCGAAAGAAGGGTGGCTTCTTCATTTCACAGTACGTTGATGATAGACCATGAAGGTAAGGTATTGGTCTGGGGAGATGGCGCGATGTGGAACTGGACTTCCGGGAACACATTTATCTTAACCCCGTCAGAGCTGCCTGCATCTTCTTTTCTCGGAACGCCCTGCGCAGTGGCTGCCGGTAGCGTAGGCGGCGGCTCTGCCACAACCTTCACGCACCAGATGTTCCTGCTGACCAAGCAGGCACTTTACGGGTGGGGCAGAATAATGGCGGGACCATTAATCACAACGATGTGACCTCATCTTCCTATGCCTCCATCAGGACGTTAACGCTGCCGCAGATCACCATAGGAGGTGTGTCTCAGGCAATGCAGGCTTCTGATATCGCTTTTATTGAAGCTTCGGGAGGAGGTATCGCGATTGTAACGAAATTAAGCAGCGAGAACAGCGGCAGAACGAATGGTGAAGTATACATCCGTAACGGGGGTAATGCAGCGTTTGGTTCGGAGCTTGGCGGTGGCGGCAGCAAATGGATATATGGTGACGGCCAGAGCGCTAATATGACCACTATGGATGCTGTCTGGCACCAGGTCCGTATCAATACCTCGACACCGCTCACCAATGTGGCACGGTTGTCATACGCCCCGAAAGCGCTGATGGCACTGACCATCAATAATGAGGTGTATGTCTGGGGAGAAAGGGTAAGGCTGGGCAATAACATACCGGCAGGCACCTATGGCAATTACAACTATGCCACCCTTGTGAATTTACCGGCCGGTATTTCTGCCATTACTGATATAAATATTAATACCAGGTCGTCCTGGCAAACGGGAACCGGAATGGGACAAAATCCTAACCCGGGCCGTTGTGCGGTGATGTTCATCCTGGCCGGCGGTAAGCTCTATGGCCTGGGAGACGGGATCAAGGGTGTCCTGGGACAGGGAAATGAAACTACGCAGAATAACTGGGTGATCGTTAAAGGACCGTCCGGGGGCACTACCGAGCTGGATAATATTGTACAGATATCTTCCAATAATGCCTGGACATACGCCCAGAACAATAGCACTACCCACCAGTATTGCGCTATAGGAGCATTAAGAAGCGATGGACAGCTCTTTCTTTGGGGAGAGAACAGCAGGGGTATGCTGGGCAGACCCAACAGCAGCAACACATTTTACTCACTCCCTACGGTACCTCCCAACTTCAGCGTGAACAATGCCAAGGTGGGCTACTTTCACATGGGAGGGCATACGACCATCGCCTTTCTCCAGGGCAGCAACCGATTCTGCTATATCGGTCACCTCGTAAGAGGCAGTATGGGCAATGGCATCAACGGTGATTCGGACAGGGAATCCTTTGACTGTATCAATACCCCAGATGCCCATTTATGCACACCGCCACCGCCTATCGGCTGTGCGGATCCATCAGCGAACGACCTTATCGCATCGGCAAATTCTGCCGTTCTGGTTATTAACGGGCAGCCTTCCGTAACCTTCTGGGGCGAGGCTTCCAGCTCTGCGGAACCGGGCGTGAATGTATCGGTAAGCAAGATCTTATATGAATATAATGGTTTGCCCAGGGGTGTGGCAGCCAGCTCGGTAGGAACCAGCGGCACAGAGAATACGCAGATGTGGATATTGACGGACCAGGGTATCTGGGGCTGGGGCTTCAGTGCCAATACTGTAAACAGCCAGGTGAACGGCGACGCAGGTATGACGCAGTTGTCCGTATTGCCTGCAGGCGTTACTGCTGCTGACATTAATTTTATCAGGTCGGCAAGGGGAGGCCTGGCGATTGTTACCAATACCGGTGAGGTATGGATCAAGGCGGGTACCAACAGCGCCTGTCATCCTGCCGTATATGGTGATAATACTACCGGCAATACCCTGAATACCAGTTGGCACCAGGTGCTCGTTGCGGCCAATACCCCGCTGACAGGGGTGCGGGAACTCAGCTTTGCCGGTACGGCAGCGATGGCCATAACCAGCGCCAACAGGGTATATGTATGGGGTAATAACGTTTACAGGGGCAATAATGCCGCTTCTGCAAGGACGAATATGGCGGCGGATATTACAGCCAACCTGCATGCGGACTTCGGGCAGAATATGCAGCCTAAAAGCCCGGAAATAGTACAGGCCGGGTCAGCCGGGGCATCACAGTTCCTGCTGGGTACCAATGGTGTGATCTATGTGCTGGGATCGGGGCAGAACGGCGCGCTTGGCCTGGGCAATACGAATGCCGTATTGGCCTGGAATAAGATAACGGGCATCCCGCTGGTCAAAAAGATCCGTACAAATAACTCCTTTGCCGGTACCAGTTCGGCGCCGCAATACACTGTCGCTGCGCTGTCGTCCACAGGACGGCTTTATACCTGGGGAAGCCCCCACAACGGCATACTGGGTAATGGCACCACATCCGGTGATGTTACCACACCGGCGGCGCGTACATTCCCGGCCGGGGTTACTTCTGTTTCCAACTTCCAGATGGGAGGCTATCATATTATCGCCTTTGCGGACGGGGCACAGGAATTCTTCTATACGGGACGGTACAATGGCGGCGCTATGGCTAATGGCAGCGAAGCCTCCGGCAATAATACGACCTTTACCAAAAGCGCCGCGCAGGTACCTAACTGCGCCGGTGCGGTCTATACGCTGGGCGGCAACCTGTATCATGATACCAACGGCCTGACAGATGGCCTGGTGAATGGCAATGGCATCAGCCAGCCGGCCGGTGTACAGATGTATGCCAACCTGCTGGATAACCTGGGCTATGTGATCGCAACCGCTGCCATACAGCCGAACGGCAGCTATACATTCACCGGCGCTTACCCTTCCGGCAATTACGTGGTGCAGGTCTCCTCCGTACAGGGTACGCTGTTCGAGCCTGCCCCGGCTACAAATATTCCCGGCGGCTGGCAGTTTACGGGCGCCCAGTTGGGCACTGTTGCCCATACCGGCATCCATTCCTTACAGAACGGCACTTTGCCGGTGAACCTGTCGGCAAATATGAACAATATTAATTTCGGCATACAGCGGCCGCCTGCTACTGCCAATAACACACTGCCTGACCGGGGTAACCCCGGGGGCACCAATCCTGTGGTGATCACCAATGCCTTTTTACCGGGCGATCCGGACGGCAGCATCAGCAGTATTACAATTACCGGGTTCCCGTCGGATGTAACTTCTTTACGGGTCAACGACACTACTTATTATGCGAACGCGGGAGCTATACCTGCTGTATGTCCTACCGGGGTATGCATGGTATTCCCTGCCGCTACGGGTGTTGAAATACCTACCGGGCCGTCCGGAACGCCTGTAGTCCCGGTATCTGTTGACCCGGTGGACGGCAATATCACTCCGGTTGTCAGGTACACCGCAAAAGATAATGCGGGGGCTTCTTCGGGTACACCATCGGCTGTAAATATACCTTTACAGGTGATCAGTGTATCAGGTAAGATTTGGCACGATACAGACGGCAGCCGGACCAAGAACGGAACGGAAACCAATGTAAGCGGTCTGCCCGGCAGCAGTACCGGCGGTAGTACAATGACCGGCAGCGCTCAGTATGCCAATCTTATAGATCCTGACGGTAACGTAATAGCGTCAGTAGCCGTAGATGCCGCCGGCAATTATACTTTCAGCCAGGTACCTGCAAATACCAGCGGTCTGCAGATCCAGATATCGGCCACGGCGGGTGCGGTAAGCGAGCCGAAGCCTGCTACCGTATTCCCGGCAGGCTGGGTGAATACAGGTGTGTATGTCGGTCCGGGCAATGCTGCCATTCAGTCAAATACCGCCAATATTATTGACCTGAATACCGGGAATGCCGCCATTACGGATCAGGATTTCGGGATGCAGCAGCCTCCCGTCACTTCCGGGTCGGCCTACGGATTGGCGAGCCAGCCCCAGGGAAGGGATATCATATGGCTGAATGGTACGGTACCGGCTTCTTCCGGTCCGCATCCGGCAGTAAGTCCCGTGGTCTATAATGATCCTGATGGTCCGGCCAATTCCTTAACGCTGGTGATAACGGCCTTGCCTTATGTCGGCGCGCTGGAGACGGGCAGCCCTGTGCTGCTGTATGACGGCACTCTTGTAGATGCTACCAATTTCCCGGGACTGGAAATACCCGGCTTCGATCCTTCCAGGCTGGCCCTGAAGCTCAACGGACCCGGTAATTACACCTCGGTATCTTTTGACTTCCGCGTTAAGGATGCTGCGGGCGCTTTGTCCAATACTTCGGTGTACAACCTGTTCTGGAATCAGCCGTTGCCTGTTACGCTTATCAGCTTCGAGGCTTACGGTAAACAGGAACATGCTGTGCTGGCCTGGTCTACAGCTTCCGAAGAGAATAGTAAAGAGTTCATCATTGAACGGAGCGGTGATGCCCGGGAATGGGATGTGACGGGTATGGTGCCCAGTAAAAGTGATAACGGGTGGAGCACGGTACGGCTCGACTACGGCTATACGGATATGTCACCTTTGAGCGGTCATAATTATTACAGGCTGCGGCAAATGGATCTTGACGGAAAATATACTTACTCTCCTGTGAGAATGGTATGGTTCGGCAAGCCCGGCGTAATAGCCATTTATCCTAATCCTGCAGGCAGAAGCATCACTATCAGTAACCTGGAGGGTAATGAGCATATCGTGATTTATGATGCTGCTGGTAAGGCTGTGCATTCGTTTAAAGCTACGGCCGCTTCTGAAAGCGTTAATCTGGAAGGGCTTGTGCCGGGAGCGTATCAGATTACCATACAGACTCCGGATAATCATATTTCCCGTTTTAAATTAGTAAAAACACACTAAGAGCGGATATGGAAAAAAGAAGAAGGGCTGCCCGGCAGGGCAGCCCTTCTTGTATTAAGAACAGGAACTATTAATTGATGACGGACAGGCTGAACTGTTTTTGCTCACCCGTATCAGTTATAACCACCACTTTATAATTGCTGTTGGTAAAGTTTGCAGTAGGGATCTTAGTGATCAGCTCACTGGATAATGGCTGATGATACACCATTTTTCCGTTCAGGTCATATATATAAATGCTTATCGGCCTTTGGGATGTAACGGTGACATAATCCTGTGCAGGGTTCGGGTATACGCTTATTTCCAGCGGGCGAGAGAATTCAAGCTCCCTGATAGCGGAATACTCATAGTACCCGTCCAAGTCTAACATTTTCAAACGATACAGGTTCTTACCGTCAAGAGGACTTTCATCATAAAGTCCATACTTGAGTTCAACGCTGCTGTTACCGTTTGGCGCCTGGGTAGGAACGAACGCTATAGGAGCCCATCCTTTACCGTCAGCGCTTCTTTCCACGATGAAGCCTTCTGCATTTTCTTCCTTATAAGTGTTCCATTCCAGGTGCCCTTTGGATTCATTTATTTTGGTGGCTTTGAATATGCCGATTGTAATAGGCAGCGGCGTGTTGTCAATATTAAATGAAGAGCTGAACTGGTTGGAGCTGTTACCGCCGAGATTACTGCTTACAGAATACTGGAGAGCGGTAATGCTGCTGCCCGGCTGTTTGATATGCACCCTGAAGCTCACATCGAAATTGGTGAATTCCTGGAAAACGGCATTATTGTTAAGCCGTACTCTTATGGTATTTCCCGGAAGGAGATCTACGGTTACCCTCGGATCAAAGCTCAGATCCATAAGGTTGTTGCTGCCATCCAGCAGGTACTCCAGGTACGCCGTATTGTTAAATACGATGAACAGGTCATGGTTACCTGAGGCGGGAACCGTATAATCATTCGGGATATAATAGCTGAAAGTGAACAGCGCATTAAAATCATAGCCCATGAAATCCTGGGGCCCGGTGATTGCATTGCTCGCAGGAACAATGGGCGAGGTGGTAGTGCTGCCACGGTAAGGGAGCGTTACTTGCAGGTTCGGCCCGGATATCTGTGAGAAAGCAGTGATGCCCGTTGTTATCAGCAGGAGCGATAATATAGTGACAAATAAATTTTTCATATGTGCGTGATGTTTATTGAACGTTATATAATATGTATAGTACAGTAACATTGTTCGCAGGGGTGATGTCTCCGCCAGACCTGTTATTATTGATCGTGAAAGTGATGTTTTTCAGCTCATAGTTGGTAGACGTTCCTGCCTTGGTAAGCGTAAGAGGTATGTATTTGGTACTGTTGCCTTCAATGAAATAGTTGGCATTTGATTTTAAAATGTAGAACAGGCTGTTGGATACATTATCCAGGGTCCAGTTCGCATGGTCTGTCGTTTCACCGGGATGCGGAATGATAGTTGTGTTTCTTCCTGTATTCAGTGATACGGTATAAGCGTTGTTGGACTTGGGAATGAGTATCCATACTTCTTTTTCTGTAGTTACGTTGTTGAGTTCCTTGATCACCAGGTCCATATCCACCTGTGTGGTGCTGTTGAGCTTGGTATTCAGGGATTCCGTAGCCAGCATCAGATCCGGGAAGTCCACTCTCGGCAATGGCGCGGTTCTGCATTGCGCGCAGGCAGTAGTGACCGTACAGAATGGCTTATTCACTTCTATGGAACTGATGGCGAAAGGCACATTGGTATTGGGGGCCATTACCACAGTCACATAGTACTCCACTTTATAGCCGCTGGAGATAAAAGGTATGGTCTCGCTGATATTGCCGGTACCATTGAAAGTATCCAGGGCGCTGGTTGGTGAAGATGTTACTTTCTGCCATTTCAATACAGTGCCGGCCACCGGTTGATTGAACGTGAACTGGATGTTGCTGGCAATGGTTGTTCCGGTATTGGTGAGGGTAGCCTTGTACAGCAAAGTATCACCGGCACGGAAGCTGGTCACATTGCTCAGCAGCTCTACCACCGACGTGATATCCGTGATATCGCAGGCATCGGGAATACCGTTATTATCGGCATCTATGCTGTTATCACAATTCGGATATGCGTCTATACAGTCGGGAGTGCCGTCATTATCCTGGTCTGTGATGATGGCCAGGTTATGGATCCTCAGGTTAGGCAATACTGACAGGGAAACAAAAGACTCGATCATTACCGCGTTGAATGGTTTGGTAGCCATAAAGCCGACCAATGAGGTCTGGCTGCTGCCCCCGTTGATCAGGGAAAGCCCGGCCAGCTGCGCTGCGGAGAAAGCCTCCTGTTCTGTTGTTCCGTTAAAGGTCCTGATAGTGATATTTCCTAACAGGCTGAGATTAAGCAGTGCGCCGCCGTTGGATAATTCATATCCGGCAAATGTGCCCGCAGCTACGAGGGAATCCAGCTCTACCGTAACCCTCAATGTGGATAAGGCAGCCAGCAATCCTCCTACGGACGCGTAATTGCCCTCATTCGCATCCACTACCCTGTCGGTGTTGTTGATGCCGGCCAGCAATCCCAGTACCGGGGCGCCGCTTGTCCAGCTGCTGCCTGTCCGGATCGTACCTTTGATAGGAGCGCTAGAGTTGGCAGCCGGGGTTTTGAGCTTATTGATGCAATTGCCGCAGCTTAAGGGCTCTTCAAAGAATCCGTACAGCTTGAGCGGCGGAGCGGTCTGCAGGTTGACTGTAGGCAGGAATTGCAATCTCACTTCATTGAACGGCTTGGTAGTGATAAAGGATAACATTTGCTTGTTAGCCGCCTGGTTTCCGAAATTGGAGGTCAGGGCGGACAGCGCCAGCAGTGAAGTTCCTGATCCCTGGTTGATTACGGCAGAGGAATCCTGTTTCACACCATACAGATAAGTGACGATACGCACGTTCAGGTTGCCCAGCGCGTCGAGGTTCAGCAGGCCGGCGGCAGAAGGTTCTACCACTACACCTACTCTGGTGCTGCCTGTCTTGTTGTAAAGATTCAGCAGGTCAGTTACACCTACGGAGTGCGTGGTAAGCGCATTGACAACAAAGCCCATAGTGATGAAATCATTGGAATTGCCATTGTTAAGGTTATCCAGGTTGGAAATGCCGCCCAGGGCGTTTAAGATCCCGGTGGTGGATGTTATGACTGTTCCTGTTCCCTGGATGAAGTCACGGCAGATGTTGTTGTTCTCCCCGGGACAGTCCGGGTCCAGCAGGACCACTTCATGGAGCCTGATAACATCCAGCGCGGAGATCAGGCCGCTGTTTTTGAAGATACGGATCTCATTGAAGCTCAACTGTGAGCTGTTAGGGAAATAAACGATCGAGCTGGTGCCTCCGTTCAGGATACCGCCTGTAGAGATCAGGTTGGAATAGGTCTGGGTACTGACCACCACACCGTTGTTCAGCAGGCTAAAGCTCAGGCTTCCCAACAGGTTCAGGTCAAGGATGCCGCCACCTGTGGACAGCAGGATCCCGACAACTTTGTTATTGTAATTATTCCCGGGAACTGCTTTAAGGGATATTCCCTGGGAGCCGCCGAGCACGCTGACAAGGTTGCTCCATTCCGTGTAAGAGTTAATGTCTCCATCCACTGATCTGGCCAGTTCGGCATTTTGAGTGGACGTTAAACAGATCGTGGATCCTAAGATACAGGTAGTAGATCCGTTGAACATTGCTACTTCGGTATTGGCAGCGGTGATGTTCGTGAGGCATTGTGCCTGCATTTTCAGGTTTGCTGCCAGCAAAAGGAGGAGAATTGTACATGTACGTACATAGGCATGAAGGGCATATTTGCCCACCTGGTGTAGATAAGACTGCATAATTTACGATTTTTTTTGGTTGTGATTTTGGTTCCGGTCTTGGCAAAATGGGCCTTACTGGTAAAATAAGTGTTGCCCACATGCAAACACCCGTTACAATGGTATTGTAAAGGATGATTAAATTTTTTGGTTTTGGTTTGGTGTTTGTTTTTTTATCATCTCATAGGCTAAAAAAATTTAAGAAAGTGAACAATAAATACTTATTTATATTTTTATTTTGAATTATATAACATTGCATTTCATAACGCAGACGGTCGATATTTTGTTTAATCACATGTGAAATTAACAGAATGCACCGTTTGTTTCATATTTACCGGATGCGGCAGGCGGTGATACAGCAGTACCACGGCAGGCATCCGGATAACAGATTACTTTACAGCAAATACAAGTTGGTAAAAAATGAATAAGGTGCCGGATCCGACGGGCGCCCCGGGACGGACGGGTCAATATCACCCCGGAAAGCTTGTGTCGTGGCAACCTCTATGGTTAATGATAGCCGTTTGCTATCATTAGGATCTTATGGTGTGGCTGAATAGGGTGTCAAAGAACTTAGGCTATTAGCGCACCTCCTCAAAATCCTCATAAGCCGGGAATAATATTATATGGCATTGTTGCTACACAATAAATGACACTATTTTGTTAATGTTGTGGCGATAAAATTAAAAGATTTAATGCACAAAAGCAACCATTTCCTCGGCTTCTTTAAGTATCTCCTGCAGCTCCTCTTTATTTTTAATGATATGGGCCAGCTGCGCTTTCTGGTCCAGAAGATCCCGGACAAGTATGATATTGTTATTGAGAAGATGGCCTTTCCGCATTTCGGATAAGGCTGTGAGGCAGGTTATGGGATAAAGGGAGGCCTCGTCTGTCAGGTTTTTGATAGACCTGCCCTCGGGATAATCCCAGGAAAGGAGATTGATGCCATAATAGGTACCGAAGTCTACGGTGTCTTTGGTAAAATAGGCGTTGGTGACCAGCCATCCTTTGGTGACATACCGCTCCTTCCCGAAATAATGATAGGGGAGACCTGTAACATCCTTCAGTCTTGACAGGAAATACATAGGGGTAGTGACGGGTATCTTGGCGTCCACGTCATTCCGGAGCTTGCATTCCGCTATATGGAACTCATCATCCCTGATGGCCACCACATCTATCTCGTGCGTAACGGCATGACCCCTTAGCGTCTGGCTGCTGGCTGTCTCATAGCCCATATAATGCATAAGGCTGCATACCCATTTTTCAAAATAGAAACCTGCGGGACCCAGGTCGCGCAGCGCTTTCTTCAAGCTGTATTTGGCCGCATAGACCCTGCGGTGCTTTTTTAAATAATTAAAGGCTTTCTGGTACAGCTCCCGGGTACTGATCCCTTCGTACAGCTCTGAGGCTATCCGGTCATATACCTGGTCTACCTGTGCTTCGGAAGCCCCGGATTTTCTCAGTGACTGCTTTAGGCTTTCGGGTATGAAATCGACGAGCTCGCCTGAATGTTTCTTTACTTTCATTACAACCTGTTTTTATCCGGATGAAGGTACATTAAAACTGGGATATAAGGCTTCCCCGCTGCTCGTCTTTCTCCACATAAAGGTATTTGGTGATATTCTCCTGCAGTTCCTCCACGTGCGAAATGATGCCTACGATCCTTTTTTCCTTTCTTAAGCTGTCCAGTGTCTCGAATACCGTCTGGAGCGTTGCCTTATCCTGCGTGCCGAAGCCTTCATCTATAAAGAAAAAGTTCCGCTCCTGCCCGGACCTGGCCTGTACGCTTTCCGCGAGGGCCAGCGCCATACAGAGCGATGCCTGGAACGCCTGTCCGCCTGAAAGTGTCTTGATGCTTCTCGGCTTACCGCCGTTCAGGTAGTCAATGATCTCGAACTCATTCTGGTCGTTCAGTTGCAGCGATAACTGGTTACGGGTAAGCCTGTGGAATCTTTCATTGGCATAGGCGCAAAGCTGCAGCAGGTAGGAACGCGATACAAATTCTATGAACTTGTCACCCATGAAGAGCTTCCGGAGGGTATCGAGGTGCGCGGTCCTTACTGCAATGGCGTCATAGGACCGCTGCAATGCCTGCTGTTCCCTGAGCTGCCTGGCCAGGAGCTCCTGCTGTTCCTGCAGGGCGGATATATTGCCTATCAGCCTGTCCTTTTCCTGCTGCAGCGCTGCTACGGCGTTCCGGTGTGATAGCAGCCTGTCCTCATCCACCGTCTGCCCTTTGAGCAGCGCTTCCAGCTCCTGCAGGCCTGCCTGCATAGTATTGTAGCGCTGGAAAAAGAGGTCCAGCGCTTCCTGCTCCTGCTGTATGTCCGGCTGCCGGGCCAGGATCTCCCGCACCTGCTCCAGGGTCTCAAAGCCGGCCACCTGCAACGCTAACCGTATGGCGGCTTCCACCTGTGCCGTTGCCGCCTGTGCCTGTGCTATACTGTGCCTGGTGCCTTCAAGCTGGCCCTCTGTTTTGCTCATTTCCTGCTCCAGTTCTTTTAACGCAGCGGTCAGGCTGTGATACCTGGTCTCCGTGTCCTGTATCTGTGCCGCTATGATACGCTTTTGCTGCTCTACGGCTTCCGGTCCCTGCCGGATATAATGATTGGCGTCTATAACGGCAATATTCGAAAAATGGATGCCGATCTCCGCTTCCAGCGCGGCTACCTGCTTTTCTATGACCGCTACACCTTCTTCAAACTTCATAAGGTCCAGCCGGTGCCGTTCGGCTTCCTGCTGCAGGGTTTCAAGCTGAGACCGCAGCGATTGCTTCTGCTGCTCGTTCCCGAAAAAGGATTGTTTTAATGCGGGATAGGATGCCAGGTCGCTCTTCCTGACGGCGTCAAAGGCATAGCCTGCCTCATGTGCTGCCAGGTTCGCTGCCCCGTCTGCCAATGCCTGCTGCAGCTCTGCAAGGGCCTTACGGTGCCCCTCCGCTTCCACGGCCAGCCTGTCGCAGGCCTTCCAGCGCCGTTCCAGCTCCCGTTCCGCTTCCCGGCAGGCGTCCAGCCGGTTACGGACCTCGGCCAGTTGCGGGGCAAGGTCTTCGGCCTGTAGCACCCTGGGGTGGGCGGTGGCTCCGCAGAGCGGGCAGGGACAGCCTTCTTCCAGCGAGTGGGCATACTGCTGCAGTTCCGACCGGATCAGCAATTGCTGCTCTTCGGCCCGTATCTCCTGCAGGGATGCCTGCAGCTTGTCCCGTTGCTGCTCAAAAAGTGCGGTATAGGCTTCCTGTTCCGGCGGGTAGGGTGAAAACTGCTGCAGGGTATGCTGCAAAGCCTGCTCCCGCTGGCTGAGCTGCTGCCGGGTTCTTCCGGTCTCCGTTGCGTACAGTTCCCGGGTCTGCAGCCACTGGTCTATTTGTTGTATCAGCTCATAATCCAGGGGATGCTCCGTCAGTTGTGCCCGGGCGGTCTGTACCTCCTGTATGGCCGCGGCCGTTTTATCCGCTTCCTGCTTTTTATGCAGGATATGATCCTGCCCGGCGCGTATTCGCTGCTGCAGGTGCTCCTTGTTCCGGAAGCAGGTGATGAGCCTGAGCGTAATGTCAAAATCCGACACCTGCTTCTGCTTGTCAGACAGGTGTTCGTACGAACTCCTGACCCCGTTGTATTCCTCATCACAGGTTGCTTTTTGTGCCTGCAGCCGTTCCAGCGCGCTTTCCAGCGTTTCACGGTTTCGGTGTAGCTGTTCCTGTTGTGTACGAAGGCTCTGTAGCTGGTCTATATTACTTTTGAAAGTGGCCTGTACGCTGATATAAGTCTGCAGTTGTTGTCTACGCAGCAGGAAGCCGGGTAATTGTGATTGCGCCAGTGCTGCTTCCTGCCGGAGTGACTGGAGCCGCAGCCACTTTTCGTGAAGGGCTATGACGGAACGGAGGGCAGCTTCCTCTTTTTCAAGATGCTGTGCCGCCGCTGCCAGTTGCTGCCGGAGCTGTTCCAGCTCTGATGCGTAAATGTCCAGCCTGGAGGGGTCTGCGTCCGTATAGGCTTTCAGCTCTCCTTCCAGCAGCAGCCTTTGTGCTTCCGCTTCTTTATAGTGCGTGTTGATCTTCTCGCTGAGGTCAAAGCGCTGGAGCGCGAAGATCTCCTTTATCATTGTCCGACGCTCTTTGGGCTTCAGCTCCAGGAACTCCCTGAACTGGCCCTGGGGAATGATTATGGTCCTTTTGAAATGGTCATAGCTCAGCCCGAGGATGTCGGCTGCGTTATTGCTTACGGGTATCCAGCTTTCATGCTCCCATTTATAGCCGTTCCTTTCCTTATAGGATATATCGTGAAATTTCTTTGTATTCCTTCTCCAGCGTGCTTCGAACTTATAACGTACGCCTTCATATTCAAAGATGAACACAATAGCGGCTTTGTCTGATCTCAGGTTCAGCAGGTTGTACCAGAAATTGGTGGTGTCCAGCCGGTCATTTTCACCGTACAGCGCAACGCTGATCGCTTCAAGGATGGTGCTCTTCCCGGCGCCTACGGGGCCGAATATGCCGAACAGCCCGGTGGCGGTCAGGTCTTCAAAATCTATAAATTGTTCTTCCAGGTAAGCGTAAACGCCCTGTATGGTCAAGGAAATGGGCAGCATAAAAAGAGGTCGGTTAAGCGTGTACGATTTCTGTAAAAATATCCAGCAGCTCTTTTCCCGGCGGGAGGCCGTTCTTCTGTGTGAAGTATGCCTCAAACAGGGAAGTAATGTCCTGGTTCAGGTCCAGTTGCCGGGCCGTTTCCGGGTGAGCCTGCCCGCTGCTGATCCTGGGAATGATAAAGACAATCCCTTTGTGCGCATCATACAGCTGCTTTAATTCGCCGGGCGTTAAAAAGGTATCTGAAAGCAGGGTCAGCTCCACAAGGCATTCCGGGTGGTCATTGAGCCACAGCAGGCAGGAAGGGATATCGTTAAATGTTTTCCGGTACAATGGCTTACCCTGTGCCAGCGGTATCTTCTGATAAGTGATATCCTGCCCGGGCCGTGCATCCAGGAGCATTACGTACTTATGCTGGCCCGCTTCGCTGAAGCTGTAGGCCAGGGGTGAGCCGGGATATACTACCGGCCTTGAAGCCGTACCAATATTATGATACCGGTGCAGGTGCCCTAACGCGGTATAGCCGATCTGCTCCGGTATCGCATGGGTGAAGACGATGTCCGCGTTGCCTACTTTTAAAGGCTTTTCGCCGTCCGGTTCTTCCAGGGGTTTTCCCACCTGCTGCATATACAGGTGCGTAACGAGGATATTGATGCCCTGTGTATCGCAATAGGTGTCTGCCAGCGTCTGCCAGTGCTCCTGCAGCAGGGTATGCAGGCCCGTGCCTTTGTCATCGCCCAGGTAAGTCTTCAGCCGGTGCTCATTGGCAAAGGCGGTGTGCAGCAGCCGCAGGGGAGGGTGCTTCGGCAGTTGCAGCTCCAGGAATCCCTGGTCTGTCGTTGTGATAGCGAACCTGCCCGCTACCTCGAATTTTTGTATCTCCGCGCGGGGTCTGCCGATAAAGATAATGCCGCATTCCCTGGCCAGGGGGTCCGGGCTGTCTATGCGGTCCGGGCTGTCGTGGTTGCCGGCTATGGCTATAACAGGCCGTTCACCGTCCTTTGCCAGGCGTTTCAAGGTTTTATACAGCAGGCTCTGTGACTCCATGGGAGGGTTGAAGCTGTCATACAGGTCGCCCGCGATGATCACGACATCTGCGGCTTCCCTGTCTGCTATGGCTATGATCTCTTCCAGTACCAGCAGTTGCTCCTCGTGGCGGGAGAAATTATCCAGCCTTTTACCTAAATGCCAGTCTGCGGTATGTAATATTCTCATAATTGATTGATGCCTTATTATAGGTATATCCTGCAAATTACAATATTTATGCAAGCAAACAGGGTTGAAGTTCCTGTAACACACTGCCATAATATGGCGTTATGCTATAAAATCCATAAAAAATAGAAGAGCCTGTATGCTGGTGCAACAGGCTCTTTTGATAATCGTGATACGAACAGGATTTACATTCTTTCCGGCACCTGGATGCCCAGCATACCCATGGTCCTTTTTAAGATACTGGCGGTCATACTGGCCAGCAGCAGGCGTACGGTCTTTATATTATCGTTCTCCGCCCTGATAATGGAGTGCTTGTCAAAGAAGGAATTGAACGACTGTGCCAGCTTAAAGGCATAATTACATAATACTGACGGGTTGTATTCGTCTGCTGCCTGTGCCACTATCTGCGGATATTGTTCGAGGTGCAGCAGTATGGCTTTTTCCAGCGTTGCCAGCGGCTGGTTGCTGATATCCAGTGCCGTTATACGGTCTTCCCAGCCTTCGTTCTTCTTCAATATGGAGCAGATACGGGCGTGCGCATACTGGATAAAGGTGGCGGTAAACCCATGCAGGTCTATGGACTCAGCGGGATTGAATATCATTTTTTTGCGCGGCTCTACCCGCAGCAGGTAGAATTTCAGCGCACCCAGGCCGATCGTTTTATACAAGGCTTCCAGCTCTTCGTCAGTAAAGCCTTCGGTCTTGCCGGCGGATTCCGTCTGCGCCTTGGCCAGGCTGATCATTTCGGCGATCATATCATCGGCATCCACTACAGTACCTTCCCGGCTTTTCATCCGGCCGGAGGGCAGCTCCACCATACCGTAGGAAAGGTGGTAAATACCGTCCGCGCAGGGTTCGCCCAGCTTTTGCATGATCAGTCGCAGCACCTGCATATGGTAGTTCTGCTCATCCGCAATGACATAAATGCTTTTCTGTGTATGATAATCGTTATACTTGAGCTGCGCCGTGCCCATATCCTGGGTCATATACACCGAGGTGCCATCGGCACGCAGCAGGAGCTTTTCATCGAGGCCGTCTTCCGTGAGGTCTATCCATACGGAGCCGTTCTCCTTTTTAAAGAGAATGCCTTTCTGCAGGCCTTCTTCCACCAGGTGCTTGCCCAGCAGGTAGGTATCGCTTTCATAATAGTATTTATCAAAATCCAGCCCGAGCGCCTTATAGGTGATATCAAAGCCTTCATACACCCAGCCGTTCATTTTTTTCCAGAGGCTGTACACTTCAGGATCGCCCGCTTCCCATTTGCGTAAGAGCTCCTGTGCTTCCTGCATGATCGGGGCTTCCTTTTCCGCTTCTTCCTGCGTTTTCCCCTGAGCTGTCAGCTCCGCTATCTCCGCCTTATAGGCGTCATTGAACTTCACATAATAGTCGCCTACCAGGTGGTCGCCCTTGATGCCGGTGCTTTCGGGTGTGGTGCCGTTGGCATAGCGCATCCAGGCGATCATAGACTTACAGATATGTATGCCCCTGTCATTAACCAGGTTGGCCTTAATGACCCGGTACCCGTTTTCTTTAAGTATCTCTGATACGGACCAGCCGAGAAAGTTATTCCTCAGGTGACCGAAGTGCAATGGCTTGTTGGTATTGGGAGATGAATATTCTACCATAATGGCAGCATCTTTCGGGGCATGTTTTCCGAAACCCGCGTCCTTATAATGATCTTTTACAAAGCCTATAAAGTAGCTGTCCTGCACGGTAAGGTTCAGGAATCCTTTAATGACCTCATAGGCGGTAAACAGCGGATCGCCGGCTACCAGGCGCTGACCCAGCTGTTCGCCCAGGGCTTCCGGGCTTTGCCTCAGCTTCTTGATGAAAGGAAATAATACTATGGTATAATCGCCTGTAAACTCAGGCTTGGTCTCATTGATGGTAATGTCTTCCGGCGTGATACCCGAATCCGGGAACAGGGCGAGGAAAGCCTCTGCCGCTTTATGCCTGATGGTACTGGTTAAAGATGTCATATCTGTCTGCTTTTCTGATACCTGTTAATAAAGGATTGTGCAAAGATATATTTATTTCCGTAGTTACCGCAGCTATCTGTGGCTTCCCTGCTTACGGAGGGGCGGGTGAGTTTTCGGGGGAATTTTTTAAGAAAAATTTATAATGCCCCTGAAACGCATTATTTTTATGTCTTAAAAATTCGCAGGATGAGATATTGTTTGTATTGGCTGATGATCGCTTTGCTGGGCAGTTGCGCCTCTGTAAAGAAATATAATGAGCGCCTGGAAGAGCCGCTTACGGTAAAAGCCATGCACAGGGATATAAAGTATGTGCAGAAGAAACTGTTCACCATGCACCCCGACCTTGATTGGTACACGGATAAGGACCGGCTGTACGCCTCTTTTGACAGCTTTAGGAATACTATTACCCGCCCTATGAGCCCCAGGGAATTCTATATGCGTTTCGCGCCCCTGGTGGCGCAGGTGAGACAGGGACATTCCGGCCTGTACCCGATGCAGCAGCGCTATACCAAAGAGGAGCAGCAGCGGTACAAAGGTTCCAAAAGCCCGCTTGCGCAGTTCAGGCTGAAGGCGGAAGATAACAGGTATTACCTGGTGGAGGACCTTACGGTGGATACGCACCTGGTCAGGGGAGCTGAGGTATTGAGGATCAACAGCATCACACCGCAGCTTTTAAAAGATACCTTCAGGAATGTCATTACAGGCGACGGAGATAAGAATGACGCTTATTTCGATCATGTCACATCCTCTAATATCCTGGCGCTGTACAGCCGCCTTTTTGGCCGTGTGGATACGGTAGTGCTGAGCCTTAAAACGCCGGACAGCACATTCACCCAGACCGTAGTACGGTCTTATAAGAACGAGATCGACAGCGTGGTGAAGTACAGGGATTCCCTTGCGGTAGCCCTTATTGAGTCAGACAGCATGCTTACGGATTCTGTAAGAACAGCGAGGATAGCTGCGCTGAAGGAAAAACCGTTGGTGAAAAAAGAATATTACGGCTATAATGCAGAAACGGGCAGGTATGCCAAGGAGCTGGAGATCGTAGACTCCCAACTGGCTATCTTTACGGTACGGAATTTTACGGAGGGCCTGTTCTATTCCAAAGGTTACCAGGAGGTTTTTGACAGCCTGAAAAAGCTGGGCATACCTAACCTGGTCGTGGACCTGAGAGGTAACCCGGGAGGAAGGCTTGCGGAGCTGCACAGGCTGCACGGCTACCTGGCTGCAGGTGACAGCTTTGCCACTATAAACCCCAGGGCCAAAACGCTTTCCAAGATAAAGATGCCGTTCTGGACCCTTAAAAATATGCCGGTATGGCTGTACCCTATAGCGGTGCCCATAGTGACCGTAGACGGTATCATTTATTGCAGCAGGACAAGGTCTAACGGGGATGGCACCTATTCCTACCGGATGCGTCAGAGCAGGGTAAGACCTGCCAGCGACCTGAAGTACGAGGGAAATGTTTACCTGGTCACGGACGGCGGCACATTCTCTGCCGCGGCTATCCTGGCCGCCAATTTTCACAGTGAGCAAAGAGGCCTTATCGTAGGACAGGAGACCGGCGGCGCCTATAACGGCACGGTCGCAGGCAAGCTGCCCATGCTGAAATTAAGAAGAACGCGTATGATTTTCCGTGTGGGCACGATAAATATCTCTCCTTACAGCCCGCAGGGTTTACCCGGCAGGGGCGTTATTCCCGATGTGGAGGTCCGTTCCGGCAAAGATGATGTCTTAAGGGATTACGACAGGGAGATAGCGTATATCAAAGAGCTGGTATACGGCGTGGGGCCGGAAAGTGAAAACAGCACGTTTTAGCGGGAATTGACCGCCTGTATAAAATTCTCTGCTTACAGGCAACAATCTTTTATTAGGGATTTGCTTCGCTGGGGAGTGTCTCTCTGCGGTTCAGAAACGCTTTTGCTATAAAGGTATTTAGGGGACTGGTCATTCCGAACGGATGTGAGGCTTCTCTTATAATTGGTGGCTTGTAATGGCTTTGTTTCCTATATAGATAGTCAGTAAATATAATGACAGTGGCCAATTTAAAAAGCCTCTTGTATGGTCGCATTGAGCCTGTCGTATCACATTAAGTTTATCGTGTCACATTGAGCCTGTCGAAATGTGATATAACTAAACAACCCTGTCAATACCCGGACTTAGCTCCATATGACAGGGTTGTTTTCTTTTATACGGTCTCTTGTATATATTAAAGGATATATCAGCGAAGCTCCAGCAGGCGGGCGGCCTCGTCCCTGACCTGCTCCCGCAGCGCGTCATTCTTTTCGAGCGATTCACCGTAGGAAGGGATGATATCTTTCAGCTTGTTCTTATAAGTTGATTCATACTTGTCCGCAAAGCATTTCTTAAGCAGGTTCAGCATGACAGATACCGCGGTAGAAGCGCCGGGTGATGCGCCTAATAATGCGCCTATGGTGCCGTCCCGGCTGGTGACCAGCTCGGTTCCGAATTGTAGTATGGCGCCTTTTTCCCTGTCGTTCTTGATAACCTGTACCCGCTGGCCCGCAGTTTCCAGCTTCCAGTCCTCGGCTTTTGCATCCGGGTAGAATTTTCTCAGTTCTTCCACGCGGTCACTGGCTGATAAGCGCAACTGCTGGATCAGGTATTTTTCCAGCGCAAAGTTGTTGAGTCCTACTTTGAGCATCGGGAACATATTGTACCATTTTACCGTCTCGAACAGGTCCCAGAGCGAACCCTCTTTCAGGAATTTGGTAGAGAAGGTGGCAAAGGGGCCGAAGAGAATAGCCTTGTTATCTCCTATTACGCGGGTGTCCAGGTGCGGTACGCTCATCGGGGGAGCGCCTACGGAAGCCTGTCCGTACACCTTGGCGTTATGCTGTGCAGCGATCTTGGGATTATTGCACACCAGCCACTGGCCCCCCACCGGGAAGCCGCCGAACTGCCTGGCTTCCGGGATGCGCGAGCGCTGCAGGAGCGCCAGGGAGCCGCCGCCGGCACCGATAAAGACAAAGCGTGCGTGGACGGTCCTGGTATGGCCTGTGCCGAGGTCCTTTACCTTAACGGTCCAGGTGCCGTCGCTTTGCTGTTTCAGGTCGGCTACCTGGTGCCGGAGATGCGCGTGGGTATTCCCTTGCTGTTCCAGGTTTTTAATTAATATCCTGGTGAGCTCACCGAAGTTGACATCGGTGCCCATATCTGAAAAGGTCGCGGCGATCTTTTCACCGGGATCACGGCCCGTAGTGATCAGGGGCGCCCATTTCCCGATTTGTCCATGGTCTTCCGAATAGACCATGTGCCGGAATAGTTTATATTTCTGAAGGGCGTCGTATCTTTTCTTTAAGTAGGTGACATCCTTATCGCCGGTCACAAAGCTCATGTGCGGTACCTGCCTGATGAACGATTTGGGATCAGATATCCGCCCGGTCCTGATCAGGTAGGACCAGAACTGCTTGGAAACCTCGAACTGCTCCATGATATTTACGGCTTTGACGGTTTCTATACTGCCATCACCTTGTTCAGGGGTGTAGTTCAGCTCGCATAATGCCGCATGCCCTGTACCGGCATTGTTCCAGGCATCAGAGCTTTCTCCGCCTATTCTGTCCAGTCTTTCAAATATCTGAATGGTATATTGGGGCTCGAGTTCATTTAAAAAAACACCTAAAGTTGCACTCATAATACCTGCACCGATAAGTACTACATCCGTTTGAACTGCATTGCTCATGTTGTAAATGATTTATAATATTGATGGTCTTAAATATTGTAGAAACAAGCGAGTGCAAAATTACAATTAAATCATTCTTAACGAAAGATAATCTTCTGATTTAACAAAGTTCGTACCTGGTGATGCCAGGAACGGCATGGGTTGGGATATGCAGCATACGAGCAGCCTTGGCGGCATATAATAAAGAACGCTGCAGCTTAGGGAAGACTGCAGCGTTCTGGAGGTAATGAATTTCTTACAATTCCAATAATGCCTGAACCGGGTCCTTACCAAATAACAGTAATTCCGGCTTTTCCAAAAGTTCTTTTACTCTTACCAGAAATCCTACCGACTCTCTGCCGTCAATAATTCTATGGTCGTAGGATAATGCCAGATACATCATAGGGCGGATTTCTATTTTACCATCTATTACCATCGCCCTGTCCTGTATTTTGTGCATTCCCAATATAGCAGACTGAGGTATATTAATGATAGGGGTGCTCATCAGTGACCCGAACACGCCACCATTGGTAATGGTGAATGTTCCCCCTGTCATCTCATCTATTGTTAATTTATTATCGCGTGCTTTTTTGGCAAGTCCGGCTACCGCGCCTTCTATTTCAGCCATGCTGAGGCTTTCTGCGTTCCTGATGACCGGTACTACCAGGCCTTTCGGGGCGGATACGGCTATGGAGATATCACAGTACTCGTGGCTGATGATATTCTCTCCGTCAATATAGGAATTGACGGCAGGCCATTCCTGGAGGGCAATGGTACATGCCTTGGTAAAGAAAGACATAAACCCGAGGTTGATGCCGTGCTTTTCCTTGAAGGTGTCTTTGTATTTTTTACGGATATCCATAACAGGGCCCATATCCACTTCATTGAAAGTGGTGAGCATGGCCGTTGTATTTTTGGCCTCTACCAGCCTCCTGGATACGGTCTTACGGAGATTGCTCATTTTGGTAGCTTTCTCTTCGCGGCTGAACATCGGTTTGCCTGGTGTACGTCCCGGGTTTTCCAATGCTGATAAAACATCATGCTTCAGTATTTTACCATTGGTGCCGCTGCCGGTAACCGTTGACGGGTTCACTTTCTTATCGGCCATAATGGCGTTGGCCACGGGCGTTGCTTTTACATCAGACTGTACGGGAGCGGAAGCCGGTGCTGCCGCTTTCTCAGGCTGTGCTGCTTGTGCCGCAGGCGCTGCAGACGTTTCCTGTGCCGGTGCTGCCGGGGCAGCGGCACCTTCGGGGCGTGCAGCTTCATCATCTATCTTACAGGCAACATCATCTATATTTAATGTATCTCCCTCCTGTGCTACTATATGCAGAATCCCTGCTTTTTCGGCGTTGAGCTCAAATGTAGCTTTTTCGGATTCCAATTCGCAAATTATCTCGTCCCTTTCTACCCATTCTCCGTCTTTTTTGATCCATTGAACGAGTGTTACTTCACTAATTGATTCGCCTACAGGTGGTACTTTTATCTCTATCATTTTAATATAGATATAATGAGTTTATAATAAAGTTGTGATTTCTTTTTTTAATGTGCGTACAAAGTTAAACAAGTACATTTAGAATGCAAAGACATTTTATTTATCGGGCGCAAGGGGCCGTTAAAAGCCCATCAGCAGGTCTATGTCGGTGTACTTGAGGTTGAACCGCTTGGCTATGGTCTGGCTGGTCACGCATCCTTTAAACAGGTAAACGCCGTTACGTATGCCCTGCTTGGAGTGCAGCACATTTTCGATACCGCCCAGCTCCGAGCATCTCAGGATGATGGGCATCAGTACATTGCTGATGGCTTTGGAAGCGGTGCGCGATACGCCGGAAGCGATATTGGGCACGCAGTAATGTATCACGTCGTGTTTGGCGAACACAGGATTTTCGTGTGTGGTGGCCCTGGAGGTCTCAAAGCAGCCGCCCCTGTCAATGCTCACATCCACGATAACGGACCCGGATTTCATGGTCTCTACCATGCTTTCCGTCACCACTACGGGTGTTACACCGTTAATGGGCTTCAGGGCGCCTACGACCACATCGGCGGTGCTCAGCTCCTTCTGTAGGGCCTTGGGATCTATCACGGATGTGTACAGCCGGCGTCCCAGGTTATTCTGGATGCGCATCAGCCGGTAGATGGAATTGTCAAATATTTTTACGGTGGCGCCCAGTCCCAGGGCGGTCCTGGCGGCGAACTCAGCCACCACGCCGGCGCCCAGTATCACCACTTTTGCAGGCGGGATGCCGGAAATGCCGCCCAGCAGGATGCCGGTGCCGCTGTGTATATTGCTTAAATATTTGGCTGCCGTCATAATGGAGCTGCTGCCTGCTATCTCGCTCATAGAGCGTACGATAGGGTAGGTGCCGGAGTCATCCTTAATGGAGTCAAAGGCTATGGCGATGATCTTCTTCTTCATCAGCTGCTCCACTATCTTGGATTTCAGGAACGGCAGGTGCACGGGGGAAATGATGACCTGGTTGGGCTGCAGCAGGCAGACTTCCTCTTCAGATATAGGTGCGGACTTGATGATCATATCCGCCCTGAAGACTTCCGCCTTGTCGTAGGATACCTGCGCGCCGGCTTCACTGTAATCGTTGTCTGTAAAAGAAGATCGTTCTCCCGCATTGTGCTCTATCACCACCCTGTTGCCATTATTCACAAGGACGGCAACGGCGTCCGGAGTGAGCGCCACCCTGTTTTCCTGGAAAGAGCTTTCTTTGGGAATACCAATGAAAATACTTCTCTGGCTTGGAATGATTTCCAAAGTTTCCTCTAACGGAATATAGGAGAATCCGGGAGTTACTGAAGGACGCATAATCTTGATTTTTAATTAACCGGGAAAATCGTGGAGGAGATGCAGGGCTATTTCTCGTTTAAAGATGATTTCAGTGCATCAATGACTTTTACTTCCGTAGCATCAAAGTTACGTTCTATCGCCAGGTACCACGATATCCAGTCACCCAGGTAGATCAGGTAAAAGGCATTTTCCAGGTAAGAATTCCCTTTGGAGTATATTTCAAGGATATGAGGCGTATATTGTGCAATGGTTTCCTTATTCAGCTCCATCCTGAGCTTGGAACGTTCATGATCCATCTGTGTCCGTAAAAAGAACACCGCTTTGTTCGTATCAATGTCTCTCCAGCCTACCAGCTCATTATGGTTCATTTCCGGGATGACGTGGTGCCAGGCCAGCATTTTGCCATTCTCATTGAACTGCTGCCGCCACCGTATGGCCACGCCTTCCATATTGTTCTCTATATAGATGACGGGCATTTTATGCGCAATGGTCTGAGCGATCCGCAAAGCCTCCGCTTTGATGGCCTCTTCCTCGTTATCCAGTAAGGAGATGGCTGCCTGTATCTCGGTCTCAAAAGCATTGGATATCAGCTCAAAATGTGCCAGCGTATTTAATATCTGGGTCATAGAATATCCGAGGCAGCTCCTGGGAGGGAAGCCTGCAGGGATACGGATGCAGTCCAGCCCGTGTTCCTCGGACAGGTCGCCAATTTTACCGCCGGAGGTAATGGTAACGATAGGACAGCCCAGGCGTATCGCATCTTTCAGGCTGTATATGGTCTCTTCCGTATTGCCGGAGTAGGAGCAGGTGATGACTAAGGTATTTTTATGGGTAAACCTGGGCAGCGTATAGGCTTTGCTCACTATCACAGGCACATTGATCTTGTCAAATACATAATTCTGAACGATCGTACCACCAATCCCGCTTCCGCCCAGCCCGATTATCAGAACATTGTCAATATGCGTATTTTTTGCTAATTTGAACTGATAATTGTGGGCAATATCTAACGCTTTCATCAGCTGATTAGAAAATCCTGCTATGAGTTTATCCATATTATAGATATAAAAATAACTTTTATAAAATTGAGCAAACTTAATCAATTAGGTAATAAGGGAGAGCATATAGCCCAATTATTTTTGAAGAACAAAGGCTATATTATCCTGCATACCAACTTCCGGTTCCGGCATAAGGAAGTAGATATTATCTGCCTTGATAAAGATACATTAGTTTTTTGTGAAATAAAAACAAGAGCCTCTAAAATATTAGGGTTCCCGGAGGACGCCGTTACCAAAAGAAAGCAAAATTACCTGAAGGAATGCGCTGAGCTGTTTATGCTGGATCATCCGCAATACACCCGGCTCCGGTTTGATGTGCTCAGTATCATTATTAATAAAAATATAACAGAAGAGATCGTACATATAGAAGACGCTTTCTATTAATGCACCGTTACCTGGAAAGTTTGCTCCCGCCTGTTCTCATTCTCATCCTCCGTTTCTATCCTCAGCCGGTGTGTGCCTTTAGGCAGTCCAGCAGGCACCTGGTAGCTGAAAGTGTTCCCTTTCCTGCTGAATACCAGGAACTGGTCTCCCAGGAACGCTTTGAAGGACCGGATACCCGTGCTTTCTTCCTGTACGGTAACCCGTACCGCGGTATTCGGGTGCCAGGCGGAAGGTACTGCGGCCACCATCCGGGGCGCTACCGTATCTATTGCCACGAAGTAATTACCCATGGTCCGGATCCTGGCAAAGGCATAGCCGTTTACGAAGGAGGCCTTCAGGCCCGTCTGCGCCTGGGCGCCCGGCAGGGACTGGGCTTTTACCTCGTGTATGAATACCAGCTTCTTCCGCAGCTCAAAAGGTAACGGCCGCAGCAGCCTTATGTATAATTCCTGGGGGCTCGCCAGCGGGATGCGGTTATGGTGCAGCTGTAAAAGGCAGGACCAGGGATTGCTGCCCGGCTGCTTCCGGATATCCAGCAGGACGTCATCGTAAAAAGCGGAGGCATCCGTTCTGAAGACGTAATGCCTGTCCCGGTAGTCGAAAGCAGTGGCGGCTTTCCGTACCTGGGCTATGGCCGGGGTGCCGGGACCCTGTACATATTGGACGCTGAAGCGCAGCTCGCTGGTATTCCCGTAAAAGTCGCTGGTCACGATCCTGATATTTTTTACCCGGCCGTCAGACAGGTCGATCGCACCGTTCTGCTCCAGTACCTTGTAAAAGCTCAGCCCGTTGTTGTACGACCTGGACAGCAACTGTATCCATGCCTGCTGCTCTGCCTTGTATTTGAAGTCTGTGTACCCGTTGATGCACCTGTTCCGGGCAAAGTCCAGCTCATCCATCAGGGTACTGTACAGGAGCTGTCCGTCCGCATACATTTCAGTTTTGTACACACCCAGGTTGTTGGTGCTGTTATCCATATAGTCATCGGCTGTGAGTCCCAGCTTGATGACCGGGTAGGCGGTGATGACGGTCTGCGGGATGATATATTGGTTGTCCGGGGCCTTTACCGGGACGTATACCGCCGGGCTTTGCAGGTAGATGCTTGCAGCGGCGTTGTACACCGCCGCTTTACGGATGACGGGCGGGGTAGCGTCCTTGATATCAAACTGGAAATGCAGGGCGTTGATCACGCGCTGGGAAGCGGTGTTCCTGATCTCAAAATGCAGGTGCGGCGCTACGGAGCCGCCGGTATTGCCGGAGTATGCTATGCGCTGGCCTTTGGAATAGTATAAGGTAGCGGAATCCGGCTCAAAATCCACGTTCCACTGCCGGGCCCGGAGCTGCTGCTGCAGTACGGCCTGCTGTATCTTTTCGTCAAAGCTGTTGAGGTGCGCATACACGGTGGTATAGCCGTTGGGATGCTGCAGGTACAGGCAATTGCCATAACCGGTGTGCGAGACCGATATCCTGCTGATAAAGCCTTCGGCCGCGGCATAGACAGGCAGGTTCTCTTTCTGGTTGGTCTTGATGTCCAGCCCCGTATGGAAATGGTTGGGACGGAATTCGCCGAAATTGCCCGCAAGGTCGATAGGTATATCCATAGGATTGCGGAAATAACCTTTGGGATAAGCTGTCTGTGAGCGGGTTCCCTGGCTGTATAAAAGTGCCGCCAGTAAGGCCAGTGACCGGAGCGTTCTCATATTTCCTGGTTTGATGCTTTGTCAAAAATATACATTCACGCTTTATTTTGGATGGTAGTGATAGTTTAAAATAGTATTTTTACCTTTGACATCTTATAAATTGTGAAATATTATGCCTTCATTCGATATTTCTGCCAAAGCAGACGCCCAGACATTGGATAACGTGATCAATATTGTCAAGAAAGAAATTGCCACAAGGTACGACTTTAAAGGTGCCCACATCGTTGTGGAGCTGGATAAAAAGAACTTTATGGTGAACCTGGAGTTTGAGAATGACATGCAACTGCGCCAGCTGGAAGATATGCTGATCACCAAAGCGATGCGTAACGGACTGGAAGCCAGCACCTTTAATTTTGATAAGGAATATCACACCTCCGGTAAGGTACTGAAAAAGCAGGTGACGGTGATCAACGGCCTCAGCAAGGATGACGCCAAAAAGGTCGTGAAGCTGATCAAGGACAGCGGCCTTAAGGTCCAGCCGGCCATTATGGATGATATTGTCAGGGTTACCGGCAAAAAAATTGACGACCTGCAGGAGGTGATCCAGTTGTGCAGGAAGTCCGGCCTGAATCTGCCGCTGCAGTTCGTAAATATGAAAAACTAACCTTTCCCCATTCCTACTATTATGTTCCCGACATTTCAATATTTGGTTGACTATTTCTTGGGTGTAGATATTCCCGGGCTGAGCTTTTTAAAGACCTTTGGTTTCCTGGTAGCCGTATCGTTCATCGCGGCCGCGGTCGTGATCCGGAATGAGCTCAAAAGATACGCCGACGCAGGGGTATTCCAGGGCGTGGATAGCGTAGAGATAGTGAATAAGCCCGTGCGCATGCAAGATTATCTTATCAACGGGCTACTGGGCTTTATAGCAGGCTATAAGATAGGTGGCTTATTCGGGGCCGGTCCCGAAGCCGCTGAAGACCCGCTCAATTATATTATGTCCGGGCAGGGCAGTCTTACAATAGGTATCGCGCTGATGCTGGTATTTGTGGGTCTGAAATATATGGATGCCAGGAAAGTAAAAGGCCTGGCGCCGGCAGAAAGAAAAGTAAAGCTGTTCCCGCATCACCGGGTGGCCGACCTGCTCCTGATAGGGGCGGTGAGCGGCTTCGCCGGGGCAAAGATATTCAACGCCTTTGAGACCTGGGACAGCTTTGTAAAGGACCCTATGGGCAGCCTCTTCTCCGGGTCGGGGCTTACCTTCTACGGAGGGCTGATCATGGCCACGATAGCGCTGTATTTCTATGCCCGGAAGAAGAACTTCTCCTTCACACGCCTGTGCGATGCCGCAGCGCCCGCGCTGATACTGGCCTATGGTATCGGCCGTCTCGGCTGCCATTTCGCCGGCGACGGGGACTGGGGCATCTATAACAGCGCTTATATCACACAGGCGGATGGTACCCTGGTAAGGGCACAGCCGGGAGAATTTGAGCAGTATGTAGCGGCCAACCCCGGGCTGTTCACGGAATTTAACGGTCAGGTGCCTCATAAATACGCGCCGGCTCCCTCCGGTGTGCCAAGGTGGATATATGCGCAGAATTACCCGCATAATGTGAACAGGGAAGGTATCAGGATCAAAGGATATGAAGGCAGCTATCCTACCGTGCTGCCGGCAGCCGTATTCCCTACGCCCATATATGAGTTTTTTGCCTGTTTGCTGATATTCGGGTTCCTGATGCTGATCAGGAAGCGTATGCGCTGGCCGCTGCAGATATTCGGCATTTACCTGATATTCAACGGGTTGGAAAGATTCCTGGTAGAAAAAATCCGGGTGAACTATAAATATGACTGGGGATTCATTCATCCTACACAGGCGGAGATCATCTCCTTTATATTTATCGTGCTTGGCCTGTACCTCTGGCTGCTGAATCCTTATAAAAAGAAAGGGCTGCCGGCATCTAAATAATCATGGGTATGGAGCATGTGATCTGGAAGCGCCGGCAGCTGCTGGTCAATGGCCGGGAATGGATGACCTTTGAAACGGACAGTGCGTCGGAGCAGGCCGTACTGGTATATAAGGCCCTGGGCCTGGCCTATCCCAAGTTTTATAAGATGGATATACTGTCCAAAGTGGCTTACCTGTGCAGCGAGCTGCTGCTAAAGGATAAGGCTCCGTCCGCCTTTGACCCGGCCAGGACGGCTGCCTGTATTTCCACGGCGGACGGCTGCATAGAAGCAGATACCCGGTTCCTGGAAAGCACGGAAACGATCCCCAGCCCCGCTTTATTCGTATATACCCTGCCTAATATCATGCTGGGGGAGATCTGCATACGGCACAAGCTGAAAGGAGAGCAGGTCTGCTATAGCGCACCCCTTATGGACAGGGAGGATATGCGCTTTTACCTGCAGGATATCTTTACCAACCGCCGCCAGGAGCATTGCCTTTGTGGTCATGTGAATGTGCAGGATGATCTTGCGGATGCGGAATTATACTGGGTGGACAAAGCTACCTACACATCACTGTAAGATCAATCTCGGATGGCGTTGTCACTTTATTGTCTTGCTTACAGGGACTCATCGCTTTTACTGTCAATAATAATGGTTACCGGTCCGTCATTGACCAGGCTGACCTGCATATCCGCGCCGAAGGTACCTGTCCGGATTTTATGAGGCAGCAAGGCTTCCAGTTGCGCGACCAGGTATTCGTAAAGCGGTATGGCCTGCTCGGGGCGGGCTGCTTTGATAAAGGAAGGGCGGTTGCCCTTATGGGTGAGCGCATGGAGTGTAAACTGGCTGATGACCAATATTTCGCCGCCCGTGTCCCGGACGGAAAGATTCATTTTGCCCGCTTCGTCTGAAAATATCCGCAGGTGGACAATTTTCCGGAGCAGCCAATCGGCATCTTTTTGCTGGTCTGCCGCTTCAATGCCCAGTAAGACCAGCAGTCCTGACCGTATGCTGCTTTTCACGGTATGCTCTATGCTGACGTTGGCCTCTGTCACCCTTTGTATCACTGCTTTCATTATCGCCCGGTTTTTAGCTCAAACATACACATTTTTTACGGTACGGTTCATAGCCGGTAGCACGCACCCGGCCTGTGGCATAATAATAAAACCCGGTAGCCTTTAAGGCTACCGGGTTTTATCTTAATGTTTGGGACAGGACTTGCAGGGCTTTTTCCCCTTTTTATACTTTTTACAGCATTTCTTGGCTTCACCGCACATACCGTTTCCGAGGTAGCCGCCGCAGTACGGGAGATCATACTCAGGAAGGCTGGAACGGCAGCAGCGGGGAGGTCCCGGCTTTTTCATTATTACAGCTTATCAAAATAAAGGTTCAGGGTATCGCCTCTCAGACCTATCCTCATAGCTTCGAGGGAGATGATCTCGTTAGGGGCGATATTGCCGAGGTTCACGTTACAGCCCAGGAGGTTGAGGAAGAAAAGCTGCTGGGCTTTCTGGGGCGCTTCCCAGATCACTTTTTCGGCGGGTATCTGGGTGAGTATCTCATCTACCAGTCCTTCCCGCACTTCACCGCTGCCCCTGTATATGCCGATATTCCCGGCTTCACGGGCTTCCGCGATCACGAATGATGAGCCTGCGTTCAGCTCGCTCTGCATCTGGTTGAGCCATTTATAGGGCGCCATTACATTGGCGGCGTCCTTGGACCCTACTTCAGAGAATACCGTAAAGCCCTCTTTGGCAAAGCGTTCAATATACTTACATTTTTCGTTATGGGGAATGGTAATGCTGCCGTCCGATATTTCAACGTGGGTCATACCGAAGCTCTTCACGGAAGCGATATAATCTTCCATTTGTCCTCTCATCAGGTAGGCTTCAAATAGGGTGCCCCCGAAATAAAGCGCTATACCTGCATCTAAATAGGTGCTGATCTTTTTTTCCAGGTCAGGTGTTACGTAGGATGTGCCGAAACCTAATTTTACAACATCTATGTAGGGTTTGCCTGCTGAAATGAGATTTTCCGCTTCAGCTACGCTTAAGCCTTTATCCATGATCATCGTCAATCCGCTTGTCCGGGGCCGGGCTGTTCTTTCTGGTATTTTAGTTAATGGGATCAATGCCATCCTTGGGTCATTTTTTATATTATAACAATATCTGATTCCCGTGTAGGGTAGTGAGAACCAGGGTGCAAAAATACATTTTTCTTCAGAAAGTTAATATTATCTCCTGATGATAAAAAATGGGATTGATGATAATCAATCCCATTTGAATGTGTGCATATAGTATTAGATATTTACGGTATTTGTCCTGCCGCTGATCCTGCCTGTTTTCATCAAACCGTCGTAGTGACGCATTAATAAATGGCTTTCGATCTGCTGGAGTGTGTCTAAGATCACACCCACCCCGATCAGCATAGAGGTACCGCCGTAGAAATCCGAGAAGCCGCGGGTCACGCCTGCGAGGATCGCCAGGCCGGGCAGGATACCTGCAATGGCCAGGAATATGGAACCCGGAAGGGTGATCCTGTCCATCACCGCGCCGATATAGTCTGCCGTTGGCTGACCGCTGTGTATGCCGGGAATAAAGCTGTTATTACGCTGCAGGTTATCTGCAAGCTCGTTGGTATTGAAGGTCAGTGCCGTATAGAAATAGGTAAAGGCTATTACCAGGAATGCGTAGATCAGGTTGTACCATAAGGAGCCCGGATCGTTCATCGCCTGTATAAACTTATTGGCGCCCGGGTTATCCGTAGCAAAGCCGGCTACCATGGAAGGGATGAACAGCAGCGCCTGTGCAAAGATGATAGGCATTACACCGGCGGAGATCAGCTTCAGGGGAATGAAATTCCTGGATCCTCCGGTCAGCTCTTTGGTGGCATTGTTGCCCATTACCTTGCGGGCATAGGTCAGCGGTATTTTCCTTACTGCCTGTGTCAGCGCGATCAGTCCTATGATCACCAGCACAAAGAAGGCCATTTCAATGATAAAGAAGATCACTTTGTCATTCTCTACCTTGGTCTGCCATTCCTGCAGCAATGAATTCGGAAGGCGGGCGAAGATACCCACCATGATCAGCAGGGATACCCCGTTTCCAATACCTTTCTCCGTGATGCGCTCACCCAGGTACATTACAAAGAGGGTACCCGCGGTCAGGATGATCATAGTTGAGATATAGAAGAAAGGAGTGCTTACTGCATATACGCCGTTGGTGGCCTGGTTGATGAACTGGATGTATGCGAAGGCCTGGGCAAAGGTTACGATAATGGTCAGGTAACGCGTGTACTGGTTCATTTTTTGCCTGCCGCTTTCTTCTTTCTGCAGTTTGGCGAATTGCGGTATGATGATACCGGCCAGCTGCATAAAGATGGATGCGGAGATATAAGGCATCACACCGAGGGCGAATATGGCCGCGCGGCTGAAGGCTCCTCCGGCAAACATATTGATCAGTCCCAGCAGACCATCCTGAGCGGCATCTTTATCCAGCATGGCAGGGTCTACTCCGGGTAATACGATATAACAGCCTATCCTGTACACCAGGATCAGACCGAGTGTCAGCAGAATACGTTTACGGAGCTCTTCTATACTCCAGATGTTCTTAAGTGTATCGAGAAATTTTTTCACTTTATATGAAATATTTTACATTGGATTGCGAATAAACAACAAAAGGTGCATTTTACCAAATTTTTATAAACCTCAATTTAAATAATATTAGGAATATTTATATTAAGATTGTAAATTTTAGGCAAATGCACCTTTAAAGTTATGTTGAAATTCTTTTCTCCAACTTTAAGGTAATGAAAAGAATGCTGGGAGCTATTATGATAACAGGATGTATGATTACATAATAGTAACGGTACCGCCGGCAGTCTCAATAGCAGCTTTCGCTTTTTCACTTACTGCATTCACTACGAAATTGATCTTAGTGGAAATTTCACCGTTACCCAGGATCTTCACGAGGTCCGTACGGTTGATCAACCCGTTGATATACAGAGTTTCCAGGGAAAATTCCTGTAATTCGTATTTCTCAGCCAGGTAATCTATCTGACCTAAGTTGAACACTTTATATTCCACACGGTTCCTGTTCTTGAAACCACGCTTAGGCATACGGCGCTGGATAGGCATCTGGCCGCCTTCGTGACCGATCTTGGATTGGTAACCGGTACGGGATTGCTGTCCTTTGTTACCTTTTCCGGCGGTTACACCGTAACCGGAACCTTCACCGCGACCTACTCTCTTTACTTTGTGCTTGGAACCTGCAGCAGGTTTTAAATTGTGTAATTGCATGACTGAATACGTTTTTTACTTACGCGGTGTATTTGCAACCGCTCGCTTTAATGAAAATGAAAATATAACTGACAGTGTGCCCGCATATGCAGGCACACTGAAAAGTACGGATTAGGCGTTTACTTCTTCAACCTTTACCAGGTGCAGAACTTTGGCTACCATACCTTTAACCTGGGGAGTAGCTTCTACTTCAACACTTGAATTTAATTTACGTAAACCTAAAGCAATAAGCGTACGCTTTTGACGCTCAGAGCGGTCAATCGAGCTTTTAACTTGAGTTACTTTTATTTTTGACATGACTTTTGTTATTTAAATAAGGTGTAAAAATGTTAAATGATCATCCGGGAAAGCACGTTGGGCTGCCGGTTTTAACCATTAAATACTTTTTTCAGGCTTACGTTACGTTGCTTGGCTACCTGAATAGGCTCGCGTAATTCGCTCAGCGCCTTTACCGTGGCTTTTACCACGTTGTGAGGATTGGCGGATCCCAGGGATTTAGCCAGTACGTCTGTATAGCCTGCGGCTTCCAGTACGGCGCGCATGCTGCCCCCGGCCAGTACACCGGTACCTTTTGCGGCTGGCTTGATCAGTACTTTTGCAGCGCCTGCCTTAGATAAGATATCGTGTGGTAAAGTACCGTTCATTACAGGCACTTTGATCAGGTTTTTCTTGGCATCATCGATACCTTTGGCAATAGCTTCCTGTACTTCCTTGGCCTTACCCAGACCCTGACCTACCACACCATTGCCGTTTCCTACCACTACCAGGGCGGAGAAACTAAATGCGCGACCACCTTTAGTGGTTTTAACAACGCGGTTGATGGCAACCACCTTGTCTGTTAATTCTGTTTCAGAACTTTTTACTCTGTTATTTTGAGACATTTTTTAACTTTTGAATTTTCAGGGTACCGGACCCTGTGATCAATAATACTTTTATTTAAAATATTCCAGCGCCTGTAGCGCTGAGATGCGGGAGCGGCCGGGTTAGAATTTCAGTCCGCCTTCACGTGCGCCGTCCGCCAGGGATTTAACACGTCCGTGATACAGGTATCCGCCACGGTCAAAGATACAGGTTTCAATACCTAAGGCCTGGGCTTTCTGCGCGATAGCCTTACCTACGAGGGCGGCGATTTCGGATTTGGTGCCTGTTGCTGCGGCGATATCTTTCTGACGGGAATTGGCAGCTGCCAGTGTAACTCCGCTTGCATCATCGATCAACTGAGCGTAGATGTCCTTGTTGGAACGGAAAACCGATAAGCGTGGTTTTGCTGAAGTTCCGTTTACATTTTTACGAATGCGCCAACGTAATTTCTGACGACGTAAAACTGTTTTTGCTGTTTTAGCCATTTTAAATTGTTTTGCACGGGCTCACCTTACGTTCAACATCAGGGCAATTATAAATGTACCTTTTTTACATGGATTATAGTCACCCATTGAAAGCTGTAAGACGGCTGCCGAAGGTTAATGATAAAAATAGACAATACGTCTAAATTAAATAAGGATGCAAAATTACTACATTATTCTGTTTATCAAAATTTATTTTTTAAAATAATTATATTAACAATGCGTTATAGGAAGTATTTCCAAAAAAAATGTGTTCCTACCCAATAAAATATCACCTTTGTGCGTCTATTACTATTATACTGCCGGATATAAACCGGGTATCTTTCTTATATGAGTCCATACAGATTATACATAGCCAGGATAGTTTTCAAGCATCTGGATCATCCCCAGGATTACATACTGTTCACCTATTGTATAGATGCCATTAATTATAAAGAGGCGTACCAGCGTGCGCTTATAGTGGCCAGCGAGCAGTTCGCAGAGCTCAATAAAAAAAGCCGTTACAGCTTTGTAGGCCTGCAGGAGCTGACATTGCTGAACAGCATACGGAACGAAAACCAGAGATCCCTCATCTCCGATAATGTGTCTGACGTGGACGAGGACGCGCTCAAGACCTATCATGACCAGCTGATCATGAAGCTGAGCGACCTGAGCGTATAAGCCTTTAATTTTTCATACTCCTTAAACCATTTAAATACCTCATAGTCTATGTGTTTAAATGGTTTTTAATTTTTAATTGCGTTATTTTATGAAAAGGATATTACTATTACTGCTGACCGGAACATTGATATTGGGACTGGCCTCCTGCCGCAGATATGCTCCTGCACCTGTAGGACCGCGCCTGGTAGCCTACCAGTATGTGGATGAATTCAATGATAACAGGGGCAACTGGGCTTTTGCAGATGGTCCCAACCTGGCATACGGCGTAATATCCGACGGTACTTTCAAATTCGACTATAATGACGACGGTTCCCAGGCCTATTATGTATCCAAGGATATTATCTTTAATATGGATGAGGATTTTACGGTGGAAACAAAGCTGGGTTCCGACAATACTTTCGGTCTCCTGATAGGCTATAACGCATCCACCGGCAGCTACGGCTATTCCTTTACTATTGACTATAACGGAAAATACGCATTATATGATGAAGGTGGTAACGGGTTTGGTACCCAGATCACTGAGATCATTCCTCCCACTTACTCAAGTGCAGTGAAGGGCAACGGCGACTGGAATACGGTCCGCATTGAGCAAAGGGGCAGCAGGTGGATAGGGTATGTGAACAACCGGGAAATATTCCGCGTGCCGGCCAGGACCCTGATGGCGGGTAGTGTAGGCTTTGTGGCGGTGCCCTTCACACGGGGCGAAGCGGATTATATCCAGGCAGATTGGTTGGAGCTGGAATAATATTTTTGTAAATCTTACGTTATGAAATGTAGCCGGGTAAAATAGCTCCCGGCTGCATTTTTTTTATTATATTCATTTTGGGATCCATATGAAAGCATTCGGTTCTGTTATTATAGCCTGCCTGTCCATCCTGCTCGCCGCAAATTTTTTCTTATCCTGCAATAAGCGTCCCTGCGGCGCCCCCTATGTGGAGCATTACCAGGAAGTGCCGGATTTCAGGGGCTTTGATGCCGATCTGAATGCCAAGATCACTTACACGTACGGCGCTGTGCCGGGTGTCAGGATACACGGCGATTCTGCGACCCTTTCGGCAATAGGCTACCACGTAACGGGCGGCATACTGGTGCTGCGGTATAAAAAGCCGAATGCCGTACATGCCCGCCCGGTAACCGTTATCCTTACATCCCCGGCGCTGAAAACGGTCAGCGTGGCCGGTTCGGGCAGCCTCGTAATGCCTGTGCTGAGCGCTCCCGAGCTTACCGTGAAGATGGCAGGCAGCAGTAATGTGGTGATAGGCTCGCTGGAAGCCGGCCGGGCCAGTGTCTCCGTCCTGGGCAGCGGCAATTTTATCATGGAAAGCGGTACCGTGCAGCAGCAGACGGTGTCGGCGGCAGGCAGCGGCTATGCCGATATGAGCAACTGTGATATTACAGCCGCGGCAGTAAGCATATCGGGCAGCGGTGATGTGTACAGCCGGAAGCAGACGGATGTGCAGCTGCAGCAAACAGGTTCCGGCAGGCTGATCCGTAAAGAATAGTTATTTCCTGCAGTTTGCGGCGCAGTGAAGACCGTTTCTCATAAATAGGCTGTAATTTTATTTCCCGGATCCGTTTTGGTTGTGGTCTTCCCGGTTGCAGGGATGGCTTATATACCTATCGGGATCCGGTAATACTCACCACACAGCAGCTTATTTATGAATTTTTATACCAGGAAACTTGTCAAGCCGGAAGACCTGAACTCCAATAATACCTTATTTGGCGGCAGCCTGTTGAGATGGGTGGATGAAGAATCCGCCATTTATGCTATTTACCAGTTAGGCACCAGTAAATGTGTGACAAAGTTTATGTCCGAGATCAACTTTGTGAGCAGCGCTAAGCAGGGAGATGTAGTGGAGATAGGTATCAAGGCCATGGCTTTCGGCCGTACCTCGCTTACGCTGACCTGCGAGGTCAGGAATAAGATCACCCATAAAACGATCCTCACCATTGATAAGATAGTCTATGTAAGCGTCGATGATGAAGGCAAGCCCTGGCCTCACGGTAAGGACCACATCCGTTACAGCGACGACCGCCTGAAAGAAGAAGAATAGAACCCGTGTTGTGTCCGTTGTGCCGGCAGGATCAGAACCAGCACGCATAACGGACGCCTAAGGGAATGGATATCCCGTTGATATGCGCGGAAAACCCGGCGGCGGTACCGTCGGCAAATGTGAAGCTGTGCCGCATAAACGCTTCGCGTCCCTTTTGGAACATCCTGCTGATCCCGGCTCCCGCGAACAGGGCCAGCTCATGCCGGTGCTGTTTATCCAGGTAATACCCGGCTGTTACGGGAACGGAGGTTTCCCAGCGCCGCAGGGTCCCGGTATATACTGCTGCCAGTACTTCCCGGACATTATTGTCGTTGGAGTGACGGGAAGCGGTAAGGGTAACGGCTTCAGGATTAAGCCTGTATCGCTGTTGCAGCCCGGCCTGTATCCAGAACCGGGGCAAGCGGGGAACCGCTATCCTGTAATGTATGCCCGCCCCGATGCTCCATTGAGAGCATCTGATAGAGGACCAGTTATTATTATATCCCGTTGCCGTAAAGCGTATCTGCGTATGGTCCACCACTGTTTCCAGGATCAGCCTGTGGAAAGGAGCGGGCTTCCAGGCGGTCAGGCTGCCGGCCCGGACGTGTATGCCTGGCGGAAAATGGTACAGCTCCCGGTCATAATGGTACTGGTTCAGGAACAGGGCAGCGCCGCCCTGCGCATATGCTCCCCATTGCAGCCGGTCCTGCCCGTACACAGGGACCGCCAGCACCAGTATCGCGGCAGACAGGTATGTTTTCAGATGGCTTTCCATATTATTTCCGTATGATGCCGGGTAATTTCAGCCCGCCCAGCTCCGGACGGAACCACTTTAATACTATCGTTACGAACGCCACCAGCAGTACCACGCCGCTGCCGGTGCTGATGAAGAAGGACAGCGATGAATTGTCCTCTGTATGAAAGGCGGCTTTTACCAGCATGTGAACACCGAATATGCCCAGCATCAGCACGATGATCTTACCGATATCCGCTAAGGGGTAAGGTATGGGGAAATACTTCTGACCCGCAGCATAGGATACCGCGATCATAGCAAAGTAGCATGCGAAGGTGACCCAGGCGGTAGCGTACATACCATAATAAGGTATGAAGATGTAATTGCCCGCCAGCGTTATGACCGCTCCCAGCAATGTGATGTAGATGCCGGCACGCATCCTGTCGGTGATCTTGTACCAGACGGACAGGTTGTAATAGATGCCGAGGCAGATATTGGCCATCAGCAGGATAGGCACTATACCCAGCCCGGAACGGTAAGCGTCTGCGATCAGGTATTTCCAGGCATCTATGAATAGCAGGGTAAACAGGAACGCGATGCAGAGGGTGAATACGAACCATTTCATGACCTTCGCGTACAGCAGCGGGGAGTTCTTGTCTGCCGCCTGCTTGAAGAAAAAGGGCTCGGCTGCCATTTTAAAAGCCTGTATGAACAGGGTGATAAAAATAGCCAGCTTGTAATTGGCCGAATAGATACCCACCAGCATTTTGGATATATCCGGGCTTGCAGGCAGCAGCTTGGCCAGCATCAGCCTGTCCAGCACTTCGTTCACCATACCTGCCAGACCGATAACGATCATCGGGCTGGAATACCTGAACACCTCTTTCCACAGCGACCGGCTGATACGGAAGCGGAAAGTGCGCCACTCTTTAAAGAGCATCAGGATAACAAACACGTTCATGAGCAGGTTGGCCAGCAGCAGCAGGCCCATCCTGTTCTGGCTGAAATACCACGCTTTTCCCCAGGCCGCAGGATGGTTTTCATAATACAACGGCAGGTAAGCGATCAGGAAAACGACCAGGATGATATTGATGATGATGCCGCCCAGCTTGATGAAGGCGTACTTCCGCGGCTGGCTGTTCTGCCGTAAACGTGCGAAAGGAATGGCTGCGATGGCATCCAGCGCAATAATGGCCAGGGCCCACAGGATATATTCGGGGTGGTCGTAAAAGCCAAGGTAGGCGTTGATCTCCCTGCTGAAGAGGCCGATACCGGCACACAGCAGGAGGGAGGAGAGCAGGAGGGAGCCGAAAGTGGTCTGGAAAAGCCGGTCCTCGCTGATACCCGCTTTATTGCTGAACCGGAAATAGCCGGTCTCAAAACCGTAGGTAAAAACGATATTGGCAAAGGCGATGCAGGCATACAGCAAGCTGTAATCCCCATATTCGGCTACTCCCTTGGCATCGCTCATCAGGTAGGAGAGGATGGGGGTCAGCAGGTAGTTGAGCATCTTTGCCCCTACGCTGCTCATTCCGTACCAAAGGGTTTGCCCCGCTAATTTTTTGATTGTTGACACCTGGTAATGTTTATGCAGACAAATGTATAATAATGTATAATATTAATTTCTTTCGCTGAGCTCCAGCCACCGGAGCTCTTTCTCTTCCAGCTCGCTGTTGATCCGTTGTATCCTTTCGGCAGCCTGCTGGAGCGCTTCATACTCCATGACCCCGGTGCTCATCTCCTGTTCCAGGCGGGACTTTTCTGCTTCCAGCTTTGGAATGTCCATATCCAGTTGTTCCAGCTCCCGTTTTTCCTTAAAGGATAACTTTTTACCGGCAGCGATGGCGGGCTGCTCCGCTACCGGTGCTGTGACAGCTACCTGCTCTGCTTTTTCGGTTTCCTCTTTCAGCTTTTTGGTGAATACCTCTTCCAGCCTGTACTGGGTAAAATTGCCCGGGTAGTCCCTGACAACCCCGTCGCCCTCGAAAACGAACAGGTGGTCTACGATCTTATCCATGAAATACCTGTCGTGCGAGATGATAATGATACATCCCGGGAAGTTGAGCAGGAATTCCTCCAGCACGCCCAGGGTAGGCAGGTCCAGGTCGTTGGTGGGCTCATCCAGCACCAGGAAATTGGGATTCCTGAACAGTATGGTCAGGAGCTGCAGGCGCTTTTTCTCCCCGCCGCTCAGCCTGGAGATATAGGTGTATTGCTTTTCCGGTGAGAACAGGAAGCGTTGCAGGAACTGGGCCGCGCCCAGCTTGGTACCGTCAGCCAGCGGGAAGAACTCCGCTATGTTCTTTACATACTCAATGACCCGCATATCTTCCTTCACCTGCAGGCCCTCCTGGGAGAAGTCGCCGAATACCACTGTCTCGCCGGTATTGATCTTGCCGCTGTCCTGCTGCTCCTTGCCCAGCAGCATATTGACGAACGTGGATTTACCGACGCCGTTCTTACCAATAATGCCAATGCGTTCGCCTTTCCGGAACGTATAGTCGAATCCCTGCAGGATCACTTTATCGCCGAAGGATTTATACACTTTCTTCAGCTCCAGTATCTTGCCGCCGAGCCGTTCCATTTTCATGGCCAGCTCCAGCTTTTCCTGCGGCCGCTTCTGTGTAGCCCGTTCTTTCCATTCGTAAAAGGCATTCTGGCGTGCCCGGGATTTGGTGGTCCTGGCCTTGGGCTGCTTGCGCATCCATTCCAGCTCTTTACGGTACCTGTTCCGTGCTTTTTCCAGGCTGGCCTGCTCCTGCTCATAGCGGATGGCCTTCTGTTCCATATATTGTTCGTAATCTCCCTTGCAGGTGTACAGCGTGCCGTTGTCTATCTCTATGATCTGGTTGCAGACGGCTTCGAGGAAATACCGGTCGTGGGTCACCAGCAGGAGGGTGACGTTATCTCTGCCCAGGTAATGTTCCAGCCATTCTATCATATCCACGTCCAGGTGGTTCGTGGGCTCATCCAGTATCAGCAGGGTATGGCGGTGCTCCAGGTCCATATCTATCAGTATCTTGGCAAGGGCAATGCGCTTGCGCTGTCCGCCGGACAGGGTGCCTGCCGGCTGGTCGAGGTGGTGGATGTTGAGCTTGCCCAGTATCTGCCTGACCACCGACTCAAAGTGCCAGGCATTCAGCTCGTCCATGATCCGCATGGCCTCTGCCATCAGCAGCGGGTCCGGGCTGTCCTGGTCTGCAAGCTGTTCATACTGCCGTATGGCGTTGATAACCGGATGGTCGAACTGGAAGATGTTATCTAAAATATTCTTGTCATTATCCAGGACCGGGTCCTGCTCCAGGAAAACCACGTTGACATCCTTATGTATCCATACTTTTCCCTCATCTGCCAGGTCTTTCCCGTGGATGATCTTCAGCAGCGATGATTTGCCGGTCCCGTTAAGGGCTACCAGGGCTATCTTGTCACCTTCGTTGATGTGGAAGCTGATATTTTCAAAAAGAGGTTTGTCCGCGTAAGTCTTGGTAAGGTTTTCTACAGATAGATAATGCATGCTGCAAAGATAGCGAAATGGGAATGCAGGAAGAAACAGAAAAAGATTCCCCCCTGGCCCAAGGTTTAGCCTTCTGTTTACGTCTTTTAATGGAACGTTAAAATAAGAATGTATGGAAAAAAGATTTTTACTCTTTGCCTGGCTATTCATGCTGGCTGTGGCAGGCAGGGCGCAACAGCCTGCTTTTGAAAAGGTGGAATGGTACGACACCTGTACCTTTAACCCCGTGACGACCAACTGGGAAAAAAAGCTGGTCTATACCGGTAAAACGGTGAATACCCGTGACGGGGCGTTTGCGACCATTAACCTGGTGACAAATGTCGGGGGCAATCCTATAGTCCAGATTGATACCGCTACGGTGATCAATAACCGGTTCTATAAAGTGTATGATTACTGGTTCAATATTGATTCCATGAATGTGGAGATGCGATACCTGTATCCTATTCTTTCGGTCTACCTGCTTAGCGGTGTTTCATGGGCGCCTTATTTTAATCCTGCAACAGATACCATCTATGACCAGGTAGATTTTGGAAATGAATATACCATGTGCCCTGTATATTACTGGAAGGAGATCAGGGATTGCAGGACCATGAATGTGGTATGGTTCACGGATATGGACAATGATTGTTATTACGACCGGTTTGATGACCATCACTGGCACCCGGAAATGGCGGTTTACAGGAATAACGTGCTTGACAGGATTGTTTCCAGTGCATCCAAATTCAGAAGGGGACTGAACCTTTTCGATACCAACGCTGTAACGAACGATGAATTCCTGGTAAGGCCGTTATTCAATAATGCCACCTGCCTGCCGGGTAATGAGTTCCGGGTGCGGCTGGATACGCTGTCAGGCAGGAATAACCAGGTGCAGATGGGCATTCAGTTAAGCAGTACGCCCGACCTGATCCTGCAGGTGCACAGCGCTATCAGGGTACAGTCTTCCTTCAGTTATGTCACGCTGGAGTATTTTAACAATTATACAGGTTCCAGGAATGCCCATATAGAATATACGATCCCGGATAATTACGACTTTGTGAGCACCTCGCATACCAATTATACCATAGCGGGAAATGTGATTACCTTTAACCTGGGAACATTGCCGCCGGCAGCACATGGACGGGTTGACCTGCGTTTGCGTGCCAACAGTGTGCCGCGGCAGGGAGATACCGTATTACAGGAAGCTACTATTTTCCCGGTAACCGGAGATGCTGTACCATCCAACAATACGTACAGTAAATACGAGACCGTCCTGTCAAGCTGGGATCCCAACCAGAAAACCTCGATCCCGGAACATTACCTGGCAGATGCCACCGCACCTATCAGGTATATCATTGATTTTGAGAATTTAGGCAACGATACAGCCTTTTATGTGTATATACTGGATACCTTGTCAGTGCTGCTTGATGTCAGCACCCTTAAAATAATAGGAGCTACCCATAAGTTCGACCTCGACCTGGATGCTTACGGCAGCCGGTATGTGCTGAAGCTGCGTTTTAATGATATAGGGCTGCCCGGACGTAACCGCCCTGAGCAGAATAAGGGATATATCATTTATGAGATCGCTCCGAAAGCAGGGTTGCGCAAAGGGCAGCAGATCGAAAATACGGCACATATCTTTTTTGACTATAATGATCCTGTCGTTACCAATACGACCCTGAATGAGTTGCATCCTAACGGGATCACTTCCGGGCAGGCGTCCATCCGGCTGAACATCCGTCCCAATCCTGTAAAAGATGTCATCCGGGTAGATAATCTTAATGGTATGGCCATACGGGCGGATATCTATGATGTTACGGGCAGGAAAGTAGCAGGCTACAGCCTGGAGAAGGGCTTGAATGCTTTTGATGTGTCTGACTGGAACGCTGGCGTATATGTTATCAGGTGCATGGCGCCCGGCGGTGAGACCCGGATATTCAAAGTAGTAAAAGAGTAAAGGGGCAGCTATAAGTAAAAAGACCATCCGTAAGGATGGTCTTTTTATGTTATGAGCAGAAGACGCGATTCGAACGCGCGACCCTAACCTTGGCAAGGTTATGCTCTACCAGCTGAGCTACTTCTGCGTGTTTTGTGGGTGCAAAAATATGAACCCACTTTTATTTTTCCAAATTTTTTTATTTTATTTTTCCGCCGCCTGCATAATAACGGCTCCAGTAAGCATCTTCGAGGCTGCTGATCACTACACCTTTGGAACGGGATGAATGGACGAACTTGCCGTCTCCGAGGTAAAGGCCCACGTGGGAGATGTTCCTGCTCCTGATCTTAAAGAATACCAGGTCTCCTTCTTTCAGGAGGTCGGCATCGCTGATATATTCCGTTTCTTCAAATTGTGCTGCTGAAGTACGCTGCAGTCTTGCCCCGTACACTTCCGAGCATAATTCTCTTACAAAAGCGGAACAGTCAATACCTTTCCTACTGTCGCCTCCGTACCTGTATGGTGTGCCATACCAGTCGTCTATAAAGCTATACAGGGCAGTATTGCCTTTCTTCTTGCCTATTTCAATATTGTTCTTGGCTGTTTTGGTATTTTCGGCAGGCTCTTCCTCGTTGGCGGCCTGGATGTTATTGTCTACTACACGGTAGCTTCTCTTGGTTGTGGTCGTAGTGGTAACCACCTCGTTATTGTTTTCTATCACCACATTATCCATGAATTGTGGCGCTGAAGCTGCAGGTTTTTTATTTCTGTCATTACTGGCCATGCGTTTCTGTGCGGTAGCTGAAACAGAGGCGAGCGTCATTACAGATAACCCTAAAATACGTAGCATTAACTTCATAAGGTTGTTATGTATGAAACAAGTTGTGTGAATGTCAAGCTTCAAAGATAACTATCAATTACAGAAAATCCTACATAATGGTTGCATATATTTGAAATTTCATAAAAAATTAAGATTTAAAGAATTTGGCAGGAATGCCGGTCACATCTGTAATCTTAATGTAAATTTGCAGTATGAATTCAAGATCCGTCAGAGTGCGTTTTGCACCCAGTCCTACCGGTGGGCTTCATTTGGGAGGTGTCCGTACCGCATTGTTCAATTATTTATTCGCTAAAAGATATAACGGGAAAATGGTATTGCGGGTGGAAGATACCGACCAGACCAGGTTTGTCCCGGGAGCAGAGCAGTATATAGTGGATTGCCTGGAATGGTGTGGTATCGTAACCGATGAAAGCCCGCTGCAATCCGGTCCTTACGGCCCCTACCGCCAGAGCGACCGTAAGCCCATGTACAGGCAGTACGCGGAGCAGCTTATAGTGCAGGGTGACGCCTATTACGCTTTTGATACGCCGGAGGAGCTGGAGAAGATGCGTGAGGATCTCAAGACCCCGGAAAATCCTTCACCCCAGTATGACATCACGACAAGGATGCGGATGCGTAATTCCCTGAGCATGCCGCCCGGTGAGGTGGATGCGCTGCTGGAGGCCGGTATCCCGTATGTGATCCGCTTCAGGATGCCGGAAGGCGAGACCATACAGTTTGACGATCTTATCCGCGGCAGCATCAGCAATGATACCGGCCTGCTGGATGATAAAGTATTATTGAAAAGCGACGGTATGCCTACCTATCACCTGGCCGTGGTGGTGGATGATTACCTGATGAAGATATCGCATATTTTCAGGGGCGAGGAATGGCTGCCCAGCGCTCCCCTGCATGTATTGCTGTGGAAAAAGCTGGGCTGGGAGCAGGATATGCCGCATTTCGGGCACCTGCCGCTCATCCTGAAGCCCGATGGCAACGGTAAATTAAGCAAGCGTGACGGTGACCGCCTGGGCTTCCCGGTATTTGCCATGGACTGGACGGATCCCCAGACCGGCGAAAAGACCATCGGCTTTAAGGAAAGAGGGTTTCTGCCGGAGGCTTTCCTTAATATGCTGGCATTCCTGGGCTGGCACCCGGGAACCGAACAGGAAATATTCAGCCTGGCGGAGCTGGAGGCGGCATTCAGCGTGGAAAGGATCTCCAGGTCGGGCGCCAAATTTGATTATGAAAAAGCCAAATGGTTCAACCAGCAACATATACAAAGAACGGATAATGCTGTGCTGGCTGCCGGGGTACTCCCGTTCCTCGAAGCGGCGGGACTGCCCGTGGATAATAAGGATGTGCTGGTCAGGGTGGTAAGCCTGGTGAAGGACCGCTGCCACACACTGGCGGATTTCGCTGAGCAGTCGGCCTTTTTCTTCAGGGCCCCGGAGCAGATTGACCTGGACAGCATCAGGGGAAAATGGACGCCTGAAAAAGCAGCCTTCTACCGGGAATGGTCTGATAACTTTAACGCGGTAGGGTCCTGGGATCACGAATCCATTAATGCCTCTTTTGAAACGGCAGTAGCGGCTTCCGGCATTAAAAAAGGAGAGCTGATGCTGCCTTTAAGGATCATGCTGGTAGGCGGCAAGTTTGGCCCTAACGTCATGGATATTATGGAAATTATAGGAGCGGCGGCCTGTAAAGAAAGGATTGAAGCCGCGCTGGCACAATTATAAAAAGGATTGCAGGCGCAGGATATGTTAATGAGTTCTAAAACTTAAATATTTTTTCCGGCCTGACCCAACGAAAGACCAACGGCCTCCGTCTATATAGGTGAGTTGTTTAATGTTATTTATTAGAGATCACATTTTAAACAATGTGGTCTCTTTTTAATGCTCACAAGATAGTCATTTTTGTTTCAAGTCTAATAGTGTTCTGTAGTTTTTACTATGGGACATTTTTTTATTTGGTGTGATCCGGAAAACCTGAACCTGGATGCTGGAGAGGATAAAATGAATAAAAGGCTGCCGGTACGGAGCAGCCTCTTATAGGTTGTATTTGCTACAGGTTGTTATCTTAATGCTGTACCACGAATTTCTTTGTTAAAGATGACGTTTTGCTGTTAATATGTAAATAATAAGCGCCACCGGGTAGTCCGGAAGTCGAAATGGTAGCCTGCGTTTTATCTAATATACCTTGCAGGAGAACTTTCCCTTCAATATTGGTAATAAAGAAGTCTGCATCTTGGTAATGCGCTGCCGATGTAATATAAAGATAATCGTACGCCGGGTTCGGGAATAAATACACACCCGGGTCATTATCCAGGGTTGGTATATCGGTTACTGTGGTATTCACTGAGGCAATATCGGAGTAATAGGATTCACCGTAATCATTATAGCTGACAAGGCGGTAAAGATATACATTATTTGTCGTGACGGAAGCATCTTCGTAGCTTACGGTGTTGGACGGCAGATCCGCAATCCTGAAATAGGCCTGGGAATCCCGGTGCGATCGTTCTACAATAAAACCATCTTCGTCATCTGAACGGTCCTCCCAATTTAATTGTACCGACACCCTACTATGGTCAAAAGTGCCGGATAAATGAATGGGAGCAACCGGTACCAGGGAAAACTTTAAAAGGAAAATATTCAGTCCTGAAACGCTGCGCGTATTGGTACTAAAAGGACCCGGATCAAAATCAACTCCGGATAGTGAGCAAAAAGCGCCGGCGAAATAGACGCAACCTTTCCTGTCTGTTTTTACAGCGTAGCCGACACTATTGTTGTAGGCATCCGGTTCTGCGATATTATAGGAATAGATATGCTCACAATCTTTGTTATACTTGGCAATAAAGATATCGCTGTAACTGCCTCCAACCGCACTCAGAATATGCGTCCCGGGACCCGGATCAAAGTCAACCTGTCTCCTGAAGGCACCCGTGATGAAAAAATCATCCTGGTCCGTTAAGGCTATAGACTGACCGTCGACATTGGTGTTGGTACTGTCATTACCCAGCTTGTGCGCCCACAGGAAATTGCCGATATTGTCCAGTTTCAGGAGGAAGAGGTTGGTATTCCTGTATGGTGTAGACAGGTATCTGGTGCCTGGACCGGGGTCAAAGTCTATATCGGTTCCGCTGAATCCACCCGTCACATATACATCTCCTGACAGGCTCACTGCAATTGAATTGCCAAAATCGTTCCGGCTGCCCCCAATGCCTTTAGCCCACAGGTACACTCCATTATTGTCGTATTTGGCAACAAAGATGTCCTGTCCGCCATTTGTATTAATAATGGCAGCGCTTGTGTCGGGATCAAAATCAGAAGTACGATTGATATAACCGGTAACATATACATTACCCTTATCATCTGTCCTGACATTTTTACCTGCCCCGACACCGATTGTATTGGCCCAGAGATACTCTCCGTTATTATCATATTTAGCTAAAAATATCCCATATCCCAATACCTGTTGATTGGTGGTGCCCGGATTGAAATCCATATCGCCGCCGCTTTCCCCGGTTATGTAGATATTGCCGAGTTCATCAGTTGCTAAGCTGTAGCAGAAATCATCATACCTGCTCCCGAACTTTTTAGCCCAGAGAATCTGCCCGGCCTTATTGAGCTTAATAAAGAAAATATCTTCACCTCCGCTCGTTCTGAAACTTATATGAGTGCTCGTTCTTGTTCTGAGGTCCAGTGTCCCCTTAAACTGTCCTACTATAAAAACATTACCGGAATCATCGGTTGCAACAGCATTACCTCTTTCTCCCGAAGGTCCCAGAACGTTGGATGCAAATTGTTGCACCCAGACTAACTGACCTGAAGCATCATATTTGGCAAGATAAACGCCTCCAAAGGGCTGCCCGTCTAATATCCTTGTGCCTGCTCCGGGATCGAAATCAGCAAGCTCGGTAAAGTGTCCTGTAATGTATGTATTGCCTTCTTTGTCCGATGTCACATCATTTGCCCGGCTCATGCCGGTTTGCCCGCCTATGCGGTTCACCCAATGAAAGCGCTCCTGTGCATAACTCCTGACGGATATAAAGGATATCCAGATCATTAAAATAATACCGATAGATCTCATGCAGATTTTGATTGTTGTGATTAAAAGTTAAGCGAAAAATTAGCGGGTGCGAATTTATGCAAAAAAACAGGAACCGGATGGATTGACTGAATTAGTAATAAAACGTCCGGGACATTACTCCCAACTAATCCTTAATTTATTGTAATTTTGCACTCTTATTCAGAAAACTTATTTTTTAATCACACTTACAAAAAATGCAACACCATTTAAGCGAACAAGAGATCGTCCGTCGTGAGAAGCTGGCCGAACTGGAAAAATTGGGCATTGAGGCATATCCTGCCGCATTATATGACATCACTCATACCAGTGAGGAAATCAAGAAGGGATATTCGGAAGAACGAAAGGATGACTTTAAGGAAGTGAGCATTGCGGGACGTATCATGAGCGTCCGTGATATGGGAAAAGCCAATTTCGCTGTGCTGCAGGATGCGGTAGGTAAGATACAGGTCTATATCCGTCGTGATGATATATGCCCTGGTGATGATAAGACTTTATTTAATACCGTCTGGAAAAGACTGATCGATATAGGCGACTTTGTAGGCGTTAAAGGATATGTGTTCACTACACAGACCGGCGAGCTGTCCGTACATGTCACCTCCTTTACATTATTGAGCAAGACCTTACGCCCGCTGCCTTTACCTAAGACGGATGCGGACGGGAACGTGTACGATGCCTTTACCGATGAGGAGCAGCGTTATCGTATGCGTTACGTGGACCTCGTGGTGAATCCTCATGTAAAAGAGGTATTCATAAAGCGTACCCGTATGTTCAACGCGATGCGCGAATTCTTTAATAATGCCGGCTATATGGAGGTGGAAACCCCCGTGCTGCAGTCCATACCGGGCGGCGCAGCGGCCAGGCCTTTCATTACGCACCACAACTCCCTGGATATCCCGCTGTATATGCGTATTGCCAATGAGCTCTACCTGAAACGGCTGATCGTAGGCGGCTTTGAAGGAGTGTACGAATTTTCCAAGAACTTCCGTAACGAAGGTATGGACCGTACCCACAATCCCGAGTTTACAGCGATGGAGATCTATGTGGCGTATAAGGATTATAACTGGATGATGGACTTTACAGAGCGCTGCCTGGAGCATGTAGCCACAGCGGTGAACGGTACTACAAAAGCCACTTTCGGGGAACATGAGATTGATTTTAAAGCGCCTTACCGCCGTATTTCCATGACCGATGCCATTAAGGAATATACCGGTTTTGATATTACCGGCAAGACCGAAGCAGAGATCCGTGAAGCGGCCAAAGGTATGGGCATTGAGGTCAACGATACCATGGGTAAAGGCAAGCTGATAGATGAGATCTTCGGCGAAAAATGCGAAGGCAATTTTATCCAGCCTACCTTTATCACAGATTATCCTGTTGAGATGTCCCCGCTGACCAAAAAGCACCGGAATAACCCGGAGCTGACGGAACGTTTTGAGCTGATGGTATGCGGTAAGGAAATAGCCAATGCCTATTCGGAGCTGAATGATCCCATAGACCAGCGGGAGCGCTTTGAAGAGCAGCTGCGCTTATCGGAAAGAGGGGATGATGAAGCGATGTTCATCGACCAGGATTTCTTAAGGGCGCTGGAATACGGTATGCCGCCTACTTCGGGCTTGGGTATCGGTATGGACCGCCTGATCATGTTCCTGACCAATAACGCCTCCATACAGGAAGTGCTGTTCTTCCCGCAGATGCGACCTGAAAAGAAAGAGGTGGTAGAGTTGACGGATGATGAAAAAATGATCCTGGCCACCCTGCATGACGGACCGGTAGAGATCGGTCATATCAAGCAGATGGTGGGACTCAGCGGCAAGAAATGGGATGCCGCTACTAAATCTCTCCGCCAGAAAGGACTGATCAACGTGGTATTGGAAAATGAGCAGAAGCTGATGGTGAAAATGTAATCCATCCTTATTCATAAAAAAAGCAGCGTGCGGTCACCCGTACGCTGCTTTTTTTATATAGTTCATCAGTAGCCGGTATGGTATGACCTTGCTATCTTAATATATGCAGTTCTCCTTTCCGGATCACGTTCCGGCCGTCCTGGCAATGGACATCCAGCCTGTAGTAATATACGCCTTCATCCACGGGCCTTCCTCTCAGGCTGCCGTCCCATATGACATCTCCGTGCGACATTTTATAGACACTCTGGCCCCAGCGGTTGAATACCTCGAATACGCCCAGCTTGCTGCCGGGGTCCATCCTGATGATCAGCTCATCATTCAGCCCATCGCCATTGGGTGTAAATGCAGTAGGAACGAACATTTCCTGCTCGCAGCACCTGATGATATGAGCCGTTACGGGGATCCTGTCACTTTCACAGTCACCGTACGACTGGGTCACATAAAATGTTTCCGTGCCCGTAAGGTCGGCTTGGATGACCGGCGCCGCGCCTAAAGGTTGCCCGCCGTTTTCCTGCTCATACCATCGGATCTGCTGTCCCGATGCCCTGAGCGTATAAGGCTGGTGCTGGCATACATCTACCGGGCTCTGCACCGCGGGAGGCGGAACGCTGTCTATTACATTGACATACACGGAATCCGTAATGCCATTGCAGCCTTCCGCTGTGACCGTCAGCCTGTACCAGCCTTCCTGCTGCTTCCGGATATCCCGGAGCTGCAGTGACGAAGTGGTAGACGCAAAATTGTCCGGTCCGTTCCAGCTATAATGCAGGTTGCTGAGCGCCGGGCGGACGGCGGCGTTCACTGATATATTGCGGCCTTCGCAATTATACGCGGAGTCTGTGGAAAAGATGATCTGTTCCGGCCCTTTGGTAACGGTGACCCGGAAGCTGTCCCGGAATACAGGGCATCCGCTGCCCGGGATGGCTGCCTGCAGCGTATAGGTGACAGGCTGTGTCGGGCTGACCACCGGGTCAGGCAGGTTTTTATTATTGATGAACAGGTCTGGCGACCAGGTATAAGTGAATAGGTTACGGCTGGCCCTTGTCTGCACCTGCAGGGTAGTGCCTGCGCAGATCTCCGTGTCGTCCGTTAATAAGGCTATTTCAGGCTGTTCTACCAGGAGCAGCGTTGCGGAATCCACTATGCCGGCGGTATTGTTACAGTTGTTAGGGTCCAGCACATATATTTTCAGGGTCCTGTCACCGCGGCCGGTGGTGGGCAGACCGCTGATGGTAAAGCCGGCAGTAGTACTGTTGGGAGGAATGGTCAGCGTACCGGGAAGGGCGGTATAGTCCGTTCCTGCTACTGCGTTACCGCCATATTGCAGGCGGATATTCTGGGCCGTGGGCTTGCTTTGCCCGCGGGAGATATTTACCACCGCGTTATTACAGCCTTTTACGGCTGCAGGCTGGTTATCCACGACCAGGGGGGCGGCCAGCGCGGCCTGCAGGGAGGTAGAGGATAAGCTGCCTGATTTGATCAGCACACCGGAATCATACAAGGCGTTGCCCGCGTCTGCGATCGCTAATTTCAAGTGGTAGGTATTGCAGGGCACTACATCCTGCCTGGCTGTGAAAACAGCGGTATAGCCACGGTAGGCGAAAAAGCTGCTGTTGCTGTTATCTGTATAATACTGGGTAAAAGGCGAACCCGCGCCCATACCGGTACAGTTGCTCATAGTGCTGCCGGGGTGAGAGCCCACAATCCCGTTATTGACGGAATTGACAGCTACGGGGATCTGGGTATTGGGAACGAGCGCTATATTGCGCTGCCCGACGATACCCGGCCCGGAGATAAAAAAGGCGAATACATCGTTATAGGGTCCGCAAACGGCATTGATATATTCTTCCGAGGCAAATACATAATCAAATTTCAACTCATCGCCCTTTGGCACAACGTCAAATTCCAGGACGCAGGCATCATAGGTATTACTGGTGCGGGAAATAGCGGTGAGGTTGGCATCCCCGGCCCTGTTCATATTAGATGAATTCACGCCCGGTTCGGCATTGCTGATCTGCGATGCCCGTCCCGTGGAAAGAACGATACCACCGTCCAGCCCGATGGTGCTGTTGGGGCTGTCGAAAATGCCGTTGCCTTCCGTCGCGCAGTTTAGGACTGCATTGGTCACCACCACACCATTGCCGGTAATGGCCTGTGCCAGCTGCAGCGCGGTCCTGTTGCTTTGTACGGTAAGCTGCGCCTGGGCAGGAGTAAATGCCGTAAGAGCAGCTGCTGTCAATGCAGCGCTTATCCCGGCTTTTGAGAAACTGAATTGCATGATCGTATTAGAATATAGGTAATCGGGCATGCAAAAATAGCTTTCTCCGGGCAATCCGTTATTTAATAAAATGTGATTAATTAAAAACTTAATAATATATCCACAGCAATACGGGGCGTTTTTCGTTTTGCAGCACCGTGTCCAGGTAGGTCATATAGGCATCGGATACGGCAGGGCAGCCCCAGCTTTCCGGCGCCCCCGAGGGATAGACCTCCCGGTTCTGTACCTTGTCCCAGCTATGTAGCACGATATATCTCTTCAGGGCATTGTTATTGGTCGTATCCAGGCCGTGCAGCAGGTATTTGACACCGATGCCCCACTGGCTGGGTCCCCTGGCCCCGATACGGTACCTGCCCAGGGAAGACAGGTGGCTTTCCGGTACATTGCTGAACCGGGGTGCCTGCCGGCTGTGGTCGGCCGCCCAGGCAGCGGTGCCGCACCCATGCGTGACGAGGGTGGCAGAGCGGATGCTGCCGGTCTTGAAGTCCCATTCCACCAGCCTGTTCAGTCCCGAATGCACGCTCATATCAATAAGGATACACCTGTTGGTGCTCATCTTACGGGCGCGGGCATACGTCAGCGCTTCCCGGGCCTTCCCGGCGAAACGAACAGTGTCCGGCAGGGGCTGGACTGTGCCTGTAGGGGGCCCGGCGCCGGGGTCAGAACGGGTGTCCTGCGCACAGCTAAAGAAAAGCGTTACCAGCAGGATGGTTATAACATATATCCTCATAATTAAAGCAGTATGCTTTAACAGAGATGTAAAAAGACAAAAAATCCATAAAACTGCCGGTAAGTTTCATGGATTTCCTGTCCGTTATATAAAATATGCGCTATTGGCCTCTGCGGCGCAGCACTTCCTTATTGATCAGTGAAAGCTCCCTGCCTGTCTGTCCTGCAACCGAAGTATTTTCCTGCGCTCTTCTCATCAGGTAGGGCATCACATCCTTTACGGGCCCGTAAGGAAGGTATTTGCAGCAATTATAGCCGGCGTCTGAAAGGTTGAAGGAGATGTTGTCGCTCATGCCATATAGCTGGGAGAAGTAAACCCTGTCATCGCCGGGAGCAATGCCTTTTTCCTGCATCAGCTTTATAGCCTTATAGCAGCTTTCCTCATTGTGAGTGCCGATAAACGTATGGATACGGTCAATATTATCTATACAGTATTTTACAGCTACGTCGTAATCATTGTCCGTGGATTTTTTATTGGGCTGTACGGGAGACAGGTAGCCCATAGCATTGGCCCTGGCCCTTTCCTTTTCCATATAGGCACCGCGTACTATCTTGGCGCCCAGGATGAAGCCCTGCTCTTCGGCTATCTGGAGCGATTTCTTCAGGTAAGGCAGCGAGGTGTGCAGGTACATCTGGAAGGTATTGAAGACGATCGCCTTTTCCTGGTTGAACCGTGCCATCATGGCATTGGTCAGGTCATCAATGGGGTCCTGTATCCAGCTCTCTTCCGCGTCCACCAATATCCTGATGCTCTTTTCGTGCGCGCGTTTACAGATGCTTTCAATGCGGGTCCATACATTGTTCCACTCCTGCTGCTCTGTTTCGTCCAGCTCCTTTTTATTATGTATCTTTTCCAGCAGGTCGAACCGTGCAAATCCTGTTATCTTGATGGGGATAAAAGGAATATTGGGCTGTGCCGCGGCATAGTCGATGGCTTTGATGAATTCAGGGACGGCGGCGTCGAAATCTGCTTCCGTTGATTTGCCTTCCACACCGTAATCCAGCGCTACACCTATATTATATTTGTGCAGCATGGCAGCGGTCTGGGCAGCTTCTGCCAGTGTTTCTCCCCCGCAGAATAACTGGAAAACGGTCTTTTTAATGATACCGCTGATAGGAAGGCTTATTTTAAAGGCCAGCTTTGTCAGGCCGATACCCATTTGAGTGGCAGCGGGCGACCCCATGAAGGCAAACATATATTGCGCTTTCTTCAGGGCTTTATCCGAACGGTACCGAAAGGCGATTTCTGTATTGTCAAAAGAAACAGACATAGTATTGTAAAATATTGTGCAAAGTTAATATCAAAATTAGATTGTCATAACATTAGGATGTATATGATATGTTATTATATAGCAGGGAGATATGTTATTTACTCTTCCTTAATGATAAGGGAGCTCCTGGCTGCTTTTACGGCAGGGTAATAGGACGCTATGAAGCCCGTTACCACCACGGATATGATGACGAGTATAAAATCCGACAGCTTAAAGGCTACGGGATAGCTGCTGACGACGAAGCCTTCGCCCATGCTGATAAGCCCTAAATATTTTTGTGCCAGGCAGACCAGGTAACCCAGCAGCAGTCCTGCGCCGCCACCTGTGCCGGCCAGGAAGAAGCCGCTTTTCAGGAAGATATTCCTGACAGTGCCTGCCGGGGCGCCCATGGATTTCAGGATGGCGATATCGCGCTTCTTTTCCAGCACCAGCATCGTGAGCGAGCCGACCATATTAAAGCTGGCTACCAGCATGACCATCAGCAGGATGGCATAAACAGCCCATTTTTCGCTGTTGAGTATCATATAGAGAGTCTTGTTCTGCTCATATTTATCCAGGATGACAAACTGATCTCCTACGATGCGGGTGAGCGCTTTTTTGGCTTCCCTGAAAGAGACCCCGGGCCGCAGCCGGATGTCTATGCTGCTGTACCGGTTGCTGACCTCAAACAATTTAGATGCCGCCTGGAGCGGAACCAGGATATATTTGTCATCAAATGACGCCGCCACCCGGAAAATGCCGGAGGGCTGCACATGAAGAGAATTGTAGGCATTGGTGTAATCGGTGGAGAATTTAGCGCCGGAACGCGGATGGTATATCGTAAAGCCGGAGAAGATATTGTCTGCTTCCAGTCCCAGCGTATTGGCAATTCTTACCCCCACTACCGCTTCGGGCACCGTGGTGCGTTCCGTAAAAAAGGGCTGCCCGTCCAGCATGTGCTGCTGTACGTTATTGATCCCGAACCAGCTATTGGATACGCCCATGACATGGCCGATCTTTTGCTGTTCCGTGCCCACGAACAGCGCCATGTCTTCTAATGTATAGCTCCATTTATCAACGACCTTGTCCGCATCGAGCGCGGCAGGCCAGCCGGGCTGTCCCTCGAAATATTTGCCCTGTGCCGGTACGATCTTGATATCAGGATAGAATGCGGTATATAATTCCTTGGTGATGCCCTCGATCCCGTTATATACTGAGAATAGCACGACCATAGCAGCCGTGGAGAACATAATGGCTGCCATACTGATCCGGGAGATGATGTTGATAGCCTGTGCCGATTTCTTACCTTTTACATATCGCCAGGCTATTTTGGACGTAATATTCAAATGTTGCAGTATGAGGTTTGGACAGTGAAATTACGTAATGCGTACAAATAAAAAAAGATGCATTATTCTGCATCTTCAGGCTTGTCCGTGGAGTTGATATTTTTGAACAGCTCTTCCATTTTAAATACATAATCGAGCGTATCATCCAGTGAAAAGGTGAGCGTGGGTATGCGGCGTAAATGATGGCGCAGCTTATTGCCCAGTTGCTTTCTTATCTCTCCGGTCTTGTCTGCAAACAATTTCAATGCGGTCTGGTTGTCCTTTACCTGGAAAAGGCTCAGCTCGATACGCGCCTCCAGCAGGTCGGGCGTAACGCTGACCCTGGAAATGGATACCATGCCGCCATCCAGCATATTCAATCCTTCTTTTACAAATATGGTGGTGAGCTCATCCTGTAGCTGCCTGGCTACCTGCCTTTGTCTTTTGCTTTCCTGCATAATTAAATCTCCTCTGGGTTATAGAGTGTAAAATTAATGATTTTTGCGCTGAGATGTTTGATAATTTATATACGATTATTATTTACCTTTGGTAAACAAAGTTTAAGCTATCTTTAAAAAATGAAGAAATTATTTGCAATAAGCTGCCTGTCGGTGCTGGCTGGCCTGTATTCCTGTAAGGAAGTTCCTGTCTATATCCCGGCGGATATCCCGGGACAGGAAGATACCACTTATGTATTGAGTAGTGTAGAGACCCCGCAGGATAAGAAGTATCTTATTGAGGAGCTGAGCGGTGTGCAATGCGTGAACTGCCCGGCGGGTATCCAGAAATTAACGGAAATGAGCACTACCGGTGAGTTTGCCAATAAGATGACGATCGTAAGCATCCACGTGGGCACTTTTGCCTGGATTATCAAGGATGATACGAAGCCGCAGTATAACAGCAAGCAGGATTTTGTAGTACCCGGTTCCGAACAGCTGCTGGACATAGTTTTCGGTGGTGACCCCGGTAAGCCCTGCGCCAGCTTTGACAGGTTGAGGATAGGCAGACCACAGGACCCTCTACTGCTACCGAATTATAACCAATGGTCTTCTTTTATGAGCAGTGCGAGAGATTCTTCCACTACCACTCCCGTAAATATCTATATAGAAACGGCTGAAGGTGCTTCGCCGGATGAGTTTGATATTAAGGTACGGCTGCATTATACGGAGGCCCTGAGCGCCAAACAGTCGCTGAATATCTATCTCGTGGAGAATAATATAAGAGATGCTATGAAATACGCACTCAAGACGGATACGAATTATATTTTCAACCACGTGCTCCGGAAGTATATCACGCCGTCTAACGGGAAACGTATTTTATCTGATGTTGCGATAGAGCCGGGCAGGGTGTATGAGCTGCGTACCAAGCTGACCATTGACAGGAATGACAAGAACCAGGCCTTCTGGAATCCTGCAAATATGGAAGTGGTAGCGTTTGTGAGCAGCGCGGATGATAACAGCAAAAGGGTATACCAGTCCCAGTATGTGCATCTCAAGCCATAATTGTAAGGCATAGCAATATATTCCATATCATTAAGATCCCCGGCAGACGCTGCCGGGGATTTGCTTTTATTCAGGGCTTTCCTGTATAAGGAACAAGGCCACCATATGGCAGGTTCAGGATGCTACTAAGCGGTATAAGAGATTCCTCACATCCGTTCGGAATGACGGGCAGGCTGAGTGCCTTTGTGGCAAAAGTGCTCCCTGACCCGGAAAAAGGATATATTTTCAGCGAAACGTACCCGTAAGAAAAAGAGCGGATGGTCACTTTTTATACTGACTATCTATATATAAGGAACAAGGCCATTATATAGCAGGTTCAGGATAGCTACTAAGCGGTATAAGAGATTCCTCACATCCGTTCGGAATGACGGGCAGGCTGATTGCCTTTATGACAAAAGTACTTTCTGACCCGGAAAAAGGACATTTTTCAGCGAAGCGTATCCGTAAGAGAAAGAGCGGATGGTCAGTTTTTACCTTGCTCATGGCCGTTATCTATACAACAGGGATGAAAAAATAAAGATGGCTGCCTGAAAAATAAATAACCCTGTCATATTGAGCTCAGTCGAAATATGGACAGGGTTATTTATACAGATCACATTTCGACAGGCTCAATGTGACACAACAGGTTCAATGTAACAAGACAAGTATCAATGTGGCATGGCAGGCTGCAATGTGACACGGCAGGTTACAATATAATAAAGGAGGCTTTCTAAAAAGCCTCCTTTATTTATTTAATACTTTATTGTGTTCTTTATCAAATCAGCGTATTGCTGTTTAGTTCATAGGCTCGTGTAAGATATCCAGGAGGTCATTGCTGGCGGTTTCTATCTTGTTGACATTCTTATTGATCTGGGCGTTCAGGTAATTATAGCCTAAGTAGGACAGCAGGCCGATAATAAGCCCGGAAGCGGAGGTCACCATTTTGGTATAGATACCGCCTGCCAGGTTATTGATCTCAAAACCCTGGTGCTGGATATTAAAGAAGAGGATGATCATCCCGACTATGGTACCCAGGAACCCGAACATAGGGGCGATACCGGCTATGGTGGAGATCGTGCCGAGATTCTTTTCCATTTTATAAACTTCCAGCTTACCCGCGTTTTCCATGGACTTCTCAATATGGTCTACAGGCTTGCCGATGCGCTTCAGCCCTTTTAAGATCACGGTAGGTACGGAGCCTTCAAAGTTTTTGGCGACATTGACAGCGCCGGATATATTGCCTTCGGCCAGCTTTTCCCTGATGCGCGACATAAAATCATCGGGCGTTTTGCCTGCTTTCCTGATAGCCATATATCTTTCCACGAAGATATACAGGGCTATGATGCTGCAGAGCAACAGGGGTATCATCAATACGCCGCCTTCCATCAGCAGGTTCCATAGGGAGAGGGTCTGTTCCGGTTGTACCACTGTGGTTACAGGCGTCATCGGGGCGGCCAGGGGAGAATCTCCTCCGACCCCTGCGGGAGCCTGTATCGTCAAAAATTGAAGCAAAGACATCTCAAAAGATTTATTTAACAGTAGCAAATATACAACTTAGTCATATTGCATTAACATTCTGCGGGAATTTTATAAAAACAATAGTTTTTAAGGGCCGCTTTGCCCGGGAGGCTGCCTGCGCGGTTTTTAAATTTCCGATATTCTTTCCAGGATTGCAGGCCGGCGGATGATATATTGATCGGATTATCTATATATGGAAAACAAAGCCATTATATGTCTAGGATGTTACTAAGCCGTATAAGAGATTCCTCACATCCGTTCGGAATGACTACACACGATACAGTACATTTCACTCCGTTGTTGGTGAAGAACACCAACACCCCTATAAGGCTTTATCAGGGGGCTCCACTCCGCCGTCTTTACGAAATAAAATAAACTGACTGTGTCTATATAATCAACAAAACCAAAAGTGCGCATACGCAAGACAGGCTGCAAGTATAAGAGATTCCTCACCTCCGTTCGGAATGACTACACACGATACAGTACATTTCACTCCGTTGTTGGTGTTCTTCACCAACAACCCTATAAGGCTTTATTAGGGGGCTCCACTCCGCCGTCTTTACGAAATAAAATAAGCTGACTGTGTCTATATGATCAACAAAACCAAAAGTGCGCATACGCAAGACAGGCTGCAAGTACAAGAGATTCCTCACATCCGTTCGGAATGACCGGCACCCCAGCTCGTTTATAGCTAAAGCGGTATCTGAGCCCCAGGAAGCACACTGCTCAGCAAAGCGTACCTGTAATAAAAGGTTGTTCCCTGTAAGTGTATAGTCACAAACTATTATAAGAGATTCCTCACATCCGTTCGGAATGACCGGCACCCCAGTTCGTTTATAGCTAAAGCGGTATCTGAGCCTGAGCAAGGACACTGCTCAGCAAAGCGTATCCGTATAATAAAAGGTTGTTTCCTATAAGCGTATAGTCGCTAATATTATTTTACTTTGTAGCTTAAATTATCAACAGCAAAACATGGCAGTTTTAGGAGCTCAGATCTTAACATTGGAACAACTGGAGCAGATCGTATTACAAAAGGAAACGGTAACGCTGGATCCCCGGCAGCTACAGGAAGTGGCGGACTGTCACCGATTCCTGATCAATTTTTCAAAAGATAAGCTTATATATGGCATCAATACGGGTTTTGGTCCTATGGCGCAATACCGTATAGAGGATGCGGACCGTGTACAGTTGCAGCTTAACCTGATACGGTCACATTGCAGCGGTATGGGAAAGCTGCTCAGCCCCGTGCAGTCCCGTGCGGCATTGCTGGCACGGCTGAATACGATGATGTGCGCCCGATCCGGCATCCATCCCGGTACGGTGGAACTGATGGCCGCCCTGCTGAATGCGGAGGCTTACCCCTGCATGTACCATCACGGTGGCGTGGGCGCCAGCGGCGACCTGGTGCAATTGGCGCACCTGGCACTGGGATTGATAGGTGAAGGGAATTTCTGGTACAGGGGCGAGGTGGTGACGGCAGCCGAAGTGTATGCGGCCACCGGGCTGCAGCCGATGAAGATACATATCCGCGAAGGCCTCGGGATGCTGAACGGCACCTCTTCCATGACCGGCATTGGCGCCATCAATGTATTGCATGCCCGTAAGCTGATGACCGGTCAGATTTTGTTTTCCCTTATGGTCAATGAGATCATGGAAGCCTATGATGATCATTTCTCTGAAGAGCTGAACGCGGTCAAGCTGCATAAAGGACAGCAGGTGGTGGCGAAGGCCATGCGCGCTATTTCCCGTAAAAGCAGGTTGCTTCGTAAGCGGCATGAGCATTTGTATGACAAGAAGGTAACGGAATCCGTGCTGCAGGATAAGGTGCAGGAGTATTACTCGCTGCGGTGCGTACCGCAGATACTCGGCCCGATATACGATACGATAGAAAATGCTGCCCAGATCATAGAGCAGGAGATCAATTCCGTAAATGATAACCCCGTCATAGACCCGCATAAGGAAATGATCTATCACGGCGGTAACTTTCACGGTGATTATGTGAGCCTGGAGATGGATAAGCTGAAGATCGCCGTTACCAAGCTGTCCATGCTGGCAGAGCGCCAGCTTAACTTCCTGCTCAACCACCACCTGAACCAGAAGCTGCCGCCTTTTATCAACGCGGGCACGCTGGGGCTTAACTTCGGTGTGCAGGGTATGCAGTACCCGGCCACCAGCAATGTGGCGGAGAACCAGACACTGAGCAACCCTATGTATGTGCACAGTATCCCGAATAATAATGATAACCAGGATATTGTAAGTATGGGCACCAACAGCGCCGCTATGTGCGCGCAGGTCATTGAAAATTCTTTCGAGGTGCTGTCCGTACATGCCCTGGCCATTATACAGGCCATAGATTACAAAGGATATAAGGACCGGCTGTCACCTGCTACCCGGTGGATGTATGATGAGCTGAGCGTGCTGGCGCCTTCCTTTAAGGAGGATGCCCCTTCTTACGAAAGGCTGGCCCATATAAAATCCTGGCTGATGGAGACGGAAGTAGCCGCGAAGATGAAAGCATTGCTGGAATTTTAAAATCAGCAGCAACTGCTGCTGTCCGATTTATAATAACAATAATTACCCGTACCTAATAATGAGCCTGCAAGACACACCCTCCATAAGCATCTGTGTGCTGACCTATAACCGGGAGAAAGAGCTCCTGGAATTGCTGGAAAGCGCTTTGAAACTGGATCATTATGACCGGATCGTCACAGAGTTCATATTATGGAACAATAATTCTTCGGATAATTACGACAAGGCCAAAGCCTTTATTGACCGTCACCCGGAATTAAAGATCCGGTATATAGCGTCCGATGTCAACTGGGGTGTTGCCGTAGGCCGGAATAAGATCATGAAAATGGCGACAGGTCCTTACCTGCTGCTGATTGATGACGATATTGAGTTCAACGCGCCGGGCGACCTGGTAAAGCTGGCAGAGCTGTTTCACAAGGAAAGATATATCCGCAATAAGACGGTCATTATCAATGTGGACGTGTATTATCACAGTACCCGGGAACGGCAGGTAACCGCTTTCCCCCATAAGCAATACGATAAGTATAAGGACAGGGACTGGTTCCTGACGGGTCATTTTGCGGCCGGTGCGGCATTGTACCGGAAAGATGCTATGGAAGAGCTGGGCTATTTCCCGGATGATATTATGTACGGTATGGAAGAATACGACCTGAGCTTTAGGGCTATCCGGGCGGGCTACACCATTGCTTATGATAATTGCATCCTGCTGTGGCATAAGGAAATTCCCAAAGGCAGGATGACCTCCAAGGAGAAGGATGCTACTTTATGGCATAACAAGGCCATGGTGTTCTGGACCTATATGCCTATGGTGTATTTCTGGACGCTGAACTGCTGCTGGGGATTGCGCTACCTCTTAAGGACCAGGGATGTGAAAGGCTTTTTCAGAACCTGCAGGAGGATAGCCGCCTCTGTCAAAACAAGAAAAAGAGACCCGCTCCCTGCCGCAGGTATGCGTTACCTGAAGCAGGTGGAGGCAAGGCTCTGGTATTGATGACACCATTGTAAATTTCCTGATATAATCACCGGTTGGGCTATTTTGCTTATCTTTAGTAAAATGTTTCTGATGAGAAAGACCGTAGTCCTTTTCTGTTATTTAGTGCTCCATATGCTTCAGGCGGCAGCAGGAGAGCGCGTTTCCCTGCATGTAGCGTTTAAGGAAGATGCCGGAGCCAAACTAGCGCCCGGTACGGTCGCGCAATTCCCCGAGATCGTTGCCCTCAGCGAAAGATGGGGCATTACCTTTCAGCCCGCGGTGGACTGGCCGGAAAGCGTTTACAGCAGCATGGCTGCAAGAGCGATCCAAAATACCGGGACCGATGCGTCTGTTCAGAAGATCCGGAGGATATGGAAAGTGACGGTACCCGATTCGGTGAATGCGGTACGGATCATAGAGCAGCTTTCAGCCACAGGACTGTTTGAGTACGTGGAGCAGGAACAGCTGATGCCGGAGCCGCCCGCGGATATTCCGCCCGTCACGCCTTCCTATTACCCGATGCAGCATTATTTAAGGGCCGATTCCGGGGTCAATATAGAGTATGCGTGGAGCAAGGGTATTTTCGGGCAGGGGATACAGGTTTTTGATATAGAATATGGCGTTAACAGGGCGCATGAAAAGCTGGAGGATCAGTCTGTTTCTATTATGAACGGGATGACCATACATGCCAATGTCTCAGCCGCCTATGCCGAGCATGGCACAGCCGCCATCAGTGTGGTCTGCTCGGATAAGCTGGAATACGGTAATGTCGGGATGATGCATGGCATTACATCTATGGTGCTGGTACCGGAATATACGGAGCAGAGAGACTACGACAGGGTGTATGCCGTGTCAAAAGCCCTGCAGGAGGCGGCAGCGGGTGATATCGTCATGTACGAGATGCAGGCAGGCATTGATAACGGTTCGGAATATGTGCCCGCTGATTATAATACTACAATATGGAACCTGACGAAAGCAGCGGTAGATGCAGGCATTGTCATTATAGCCGCAGCAGGGAACGGCGGCGTGAACCTGGATACGGACCCCCGCCTGGGTTCCTACCGGAACAGGGGCGATAACGGGTCTATCATCGTGGGTGCCGGCTCATCCGATGGCAATAACAACAGGCTTACCTTCAGCACTTACGGCGCGCGGGTCAATGTACAGGCCTGGGGAACGGCCGTGATAAGCGCAGGCTATGGCAATTATGCCAGGATAGGAGGCGATTTTAACCAGAATTATACGATGTTCAGTGGTACAAGCTCGGCAACACCCATTGTGGCATCTGCCGCTATCGCTATACAATCTTATTATCATGACCGGACGGGAGCATACCTGGACGGCAGGCAGATCAGGGAGATACTGATGGCTACCGGTAAGCCGCAGGGTGACCCGCAGAACGGTCATATCGGTCCTTTGCCCAATGTAAAGACGGCGTTTGATCATGTGGACAGCCTGGTAGAAAACGGGGTGGGTATCAGCAAGGTACCGGGGCTCCGTACAGTCCATATATTCCCTAACCCTGCAGACGCTGTTATCCGTTTGGAATTGCCGGCGGGGACAGCGGTTAAGCATACTTATATATTCGATGCGGCAGGCCGGGTGGTTTACCTCTCGGACAGGTGGCAGGACCAGGTAGATGTTTCCGGCTTTGCGGGGGGCTATTATACGGTCGTTGTACTGGGTAAAGACAACCAGGTTTTCAGGTCCGGGTTGAGTGTGGTGAAATAATCCGGCCTCATTCAAAGTTATACTTTCCGGTTAATCTTAATAAAGCATCAGACGAAGTAAACAGAGTTCTATCAACAAAGGCCTGTGCGATAAGCACAGGCCTTTGTTGGATTATGAGGGAATGTTCCGTTATATATAAGCAGCACAGCCATTATAAGCTAAGAGATTCCTCACCTCCGTTCGGAATGACCAGAGCACTCTTAGTTACTTTGTAGCTAAAGCGGTATCTGAGCCTCAGGAGGGACACTGCCCGGCAAAGCGTAGCCGTATAATAAAAGGTTGTTTCCGATAGGCCATATAGTCACTTCCCGTTTTTTTAATTCAGGTTATAGGTCAGCCTTACGGTGATCCTTGCGGTTTTGTTTTTGCTGTAAACATCAAAATTACCACCATAGGAATCCTCTTCATTGCTGCCTACCCCGGTGATCTGGAAAACACCCATGCTGGCGCTTTTGAGCTTGCCTCTTTTACCGTCAGCGGTGCGGATGATCTTATCGGCACGGTCTTTGGCATCTGCCGTGGCGTTTTCTATTAAGGAGTGCTTCAGTCCCGGCAGGTCGGAATAGGTGTATTGTATGGGTCTGCCGTTGAACTCGATACCTGAGTTGATCAGCTCCGCTGTCTGGTCGGCTACCTTTTCGATCCGGCTCATGAGTTCCGGGTTCTTTTTGGCTGTAAAGGAAACGTTCTGTGTGGCTACATAGCCGTCAAAGATGGATTCGGAACGGGTCTCATATGATTTTTCTCCCTGGGTATAAACGGTACGGAAGGTCTTTTCCACGCTGACACCACCGAAATTGATGTCCTTTTCGCTGAATCCTTTACTGATAAAGAATTGCTTTACCTTTTCCTTATCGGCCAGGATCTTGCTGTAGGCTTCTTTGGCATCCATGGATTTTGCCTGGAAGTTACCCTGCCAGAAGATCTCATCCGATTCAAAATCTTTGGTGCCCAGTCCTGTCACGTGGATAGTATCTTCGGCCTGGTTCCTGTTTTTAATGGCATTGCCCAGGATAACGGCTGTAATGATAATGCCCAGGGCGGTGACTACAGCCACGATAAGGGAGGATTGACGCATACGCATACTTAAATAGGATTAGAAGTGAATTTATAATGTCTTTAACGGCTGTTACGAAAGTAAAGTATATTATTTAAAAGGAATATTAAAAAATGTTGAACACGGCGATGTTCCGTGTGGCCGCTGTGCCCTTGAACCTGTCATCCATCTGTAAGTACCCCATAATTCAGACAGCTATTACTTGAGCCTTTTTCTTTTGACCAGCCAATATTTTGTACTCAACAGGAGTAAGATTACCGAGTGATTCATGCGGCCTCTTGTGATTATACTCTTCCA